>JACCDG010818879.1_pt1 | contig 130286 bp, 107 predicted proteins | sample 7442471 | NCBI WGS metagenome assembly JACCDG01 (sample SAMN15323444, study PRJNA562643) | freshwater metagenome | isolation source: river surface water | place: USA:Blue River Watershed | collected 2017-08-17
CTCTCCGACGAAAACGGCGACATCGTTGATGGGGACCAAATTATCGGCCTTTGTGCGCTTCAGATGGCCGCAGAGGGCAACTTACTCAAGAACACGGTGGTCACGACTCCGATGTCCAATATTGGGCTTGAAGTCACTCTTAAAGAAAATGGCATCGATATGGTGCGAGCCCAAGTGGGAGATCGTTACGTCGTCGATTCGATGCGTAAAAATGGCTATAACCTAGGTGGCGAGCAGTCAGGACACGTTGTCTTTCTCGATCAATCCACGACAGGTGACGGAATCGTCGCGGCGCTTAAGGTGCTCGAGGCCATGAGGCGTACGGGCAAGCCGCTTTCGCAGCTCAAAAAGGCGATCCGCTTGTTTCCGCAAGTCAGAAATGACGTGAAGGTCTCTCGCAAAGAACCGTTTGCGAATCACAAGGACATTGTTCAGGCGATCGCTGCTGCTGAAGCAGCGCTCAAGGGCAAGGGGCGCGTTTTTGTGCGCTACTCGGGCACTGAAGCCTTGGCTCGTGTCATGGTCGAAGGCGAGGATCAAGCAGAGATCAATCAACTCGCACAAACGATCGCTCATCAAATTCAGCGAGTTTTGGGGTAAAGGAGTGGCGCAAAAAATGAGCAAAAAGCCCTCTGCGGGCTCTGGACTTGTCGCCAAGCCTCGGTTGGGCGTGAACATCGATCATGTCGCGACACTCAGGCAGCTGCGTGGCACTCCTTATCCGGATCTCCTTGCGGCAGCGAGACTTGCCGAAGCAGGAGGTGCTGAGCAGATCACCGTGCACTTGCGCGAGGACCGTCGTCATATCCAAGACGCTGACGTAAAATTATTGCGAGGTGAGCTCAAAGTTCCGCTGAATCTCGAGATGGCGGCAAGTGAAGCAATGGTGCGCTTTGCAATCCGAGTGATGCCGGATTGGGCCTGTATTGTGCCTGAGAAGCGCCAAGAAGTGACGACCGAAGGGGGTTTGGACCTTGAGAAAGGTGCCAAGCGGGTAGGAGATGCAGTATCACGCCTCAAGAGAGCGGGGATCAAGGTCAGTCTCTTTATCGAGCCGAGCCTTCAGGCGGTCAGGCGAAGTCGCGAGTTGGGCGCCGATGCGGTTGAGCTTCATACGGGGCGATACTGTTTGGCGACGCAGAGTGGCTCGGGTAAGCATGCCGCCAGTCAGGCGCGTCGAGAACTCGAGAGGATTCAAAAGGCCGCGCTTCTGGCTCGTAAGCTCAACGTGGGGGCTCACGCCGGACACGGGTTTGATTACCAAAACGTTAGGCCCGTGGCTGAGCTTGAGGTCGAGGGGCGCGTTCCACTGATCGCGGAGTATAACATTGGCCACGCCATTGTTTGCCGAGCAGCGCTCGTTGGGATGGAGCAAGCCGTGCGTGAGATGGCGTCCGCGATCTGGGCTCCGTAGCGTCTGCGAAGATGGTATCTCGAGGTACTCAGACTCTCTGAGTGTGACTGTACCCCCGCATTATGGAAGTGGGTAGATGTCGCTAAAATCGATGCCTGAGGGCAGCTAAGTCCGTCCAGATCGAGTGACAGCCTTTTTAGGTGGCCTCAAAAAAATTTAAAAAGGAATCCTAGATTAAAGCGTGAAGCCCGGGCTAAAAAAGTCTTAAGGGAGAAGTCACCCATGGATAAGTCGTCCAGTAGGCAACAGATGCGGATTTGCACGAGCGGTGAGATGCGGGATCTCGATCTCATCGCCGAAAAGGAATACGGCCTCGATCCCGCACTTCTCATGGAGAACGCCGGGCGCGCAGCTGCTCAAATCCTGATCGAGCGCTATCCTCACGCCGGTAGAACTAGCGAGATCCTGGTTTTCGCTGGTAAGGGCAACAACGCGGGTGATGCGTTTGTCGTCGCGCGCCGGCTCATCTGCTTAGAGCGCAAGGTCCGCATTTTTCACTTCCAAACCGAAGATGGCTACAAGGGCGCTCCGCTTAAATACTTTCAAATTCTAAAGAAGCTCAAAGCCAAGCTCGTTCATCTCGACAATGGCTCAGACCTTCAGGAGTTTTTTTCGAGCTCATCGGGGCCCTTCACTATCGTCGATGGGATCTTAGGCACCGGGCTCAAAGGAGATCTCGAGGGCATCTACTACGATGTCGTGGAGATGATTAACGGTTTGAATGCCCAGGAAGTCATCTCGCTGGATATCCCTACGGGAGTGAGTGGCGATACAGGTGCAGTTCATGGTTCTTCGGTTCTCGCTCATTTGACCGTTTCGTTTGGGTTTCCCAAGCTAGGCCACTTTCTCCCTCCCGGAGCTGGGCGCCGCGGCGAGCTCATCAACGTGGATATCTCGCTTCCTCCTCGTTTTCGCAAAGAGGGAGATAAGTTTTTGCTCATGAAGGGTCCTTTGGCCAAGTTCCTCAAGGAACGTGATCGATACGGTCATAAGAACGCCTTTGGTCATACGCTGCTGGTTGGCGGCAGCACGGGGCGCACTGGCGCCATTGTGATGGCTGCGCGGGCTTGTCACAAAATGGGTACAGGCTTGGTAACTGCCTGTAGTTGGGATGATTCGTTCGAAACATTGGTTCAGAAGCTTCCTAACGAAACCATGGCAGTGCCACTCAAGCTGGCTGGCCCCGAGTACGAGATCTATAAACGCACTCTGCCCACCTATTCGAGCATCGTGATCGGTCCTGGCCTGGGTCTTCGTCCTGACGGCAAAAAACTCATCGAAGAGCTTTTAGCCATTTACGACGGCCCGCTCGTGATTGACGCCGATGCGCTCAATCTCATCGCGGACTATAAGCTCCATGATCGCCTTCATACGCGACGGGCGCCCACGGTCTTAACCCCGCATCCGGGAGAGATGGCGAGGCTCATAGGAGTCGATAAGGATGTGATCCTCAAAGACCCTGTCAAAGCTCTCCGAGACGCAGTGGATGCCACCCATTCGACGGTATTACTGAAGGGTGCGGCCACCCTGGTTGCCTCTCCGGACAACGTGCTTTATCTCAATCACTATCCCAACGATGGGATGGCTACGGCAGGAAGCGGCGACGTTCTTGCCGGCATGATTGGCGGGCTCTTGGGACAGAAGGTCAATCCCTTCCAAGCGACGTTGTTGGGGGTTTACCTGCACAGCTTAGCAGGAGACTATGCCGCCAAGTCCTTTGGACATCGCAGTATGACGGCTCAAGATATCATCGAGAACATCAGCAATGCCTTCAAAGACATCAAAGCGCCCACAGCAGAAGTCGCCGCCCCAGTCCCAATTAGTGGCCCACTCATGGAAGGTCGCGACCGCTTGCTCTGAGTCAGAGTTGCTTCAGCTCGCTAGGCAGCTTTCTGGTGAACTGGGTCCTCGGGACAGGGTCCTGTTCGAGGGCCCGATGGGCGCAGGCAAAACGACGTTCGCTCGAGCGCTCATCGAAGGGCTGGGTGTGGTTCAGCCTCCTGAGGGAAGTCCTACTTTTGCTATTGCTCACGAGTACGTCTCACCCCGAGGCGACGTGGTTCACATCGATTTTTATCGCATCAAGAATGAAGCCGAGATCGAGGATGCGGGGTTAACTTCTTATTTTTGGGAGCGCGAGGCACTCGTTTTGGCTGAGTGGACTTCGCTCTGGCCGGCATTCAGGGATGCTCTGCTCAAGGATGCCGAGAATCAGGTCGCGCGTACCTGGCAAGTGCTTCTGGCTATGAATGGCGATCGTCGCGATGCGGTCATCTCAGTTTTTAAGACGCCTGATTCTGTACGGCGGGCAAAGCCTGGATCAACGGCAAAGCGGACGAAAGCTCGGTCATAAGGCTTTTTTCTGAAATCAGCGCGAGAACTCCGCGGCACGACTGGGCCGTGCCTGCTCGAACTAGCGTGAGCCACTCATGCGAGCGCATCCCAAAGGCGGCACGAACAATGTTGCGGTTGCTCTTGATGTCAGTCGAGGTGCCTGGAGGAGCCAGCTCTGCCATGCCTGAACGCACAAATTGGTTCCAGAGCTCGGGCGCGATCGTTGGATCCCATTTGAGACCTGTCCAGATCTGGAGCTGAGCCTGCGCGGCAACGGCTGCTGTAGCGGTGAAGTGGGGGACAGGGCTTCCGGCTGGAGGAGGGGTGATCGCTAGAAACAGTGAGCTAAATGCACCTCTCTCGAGCATGATTGCGAGCCCTTTGCCCAGTGGGTCTGCTCCTGCCTTGAGTTTGCGGGTCTCCCACAAGGCAAGTCTTTGAAGCGGTTTGCGGTCCTCTCTTGGTTTAGCGCGTTGGATCTTGAGAGAGGATGAGGTGGATTGAGTCTTCTCAGTCGCTGAGGGAGTCAGGGTTTTGACATCGGAGTTCCCAGTCATCGGTGCAGCGCGTCCTTCGATCACCATTGACGAGTCCAGAGCAATCTCAATTTCTAAAGGTGCTGATGACGCGCTCGCTTCGTTTAGCGAAGAGGAGTGCGCGGTTTTTTGAGATAAGTGCAGAGTGTCAATTGAAAGAGAAATACCAGACTGCGCTTCTTGATCAGGCGAGGAGAATTGCGGGCCGGGATCAGAGAGTTGAAACTCAATTGGATTTTTTTCTTCAGAAACAGCTAAAGGGAATTCCTTTTTAGGTGTTTGAAATGGGGGGGGTGAAGGGGAGTTTGATTGAGGTGGTTGGTCTTTATAAGTATTTGAATGTGATAGACTTTTTCTGTTCAAAAGTTTGGTAACGCTCGGCATATCCACGTATCCCGATTGATCGGCGTCGACGGTAAAAATCTTTTTAGTACCGTTTGGGATCTTTGGATCAGCCATATTTTAATAGGACACCCTTTCTCTTTACTTTTCGGCGGGATGGTATAAAACTCCATCACTTTTTAAACGGGATCAAAAAAGTAAGAATAGGGCGGTTTGCAGTAGTTGACGTTCCAGATACGGCATGATACCCCCTAAGGTAGGATTTGTGAGAGGGAAAGGGAGAAAAGACTATGCGTTTAACTTCAAAGGGACGGTATGCCGTCCGAGCAATTCTAGATCTGACCTTCAATTCGAACGGACGTCCCGTTCGTTTGCAGGAGATCTCTGAGCGTCAAAGAATTTCGTTGCACTACCTGGAGCAACTATTTCGTCGGCTTCGTAAAGGATCGGTAGTGAAGAGTGTCCGCGGCCCAGGCGGCGGCTATGTCTTGTCGCGTTCGATGGATGACATCTCTGTTAAGGATGTTCTTCTCAGCGTTGGCGAGAACATTAACCCAGCGCGCGATCTCATCGGCTCTGGCGACATCAAGAGCGACACTGTTGAGTTCGTGTTGACCAAGACCTACTTCGAAAACTTGGGTCTCATCATGCAGGAATACTTGACGACCACTTCGGTGGGCGACTTGATCCGCAAAGCTCGTGGCTCGGATACCGGTAAGGCCGCATCCTCGATCGATTTGGGCGGATTCCAGATCCCAGGGGCTTCGTCTCATGCCGGCAAGGGCCGCGATCTATCTTGATTCGAATGCAGCCCAGCCTTTAAGCCCCAGTGCTCTAAAGGCCGCTCTTTCTTTCCTTAGCGAGCACGGTGCGGGAGCCAGTACGGCAGTTCCGCACCGTGCGCTCGCTCAGGATAATAGCGAATCGTTGGGTCCTTTTTTGAGGATGCCCGTAGAGCATGCCGCAGCAGGCGAGCATCCTCTGGTGATCGGCAATCCTTCGAGTACTCATTCTTTTGGTAGGCAAGCCAAGGAGCGATTGGCCCAGGCAAGAGCCCAGGTCGCTCGCTCGTTGGGGCTTGGCGTTGCCCCGTCAGAAATCACTTTCACATCCTCTGGCTCAGAGGCCAATCAAATGGCCATTCGCTCTGTTTTAGAGTCCAGGCAAGGTCGCCCCACCCATTGGGTGGTGAGCGCTGCTGAGCATGATTCAGTATTCGAAATGGTTCGCTGGGCGACCGCTCAGGGGGTTTCGGTTTCCATTCTCGAGCTTGACCCGCACACAGGCGCTCCTGCCGTGCACTTGCTAAAAGCTCATTTGAAGCCAGAAACCGCTCTTATCAGCGTGATTTGGGTGAATAACGAAACCGGCGTGATCACTGATATCGATGCAATCGCAGAGCTTGCCAGCTCCAAAGGGGCGGCCCTGCATCTCGATGGTGCCCAGGCGTGGGGCAAGCTCCCCATCGAGGCCGCAGTTCTTGCAAAAAAAGGCGTCAGTTTCGTGAGCCTCGCGGGCCAAAAGATCGGGGGCTTCTCGGGATCGGGTGCTTTGTGGACGTCGCCTTGGTTTGTCGCTGAACACTCCCTGGCTTCAGTCATTCGAGGCAAGCAGGAGTCTGGCAAAAGAGGCGGTACGGAGAATCTATTGGGCTGGGTCTCGATGGGTGCTTCAGCTGGGGCGCTGAACCCAGGGGTGTGGGCCGAAGATATCGGTGCACTCAGAAATCGCTTAGAAAAGGCCGTATTGGAGAGTATTGATGGAGTTCGAGTGCATGGTGCGGCAGCTCCAAGGGTAGCCAATACCTCTAATTTTGGGTTTGAAGGAGTGGATCGAGAAGGTCTAGTGATGGCGCTCGACCTAGAAGGTTATGCGGTGAGCTCCGGATCCGCTTGCAACAGTGGCATCGTGGCGCCCTCGCGAGTGCTCCTGGCCATGGGACTCTCAGCTAGCCAGGCAAGCGCAGCTGTGCGAGTCTCTTTGTGCAGCCAGACGCGTTGGGAAGAACTCGAGGGCTTCGTCGCCGCGCTGGGGCGCTGTGTGGCGCGTGCGCGGGGTACGAATGAAAGCAAAAGGCAAGCAGTCCGAAGGCTCTAAAGAAAATCATGTTCTTGTCGCGATCAGCGGAGGCGTTCACAGCGCAGTGACGGCGGCTTTGTTGCGGAGCCAGGGACACGAGGTGAGCGGAGTTCATTTTTCGGTTTACAATCCCAAGTCCCAGCCAGAGACGCGATTTAACTCTCGATGCTGTTTGACTAAGAGCGAGGCTTCCGCCGAGAAGGTTTGCGCGGAACTCGGGATTCCGTTTTACAAGGTGGATTTAGAAGGCCCGTTCGAAGAAAAAGTAGTCGACTATGCTGTTCACGATGTCTTGCAGCTGAGAGTGCCCAATCCCTGTATCCCGTGCAATCGAGATATCCGATTTGAAGCCCTCTTTCGCAAGGCAGATGAGTTGGGACTCAAGTATGTGGCTACTGGGCATCACGCCCAGGTGTTTCATGAAATCAACGCTCAGGGTGCCGCTACGGCGGCTCGACTTCAACGCGGGGTAAGTCCCTCCAGGGATCAAAGCTACTTCTTGTTTGGCCTGAGTCAGGATCAGTTGCTCAGAGTTCTCATGCCCCTAGGTGGGCTTCAAGAGACGATGATTCAGCGATTGGCGCAAGAGTATGGGGTTCCCTCCGAGTCGGCGGGCGACCCTCAAGGCATTTGTTTTATTCAAGACGATTCTTATCTAAAATTTGTTGAAAATAAGTCTCCTTCGACGCTTCGAAACAGCGGACTGATCAAGCTGACTGACGGGACTCTCTTAGGTGAGCACAAGGGGCTATATACCTATCAGCTAGGTCAAAGACCGGAGCTTTCCGCAAAGATCAAAGGAGCAGACGACTTGGTTGTCATTGGTTTTGATCCTCAATCCGCGACCCTTTATGCGGGAGCAAAGAGTTTGCTCACCCAACAAGAGTTAAGGGCGTCGCGAGCCACATGGGTAAGGCGCTTGGACGAGCTTCGGGATCTGCAGTGCTTGGCTCAGCTCTCGCCTACTCAGCGTGAGCTATACCCTTGTCGCGTGACTCGATTTGAGAACCGGACGATTCGGGTGGAGTTTGCTGAGCCCGCTTACCGAGTGCTGCCCGGACAGGCTATTGTATTTTATGAGAACGATGAGGTGCTTGGAGGCGCCTGGGTCGATCATGTAGGAGGTCTCTCTCGTGCAGTTTGAGGCGGGCCGACGGTACTTGGTCAAGACATTGGGGTGCAAAGCCAACCTTTACGATAGTCAGCTTCTCGAAGCGGAGTTGCAAAAGCGTGGCTGGGCTCCCTGGAGTAAGTCGAAAAACGATGCGCGGCCGGCGAGCCTCTGCATCGTCAATAGCTGTACTGTGACCGACGAGGCTGATCGACAGAGCCGAAAGCTTGCATCGCGACTGGGGCGCGAGCATCCGGGCGCGAGCGTTGTTGTTACTGGCTGTGGCGCTGAGGTGGATCCAGAGCGTTTAGCTGGCACACCAGGCGTTCATTACGTCATAGGTAATCGAGATAAGCCCGAGTTGGTCGAGATTCTACTAGGTAAGCTTGCGGCATCTCAGCCCCTGCCTGCGGGGGGTGAAGTGCTAGGTCGAGTGAGTGGCTACGCGGAACTTCTGTCGCGGCATCCGATGGACCGAGAGTGGTCGGCTCCGGAGCAAGTTTTTGCTGCTCCACCCGCATCGAGCGCTGGATTTGAGGGCTTTGACGACAAGACCCGCGCGTTCATCAAGATTCAAGAAGGCTGCAACTCGTTCTGCACCTATTGCATTATCCCGTATGGACGCGGACCCAGCCGGAGTTTGGAACCCGCGCAGGTAGTTGCACAGGTGAGGGGATTGGTTGCTCAAGGCATTCGTGAAGTGGTCGTGACCGGGACCAACATTGGTGACTATGGAGTGGACTGGGGAGGCGAGCCGGGCGCCGCTTTTGCCGAGCTCTGCGAGAGAATTTTGGGCGAAACCGGATTGAACCGCCTCCGTCTCAGTTCGCTGGATCCGGTTGAGACGATTCCTCGACTTTTGGAGTTCATGGCTCGGGAGCCTAGGATGTGCCCGCATTTTCATGTTTCGCTTCAGGCCATTCAGCCTCGAATCTTAAAGCTCATGAAGCGAAAGTACGGTGTTTCTGAAGCGGTGGATTGTTTACGTGCGATTGACAGTCTTTCGCAAAAGCTAGGTAAGCGCGTTTTCGTAGGCATGGATGTAATCACGGGCTTCCCGGGCGAAACATCAGCCGAGTTCGAAGAGGGCGTCGCGCTTTTAGAGAGCCTGCCTTGGAGTCGCTTGCATGTTTTTTCCTACAGCGAGCGCAAGGGGACGCCTGCTACGCGATTGCCTGGATCGGTGATGCCAGCCGAGCGGGCTTCTCGCGCTCGGCGCTTATCCGCACTTAGCTTGGCGAGAATCGAGTCTCACTACCGAGATGCATGGCGCAGTCTGAGAGATGAGCCATTGAGTGGCGTGCTTCTGGAGAAGCCCTCGTTGCGTGGACCGCGTCTGCTAGGAGAAGGTGAGCAGTGGGTGAGTGGTCTTTCGCTCGAGTATTTGAGGGTTTGGGTGAGGTTGTCAAAAAATGCGAACTCGCTCCGCAATCAATCCGCTCAAATCAGGATCGAAGACGTGATCGTGGATAGTGCTTCGGGCGACGCGGCTTTTGTTGGAAAAATTGTCGAATAAGTTGTGCTCCTGGGTTTTGTCTACTTTGGCAAATGGTAGTGAGACCCTGAGTGCGCACGTCCGCAATGCCTCTCATTGAATCGGTGGCACTCGCTCTCGCTCGATCTACTTGACAAACCAACGAGTCACTTCGTCGTTCGAATGATTGACCTCGCGCTCTGTTCCTAAAATCCTGACCGTAATCGCATGCACGCCTAGTTTGCGAGGGAGGGTGACGTCGTTCCATATGAGTTCCTGACTCTCGCCTGGCGCGAGCACGCGGAGCTTCTGCTCGGCAGAGAGAGGAGTATATTTAGGCTCTATGGAGTAATTCACGCCATGTTGATTGGCGAGAAGGGCCACTCGCGGGCCGTTGGCTAGAGTTCCGGCGCTCGAGGCAATGGTGCCGTTATTTCGAATCCTCACTCGAATGCGTGCTCGCACCTCATGTTCAGGGCCGCTGGACTCCGCCCCCGGCTCCCAATTCACATCGCTATATAAAACGCCTAGATCGGGCTGCACGGTTCGAACTCGACTTCCAAAAGGGACCTTGTCCCAGGTCACTGGTGAGATTGCGCGAAGATAGTCGCCCATCACGCGCCAGTCCTCCTGTCCGGTGTCCACACAGAGCTCTCGAGAGGGTCGCAGAGTGGGGCGGTTTGGTTTTTCGCAGCCTTCGAGAGGGATTGCTCCTGGGATGATTTTGTTGGCGAACCTAAACGAGTCGATTAAGCCTCCCGGAGCCGCCAGTCGATAAACTCGATCGCTTTGAACTTCTTCGCCGCGAATCTTAAAGCTTTGGATGATGAGGCCCAGGGAGCTTTCAGAAGGAGCTTCGAAGGTCATGAGGGAGTTAGTCGTCATTCCAGGAAAAGGATTCGAAAGGTAACCCAGGCCTTCCGTTTGAAGGAGTGGGTTGAACACCAGCTCGGCCCCCGAGAAATTGATGGGTCCAATCTGGCTCAGGGACTTGGATGCGTAATAGAGATTGAGTACCCACTTGAGAATTCGCCCTTTGAGAGGAACGATGTGCAGAGTCCACGCTTTATCGTTCTTGGGGTTGTAAACGCCAGGGTTGGAGTCGAAGAGATCGGCCGATGAGACTTTGCCCTCATGGAGCTCGCCGTAAATGAAGTTGGTGTGATCGATCGCCAGATCTGCGCCGGTTGCATTCAGATAAGCGTCGGTGGTGAAGTCGCCCATCAAGTTCTCTAGCCCTTCGCGGCTGAGCTCGATTTTTGTCTCTCCTACTTCATCGTGAAAAATGGGGCCTCTACGAACTTCGATCTCAGCCTCAAGCGCTTCGATTCGCTTGAGAGTGGGTTCGTCCTCGCGGACGGACTTATCCATCTGCTCGAGGCGGTAGTTCGTCAGCTCGACAGAGCTAGGTAGGCCGCGCGTGAGATCGCGAGGAGTGACCTTCATTTTGACGTGGCCGAGGTAGCGCCCCCAAGAGCCAGTTTCGACAATCCAAGCAGGCTTGGCGCCTGGACGAGAGACCACAATGGGTTCTGTCAGTTTGACATGGTCATGGGCGCCCACCACGAGGTCAACGTCGGGTGCGGCCTTGAGGACGGCGCGATTGAGCTTGATCGAGTTGTGGGAGACAACGACGACGGCGTCAGCTCTTTTTTTGAGGCGCTTGGCAAGCTCAGCCGTGAGCGAAAATGGCTCAGTGATCTTAATAGGCAAGAAAAAGCTGTCGTAGATGAACTCGTACGTAGCGAGGCCAATGAAGGCTATTTTTATGCCCTCTACTTCTTTGATGACGTAGGGGAGAACATGCTTTCTGAATTCGGTTTCTCTTGGGTAGTCGATGGTTTTGAGATTCGACGCAATGAAGCTCAGCTCTCTCCCCGAAGAGTTTTGCGCACGAAACTCCGCGACGAGATCTAATAATGTGTCTGCACCGTTGAGCCAGTCATGGTTTCCTACGACGGCGACGTCGTAAGTGAGATGACTCATCATCTTGAGGGTTTCTCGTCCGGCGCCCGGAGTGTAATAGATGCTGCCCTCGGACCAGTCCCCGCCGTCGACCAAAAGAGTGGAGGGGTTTTCTGCGCGGGCGCGATCAATGGCTGTCTTCAGTCTGGCGACGCCGCCGAGCGCGAGAGGCGTTTTTTCAGGCCTAAAACGCGAGTGAAGGTCGTTGGTATGAAGGATCTTGATCTCAGTAGGAGGTGTCGCTTGTGCGGGGAGGATAAAAAACGAAGAAGCGAGCCCTACTGCTGCAAACGCCGAGAGTATTCCCTGTTTCGCCATTATGTGTCATCCCTCACTCAAAGGTCTTAGACCAGCATGAGCCGTCCGGCTAGATGATTTTGCCGCAAAATCATCTATTTGGATAATTGGGGAAGGCAATTTAGATAGGACGTTATTGTTGACAGTATTTAGATGGTATTATATGAGCGATGCAGCATGGTTTTAGAGATTCTGCAGCAAAGACTAGGATACATCTTCGGTGACCGCGCAATTCTTTTGCAATCGCTCACGCATACCTCCTATGGGCATGAATTTCTTCAAGAAAAATCAATAGCTTTTCGGGACAATGAGCGTCTTGAGTTCCTGGGCGATGCGATCTTGGATGTTATTGTTTCGGATATCCTCCTCGAGTCTTTCCCGAGTGCAAACGAAGGACAGCTCTCAAAAATGCGAGCAGCGGTGGTTAATGAAAAAACCCTCGCCGAGGTGGCTCAAAGCATTGCGCTGCACGATTCAATTCGACTTGGAAAAGGTGAGCTACAGACCGGTGGAAACGGAAAACCTTCGATTCTTTCGAGCGCGTTTGAAGCGTTGATTGCCGCGATTTATCTCGACGGTGGATATAATGCAGTGTACCCGGTCGTACGCCATCTTTTTGCTCCTATGTTCATTGAAGAACGCGATCTATTGGCCTTTTACGATCACAAGACTCAGCTCCAGGAAATCGTGCAAGCTCGTTGGAAGGTCACACCGACCTACCATCTGCTCAATACGCAGGGCCCGGATCATGCGAAGACTTTTGAAGTCGAAGTGCGAATGAACGGCAAAGGTCTTGCGATAGCAAAAGGCAGTTCAAAAAAAGAAGCTGAGCAGAACGCGGCGCGATCAGCCATTACGACTGTGGGCTGATAGGGCCCATCTGAGGAGAAGGATGACCAAAGCTGGGTTTATTGCAATTGTCGGCCGACCCAATGCCGGTAAGTCGACTCTTTTGAACCGAGTCCTTGGGACCAAGGTTTCGATCGTTTCGCCTAAGGCGCAAACGACGCGCGAGCGCGTGCTGGGTCTATTGACCGAGCGGCGTGAAGACGTAGTCTCGCAGATCGTGTTTGTGGACACTCCGGGGATTCATCGCGCTAAGCCGGGCGGGATCAATGAGTTCATGGTTTCAGAAGCCCGTGAGGCACTCGATGGGCCAACGGCTATTTGGTACATCGTGGATCCGGCGTCAGCGATCGAGCATGAGCGCACTGTGATCGAGTTGCTAGAAAAAGCATCAAAAGTTCCTGTTTTTGTTCTGATCAATAAGACTGATCTCCTCGCTCCCGGCAAAGGGGCCAAAAGACATGAGACGCCGATATCGCCAGACGAGCAAGCCGCGAGACTCGCTCGCCTCGAGCAGCTCGAAATAGATTTAGTCGCGGAGCTAAAGGCTCGAGGTTGCCTTTTTCAACGCATGTTTAAGCTATCTGCGCGCATGGGGACCGGGATCGACGAGCTCCTGACGGAGTCTTGGAAGCTGATTCCCGAGCACGAGCTTTTCTTTCCGGACGAGGAGCAGGTCTCCGATCGTCCGATGCGCTTCTTTGTAGCTGAAAAAGTACGCGAGCAGCTCTTTCGTTGCCTAGGCGATGAGATCCCTTACTCCTGTGCGGTCGAGATCGAACGATTTGACGAGGAGTCGAAGCCACCCAGGATCGAAGCGGTGATCCACGTCGAGCGCGATTCCCAAAAAGGAATGGTGATTGGAAAAGGCGGGCAGAAGATTAAAGAGATCGGCACGCAAGCCCGCCGGCAAGTTGAGTTGTTCATGGGAAGCTCGGTTTTTCTCGGGCTCCGCGTGAATGTTTTGAAGGAATGGACTCGCGACGCACAGGCCATGAAGCGAATGGGTTACTTGCTGCCTGACCAAGGTCGAAAACAGGGAAGGGCGCGCTCATGAAACGCACGCGTGTCGTTGTGATTGGTCGGCCCAATGTCGGCAAGAGCACGTTGTTTAATCGTCTGGTGGGTCGACGCCGAGCACTCGTGCACGATGAGCCAGGTGTGACGCGCGATCGACTCGAAGTCGAGACGCGCTGGTGGGTGAGATCCAAGCCGTTTAACGTCACTGTGGTGGATACCGGTGGCTTGGGCGGCGAACGTTTTGCCGATGAGATCGACAAACAAGTTCGTATCGCGCTGGATGAGGCGGACGTGGTTCTGCTGGTATTTGATGGGGCAGCTGGCCTGACTCCGGCCGACGAAGAACTGATTCATAATTTAAATCACTCAGGACTATTGTCACGTTTGCCCGTGTTGGGAGTTGTTAATAAGGTCGACACCGACGGGCACGAAGGCCGCATCAACGAATTTTACTCGGTCGGCCTTGATACCTTAGTGACGGTCTCTGCTGAGCATGATCGTGGCATCGATGACCTAGAAGAAGCGGTTACCAAGGCATTGGGCTGGGATCCAAGCCAGGTCGTGGTTGAAGAAGAAGTCGAAGAAGACGAGATCGTCGAAGAAACAGAAGTCTCCGTAGAAGGCGACGAGCTCACAGAGATCGAAGACGAAGAACCCGAAACCGAGCGCAAGATCCCGCGCATCGCAATCGTTGGTCGCCCTAATGTGGGCAAGAGTACGATGCTCAACGCCTTGGTCGGGCGAGAGCGCATGATCACGAGTCCGATCGCCGGCACAACGGTTGACTCAGTTGATTCGCTTGTCGAGCTGGGTGGGCGCCCTTATATCTTTATTGATACGGCCGGGATCCGCCGCAAGAGCAAGACCGAGCAAGGTGTCGAGGTTCTGTCCGTTGTACAGGCACGCAAGGCGCTTGAGAGCGCTGATGTAGCGATTCTGGTTCTTGATGGCGAGACTGGCACGACTGATCAAGACGAGAAGATCGCAGGTCTTGTGCAGGACTCAGGCGTTTGCGTGATTCTGGTGCTTAACAAGTGGGATACACAGGTCCGAGGTCTCCCAAAGAGCGAGGAGTTCACTCGCGAGATGGCAGCCGAGCGAGTCCGCAAGGAGATGGGTTTCCTGCCGTATGCGCCCATCCTCTTCACGAGTGCCATTCATCGCAAGGGTTTCAAAGGTCTGCCTGATCTTATTGATGAGATCTTGCATCAGCGCAAGCTCAAGATCCCGACGCACGAGCTTACTGAGTGGGTGAGGCGCGAGGCGCCGATCCATAATCCTCAGAACGCGAAGTTTTTCTTGGCCCATCAGTCGGGTCGTCATCCACCGACGTTCGTGGTGCATGTGAACGATCCAGACCGAGTGCATTTCAGTTTGCGTCGCCATTTCGTGAACGCCTTGCGCGAGCGCTGGGGATACATGGGTAGCCCTGTGAAGATGCTGTTCATTGAGGGGCATAATCGGCGCAGCTTGCCTAAGCCGACGCGTCCGCCGCGGCCTAAGCTCAAGCCTCAGTCTTCGAGCACTTGAGCGGCGCTGTCATGGTGCGAAGTAATTGAAAACTCTTCCTCTGCTTTACAGAGAGTTTTGAGGTGGATTCTGAGACGCCTAGCAAGGCACAGGCTTCTTTCAGGTCAACTTCATCATCACCGGATGAAAAACCGACTGGAGTCTGTGATGTCTAGGCCCATGACGTTGCCTTTTCCATCCAGTCTTACGATGACTCCATTTTCGAAGTAGGATTTCGACTCTATTCCTTCTTCGAAGTCTATCGAGACATAATCGATTTCTGGGCGGTGGGTGATCTTCATTTTTTTACCTCGAAATTCACAAGGACAGTGATCACCTCAGTTATATCGACATGGTCAAAAGTCGGAAGGCTCTGGGTTTGATCCTCACCAAGTAAACAGTAGATTCACATTCACCGTGTAAAACCCCCCGCTCAGATCGGGAAGATTATTAGGCTCCTCGGCGAAAAGCGCCGTGCTCGTGTCCTTGAATTTGACCATGTGATAGCGCGCTTCGACTTCGAAGTAGGTCTTCTTGGGCACAATCGCAAACTCAAGTCCGGCTCCAAAGCACACGCCTAAGCCTGTATCGGAGTCGGGATTGTCGGGAATTTGCGATGATTGGGTTTTGGAGTAAGCGCCTCCGCCAGCCTGGAGGTAGGGATTTGCGAAGCTGACTGCGGCCGAGAGGTTTTTTGTGTCGAAGTAATACTTAAAATCGAGTCCGAAATGGAGCATGTTGACGTCGACGTGGGTGCCGTTTTTGGCCGAGGTCTCAAACGAGTGAGAGGCGATGTAGATGTTGAGGGCCATCGCTAAGTTGAAGTCGAACCAGTAATGAACCTTTAGATCGATGAGAGGGTAGCCGCCTTCCCAGAGAAGCCCGCGGTTTCCGGTGACGCCTTCATAGCCGGCGCCGATGCTCACACCAAAAAAGCGCCCGTGCTGAAAAAACTTGGTGTCGGCTTCTTCGTCCGACTCTTCGTTGAACTCGCCATACTCGGTGAACGGCGTGCTCGAGAAGTCGTCTTCTTCTGGCTGGTAGGTTTTACCCTCTCCCTTTTCGGCAGGAGCCGCATGCGCAATAGAAGAGAGTTGGGCGCACGCGATCAGTGCGCTTGCTAGCAAACCGCATCTCTTGATCAAGAGTTTAGAAATAAAAATGGATGCCAGCATCCAAGAAACTCACTCCTAGAGTTTTCAGGACGAAGCTCCCGCCCAGGTTATTAAAAGACCCGCCTGTTTCGACCGCAAATCCAAGGCTTTCTAAACCTGGAATAAAGAACTCGACGCCCATACCGCCTAAAAACTCCGCGCCCGAGAATCCTCCAGCGCTCAAGATGCCCGCTCCAAACATAAAATAGAAGTTGAGGTTGGTTTCGTAGAACACGTTTTTAAAGAATTTAATGGCAGTGACTGTGCTGACCGGCGAGGAGGTCACGATCCCGCCGATTGCCTCAAAAGCGAGATCCCGAGTGAGGCCATACTTGATGCTGATCCCCGGGATGTGCGCGCCAAATTCAGAGTTATATCCGACACCCAGTCGCCCTTGCATGTCGCGGGCATAAGCGGAGCCAGAAACCATCAGGGTCGACAACATGAGGAGAATCATTCTCCAGTTAGCTCGCCGCATCAGCATATAACTCTAGGTTAACTGTGGCCTTTCTTTTTGACAACCCCTCCAGACTCCTCTAAACGTGAGTAATGGCTTCGATTTCAGACACAGACACTCCTTCTGAGACCACTCAGTCAAATTCTGACGCCGGACGCGCTCTAAAAGGCAAAGACGGCTTTTTTTCAACGCTCTATCGGTTTTTTGACGGCCTAGGTCACCACACTACAGGGCTAGCCATTGCCGTCGGAGTCGTGATTGCCATCGGTGTGGCGTTTAGCATGTTCTCCAGTCGCCGAGAGGTTCGCTCCCAAGCGGCTAAGGGCGCCTACTTTTTGGCTCAACAGAGTTTAGAGAATGAGCTGAAGGCCGAAGCGGGAGTGAAAGAGAGTCCTCAGGAAGCCGCCCCTCCGGCTGCTGACAAGACCCCTCTCACTAAAGAACAGAAAGAGGCCAAGGCAAAGGAAGAGGCCGCAAAAGCCAAGGCTAAGTCCGACCAGGATGTTGCCAATGCTAAATTGATGGAGACTGTCGCTTTCAAGAAGCTGGATGTGGACGCCAAGTTTCCTCAAGCGACGCAAAAGCTCAAGGCTCTCATTCAAGAGTATTCGGGTACTCGCGCTGCTTTCGAAGCCCAAATGACTTTGGGCACGCTTTATTTCAACCATGGTCAAGCCGCTCAAGCCGCGACTCAATTCCAATCGGCAGTCTCTGCGGCTCCCGCCCCACTAGAAAAAGCATTAGCTTTGTCGTCCCTTGGCTACGCTCACGAGAATGCGGCCAAGTACAACGAAGCTTTGGAAGCCTTCAATCAAGCTGCAAATCTCGGTGAGGGAGCGATCAAAGGAGATCTTCTTTTGGCGGTCGCTCGATGCCAAGAAGCCCTGAATGATACGACCAAAGCACGGAGCACCTATGATCAAATCATTTCCCAACTTCCAGACTCCGAAGCCGCAAAGTCTGCGCAGATTTTCAAAGCTCGCCTCTAAGCTCGTTCTTTCTTTCGCGCTTGGTTTGATGTCTGTAGCCTGTTCGGGACGCAACATTCATCCCGAGCTGAAGGACGACACCAAAATCTTGGTTCGTAAGTGGACGCTAGCCACGCATGGCCCGTTCGAAGCGGGAGACCGAGGAACTGAGTACTCGAACCCCGTTTTAGTCGATAACACGCTGGTCTTTGGCAACCAGAGCGTAGGGCTCGTGTCGATCTACCCTACGATCAATCAGCAGCGCTGGGTGCTTCCGATTCCTGGTGGCGTCATCAGCGAATTGGCTGTTGATAAGGGCACTGTATATTTTGGCGGTGGAGACGGCTTTGTCTATGCGGTCAATCTGGATAACGGCCGAGTTCTATGGCGCTACGACGTGCGTAATCCCTCCGTTTCGAGGCCCACTCTTTCGGGGGGGCGAGTTTTTGTTACCACCTCAGACGATACCGTTTATGCGTTTGATGCCGGCACGGGTAAGTGGCTGTGGCATTATCGAAGGCGTTCAGCGCAGTCGTCGACAATTCTAGGCGCGTCTTCTCCACTGGTGGATGGCAATGAGGTTCTTGCAGGGCTCAGCGACGGCTTCTTGGTCGCGCTTTCGGTGCAGGAAGGGCAGCTCAAGTGGGAGCGCAAACTCCATCAAGGCTCTAAGTTCATCGATGTCGACGCGCATCCTCAGCTTGAGAACGATCTGCTTTATGTCCCATCCTATGATGGCTCATTGTACGCCCTCAAGAGACAGGGTGGGGAAGTGCTTTGGCGTTTTGATGCGGGTGGCAGCAAGAACGTAGTTATCGAAGAGAACCGGCTATTTCTACCTTCATCCGATGGCACTATTTATTGCCTCCAGAAGAACAACGCCAAGGTGCTCTGGAAGTTTGAGATGGATCGCGGAGTCCCCACTCAAGTGATTTCGACCGATCGCTACATCATCGTGGGTTCGAGTTTTCAGTACCTGTATGTTCTCGATAAAGAGTCAGGCAAAGGGCTTTACCGTTTTAATGCTGGTTACGATTCGGGCTTTTCGGGCTCGCCTGCGTATGATTCGGTCAACCAGAGAGTTTATCTCTTATCTGGCGCAGGCAATCTCTATTCGTTTCAAGTTCGCAAGCCGCCTCGAAAAATCTTTGCTCGCGGAATGACAGATCCTTATGTGTTTTAGAAGTAGACTATTTTAGTTTTAGTCACTTGACGCGTTGCGTATTTTCTTTTGCAAAATAAATTCCCATGAGCTAATGACCCCGCATATTCAGGATGGGTTCCTGAGGGAGGATTTATGGGGATTTCTAAAACGATTGTTTTGGCTTCTATTGCTATGGTCAGTTTGTCAGGCCAAGCACATGCGGCTGCCTTTGGGTTGGCTTGCAAGACCACTCACTTATCCGATCAAAGCTTTGGATTGGGTCTGCAACAAGGCCACACTGGAAGCCGCGCTGCTGTTCAAGTTCACGACATCAACTGCTTTGACCTTGGCCTGCTTAACGCTAAGCAGGTCATGGCTCAAACCGGTGATGCTACAACTTGCGCCTCGGACTTTGCCCGCGGCTACAAGAACGGCATGACCTTGCTGGATGAGTCTACCGTCAGCAGTTGCTACACGAACGGTTATCAAGCCGGAGTCGCTGTCCTCGAGGCTGCTGCTCGCGAAGGCAATACCTCGCTCGTGAGCGATCGATGCGTAGCTGAATACTGTCGCGGACGTTCTGATGCCAAGCGGAGCCAAGCAGGTTCTCCGGTCTCGAGCGAGCCGCAGGCTGCTTGCTATCAGGCAGGTTACAGCGATCTCGAAGAGGTTACTGTGACTGCTTGCGAAGCTGAAGGCCAGTAAGCTTCATCTTTTTCAAAGCTCATTTTGGGATGAGACACCGAGGCCGCGCTTAAACTCACACTTAAGCGCGGCCTCGGTCGTTTACATTCCTGGGGCCTCGGCAGCCGGAGACTGCGGTTCAAGGGGCGATTCAAGGGCCGCAGGAGGTGTCGGCATTTTTTCTTCGGTGCGTGGGCCACTGGATTTGTCTGTCGAGGAGGATTGCAGCCGGATCGTGAAGCCGACAAACAGGGAGTCAGCGTGAGTAGAGATGCTTGAGGGGATTTCACCCATGTTGTCGTCCCAAAGGTAGGATCGGCGATACTCGACGCGAAGTCCGAATGAAGTCTTCGAGCCTTCGGATGGCAGAAAGGCAGAGACGCCTACTTTAAGAGAACCTCCGTAATAGGTTACATCGGGTCCAGCGGGCAAGCTGTAGTGAGCGTTCTCATAGCCGCCAAAAACTTCGAAGGGAGCAAAGGGGAGTGATACGCCAAAGTTGGCGCCGATGTAGCTGAAATAGCTGGAGGCCAGGATATGAGGCGGGCGGTTGTCTCCGAAAACCGTGCCGTGCTCCATGAGCCAGGCAAAGTTATACTCGATAAAAAAGAAAGAGAGATCCACGCCCGCGGTCGCGTTGAGGCCAGCCCATGGAAGGGTGTTGAACTCCGACTTGTGAGTCGAGTCAGTTTGGCTAAACCAGCTCGTCCAAGGGCCTAAACTGAAGCTTGCTCGAAACTTTGGACTCGTGGTGCCAACATTCGTATCGGCGTGAAGAGACGCGCTCTGCACGGCTGCGAGAGCGATGAGAATTGCATGGACTGCTTTGAACGGCGCTTTCATTAAAATATCCCATCCAAAGTGATGTCGATGCTGCTGATCTTTTCCCAAGTGCTGGCGGTACTAGACGAGGCGCTGCCCACAGAGGGGACGTTTTTTGTAATGAATCCTGCGTTACCATCCGGCGTGCCGTCATAGCGGCCAGCGGTTTCTCCCGCGTCAGGCTGCCTGTTGCCGTTTCTGTCCTGATAAGCGCGAAACTGGATGTTCTTGTTGTTATCTACACAAAGCGTGTAAGGCACGGTGAGCAGTCCATGCTCGTTGTTTTTTGAGGAGGAAATTCCGGCCGTAGCGAAACTATCGGTGGACCACTCAACGACCAAGGGCGCGCGTGATTCGATGGGGACTGATGGTGCGAAGTTGATTCGCCCACGAACATTGTCACCCAAGAGAGCGCAGCTCAATGAGTTGCCACAGCCTCCGATAAAAAACACCGACACTCCGAGGAGTGATCCAACCCACATGGTTCGTTGCATGCCGGAATTCTAACCAGCGAACCCTAAAAGCGCACGCACGCTTTGGGAGTTATCGAGTCTGATAAGAGATATTATGTCAACTCAATACATGATGCTGAGCACTTTGACGAGCTAGAGCTTACGATGCTCCAAGGCTGGCATTTCGCGCCGGATTCGCTGCACCTCTTTGAGGTCAAGCGTCGCTACGACGGTGCCAGTACCCTTGGGTCGCTCCGCAAGGATCCGGCCCCAGGGATCGACAATGCGGGTGTGGCCGTGAGTTTCCCGACCCTCAAAGGGCGAACCGAATTGCGCGGGCGCGATCATGAACGCTTGGTTTTCGACCGCGCGTGCTCGAGTCAGCAGATCCCAATGCGCTTTGCCGGTGTAGGCAAGAAACGCCGAAGGCGCAAACAAGAGCTGGGCGCCTGAATCGATGAGCTTGCGATACAGCTCCGGAAATCTCAGGTCGTAGCAGATCGACAATCCCATCCGGCCCCAAGGCGTCTCGGCACTCACCACCTTGGTCCCGGCGCGTACTTCGCGGGACTCCTGATAGGTCCGGTCTTTAGTGAGTGCGACATCAAAAAGGTGGATTTTGTCGTAGCGTGCAGCGATGTCTCCATCAGATGAAATCAATAAGCTCGTATTGGTCACGCGCTTGGGATCGCGAGTTTTGATGGGTATGCTTCCGCCTAAAATCCAGACGTCATTTTCTGCGGCCCATTCGCGAAGCGTTTCGACGGTCAAGCCCTGAAGTGTTTCGGCGGACTTTAAAAACTCAGCGCTGTCATGGGTGAAGATCGAAAAGTTCTCAGGAAACGCGATGAGCTCAGCCCCCTGATCCAAAGCCTGCATGAGGAGCTCGCGGGCTTGAGCCAAGTTGTGGGACCGATCCGGCGTCGAGTGCATTTGGATGGCGGCCGCACGCAAAGAAAGCTTGAGAGAGATTTTCACAGATGACATGGACGGCTAACTTAGCGGGCCTTGATGCTTTAGTGCAATTCCCCTTTTTTAAAATTGTTGACTAAATTGATTACGCTTTAATCTTCACATGAATTGCATGCAGTGCTCTTGGGTTTTAATCTATAAACTATTGTTTTTACTATGTTATTTTAATCGGCTTATACCTTGCTTAATTAGTCGGATAAATTCACAATAGAGAATAGGGATGGGGATCCATGAGGTCCATTAAAACAGTTTATTTTGTCGCTCTGAGCGCAGCCATCTGGCTAGGCGTGGGGGTATCCCTTTCTCACGCGATCGACCCGGCCCCTGCTCCTGGCAGTCCCCAGCCTTCGTGCAACAACCTAAGTGGCATCGCCATGCAAGGTTGCTTATTTGATCGGGCCAACGAAACATTGATGCTGCAACTTCACTACAAGAGAAATCGCCTCCAATCGCTTCAGGAGCTTTTTGATCAAAAAAACCGCAATGCCGAGATCATTGAGAGCCTCGGCCCCTTCTGCACGGAAGATGAAAAAGACAACTGGAGCGACAATGACAAAGTCCAGGCATGCCTGGATCGTCACAAGCGCATTGAGACTCGACAAATGCGCGCAATTCACACCGCGATTGCGAAGAACGACGAGAAGCACAGCAAGCTCTACAGTCAGAAGGTCTACGTCGATGGGAGTCGCCCCCCTACCCCCAACCCCGCAGTCGGCTTCAATTTGCCGCCTCCCCCTGGACAAGACACGAAGGCCCTTAGGTCTCCGCAGGTCTCCTATTTTGCTAGCGTTGCTGAACTCGAAAAATCCTATGAACAAAACCGTGATCAGATGCGTGCAAGCATCACCAACCGGTTCGCGCAGTGGCTTCAAGATCTCCCTAAGCAGCCCTCACCGGAGGACTTTATTAAGTTAAAAAAAATCTACAGGGACCCTGAGCAACCCGGCAGCGGCGTTCTCCACGTCATCGACACCGAAGCTGATGGCAGCGCCAAGATTGACAAGCAAGCCTATGAAGAGGCGCTTAAGAACTACGCCAATATGAGAAGCAAGCTTCTAGGAGATCAAAAGGATCTCAAAGACCTCGAGTCCAAAATCGAGCAGACCCTTGAGCCTAAATTGAAGCAAACTCGAGGCGGCTCACTCGGTGACTTTATCATGGCGCGAAAAGGACTCGTGGACCAAGCAAACGCCCCAATTCAGGGGCCCGCGGGTGGCTCTCGAATCGCTGACTCACGCGCGCCTGCGACAGAAAAGAAGCCCGCCTCATCTCGGGGTGCGATGAACGAAAGCGTGATCACTACTCCAAGAGCAGAAACCAATATACGCTCTGGCGCAGACCGAGCTTTCGCGCCTCCCACTGGCAACGAGCCCGTTATCGTGCCGCCTGGAACAGCTCAAAACCAGCACCATTCGTACACGATCACGCCGGATCTAGAAAAATGGGACAACGTGATCAATGGCTACGAAAATCCTGGCGTAATCCCCACTGATTGACGGATCTAAGCAGCAGAACAGACGAGGTCTTCAGCTTCAAAAGTCTGATCTGTGCTTTTGATGACAGCTTCGCCATCCTCGTCGTCGGCTTGGCTTGTCACGGCGCTTAGGTTCCAATCGCGATCAAATAATGCCCTATAGTGCGCATGGACGGAAGGACTGGTAATGAGGACGGCTGCTTCTCGATTGTTCACGACAGAGTTTTGGTTCCAGTTGATTGAGCTAATCAGGGTCTTTTGCCCATCAATGAGAGCCCCTTTGTTGTGAATGTAGGTTACGCCCATCTTCTTGAGATTCGCGACGCGCGCGGTGAGAGGGAGACCATCTTCTGCCGCGATCTGATTCAGCTCGCTCACAGTTTTTGGGTTTTTCTGTTTTTGTGGACGACCCGGATTTCCAAAAACTCTTTCATCGTTGAGCAGGACTCGAACCGTCACTCCGCGGCGAGCTGCACGAACTACTGCTTTGAATAGAGGCGACACGCTGTTGCTCTGGCCCCAGTCCGAAACAAAGGTCATTTGCTGGATATCGATGCTTACGCGAGCGGAGTCGAGCATCTTCACGAGGCCTGAAAGACTGCTGTCAGGCGAGGTGACTCGTTCGGCGGCACTCGCTTCATAGGTCGCAGGAGGCGCTGTTATCGTGTCGCTTGGCATCAGTAGAGGTTGATTAGAAGCGAATTCAATCTGCAGAGACGAATCGGTCAATTCATTTTCCCGAGTCAGATCGATGATATCTGGAGCATCGGGATCCGCATCGGCCTCAAAAATCTTTTGGTAATCACGGGTAATCGCCTCATCGTGGATCAACACTTCCCATCCCCTGTTGCCTTTGTTTCCAGCTAAAGGATGCCCTGTGGGAGAATAGTTTTCTGAGCCGATCAAAAGCGAGCGACCATCAATGAGCGCGTATTTGCCGTGATTGAATCGAAAACGGCGAGGATTCGAAGGACGAGAAGATCCCGGTGTAGCGCTAGCGCGAGAGGTCATCACGTAAAAGTGGTCATCCGGCCGAGATGCAATCATTGCTTGAGCGATCTGCGATTGAACCCCGCGAGCGACTGTGGAGAGCCCTCCTACGGGTTGGCCCTCTGCTAGAATCTCAACACGCACGCCGGCACGGACTTGCGCGATGATAGCATCTGCGATTTGTGGGGAGGTCATTTCGTAGATGTTGATCTGAAGGTGTTGTTTGGCGCTTCGAATTGCTTTGAGAGTGAGGGCGAGATTACTCGTAGGTGCTTCTGCTGCTTCGACCTGAAAAGCCCAAACTAGATGGGACGTATTCCCTACCAGGGCGAAGGACAGGGACAGTAGTGCTAACCAGGTCGAGATTCCGCGTTTCAGCGTTCTATCCATGAATTCCCCCCAGGGTTGAATTGGTCTCCAACCTTCCTATTCACCCTTGCACATTGCAAGATTGGGCAAGTGAACTTGTAACGTTTCAAGCTAAGTTGTTGTATTTTAATGAGCGGTTACATGATTATGACGCACCGGCTTTGCGTCTAATGCTCGGAGTCTAATCAAGATTCTCAATGTAGCTGGGCTCTCCTTTTGGATTTGCGGGCGACTCCGTATTTGTTCAATTGGGCTTTTTGCATGTGCGAAGGATCCAGTTCCTGCCGGCGTATGAGAGTTCAGGAACGCGTCTCTTCTGGACGCATGTTTCTACGGTTGGGACATTAGTGCAGCAAAGCTATGGAAGAATCTGAAGATACAACGTCGACAGGGCTTCGTGGGTTGCCATAAAGGAGGGTCCTTTGTTAGGCTCCCTTCACCCGTGAAAGCCCTCCTCCCTTTTTTTATAGCTGTTTTTGGGTTTGGCCTAATCACACCCCCGCGTGAGGTGATGGCTTCGGAGTTCGCGCTCGACGGAAGTGGCTCTTGGGGTGCAGGCATTTCGGGCAATAACGGTCAAATCTCCTCGCGATGGATCATGGCGCTTTCATTTCGCACCTTTCCGCACTGGCGTTTTGATCCGGTACGAATTGGAAGTTGGAACGTGCAACTTGGCGCCGGAATGATCGCTGAATACCGAGACGTGAAGCAGCTGATTAGCCAGTATGTTTTTTTAGATGATATTGGGGGCTCGGGTATTTTTACTGCACTCGCGGTGCAAGCCACTGTATCCAAGTACTCGCTGCTTTTGGGTTTTGATTTTTGGGGTCGCCGAAACATGGAAGTCATCGCAGCTGCACGAGATCAGGACCCCCGGGCGAGTATTGCCGAACCGACTTTTAGATCTGCCATGGGTGTTCGCTTAGTCTTGGGTTATGCGGTGAGCTCGAGATACGCGGTAGATTTGGCTTATCATGGGCTTCGCTTCATGCAGTACACTGTAGGGGTCGGTCCCTCTCAGTCAATCAGCGGTGAGCCGCTTTATGAGCATACGATCGATATCGGGGGAAGGATCTCCATATGGTGAACAGGCTCAGTCGCCCGCGATGGGTCGTAGGGGCTATGCTGCTTCATCTTTTTTCATCGACCGTGGGTTTCGCAGCCACTCAATCGCCTGGCAAAAAAGCTGATCAAGCGGCTTCGACTAAGGGCATCCCGACAAAACCCGAAGCCCCCATGCAGCTTTATCATTCGGCAGGTGAGGATCCGTTTGGTTGCCCACGATCCTTTGTTCAGGGCGGAAAGTCCTACTCTTGCGATTCTTATCTGCAACGCGATGGTGAGGGACTTAGAAACGCGGTCAGAGACGTACCTGAATCCGTGTCGGAGATGGATACCTATCGAAAGAGTCGGCACCTCGTGCGGGACTTTGCCTATGTAGGAAGCGCTGCGGCCGTCTTCTTCTTGCTAGGAGTTTTTTTGGGATCACGCGCAAAAGCGACAGGGAGTCCTCGTATGCGTTTGGCGAGTGACCTGCTTTATTGCAGTGGTCTTTGGGCCGGTGCGAATCTGTTTATGTTTGGATTTGGCACCATTCGCTCGAATGATGACCGACTGCATAATGCGGTGGATCTCTATAATCAATCCAACCCTGACAAACCGATTGAATTGAAGTTGCAGTACAACTTTTGAAAAGATCTGATCTGCAAGCCCCTCCATCGAGGAGTCAGCGATTAGAGGTTTAGGAGCCTGGCAAGAGACGACTCGAGCCTCAATGTTTTTGAGCAAGCTTTACTTTCGTGAATTTGTCTTGATATGTAGCCCTCAAAAAAAATTTGATTCATGGCCGAGGCCAGTGAGTTTTTTGGGGAGCTGACAAATGAAGAGTCGTCGAACGTTTATCCTATGTTTAATGGTGTGCGCGGTTTCGGTCGCAACGACCGGTATCGCCAAAGGTGAGCCACGCAGGTGGGATCTCAATGACGTATCTTATCTTTTCCCCCTTCCCTCTGTGGGAGAGCCTGCCTCTCTTCTGCTTGGCGCTAAGGCCTCCGGTCGATTGGGCCAGCTGATTCCTGAGGCCCTACACAAAAAACTTCCTGATCTCCTCAGAGGAGGAAGCGCAACCACTAAAACGTACAATCAACTTCGCTTAGTGAGCTTTCGGGTCGATCCATGCAACCCCGTGAGTTTGGAAGATCGCACTTGCCGGCGGCAGGTCAGGATGGTTTGGCAGCCTCTCGTGAAAGAGGAGTTCGACGACGGACAAACTGCATGGGTGACCGAGGATGCAGGGTTTCATACGATCTACGAAATGGGGACCGAGGAGTTCAAGGGGTTGAGCACTGAACTCCAAAAGCTTAAGGACTCCAGCGGTGTCTCTACTACTCGAAAAAGGCTCGACATTCATCCTGCGCTCCAGAGTGAAGGACTCGCAGGCCCCTTTATGAAGGGGCTGAACCGCACCCTGCTCAAGTTTTGCGGCGCCGACAACCTCAAGCGTGTGACTTTCATGCAGCTAAATGGACGCGGCAATGTCTGGTCTTTCGGCGCTTTCAACGTCAAGGACGGAGCGCTGGTTGACTCCTCCATTCCGCGAATCGATGCCCATCTCCAGACATTCTTTAATGGAGACGATCGGCCCCGCGAATTTAGGGCGGCACTCGTCCCCGCGCCCCCGGGTCGGGACGTGTTCAATCAGTTTATCGAAAACCAAGTGCCCATCACCACCGAAGATTCGCCTCTGCTTAAGAAAGCCATGCAGGCCAGCGACAGAATCGAGAATCCAACGATTCATAGTTCTCAGACTATCGACTGTGCGACATGCCATATCTCGCAATCGGTCCGAAGCTGGATTCAAAGGGAATTCAAAGATTTCTATCGCGACGCTGCCAACCATCCGTGGATTTACAGAAACTCGTCCTTTAACCTCGTCAATCGGAGTCCCGTACGGGCTCTGACCAACAATGTGCGCGCATTCGGCTATTTGAATACGGAAGTGGCCATCAGCCAGCGCACGATCAACGAAAGCGCTGCAGTCGCCGAAAAGATGGTTGAGCTCGACTACTGAGCTTTAGGTCTTGCTGTTCGATCCTGCTGTGAAGAGACGAGGCTGAGCCTTCCGTTAGTGATCAGCTTTTGATCAACGGCAGCGGAACGCTCATGTCCGCCAAGATCGGATCCTTGTAGGGCAGCTTGTCGCTTCTGTTGCCGGACCGACTAAAATACGTCGTGGTCGTGTCTCTGCCGGGGTCTCCGTAGCCGGGGACACGACCCCCACGAGTCGGAAACTTCTCGCTATAGGCGGTATCCATGAGTTCATAGTCATCGGGTGCAAGCCCCATGGATTGACAGATGGTGCCCAGCAATCGATTGAGCGGCAAGCCTGTGTAGACGCCTGGGGGCGGGTTCAAGAATAGATCATAGGTGCGGGTTAAGTTACGAACATCGACATAGCGACCCGTCGTGAAGAATCCACCTGCCCCACCGGCAAGAATCGTTGGCAGGCACTGAGCGCCATGGGTGACAATGCCGGCCTCGGCGGTCCAATGAAGTAGAGCAAGGTCCAGAAGCTTAGTGCCGGGAAGGTATTCAACATCGTTCATTCGAGTCATCAGATCGAAGTACGTCGCTCTGAATAGGTCGCGCTGACTTGCGTTGATGATTTCTTGCATCGAAGCTTGTTGACCACTATGCCAAAGCTGTTGATGGGGATCGCTGAAGGCGACTTGATCATAAAGCGCGGGAAGGTGCTGAATGACAATGCGGCTGGTGCCGCACATGAAGGCCTGGACTAGCATCATATTGATCAGTTCAAATGTCCGGCGCTGATATTCGCGCCGGTCCGTTGTGTTGGTGGGCATACCCTGCCAATCGTAGCTGAAGTCACCATCGCGAGCTCTACGAGCGCGATCGGCCGCTGAGTACGCAGCTGGCACCTGACAGCTTCCGGCAATCGCGCGCATGCGCGCGGCAACATCTGAGAGGCCTTGCATATAGGCTTCAAGTCGGGTGCGATCGCTTGCAGCGATTCGTCGGCCTGGGCCAAAGGCCCCTCGCGCCAATCGCGAGTAGTCCGAGAACACGAGATCAACCAACGAAGCGTCGGGATCAGTGGTGCCCGTTGTGGATTGGACGCCCTGAAACAATCGATCATAAATCTGTCCTACGCTCGTGGCTTCGAAAGGATTGCGGCCGATGCTCGCGCCCGAGCGATAGCTCGAAAGCTCGACATTGGTAGGCCCGATATAGAGAGAAGGAGCCCTGACCGAAGCGCGTTCGGCATCGGAATAGAACTTATTGGACTGCTGAATCACGTAATCGATGGTGGGGATCGGAGTCGAGATCAAAGGAGTGCCCGTTCCTCCCCCATCGCGATTCACAAAGTTTCCAAAGGCGCAGCGGGCGTGGCCCAAATACCACATCGTATCGATGCCGGAGACGAGGTTCATTTTAGCCAGTAGAGCGTCTGGAATAAATGAGCCGATGAGAGGTGAGACGCGTGCGGCCCCATTGTCCAAATCCGCCAGCGCATTGACTCGCGCCGACGTAGTTTGGGCATGAGTGCGCTTGAGTGCAGTGAGCTCCCCCCAGCGAGCGACGTGAGGCAAGGGTTCTCCCGCCATGGCAGGATAGAGCGTCGATTCATTGAGATTAGCAGTGACCGTCGAGTTGATGGGATAAACGTTCTCGTGGCTGTGGCCGCCGTGCAGGTTCCACATCCCTACATAAAAACGATGGCTGGGCAAGGCAGCGGCCTCCGCACTTTTCATCAGCGAGGGCAGAAATGGGAGCGCAAGCGTGAAGCCGCCAATTCCCTGCAGAAAATGTCTTCGAGTGCTTTTTTTGTAGATCATAGATTAGTTTCCTGCCGACTTTCGCTGACCAAACTCGCGGGTCAGCGGAATTTGTTGAATTAGATTTCTGAGATTGCCAGTGGATGGATCACTTAATGCCTGGCGCATGCTTTCTAAGAAGCATCCATCTGCAGAAAGGTCTTCGTTCCTGGCCACGAAGTACTTAAAGTAGTCCCGGACAAAACACGCATGCAGTTTGCCTGATTGCGCAAGCTGAGAGCTGAAATCCACGCCGCTCACCGAGTTGGTCGTTGAGGCGGAGTCATCGATTCGAGGCTGGCTAACGGTGTTAACAGCAGCCCAACTCACGAACTGACTGGATTGATCAAAAGTCTGCTCCTGCGTTCGGAAACGCCCAAGCGAGTCAAATCCGTTGAGCGCGAAACCCAGCGGGTTGATGCGAGCCGTGTGGCAGCTTGCGCACGCGGTGCCAGTGGTCTGAGTTCTGGCTTCGATGAACTGGCGAGCCGTGCCTTGCGTTGGCAGGACCACCTCGGCCGGAGTGCTGGTGTCAGCGGCCGGTATGATGGCGTCGCAAAGGTATTCCGTGCGGAGGCGAGCGCCGCGAATGATGGAGTTAGGATCCCCGCTCGCGGCAAAGAGAAACGCTGCTCGAGTAAAAAGGCCGCTTCGGGGCGCGGTCTGATTGAAGCGAATCAGTGTCGCTGGATTGTAGGTTTCGTCAGGATTGCGGCCCGGCCATGCGCTCACGCGATAGAGCTGAGCGAGGTCATTGGTCCGAGCAAACGAGATGTCGCTCGTGACAATGTCCGAGAGCTTTCCGGTCGTGGTTCCAAAGGTGTAATAGTCCGTCAAGTCGGTCAGCTCCAATATGGCGTTGTCCCTGAGAGCTGTCATGTCGGTATTGGCGGGAATCGGTGAGCTCGAGTTGTCTGGGTAAATCAACTCCATGGCCTGAGTGACAGCGCTACCGGAGAGCCCGGGCACGCGATCCGGCCTCACCCACTGAGTGTAGAAGTTGCGAAAGTGAGCACGCGCTCTGGACAGGCCGAGTAGCCGAGTTGTCTGCGCAGCCAGCGTGTTGCCAGCGCCAGCGAAGCCGGCCTCTGCAGCCGTCAGAAGAGCCTCATCAGGCATCGACCCAGTCAAGTAGTACGAGAGCTTGGATGCAATCTCATAGCTGGTGAGTTGAGTGAGGTCGGCGCGGCTGGAGACAGCGGTGCCTTTAAACTCATTGAGAAACAAGAAGCCGGGAGACATCAAGAAAGCGATGGTCAGGCCGCGATAGCCGCCTTGGGTGCCGTTGTAAATGTTGCGGTAAAAGGTAAGGTCCCCATCGTTTACATTATCAAGAGGCCGTCTGAGCGTGCGTAGGCCAAAACCGGTGATGAAGGCGTCAACGCATCCCGTAGAGGTGATGGTCGCGCACGGAGTGGCGCCGCCAAAATGACGAACAAAGGTGTCTTGGCGAGTCGCATCTTGGGTCAACCAAGTTGCGATCGCGCGGGCCAGCTCAAACTGAGCTTGCACGTGAAGCATGCTAATGCGTTGATCTTGGGTGTCGTAGACCAAGTTGTGCCCGCCCGTGCCGTCAGGTGGGACCGCCGCAATGAGCAGTTGGTTAGGAGCGGTGGCGAAAAATGCATCGACCGTAGCGGCTGAGAATGCGCGCGTGAGCAGATCTGAAAGCGTATTGAGATACTGCGTGCGCGAAAGCCTAAGTACAGTGCTTGGTCCAGGGTCGGAGTTAGGAGTGCAGGCGAAGGCAAAGGCGTCTCCATTAGGTGAAGTGTCGACGAGTGCCCAAGCTTGAATCGCTTGGATCATCTCAGTTCCATCTGTCATGCAGACTGCGGTACCGCAATGTCCGTCGCGGGTTTTGGAAACAAACGTCGAGGCTTCAGGTGTGGTGAAGTTGGCAAGAGGACGAGCCACAGAATAGGCCAATGGGATGTCGCTTGATGCGTGCGTGGGCGACGTCAAAAGTGCGTGGCAAGAGGCGCAATCGCGTCGAGTGATGACGTACACGCTGTTTCGGAATGCTTCCATCCCGGCTGTCGGCGCGATTTCATTGTCAAGGATAGTGAGGCTGTGCGCCATTCGAGCGCCCGACATGGCATTTGTCGGACTCGAGAGCGTGAGCAGAATGGTTTCGTCAGACGGTTCGAGTTCAGTGTCATCGACGAGCGTGATCGTCGCCGTTGCGCTCGTTGAGCCGGCTGCAATCGTGAGGGTGCCCGCAGCGCCAGTATAATCAGAGGTCGCCGTCGCGGTTCCAGCTAAAGTAAATGGAACAGTCACGGCTCTTCCGCTAGCTGCACTCAAAGAGGCCCGGATCAGCACCGCTCCCGCGCTCTCATTCAAGGATTGAGAAGCCAGGTCCCACTGCAGCGTTGGCATAGGGTCATCGTCGGTCAACGTGACAGTCCAAGCCGTCGTGGTTCCCAAAGTTGCGCCGACAGGCGTTTGGAGCTGGAGCACTACCGTTTCGCTGGCCTCGTTGAGAGCATCGTTGACGATCGTGAGATTTGTAGTTGCCGAAGTAGCTCCCGCGGCAAACGTAACCGTCGTCGAAGAAACTGAGTAGTCAGCGGGGCTGGTAGCTGTCCCAGTGAGAGCAATCGTTGCGGTCACAACTTGGCTTGAAGCGCCGCTCAAAGTGGCGGTCAGTGGGACTACCCCTGCACTCTCGAGAGAGCTCGAAGCAGCGCTTGACCAAGACAGGGTTGGCATCACTTCATTGTCAGTAACCGTGATAGTCTGATCAGATGGAGTACCTAAGGTCGCGCCTCCGGTGGGCGTGCCCAAAGTGACAATTAGGGTTTCATTGCCTTCGTAAACCGCATCATCAGTCACTTGAAAGGTCACGGATCCTGCAAGCTGTCCCGCGGTAATCGATAGACTACCCGCCACCAGGGTGTGGTCGGCGCCATTTGATGTTCCTGCAACCGTATAAGGCACGGTGATGGCACCAGAGCCCGCGCGGTCCAAGTCGACTTGAAGCGTAACTATTCCGGTATTCTCACCTATCGTACGAGTGGCCGCTGCAAATCGCGCCAAAGGAGCTGCGTCGTCATCAGTGATAGTGATGGTATGCGCAATTAAAGCGCCCAAGGTGGCACGCGTTGGAGTTCCCAGCGTGAGGATCAGGGTTTCAGAAGATTCATTGATCGTGTCATTGACGATCGTCGCAGAAATGCTCGCCGATATTTGACCAGGAGTGAAAACAAACACTCCTTGGGCCAGGTTATGATCTGAAGGTGAAGTAGCAGTGCCTGAGATTGTATAAGGGACACTCACCGTGTATCCGCTGGCGCGATTGAGACTTGCATTGATGGTTGCCGTGGTAGCGCTCTCGGTCACTGTCTGAGCAGCCAAAGCCACAGTGACTATTGAGGGGGCATCATCGCTTTGAAGAGTCAAAGTATGGACTGGAGTCCCTCCAAGCGTTGCGCCGGTCGGAGTACCTAAAGTGACGATAATGGTCTCATCAGCTTCGTCGGCCACATCGTTGACGATCGGCAGAGAGATTGTGCCTTGCGCGACTCCAGATGCAAGAGTTAAGGAGCCGCTCGCCAGGGTGTGATCTGAGGGATTTGAGGCTGTACCTGCGATCGTGTAAGGGATCACGACAGACTGGCTAGCAACGGGAGTCACTGCAACCGTAAGGCTTACTGTCCCGGCGGTTTCGGTAATAGTTTGGCTAGCCGTAGTGAAACTCACAGACGGAGTTGCAGCGCCTTCAGAAATGGTGATCGTGTGAAGTGAGGTTGCTCCAAGAGTGGCGTTAGTCGGGGTGCCCAACTGAATGGTGACCGTTTCGTTGTTGTCGGCAACAGCGTCGGCAACTAGGTTGAAGCTCAAGGTAACGCTCGTTTGGCCAGCGGGGATCGTTAAAGTGCCGGAGACAAGCGAGTGGTCGGCTGGAGCTGAGCTTGTTCCCGCAACAGTGTAAGGAACCTGAACAGTGCGATCACTGACTTGCGAGAGAGAGAGTGTGGTCGTCACAGCACCTGAGTTCTCGGTGACAGTTCTGGTTGCAGACGCCCACGTCACGCTGGGGGTGGCGTCATTGTCGGTCAACGTCACGGTATGAATGGTTTGTGCCCCTAAAGTTGCATTGGTAGGCGAAGAAAGAGTGAGAATAAGCGTTTCGTCTGCTTCGTCTCGAGCGTCATCCAGAAGCATGATCGTTAGGCTCGTTGAAGTAGTGCCTGCTGCAATGGTCACGGTTTGCGCCATGGCAGTATGGTCGAGACTTCCGGAAGTCCCTGAAACAGCTAAGGCCGCAGTGATCGTTTGCGTGCTGGCACGATTGAGTCTGGCAGTCACGATGGCTTGTCCAGCTTGTTCGCCGACAGACTGTGCTGCGACAGAAAAATCGATCGTGGGCTGCGTCTCATTGTCAGGCAAGGTCAACTGATGAGTGATCTGGGCGCCCTGGGTCGCGTTGATCGGGTTGCCCATCGTGACAGTGAGAAGCTTAGAAAGATCATAGATCGTGTCGTCGACGAGGTTCACGACGAGATTTGTCGCTGTCGATCCCGGAGCGAAGACTAAAGAGAGACTGGCGGGTTGGCGATAATCCACGTCCAACAAGGCCGTGCCCGAGAGAGTCAAAGGCACCGTGACCGTCCGCTCGCTGGCCTGGCTCAGAGTTACGGCGATTGTTGCGGTCGCAATATTTTCGTTTACTGATTGAGAAGCTAGCGTGAATCTTGCCGAGGGAGACGCGTCGTTGTCTGTCACAGTGAGATTCAGAGCCACTTGACTGCCTAGAGTCGCTCCGGTTGCAGACGTGAGAGTCAGAGTGAGCGTCTTGTCGTCTTCGTCTATGGCATCCCCTACCAAGGTAATGGGCGCGCGCACTGTCGTTTGACCTGCAGGAATCGTGATTTGATTTGCGCCCAAGGTATAGTCGCGGGTGAGAATTCCGGTCCCTGTCACAGTGAACTGAACGGTGACGGCAGTGGCACTCGGAGGATTAAGCGAAACCTCGACCGCTGGAGCGGCAGTCTCTTCTGTCACTGACAATGCAGCCATGCTCCATTGAACTGTGCTGATCGCTTCGTTGTCGGTGATCGAGGCAATGTGCACGTTGGCTTGCGCGGAGAGCTCAGCTCCTACTGGATTCATGAGAGCGATCTCAATCGATTCTGCACCTTCAGAAAGGAGGTCTTCGAGGAGCGGAAGTTCAACACGCGTGATGGTTTGGAAGGGTGGAATCACAATCGTCGTGGAGGCAGGCGGCGTAAAGTCGGCCCCGCTTTGTGCCGTCCCAGTGATCTGATAGCTAATGCTCACCTCGCGTTCAGTGAACCCGCTTACGATGACAAACTCAATCTTGCCGTCCCCTTCTCCCACAGTTTGAGCGAGAGACTGCAGTCCTATGGTCGATTTATCGAGTGTTTCAGCAGAGTAATTGTCGAGTTTTTCTTTCCACGCAGTGATCGCAGCCGTCATTATCGATCCATCAGTGCGGCAAGCATTGGTACCGCAGTGACCATCGATTGACCTCGCTACGAATCGCGAGGCAGAGGGGCTAGAAAGGTTCACGAAAGGTGTCGCAGCTTGATGGGACGGAACCAGTTGATCGGTCGCGAACTTAGGCGCTTGGGCAGTGTTGTGGCAGCTAGCACAATCGCGTCTCACTAACGGATAGGCGGTCACGCGAAAGGCCTGAGCTGAGCGCGCGGCAGCTTCGGCGTCCTCGATGGAAATGGCGCGCGAGCGTGACTGTTTGGCGCGAGTAATCGATTCTATGGCGTCTTCTTGCTTAGATAAGCAACCCGCAGCGGAGATGAGCAGTGCTAAAACAGCGATAGGTCTAATGAGCTTAAGCACAGTGTTCCCCTGGTTAGTGACGTAGTAATTCCGGGTTTGTTAATAAATTTTATCAATTGAGCTGATATAAAAAAACTGTGTCACTGAGGACCTGCGTACCCCCAGGGAGATACGTGCGAGATCATAGGCTAAAACCCCCAAGTGCCGGGAGCTGGCTGACGTCGCATCTCATTTAATTCGCGATAACTTTTCTTATCGCGAATAATGCAGAGGAGTTAAAGGGTGCTCAACCAGCCCGTGCAGCCCATTAAGACGGGTCCCACAGCGGGTCAGTTTGCGGATAAAAGGCCGATTTTTTTAGGCTGCGCCCCGGGCTCAAAGCAGCTGCGGACCAGACCTTTGATGCAGGCCTCTCTGGGGGGGCAGATTCAAATCCAGGTTCATCGCCTATGCTGGGCGCGCCAAAAAAAAGGCGTCACCCTCTCATAGAGAGGCGACGCCTTTTGCTAAAACTAGGCTGTCTTAATTCTTAGAACATGCCTGGAAAAGGCACAGGTTGTGATCCGTTTGCAGAAGCATACTTCTCATCCACGGCCATCATCATGTTGAGTGGAGCCGAGCCAATGACTTGGATATCTTGCGCGACTTGCTGTGCTTCTTGATCGTTGAGCTCGTCGCCATTGATCTCCATGACGAGTTTTTCGTCCTTGGCTTTGATGGTGAGCTCGCTGCTCTTTCCGTCAATCTGAATGGTGAGAGCTATTTCCTTCGCATTGGGGTCCATCTTGGTGCTGCCCGAGAGGCTCATCGTACCGCGAGTTTTGGAGTGCGCGGAGATGGTGAGGACATCGTTAGCCATGTTGATCTCAGCGGAGTCGACGTCTTGTTTTGCTTTGAGGTCCTCTGAGAGGAGCGAGAACTTGAAGTTCACGGTATTGGAAGATGCGTTCATCTTGCCTTCAAAGGAGAAGTCGCCATTGCTGAACGAGAAGGTGGTAGAACCATCGGCGTTACTGGTCACTTGAGGAAGGGACTCTTTCAAGCTGCTGCTGTTAGCGCCTTTTAGAGTAGTTGTAGATTGCGTCGAGTTGGCTTTTACCTTCTTGGTGCTTTCCAGTGCGATGCGCATGTCGTGGATAGATGCCAGCGTGGTTTCCCTGTCGGCCTTGTCCTTGCCGCAGCCAGTAAAAAGGCCGGTTGCGCAGATCAGAGCCAAAGTCATGCCTAAGTTGAGCTTCATCTTTCTAAATCTCCTTCACAGGTTAATGGGTCGAGAGGTTGATATTGCATCGGATAGGGGCCTTTGCAAGTTGGGACATCGTCGCTAGGATGTTGAGTATGCGATTCACTTTCACCTTGTTCTTTTCTGTCACGCTGTTGCTTGCATGGATGGGGTGTTCTCATGCTCCGCCTATACCGTCTCAATACACCCGTGAATCTTACTCCGATACTCAGAGCGTGGACGTCTACTATGCAACCAATCGCGAGCTCTCTCCCGGCGCAATGCCGAGTTGTAGTGACGCAGCATTTGGTGTGACGCAAACTCAAGAAAACTATTTAGGAATATGCCGACTCAACGTTCCCAAGAAACATCCAGTCGGCGGTATTGAACTGGCTCCCACTCCACGGGCTGATCCTCATTCTTACTATCGCTTTTTATCGCATACCCTACTCAATGAGGATGGTATTAAAGCGGTACTGAAGAGCCAAAAGCCTTCAAAACCCATCATGGTTTTTGTTCATGGCTTTAATGTCAAATTCGAGGAAGCCATCTTGCGCGCCGGGCAGCTTGCCTATGATCTCAAGTTTCCAGGCTCTGTCATGGTGTTTAGCTGGCCTGCCGGACCTGCGCCTGGGTTCTTTGGCGGAAAGATGATCAATCGCACCTATGAGGCCAATACAGGGAGCGCTTCAGCTTCGGTTGCTCAATTTGGAGCGTTTCTCAAAATCTTAGCGGGCCTGGAGACGGAGATTCATTTAGGAGTGCACTCGATGGGGCATCAGGTGGTGCTGCCTGCATTACTTGCGATTGCAAATGAGTCCGGTGCTAAACCCTTTATCAACGAGCTCGTGCTCAACGCACCGGATTTTCCGCTTGATCAGTTTGCTAAGCATGCAGAGGCAGCGCGCAAGATTGCCCGTAGAATCACCGTCTATTGCTCGTTCAATGATAACGCGATCGCGGCGTCGGAGACCTTTAATAACGGGCGAAGGCTAGGTGCCTGTGAGCGAGCAGAGGGCGTAGATATGATCAACGTGAGTGAGATCGATGCGCCTGCAATGGGAGTAGCGGGGCTTGGGCACAGTTATTATGCATCAAGGCCGATCCTGACAGATGTGTCGCAGCTGCTGATGGGCGTTGAGGCTGAGAAGCGGCTTTTTATTCGAAAAAGTGAGCCTAATAGTACGGAAAACTTTTATTTGAGGCCTTAGCTCATCGATATTAAAAGCCACATTGCGAACGGTGCGGTTCGAACTCTAGACTAGTTTCCATAAAAACTAAATTTTACTGTTCCAAACTTTGTAATTGCCATGCAAAACCTAATGCGTGGCCAAGCTCCTCATCGTCGAAAGCCCCGGCAAAATCAAAACTCTGCGCAAAATTCTCGGTCACAGCTGGACCATTGAGGCAAGCCTAGGGCATACGACTGAGCTCGCAAGCGATGGGCCGAGGCGCTTGGGGTTTGAGCTCAAAGAAGATCAAGTTTCTACGCGCTACGTGCCAAGAACGGGGCGCGGACGCCAAACTCTCGCTAAGCTTCGCAAAGCGGCGAAGGGAGCAGAGCGCGTCTACCTAGCGACTGACCCGGATCGAGAGGGCGAGGCCATAGCTTGGCATTTGGTGCGCGAGCTGAGGCTTAAGAATTTTGTTCGTGTCACTTATACGCAAATTACCGATGCAGCGGTGAAGCAAGCTATCGCGCGACCAGCGGCATTGAATATGAGTCTGGTTGAGTCGCAACGAGCTAGGCAGTGCTTGGATAAGCTCGTAGGCTTTGACGTAAGTCCTCTGCTTTGGCGGTCTACTGGCGGCAAGAGTGCGGGAAGAGTGCAGTCGGCGACTCTGCATATGATTTGCGAGCGAGAGCGCGAGCGGTTGGTGTTTGTCTCAGAAAATTATTGGGTATTGCACAGTCGCTATCGCGAAGGCTTTGAGGCGATGTATGAGCGAAAACTTGGCGAAGCGACGCCTGCCCGGAGCGATCAGCCTCCCAGTAACCGAGTTCGTACCGAAGCAGAGGCCAAGCTCATCGCTGAGGTCGCTCGCACCGGTTCGCATCGAGTGAGTCACGTCGATCGTCGCGAAGAAGCACGCTTTCCCCCTCCCCCTCTCATCACAAGCTCACTTCAGCAAGCTGCCGGTGCGAAGCTCAGGATGTCACCCAAGCGCACCATGCAGATTGCACAAGAGCTTTATGAAGGAGTAGGCGGCAAGGGTCTCATTACCTATATGCGCACTGATAGCGTGAGCCTTAGTCCGGAGTTTATCTCTGAGGCTCGACACTGGCTCGCGAGCCACGCGCCCGATGCTCTTTCTCCCCATCTTCCTCGGTTTCGCGAACGCGAGGGTTCGCAAGCGGCACACGAAGCGATACGTCCCACGCAGGCATCTCTGACTCCTTCACAAGCTAGCGAGTCGCTCGGGCTCTCTGAAGAACAGTCCGCGCTCTATCGCCTGATCTGGGAGCGAACCATGGGCAGCTTCTGCAAGCCTGCGAGCTTGGCAAAAACAGAGATCACAATCGAATGCGCGGACACGCTTTGGCTGGCTCGCGGGAGCATTGTCGTAGATCCGGGTTATCTCGTTTTTTGGAACAATCTCGAGAATGATCGCGCGCTACCCGACGTGCAAGCGGGGCAAATTCTGGGTTTTAGCGACGTAAAAGTTGAAGCCAAGAAGACCGAGCCTCCTCCTCGCTACAGCGAGCCCAAGCTGATCCAGCTCATGGAGAAAAAGGGCATCGGTCGACCCAGCACTTATGCTTCAACGATCGCCACGCTCAAGGAGCGCGACTATGTCGCCCTTGAAGAGCGAGTGCTCAAGCCCACAGCCCTTGGCATGGCTACCGATACGGCGCTCTCCAAAGCATTGCCCGAACTCGTAGATGCAGCCTTCACAGCGCAGATGGAAAACTCCCTCGACGAGATCGCCGAAGGTCGACTCGAGTGGGAGCGCTTTCTCACGAGCTGGAATCGAGATACCTGGGGACCCTCGCTGCTCAAAGCGCGAGATGCGTTTAAGGGAGTAAAAAAAGTCGCAAATCCCCGGTTTTCTAGACGGCCCAGGCGTGGCAAAGCGACTTCGCCTAAGAAGACTGGAGGATCGGGATTTGGGTTTGGCCGGAAGCGAAAGTCTCGTGCCGCTCCCTAAGTAGCTCCAAGATGTGCAAACCGACCATACGGCCCGCGAGCGCCTCATCGGACAAGTAGCGCGCACCGCGGATGTATCCAATGCAACGGCGGGCTCCACAGAGGCAAACGAACGGCCGCGCCAGCTCCCACTCGGTCGATGGATAAAAGAAGTTCAGCTCCGTGCCCGCGGGGATGGGTCTTAGCGCGCGACAATTCATTTCGAGAGTGTCGACAAACACGTTGGGATCGCAGCTGTGGTTTAGATGCGAAAGCACGCTGTGTTCTTCGATATGCGCGCGCGCGGTAATCTGGATCGTCTGAAACGAAGGCCTGTCGACGAGCCTAAAGTTGCGAATCGTAGCAAAGATCTGGCCCTGCATGATGGGCTTCGAGGAGATCAGCATACGGCCCTTGCCGTTTAGCGAGGGAACTACGTGAAGATGAGTCTCGAATCGGCTGAGGCTCCGCAGGTTCATGACTCACGGCTATTGCAACGGATGGGCCAATGGATACCGAGCGAATTTGTTGCAGATTCTGATTTGAGATGGAAAGCGAAGTTTGGCCCCAGTGACTTTACGTCCCTGGATCGTATAATTTAAATATAAAAAGTATATAAAATTGCCGCTACACTCGGCAATTCTCCGCAAAATGGATCCGACTCCATATATGCCAGCTAGTTCAGGCCAAACTCATAGGCCAGGCCTGAATCCTCTTCACGGACGCAGTGTTTCCTGCGAGTCGAGCAGGCCCGCCCTTGTACATAGTCATGGAGCGCCTGCACCTGCTTGTAAATGTGAGGATAGAAGATCATCCACTGCCCATAGCGCGTCAGGTCGGCGGTCGCCTGCTCGAGGCTCACGCCTTGGTGCTTCATCTGATAATAGGCAGCGAGCCGTCCCGTTCTGTGACAACCGCACTCACAGCGAAACGCGATTTTCTTTCCGTCGTGACGAGCCCCTTCAACCCAGGCGTCAAAGGCCCGCAAGAATTTACTGCTCACTGGGGTCGTCGTATTTTGAGGCTCGTTGTAGATCACTTTTAAAGTGGGGCACTCTTCTGCGTAGCGAAGCTCGTGTCTTTCAGCAGTCCCGCTCAAAACCATCATCTCAGTGATGCCGAGCTTGCAAAGGGTGCGCATGTCCTGGCGACTAGGTCTACTCGTTCGGTAAATTTCAAAGCCCGTTCGCACGTCCTGATCGACGAGGTGTGTGTTGAGCTTGCCCCACTTCCAAGGAGGAGGCGCGCCCCAGCCTTTTTCTTCTATTTCCGATTGAGGCAACTCATAGGACTCATTTGCTTGAACGGTATTGAATTGAGTCAAAATGAGAAGAAAAAAGGTCAACGTCAGTGATTTCATCATATTCACTCACCTTTAAAACACGCCTGTAGAAGGTCAAGTTTGGAATCATCCTCGCTCTGCGAGGCGTTCCCTAGAGTAAAACATCCGTTTAATCTTAGCTTTGTCTCGCGATTCAAGTGGGGGTTGTTGCATGCCGCAATGAGTTAAGTTCTGTCTCGGTGAACCCTTAGGCTCTCTGCCCAGGTCCGATCGTTGCTGCACGAGTTTCATACTCAGCAACCCACTCCGGTAGACGCCTCTGCTCGCTGCCATAAGCGATTGCATGCGCGGCCGACTTCTCAATGGCGCTTCGCCGTTTATCGTAGCGCGTGATCATATCGGGCGACGCCCAACCCGCGAACTCCTGAATCGCACGATCCGGCACGTTATGGTCACGAGCATTCGAGATCGCCGTCGCACGACAAGAGTGCGGAGAAACTCGAGACTGAATGCCCGCGAGCTTGGCGTATTTACGAACAACGTAGAAGATCATCGAGGGGTCAAGGGCCCTCCCCAGCTCGCCGGTGCGATTGTTGCGAATCGCGCTAAAAAGAGGCTGATCCACGCGAGGATCTTTGCGAGCGATGAGAAAATAAAACTTAAGCGCGTTCCAGACCGGAGTCGTAAGAACGATCAGGCGCTCGGAGTTGCCTTTGCCTCTGAGTCTCACAACGTGGGTGTCGCGCTCAAGGGTGAGGCTCGAGGTTCGGAGCCCGCAGACTTCGGACCTGCGCAAGCCGCAGTAGAACAGGATCATGAGAATCGCATAGTGCTGAGCACCCGTGCGCGTGTGAAGGTCGGGCGCCTTGAGCAGTCGCACCACTTCTTCATCGCTAAATCCGATGGTCGTCGATAGCTTACGAGGGTTCAAGAAGCGCACCCCCTCGGCCGGGTTATTCTCGATCAACCCATCATCGACGAGCCATCTAAAAAAACTTCTCAGCGTCGATAGGTGGCGATCAATTGTCGTGTGCTCAAGTCCTTCAGAAAGCAAGAGATCCTTGTAAGCAATCAGTGTCGCGCGATCCACGCGATCAAACGATTCGGGCCGTGCATTGCCAGATTCTTGTGCTTGATGCTCTTTGAGCAGTAAGAACTGAACAAACCGCTTGAGATCCTTGCCGTAAGCCTTTCGAGTGTGCTCAGAGCGTTGATCGAGCAAGAATGCTTCGATGCTTTGCCTGAGTTTGTCGCCGGGACGAATCAACTCGCGAGGCCTCAAGGATCGGCGTGTCGAGCCAAATTCTGACTCATCGAAGTGCGAAGGCTCGGGCACGAGAACCACGGGCGGGGCAGCAAGCTGAGGAGAAGGTGCCGTTTGATTGAGCGCGACGATCTCCGTGCTGGGTAGAGGTGGAAGAGGTGGAGGCGTCGGCTGCGGTATTTCAACAAGCGCCACGGATCGCTTTTTGAGCTTAAACTTTAAGCGTAGTTCAAAGCGCGCTGTTTTCTTCTCTAATGTTCGATCCGCTGCCGATCGCCGCTGCCGCTTCAACAGCGCAGGCTTGCTCAAAAGCCCTCGAAGCACCCACGCGCCAAGCGGTGAACCGGACGGCTTACGAGGCTTCTTCCCACTTCTTGGGTTATTTCTTCGCACGCCCTCTGGCTCCGCCTTTGCTTGGCTTCGTTGCTCGTGCTTTCCATGCACTTGCAAAGTTTTTCGCGGCTTTTAGATCCATCGGTGCGCCGGCCATTGCCCCTTTGCGAAGCGCCGACCCAACGATTACTCCGTACGCCAGGCGTTTTAAATCAGATAGATTCTTGAGCGTAGCGCCGCTTCCTACATAAAGAGGGATGCCATGTCCCCGGGCCAATTCGCTCGCCTTCTCAAGCTGTCCGAGATCAACGGGCCTTCCTGTTGTCGACCCGGTCACCACCACTCCATCGGCCATGGCGCGCAAGGCTGTCTCCTCAGTTGCAAGCGCGATATCGTCGCTTGACAGAGTGCGAGCGTGCTTCACATGAACATCGCCCAAAATGCCAATCGGCGCGCCTAGTCTGGCGCGCTCGCGGATCAAGAAGGCCGCATCGCCTTCGACTATTCCCTGATCCGTCGCTGCGACACCGGCCAACACATTGACCCTGATAAAATCGCAACCACTGACGGCCGCGATGGCAAGTGCCGCTCTCCCATCGTTACGAAGCACGTTGATCCCTATCGGCAATTTTGTAACTTCGCGCACTGCTGCTGCAATGATGGCCATGCTTGCGACTGTTTCGGGTGGCACCGAGTTTTTATAAAAAGGGATATCGCCAAAGTTCTCGAGAATCAGCCCTTCAAAGCCTGCTTGCGTCAATATCTTTGCTTCTTGCACGGCCTGAAGTCCTGCGCGCGCCAAGGCTTGAGACGGTGGGCTGATCGCCCCTGGGGCACCTGCCAACGCAGGCAGATGAATCACGCCTATCAGGGACGGGGCCCGACTCATGACTCTTTGCCCGTGATGCCGCGCCAGAGCTTGGAGAATCCGGATTTCTTCTGAATCGAATCCTCCGTCCCCGAGAGCAGTTGATCCGCTTGATCCTTGGAGATCTTGCCTTCAGCCGCAGCGGCAGCCACGATCTTGCGAGCCTCTTCTGCGGTCATGTCGCCTGGCAATGTGTCAGTGGCCGGAGCGCTTGGGGCACCCGCCATCCCGCCTGCGCCGCCCATCTGCGCTGCCATGCTGCCAGCGAAGGTCTTCATCATCGATTGAAGCTCGACGGGCATCGTGCGCTCAAATTCTTCGGCCTCGCGAGTGATGTCTTTGCCGCTCATCGCTTTCTGCATCAGTCCCTGAAGGCGCTGAAGCTGTCCCTTTGGGAGTCGTTGCATGGCTTGTGCAAACTGGGCCATCATTTGGGGATCCATTTTGGAAGGGTCAAATCCGCCCGGCATTCCGCCCGGAGCGCCTCCCGCAGGAGGTGTTGCAGGCGCGCTCAATTTGGGAGCTGCACCCACGCCGTGGCAACGCTTGAACTTCTTGCCGCTTCCGCAGAAGCAGGGTTCGTTGCGTCCGAGTTGTTCATCTGGCTTCTCACCTGGCTTCAAAGAATCTTGCATGATTTTACTTAACTACTTTAGCGCGAGCGTAAAAGTCAACTTGGGCCTGTTTTCAACTCCACACCCAAACGAGGGCGGTATTGGCAGCCGCAGTCCGTGTCGAATTAAAAACAGGCCCTTGACCGTTTTGACCGCCGGGCCTTAATCTTCGGGACGTGCGCACCCTTGCTCCATCGATGAAGCGGATTTTGATACTCTGCGCTGCGCTTTTCGCCGTGAGCCAGCTGCTTTTTCTGATCAATATTCAATTTCCTCGCGGACACAACTTCGATGAGTTTCACTACGTTCCCTCCGCTAAGCAGTTTCTCGAGTTTAAAGAGAATCAAAACTGGGAGCATCCGCCGCTTGGCAAGGTGATCATGGCCGCAGGCATCGCTGCTTGGGGTGATATCCCCATTGGCTGGCGCTACATGAGCACTTTGTTTGGCTCGCTTACTTTGGTGGGGATGTTTGTTTGGGCACTCGCGCTTTTTGGAAGCGAAAGCATCGCTCTTTGGGTGGCGCTCATCACGGTGGTGAATCAGCTGCTCTATGTCCAAGCCCGCATCGGGATGCTGGATACCTTCATGTTTGGCTTCATCACGTGGGGTTTAACTGCATTCACGGCCAGTTGGAATCCTCAGAACACCGTTGCGCGAAATCGTCTTTATCTAGCGGCCACCGGTTTTTTTATGGGCATGGGGATCGCCTGCAAGTGGTTTGGCGTGATCCCGCTTGCAACTTGCGTGGGTGGAGTCGTCCTCGTTAAACTTTTTCAGGAATGGAAGACTCGCTTCGAGCCGCAGTTTGAGACGGATTGGTATCATCCAGGAATTTGGAATGGGATTAGCCTAGGCGACTGGGTCTTTTTCTTGGGTGTAGTCCCTTTTCTCACCTACGCTGTGACGTTTGCGCCGCTTTATATCATTCAGAAGCCTCCGATTGGGTTTTGGGATTTCTTTGAAATCCAAAAGAAGATGTATGACGGCCAGCTACGTGTGACGTCGCAGCATCCGTATATGAGTCAGTGGCCGGATTGGCCGCTTCTCAAACGTCCGATCTGGTACGCCTTCGACAAAGAAGGCCCAGAAACAGATGAGTGGGTGCGAGGGGTGCTCCTTCTGGGTAATCCGCTCATCATGTGGGCTGGTATGCTTGCGATCTTTGCCTGTGTTTGGGGCTGGGTGAAGCAAAAGTCGCGCGTGGCTTTTTTGATTCTTCTTTTTTATGCAGCTTTTTACGTGAGCTGGGCCGTGATCCCAAGAAAGGTCGCGTTCTATTATTATTATTATCCGGCTGGGATGGTGTTGAGCTTCGCGCTGGCTTACGCGTTTCAACTCCTAGAAACTCGAGCGCTTCCTCGCCATCCTGGGGCTAAATGGGGGCGGTGGTTGTTTTTGGCAGCCTCACTGGGGATCTTTGTCTACTTCTTCCCCATCTTGGCGGCGCTGCGAATCCCGTCGGCTGACTTCATCAAGTGGATGTGGTTTAGATCGTGGATCTAACGAAAGGATGCAAAACTCATGAGAACAGGGATGATATGCGTATTACTGGGGTTGATGGTTGGATCGGCTCACGCTGCGACGCTGACGGCGACTTGCAACCAGATGCAGATCAAAGTGGATCGTCAGCTCAAGGAAGGACAATTGAGTTTTTTGAGCGTGACGGGGACAGCGTTTCCGGCGGTGCCACTCGATACCATTATTGATGATGGGACTTCGATCAAGGTGTCGTTTGGGGTGGCTAGGGATTTTACGTTGAACACCTTCATCATCCATGTCGACACTGCTGAGATCGATCTCTACTCGGCCCATGTGGTCAGCGGAGTTCAAAAACAGGAGCGCTACTGTACGGCGATGATTCAGCAGACGGTGACGTCAGTTCCGGAAGTTCCTAAAAAATAAATAGTTAATATTTAATTTTTCTGAGTAGGTACCGGTGATGGCTCAGGAATTATCCTGACTGTCTTGCTTGCTTTTTTGGTTGCGTTGTCATTCGTGTCACTATATTAGCCATGTTTATTAATTGGGGAGAGCGTTCCGGTACTGATTGGGTGCTTGTCATCTTATGGTGCCATTTCAAAGGAGTTCTGCCGTGAGTTTCTTGAGATACTGCCCCATTGTTTGTGCTCTTGCATTCTCTCTCCCTAGCCTTGCCGACACGAGAACCACTTGCACTTTTCTGCCGACTTTAGCCACTGCAGAAAACTTCAATGCCGGAAACAAGAGCCTTGTTCTTTTTCGCGAAACAGAGGGAGCCGAGCCGGTGGGAGGTTACATTTTTGACTCCACCGGGATGATCCTGACCGCGCGTGAGATGCCCAATGTCGTGAGCGGAACTGACATGGTTTCTCCTCAGCTCAGCTATGCGCGGGCTTGGACAGAAGAACCGGGGTATACCCACTATCATTTCTTTTTTAAGACGACGGGCTCCAATCTGCTCAAGAATCTATTTTACAAAGAGATCAGCTGGCACTCTGTGACGCTCAAGGTTTCTCAGCAGGATCCAGCAAAGTCATTTGCAACCATTGGCCTCAAAGATGAGTTTGGCGGGCTCTCCTCACTCGTGAACCCTGAGTACCAGCAGGTATGGAACTTCGCAGAGACGGTTCCGGCTGAGTGCGAGATCTCGGAGTAAAAGCCTAGCCGCTAGCCTTTGCCGGCAATGCGGTAGATGCTTTGATCATTAAATCGTAGATCCTAAACGCGTACGCCGTCTTGAGACCCAAGCGCTCCTGGATTTGCCCTCGGGTCATACCCTCGGCAAACCATCTCAGCACAGCTGAGTGGCGAAACGTCCGCGGCGTGAGGTCTCCTACGCCCAACTTAGGTGCATAGTGTTTTACCAGCAACTCCACTCCGCGCGCAGAGATGGCACCGCCGAGCGAGCCAAACTTATTGAAGCCCTGAAACACCCAAACGGTTGGCTTATTTGCTTTTGCACCGCCCTGCTCTTGGGCAAGCTCAAGCGCAGCGTCCGAGAGCTCTTTGGAGACGTTGAGCTCGCGTGCGCCTTTGCCACCTGGACCTGAGACCCGTACGCGTCCCGGAGTCCAATCTTGAAAGCGCAATCGACTCACCTCTCCGACCTGGGCGCCGGTCTCGGCAAGCGTCCAGAGGATTAAGCGATTGCGGCGATCCAGGATGCTTGTCATCGGAAGCGCACGTATGGCAGTCAGCAGTACAGCCGAAGAGACTGTCGCGGGCACGCGCTCGATCTTATGTGGAGTAGGCATTTTGCGACCAAGCTCGACGGGGAGAAGGTTGCGCTGGACGTGAAAACTGAGAAATTTTCTCACCGTGAGCAGCTTTCTTCGTCGGGTATTGGTCTTAAGGCCCTGGTCCTTTAGATAATTGTGAAATCTCTCAACATCCTCAGTAGTTATACGATCTAAGCGCACAGGACGGTCAGAAAGACGAGTTTGGATAAAATTTTCGAACGCCAAGATGTCTAAGCGATAGTTTTTAATCGTGTGCTCAGACTTTTCTGTGCCCTCGAGGTATCCCAGAAAGCTTTTAAGGGCATAAGGAAATTCTAGATGCGATGCGTTAACTCGCTTGTGTTTTTGCATTTTTTGAAATATTAGTGTTGCAGAAACTGAGATGTCAATTAGCTTTCTAGTCCAATGCGGACGACATCCAGCGGTACCCTGTGGGGGTCCGAAGTTGGAACATCAGTAGAACTAGAAGACACGGAGACTGCAACACGTTATGAAAATGAATCAAAAAGCTCAACTTAAAAACCGACTATTTAAGAACGCTATTCTGCCCACGACCCTCTCGCTCATGCTGGCTCTCGCTGGCTGCAAAAAATCCCAAACCACCGAAGCTCCCGCTGCCGGCGGCGCCGCCACCACAACTGCCGACGTAATCAAAGTCGGTGAAGTGGGTTCGATGACTGGTGCTGAAGCGACCTTTGGTATTTCTACCCATCAAGGCATTGAGCTTGCGTTCAAGCAAATCAATGCCGCTGGCGGCGTAAAGGGCAAGAAGCTCGAGCTCATCTCCCTCGACGACCAAGGAAAGCCTGAAGAAGCTGCGACTGCAGCCACGAAGTTGATCACGCAAAACGGTGTGGCAGCTCTCCTGGGTGAAGTCGCCTCCTCCCGCAGCCTCGCGATGGCCCCACTGGCTCAGCAAAATAAGATCCCGATGATCACCCCTTCATCGACCAATCCAAAAGTCACCGAGCAAGGTGACTACATTTTTCGCGTTTGCTTCATTGATCCTTTCCAAGGCACCGTGATGGCCAAGTTCGCCGCTGAAACTCTCAAGGCCAAGAAAGTAGCTATCCTTCGCGACGTCAAAAACGACTACAGCGTTGGCTTGGCAAACTACTTCACCGAAACGTTCAAAAAATTGGGCGGCACGATCGTTGTCGACCAAAGCTACTCGGCTGGCGACATCGATTTCAAGTCGCAGCTCACCTCGATCCGCACCAAAGCTCCAGACGCGATCTTTGTTCCTGGCTACTACACCGAAGTCGGCCTCATCGGCCGTCAAGCTCGCGAGCTTGGCATCAAGGCCCCTCTCATGGGCGGCGACGGCTGGGACTCTCCTAAGCTCAAAGAAATTGGCGGCGCCGCATTGGACGGCTCTTACTTCTCCAATCACTACTCGGCTGAAGACAAGTCCCCGAACGTCGTTCAGTTCATCACGGAATTCAAGGCAGCTTACGGCGTAGTGCCAGATGGCCTTGCAGCCATGGGCTACGACGCTGCTAAAGTTCTCGTCGACGGCATGAACCGCGCGAAGAGTTTGAGCAGCCAAGACGTTCGCGATGCACTCGCTCAAACCCAGGATTACCAAGGGGTCACCGGCAAGATCACGATGAACGAAAAGCGTGATGCCGTGAAGTCCGCCGTGGTCCTAAAGGTCGACAAGGGCGAGTTCAAGTACCAGACCACGATCAATCCGTAGTTCCCCCTGTTCGTGATCCCCTCGGTTGAGTGACGATGTCCTCACCGGGGGGCCCTTATAGCCGTCCTAAAAAAGGACAAGCTAAGCCGAGGAGACTTTTGCAATGATCGAATTTGTTCAGCACATCGTGAACGGCCTCTCACTCGGGAGCATCTATGCTCTGATCGCCTTGGGTTACACCATGGTGTTCGGGATCCTTCAGCTCATCAACTTCGCTCACGGCGATGTCTATATGATCGGCGCATTTATCGGGATGTATGCCTCGCGCTACCTCCACCTAGGCGAGACCTCTTCGATCTCCTCTCTTTTTCTCATCCTCTTTCTTGCGATGGCAGGTTGTGCGGCAACAGGCTTCGTGATCGAACGCCTGGCCTATCGCCCGCTTCGCAAATCCCCGCGCATCAACGTGCTGATTACAGCCGTCGGCGTCTCTCTCTTTTTAGAGTTTTCAGGCCAGCTTCTGTTTGGCTCGGATCCCAAGTTCTTTCCGCAAGTTTATCGTCCTGAAGTGGACTGGTCTTTTGGCGAACTCAAGATCAATCCGCTTCAGGTGGTCGTCTTCTTGATTTCGGTCACTCTGATGGCCGTTCTTCAGTACATCATCTTCAAAACGCGCCTGGGTCGCGCGATGCGCGCAGTGAGCTTTAATCACGATACGGCGAGCTTGATGGGGATCCCTACCAATCAGGTTATCTCCTACACTTTCATGCTGGGCTCAGCGCTCGCAGGCGCCGCAGGCGTGTTGGTCGGGTTGATCTATCCCAAGATCGAGCCACTGATGGGCGTGATGCCAGGACTAAAGGCATTCGTTGCTGCCGTCTTGGGTGGCATTGGCAATGTTACAGGCGCCGTCGTGGGCGCGATCAGCTTGGGCATGGCTGAGGAGTTCTTGGTGGGCTATGGCTCATCAACGTTCCGCGACGCCTTGGCGTTTGGAATTCTGATTTTAGTTCTTCTCTTCAAACCGACGGGCCTCTTTGGCACGAAGAGAACGGAGAAGGTATGAGCACCAACGCTCCTGTTACTCACAAAGGATCTCAGCACGGCCTCCGCACTCTTTGGGTATGGCTTGCGGCGCTTGCTGCAGTCTGGGGTTTTCATCTTGGCATCGCCGACAACATCGACGCCTATTACTTCACGATCATTATGTATGCCGGGATCAATATCATCTTGGCGGTGAGCCTGAATCTCGTGAACGGCTTCACGGGGCAGTTCTCGATGGGCCATGCAGGCTTCATGTCGGTGGGCGGATACGCAGCGGCTTTCATGACCACGACCGTTGCAGCGGCCAATCCTGAGTTGATGAAGCAAACCGTTCCGGCGACGCTGATCTTTATTGCAGCGATGCTCGTGGGAGGTTTGGCAGCAAGCATCGCGGGCTACGTGGTGGGACTGCCTTCTTTGCGTCTCAAAGGCGACTATCTGGCGATCGTGACCTTGGGTTTTGGAGAGATCATCCGCGTGGTGGTCCTCAACATCGACGCCATCGGTGGGGCACGCGGGATGCCAAACATCCCGGCGTTATCGACGTTTGGATGGGTCTATACGCTTGTTGTGATTTCTGTCTTTGCAGTATGGCGGTTGGTCAACTCCTCTCATGGGCGCGGCTTCTTGGCCGTGCGCGAAGATGAGATCGCCGCCGAAAGCATGGGCGTAAACACGACCAAGTCCAAGGTGCGTGCTTTCGTTATCGGAGCCTTCTTCGCAGGTGTGGCCGGAGCGCTGTTTGCCCACTACCTGCGCTACCTCAACCCTCAGACCTTTGACTTTAATCGTAGCTTTGAAATCATCATCATGGTCGTCTTGGGTGGAATGGGCAGTGTCACGGGATCTGTATTCGCTGCTCTGTTCTTGACCGGGATTCGCGAAGCCCTCCGTCCGCTTCAAGAGATCACAAAGCTCGATTTCCGCATGGTGATCTACTCCCTGCTGCTCATCATTTTGATGCTCACGCGTCCTAATGGCATTTTTGGCACTCGCGAGTTCACGTCGTATTTGCCCGCAAGCCTTCGTAAGAAACTCACCGGCAAACAGGAGAGCGTGTCATGAGCACCCAAACGTTAGCCCTGCACGCCGATAAGCTCACGATGCAGTTTGGCGGCCTCAAGGCGGTTTCCGAGCTAACGCTTGAGATCCCTCAAGGCGCCATCTACGGATTGATCGGCCCAAACGGCGCGGGCAAGACCACAGCCTTCAATATGCTGACAGGCGTGTACAAACCCACCCTGGGTAACGTGACTGCCTTTGGCACTCCAGTGACAGGCAAGAAGCCTTACGAGATCACGAGCTGCGGGATGGCGCGCACGTTTCAGAACATCCGCCTCTTCAAAGACCTCACTGTCCTCGATAATTTGCTCATCGCGATGGACAACGACCCCAAGCGCCCTCGCTTTGGAGTCGTCCCCTCGCTGTTGCGCACGGAAGCGGTCGTTCAGAACGAGATGGTTCTAGAAAAACGCGCTGATGAGCTGCTGGCGATTTTTGGACTTTCCAACCGCAAATACTGGCTTGCGAAGAACCTTCCCTACGGCGATCAGCGACGTTTAGAAATCGGTCGGGCGATGGCGACTGGCGCGAAGCTTCTGCTTCTCGACGAGCCCGCCGCCGGCATGAACGCGCAAGAAACCACTGCGCTCATGGATACGATCCGCCTGATTCGCGGTCAGTATCAAATGACCATTCTCTTGATTGAGCACGACATGAAGCTCGTCATGGGAATCTGCGAGCGCATCACGGTTCTAGACTACGGCGTGAAGATCGCTGAAGGGACTCCCGCGGAGATTCAAAAAAATCCACGCGTGATCGAAGCTTATCTCGGAAAGGCGGCAGCGACCGATGGCAAACACTAACAGCATCTCGGGCTCCGACTCAGGAGTCATGCTTAAGTTCGAGAACGTCTCCGTTCATTACGGCGCGATTCAAGCGATCAAGGACGTCAGCTTTGAAGTCAAGCAAGGCGAGATCGTCACTTTGATCGGCGCTAACGGCGCGGGCAAAACCACGACTCTCCGCTCGGTCTCTGGCTTGGTTAAGCCTTCGAGCGGTCGAGTTCTGTACCGTGGCGAGCAGATTTCGGGCATGGCCCCCCATCTCATCGTGCGCAAGAAGATTTCTCAGGCTCCCGAAGGTCGCGGGATTTTCTTGAACCTCTCGGTTGAAGAGAATCTCGATCTAGGCGCTTGGACTGCTCCCGACAAATCGACTTACCAAAGAGATCTAGAGCATGCGTTTACGCTGTTTCCACGCCTCAAAGAGCGACGATCTCAGAACGCAGGGACGCTATCCGGAGGCGAGCAGCAGATGCTCGCGATTGCTCGTGCCTTGATGGCTCACCCCGATCTTGTCCTCCTAGATGAGCCGAGCTTAGGCCTTGCTCCTCAGATCATCGAAAAGATTTTCGAGATCATCCAGATGATCAATAAAGAGGGCAAGACAGTGCTACTGGTTGAGCAAAACGCCCTACAAGCACTGCAGATCGCTCACAAGGGCGTCGTGCTGGAGACGGGTAAAGTCGCACTTCAAGGCCCTGCTCAGGAACTGTTGGCATCGGACGAAGTACGCAAGGCGTATCTCGGCGAATAGTCGAAGACTTTCACCGAGAGCTGAGATTCAGCATTTGCGATGCAAAGTCCTGGGGCGGAGGGCTCTCCCAGTGCAACGCCTGCCCTGAGCTAGGATGAATCAAACCAAGCTCCGTCGCATGAAGCATGACCCGAACGGCGGGAATCAGTGACTCCTTTTGAAACTCTCGGATGTAGAGCCTCTCGCCAAGAAGCGGATGACCTTGCTCGCTGAGATGGATGCGAATCTGATGCGTGCGTCCAGTCTCCAGGCGACACTCGACGAGAGTCGCTCCTTGAAACGCTTGGATCGCTCGGACGTGCGTAATGGCTTCTTGTCCTTCTCCTGGTGCGACTCGCCAGCCCGCTCGAGCGGTGCCTCTCAGGCCGTCTCCACGGTCCTCGATAAGCGTGGAGCGAATCGTACGTGACTCGACCTGACCATGAGCAAGAGCCAGGTACCTGCGACTCACTGAGTGAAAACGAAACTGATTGGCTAGGTGCTTCGCGGCTACCAGAGTTCGCGCAAAAACGAGTAGCCCGCTCGTCTCCTTATCGAGGCGATGCACAACTTCAATGCGCCGCTGATTGAGATGGCGCTCAACAGCCGATTGAAGCGAACCTTGTTCTGTTGACTCGAATGGAACGGTGCTGATGCCCGACGCCTTGTTCACAACGACTATCTGCGAATCGACATAAACCACCTGCTCTCGAACGAGAGAAACCGCGCCCTTCGCTTCGAGTTTGACCCTCGGCGCGTTCATAGACACGATAACCTCTGCTCCGGCGCTCGGAAAAAACCTGGTGTCGGTCACCACCTTTCCATTTACTGCGATTTTGCCTGAACCTATCCAATCGCGCGCTTTGCTCCAGCTGAGCTGAAAAGCCTCGCGCACCAGCGCATCGAGCGCGAGGCCCGCGCTTTCTGGAGGCACGATCAAAGAAGGCGGCTTGGACATTGGCATGTCTCTAACACATTTCGAGCATTGATAACGCAATGCCTCAAGCACCCCTGTGGCGACTTTTTGTTTTAAAGGCTTATAGGTCATGATGTAGGATATGCGAATATATATAAACTCATGGAACTTCTTGCCGATTGATCCCTGCAAGAATGCTAGAGACAATGGATCTCTATGCAGTCTTGTCGTCTGCCACGACTTGCAGTTCTTGCGGCGCTGTTTCTGAGTATCTCTGCTCGTGCGGATCTGCCTGCCGAGGAGATGTCATCCGAAGTTCCGCCTGAGGCAGTCACAGCTCCTCCGCCCCCACCCGATGCAGACTTGATTGATCCAAAAAAATCAGCTCTGGATATCTCCCCCGCGCCTCAGCCAGAGGCCCCTCTCGAACCCTCTGACGATACAAAGATCTTAGATGCACTCGCTAAGCCTGATTCATCAGCGGATCCCGACCCTGCTCCAGTAGAAGCTCCGCTTGTCGAGGAGGCGCAAACCTCTCCCGCTCCAGACCCATTGGTGGATGCGGCGGCTTCGGAACCTCAAGAAGTGCGCAAAAGCGTGGCCGAAGAACTGCCTCGCCGCGAACGAGGGGTTTTGCCTCATATGCGACATCGCCCCAATTGGGGGGTACAGATTACGGGCTCTACTCAAGCCTTTGGAGCCACTGACCTGAGCTCGAGTCAGGGAGGCAACCCCACGCGGGCTGCAGTCGTAGAACTAGAACTGCAACCCGCTTTTCTTCAGTTCTTGGGCGTCATTGGGTTTGGAATTTCGGGTGGTTTGTTTCCGATCTCGGCATCTGCAGGCGTAACAAAAAGCGCTATCTCGATCTGGGAGGTCGGGGGCCAGGTCCGCTATCAGCTTCGCGTGTTTCGAGAGCAGCTCATCGTGCCAGTCGTGAGCTATGAGTGGGAGCGCGTCGCCTATGAATTTACCGACGGTACTTCAGGTGCCGCACTCGTAAGTGGACCTGCTTTTGGAGGGATGCTTTTGCTCAATCTGTTTGAGCCCACCTCAGCCGCTGAGCTATTTGTAACTCATGGCATCTCAAGAACTTACCTTCTGGCTCAGCTCAAGAGCCTCAAGGGCTCGGACGGTCAGTTCGATGTCGCCGGACAATCGCTCTTTTTCGGCTTGCGCTTCGAGTTCTGAGTGGTTAAGTTCAGCGCTCTCTCAGCAATGGGCGGTCGTGGTGGAATTGGTAGACACGTACGTTTGAGGGGCGTATACCGCAAGGTGTGCTGGTTCAAGTCCAGTCGGCCGCACCAAATACTTTAGAATAAGAAAATCAAAAATGAACAGAGCCTGAACTACCCAGTTCGGGCTTTTTGCATTTTAGCTCTATGCTCAAGTAGATAGCGATGGCTCTATCGATTTGAGACTGTAATCGATTCAGACAAGTGTCCACGAGACCCTCACTTTTCGCGGTCACGCGACTGATAATGCCAATTTGGCGCCAAACAAAGCTTGTACTTGAGTGCTTCTTTTAGGCGCGGACTTTGCTTACCCCCGCTAACGGTGACTGCGCACAAGTACGGCTTTCAAAACATTACTCTTTTCAAGACCGCCTTCTGGACGCTCGTATTCAGTCTATCGGTCCATTCGGTTTTTTCGAATGCAGAAGAATTGACCCACTCCGGACAACGACTCAAAAATGCGAGAGGGCCTTGGACCGATCCGGGATTTAACTACGCTCATTGTGCGAATGGATCCATCAATGGCTCCACCACTCCATTCGATGCAGAGGGTACCTTTCGTCCAGAATGCGCTCCTGAAGTGCTCTATTCTTGGCAAAATCAAGAAATGATCAGTCTCTACGAGCGACAGGCGACTGCTGAGAACATTCTCCCGGTTCAGCGCATGTTTCTCTGGCGGACTCCATTAGGATCTTTTGGCTACGGCATCGCACCTCTCAGAATCAAGTTGAAGCCGACCACAAGGTTCGTTGATATTCCCCTGTCGCTTAGGACGCAGGCCTTTCATTCGATTGGCTGGTATGGCGAAGAAGCCCGCCTGAAAACTTGCGAGTTCTGGAAGACTCGCCTGTCAGCGTCAGGACAAGTCGTATTTGTTAGCGTGCAAGGGGACAGAACACAGTCGGACACCCGACGGGCCCATGAATACATCCTTTGTGACAGCGAGGCAGTCGAGAGCTGGTCTGTGGTTTCTCCGGAGATTTTGCAGGAAATTCAATGGGAGCTGGATCAGATTCTGGGCAGAACTACCGAAACATCCCTGAAAGGCTTTCAGTTCGATGTCCTATCTAGACAACTTCAAGAACCCTGGAACTATACCTTTGATAGTATGAATTGGAGCGTATCGTATTTGATACAAGCGTTGAACTGGATGCATCAATCCCTTCGCGAAGGAAAGCACGGGATAATCCACTATGCGAAAGATATCCCACCTTCGAGGGAGAGACACTTCAGTGTTTCGAGACCAAACTACTATCTACGTAGGCCCTTGTTACAAAATACAGTGGAACCGAAACTCGAACCCATGAAGATTCTATCGATTCGAGCTAACCGGATCAGCCATTCAGGAGAAGTCACAAACCTACCTCAAGCGAATGACAGACTTTCGGAGTCCTGCATCGGTCATCCCTACTGCTACTGGGATTTTTATAACGAGGTCGTGTCGAATCGAGAATCTAGCGGAGGCGCCCTAAGCGTTGAGTGGAATTGCGAGACAGAATCCGAGCCACGCTCTATTAGATTTCCGTTCGTAGATCCTTTGAACCTAGAAGGTGTTTCAAGCGACCTTCTCTATAATATGGCTCAGCTTCACTGCTTGCTTCCCTCATCCCAATAATGTTCATTTCGCTTTTACTGAGGAAAATTAGCCGAGCCCTTGTTAGAAAGCCCCTATGGGACCGAAACAAACCCAGATCCTAGTTGTCGAAGACGACCCTGTCATTCGAGATGTGCTTGAGCAGCTGCTTCAATATCAGGGATACAAAACGGCTGGAGCTCCAAACGGAAAGGACGCTCTGGATCAGTTGAGAGCCCCCGAGGTTGCGCCCTCTCTCATGATCCTGGATCTTATGATGCCCGTGATGAATGGACTCGAACTATTGGGAATCCTTCGTGCGGACCCCTCTTACTGCTCATTGCCCGTGATTTTACTTTCTGCTGGAGCAGAGCCTGTTCAATTGCCAGCGGGAGCTCACACTCGATTTTTACGTAAACCTCTTCGCATGCAATCACTTCTTGAGGTAGTACGCGAACTCATTTGAGAGACTGACTATCACCTGTCGATACTAAAAAATCCAATCAGCATCGCGGCGTAGGCCAGCCACAGGGTAACTCAAAAAACGCCCCCCGAGGCTGTGCCCGTCGCGGAGAATCCTGCTCAAGCCGCTCGATCTTTTCGTTCATTTCGATAGTTGTCCATTCCCAAAACAGTGCTCTTCTTGCGCATCCGCGCCCTTTGAATCGCATAATAGACAGCTAGGAAGATGACTGCGCCGAGCGTTGCAGAAACAAATCCAGCGCCATCATCTGGACCGTACCATCCTGCGGCTTGGCCAATCCAACCGGCCGCCAGCGCACCCACGATGCCTAGCACCGTTGTACCGATCAGACCCATTGGGTCTCGCCCTGGCATAACCGCCCGTGCAATGAGTCCGACTACAAAACCAAATAAAATCCAACCTAGGATACCCATGGTTTTCAAACCTCCATGAGCAAAATTCAGCACGAAACGTGCCGGACCTATGCCTTCTGCAGCAATCCACAAAGCTGTGTGACCCCATCGAGCAGCTTCAACTCAGCCCAAGCACCTTTGCTCATCTCCACTCGACCGCCGGCAGCTCTCTCAATAGCCAGAGGCAGCCAATCTCCGTGGGAGCAAACTAAAGTTAGAGCAGGCGCATGGTTTTTCCACCATTTCAAAACACTTTGAATGCGCTTGTCAAAAGCCAGGCGACTCTCCTTAGCTCCTTGTTCGCTTAGAGCTAGGCTTTGGATGACACGAGTTTTTCCGAGGATAGCAATCCCCTCAACGGTTTGAACGCATCGAAGCTTTGGACTGGAGAGCAAGAGCAGCCCTTCTTTGCTTGCCCGCTTAGAATAGGACTTAGCAAAATGTCGAGAAAGCGCCTTCGCTTGCGCGCGCCCCTTGCGAGAGAGCCCGTTGTCGAGCGACCGATCCTTCGTATCGCGGTGAGCATGTCGAATGAGAATCAATACCTTGGATTCAGGCTTAGCTTTCTTCGACATCCAAGGCTCCCGTGGATGCGCCAAGTGAAGTACCGAGATACTCCCGCAAAGCCAATTCTTCGAAAAGCTTCTGTGATCGCACTGCCTTTTTCCCAAAAATGGTTTGAAACACTGCTTTCGAAGCCTCAGGCAGCACGGCTCGACCCGCTACCGCAGTTCTTTTCTTCCATGTCCCCTGAGGCGTAAGCTCACGAGCCTTGTCCGTATCCGAGAGATAGGCAGGGATCACGATCTGCTCGATGTACTGATAGAGGAGCGGGTCCAGCACCGGAAACGCGATTTCTAAGCGAGAGAAAAAGTTGCGAGGCATCCAATCAGCGCTCGATAGATAGAGCTTACCCAGACTGCCAAAATAGTAGATGCGGCTATGCTCTAGAAACCGATCCACCACGCTGATCACGCAGATATTCTCGCTCAAGCCCTTCACGCCCGGAATCAACGAACAAGCTCCGCGCACGATGAGATCAACATTCACTCCTGCCTGAGAAGCTTGATACAGGTGATCGATCACTACCCCATCCACGAGCGCATTCACTTTGGCGACGATGCGCGCTTTCTTGCCTTCACGCGCAGCCTGCGTCTCGGCCTGGATGTGATTAAGAAGCAAGCGATGAAGTTTCGCAGGAGCAGAGACGAGCTGTTTAAATGAGGTTGGAACTTGCCCCTTCCAAACGGCGTCAAAAAAGAGCCGAGCGTCGCTTCCAATCTCAGGATTGGCTGTGAGTATCGCCAAATCCGTATACTGTCGCGAGGTCAACGCATTGTAGTTGCCGGTCGAAAGATGAGTGTAGAGTTTAGGCGAGCCCCCCTCGTCACGTGTCACAAGCGCGATTTTAGCGTGAAGCTTCAGGCTTCCGAAACCAAATGCCACTTCTACGCCTGCTTTGCGCAAATCCTCGGCCAAACTCAAATTATTGAGCTCATCAAAACGAGCGCGAAGCTCAATGATCACCCTCACTCGTTTTTGGCGCGCCACTCTTTTTAGGGCCTCGATCACGGGCGAAAGCGTGTCCATGCGATAGACTGTTTGCTCGATGCTCGTGACGTTAGGGTCCGCGCACGCAGCCTGAACCCAGTTCACGAATCCGTCAAAAGAGTCGTAAGGATGATGCATCAGTAGATCTTGCTTTTTGATCTCTTCAAAAAGCAAACTGGAGTCCCGCAGTCTCACCGGAACTTTGACTGCAAGCGCAGAATACTTGAGACTGGCTCGAGTTGTGATCTCCTCCGGAGTCTGGTTCACCACCGCCCAGAGCCCATGCAAACACAAAGTGCTAGGTGCCGGGAGAATCTGCTCGGGCAATAGCTTGAGCCCGTTGACTGCCTGGCGCAAGAACTCCTCGCGAATCTCGCCGCTGTACTGCAAACGAACCGGGCGCCCTTTTTCGCGCGAACCTAGCCCAGTCCGGACCACATCAGGAATCGACTCGGTGTCTTCTTCCTCGAGATCCACGGTAAAATCCCCATCTCTGGTCACGCGCAAGAGTCCGGGCTGACCCTCGAGCCTGAACGATGGCCCCAAGTGAGAAGCAATGAGATCGTCTAAGAAAAAGAAGTGAACTTCCTGGCGATTGTCTTCCACCACCGGAAGCACGACAGGCAGGCTCTTGGGGATCCGAAACCAGATCCCGCTTTTAAAAAGCGCAGCGATTTGCTGATTCTCGAGAAGGCCGAGTTTCGAAATCCCAAATCCTTCTGGTGGGGTGAGCTTTGTGAGCACGTGCTCTTCGAACAGTCTTTTGCCCAACTCAAAGGCACGGCTTTGCGGATCGGGCTGCCGCACGATACGCACACCGACTGCGTCGAGCTCTCCAGCCAGCAGATCCAGCGCCTCTGATTGGCGTGCACCAAACTTAGCGACCGTCTCCAGGACGTTTGACCTCACTCGCATCAGCCAACGTGCCGAGCCAGGATCGCTGCGTTCAGCATTTTGAATAGATCGTCCCAGCGAAGCCACTCGGATCATGAAGAACTCGTCCAAGTTCGAGGCTGAGATGGCGAGAAACTTAACTCGCTCTAAAAGAGGATTGGAGGATTGATTGGTTTCAGCCAAGACGCGCTCATTGAACTGAAGCCAACTCAGGTCCCGATGAATCAGGGGTGTCTTGGATTGCGCCAAAAGCGAAGGCAATGTGGGTAGAAAATCGACCTGGATCATGAGACCGCAGTCTATTCTCGTATTTTGCGAAAGTCGAAGGATCTGGAGATCCTAACCTAATAATAACGCTTAAAGTTAAACTAGTAAGCCATTGAACTTGCTGAGCTACTCTCCCGGCAACGCTGTTCAACAAAATAGGCGGCACTTCGAGCAACGCTAGCAGGGCTACGATCCATCGATGAAGAGCTCACCCGCCTTCGGGAGTTCTCACAGGCAATCGCCGTGAGGTCTCTAAACTCTTGATACAGTGCCACAGGATAGGGGGCATTGCCCGTGGAAGAGTAGAGTCTAGGGGGCTCAGATGAAAGAAGCGGAAACATCGAACGCTCTGCTCCTAGTTTAGTTTTGAGATCTTGGGTAAAGCTCCCGACCCGATAGAAATCTCGACGCACCCTGGAAGCATCCAAACGTTCCTGGACCAAGTACCCTATGCAGCGCTTCTGGGTAGCCTTGCCTGCTCCGTAGCGCTCATGCAGCTCGAAGCCTATTTTACATTCTTCGACGACAGCATCGACTTCTCCACCCTCACCTTCAATGGCGGCCCAGATGTATTTGCCAGGTGTAAGATTTGGATCATAGGGATCCCAGACAGGTCGCGAGGTCGCATGAACCAGCTCGTGCGCTATGTCCAGAACCAGTTCATCCAGACTTTGTGATTCGCGCAAGAAAATCGTAACCTGACGCTCGCGAGTCTCTTCTCCCGTTTTTGGGTTGAAGTGACGTGTGAGAACCGCATCAGTCTTCGAGGCTTTTCCCCAGTGAAGCTGCCGACGGACCTCAAGCGGCTGAGAAAGCTTCCAAAATCGGCCAGCTCTTTCGAGTAGCTTTCGACCCGACGGCAGATGCGAAAGAATCTCTACCGCGCGACCCAAGCGGTCCACCGGATGAGAGAGGCTCGGCTCCTCAGACTGAGAAGAGAGCGGACCCATCAAGATCAGCGCCCCTAGAAAAGCCCAGGGTGCCCCACGTTTTATGAGCCGGGTCGAAGACCAATTAGTCACCTTTGCCTATCGGCAAGATCTACCCAGTTCTCGAGGCAATACGGAACGAACAGGAGCGCTGTTTTTCCCGCGATCTCAAAGAATCCACACCCTGGAGTCCTTCAGAGTCGACACAGGTGTCTAAAGATTAGACAATCACCGCCCCCCTGCTGTCGCTCAAACGATCAGTGTAACATTATAACTATTTGATTCTTATAAACTTTTAAACACATTAGGACCTGTCAGATTTCTTACACGATGGCACCGGGCTTGCTCTACTCTGCATTGCAGGCCGGTTCCCCAAACGGCCTCTGACTGTGATAACGGGGAAAGTGGAAGCGAGAATATGCAGCGCTCAATGGCTTCGAATCCTATCAAAGCACCCATCCTGAGACTCACTCTGGCTACTTCGTTGCTGGTTGCCAGCCTCGTTGCTCTAGGCTTTACGTCCCCTCACGGCGTAAACGAAAGCCAAGGATCCAAGGGGATTAATAGCGTTCTTTCTAAGCCCCTTACCTTTAAGAACTGGGGACTCATCAATTCAGAAGCGCGCTCCCATATCAGCGCGATCGACGCCTGGAAAATCGAAGAAGGCTCGCGCAGCGTAATCGTCGCGGTGATCGATACCGGACTGGATGCCAGTCATCCCGCTTTAACAGCCAATATTTGGCGTGACACAAAAGCAGAAGCAGCTAAACCACAGCTTTTGGAGCTGACCCCCACGACGACCTCGGGAGTCGCCCAAGACAAGGCCTCCGTTAACAAGTCCGTTTATGGCTGGAACTTTGTCACTGATCGCGCCAACCCGTCCGATGAGCACGGCCACGGCACCCATGTCGCCGGGATCATCGGAGCCGTGAATGACCCTAAATCTGGCGTCAGCGGTGTTGCTCACCGAGTGTCCATTATGGCTGTCAAATATTACAGTGACGCCAATACTGGCCAGGTGAATCTCAAGAATACGGTGCGCGCTTTAAACTACGCAGTCGAGCATGGAGCAAAAATCGTGAACTACAGTGGCGGCGGCCCAGAGCCATCTGAAGAAGAGTACCTTGCTCTGAAAAAAGCCGAAGCCCGCGGCGTTCTCGTAGTCTCTGCAGCCGGCAACGAACACCACAACACGGATCTCCCCGAGTACAACTACTTTCCAGCCGCTTACCGTCTCACGAACATGATATCGGTGGCCTCCACCGATATCCGCAACAACCTGCTTGCTTCTTCGAACTGGGGCAAAACTAAGGTTGACGTCGCAGCTCCTGGCGAGAACATCTTCAGTACCCTCCCTGGCGGCGGCTACGGTCGGATGTCGGGCACGTCTCAAGCCACGGCGTTTGTTTCGGGCATCGCAGCTCTGCTTCTTTCTCGTGACCCAACCCTCACGCCCCAGCAGATCAAAGAAATCATCATGGCCTCGGTCGATCGATTCCCGCAGCTTGCCAACAAGCTTGTGACCGGCGGCCGCGTGAACGCCTATTCAGCTCTCTTGGCGCTTCGTAATAAAGACCAGTTCAAGCGCAATGCTCCGAAGCGTCCGATGGCGGATCAACCCACCTCTTTTATGGACCTCGTCGCAAGCCTCCCCGGTACAGCGCCAGGCTTTGAGCCCCTTCAGTAAGGGACGGCATATTAGCTTTTAAGTATCAAGCACTTGCCACTTAAAAGTGTTCTTATACTCTAGTTTTTGACTTGCCGAGTTAAAGTAGCTAAATTGCCCATTCAATTGAGGTGATGGGCCATGAACGCGAGCGCTAAGCTACTTTTATTGGTGTTGATGGGAAGCACGACTTTCGTTTCATCCGGGTGCATTGGGCCGACAGGCTCTGCACTGAACGACTCGGATGAACTCTTCATCTCATTGTCGCTGCCTGTATCGCATTCAACCGTCGCGCTCCCTCTGAATATTGAAGTTTTGAACGGAGAATTCGACGAGATTCATATCTCAACATTCTTGGTAGAAAATATAAAGATCTCGCAGAGCCTCTCCGGAAATATCGAAGTCTCTGCCTTTGCCATGGCAGGAACCGAAGAAGGGGCCCGGTCACTCCTCGAAAAGTCTCAGTTGAGATCCGAAGCAAAAACGGCATCCCTTTCTTTGACGAGTGGAACTGTCTGCGTCCATGACCCTTACAAATCCGAAGCCAAAACTGTAGCCAGTATTCAAGGCGAGTGCCTTCTGGATACGCAAATCGCGATTCCTGCCGACTCAAAAACAAAGATCTTCTTGAACGACAGACTCGTGCTCAACTCCCTCGGGAGAGACGGCCAATTCAAATGGAAAGACCTCATGAGATGGATCCGCGCCGAGCGCCATGGCGACGACAAGATGATTGCCATTAAGACTTACGGCCAAACTCAGAGGGCAGATCAGCCCTCCCCCTCACAGCTTTCAGAGCTACTCGCCTCCCTTAAATTCGAAGACGAACGAGAACAAGCCATCCGCCTTCTGCGCCGCCATCTTTAGTTTAGCTCCAGGCTAGTACGGCGGCGCTTTTGGGCTTAAGATGGGGAGCCAGGAGGGCGGAACATGATGACTTGGGCAAAAAAATACGCCCCGGATTGGCTGACATTTGTCTCGGCCCTCTTAATCGTTGCCTCTTTCACTCCTTGGCAGATTTATCCGCTGATCTGGATCGCGCTCATCCCCTGGTTTTTCGCGCTCGAGCGGGCAGGCGACTCCAAGCGTGCGCTTGCTCAGGGCGTATGGCTCAGCTTTTTTATGTCCCTGGGGGGCTTTTACTGGGTCGCGCGCGTACTTCAGCAATTCGGCAACTTGAACTGGGCGATCGCGGTGAGTGGCCTACTGCTATTTTCGCTCTTCAATCAGCTGCAGTTCCTCCTTTTCGCGCCGACTTGGAAGTGGTTGCGAGGAGGATTCGCCTCTCAGCCAGGTGCGCTAGCGCAACGAGGGATTGCAGGAGCCCTATTGACGGCGCTTGCTTACACTGGGCTCGACTGGGCGGTCCCCAAGCTTTTTGTCGATACCCTGGGGCACTCCATGTATGTGGCCCAGCATCTTCGTCAGGTAGCTGACCTCACAGGCGCAACCGGCCTCACGTTTCTCATTTTTCTCGTAAACGAGACGCTCTATTTTGCTTTTCGAAGTCTGCGTGAGCGAAGCGAACCGAGCTACTGGCCTTTGCTCCGGACCACAGGGCCCTCGTTAGCAGTGGTACTCATACTTGCTACCTCGGCATGGACCTACGGTTACAAGCGCTACACGCAAATCGTTGATCTCGAAGCCCACCCGCGTCGCACGATTCAGGCCGCCGTGATTCAGGCCAATATCGGGGACTTTGAAAAGGTCGCCGCTGAGCATGGGATTAGCGGGGCAGCTGATCGAGTGATCACGACCTTCTTTGACATGTCCGACCGGGCATTGCTCCTCACGCCCAAGCCGGATTTTATCGTGTGGCCGGAGACTTCTTATCCCTCGACGTTTCGAACTCCGCAAACTGCGGCAGAGAGCGACAGAGATCGCCGCGTCGAAGTCTATGTTCGAGCTCGGGGCGTCCCCCTGCTCTTTGGTGGTTATGACCATTTCGAGAAGAAGGACTACAATGCCTTTTTTCTCCTCTCCCCTCGCCCAGAAGAATCGCTCTTGGGGGGGGATCTCCAGATTTACCGCAAAAATGTCCTCCTCCTTTTTGGCGAGTATATCCCCGGAGCTGAGCAGATTCAGGCGATCAAGAATGCGTTTCCTCAGGTAGGAAATTTTGGTCGAGGTGTGGGCCCCTCGGTGCACGAGATCACCACAGCGCATGGGCCTGTAAAAATAGGCCCCATCATCTGCTATGAGGCGCTGTTTCCTAATTATGTGATCGCCGCGGCTCGCAAAGGCAGCCAAATGATCCTCAACATCACCAACGACTCATGGTTTGGCAACTATGGGGAACCAGAACTGCATCTTTCGCTCACCACGTTTCGAGGCATCGAGACTCGATTGCCCCAGCTGCGCGCAACCAACACAGGCATTTCGACGCTCATTTTGCCAAATGGCGAAATCACCCAACCCACTGCCGTAGGAGACACGACGATCCTCAACACCACCATCCCTCTCATCGAACCCGTGCCCACGCTCATGTTGGCCTGGGGCGATTGGTTTGGCCCCACAGCACTGGCGATCGGTTGGATCGGATGCTTGGCGCTTGCGTGGGTTCAAAGAAAGCGGCCTTTGAGCGCCTGATCAGGTGTCTAAACCTTGTTCAACAGTGACTAGAAATTAGACATTCAAACCTTTGCAATCAAAGGCTTTATTTAAACAATCGACCGGCACACCGGTTGCTCTACTTCTGTGTATCGAGATTGAACGATCGAGAGGGGGAGGACTTATGAAAAAGCGAGCGCTGCAGAAGAGTAAACGCTTAGGGCTGTCAGCAACTGCCTTAAGCCTCGCTGTTTTTTTCGTCGCCTGCGGCAAGATGGGCTCTCCTAGCAAGATCAAAGTCCTTGATGGCGTGAAGCAAAATCTCGTTCAAAGCACCGCAAATAACGGCGGATTTCCCCAAGACACGGCCCACACCTGCCCGGCTCAACCAAATATCTTGCCTCTGACAGGCAGCTATCATTCGGACGGATCGGACCGCTACACGCTTTGTCCCGCCAAGGCCAACGAAACCGCGTTCTCTATCCACGGAGTGCCCCACTCCTCAGGTGGCCCAAACCCCAAGATTTGTGTATTCCCCTACTTGGTTATCGACGCTACGCAATCCTACCCTGTGTGGGATCAAAACAACGTGCCTTATGCTCAATGCCTACCGATGACCAACCAAACGATGGTCTTTAGTTTTCCGGGCACAGTCTTTAATGCAGTCTTTATCGTCGACGACGCCGACAAAGATCTGATGAGCTACTGCTTAACCCAAAGCAACTGGGGACTTTGTCCCGCAGGTTACTCCTTTGGTTGGTTCCGCAATTCGACGGACGCTCAGTAAGCGCTCTTAGTGAACGACGCGCTGAGAAGCGCGCTGCTCGGAGACTTGCCCGACTTCTTGCACCCCACGCCGATAACGATCGACGAGTTGAGCGTCACGGGTCGGGAACGCGTCGAGGATCTCGATTTGCTCCTCGTTGTCAGTCTCACGGGCCATGATCACGTACCAGTGACCTGGGGTCTCATCCGAGTAATAGCGAATAAAGTGATAAAGCCTAGGTCCATCGACCTCAGCTGACTCGCTAGAGTCACTCGACTCTGCTGAATCTGCCGAGTCATTCGCATCGCTCGATTCATGGGTTTCTTGCGGCTCTGGGCCATCTTGCGCAGACTTGCTCTCCGACGCCACGTCCGAGCGAACACTCCACACCTCATCGGGGACTTCAAGCGTCTCTTCAAGACAGCTTTGGTAGAGCTCGTATTCATTGGGCTGAATATCGTCTTCGCTTCGCTCCTGGGTGACTTGAGCCAAGAAAGTCTCGTTCTCGGTCCATGCATCTGCCAGGCGGTCACTATGCTCAGGTGCCGGTCCCTCGGACCCATCTTCCTGGTCGGATTGCTCGCCCTTTTTGTCGCTTCCTTTGAGGGACTCCCAATCCACGCGCTCACCTCGCCGATAGTGATTCACCATCGCGGCGTTTTTAGTCGCAAACGCCAGAAACAAGAAACTCGGCTCGCCTCTGAGAAACAAACAGATGCAGATACTCCAAACGCGGCGATTACCGGGCTGAAACTCCGACATCAACGTATAGCGATAGTCGCCGGACAGCGTCTTCTCGCGCCAACACTCATCAGGCTCCTGAAGCGTGATCCATCTCAAATGGGCTAATTGAGCGCGCTCGTCACCGCTCAGGTCGCTCGCAGAAGTATGACGGTGATATTCTTTTTCGAGACGTTCAACATCAGGCGCAAAAAACTCAGCAATGCATTCCTCGGAGCAGAATATCCGACCCAGCTCTTCTTCAACGAAGAGCGCGCGATCATCACCGCGAATCCCCTTTGAGCACTGGCAACACTCATCCCCAGCCGGGCCCGCTTCAGGCGCACGAGGCGCTACTGTAGCCTTTTTTGCGGCTCGCGAGGCCTTGGTGCCTTGAGGGCGCTTTGAACTGCCCCTGGATTTCTTACGTCTCTCTGCGGGACTCTTTTTTTGAGTTGCACGACTCATATGACTATTGTGTGCGGGTTCTCGCGGAGAGTCAAACCCGCCATGTGTCAAATTGCACACCCCCTTCGAAACGCCAGAAGTCTGACACTTAACCGAGCCTTCATAAAGGGGCAGTCGACTTGCTTCTTCCGGCACCCGCATTTAAAATTTAAGGCATACGACGCGAGCAGGATGCCCGCGTCTCGTGATTATCCATGGAAGGACACCCCAGTGATCGAAGTCTCTAAAAACCAACTCCGCGAAATCGAATACCTCATCCAACAATCCATGCAGGGCAACCACGTCCTTTTTGACACCGACACGGTCCGTCGCGTCCTCGGTCCCGAGCTCACTCAAGAAGAGGCATATGCGGCCGAGCCATTGATCGAACGCTTAATGCAAGAACCCACTCTTGCCGGAAAACGAGCCTATTTGGAGCGCCTGGGCGAACAGGACGAGCTCGCGTTCTCACAAGTGGTGCGCACCTACTTCTGCATCGTCGAGAACAATTTACTCGAAAAAGTCGAGGTCAGGCACTGATGGAGTTCTCTTCGATCGGTCCAAAACACCCCTCTCCCTTGGGGGCTGCCCGTCTCACGGACGAGGCCGCTGCTTCGCGGGCCGAGCGCGAAGCCAACTCGCGGATCTCAAACGCCCATCAGCGCGTCGAGGAGTCTCGCCACGAAAGCGATCGCACGGTAGAGAATATCAAGAATGAAGGGACAGTTCGCATCGAGACGGAAATCCTCCGTAACGAGAATGCCGTCGAGAATGAGAAAGCCAAGGGGTACGAACAAATCCGAGATATTCAGCGCAAAATGGCTGCAGAGGCCAAACGCGTGCGTCGCGAAGGAGAAGCCGAGCTCAGTAAGCTCACGGAGTACTACAAGGGCGCGACCTATAACGTGCGAAACTCCGGCGACAAGCAAGTCCAGGAGTTTGAGAAACAAAAGTCAAACGAGCTTCTTTTCCAGAAAACTCACCATGACGCACAAATAGGAGAGATCAAGTCGGATCATCTCCATAAGATGGAAGAAATCAAGGAAACCACCGAGCTCCAGCGCAATAAACTCAACGAAGCCAACCGCGACGAGATTGAGCGCCTCAGCCAAAACACCTCTCAGATCAGCGAGCAAGCAACCAAGCGCTTCGAAGGCCTGTATCAAGCGCGCCTAGGAGATCAACAGAGGATCTTAGACGATCTCAACGCTCGCACCAATCAAGGCATCTCTGAGACTCGCCTTTCGCACACTCAGAAGCTTGCCGCCTATCGAGACCGCGCGGATGACCCGTTTTATCGCCTCTACGATATGGACGCTCACCTCACGGATAGCGGCGACGAGTTTGTCTTGCGCGCTCGGATCCCCGAGCACGAGCAGTCGCGGGTCAATGTCACTGTTCGGGGCAATCAGATCGTGCTCTCAGGCCAGCGCCGCAGCGAAGAAAAACAAGAACTCTCCCCGGGGCACACGGCCAGCACCAACTCGTTTCAGACTTTTCTTGAGGCATTTCCGTTTGGATACCCAGTCGACATCACCCGCATGAGCAAGGAATTCGATGGAGATCAGCTCACCGTCAGGCTTCCCAAAAAAGACAGCAACCCCTACAAGCCCAAGGTCGCCGAAAGGCCCGTGCGATCCAAAGCTCCAAGGCCCGTGTTTCCAGACAACTTGCCTACGATCAAAGCTGATCGCGCCCCCAGCGACGAGGACCCTCCGCCTTCACTGACTCAGCGATCCAAGGGCTCACGCCCTCTCGGCTAGCGCTGATTATTCTTTGACCAGCTCTTCGAGCTCGCGCAGCATCACGCGCAGACGAGACTGAAGGTCGTTCAAGGTCTTGAGATTAGCCTTTAACTCTTCTACCGGGGAAACAGGCAGCTCCCGAGCGACTTGAGGCGCCTGAATCACTGCTGGCTTGGCCACTCGCTTGCCAATCAACTCAGCCGGCGTGTAAGGATTCACGACGGGAGCGGCAGCACTTGTGCGAAGCCCCGGAGACTGCCCCGCTTTGATCACGACCGACGTCACCGCGCCCGAGTGAGTGACTGTTGCTTGAGGCGCTGAGTCGCTGTTTCGAGCTCTCTCAACGCCTTTTCGGTAAATTTCGTATAGATTAGAATAGACGAAGGTAATTTTCTGGGTCTTATCACGGGTGGCTGACATCTGAAGGACTCCTTGCTCTCGGCTTGAGAGATCTCTCTACGGTTTTCACTCTGCTTCAACATCCCCCGGGCATCCGAGCCGAGGTCTTCACAGGCTTAGATAGAGCAATCCAAGTGCCAAGCATCGCGGCACCGACATAAATCAATAATGCCTATTTATAACTTAAATATCTGACATTTAGACTCGATAGCTAAAGCAAAGAATACGATGCATTTCTCAAAAATCGACCAAAGTTTAGACACTCGCCAAAGCTCCGGCAGCCTTTCAAGTCATGTGGATCAGTCCAAAAAAGCTTTGTTATTCAAGCATCCTTTTGGACCTCGGGCGCCCCTTCAAATTACTCAGAAGCTTGGTATCATAAAGAGATGCCTAACCCGATTTCGACTCCACCGCAGCCGGCGCCCCTTGAGCTAATCTACGCAGGTCGCGTGATCCGCCGCGAAGGTTTTTGCGAGATTCCGACCTCCGTGTTCGTCAACAAGATCGACGTCAATATGCCAGCTCTGCCATCCGTGGCCTTCTTTAAGTTTGGGGCCGACGGCAAGCCTAACCAGATCCGTGGTCCAACACAGGCCTATTCTCCGCTCGCTCTTTCGATCAATCCCACGATCTGGGTGAGAGAAGAGGACTTTGGCATTGTTCGATCCTTTGCGGAGAACATGATCTTAGGCAAAGCACTAGGATCAGGCCCTAAGGAGCCTTCTTCGATCCCTGTCGAGAAGCGCATGGAAATGCTCCGCAAATCGGCCATTCTTTGCGTCGAAGATCTGTTCAACAACCCTACACCCGAGAACATCACCAAGAGCGTCAAGATCGTGGGCTCGTTCGTTTATGTCATCATGAAGGATCCTCAGGCCTATCTGTTTTTATCCAAGCTTTCGAGCCACGACCCCTACACGCTCCAGCACAGCGTAGGCACCGCCGTTCATAGCATCATTTTAGCGCGCAAATTGGGCATCAACGACGAAAGCGAACTCACCAACGCCGGCATGGGCGGCCTGCTCCATGACATTGGCAAGACCAAGGTCAAGAAAGAGATCATCAACAAGCAGGGGCCGCTTGATGAGATCGAGTGGGAAGAGATGCGTGGCCACGCGTCTGAGGGCTTTGAGCTTGTGAAGGACCAGCCGGGACTCAGTGACCTCTCCAAGCGCGCTGTCATCGAACACCATGAAGACAAGAACGGCACGGGCTACCCTACCGGCCGACTCTCGAGCGAGACTCACGTCTACTCTCGGATTGTCGGGCTCTGCGATATTTTTAACGCCCTCACTACGGACCGAAGCTACTCAAAAGCGCGCACGCCGTTTGAAGCGTTTCAGTTGATGAGAGAGAAGCTCATGTACAAAATCGATGCGGAGCTTTTTAAGGAGCTCGTGCTTGTTTATGGCGGGAAACTCTAGCTAGCGCCGGGCGCTCCCACCCCTACTCGTTTTTGTCTTTCTTCTCTGCCTTGGGCTTAATCCCAAGCTTAATATGAAGCTCGATCTCATTGCGTGTGATGAACTCTTGAAGGAGCGCCACAGGATCGATCTTATCGGCAACCTTCGCAAACACATCCTGCGAGAGGCTTTGCATGAACTCGTCTTTAGTTTTGCGCGATCCTTCTAAAATGGCCGAGATCACTTCCTTGGGAAGCTTCCACTCCGAAACCATCGCGCGCAGGGTTTCCTCGGTGAGAAAGATCGCGCCCACCCCCACGGTGAGCACCTTCTTCATGATGTCTGCTGATTTGCTTTTGAGATCGTCAACGGCCATGTCCACGAACCTCCGGATTTAAATCGATTTCGCTCGTTTTTCGAAACCCTTAAGCATCGCAGGCAAATTACCCTTCACTAAGCGATTCAGAATAAACCCAGGCACTGCGATATTGAACTCGATCTCAATCGAGTAGGTCACATCGGTCTTATTAGGACCAAGCGACTTGAGTATCCATCGCCCGTTGTTTTTTTTCATAAAATCGCTATCCACAAGCGTCCACTCCACCAATCCCTTCTGCTTATCTTCTTTGTGATCGAGCTGGTAGGTGATGTCTTTAATCATGGAGACGTTATAGGCCGCGCGCGCCTGTCCAGGTCCCTTGCGCTCTACCTTCACTCCCGTGCAACCTTCAACAAATGAAGGATAATCCTCGTAGCGCACAATGGCGTCCCAGAGCTTATCAATACCGACCGACAGGACTTCGTTAATCTCGGCTTGTGCCATGATCCTTAGTACCTCGGCTTCCGGTCAAAGTGGTGCTCAGCATCAATGAAGCGAATGGTACCCGACTGCGATCGCATCACGACCGAATGCGTGTATGCGCCAGCACTAGAGAAACGAACGCCGTTCAGGAAAGTGCCCTGAGTCACTCCCGTCGCGCAGAACATCACTTTGCCGCGCGCTAGCTCATCGATCTTATAGATACGATCGAAGTCCGAAATCCCCATCTTCTTGGCCCGCACCTTCTCGTCGTCTTTGCGAAAGATCAGCTGCCCCTGAAAATCCCCCCCCATGCACCTGAGTGCCGCCGCCGCGATCACGCCTTCGGGCGCACCGCCTTGGCCCATGAGCACATCTACGCCACTATCTCGCTTGCAGGTGGCGATCGCGGCTGAGACATCACCGTCACCAATCAGATAGATGCGAGCGCCTGTTTTACGAACCTCGGTGATCAAGTCAGCATGGCGAGGCCGATCCAAGATCACTACGGTGAGGTCGTCGACATTGCACTTCTTAGCTCGTGCGATTTGCTGGAGATTTTCTGTCGGAGTGGCCTTGAGATCGATCGCTCCTCGAGCATCCGGGCCAACTGCGATCTTGGCCATATAGGTGTCCGGAGCGTGGAGAAATTGACCCTCTTCGGCAATCGCGATCACAGAAATCGCATTATTGCCTCCGCGCGCGCAGATGGTCGTGCCTTCGAGCGGGTCAAGCGCCAGATCCAAGCGAGCCCCGCCTCCTTTGCCGACCTTCTCGCCAATATAAAGCATAGGCGCCTCGTCACGCTCCCCTTCGCCGATGACGACGGTACCATCAAACTGCAACTGATTGAGCATCTTGCGCATGGCTTCTACAGCTGCGTGATCTGCAGCTTTCTCATCGCCACGACCCATCAGGCGCGCACTCTCAAGCGCGGCGGCCTCAGTCACTCGAACAAACTCCATCGCAAAATTGCGGTCCATCTTTGGGTTGCCTCCCTCATTCACGAGCTGATTCGCACTCAGCCCCACCGGAGAGCGCGCTTAAACTTCACGAGCTGGCAAGCTTACGAACACACCATTTCTTGAAGTCTTCAGCTAAGTTAGAACTCAGGATCAAGGTTTTTGCAACCTCAAGCTTGCCGGCATCTATGCTCTGATCCGCGTCAAGAAGCATCGTTTCAAAGCGCAAAACACCGCGAGATTCGTCATTTTCTTCGGCCGATCGAACCTGCCCGGTAATAAGAGACTCAGGTGGCCCCTCGCTCCACTGAACGTAACTTCCTAAGATGTACACAGTCATTCGATGGTACTGACCATCTGCGCTGCGTTTGAGTAAAAGATCCGTCCCCGATGGGCCATGATACCAAAGCGTACTATTCTCTGATGCAGGAATGGGCTTGAGCTCTTTGCCCAGCGCCGCAGGATCCAAGAATCCATGCAGTGCACGCGACGCCTCAGTAGACAACGACTCAAACTGCGCACCCACAGAGGATGGTCCTAGATGCCTCACGCGCGCGCGAACCTCATGCTTCACGCCCTTGAGATTGAGCGTTCCGTCAAACTGGGTTCCTACAGGAAACAAATAGAAATTTTGAGCTTCTAAAATTCTCAGTGCCATCCCTTCAACCGAAAGATCGGTCACCGCAAAAATCTTTCCTGTTCCTGCGTGGCGAAAATGCTCGCCCGTCAGATTCAACCGGGGAAGCCTGCGCCGCTCCGATGCGTGAAGCTCAGGCGAAGGAGGCGAACTAGAGATGATTTCTAGGCTTGGGGACTTGCTTGTCATGATTGAGCTCCTGCTCGTCTTCTCGATCCTCAACATATTTTCGCATACGGTTGCCCGTAAAACCAAAGACTATCTGCGCCCCCTGCTCGATCACGAAAGCCGGAGGGAAGTCACCTCCCTGGATCCTGCCATCCACGTAAACCAAGGTACCCTTCTCTCCGAGGGGCTCGAAATAAAAGTTACCCTCCAAGCCAGTGAGGTGCTCGCGGACGATCCGATAGCGAATCCAACGATCACTCACCTCAGTGAACTGCACAAAGGATCTGAGTCGATACTTCCAAATACCCCCCTCTATGAGCAAGATTCGACTCACCGGACTGTAGTCAGCGCGGTCGACGAAGGGGACGACTTTCGAGTAGATTCGGTAGTCGGTCAACACCCGGCGAGTGCGAGGCAACTCCGCCCGAATCGCTGTGGCTACCCGAAATGAGTAGACATTCTTGCGAAGCGTCGCGCTCTTAAAAACCTCGCGATCCTCCAAAACAGCTTGAAGAGCCGAAGGCTCCAGCAAATCTCGAATTGCGGGAGGGGTCGAAGGCGAGAGCAAAGGAGGAATCGCAGTTGATGACGGCGCTTGAACCGTCGGCTCGGACGGGCGGGGAGCCAGATTCGACGCTGCCCAGGCCCCAGACGTAACGGCGACCCAGAATACGGCCGCAGAAAAACACCAAACCATGCCCATGACCTCATCTTACTGGACAAAGCCCTGCCTTCCACCTTACTTTCGCTAAACGGACTCAAAAAGGACGTGGGAGATACGAATTGCAGGAAAATGGCGACCCAAAGCCTGAAACGCAAGCAGACGAGCTGACGTTCAATACGACTCCCAATCAGCTCACGCTTGCGCGCATGATCTTCGTCCCTCTGGTGATCACCCTCCTGTTCATCGGCACTCCCTTTTGGGATCAAATGGCCGCATGGGCATTCGTCGTTGCCAGTATCACCGACTATTTTGACGGATACCTGGCTCGCAAACAGAAAATCGAGACCGTTTACGGAAAGCTGCTCGACCCCCTTGCAGACAAATTCTTAGTCGTCTCTTCACTCATCATGCTTCAGCATCTGGGCCGTATTCACCCTATTGTCGTGATACTGCTGATCTGCCGCGAGATGGCCATCACCGGTCTGCGCGCACTAGCAAGTTCTGAAGGACTGATCATTGGAGCGTCGACCTCCGCTAAGTGGAAAACAGCGACACAGATGACCGCGATTCCCTTCCTCATGACGCGCACTCTTTGGGGCATCCCACTCAACACCGCAGGACTCGTGTTGCTCTATATCTCGCTAGCCATCAGCCTGTGGTCGGCGCAAGACTACATCGTCGATTTCTTCCGTGCCATGAGAAAAAAGCGCGAGCAACGCGCACAGGCCCGCGCAGCCAAGCGAGCTGCGAAGCTTGCTGCAATCAAAGCCAAACGAGATAAACGCAGATAATATTGCCTGGACCTTCCGTTCGCTCCGGGCTTGAAATGGCAGCTATGCAAACCACAACACCTGCGACACCTCATCCTTCGAAGCTCCCTACGCTTGCGCAATTTAAGGAGTCGGGCCCTTGGGACGTCATCGTCATCGGATCGGGAATGGGAGGGATGGCCTGCGCTGCAGCCTTAGCCAAGTTTGGGCACAAAGTCCTGGTGCTCGAGCAACATTATGTAGCAGGAGGCTTCACTCATACCTTCTCTCGTAAAGGCTTTACTTGGGATGTTGGCGTTCACTGCGTTGGCGAAATGAGTAAAAACCACCTACCAGGCAGGTTGGTCCGCTGGCTTTCGGATGACCAGGTCAATATGGTTTCAATGGGGGATATTTACGAAAAATTCTATTTTCCCAATGAATTTGAAATCGACTTTCCCGGCACTCGAACTGGCTTCAAGGAAGCGCTATACGCGAAGTTTCCCGACGAGCGCGAATCGATCGACCGCTACTTCAATGCGATCCGCGAAGCCGTGCGATCCTCAAAGCCCTATTTTGCTTTCAAGACTTTTCCTCGATGGGTAGACTGCATTGCCTCAGGCATACTCAAAGCGATAGGCCGCAAGAACTATTGGACGATGACTACCGAGTCCGTCCTCGCGGAGCTTGTCCCCAACCCAAGACTGAGAGCCGTCCTATGCGCTCAATGGGGATATTACGGAGCCACCCCAAAGAGCTCGAGCTTTGGCGTGCATGCGATCGTCGTGCGCCACTTCATGGATGGAGGATATTACCCCGCTGGCGGTGCTGGAGTGATTGCCGAGAGTTTTCTTAACACCGTGAAGAATGCAGGCGGAGCTGCCGTAGTGCGCGCCTCCGTCAAAGAGATCATCATCGAGCGCGGCCGCGCAGTCGGCGTCCTCATGGACGATGGACGCAAGCTTTTAGCGCCAAAGATCGTGTCGGCGGCAGGCGCGATGACCACCGTCACTTCGCTGCTGCCCGAGAATCACAAAAACGACCGATGGGCTAGTGATATCCGAGAACTTGCGCAATCACCTCCGCATGTCTGCCTCTACTTTGGCCTCGAGGGCGACGTTCGCGCGGCCGGCGCTACTCTTGCCAATCAATGGTTCTTTGAGACTTGGGACATGGAACATGCTTTTTGGGACGTCGAGAACCCTGACAGCGTCGCACCTGTGATCTACGTCTCCTTCCCCTCTTTGAAGGATCCGTTTCATGATTCAGGCCCTCTGAATCGTCACACCATGGAAGCCGTGACCTTCGTGCCCTGGAAAGCGTTTGAAAAATGGAAAAACTCTCGTCGCGGATACCGAGATCAAGAATACATCCATTTCAAGAAGAGCATCGAGGAGCGCATGATTGCGCAGATGAGCAAGCACGCGCCCGAGCTCATGAAACTCGTCAAACACTGCGAACTTTCAACACCGCTTTCGACGGTTCATTTTACTCGCGCCCCCCAAGGCGCCATTTACGGACTAGCGCCCACGCCCGCTCGTTTTTCGAATCAAAGTTTAAGAACCCGCACACCCGTTGGAGGCCTTTATTTGGCAGGAGCCGACGTGGCGACCCTAGGAGTGACGGGCGCACTGATGGGCGGGATTCTCGCAGCAAGTACGATTGATCGACGGGTGATGAACAAACTCAAGTAAGCTACCCCCTGGGCGCCACCCAAGGCACATCCGCAACGCCCGCGGACTGATTCGCAAATCGCGCGCACACAAACAAATAATCGCTTAAGCGATTCATGTACTGAATCACCTCAGCACGCTGAGGATCAGCGCGATTGAGCGTGACCACTTCGCGCTCAGCCCGACGAGACACAGTCCGAGCTAAATGAAGAAGTGCCGAAGAACGCGAGCCGCCCGGCATGATAAAGCTCTTGAGCGGCGCGAGCGACAACTCCATCGCATCGATCTCTTTTTCGAGTGTAGCGATCTCCTCCTGCCCGATCAGCATCATCCCCGAGTTCTTGCCCCGAGGGGTCGCAAGCTCTCCTCCCAACTGAAAAAGCTCGCACTGCACGCGCTTCAACTGGGTTTGAAGCTGAACTTGCAGCCCAGCTTCGCTCAAAGCTACGCCCAACGCCGCATTGAGCTCGTCCAAAGTCCCATAACTTCGAATCCGCTGATCATCCTTGGAAACACGCACGTTGCCATAAAGCCCTGTCTCGCCCGCATCTCCGGCTTTGGTGTAGATCTTCACGACTCAATACTCTCCTTTGGCAGCTCAACCGATCCGATACTGCGTGCTAGGCCCTGCGCCCTCGCGCTTGATCCGTCCAAACTTAAGGGCTTCGTTCAGATAGCGCAATACAGACCGCTCAGAAACATCCAACAGTTGAGCCCCTTCAGAGACTGTGAACGCTTGTTCACCAAAGCGACCGCGAAGGTCCTCGACATAGGAGCGCACTTTTTTGCTGATCACTCTTTCGGCTGCAGAGCGAGGTTGCGGAGGCATCTGATCACGCTCGATGCGGAGCACGGCCCCAGCTGGCGAGTCGAGCCAGAATCGGCCATGATCTTCTTTGGCCTCAAGCGGGATCTTGTGCGCCTCAAGCCAGCCTCTCAACCACTGAAACGCCATATGAATCCGTGGAGGCGAGGTTTGCGGGTCAAAAGGCTCATCCGGATACATGTACTCGAAAATCGTCGGCACTCGCGGTGGCACATAGAAGTCCGAACACAGTGCCTCGATCAAACGCTGCTTGACCTGACCGGGTACGAGTTCCTCGCGGCTCAAGTTATTTTTACCCGTGGTGACGTCAAAGGTGAGCTTAGGCTTGCCTGACTTACCCAATGCACCCAAGCGCCATTCGTAGACTTCTGGAAGATTTTCCTTACCACCCAACGCCTTCGCAATACGTGCTTTGGTGCACTCCGAGACCGTGCCAAAGTACAGATGAATGAGCTTAGCCTCATCCTTCAAAAACATCGCGGGCCAGTAATCACAACCGCGCAGCCCATCCCAGATACCGGCTTGCATAAACTGCTGCTTGAACCGCTCGAGATCCACGAGAGCTTCCTTGCGGGTCGAAGGCTTGAGCACATCCGCCAGCGCCGTCCGATAATCCACGTAAAGAGTGAAGTGAGGGTCATCGGCTGTCTTTGCCACGCGCTGAGCCCGCTCTGCGTATTGCTTGGCTTTCTCCCAGTCCCGTTTCAAAAACTGCGCTTGAATCGCGAGCTGGAGAGCTTCTTTATGAGCTAAAGGTGAATTCTCGAGGTGTGTCTGCTTGATCACATTCTCGAGCAAGACTTCGGCCTTCGCAATCTGTCCTGGCCCGTGCATCAAGGCACTCGCCAAATAGAGCTCGCCATCAAGTTTTTGCTGACCCATGAGCTTGCCGCTAGCGATGGCATCATCCAGGGGGCCGACAGCGGACTCGAAGTCCCAGCGACGGCAAAGAACCGCGCCCAGAAAGAGTTTGATCTGCGGCGTTTGAGTCTCGCGAACCTCGCTAAGAACCTCTCTAAAAATCCGAGCGGACTCGAGGACAGAACCCGAGTAACCCAGAGCCAAAGCATACTGCATCTTCTCTTCTGGCGTTGCGGGCACCAATCCTTCCTTGGCAGGTCTCACCACAGGATGGAGGATACGCACCGTTCGCTCATGCAATCGGGCCTGCCGAGAAAGATCAGCCATCCTCAGTAATAAATTTCGAGGTACTCGCCTGAAGCCCAGCGTATTAAACAAAATTCGCGCGCGAGCAATGGATCCTTTGTCGATCTCTCTCTCGATTTGATCGAGAATATCAACAATCCTAGTTTCTTTAATCATTTGGATTCCTACCTTCAGCACCGAAAAACCTGGGCCAGTCGTGGCTAATATTGCCCGTCAATTATCTAAGTCGAGAGTAATATACCAGCATTTATGAAAAAGAGTAAAAAACTATACTTTAACTCTTCACTCATAAAGTCGATGAGTTACCTCGCTTCTCACTGAAGAGCGGCGGCACTTTGTGGGTGGGATGGAGTATTTGCGATCAGAAATTGATTCTCTGCAAAATCCTCATGCCCCTCGATATGGGGTAGAGCCATTGATTTTTACAGGCGCTCCAAAATAAAAAGCCCGCCGCTGATGCGACAGGCTTTTTATTTTGGAGCGGGAAAAGGGGCTCGAACCCTCGACCTCCACGTTGGCAACGTGGCGCTCTAGCCAACTGAGCTATTCCCGCCCGATCGATGGCTCACGGTATTAACCACGAAACGGGGCAAGGTCAAGCAGAGAAAGTAGAACTCAAAAATAACACAGCGCACTTAACCCATTCAAATCATCGCGCTTTTTAGCTTCATTTGCTACATTCAACCCTATTCACATACTCGTTTTTGAAAGGACTTTACACGCCTCATGCAAACGCATCCGTTGTCTCGCGCCGAACGCACCCAAATTCTCAAGCAAGCCCTGGCTGAACGTATCCTGGTCCTCGACGGTGCCACAGGCACTGCGATCCAAGACAAGAATCTCACAGCAAAGGACTTTGGAGGCCCGGACCTCGAAGGCTGCAACGAAAACCTCGTCCTCACTCGCCCAGACGTCATCTCCTCAATCCATGAAGCTTATCTCAAAGCGGGCTGCGATATTGTCGAGACTAATACCTTTGGCGCTACTCCCCTTGTCCTAGATGAATACGGCCTAGGATCCAAAGCTCATGAAATCAACGTTCAAGCTGCCCGCCTTGCGAGCGCAGCTGCCGCTCGTTTTTCGACTCCAGAAAAACCTCGTTTCGTAGCAGGCGCGATCGGCCCCACGACTAAAGCCATCTCTGTTACCGGCGGCATCACATTTGAGGCTCTCCAAGAAAACTTCTACGCACAGGCAAAAGGGCTTCAAGAAGGCGGCATCGACTACTTCTTGATCGAAACCTGTCAGGACACTCGCAACATCAAGGCTTGCCTCCTCGCACTCGAGCAGCTGAGCCGCGACACCGGCGAGCAAATCCCAGTCGCGGTCTCCGGCACGATCGAGCCGATGGGCACGATGTTGGCGGGCCAAAGCGTCGAAGCATTGATGGCGGCTCTTTCTCACCTGGATCTACTCTACATCGGCCTGAACTGCGCAACCGGCCCAGAGTTCATGACTGACCACATCCGCTCTCTCTCTCAGCTTTCACGGTTCAGAGTGAGCTGTGTCCCCAACGCTGGGTTGCCCGACGAAAACGGCTGCTACCTCGAAACCCCGGACATGGTCGCCAAGGTGCTCTCACGCTTCGTCGACCACGGCTGGCTCAATGTCGTGGGTGGATGCTGCGGCACAACTGCGGGCCACATCCACGCGCTCGCAAAACTAGTCGAGGGCAAAAAACCCCGCGTAGCCGCCCCTTCCCCCAAATCCTTTCTCTCGGGTGTAGATTTTCTCGAAATCACGGACGACATGCGTCCCATCATCGTAGGCGAGCGAACCAATGTGATTGGGAGCCGCAAGTTCAAGAACCTCATCTGCGAAGGTAAGTTCGAAGAAGGCTCTGAAATCGGCCGCGCGCAGATCAAAGGCGGCGCCCACATTGTGGACGTCTGCATGGCGAACCCAGATCGCGACGAGCTTGCGGATATGCGAAGCTTTATGGAGATCGCGGTGAAGAAGATCCGCGTACCCTTTATGATCGACTCAACCGACGAGAAGGTCATCGAGCTTGCCCTCACCTATACGCAAGGCAAAGCCATCATCAACTCCATCAACCTCGAGGACGGCGAAGAGCGATTCGAAAAAGTCATCCCACTCGCCAAACGCTTTGGCGCGGCTCTCGTGGTCGGCACCATCGACGATGATCCAGAAAAAGGCATGGGCGTCACCCGTGAGCGGAAACTCGCTATCGCTGAACGCTCCTACAAGCTGCTCACCGAAAAGTACGGCGTCGAACCCGAGGATATTTACTGGGACCCGCTCGTTTTCCCGTGCGCGACTGGAGATGCCCAATATGTAGGATCAGCGGTGGAGACCATCGAGGGCATTCGCCTGATTAAACAGCGATTCCCTCGCACTAAAACTGTGCTTGGGATCTCAAACGTGAGTTTCGGACTCCCAACAGCCGGGCGCGAAGTCTTGAACTCAGTGTTTCTCTACCACTGCGTGCAAGCAGGCCTCGACTTGGCCATCGTCAACGCTGAGGGACTCGAACGCTACGCTTCCATTCCTGACGACGAGAAAAAACTCTCGGACGATCTGCTCTGGAATCGCACCCTCGCCACTGGTGGCAATTCTGACGATCCGATTGCTGCATTTGCGGCCAAGTTTAGAGATCGCAAAGTCTCCGAAAAAACCAACAAATCAGATCTTCCGCTTCTGGAGCGGCTGCCCCGCTACATCCTCGAAGGCTCTAAAGAAGGATTAGCCGGCGATCTCGAAGCCTGCCTGAAAGGCGACGAAGGCCGTCCCCCGATGAAACCACTTGAGATCATCAACGGCCCCCTCATGAAGGGCATGGACGAAGTCGGAAGGCTCTTCAACGCCAACCAGCTTATCGTCGCCGAAGTGCTGCAATCAGCAGAAGCCATGAAGGCTGCAGTCGCGCACCTTGAGCCTTACATGGAGAAAAACGAAAGCTCGACTCGCGGCAAGGTTCTTCTTGCGACAGTAAAGGGCGACGTACACGATATCGGCAAGAACCTTGTCGAGATCATTCTCGTCAACAACGGATTCAATGTCGTGAACTTGGGGATCAAGGTTCCGCCCGAGCAGCTGATCGCTGCGGTACGTGAACACAAGCCAGACATCGTGGGCCTCTCCGGCCTTTTGGTCAAATCCGCGCAACAGATGGTCGTTACGGCCGAGGATTTTTCTAAAGCGGGTGTCAGTACGCCGATGCTTGTGGGCGGCGCCGCGCTTTCATCCACGTTCGTCGACAAGCAGATCTCACGCGCTTATGTGGGCGGCACCGTGGCCTACGCATCGGATGCGATGAATGGACTCGATCTCGCTAAGATCATTGTCGACCCGGAAAAGTTCACACAGTTCAAAGAAACCCTCAAAACGCGTCGAGAAGCAGCCGCAGCCAGTGCGGTGAGCATCGCAAAGGATCGGTCCGCAGCAGAGGCTCCAGACCGCCGATCTGCTGAAGTCGAGATTTTGGGGGATTCGAGTCTTCCGCAGCCGCCGGACTTTGAGCGTCACGTCCTAAGAAACACTCCCGTTGAGCAGATTTGGAAGTTTGTGAACCCGCTCATGCTCTATGGCCGACACCTGGGTGTTAAAGGCGGTATCGTTCGAAAGCTCGAACAAGCATCCGGAACTGATCCGGACTCGATCAAGCTCAGGCACGAGCTCGAACAAAGCGATCCCCGCTCGATGGCGATCTGGAAAGAAGTGCAGTCAGTGAAGGAAGAGTACCGCAGCACGGACGTTCTTCAGCCCAAGGCGGTTTACCGTTTTTTCAAAGCCATGAGCGATGTCAATCGCCTCTGGGTTGGCGGAGTCCTTGGCGTCGAGCCTCTGGCGTTTGATTTTCCTCGCCAAAAAAAGGCGGGAGGACTCTGTTTAGCTGATTATGTCCGACCGGTTGCACAGACGGGGCTCCCTCCGACAGAAGCCGCCTGGCATGCCTGCCGAGACAACGTGGCGTTCTTTGTCGTCACCGCTGGACAAGGCGTTCGCAAAGTGGCGGAGGATCTCAAAAACCGCGGCGACTACTTGAGGTCTCATATTATCCAAGCACTAGCGCTCGAAACGGCCGAAGCCTATGCCGAACTCCTTCACGCTCAACTCAGAAGCTCGTGGGGATTCCCGGATGCTCCAGAAGTCACGATGATGGATCGATTCCAGGCCAAGTACCGGGGCAAGCGCTACTCGTTTGGCTATCCTGCCTGCCCGCGACTCGACGACCAAGAACTCCTTTGGAAGCTTCTCAAGCCGCAAGAGATAGGCGTACAACTGACCGAAGGATTCATGATGGATCCGGAGTCAAGCGTCTCGGCAATCGCATTTCATCACCCGGCGGGTAGTTACTTCTCCGTGGGAACGAGCAATGACAACCGGTAAGCGGGCTGCAACTACCGCCATCGGAAGCCTGCCACATCACAACGCGGATGTGGCATTGGGCTTTTCCTTTCGGTTGGGAATTCCCTTTCTTCCGCAAATTCCAATCCGCAATCCATGGGAGTATATGATCGCCCAGGCCCTGGAGGGTTTGCCCGGCCTTCAAGCTGATATCGACGGCTCGGTCACGCTCAATACGGATATCTGGTTGAGCCGCTCATCTGATTTCCAAGCCCGTTTGGATGCAGCTTTGGCTCACGCAGGAGGGGGAGTAAAGAAAACAACCACGGGCAGCGACCCTTTTGAAGGATTTGAGCCTTCACCCTCGATCTCCAGCTGCTGGCAGCCCTTTCTCTGGGAGTTGAGCGAACGCAGAGTGCCTATGGCCAAAATCCAGCTCGCAGGGCCAATGACGGCGCAATGGGCACTGATGCTCAGGGACAATGCCGGCCACGATATTCCAGCTCACTCGGCAGGCGGAGCAGGCTTTGGCGACCAACACCCCGAGCTTTTTACGCAAATTTATCGACTCGTTCTGGCTCGCGCAATTGCGATGTCGCGCCGGCTACAGCGCTCAGGCATCCAGCCCCTTCTTTTTTTGGACGAACCAGGACTTTACGCGCTATCGCCTGCGAATGCTCGCCATGTGCTGGCGCTTCAGGAACTCAAGCTTCTGATCCAGGCGCTGCGCAAAGAAGGTGTGCTCGTAGGTCTGCATTGTTGCAGCAACACGGACTGGAACATGGTCCTTTCTCTGCCACTGAATTATCTCTCACTGGATGTGGCGCTCTCACTGGATAGCTTGCTGGAACAAAAACCGGCGTTCGATCGCTTTGTCCGCGATGGCGGCAAGCTTTCGCTCGGGGTGATTCCGACTGGGCGCTCTTCGGTTCTGCGTTCACTGGACATTCAGGCGCTAGCCAACTCACTGATCGAGAAACTTCCGGCCTCAGTACTTCGCGACGCGCTCTTTACCCCTGCTTGCGGATTGGCGCTTCAAAGCGCAACTGATGCCGAACTGATTCTCGACTACCTGATTCGATTCGAGGCGATCATTGACGGCCGAGACCTCCGCTAAACCCACAGGAGCATTTGCGGAAGGCTTTAAGAAAATGCCGCCCCTGGGGCAGCTACCGGGCGCGCCTCAACTTGAAGCATCCCTCCTGATCCCGGCTCGCAGCGCGGGTCATGCGCTTGAGCACACCGTCACTGAAGCCAGACGTGCTCTTTCGCTCGCATTTCCTGGCTCGTTCGAAATTGTATTGATCCCTAACCCTGCCCCTGGAGCTGAGGAGTCAGATCCTTCTGGCCGCATCGCCGAGGACTTGGCCCTTCGTTTTCCTGGAGAAGTCGTCGTCAAGCATCACCGCCGCCCACTCGGCAAAGGTGCGGCACTTCGCACCGGCTTTGAGGTCGCGCGCGGCAAGGCGATCCTTTTTACCGACGCCGACCTTCCCTACGAGCTCAGCTTCTTTGAGATCTCAGCACAGATGCTGAGATCCGGATTCGATTTGGTCACAGGCAATCGCAGACTCGACACGAGTGTGTTTGATCTTCCGGTCAGCTTGTTGCCCGTCGCCTATAGCCGTCATCGTCTGGGATTGCTTTTCAATCGAGTGGCTCGCCGACTACTTCCGCTCGAGACTACGGACACGCAAGCCGGCATCAAAGCCATGTCGCACCGACTCGCGCTCAGTGCGTTCTCACGGCAGCGATGCCCTGGATTTTTCTTTGATTTGGAGCTCTTTCTCACCGCGCGCGCTCACGGATTCAAGCATGTCGAGGTACCCGTCGCCTTGCGCATGAATACCGAGAAAAGCACTGTCCGAATTCTTCGCGAAGGCGTTCTCGCCTTGTTTTGGATGGGTCGAATCGCTTGGGCTCAGTCTTTTAAGAAGGCCTACGGGCCAGGAGCGGCTTTGATGACGGCCTCAACCCTTTTGCCCCGCTACCGGGACTCTGATCTTTCGACTCGATTCTTTCTTCAAGCCAGGTGGAGACTCACGCCGTACCTAGTGATGGCTTCAAAGCTCCCACCCCAAGGCAAGATCCTGGATCTAGGTTGCGGACATGGCCTTTTTTCGCTGGCTCTCGCGCTTGGCTCACCTGATCGCGAAGTGATCGGATTGGACCATGATCGCGAACGCATTGCATTAGCCAGAAAAGCTGCCGGCGGCGTCTCTAACGTTCGATTTGCCGATGGCACCCTAAGTTCGCCGGATAGTGCGCCAGCGGACGAACCCGTCGTCGGCATCAGCATGATCGATGTCATGCACTACTTTGGCCGCGCCGAGCAAGAACGCCTGTTTCGCGAGGCTTATTCTCTTTTGAAAGAGGGCGGTACCCTCATCGTCCGCGAAGTGAATCCAGGCGATGGAATTGCCTCCTGGTGGAATCGTCTTTACGAAAAACTTGCCACTACCACAGGCTTTACCCGCTCAGACAACAAGCAGTCCCTCTCGTTTAGAAACCGCGAAGAATGGGAGGAGCTACTCAGGCGCACCGGATTTGAAGTGACCTCGGAGAGGTGCAGTCACTTCTTGTTTGCGGATATTCTCTACGTCTGCCGAAAACCAAGCAGAAAGACCTCATGAACGCAGACAAGCTCCGTCAGATCACCTCTAGTCCTCGTGTTGCTCAAGCTCGCCAAGCGGCGATCTGGCTTGCGCTGATCGCCGTCGCTGTCGTCATCCCGCTCTATGCCGTCAAAGTAGCTCGCAAGACTGACTACACAGACTTTGAGGTTTACTACCGAGCAGCCCACCGCGCGCATCTTGGACTTTGGGAAGAGATCTATAACCTCAAAGATGGCGCTTCGCCGTTTCGATATGCACCGCCGCTGATCCCGTTTTTTCTGCCGTTTGCTTATTTGGAGATCTCTACCGCTCGCTTGGCTTGGTACTTCATGCAGGTGCTTTGGTTTGGCCTGGGATTTTATTTTCTCTTCCAAGTCATCAAGACGACTCGTTCAGGACACACGAGCTTGCGCGCGGCTCCGAGCGCAGCAAACCCTCCTCATGCTCAATGGATCACTGCAGTCTCGCTGCTCTTTGTACTGCGCTTTTGCCTAGACTGTTTTACCATCGGTCAGGTTTCGAGCCTGCTTTTTTTAGGTTTCTGCGTGAGCTGCTGGGCTTGGGTGCGAAAGCTTCATGGCCTCGCGGGAGCAGCGCTCTTCGTGCCGGCCGTATTCAAAATCGGGCCTGGATTTCTTTTCTCACTTTTTGCGGTTTCAAAGAGGTCTCGCGAACGCGAAAGCGCGCTCCTTGCACCGCTCGTTTGCCTGACCGCACTCAGTGCCTTGCTTCTCACTTGGCTAGGATCATTGGATCGTTTCATGACTCTTTGGAGAAGCTGGGTGGCCATCGTCGTAGGCGACTCGACTTATTACGATGCCTCTCACTATGGTAGTCAATCGATCAAGAGCGCGCTTCTGCGCGCGGTGAACTCGGGACTTCTCAGCTACGGCACTGCCATTAATCTGTATTTAGCTGGCATCATCATCGGCTGCATCACCGTTGGAATGTTCTGGGCCCTGCGGCGCCCTCAGACTCCTCGGGCGCGAGGTCTGTTTTTTTCGATGGGGATCTTTCCTTACCTTTGGTTTATGCCCGAGACTTTTAAGTACTCGCTGACAACTCTTGCAATACCAGTGGCGTTCTTGCTTGCCACACCCCCAAACCAAGAAAGGGGCCGCTTCAAGCGCTTTGCCCTTATCTTTGGTATCCTCACCCTTTCGGTGGCGGGACTCGACATCATTGGGCAGAAGCTTTTCTTTGGCTTGCAGCGCGCTTCAATCCCCCTGCTGGCAACCGTCCTGCTAGCGATCGCAGTCGTGCGCGAAGCGTGGGCTGAGTCTGTTCCTAGCTTAGGACTTCAGGAACCCGAGCTTGGCCCCTGGGAAACGGGCCCCTGGAACCGCAGCTCAGTCACCCAACCCATCCAAAACTCAGTGTTGCTTCCCCTACCGCTTCAAAGTGAAGCGTGGCTGAGTCCTACCCATTTTCGGCGGGCATTGAGCGATCTTCAGTCCTCGTTCGCCCAGCATTCTTCTACAGAGTTGATCATTGCACCTTACGGCGATCGCATAAGCTATGCCCACCCCACTTGGATCGAAGCCAAGGAGAGGGTCAGCCAGGGCCAAACACATGTAAGTCTGCATCTGCTCGAGCCCACTGCTCATGGCGCAAGAGGCGCTGCCCTCCGAGCAGCCTTTCTCGCCTCGCGCGGCACCCATATTCTTTGTGCAAGCTTAGAACAGCCGATTGCCCCCGATTTTTTTGACCGCGCTCTTAAGCTCCTAGAAAGCCGACAAGCGGACCTCGTTCGAGCCAATCGCCGCCACCCGGAGAGCAGATTTAAGATTCCGGTTAAGCATCTTCCGGTTGTTTTTGGACGACACCGACTGGGATTGCTTTTTAATCGCTTGGTGAGAATCATCCTACCGATTCAAACGACAGACACTCATGCTGGCACCTGGGCCATGTCACGAGAGGCCGCTACTCGTGTCTTCACTTTGCAGCGAGACGCAGGGTTTTTATTCGACCTAGAAATCGGGCTCATCGCTCAAGCCCACCGCTTTCGGGAGCAAGACCTGCCGGTGACTCTGCAGCTGCTCTCCGAAAAGTCTGTGGGCCGCATCTCTCACGAAACTCTCAGCATTCTGAGCGGACTGCCTAAGCTCGCCTGGCGATCCTATCAAGGCTGCTACGCTCCACTCCTTGCCCCCAAAGCGATCACGGCCGACGACTGGGGACTCAGCCCGGGCATCAATCAAGGAATCCTAGAACTCGCCAAGCAAGGCATCGTCAAGCGCGTCTCCATGATGTCCGAGGGCAAATACCTACGCGAGGGACTGAAAGAACTCAGGGCGATTCCCGGCATCGAGTTAGGCCTTCACTACAACCTCACCTACGGCCAAGGCCGCGCCTCCGCTCCTCGAGTCATGATCAGCTGGACCAAGCCCGGTGCTGATCGCGCCGAGCTTGAGCGATCAGCCAGCCTCGAGCTCGAGCGGCAACTCAGCCTGCTTGAGGCCGCTGGAGTCCAAGCATCCTACCTCGATGGCCATCACCATATTCACCTGGTTCCCGGCATGCTCGAGACGCTCGCGCCGATCCTTCGAGCAAAGAAAATTAACCGCGTGCGCTTGCCTTTGGATTTTTCGCTCTGGATGGCCAAACCCACTCTCTTGCTGCTAGCGCTAAAATCGCGACGAACACTTCAACAACTGGGATTCAATTCGTTGACTTGCTTCTATCCACAAGCCAAGCATTTTGCTGACCAAGGACTCTTGCGGGCACGGCTCTCGCTCGACCCTCAGGCCGAGGTCATCGTGCATCCGGCGATTCTCGACGACTTCAAAAGTCTCGGGATCGAAGACCCCTATCAAGCAGAGCGCGTGACCGAGTTTCGCGCGCTCTGGATGCTGAGCCAAGGCCAAGGCTCTCTACACGGAGAACGACTCCAATGACCTCAGTCAAATCCATGTCACCGCGCCTCACTCGCGGGTGGCAGGCTCTGATTCTCGTCTCACTCGTCGCCGGCGCCTTGCTGCGTCTCCTGCACGTGCAGGACATGGAGTACAAAGAAGACGAAGAGTACAACTTCACTCAAACCCAACTTCAAGGAGCGCTGGGCGCGCGCGGCGGCCCCTGGCCTTGGTTTGGAATGCCTTCGGGCGTCTACATCCCCAACCCAGGAATGAGCGTTTGGGTTTTTACAGCGCTTGCGCGAATCAGTGGTGCGACCACGCCCACGGAGCTTTGCACAGCCCTTCAGGTCTTTGCGTGGATCGGAATTGCGCTTCTGATCCCGTTTGCACTCAAAGTCTTGCGCGAGCACGAGGACCGCGAGCCATGGCTTTGGGCGCTTTGTTTGGCGCTCGTCAATCCCTTTGCCGTGTTTTATCAGCGCAAGCTTTGGCCTGAGCCTTTTTTGCCGTTTTTTTCGACAATCATGCTCGCCGGTTGGTGGAAGCGTGATCGCGCTGTCGGCGCTTTTGCTTGGGGGGCCGTAGGCGCCTGCTTGGGACAGATCCACATGAGCGGATTTTTCTTCGCGTTTGGATTCTTGCTCGTGACCCTTTTACTACCGTCATCCGAGATCCCTCGCTCTAAAGTTCATTGGCGAGCTTGGTTCGTAGGCTCGTGCATCGGCGCACTCCCGCTCATCCCTTGGGTGATCCACATTCTTCAACATCCCAATCACGAAACGATCGCGCACGGCTGGGGAGAAATCATCCAAGGACGCTTCTGGGTCTTCTGGGCAACCAATCCCACAGGCCTGCACCTTGGCAATCCTTTAGGGCTTCTGCGCGGACAGTCCAATTTTGCGCAAATCTCAGACTTTGTCCGTTACCCGATCATTCGGGGTCACGCGACTTACCTCAATGCCGCCGCTCACGCGCTCGCCCTCATGACCTGCCTTTGGATATTCTGGCGCGGAGCCTCGCGATGCGCCTCCGAGTTTCGAAGCGGCCGGCTTCAGGGACTGCGCCATTGGCTTCTCAAGCCCCGCTCAGATCTCGCGCTCGCCATCATTGCCGGCCTCTGGGGCTTTGGAGTTCCGCTCACCGCTTCATCGGTCAATATCCGTCGTTACTACTTGATGGTGAGCTTCCCGCTTGAGTTTCTTTGGTTGGCGCGCTTGGCATTGGGTGAATTTACTGCGGTTTCTAGCCGCCTGCTGGCTCGACAGGCGCTGGCCACGCTCTGGGCCTCGCAGCTCTTCATGTCGGCCTGCTTCGTGAATTACGTTCACGTCAATGAGGGCGCGACCTCTGGAGACTATGGCGAGGCCTACCACGTCATCATGAAACGCCGAGAAGAGCAGAAGGCCAAGCAGGGGCACTAGGCTTACTTTTGTTCATCAATTCTTCTAGGATTGGCAGAAGGCAGAGGGTTCAACAGTTGATGCGAATTGTCCTCCATGAGCACTTCGCGGCCATCGCTTTCCTTGAGGTTGGTCCAAGTCGGGAGATCCTGAGTCTGTCCAGGATACTTGCGCTTAGGCGGAGCTTGATTGCCCCGGGGCGGGGTCACTTGCGCTGGACTCAGTTCCGGATAGCAGATGCGATCGAGCTCTCCTTTGGTTCCCTTTAGCTGACGAAGCTTTGCGCTGATATCACTCGGTTGGCAGCGGGTAGAATCCGCGGCGCAGGAAATCTCGCGCGCGATAGTTCTCTGAAAATAAAGCATTGTATTGCGACGCGCGCTCAGCTCACTTGGAGTATCTGCAAAGAGTCGCTCGCGTTGATCAAATTGAGGATCTTCAAGCTCTTTGCGTGCCTCAATCGCCTGCTGAACAGCAAGCTTCTCTCCCAGTATCTTGCGCGCAGTAAAAGCTCGATCCTCTGGGCTGTCAAACTGTTCCGTGCAGGCCTTGATGATTTTGGCGTTTTCTGAAGCCCAAACAAGCGACAAGACAGGAATCTGCATGTACCCCGGCCTCTTGTCGATACATTCTTTCAGAAGCAGCTTGGGACGAGACCTGAGCTCTTCGATTCTTTTTTCTGCGATCTCTCTGGCGTCCAACTCGACTCGAGCAGCTACTTCCAGCCTATTTTGAGAAAACGCTGCTAGATTCTCAGAAGTCTCTAAGCTCTGCCGCTTATCCACCTCGAGCCACCGATTGCTCGCTCTCAGCATCAAGGCCCCCGCGCGATAGAGCATAACCTCCGCATCACCCAATTTCTCGAAAGCCGCCTTCAAGGTCCCGCAAGTCGTCATTTGGGTTGCATGCATTCTCTGACTCACTCGCGTGATCTCTGCATGCAGTCTCGCCAACTTGTTCCGATCTTCTTCGAGCTCTAGGCGACACGCATCGCTTTCTGCGGTACGAGGAGCATGATCGAGCTCATCTAGGTGTCCAGATACGGCATGAATTCGCGCTTCTGTTGCCTGAAGATAGTAAGCAGCGGTTTGATGGGTATACCGAGAACTCTCGACGTTCTTTAATAGCTCCAGCATCTGTTCATGAATGAGGCGCTCATAGTCCGAGATAACAGCGGTCATCTTCTCATGGTTTTCCCTGGCGATGCGGAGTCTTTCATCTAGCTTTGGATCGTCTTTGTCATCGGGCGTGTTCATCAATTCATAGAGCGATCGCCCAAACCCCAAAAGTAGATCAACTCCGACAGAAACCGCGGAGGCGCCGGCAGCAGCTACCGCTGCCGTCGCGAAGACGTTTCCGGGCTTAACCGAGTTCTCAAAAAAATCGGCTAGCCGCTTAACCTCCGCTACTCCATGATCCGCCGTAGCGACCCCTTGCTTGCCCAGCTCAAGATAAACTTGCGCCCATCTATTGGCATCATCTCGGCCCTCATCAAAGGCTGCTCTTGCATCCTTACCTAGCGCCTGAGCCGTAGAGTTCGCATTGCTCAACTCCTGAGCAATCGCGTTTCCCGCGCCACTCAGCTGGTTACCCTGCATGTTGATTGCGTTTCTAATCTCGCCCACGCTCCTGAGCGAGTCCGACAAGCCGTTAGTCGCGCATGACAACTGAAGGGCGATGCACCCTGGATCCAAGGAAGAGCACAAACCTCCGCAGTCGGCCGCGTAAGCGACCGGTAGGCTCATCCAGTCTTTGATCTGGAGAGCGAAACGCTCAGGCCACTTAAGCTGGCGACCCGCGACTCCTGCCAGCCTTCGCTGGATCAACTCCGACTCGAGAGCAGCAGGCTGAGCATAGAGCGACCGAGTCCACGAAATCGAGTAGTGATACGAGCTCTCACGTTCAACAAAGTAAAGCGTCACGTAACGAAGCTTCTCGGCGATGTAGGCGTCAAACACCAACGCCACCCCCGTCTTTCGCTTGCGCCATGGAGTCTTCATTCCAAACTGCCGATGAAGAGTCTGAGCGATCTCATCTGGGCGAATGCCTACTTTTTTGTCGATAGCTGTTTTAGGCGCGTTGATCGCTACAATATGAGCGACACGAAAGCTGCCTTTCTTTAGAAACACCCTGCGCTCTAAGTACCGCGATTCGAACACACCGATATGAGTCTCTCGACGAACCGACGGAGGTGCCAACCAGTCTTTGAGCAAGACCTCTAAATCATTACGATCCACCGGCGCCCCGTTAGAATCCGCGAAGACAGGCACAGGCTGAACCCAAGAGGCAGCCAAAAATACAAAAATGAAGAAAGAGGGTCGTCTCACACCATCTTTCTTTTCGGAATAAATAGTCGGCTTCATTAAGAAAATTCAAGCCCACGAACTAATCAAAAGTGCTTGAAACCTTAGGGTTTTTCTGCGTGAACACGCCCTTGCGTTTCGCTTCAATAGAGCGTCCTAAGGGGCCGAGCCTGAACCTCTAGAGATTCTCCGACTTCGGATGCATCCCAATCAGCATGTTCTTGCGCAACTCTTCACGCGGCATCAGCGGTGCCAAATCTTCAAGTGGCGGCGAAACGATGGATCCATCCTTCTGCGGAGCCAATGATAACTTAGGCAAGAACAACTGCTCTGGATGCATGAACACTTCGCAAATCACGGGCCCAGTAGCCGCTTGCACTTCGGGCACGACCCGATCAAAGTCCTCCCAGGTCCGAATCTGATAGGCAGGGATATCAAACGCTTTCGCAAGCTTGGTGTAATCCGGGCATGTCACGCCTGAACTCTGATCCGTGCCCGAGTAGCGACCCTTAAACAGCGCCTTTTGCGTGTGCTTGATCATGAGGTAGCCATCATTGTTGAAGATCACGATCTTTACCGGCAGCTTGTGATGCACAAGCGTCTGAAGCTCTTGGAGGTTCATCATCATGCCGCCATCGCAATTCAGGCAAAGCACATCGCCTGCTCCGCCCATCGCACGATCAGCGATCGAGGCCCCAATCGCAGCCGGCAAACCGTAGCCCATCTCGCCTAAACCCGTCGAAGTCATCAAGCGTTGACCTGCCTTAAAATTCAGCACCTGGTGCCCGCTCAGAAGGGCCGTACCCATATCAGTGACGACCACCTGCTTGGGCTTGAAGTGCCGCTCAAGACGCTTCATGAAGGGGTAGGAATTGATGAATCCTGCCGGATCCGCATGCTCGGGCCCAATCCGCGGATAGCGCTCACGGTAATTCTCGCACTGGCGGACCCAATCCCTGCGCGACTCACACGCGGCGTCCGTCGCGGCCTTGGACAATTCCTGCATGTAGATCTTCGCGTCGCCGCACACGGGCAGATCGATCTTTGCCCCGTGCTTGCGAGCTTCGGTCGGGTCGATATCGACCGCGACAATCTTGGCCGCACGAGCAAACTCGCTGAGCTCATAGCCCACCTGAGGCACCGCCAAGCGCGTGCCGATGCAAATGAGCAAATCACTGTTCTGCAGGACAAAATTCGCGGCTCTTTGCCCATAAATACCAGCTCGCCCAAACACGAGCGGATGCTCGGAGTCGATCATGTCGATCCCTTGCCAGGAAACCAGCACGGGCGCCTTGAGCTGATCCACAAGAGGACGAACGAGATCCACTGCACCGGCCAAGCGGATCCCATGCCCTAGCCAAATCACCGGGCGCTCAGCCTTCTCCATGAGCTTCACCGTCTGGCGCGCGGCCTGAACCAGGTCAGTCACCAGACCTTGGGTTTGCGACAATTGCTCATGCGGCAAAAGCTGCTCTAACCCCTTCCACGGCCGCAGCTCATCGGTCTCGACTGGCGCGGCTTGGATGTTCATCGGCACATCGATCCACACGGGCCCAGGACGACCCCTGCCTGCCACTTCGAACGCCTTGTGCATCTGGTAGCTGATGTCATTAGCTTCCATCACGCGCGCACTGTATTTGGTGACCTTGCTCACCATGGCGGAGCTATCGTAGCCTTGAATCCCCCAGATACGAAGTGGGTTACTCTCCAATGTGAAGCGAGAGTTCTCGTTGCCTGAGAGGATCACGCCGGGCATCGAATCCATCCACGCACTCACGACACCTGTCACTGCATTGGTTGATCCAGCACCCGTCGTGACGATGCATGCGCCGATCTGTCCTGTCATTCGATAGTAGGTCATCATGGCCATGATGGCGGCCTGTTCATGATGTACGCATACGATCTGGGTGAACCCACGTGCCGTGATCGAATCAAAGATATGCGCATTGCCCGAGCCGATGATTCCAAATACGTGCTTGATCCCCCGATCCGCGAGATGATCTGCGATCAGGTCACTGACTTTCTTTTTCATAGAGCTTGATTCCATTGAATCGTGCGCTCAACCGCCTGGGCAAGCGACACTTTTTGCATAAGACCCAACATCTTCTTTGCCCGGCTTACGTCGGGCACCATTCGATTGCGCGGCACGATGCCAGCAGCAGTCCTTAACCTCACCTCGGGACGCGGAGTAAAATGTCCGGCGATCATCGAAGCCAAAGTCTCGAGCGCAATGCCTTCTTCAGAGCCCACATTGTAAGCTGTGCCGCTCACGCCTGCCGTCAATACTCTGAGCATCCAAAACGCCATGTCGCTCGGGTACATGTAGCTTCGAACAGTCTGACCGTCTCCGGTCACGCGTACCGCATTGCCGCTCATCGCATCCCGAATGAAACTATTGATCGCCCAATTGGCTTCCATTGATTGATAAGGCCCGATGAAGGCAAACGGACGAGCAGTCACCACAGGAATCCGAGCCTGTGAGCGAGCCGCGGCGCAAAGTGTCTCTGCAAAGCGCTTAGCTTCCGCATACACCGAGGACACCGATGCGCAATCAGGCGCTCCCGCAAAAGTCTCGGCCATCTTCTCGAGCTCCCAAGGCTGCCCGCCATAGATCAGCGAAGAACTGAGATTGAGAAACATCTTAAACTGCGAGCATCGATCCACAGATCTCAACACGCTTGCGGTCCCATCGGCGATGATCGACATCGCCTCGACAGGGTTCGAAGAATGCAAGCGACCATCCGGATTAGCTGCGGCGTGGATCACCCAGTTGGTTTCTTTTGGGAGTTCAAACGTGTGCCGCACATCGGACTTAACTAGGGTAACATCCTTGCGGTTGGCTAAATGAGGGCGAGTGGCGCGAAAATGGTCCGTGCTCCGAGAAATAAGAACTATCTGAGTGCCAAACAAAAAATCATCGTTCAGGGTGCTGAGCATCTCCGAAAGCCAGGTTCCGACAAATCCAGTGCCTCCGGTGATGACAACCGTATCACCCTTGAGCGGCGCCAATTGCTGAGCGCAACCCTCGAGCACGCGCAGGCAATCCTGCCTCACCAATGCGATGGTTCGAGGATTCATACAGAACTCAACTCAAGCGTGCGCGATGTCTTTTGTGCTAGGTCTTGAGCGACTTCAATAATGATGTCTTCTTGGCCTGCGATGATCTTGCGACGACCGAGCTCAAAGAATATATCGCGAGGGTCGAGCTGGTACTGCTTAGCGATTCGACTCACTGGCCTCATGAAGCCCGAGAATACGCCCGCCAACCCACTCACGATACTGGTGGATTGAATCGTCGGCACGACCTTCATGAGCTCGCGCTCCGCCAGATCGGCCGCATCCAGGCACTTATAAAAATCAATCCCTGTGGCGTATCCCATGCGCTCGAGCACAGCGACCAAGACCTCGAGCTGGGCATTGCCTGCGCCAGCGCCAAACCCACGCGCGCAACCGTCGAGCATCGAAGCCCCTGCTTCGACTGCCGCAACCGAATTAGCGATCGCCATGCCCAAATTATTGTGCGCGTGAAAACCAACCGGAATCGTCAGCTCGCGCCTCAGTGCGACCACTCTCTCGGTCACATCCGTAGGCAGGTAGTTGCCCGAAGAGTCCATGAAGATGAAACCTTCAGCCCCGTAAGACTCCATCTTTTTTGCCTGCTCCGCCAAAATCGGGGGCGACACCATATGCGACATCATGAGCACGCCATAAACGGTACAACCCCGCTCACGCCCATAACCGATGTGACGTTCGGTCAGGTCCGCCTCGGTGCAATGGGAAGCAACGCGAACGACGTTCACTCCAATATCGATCGCACGCTTCAGATCCTTCTCGATCGTGGCAAATCCAGGAATCACATGGACGCCTAGCTTCGATGTCTTGAGATTCTCGCGAGCTGTTCTCAAAGCCAACTCGTCCGGAGTCGTCGACTCTCCCAATTGCAGAGATGAAGCCCCGATCCCGTTGCCATGACCCACTTCAACAATAGGGATCCCGGCCGCATCCGCAGCACGGCAATAAGACGCAATCTGAGCCGCCGTCAGCGTGTGCTGAATCGCATGGTTGCCATCTCGAAGAGTAGGATCACTGATTAATACGGTTTTCATACGACCCCTTTGCCTTCACTCCGCTTGCGCTCAAAACACCCGTAGCTCTCGCCTTCACGAGCTTTGCGTACTCTTCGGCCGTCGCAATCGCCGCGCAGTTGATGATGTCGAGGTTACCTGCGTATGCCGGCAAATAATCCCCAAGCCCCTTCACTCGAACCATCACGACAATGCGCTGGTTCTCGATCGTAGGCCCAACGAGCACTTCGTAGCCCGGAACATAGGCTTGAATTCTTTTGACGATTTCATCCACAGCGACTTTGAGTTTATCGATATCCGGATTGTCAACCTTGCAAAAAATGGTGGTCTGCATATTGATGCACGGCTGAGCAGGATTAAGATTCAATATCGCTTTGGTGCGCTTGGCTCCCGAGAACTTCTGCACACCGCTTTCAGTCGTATGGATGTACTCATCCAGATTGATGCGTGTCGCGGGGCCCGCACTCCGAGATGCGATGCTCGAAATCACCTCGATGTAATCGATGTCTTTCTGCGTCTGCCCCATCGCATAGGCGATCGGGATCGAAGCTTGTCCGCCGCACGTAACCATGTTGACGTTGCGTTGACCGGCGAGCTCTTTCATATTCACGGCGGGCACGAACATGTGACCAATCTTGGCCGGTGTCAGGTCGATCACGAATTTGCCTAGCTTTTCTAGAATAGGCGCGTGAACCAAATGGTCTTTTGCTGAGGTCGCATCAAAAACGACCTCACAGCTCGTTGGATTATCCTCAATGTACTGGATACTCCTTGCAGAGACAGTGACTCCTAAGCTCTGAGCTTTAGCCATGCCAGGGGATGAAATATTGCGCCCAATAAACGCAGTACATTCAAGATAAGGAGATCGCAGGACCTTCACTAGCAAGTCAGTGCCAATGTTCCCGCTTCCAATAATCGCAGCTTTGACTTTCTCGCCCATCCCGCTCCCGAGGCCTATTAAGGTTTTAAGAAAAAACCCTAGCAGCCCCAAAAACCCTTGTAAAGGCGTCCAAGCAGTCGAGTAGAACTTACAACTACATGCGTTACAGCAGAGGAACCTGCTTAACCGTTCTGTTCGCGACTTAAACGTCCTTGCCACCACGCGACCGAACGAATCAAGGCCTCTTCCATCGAGATTTTTTGCACCAAACCCAGCTCAGTCCGCGCCCTATGAGTCGATGGAACGTAGCGCTCAGTCACACTCCCCGGTGTCACCTCTCTAGCCACGTTGATTTCGATTCCCGAGGGACTAAAAGCCTGGCCGACCTTTTCCGCAACGCTGCGAATCGAAAGACTCTCCTCCGACCCCACGTTATAGGGCCGACAAGTCTCGCCTTTGATCAAAATTGTCCAAAGCCAAACCATCAAGTCGGCCGTGTAGAGATAAGATCGATGCGGGGTACCATCTCCCCCCACCCGAATAGGGCCGCCTTTAAGTGCGTTTCCAATAAAATTACCGATGGCGTAGTGCCCGTCCACAGGGAGATGCGGCCCAACAAAGGCAAAACAGCGCGCGATTTTAACTTCCATCCCGCTTTGATGCGCAAATATCGCGCAAAGGTGCTCGGCTGCTCTTTTGCCCTCGCCATACACTGACTTCAAATTCATGAGATCCGGTCCACCCAGCCAATCTTCCTGAACGTGCGTGATCGTATGCAACTGAGGGCCGTAGACTGCTCCTGAGCTTTCGAACAAACACTTCTCGACTCCAGCCTTCTGAGCGAACTCCAATACTTTGCGAGTTCCATTCACGATCGTATCAAACATCAAAAGTGGATGTTCGTGAATCATCTTGGCATCAGCGGAGGTCGCACCATGGATGCAATAATCAAATCCCTCCTTAGGAACACCAAGACTCAGCACATCCCCCTGCAAAAACCTCATCCCCTTGAGCGCACCAAGCCTCGGAAACCTCTCTTTGAAACCGCTTGGATCGCGAGTCAAAACCACGGCTTCAGCGCCCAGATTGAGAGTATCGTTGACGTACGCAAAGCTCTCGAGAATCCACTTGCCGAAGAAACCGGTGCCTCCGGTAATAAAGATCTTCTTGCCGCGCATCTCTTCCCAAAGCGGCCGCGTTTCGTTCAAGACAAACTCTAGGTCGCTCGATAAGTCGCTGAGGTACATTTTTAAGCCAACCTCCTGTTGTCTTTCTAAAGTACGACTAAACTCAGCCCTTCGACCAGAAAATATCGCGGCCTGGGATCCAAGGGAGATATCCAGGGCTCTGCCTCAGACTGCAGCGTCCATACGGATGGCCCCGGAGGCACCGAGATCTCACGCTTAAACTCAACCCCTGCACTCGACACCATCACTGTTTCTCGAGTGAGAGGCCCACGAAGCGTCATCTTCGTCGGCGTAGAAGACTGAGTCTTCATCACCCACGAAAGATTGACCGTCTGATCTTCGGGAGTCGAGTTAACGATCTCGATTTTTCCCTGCTTGCGACTCCATGCGCTTTTTCCATCGCCTTCAGGACCAAAAAAACCCCGACTAAATGCCACACGCACGATGCCTAACGCTTGATGACTGAGTCGTCGCCACTCGACCGGGTCGGATTGCTGCCTCAATCGATTTGCATAATCCTTCATCGAAAAAAAACTCTGCATGCCATTGCGGCTAACCATCGGTGCCCCAAGGAGCGGAGCTAATTGAGATTCGAGTGAAGCCCCCCCATCTCCATAGCCGCGGCGATCCATGTAGATTCCGGTAAAGTTCATAAGCGAGAGCTGCTTGAGCAGCTCCGGGACCGGCAACTTAGAGACCTCGCTGATTCGATAGGCCTCGGGGCGGCCACGAACCGCGGGATAACTCCACTTGATGCCGTCCGTATGAATATAGGGCACAAAATGGCCGTAATAGTCCATTTTACCTGGAGGGTACCCTTCTGGAAACTCTTCAAATGGAAGCTGAAATACCGCCCCTTGTTTTTGATCGTCTTGCGCATTCACTCTTCCAAAAAACTCTTCATCCGACAAATAAAGATCCGAGTAGGGAGAGAGATTTGCAAATCCCGGTGCGGCCTGATCGACATAGCCCGCGATCAGCAGCATGATGAGCAGCGCGCGGTATCGCCAATGCCAACCTCGGGCGATCATCTTGGCTCGAAGCTTCTGCAACGCAAAAGCCAATCCAAGCAGAGCAAAAGCTGCGATAAAAACGCTGACGCGATTCACCGAGCGAATCGACCCGGTAATGAGGAGCGAAAAAATCCCAGCTCCGCCAGTGACTGTAAAATAAAGAAGGCCCACCGCCGAAAAAAGGCCCAAACGACTCGTACCGGTACCTCTCTTAAGAAATAAGAAACTACAAAGCACGATCAACAACCCAACAGTCGCTACAAGCCCGATGGGCTCGTCGTCGCCCTCAACGTAGGGAAAAACAGAGGAGTACGCACGCGAAGGAGCTCCTAAAAACTTGATGCGATGATCCGCGCGGGGAAGCAACATCCGAGTCATCTTAAGTCCGTAGACTTCCGTATCTCGAGCGTCGCGGTTGATCACCTGACCGCTCTTGCCCAGGCGATAAGCCATCCATGTGTATGGCAAGATATTCGCGACAGTGAAGGTCGCTACGAGCGTCGTCACGAGCAGCCCCGCAAGCAAATGGTTCCAACTCCGCCGATAAAACGCCGCCCCCACCGAGCTGACCAATGCAAAAAAACAAAAGAAAAATGCATAATAAACGCCACCCCCGCCCGCGATCGCGCAGATCGCCAGCGTCAGCCAAAACTTGCGCCTGCTGGCGAACGGGATGGGTCTTTTGTGCCAGATCCAAAGGCACACCAACACAAAGAGCGGCACAAAGAAGTACGAGCCCAAAAACAAATGTGAGGTCCTCACGAAATGGTAAGGCAGGATCGCGTAGAGCGCGCCCAAGACAATAGCGATCCACCAGTCCACTCTGAATTGCCTCGCTAAAAAGGCAAAAAAGGCTGCCGATAAAGCGAATGCTGATGCATAAAACAGCTTCATCACAAGAGCCGGGTCACGCGTAAAGATCGAGATAAAATTGATGATGACGTAAAAAACACCGTTGGGTTCTGGAAACTCGATCTGCTTAAAGCCAAACGGTGCCCCCGCGAAGCTCGAACTGGGCACGCCGAAGGGAAACCAATCTCCCCGAATCGCCCCCTTGATCAAGGCTAGAGCCCAGACGGCGTCGCCATTGTAGAAAGGGATCCTCAATCCATTAGAGAAGAAAGAACTCGCAAGCTCCAAAAGGACCAGAGCCATCACGGCGGCAGCTCCGTATCCAAGCCAAGCACGACGAAAAGATCGTATCATGTGCATCAATCGGTAACATGGTCAGGTAATTTGGGCAAACGCTCTGGCCCGTCTCGAGTGTCTCAGATATAACAACCTAGGCCAGGAGGCATGATACATGAGTGATTTTTTTAAGGACCTAGAGTACCGCGGGATCGTCAAACAACTCACCTCACCTGACCTGGCTCAGGTCCTCTCCAAGCAAAGCATCACCTTGTATGCAGGCTTCGACCCGACCTCGGATGCACTTCATGTGGGAAGCTTGCTGCCGTTATTGACGTTGCGACGCTTTCAGAACGCAGGTCACCGTCCGATTGCGGTTGTGGGTGGCGCAACGGGGATGATCGGTGATCCGAGCGGCAAGTCTCAGGAACGCTCGCTTCTGGACGACGCGCAGATCGAACGCAATCTAGCAGGAATCACGGGGATCATCCGCCGCTTTCTAAATTTTGAAGGAGCCGCGGCCGCTAAAGTCGTGAACAACGGGGACTGGTTCAAAAACGTCTCGTACATCGACTTTCTGCGCGACGTCGGTAAGCACTTCACGGTCAATCACATGGTGGCCAAAGAATCCGTGCGCGCGAGGCTTGAAGATCGGGATCACGGAATCTCCTACACGGAATTTTCATACATGTTGCTTCAGGCCTATGACTTTCAAGTCCTGAACGAGCAAGAGGGATGCCGCCTGCAGATCGGCGGCTCCGATCAATGGGGCAACATCACAGCCGGCATCGAGCTCATCCGCCGCATGAGATTCGCAAAAGGGCTCGCCACATCGGGCGAAGCTTCGGACATCGAGACTGACGCTTTTGGACTCACTCATCCGCTCGTCTCAAAAGCCGATGGGACCAAGTTTGGTAAAACTGAGCAAGGGACGATCTGGCTTGATCCGCGCAAGACTTCACCCTACCGTTTTTATCAGTTCTTGATTCAGACCAGTGATGCGGACGTCATGACGTATCTCAAGTTCTTCACCTTTCTGTCGCACGAGGAGATCGAAGCACTCGGGCAATCGGTAAAAACAGAACCTGAGAAGAGAGCCGCACAGACTCAACTGGCCCGAGAGGTGACCCGCTTGGTCCACGGGGACGGCGAGCTCGAACGCGCCGAACGGGCATCTCAAGCATTGTTTGGTGTGGGAATTAAGGAGCTCGACGAGGCGACTCTGCTTGATGTGCTCGAGGGCGCACCTGCAACGAAGAAAGCGCGAACGGATCTCGCTCAGGGCTTGCCTCTAGCCGACTTGCTAGTCGATACGGCTCTTTGTCCTTCGAAAGGACAGGCGCGCAAGGACCTGATTGCTGGTGGAATTTACGTGAACAATGAGCGCGTCGCAGATGCGGCCGCGCTGATCACTCCAGCACAACTTATTGCAGGGCGACACGTCGTATTGCGCAAGGGAAAGAAAAACTACCATTTGGTTAGTTTTGAGTAAGGGTGCGCGAGCCTTAAAAATTCGCTAAACGCGAAGTTTTGAGGTTCTCAAAGCGTCTGAGCCCCCAAAAACTTCGCGTTTTGCGAACTTAAACCGACCTTCTCAACATGGAGTGGCTTTAAAGGTTGCGCACCGCATGAGCCTCGAATAGTGTCCGGCTTTCATGCAGGAATCCGGGGGATACACAGGCTTTACGCTCGAGCGCCAGTTGGGCCGAGGCGCGACTGCGCAGGTCCATTCTGCGATTCGCAACTCGGATCAGAGCCGAGTCGCCCTCAAGGTTTTTCATCCGGGACTCTGGGAGCAATCCGATCTTCGCAGGCGAGTCGTCGCTGAGTTCCGAACGGTATCCGCGCTCAACCACCCCAACATCGTGCGAGTGATCGAGCCGCTTTGGGAGTCACCCTCCCCGGCTGTGGTCATGGAGTTCATCGACGGAGTGTCGCTCGAGCAGTTTCAGCCCAGACTCCCCTACATCCTGCCCGAGGTAGCCGTCCTCATCGTCATCGAGGTACTGTCCGCTCTCGAGTACGCGCATTCGCAGGGCGTGATTCATCGCGACCTCAAACCTGCCAACATCTTGGTCAGCCAAGAGGGCCGCGTGGTCGTAGGCGACTTTGGTCTCGCAAAAATGCAGGACGTAAGCCGCCTTACGCTCTCGGGCACGATCTTGGGTTCGCCCGATTTTATGTCCCCTGAGCAAGCGCGAGGCGACATCACGAGCGAGCGCTCAGATCTTTTCGCTGCCGCTGCTGTGCTCTACTATCTTGTCACCGGCACGCGACCTTTTTCGAGGCACACGCCGCTCGCCACGCTTGCCGCTGTTTGCGATGCGGCTGCGGAGCCTGCGCAAAGACGAAACCCCAAGCTAGGACTTGAGCTCGCAAGAATCCTTCATCAAGGGCTCTCCAAGGAGCCTGCGGCGCGATTTCAATCCGCCACTCAGTTTAAGTCCGCACTTCGCCGTTACCTTGACGGAGTTGGACTGACCCAAGATCGCTTTAGCCTTCCGCTTTGGGCCGAGTCGCCGACTGAAAACTCGGTCGAAGCCCTCAAAACCATCACACAACACCTCATCCTTCGCTCCGAGACCTTACTCCTCGAAGAACGTTGGGACGAGGTCCTCGAAGCGCTCGCTCACCTGGGTCAGGTTGCCCCAGAAAGCGCAGCCCTCCCGAGACTCATGAAAGAGCTGGATCGTATGCGTAAACAAGGTCGAGTCAAAAAAGTGCTGTTCTGGCTTCTAGCAGGTGTTTGTGGCTTCGCCGGAGCCGGCACCAGCTATCTGACGATATTGAGATACAAGAATCTGCCAGCGACCGGATCGGTTCGAATGATGAAGAACCCGGTTCCAGAGAGGCCTACCCCGCTGCTTCCTGAGCGCTCTAAACCCAATGCCAAAGAAGCGACCATCCATCAATCCGTGATGGGCGCGCCTTCCTCCACCACAAAACAGGCGCCACGAAATGCTGTCGTGTCCAAAAAGCCTACCTCCAAGCCTCTGGGTCGAATCGAATTCCAAGTTCCCGAAGAAATCACCATCTACTGGAACGGACGCAAAATCGATGCAGCAAACCCGCTAGCAGACCAACCCGTCGGCCGCCATCAACTCCTTCTAGTAAAACCAGGCAACCCTCCCATACGAGAAACCGTCATTGTCAAAGCGGGCGAACCCACTGTCATCCGAGTGAGGTAAACTGATCATGGGCCAGCTCATTCTAGGAAACCTAGGCAATCCGGAACAGCGTTTCTCTCTACGCAAAAAGATCACGACTGTCGGAAGCGATCCAAATCACGACATCCCGCTCCAAGGCTCTACGCGCCTGGGGCTGGCTTTCAGCTTAGTCCATCAGCCCAGTGGATTCGAAATTCTCCCGGGTGCCGCGCGAATTCGCCTCAACGGCCAAACAGTATCTCGCGCCACGACCCTCAAGTCCTGTGACCGCCTGGAATGGAATGGCGGCTCCGCTGTTTACCTGCATTCACAAGTCCCTGCAGGAGTCACCGCAGAAGGCTCGCGGGCGATCCAGTCTCTGGGAGTCCTGCAAAACCTCGCAGCAACGCTTCAGTCCTCAGGCTCCCTCCCATCCGCGCTCCATCAAACTCTTGAAGCGCTTGTCGAGATGTCCGGGGCCGAAACAGGCTATTTGCTTTCCGACTTAGGCGGCTCGAGAGGCTGGGAAATGATCGCCTCGCGAATGGAGCCCAACTCACCCCAGGCCAAGCGCAAAGACCTATTCAGCAATACTATTCTACAAGAGGCTCTCAATCGGCGCGAACCGGTCTATATCGAGAACATCATCGGCCACCCGTGGGGCGAGGCCGCTTCGATCATCGAAGCAAAAATTTTCTCGGCCGCATGCTTTCCTCTCTGCGTAGGTGAGCGGACTCTAGGCGCCGTATTTTTACTCACTCGCTCGCCAGGGAGATCCATCAAGCGCGACGCTTTGGCTGAGCTAGCTTTGCTCGCCACTCAGGCGGCGCTTATGATGGGTCTTCAGGCGGAGCTCAAGATCGCTAGGCAAGAGAATGCCAAACTCCGCACTTTGATTCGCGACGTGCCAACTGCCATCGTGAGCGCCGAGGGCGTTTCACCCATGGCAGATGTCGCTCGACGCGTTTCGCGATTAGCTCCGACGCCACTGTCTGTGCTGATCCTAGGCGAGACGGGCACGGGCAAAGAAGTCGTTGCGCGAGAGCTGCACCGTCAGAGCCCACAAGCGCAGGGGCCGTTTATAGCCATCAACTGCGCGGCCATTCCAGGCCCTCTACTCGAGAGCACGCTCTTTGGTCACGAGCGCGGCGCTTTTACCGGCGCGGTTCGCGCGCAGCCTGGCAAGTTTATCCAAGCCGAAGGGGGCACGCTGCTCCTAGACGAGATTGGGGATCTTCCACTCGATCTGCAGGCAAAACTTTTGCGTGCTTTGCAAGAACGACAGGTCGAACCACTGGGCTCTCTAAAAGCCGTTCCCTTTAACGTGCGAGTCTTAGCAGCGACTCATCAGGACCTTGAGACCTCCGTCAAGACGGGTCGGTTTAGACAGGATCTCTATTTTAGATTAAATGGCGCAACCCTGAGACTTCCGCCTCTTCGCGAGAGAAAAGCCGACCTACCCGCCTTAATCGAGCACTTTCTTCGCAAACTCGGGAGCTCAGCAAGATTCTCTACAGAAACATTAGCCGCCCTTGAGCGCCACTCTTGGCCAGGCAATGTGCGCGAACTTGAGCAGGCAGTAACCCGCGCAGCCCTACTGAGCGATGATGCCGAAATTGGTCCCGCTGATTTAGATCTTGCGACGGGGACGGCGCCCACAATGACCACCCCTGCGCCGATCTGGGAATCCCTCGAACCGTCCTCGAATCTCCAAGAAGCCCAGCTGCAATTCACCCGTGAATATGTAGAAAAAACCCTAGCTCGCCACGAAGGTCACCGATTGGCGGCCGCCCATGCCCTGGGGATTTCTGAGCGCACCTTGTACAGAATTTTGGCGGCCGGAACTGACAAACCTGGCGGGAATGCCTGACAGATTTGTCAGGCGACGCAGTTCTCGGAGGGTTTGAGATCGAATTGCGCAGTCAAATCAACAAGCACCCCATGGCACATTGCCTGCCTTTACTCTCCTCACAAACAAGGAGACCTTATGGAACCTAAGACTCAAGAACCGGATAAGACTATGAACCTAGGAAATGCGAAAGAATGGATCGAAAAAAACTCAGACGAGCTCAGAACGTTTCTTCAGCTCACGGGACTCGCGAGTTTAGCGATGGCAGCCCTCGCGTCGCTTGCGATGGGCGCGACTTATAATTTCTATTTTAACAATACTGAGCAAGGCGACAACAGCACGGCCAACCCATCGTTGAGCGTGGTCGACGGAAAAGGCGCAAAATCTGGAGGCACGGAGCCCTTGCCAGAAGTCATGGCCCAGCCATCGCACCCACCTACTCCGCCAGCGGCTCCCCCCGCGACTGAGACACTCACAGGACCGCCGCCCGTTGCAGCAGCCCCTGAGCAATCCACATTGATGGCAAAGGTTGAGTCGCTTCTCGGTCAACCGGAGTTTCATAAGACGCGGTTTACTGTGGGCGCGGGGCTTCACCCGGATCATGACGTGATGTTGACAGCTAACGCGGGCTACTTTGTCTCGCGTGAGATTGGCTTCAATGCTTTTGGAGGCGTGGGATCGAAGCGTCGCAGAAGCGAGTTCAATGGAGGCGCCGAGCTTGAAGTCGTACCCTTTCGCGTGAGCCTGGGGCGCATCGAGAACATCGTCGACGTGGGCTTCATGGTGGGAGCCAGCACTTCTCGTCCAGCTAGCGGCAACTGGGTCTCGCCACACCTGGGCGCTCGAGTGAACTTCAATGTTGGCAGCCGATGGTCTCTCACCGTCGCAGGCCGCGGCAACCTGGGCTACGGCTCGGGTGAAGCAGCATTGGCAATCAGGCTTTAATTTTTAAAACTTTTTAAAATGAGGATTCAAAAATGAAAAACTCAATCGTAACTATCGCTCTCGCTTTCGCCTGCACTGCCTGCCATGTGAATGGGGATGTCTTGCTGGGAAAAGACAACTCCGGAAGGGCCGAGACTGCCATAAGTGTTCCATGTTTCGAATACGCCCTCGACACGACTCAAAGCGTGGATCAGTCGACTGCGACGTGCACTGTCCCTAAGGACTCTGTTCTTTCGGTAGTGCCAGAGATAGACGGACAACTCAGCATTTGGGTCAAGAAACTTGCCGATGGGCGCTACCCGACGATCACGTATCTGGGCTTTCAGATAACGAAAGGTTCTGATGTCGGTATCGAGGATTCTGTCTACCCCATGAACTGCACCCCTGGCTCGCTCAGCGCAGATGGACTCACTCAGCAAGTCAAATGCAAAGGCCCTCATTCCCGAATCAGTTCAGTTCGAAACGACTCTAGAGATTCAATCCTCACGGCAACAGCACTAACTTTGCTGAATGCCGGTTGCGGGGCAGCGATTACTTACGCGATCCGCGAGCGTCAATATACGTGCTCCTATGAAAGCTACGAAAGCTGGGATCGAACGCGCGAAGCGCGTAGCGGATCATACAAGCCCATACCCATGGGGGGACCTTCGTTTCCATTTCTCTACCTTTCAGAGTCGAGCACTAGGCTTCTAGTCGAACCGACCGAGTAATCAACAAACGTCGCCAAACACAGCATTCTACCAGGATTTGCTTGAGCCCCGCCAGATTACGCTAAGCACGCACTCTGGCGGGGCTCGGAGTCTCTCAGCACACCTAGATTGCACGTCTGGCGCAATTTGACCCAGCTCAGCCCAACTGACGGGCGGGCCATTCATCGCGAGCTCTCGCTACACCTGCGCTCCCGCCGCACGATCCGACGATCCAGCTAGCAAATCCCAGCAGCGCCCTTCGCGAAGCTCGGGCGCATCACTCCACAAGATCTTGCCAAGCACCATGGCTGTCACCGCCGGGCTCTCAATCTGCGGAGAATGCCCCACGCCCTTGAGCAGCACCGCACGCGCCGGCCCTTTCGCAAACGGCCCGAGCCCGCGCAACCAAACATGCACACCCGCGGTCGGCACCAACGTATCTTGACTTCCCCAGACCAACCACGTCTCAGCGCGAATCTGCTTTAAGCGATCATTCATCAAATGATGGGTGCCCGCGCTCTGAATAAACTGCGCGATTTCCCCTTGCTCAGCCATTCTCTGAAGCGCCGGGACCGTCAGCCTAAACCAGAGAGGTTCCTTGGCGAAAAAATGAGGTCGCAAAACAGAAACCCCCTCACGCAAGTACCGTCCAAAAAGTTCAGAGAACGCCTCTTGAGCTTCGTCGCTCGAGTGAATCCCCGACGGCGCCACCAAAATCAGGCGTTCTGGCCCCGTGTAACCATAACGGCGCTGAAGTCTGGGGCGCGCCCCCTGGCCACACTCCGAGGCATACAAAGACGACAGCCACCCTCCCATTGAGTGACCCAATAACGTATGCGGACTCAGACGATCCAGTACATCACCCAGCGCTTCGATCATCAAGTCCACGGACTCAAAACATCGTTCACTCGATAAGAACCCGCAAAACCCAGGAAAATCGACCAAAACCACTTCATCGTAGCGCCGAGAAAGCACAGGCCTGAGCAATCCCACAACGCTCGCCCAAGAGAGTGGCGTATCTCCAAATCCGGGTACGACGACAATTCGGCGCGGAGTCTCATTGGGATTCTTTGCTTCCCGGTAGGTTTTTCGCCAAAGACCGATTTTCTGATCTCCGCTGCGATGAACTTCCCAACGAAAACCTAGACGCTTGAAGACGAAACCCATGGCTCGGTGAACACCGCTGAGAACTGAGATCTTTTGGAACCTTGTAGCCAGCTTTGGAAGTGCCATGACCTTCTTTTCTACTGAAATTTTGTACAAGATGACACCGAAAATCAGAGCCAGATTGGCGCTGGGCGGGGCCATTCAGTACACGAGGCTTTTAATCTAGGCTCAAAGCGTCACTAGCGCAGACTTTTCTATACTCATGAGAAATTCTGTTTGAAATAAAACAACAAGCTCTCATTTGAATAACAGTTTCGATTGGTTTGCCTTCTTCTCCCTGCACAACAAAGTCTTTTCTCAACACCCTGGTCCGGAAGCTGCACAAGCGCTCGTCCGCCAGGAAGGAATTGTTGTTTCTAGCATCCGTGAAGGAGTCCCTGCTTTCTCTTTTCACCTCTAACTTGGCGCTATCTGCGAAAATGGTTTTTACGCGTAAACATGAGGAGTCAAACCACTATGTCCCTAATCTATCGACCTACAACCCGCCTTTGGCGCGGCCTGTCGCTGGCAGTCAGCACAGCCCTCGCTCTCGGAGGACTGTCGCTTGCCGCTTCACAAGCGGCCCTAGCCGACTATGTCCGCATCACTTCGGTGAATGATAACTACGACGCCAACCACGAAAACACGATTGACGTTCGCCCCGGCGACGTCGTTTCGCTTTCTGCCGATGTGCTCTCTGATGACGGCACAGCGCAAGGCCGTCAACTCGAAGACTTTTACTGGGCTGCTGATGATACTGCTCCCGGCGGCGGCTTGGACGAGTGCGACGCATCCCAAGGCGACAACTGCCTGGGTGTCACAAACTTTGAATTAAACGACTACGGTGTTTCTTTCTACGTACCGTCAGATTTTGCCGGCACGCAAATCACGATTCGTGTTCGTTCGCTTTCAAGCGGCCAAGCTGCCGGTGAAGACGTCCTCGTTCTTCGCAATGCAGCTGTTGTCGAGAGCGAAGGCGCCTATCAGCCTCCTACCGAAATTGTCACTGAGCCTACGTCCTATAACTACCCAAGCGTAAACGAAGACTACGCCCTTGCCGGTCACGGCCGCTGGGTCACAGTTGCTGGCGTTCGTTATTTTGTTCCTAACCATTACATGGCGGACTGGGTTCCTTACCAACACGGCCACTGGGTTTGGGTCGATGGCGACGGATGGACATGGGTATCCAACGACCCTTGGGGTTGGTACACTGAACATTACGGTTACTGGCGCCACCACAGCATCTACGGTTGGATCTGGGCTGCGTTCCGTGATCGCGCTTACCGCGCTCACACCGTTTCCTGGTTCTATGACAACGATGGGAGCATTGGCTGGTATCCGTACTACGACGGCTATCGCGACGGCTATCGCCATGGTTATGCGCATGGATTTAACGACGGCTACTGGGCCGGCTACCAGGCTGGACGATTCTACAGGTCCGGCGGTCGCTACCACCCAGGCTTTACCGTCATTCACTCGCGCCACTTCGGTCACCACAATGCCTATGATCATCGCTACGACCGTGACCGTTGCCACAACACCTGGAACAACGGCTATCAAGGCGGACGATACGGCAGACACCCTGGCCACCACTACCACGGGGGCGGTGTTTCCGATCATCACCAATCTCGTACTTGGGTTGAAGGAAGATACGGTCGCGGTGTTCCTGTCTCTCACGTCGTCACTCGGCACGTGGGACGAGGCGAATTGCGATTCCCTCACCGCCTCCATGAGCAACCCACTCACTATCGTAACCCAGGTTACATCAGTGGTGGCTTGAGACGCCCTCCAACATCTGTGGGCTCGGTCTTTAGACCCTCTCCTGTTTCTGGCGGCGCTCCTGTGTTCACCCGTCCAACGACGGGCGGACGGGGCATCGTAGCTCCTCCTCGGGTCTACAACCCTGGCACCGGCCACTCAGTCCCACTTCCTCCTCGGACTTCGCGTCCAGTCGTGGGTAACCCTGAGCATCCGATCTATCGTCCCGCTCCAGTTCCAACTCAACCTGTGACGCTACCTCCTCATCGTCCAGGTCAGCCTCCGATCACGAGACCACAGCCTCCGATCACCAGGCCTCAGCCTCCGATCACCAGGCCTCAGCCTCCGATCACCAGGCCTCAGCCTCCGATCACGAGACCACAGCCTCCGATCACGAGACCGCAGCCTCCGATCACGAGACCGCAGCCTCCGATCACGAGACCTCAGCCTCCGATCACGAGACCGCAGCCTCCGATCACGAGACCTCAGCCTCCGATCACGAGACCTCAGCCTCCGATCACGAGACCTCAGCCTCCGATCACCAGGCCTCAGCCTCCGGCGGTTTCGAGACCGCAACCGCAGCCACGACCCGTCGCTCGGCCGATCTCGCGTCCTCAGCCTCCGGCGGTTTCTAGACCGCAACCTCAGCCAAGACCCGTTGCTCGGCCGTCCTCACGTCCTAGTCCAAGCAGGTCAACTCCTAGCCCAAGTCGCCCGAGCCGCCCAAGTGGCCCAGCGCGTCCTCATTGAGGGCTTAGGTTAGTACAAAAAACGAGAGGGGGTCTTCCACTGGAAGGCTCCCTCTTTTTTTTAGTGGTTTCAGATCCCTCGCGTTAGTCTTTGACTTTATGATTCTTAAAACCTCAGCCAGAAAAACAGCTCCCCCGATTCAGCTCAAGAAAGTAAGAGAACTCACGACAGGTCAATCGACACAGCCGGGTCGCCCTTCGCACGTTTCAGCAGCGAGCGGATTGGTGCGTAGGGATCATAAAATTTATGTTGTAGCAGACGACGAACTTTCGCTGGGTGTTTTTGATCTCAATCATTCAGATGCCAACCTCCTTTTCCCTCTCTTACCTGGCCAGCTCCCTCTCGATCACCGAGCAAGAAAACGCGAGAAACCCGATTGGGAAGCGCTTCTTCAAATCAATTCCCATCAACTTCTTGCCGTTCCCTCCGGCTCAACCTCCCGTAGGAACCAAGGCGTGGTCGTTTCACTCGACACTCAGGGCCTACCGAATGCGAAAACTCAGCTCGTGAACTTTGACCCTTTCTACTTGGCGCTTTCTAAAGAATTTAATGAGCTCAACATCGAGGGATGTGTTCTAACAAAAAAACATCTCATTTTTTTTCAGAGAGGCAATGGCGCTCTTCACGAAAACGCGGTGATCACCCTGGATTCAAAGCGAAGCCTGCAAGAAATCGCAGAGGGACTCATCTCAGCAACCTCCATTGAGTCGATCAAACGCTATCATCTAGGAACTCTCGACAATATCCCCCTTTCTTTCACTGATGCGACTTGCATGCCCGACGAAACCCTTCTCTTTGTTGCTGCCTCTGAGGACACCAACAGTACCTACGAAGACGGCGCATGCACCGGGTCAGTCCTTGGAGCGATCGATGCCGACGGACAACTCGCTTGGATGCAACCCCTCTTGCCTCGTATCAAAGCAGAGGGCCTGTGCGCGGCTCAAAGCAACGATGAACTCCTTCTCGTCACAGATGGTGACAATCCCGAGGAACCCGCCGAACTTTTTTCGTGTCGACTGATGATGTGATAAGCCCTGACCATGCCTAACATCCTACCCTCTTGGCAGCGCATCTTGCTGGTCGCGCTGTGTTTGGTCGCTGGAGTTTTTCCTACTGTTTTATTTTTTGCGTGGATCGAACGAAACTGCGCTTTCCCGTGGCCTTGGATTTTACTCAACACAAGTTCGCTGGCCTGGATCTGCCTCTGTGACGTCTTCTTGCTCTGTGCTTGGGTCTTGTTTCTGTCTCAAGGGATCAACAAATTCTTCTTCCAAACCATCGCTCCCCTCGTCCCTAAGCAAGCCGTTCGAGCTTTAGCAGTGTCGCTCACCGGAGCGAGTCTTTGGTCGTTCATGAGCCTTTGGCAAAATACAGGGATCGTTGTTTGGTCGATTCCGATGGGCTCTCTGTGGACTTCAAACGGCGTGGCCTTTGTACTTTATTGGGGACTGTTATTAATCGCCCTCAAAACTTTGCTCAGGCATTTTGTTTGGGTTGAGTTGATTGGGCTCAAACAGATTTACAGCAAGCGCTCGCAATGGATTGCCGAAAAAAAGCCCAGCGTAGCTCCTCACACGCAAAAGCGCTTGTATGCTCTTGTGCTCCTAGCAGGTTTTATAACGCCTGTGATGAGTCTTGACCGAATGATGCTGTGTCTTGCATTCGTCGCGGGCCTCGCACTAAAAGCTCGACTCTAATTTCCAAACACAAACTCAGTACTCAGCGTGCAACGAGCAAGACGATTGCCAACCTGAAACCTATCTGGATTGTCCAATCCGGCAGCAAAATCCGGGTCATTGGTGCTGAGATCGATTAGGCAACGCGGCACGATCAAGGTCTTGTCGATTTTTCCAGCTCCCAGCATGATCTCGTAGCTCAGAAAAACTTCAGCGATCATACGATACTGGGTGGGCTTGAAGGTTTGAACTTGAACAAGAAGTCTAACACCATGCCTAAACCCTTTACGCTGCTTGGCCGCCTCGGCCTCCACCGTAAATCTTGGAACAATCCCACTGCCGGGCGCTTCCGTCTGACGGAAGGGATCCAAACCATAACTAGCGCGCTCTAAATTTGCGCCCAAAGGCATCACTCTGAGGACAAGTTGTTGCTCTCCAGGCTCTAGCGCCAAGGTGGGCATGCCCAAGAGATTCAATTGAAGCCCAATCATCCCTCCCATCTTCTCGCCTGAGAAACCGTCATGCTCATGTGCGACCCGCTCGGCCACCGCGACCACTGCCCATGTCGGCATTGTCTCGACAAAAGAATGTAGAAACTGAACCCTGAAATCCGATCCTCCACGAAGATCTGATCCACCCTCGATGCCTTGAACCCAACGCAAAGTTTGAGTCATGACGTCGCGCACCCCTTTGATATTTGGTGGTCGAAGAGCCATCTCACTTTCTTCGGGAGGCTGATCCATGACCAGCCAAGGCTTGAGGGTCGCTTTTTCGAGCCATTTGTCCACGAGATGATTCAGAGGTCGCTCGTTGCTAGAGGTGACCAGAAGTTCAACGGGAGGTAGCTGAAAAGTAGGAACAAAAACGGCTTCCTCGGCCCAAGCAGCGCTTGTCCAGGCACATATGAACGCTGCACTCATTGCGAATCTAAAATGGGTCGCCAGCATGTGCAGGATTTATATCATCAATACTATATCAAATCAGTATGTTTTTATATTCACCAAACCCTTGCAATCGCTATAGAATCCGACGGTTCTTTCTATTACACCTAAGATCGCATGTCACTTTCCGCCTTTAAACCCGACCAGAAGCTCACCGACGTTTTGTCTAAAAATCGATTCACCCTCTCCGCTGAGGTGATGCCTCCTCGAAACGGCTCTGAACAACGCCAAGTGCTCGCTCAAATTCAAACCCTGATCGAGGCAGGAGCTCAGTTTCTCGCTGTCACCAAAGGTGCCGGCGGAAGCTTACGAGGCGGGAGCCTCCCGATTGCCCAAGCTGTCAAAGAAAGCTTTGGAGTTCCTTGCATCGCGCACTTCACTTGCCGCGATCTCAACGCCCACGAAGTCGAAAACCAGCTGATGGACCATCACTACTTTGGCATCCGCAATATCCTAGCTCTTCGCGGGGATCCGCCGGATGGCCAACCTGATTGGAAACCTCGTGAAGGAGGTCATAGCTTCGCCTATCAACTGATTGGGCAGATTCGCGCGCTCAATGAAGGCCGTTATCTCCCAAGACCTGGCGGACCTGCACTCACCGATGGGCAGGCCGAACGCACAGACTTTTGTATAGGCGCAGCAGCCTACCCTGAATTTCCAGACCCAGCGAACCGCATTGAGTACTTTAAGCTCAAAGTAGAAGCAGGCGCTCAGTATGGGATCACCGACATGCTTTTTGATCCCGAGATTTATGCTCGGTTTGTCGATGATTGCGCCGCTCAAGGCATTCACGTCCCCTTCTTGCCGGGCACGCGACTTCTTAAGTCTCGCACTCAGGCCGCTAAAATGTGCGCCAAGTTCAAAGTCGCGGTTCCAAAAACGACTCTCGATGCACTGCCCGAGAATGTGACTGCCCCAGCAGGGAGCCCCGAAGCTATGGACGCGATCAAGCGCGGAGTGGACCTTTTTATGAAACAAGTCGATCGCCTCAAAGCCTTGGGCGCACCCGGGATACACCTCTACGTGTTGATGGACACGGCTGGCGCAACCGCAGCTCTGGGCCGCCTTGTTTCAGAAAGAAGCGAAGGGACGAACGCGCCGATCCCTTCAATCATTCGCTCAGAGACGTCTGCAGGAGCGCCGCTCGCACCGCGCAGAACCTAGTCTTTTAAAGCGCCTCAATACCTCAAATCGCGCGAAAGGCTCCCGTTACCTGACGGAACGGAGAAACGTAAGGAGCGTATCCACGAACTCGCGCGGCCGAGTGCCGTGAACGTTGTGAGCTGAGCCAGTGATCGTCCTAATTTCAATTTCCGGTTTGTTCCGCTTCCAGAATTCAATGCCTGGATCGCTGACCGCGGAGTGCGAAGGCTCAGCCCGAATCAACAGAAGAGGTGCTTCCAGACGCGACAGGACAGGACTCGGGTCTTCAGCGACGAATTGGCTTCCCATAAGCCCAGTCACCCACGGGCGAAACAACAAGCTCCACGACCCGTCAGGATTTTCTTTGGCTCGTCGGGAAACCACTCCCTCTACATACGCGCGCCGATTGGGCTCGGGGATCTGGGAATACAGGTACGCCTCGAGAGCGCTGACTAAATCATCCTTGGAGGCGAAGGTCTCCGGAATAGCTATGCGAAGCGCCTGCGCTTGTTCGATATATTTGTCTAAAGGGCCACTCAGCTTTTGCTGAATCTCCATATCCTCAATAGCCACCGAAAGTGCGAGTTCGGGATGATCCGCTGCCAATCGAAGCACGGCCTTCGCACCAAAAGAATGACCCAACAGGTGTGCCTTCCGGACTTCCAGACCCTCTAGCAGGCCGTAGATGTCTCGCGATAGCAAAGACGACGTGAAGTTAAATCCATGCGCGGCACTGCCGCCGTGACCTCTCAAGTCCACAGCGATCACGAAATACTCCGCTGCTAAAGGCTGAATGACCGGAGTAAAAGTCTGCCATGCGCTATCCTGGCCGTGAATCAAGACAAGCGCTGGATTACGCTTGTCACCGAAAGTCACGTAATTGATCTGATCGAGAGAAAGCGGCACCTCTTGAGCGACTTGAGTGGGAAGCTGAGGCTCAAATGCAGACCAGCAGTCTGGCAATCCTGCAAAAGCAGAGGGAGAAACGATCGTAATCATTCCAAGAAAAGAGAAGACTCCAAGCAGAATAAAGGTGCGCATGCTAATCAACTTCCAATATGATAAATAATAGTTGATAGTTTTTATAATCTATTAATGTAAATGTCAACTCTAGTCTACCGCTATAGAATTGGACCGAGTTGTCGAGGCCAAGTCTCCCCGTTAAACCCCGTGCATCTCGGAATCGAAGGCCGGCCTTCCAAGAAGATATGGCCAAGCCCCGCGGGTTCGCTAAAGCAGCCAAGAGCGCAGAGAGTTAGTACGCGACAGTCGCTACAAGCCGATGCAGCCCAGTTTTAAGGACATGGGTAGGTTTCAGTCTCGTCTTCACTGCTTTTGCGATTTCCTTCGCCATCGTATCCCAAGGTTTCCATTTTCATTACAGTCCTACCGTCTGGACAGTAATAGTAGATGGTCTCAATTCTGTCTTGTTCATTGTAGTAAGTTTCAAGCCTCAATCCCCCACCCGGATGATATTTGCGGACCGGTCCGACATAGTGCTCACCCTGGGCATCCATCTCGGTCTCGGTCTCAACATAATAACGCCCATCACTGGTTTGAATATGGTGCCTCGTTACACCTTTTTGGTCGCCGTGGACATATTCAGATTCGTGATAGTGAGGGCCAATATAATCTCGAAAGGTCCCTTCCCATTTCCCGTCGAGCATGTGGCCTACTATTCTCAACTCACCCTGCTTATCATCTACTGAACCCGAATAGCGGTTCTTCATCAAGCATGTCTGGAAGCTAGCTAACATTCGATCTCGGTCACACTGCTCATATATCGCCTTCATGTTCTCTTGCTTGCCAATGTCGATCGCCAATTCAACCGCGTCCTGCTCCGCCTTAGCATCGGCATATTGGCTTTCCTTAGAGTTAATCTTGTCGATCACAATCGAGCCCGGCTGGTAAGTCTGAATGCCTCCGACTCGAATGTCCCCGGGACAGCGAAACACCATCGACATGAATTCATTTGTCGGCAGCTCCTGAAACTTCGCGGCTATAGGATCCTCACGACTCTCTTCGCCCAGCTTTTTGATCCATTTTCTTAACTTTTCAAGCGAGAAGTTCAGAGGAAGCCTGAGATAAAAAGACATTTCAGATTCAGGAATGGGATTGCCCGTCCCTCTCTGGATCCTTAGCTCTGGACTCTTGATTTTTGGGTCAAACACAATGCCTGAGAGATTCGAATACAAGAGCGCAGACCATTGGGAGTCTTTCTCTTTAGCATTTGAGTTCCATCGTTTGAGCTCTTCAGAAAAATGTTGAATTAAATAGCGAGTATCCTGAAAGACGCTCACATTATCGGCGATATTTACCCGGGGAAGGCAAACCAAAAAACGGTCTTTCCCATTGCGCCCGCACGGCAAATCATTGATTCGCACTAAGGTGCGGTCTTGAATCCCGGTAGCGCCATCGTTGTAGATCGCCCTAGTTTGAGACTGTTTTGCAGGTTTAGGGCTGTTCGCTGTGGGCTTATTTGAGGCAAGAGCTTGCGTAGTCAATAGGACCCCGGCAAGGAAGATCACAACTCTGTACATCGTTAAGGTCATCACGTTTCTTTTCGGACATTTACGCGTCTAGATTGAGTCTAGATTGAGTCTATAATTGCAAAATAATCCAGATACTTGCTTGAGAGCTACCGGCACACCGACTGAAGCGGCTCGAGTGCGGTTTCGAGTGGTGCGCAGGGTTGGAAAGTAAATTAGCTTACAAGACCTCCTCTAGCCTGCCGTACAGACTAACTGAGATTAAGGAACCTGTTTCAATGGAGCAATAAGGATATACGGTCTCAGCTGCCCTTTATATGAGTCGCGCCCAATCCAACATGTGCCGAAGCCATGTCCAGGAGTATTGATCCATCCGACAAAACCTGAGCGCCGATGGCCGGAAAACGTTCGGACATAAACTCTAAGAAAATACATTGGAAACCAGTTGTTAACTGCATGCTCGCGCTTTTCCAGCTGAAGCACGAGCTCAGAAACTGAACTTGCATGCCTAACTCGCTCTGCATCTAGCTCTGCGTCGTTAGCAACTAGTTCCATCAATGATTGCACAAAATCGGGGAGGCAATATTTATCTCTTGGGAGTTGGCTGAGCTGCATTCCCGAATCGAAGCTCGACCTAAAGTCAATGTACTCGTCCTCGAATTGCGAGGTGTAGTGTAAATTGATTGGAACCTTCTTTACGGTAGGTACCGGCGCGGATTCGATGGGTGGGCTATCTGATGGTACTGAGCGCGCCGAAGAGGTTTCATGAGAATTAGCTAAGAAAACAGCGAAGACCTATCTCACTCGAGTTCGGCTGGGGCTCTATGCGTCTGCAATAAAGGGAGGCGCGACCCTAGGAGGGGGCTACCCGCGTGTGGGTTCGACTACTGTTCAATTTGGTGCCCGGAACCGGAATCGAACCGGTACGCCTCTTTCGAGACTCAGGATTTTCTTACTACTTCAGCTTTCGCTGCCCGCCGCGATGGACGGTTCGTAGTCTGGACTATATCTTTGCCATGCATTGCTGTTTAGGCAGATCGGTATCTAGTCTCTACGGCGCTCGTCATCCAATCTCTTGAACAACGTTCCCACGGTGTTGCCATTTGACAGGGTTCACCGTTATCCCGATCTCCACTTACAGGCTTTCGCCCGCAAGGCTCCAATTAAAGTCCTGTGCGTCTACCAGTTTCGCCACCCGGGCATCGAGTCGCTTAACTGCTTTTACCCTTGAGACTGACTATTGGGCAATCAGAAACCTATTCCAAATCTCAAGATGTCGCGAGTTGCGCTCTTCGCCAAGCGCTGTCAAAATCAGGACAGATGAGATGGACCCTCTGGATCGCTGCCACAGCTCTGCTTGCCCCCAAGGCTTACGCTCATCTCAACACTTTCAACGCAAGCGCGGGCGTGGGCTCTGGAAGCTTTATCGAAGAAGCGATCAATGGCCAATACGGCTTCGTGGGCAGAGACAATCCATTTTATGCCATCGGAGAGGTCTTGCATGGGCGATACACAGAATTCCCAAGCGACGACTACCTTCGATTTGGCCTGATCGCGGGCTATGAGGGCAAGCACCTAGGGCTCGACTTCAACTTCAATACCATCAGAACAGGAGCACCCCAGCTTACGGCCACTGCATTGGGTGGCACCCTTCACTATCGATTTGTGCGCTGGGCCACGGCTTCACAAGACAAACTCTCCATGATGTCACGCGAGCAGAAAGCCGCACTTATGGCGGAGTTCCAAGCAGAAACAGACGCCGAAGTACCTAAAGCTCCCGTCGCTTCGCTCGGAGCGGAGGTTTTGTCACTGGCTACGCCCCTTTCTGCGACCAACGGAATCTCAGCTACCCATTTGAGGTTAACGATTCGAGCACGCCTCAAGCCGTTCCTCACCCTTGCTCCCTCGATTGACTACTTTTCATATGGAGTTGCACCCAGCAAAGACCTGTCTGGCGCCAGATCCTACAGCTCCAGAAGCCTGCGACTCATCCGCATCGGCCCTCATCGTTCTTCGTACTCTGCCCTGAGTGGCCCGGTGCAACTGGTCGCGCAGCTCTACAATGAGCTACATATCTTCCCACTGCTCACTCTCAACATGGCGATCACGCGCGCGACACTCGACCTTCCCAGCACGACGGCGTACTCGCTATGGTTTAGTTTTGATCGCTATTTAGGCAACAGCAAGCGTTGGGCGATTTCGCCCTCGTACGAGCACATTTACACAGTAGGACCTGCACAATCGTTTTTCACGCTGAGCCTCAAATACGGCGCGGGTGACATCTATTTGCCTCAGCCGGAGGCGATGCCAAAAAAACAGATGCCGGTCTCTCAGGCAAACGAAGCTGAAACCAGGAACCGCAGAAGCCGCGAAGACGGGTACCAATAAGAGAGACGAACCCTCTACTTGCTGTGCATCTCCCAGCTTCCGTCCCAACCCTCGGGAGGTGGCGCTTTCTTGAAATCTTCACAGCGCTCAATGAACATCTCGCTCGGTCCGTCGGGTCCATTGGCTTCAGTCGCCAGCGAAGCCGCAGTCTGCTTGAAGATCTCGATAGCCTCGTCCCACTTCTGGGCAGTGTAACAAGTGCGACCTTCTTGAAACTTCTGGAGCGCCTCTTCTGGCATTGGCCCCTCGAGAACCTGGATGAGCTCTACGGCCTTTTTCTTGCCTTTGACTTTGACGAAGTCTAGCACACGATGGAGGGGATAGGCGGAGCCAGCCTTCTGAATGTCATCAAACGTAAAGCGCGTCGTGAGAATCGAAACCCGATACTCCTTGGTCAACCCTTCTAAGCGAGAAGAAAGATTCACGTGGTCGCCGATGACTGTGTAAGAGAAGTTGTCAGTCGAGCCCATGTTACCGACGTTGACGGGGCCTGAATTGATGCCGATCCCGATATTCACGTCGACACCGAATTGCTCTTTATAACGCTTTTTATGCTCACCGAGCGCCACCATCATCTTAGAAGCCGCTTGGCAGGCGTGTAGCGCATGATTGGGCTGATCAAGTGGCGCCCCCCAGAATGCCATGATCGCATCCCCAATGTACTTGTCGAGTGTACCTTGGTTCGCGAACACGATCTTGGTCATGATGCCAAGGTAGTCGTTCAGAAACGCGGCAAGCACCTTAGCATCAAGTCTCTCAGAAAAAGTGGTGAAGCTGCGAATATCGGAGAACATGATCGTGAGATCCTTCTTCTCTCCGCCGACCACGAGTTTGGCGGGGTCTTTTAGGATGGAGTCAACGACTGCAGGCGCCACGTATTTTGAGAATGCCGATTTGACGAACTTCTTGTTGCGCTCCTCGATGACGTACTTCGCAGACAGGGTCACGAAGAAGATCACGAACATCTCGATGTAGAAGAAAGCGCTATTCCAATTCACGTTGCGCTCGAACATCACGCGCATGTCGACGTAACCCACGCCCGCAAACGAAAAAATAGCGAGCAAGAGCGCAGGAACAGCTTCAAGCCTTTGCACTGCGTAAGCAAAAAGGAGCGCACCTATGACCATCAGGATGAGCATCCAGATCGACCCGTAGCCAGACTTGCCGGTGACAAGCATATCTCCTGAGAGCAGATTATCGAGAATGTGCGCATGCCCTTCTACTCCTGCGCTATTGGGATCCGTCGGAAAAGCTCGCCAATCGTTTGCGCCTACTGCAGTGACACCCAACAGAACGTAAGCGTCTTTGAGAATGTCTTTCTTGGAAGGGACCGCAGGGGCGAGAGTGCCCGCAGGCGCAGGCGAATCCTTAGAAACGGGCGCTTCAGAAGCCGACTCGGCGGCGGCAGGCTCGCGAGCTTGAACCACTTGATTCGCGGCCTCCTGAGCAACCTCTGGCACTGGAGTCGGTTCAGATCCCTGGGCAAGCGGTGCCGCTTCTTCGGGAGTTTGTTCGCCCAGTAGCTCCGTTGCCGCAATATAAGGAAACGTGCGATTCGGCCCCTTAAAGTTGATCTCCATCGAGCCCATCGCCGTCACTGGGATATCCCTGCCAGCATTGGCAAAACGGATGGTTTCGATGTGATTGTTCGAGTTGATCTTCACCTCTACATTCTCATTGAGCCCTGTGCGCGCCATCTCCAGAGCGAGAGAAGGCATGACATAACCATTGTAGAACATCACGAGCGCTGAACGACGAATCACGTGATCTTGGTCCGGGAACGCATTGAAGTAGCCTTGATGCTTGGCCACTTCGGTGTACTCTTCAAGATTTGAAAGCCCCATCAGTAAAGTGAGAACAGGGGTCTGCCAGGGATCAAAAGTCTTTGGGAAGTGGTCGCCCGGCAATGCGAGGCGATCCCAGTACTTTGGAAAATTGTCCGCGATCCCTGGATGATCGATGGGCTGCTGACACTCGTTGGGATCGAAGTCGACCATTTTTTCTGGCGCACCCCCACCCTCGGGCTCCCTCATCACAATTTTGCGAAACGAACGAGCCGGACGGCACTGATCCAGCGAAGTAGTGCCCAATACCAAACGATCGCTGTACCTTTGGATCACCCGAGTCAAATCATGATCCGTCTCAAAACTCTCGATCGCCGAGGAGTCCAGCAGATTCTTACCCTGAAGCATAGCACGCATGTTTTCTGAAACGCGCTGATCCTTCTCCGAGAACACGATATCAAGCCCCACGACTTTCGCGCCCGCTTCGAAGGTCTTGTGCAAAAGAGCCGCGATCATGTCGCGATGCCAAGGCCATCGCCCGTAGGTAGTCACAGCTTCATCATCGACTTCGAGGATTACGATTTTGTTTTTTGGCGCGATCTTGCCGCGCACAGCGAACTTAAAATCTGAAACCGGAGTCATCACGCGCTGTAGCTTGGGATAAACTCGTTCGCTGAGAAAAGTGTTTTTGAGCTCGCCCTGTAAACCACGTTCCGTGACGTAAAAGGCCAGCGTAAAGAGGATAACGACCGGAATCTGAAACAACCAAAGCTTGTCTTTCATCTCCCTTGCTAATCGGAGTTTATTGCGAAGGATTTGAGAGATTTACATGGCTTTTTACATGAATTCTCTGCAGCCCGAGCCCCTCGCCCGACAACGCTTTGACGACCTCAAGCGGATGCCATAAAAGCCTGTTGAGAAATCCTCTCGTCGCCCGTTCCGCAATATTGCTGAACGATCTCCATGAGTGCATTAAGCGCAATGGGCTTTTTGATGTATCCTACGGCCGGCAGCGGAGTCTCTTTACTGATCAAAGCCGAAGCCGCCCCCAAGGGGGATAGAATCACCAGAGGCAGAGTCGCAAGCACATGATCTGACTTTTGCGCCTCTAAAAACTCCCAACCACTCATCACCGGCATCATCATATCGAGAAGGACCAAAACCGGCTCATGTTTCCTTTTGAGTAGCTCAATGGCCTCTCCTCCATTCGAGGCGCATTCGACCTCGTAGCCCTCCATCTGAAGAACCTGCTCGAGCGTGTCACGAATATCTGCGTTGTCTTCGACGACGAGAATACTTTTGCAATGCATAGTTAAGCCCCCCTGAGGACTCTGGTGTCTATCAAGAACCAGACCAAGGTGGATTGACAGCCCGATGCGTGCTCGATTACACCGCTTAGCCATATGCCTAGAGCACATACTGAGACCGAGACACGCCGCCATCGCCCTTCGAAGGGAGAGCCATGGACCTACGCTATGCTCGATCAAAGACAGAGAGAGATCGCAGCGCGAGCACGCGCAGGCGGCCCGGGCGCTTTACTCATATCCGAGGTTGCACCCGTGATCACACTCGGCCGCAGAACTCAGCCTGATGACCTGCTCTTTTCGAGTGAGGAGCTCGCTCAACAGGGCGTCGAGACACTGCAAGTGGATCGAGGGGGCCTGGCGACCTCTCACGGACCGGGACAATGGGTCCTATTTGCGGTGGATAGACTCGAGCGGCTAACCGGAGACCCACGAGGAGTCCGACGTGCCGTGGAGGCGCTTTTAGGTATCGCGCTTCGCGTGGGAAAGCGCTACGCCCCCGACGCGGAGATCCGTGAGGGCCCCCAAATGGGAGTGTGGACCTCTCGTGGAAAATTTGCTTCTGTGGGCGTGCACATTGAAAAGGGCGTTTTGCTTCACGGACTCTCGGTGAACGGATTTAAAGCTCCCACCAGCTTCTCAGGATTACGTCCCTGCGGCCTTGACGCACCTATAGACTACCTTTTGGAGCCCACGGTGGGGACTGCGGATGGAGCCAAAGACCGCGACTTTCTTATCCTGGGTGACCGCCTGGTCGAGGCCGCTTTTTCGGTCTTCTGGATTGACGAGGCTGCGAGAGCAAGGCTATAGACTGAGTTTCGATATTTATGGTGGCTCGTAGCTCAGCGGGAGAGCACTACCTTGACACGGTAGGGGTCGCTGGTTCAATCCCAGTCGAGCCAACCATTTTTTCTTAGAAATCTTGGATCTTCCCCATATCGAGGGGCATGAGGATTTTGCAGAGAATCAATTTCTGATCGCAAATACTCCATCCCACCCACACAGTGCAATCACTCTGAGTCGATAGTTTTTGAAATTCCTAAAGCCATAGGCACGTCTTGAAATCATCTCCATCTTCGTGTGGAACCCCTCTGTCCCAAATCCAGCGATAGAGCCCCACGAGCGGCTCTCGCGAACACTCAGCAGCCCATTTTTTCGATCCTGCCGGTCGCAGCCCGACCGGGGAAGAGCGCACAGCTGCGCCCAAAAGCTCGCAGGCTAGGCCTGCGACCGATCACATCCTTCTTGCGCAGCGGAACATCACGAAGTCGCGCTCCAGGGTCTCTACATCCGTAAGCAAAAAATGGGTGCATAAGTTCAGAGCGAATCACGCGTCGCACCAAAACATTCGAAACTCAATTCCTTGCTGCGGATTCTCACTTGAACAACGTAAGCGATAGCCTTATTGAAAATCTAAGGAGAGTCATCATGAAAAATACTGTTCTCGCTTTGATCCTATCCGTTGCTTGCCTAAGTGTCCCTTCAGCGCATGCGCTCGAATGCGCTGACAAGTCCTCTTTGCAAGGAAGGAATAAAGACGTCCTTTCAAATTACATAGAGACTGTGAAGGATAGAAGATTCAATGTCATTTGGGAGAGTTCGCGGAAGCTCAATCTGACTGTTCTTGGCAAAGGAAATGCCGGGAATTGCCCTACCGAATTGTTTGGTAGCAGCGGGTACAATTATCAGGATAGGGTTCCAGGTGCACTAAGGTTATACTGGAAACTCGAGACGTATATTCCAGCGACCCCCGATGAGGCTCGGCACGGCAACGGATTTTATTCGGACACAGAGCTTTGCATTTACACTGATCGAGTTTTCGATCGCTACTATGGCAGCGATGAGCAAGAACTGATTTGCAGGCCCTAGCTTAGCAATTTTTTTTGGGGGGGAGGGGCAATCCACATGAAAGCGGGACAGACGCTGTTTCTGGCAGGTCTTTTAGCTATCCAGGCCGAAGCAACCGCCGCAGGCGGCCAGATTAATGTCACGGCAGTGAGGACCCTTCTTGAAAAAAAATGCGCCGATTGCCATCGCCCGGGCGGGATGGGAGACGCTGCGATTCGGGATATCTTGAACTATGAAGATCTGATTGCGAAAGGAATCGTGGTCCCGAAGGTGCCGGAGGCCTCCCCTTTATATCTGTCTGTGAAGAACGACCGCATGCCCCTCGATGAACCTAGTTTGGAAGAGAAAGAAAAAAGCGCTCTTGAAAATTGGATTCGAGAGGGTGCTCCCAACTTCAATCAATCTCCGCCAAATCTGAGTCGCCCGATCGTGGATCATATGACGGTCTATGATCTCGTAACAAAAGACCTGGAAAGACAGAGAAATGAGCTTCGACCTTACTTGAGGTATGTGACGCTTGCACATCTCCACAATCGAAGTGTTGCACAGAAGGAACTGGACTTGGCTCGCCAAAGCATCGGCAAGCTGCTCAACAGTGTCTCTTGGCAAAAGGCGATTGCGTTGCCGGTCCCGATTGATGAGGCGAAGTTGATCTATCGCTTCAACCTGAACGACTTTGGCATCTCGAGCGCGCTTTGGGAGAGGATTTCCAAGGATGATGTCTTCGCTTCGTTCCCTATGAATGAACGAACCGTGCAAAAGCTTCGAAGGCTGACAGGAACTCATTTTCCCATCGTGCGAGGGGACTGGTTCGTAACCACAGCGATGGAGCCCACCACTTACTCCCTTCTCCTGGATCTTCCGACTTCTATCCCTGAACTTGAACAAAGACTTGGGGTCTTTTCCTCAAAAGGATTGATGCGCTCCGGTTTTTCGAAATCGGGTATTTCTCGTTTTAACCGCTTGATCGAACGACATGAGACTCGCTGGGGGTATTACTGGAAGAGTTTTGATTTCTCCGACAATAACGGCGAACATGACATCTTCGCGAATCCGTTTGGTGGAATTGACGATGCTTCCATTTCACAGAAAAACTTCCAGGCCTCCGGGGGAGAGTTCATTTTTTCGCTCCCCAATGGATTTCAAGGCTACATGCTCGCCGATGGAGAGGGAAGGCGGCTCGACGAGGCACCTCTAGCAATTGTTACGGATCGCCTACGTCCTGAAGTGGGCGTGGTGAGAAACGGAATTTCCTGCATTTCCTGCCACCGAGACGGCCTGTTTTTCAAGGCGGACGAGCTTGGGCCTTTTATTGCGCGAGAAGCAGCCTTTAGCGATCAGGAAAAGGCATGGGCAAACCAGGCGCATCCACGAAACGACGTCTTGCAGAGGAGGTTCGACCGCGACAACGCGATTTATGGAAAAGCTCTCGCCCAAACGAAAGGTCAACCCGGAGGAGAAGAGCCCTTGTATCGGACGGAACGCTCTTATTCTCAGGACCTTGACCTTGCAGCTGTCCTGGGCGAAATTGGCATCGATGAAAGGACTTTTAGCTCCGAGGATGTCCAGGCCGAATTAAAAAAATCACTTGAGGTGGAATCATTTTTCCTGCGACTGCGAGAACTCGGGCAAACCGTAAAACGCCTTCAGTTCGAGCAGATCTACCCCAAAGCAATCAAACTCATCCTTGGCCTATCCTATCCGGAGTCACCTGGGGCAACCCTTGCATTGAGCTCGGGAGGCGGACACTCTTGCGCTGTGGATCTAAAAGGAGTCAAGTGCTGGGGAGACAATCGCTTTGGTCAGTCCACTGCGCCTTTAGTCAAGAATCCTGTTCAACTCAGCCTAGGAGAAAACCATAGTTGCGCTCTGGGAAGCGACGGGGTCATCTGCTGGGGTGATAACCGATACGGACAGACGAAAGTACCCAGACTTGTGAAGCCGACGGAGATCAGCTCAGGAACCCATCACACTTGTGCGATTGATCAAGAACGAGTCAAGTGTTGGGGGCGAGGTGACAGCGGTCAAACTAGGGTTCCTCGCTTGCAGGATCCGGTTCAGGTGAGTGCGGGAGGGGATTTTACGTGTGCACTCGATCGGCAAGGCGTCAAGTGCTGGGGTAGCGATTCCGACGGACAGCTTCAGGTATCTATTCTCAAAGATGCTCTTCAAGTGAGCGCAGGGTTTGCTCATGCTTGCTCGATCAGTGAGCAGCAAGTCAAGTGCTGGGGAAATCGCTCCGACAATCGTACCCTAGTTCCAGCCATGGCAAGACCCACTCAGATCAGCTCAGGTTCTCTTCACTCCTGCGCTTTGGATCAGGGGACAGTTAAGTGTTGGGGGTCCAGCACCTTTGGACAGACGACAGTGCCTGCCTTCGGTGATGCGGAGTACGTCAGCGCTGGCGGCCATCACACCTGTGCAAAGTTCAGTCTTCATGGCGTCAAATGCTGGGGCAGGAACGACGAGGGTCAGACGGATCCACCCGAGCTGAATTTTTAGAAACTACGGACTTGCTCAAGGGAAAATGGGGATTGCGCCCTACTTATAACCCCCCGTTAAGGATGGCTTATATCCACCGCGTAAGCTGCGGGGTCTTACGCCATGGCGATAAAACTTACCCCTTTCTTACAATTGGTTTTTAGAGGCTCTTAGTATCTGAGGTTGATTCCGCCCGTCAGGATGAACTGCGACAACGTGTCTTTCTTATCATTGTCGTTGAAATATTCCGTTAACTCTACGCCGGCCCTGACAAAGCCCGAGATCACGCGGGTGGCGTTGATCTCGTCGATCGATCCCTCGATATAGGCCGTGCCTGGGATGCTAGACTCTTGAAACTCGGCTCCTCCGCCCAACTTGATTTTTGCCACGACGTCATTGATGCCTGAGCCGCTGAGAATAAATCTCATGCCGAGATCACCGGCGATCGAGATGTAACGCAACCCATTCGCCTCCTTGTCGTTATATTCGCGATGGCTCCAAGCGTAGCCAAAAGCGTCGAATGCGGCTCTCATGTCGACTCCAGAGTTGCCTGATGAACTGTTGAGGCCTTCTACGGCGAATTCCCACCCGAAAGCTCGGAGGGTGACATCGCGATTAAAACCGATGAGCCGACTGACTGCCACGGAAGGCCCAAAAAAAGCCATCCGACCATTTATCGTTCTCCCTCCCGGAAACAGGTTGTCGATTTGCTTCTGCATTTCCTCGGGATCGTGACTGAAATCGACCGCGTAACCCAAGGGCGTGAACTTCACTTCGTAGCTCGGAATCGTGACACTTCCCGGATGATGCCCGAGTCCGACACTGGCCTCAAGCCAGCCGATGCGCCAGGCTTCGCGTAGAACGCCACCCATAGGGATTCCGTTATATCGAAGGCCCACGAGAACCCTGGGAGGGGTCTTCGTACCCATTTTGAAAGAGGTCCCGACGCTGACGTGATGCTCCTCGGCTTCTCCGGCTTCAAATGCTTGTGCGGTTCCAAATGGACTTTCGGCATGGGCAAAGCAGCCAAGGGCAAACATTGACAATAAAACGAGAGCAAAATAGCTCCATTTCATAGGTCATTTCCTTTTCTTTTCGGGTCTATCCGAGTTTGAGTAAAGACTGAAGAATTGAACCCCGAGGTGGTAGACTTCGGTCTTTTTTTTCTTGATCCAGGAATTGGATCAATTCTTGTTGAAACTTGTCCAAGCGGGAGAACACCTCGGAGAGTCGAGAGGTGTCGACCATGAAGGTTTGCGAGGCAGTGAATCTTTTGGTCAGGCCCCGGCGTTTCGAGCGCAGCCATGACCTTATCGAGCATCTGCGCGTGAAACTGGTTGATGGCTTTATTGGGGATCTTGGCTTCGAACAAGCCAATGCCATGGACCTTCTGGTACCCCGACAGATGCAAGGGTTTCAGGCATAGATGCCGTGCCATGGCTCGCAGCGAGTAGGAAGGACAATCATCCATCCTTTCGGCTAGTAAAGCCCTGAATAACGATCTGTAGTTTTGATCATCAAACACCATAACTCAGTGAGTCATACACGATGACGCCTTTGAGGTCTACCGCATGAGAGAACAGCTAGTTAGGAAGGGAGCTATCGACACTGAATCAGTGATCTCCGACAAAGCCGGAGGCTTGGGGAGGCGTGAACCGCCCAAGGCGGTTGAACTACTGGAGGCGGCTATTGCCGGTGCCCACTTAAACAGACTCAAGCACTGGCGCCTATCACACCTGTGCAAAGTTCAGTCTTCATGGCGTCAAATGTTGGGGCAGGAACCACGAGGGTCAGACGGATCCACTTAAGCTGAATTTTTAGAAACTACAGCGCAGGGTGATACGGAAGCACGCTCAAGCTTTGAATCGGCTGAAGGCCTACGGCATCACCCAAGAAAGTCGAAGTTCCGTTGTCCAATTGGATTGAATAGATCTTCGAGAAAGTGTCGGAACCCGAAGCGGCCGCTGCGAAAGCGTAACTCGCCAAATTTGGCAGCGTGAGCGCCACTCGACCGGAAACATCGAATCCGATCGGGCCCAATGTAAAGAGCTGACCGAGATTGGGTGACGACTGAGAGCCAGCAAAGCTACCCAGCGAAACAAACACACCTAAGACTGAATCAATGCCGTAAACGGTGGGCGGGTGCTCGCAAGAGCAAGACGAAGAGGTAGTCACTACGCTTGGGGTAGCGCCTGCATTGACATCGCTTAGGTCGTAAGAAAGCGGAGCATCTTCTGCGTCGGCCAAGGTACCGGTCGACGAGTTGATGCGGAAGTTTTGCCCGGCATCACTGGTGATGCGCAAGTGATAGGTCACAGGGCTAAAACTAAAACCAAAATGGGTGCCGTTCAAAGCTGGAGTGAAAGGTCCTGTGCCGACTTCGGTGGCATTACCGGTAGTGGTGTCGATGGTATAGATGCGGCTAGTGCTACCGAGCGCGTAAAGAGCGCCCTCTGGGCTAAAACTGACGCCTAAGACGTTTTCTCCGGGCTGAAGGTTATTGATCACGCCGATTGTGGAGACGGTGTTGAAATCAGAGCTCGAAACAGTGAAGAGCTGATTGGAAACGTCGACTCCAAAAACTTGGTACACAGGCGGAGCCGGAGTGCGGACGAGAGGCTGAAGAACATCGACTGCTCCGGAGCCTGTGGTTCCGATCACACCTTGACCTTCGTTTCCGCAGCCACTCAGAAGCGCAGGAGCCAGGCAGAAAAGAACGACAGCCATTGACCTTTGAAAACTCGCACCGTTAGTACTCCGCATAGACACTCCTCACACACAAAAACATCACTCACTCGTACAAGTGAGTTAGCAAGGGGTGAGCCACTTTGACACTAAGAGAAATGCCGTGAATGAATAGAATATCTATGTACTGCAAAAACCACTCGACACTAGCTAGCTCTGCGGGTGTCTAAAATTTAGACACCTGAAAAGCCCACCATAGGTGTTAAGTGGCGCTTCTTTGCGTTTCTCAAGCCCGTTTCTGAATCAAGGCTGCCCGTCAATGATCGTTGCGAGCTGGGCGCGAGCGTTCTCCCAGTCCTCGGGATTGATCGACCAACTAATATCGGTCCTTACCCAGGTTGGGTCGCTTGGATCGCTTACGCCATAATCCCAAAGCGCGCGAGGCACCATGGTATTCACCAGGGCTTGAACCGCTACAGGGTTGATGGCATTGGCTAGCGCGATGTAATCCACATCCTGGATTCCGCGGCGCCAGTGTTTTAGACGAAGGCTGGCGATCGGACCTGCAAGACCGTAAGAACTTGCCGGAAACACGGTATCCGTACCTGGATAAAACAACACTCCGTCGCCGTTAGAGTGGTTCCAACCTGTCTCACCCAAGACAGTGTCGATGCGAGTCGGACCGCTGAATGTCGCGGCATTGTTGAATACGTCGATATTGCCACGCCCACCCTGGTAGTCGTTGTAGTAAACGCCGTTCCAGAAAAACCAGCGATCCACACCCTTTTTATGCTGAGCCCACGCAAGCTCGCGAAGCGCCACGCCGTCATCCTCGGTAGCGAAGCTCCCATTCGCAGGACGCTTGCCGTTGTAACAAAAGAACTCCTGCGGAGGTCGTATTTGCGAATTGTAAGCATTCTGCCAAGCGCTCGTCCCGCCTTGAACAAACCAGGACGCCGCAATATCTAGCGAAGGCACGCTAGTCATCGCATCGGTTAGATTAAGCGTGGCAAACGATCGAAGATTGCGACCTGAGCCCGGATTGCTCTTCATCCATTCAGCCCACTGCTGGGTCTGCGCGTAGTTCGTCGATTCATCGATCAGATACAAGAAGGCCTGAGTGGTCGGTGCCTGGGTCGTGAACCAGTTTTGCCAAGCATCTGTGCGGCTCCACATATCCGCCTGCGTGCCATTGCGCCAGGACCAGCTCCCATAGGTGCCGATCGAAAATACATTGTTGCCCACACCTACACCTGGGCCGTTGTAGCCGTTAGCCGCGGTAAACAAGTTTCCGTTCAGCCTAGGCAGCCATTCGGCGCGAGGAGCATCCGCAGACCACGCAGTCGCGCCTTCATTAGAGTCGATCAGCGAGATTTTGTGCCGATGTGCCATGAGAAAGTGCCGATCTCTCACCAGCTGGTTCGTCGCATCTTCTGTCGAGCCAGCGTTTGGATAAGAGGTACCCGTGTACCGCAGAGAAACGTCGTTGTATCCCAGGTAAAGCATCGTCTTGGAGCTAGGCATGTCCGGCAACGTAAAATTGCGCACTCGCAAGCTCACTGGCACGAGATAGGAGAGACCACCATTCTCCCTCACCGTGAGCGTACCTGAGTAGGTCCCCGCAGGCGCAGTTTTTGGGATGTAGATGTCGCCCCAAATGCTTTGATTCGTGCCTGCCGCGATCGAAAACGAAGGTACCA
>JACCDG010842739.1_pt1 | contig 128093 bp, 104 predicted proteins | sample 7442471 | NCBI WGS metagenome assembly JACCDG01 (sample SAMN15323444, study PRJNA562643) | freshwater metagenome | isolation source: river surface water | place: USA:Blue River Watershed | collected 2017-08-17
CGTCCATCCTCTCTTGTGCTCTCCTCGCGAACGCGCGGGCCGGACCCCCGCCGTAGGCTGCTTCAGATCCAAGCGCGTCCCGGTAGAGGACGCACCGATCCAAGCCTGCCGCCTTGAGTTTGTCCACCAGCGTGCGGGTCTTAGCCCCGTCGGCGCCCCACGCGAGATACAGCTCTTTTTCGGCGTCTGCCTTTTGTATCATCGACTTGAGTTCATGTTCGTCCTGTGGCTGTAGTCCCGGATGCGCAATCGGCAGGAGCAGTGCCCGTTCCTGTCGAATTCTCATCGGAGTGGCATAGTCAGGTTGGGAATCAACGGATTGGAGATGGAACTTGACATCCCCGGGCACGCTGTAGATCCGGTCGGCCTCGTCGGCGTTGTACGGCAAGCGTGGCTCCCAGTAGAGGTGGTCGCCCCACGAGCACAATGTGTCTCGCACGTTCGGAGGGAGGCGCGGGTCCCGCGACAGGACCGTCCTCAGGTCCTCGAAATTCTCCGTGTTCATGTGCGTCAGCACAAAGGTCGCATAGGGGGCGGCAGGACTCATGCACATGGCGGTGATCCCGACAGAGTCGGCTTGGATGATTTCGTCCACCATGGCGTGCACCATCCGCTCTCGAAGGTCGGCAAGGTGGTTGCGGACCAGCACGGTGATCACAAGCTTCTGATCCTTCATGTGCGGGACGACCTCGACGTCGATCCCTTTACATTCCTGTCGCATCTTCTCCAACGCTTCGCTGACCCATGCGTCCTGGTTCTTCATGAGTTCCGCCAGCCCGAATCCCATCGGCAGCGACAGGGTGTATGCGTCGCTGACTGGGCGGTCTGGGTTGTCTATCTTCCGGGAGGACTTCAGAGCCACGAGTATTCTGTGGACCATTGTCCGGTGGACCTGGGACAGTTGGGGACCCGTGGGTGGGCGAGACGGTTGGTCAGGCTCCTCACGCTTGCGGCGCAAATCCGGCTCCCGGTAGGAAGACATGGAATGGTAGTATGTGTCCGTCGACAGGCAACCCACATACACCCATCTATTTCCTTTGGCACGAAGATGCACGCGTGCCACAGACACGGCACGGGGAGTCACCGCTTCATTCGTTCCGACCCGTCACCGGACTACAGAGACCTCGAAGGGGCGGTGCCGAGTTGGTCGAGGTGCGCGAGGGGAAGCGTGGACATGCCGATACGGCCCCAGAGGAAACACAGTAACCACACGAGACTTTAGCAAGTCCTTTTCTGCTACACAAAGAGTTCCTCGCCGCTCTAGCGGTCTCGGCCCACGCGCCCTGGTCGTAGGCTTCGTCCAGCACGTTGAAGACCGGATCGTCCCTCCACCTCTTGGCGAAGATGACGTCTCCGATCCGCTTGTCTCCCCTGAAGTCGCGTCGGATCTGGACCGATGCGATCTTTGTCGTCCCGCCCGGGTACGCCCAGACGGAGAGGGTGTTCACGTGATCCGACGTCCAGTAAGCCCGCTTGTTCGCATTGCCGTCGCGGTGCAGGATCTCACAGAGCTCCTCGATGCGCTCCTTCACCTTTGCTCTCTCCTCGCCCTGGTCGGTCATTGCACAAACATGACAGATTGTCGCATACATCAGGGGCGTGTCTGTCGTGGTACGGCCCTTGTGGCCGGTCATCGGGTTCCCTGTGGTGCTTCGACATTCTGAGTCACACGCAGCAGGCGGCCGGATGGCAACGTGCTAACATAGGTCCCAGTTTACCACTCAAAGGGCTCATTGACAAGGCGCACCGCGTACTGGGGGCAGGGCAGACGCGTGGAAGACGCCCACATGCACCGACTACCAGTCCAAGCTTTAGTGGTTGATGTCACGTGTACTGGCCACGCGGGGCATTGGTGTCTTGGATTGGCAGGAGGTACGGACAGGCGGTGGCGTAGGGCTCGGTGGGCCTGTCGACGCACGTGGCCAGGGGCGGGGCGGCGCTGACGGGAAGCTTGTGCTCGGGGCGCCTGTCTGGCTTCCTGGTGAAGGGTGCCGCGGGGCGTATGTCCTTCGCTTCCAGTTGATACGCATCCATTGTGGTCGGATGGGACCCCGAACGTGTTTACATAAGCCCCCGTTCACTGCACAAAGAGCTTTTCACGTATCATCCCGACCACGTCGTTGTCCGGGAGGTACTCGTAGAGCTTCTCCTCGGCCGCTTGGTACGTGAGCTCCTCGACTACCCGCACTTCGTACTCGCCCTCTCGGAACCCGAGGCGGATGTGATGGAACCCTGGGTGGCTGTCCCTCATCGCGCTCATGGCCTCCCGGGTCATGTCCGCGACGGCGTCGTGTCGGATGCGCAGATGCGTCCGAGGCGAGTTGGTCGCGGGACGGCTCGCGCGGCTGGTCGTCGGGGTCCCGCGTGCGCCTTGACATTATGAGCCATGCGTGAAGCGGATGGACACGTGCCACATATCCCGGCACACCTGTCACTGGGCGACACGATCGCCAGGCAGTGCAGGGCCGGATCGGCCGAAGCACGTGGAGTGAAATGGATCCACCTCGACCCGGTCACTGGAGAGACTGGCTCACAATACGCCGACTTTAGTGGTCAATGCCGACGACTGGTCCATCGGCGTTCATCGCCCGTAGATGTCCTAATCCAAGACGTAACGCATCACCTCCTCTGGGACATGTTCCACGTCGAGGTGCGCGACCACTTCCTTCAGGGCGTCTCGGTACTCGGCGTTTCGGAGGCACACGACGTGGAAGACGCCCGATGTGACGACGAGGCGCACCGTCCTGCGCTCCTCGACGACCCGGACGAAGCGCGCGACGGAGTTGTCAAACACCATTTTGACCAAGCCCCATGGGACAGCGGCCGGGATGTCCAGGCTGAGGAAGGACACGCCTTGTGTAGCAACTGCATACACGACGGCGTCGTCCATGTAGCCCTGGATGCCCCTGGCGAACGCTTCGGCCTTATTCCCGCCGTAGGCTACGTCCCAGCCGCACGCGTCCCGGTAGAAGACGGGCCGCTTCACGCCAGCCGCCTTTAGCTTGGCTACCAGCATGCGGGCCGTCTTCTCGTCGCTGCCCCACTCGAGGAACACCTCCTGTCCCAGGACCGCGTTCTGCACCATCAACTCGAGCTTCTCTTCGCCCAGCGGGTAAACTCCTGGACGGACGATCGGCAGGAGCAGTGCACCTTCCTGTCGGATTTGCACTGGGGTGGCACGACTGCTATCGGACATCGGGTGGTGGTACATGAAGTCGCTATGCCCGGGCCTGCTGTAGATCCGGTTGGCCCCCTCCTTGTCGTGCGCAAAGCGTGGCTCCCAGTAGAGGTAGCCATCCCATGAGCACAGCGTGTCGCGCGCGTTTTGGGGCAGGCCCGGGTGTCGACGCAGGACCGTTGCCACGTCCTCAAGGTTGTTCGTGCACATGTACGTCAGCAGAAGGGTCCCGTGGTGGGCGGCAGGACTCATGCACATGGCTGTAATCCCGACCGAATCGGCCTGGGCGATTTCGTTCACCACGGCAGTTGCCATCCGCCTCTGGAGGTCGGTCAGGTGGTTGCGGAATAGTACAGTGGCCACAGGATTCTGGGATCCCTTATCCGTGTGCGGGACGATTTCGATACCGAGCCCCACACACTCCAGCGGGGCCCTGTGCAGAACATCGCGTATCCATGCGTCCTGGTCTTTCATGCACTCCACCAGGCCGCATGGCAGACGGATGGTACACGCGTCGCTCACCAGACTTCTGGCTTCCGTCAGGGCATTAAGTATCTCGCCGACCATGCGCCGGTGGACCTCGGACCGTCTGTCGCCCGGGGGCGCGCGGGGAGGCGGCTCGCCTCGCTCAGGCGAGCGCGCGCGACGGGGGCGGGCGGGATCGGTATCGCGGACTCGTGACATGATGCGATGAATGCGTGCAGGCAGGCAGGCGACCCACATAACCCTGGTCTAATTTCGTATCACAGGGAATGGACACGTGTCACGCGGACGCGGACGGACAGATAGTCCTTCATTCTCAGATGTCATCGGACGACCGGGTCATCGAAGAGGCGGTGCCGCTGGACGATGCGCGAGTCGCGGTCGAGGCAGTCCTTGAATACGTAGCGGTGCTCGGGCGGCGCGTAGGCGCCCATGTAGAGCAGCGCCAGCGGCAGGAGTTGAGTGAAGCAGACGGCGCGGTCGTCGTACACGCCGTTTCCGCCCTTGCCAGACAGCTTGATGGCCTTGGCCGTCTCGCCGTCCGGCGAGACCTTGACCTCGTACGAGAACTGCAGCAGCTGCTGGCGGAGCTCGCGCATGTCAGAGGTCTCGCCCAGGAACTCGCGGCACACGGCCAGGCGCCCGGCCGCCATCCACTCGCGCACGGCGTTGGCGAACGCGAGCTTGCGCTGGTCCGTGAGGATGACGCCGGGGCGGCGCGGGCCGTGGTGGGCCTTGTCGTCGCTCAGCACCACCACGCGACGCCCGCTCTCCATGCTCGCCAGCTGGTGCCGAATGTCGGCCACCACAGTGTTGGACTGCGTCGCGCTGCCGACGGCCTCGATCAAGAGGACCACCGCCGCCTGCGCCAGCGGGGCGCCAAAGTGGCGCAGCGTGCGCGACACCGTGACCACCACGTTCTCGGCCTCGTCGGCGCACTCCATCACTGCGCACGTGTGCGTGATCGACGGCGACGGTGCGTGTACGCACATCGCACGTTGGCGGCACCGCACGCCAGCACCTGCGGCGGCACACGTCAGGCGGCGATGGACGCGCGGCAACAGAACGACTTCATGGCACACGTGCTATACGGCCCGGTCGAGGGCGCCACGCGCGAGGTGGAGGACGCGCTGTGCGTCTGGGTGCGCGAGTCGCCGCACATGTACGACGTGCTGCGGTCGATGTCCCAGCTGCTGGAGCCGGGGCGGCGGGAGAAGCACGGCCCGTGCTTCAGGCGCTTCGTCGCGCTGGCGGGGGTGGCGTTCTACCCGCACCTCCACGCGTACGCGCGCGAGCGCTCCAATCCGTTCACGTTCGAGCCGTTCCACCGTTGGCTGCGCGACCAGATGGCCATGTACGTGTTTAAGCTACACGCCGTGAAGCAGCACACCAACGCGAACGGGGAGACGCGCAACGTGTACGTGCCCCGCGGACTGGGCCACCCACAGCAGTATCACTCGCACGGCGAGCTGCTGGAGCGCGCACAGCAGGCGTATCGCGCCGAGTTCGACTTTGCGGGCCAGTGGGGCGCGCGACGCGCAGCAGAGAGCGCGCACACGGCGCGGCTGCTGGCCACCGTCTCGATGCACCACGCGCTGCCTCCCCCGTCGTCGTCGTCGGGCGCGCCGGCGGGCACCGACATTGTGTGTGGGGGGTGGGAATAAAGCATTTTGCACCTACCACGAACTGTGTGCTCTGGAAGACGCCGAGGATCCAGGCGGTCTGCGAGCCCTTGCCGCCCGACGAGGGGTCGATGAACACGAACACGTAGGGCAGCGGTCGCACGAGCTGGACGGGCTTGGCGAACATGGCGTCGACGGCGGCGCGGTCGTAGACCGAGTTGTCGCTCAGGTCGCGCATGCCCTGGATCTCGCGCGCGTACGTCTCGGTGTCGCGCTGGTAGATGAGCGCGTACGCCTCGGTCTTGAACGGGTCGCTCTTGTGCGGCAGCGGCGGCACCACCGTGTGGATGCACTGCATCTTGCCCACGCACTTGGGGCAGACCGCGCGGCTGCGCGTCAGCGTGCACACGGGGTTGCCGCTGCGCGTAACCGCGCTGGTCATGCGCTGGAACACCGTGTCGGCCGTGGACGGCGACGTGAACATCCAGAGCACGCGGTTGTCGGCGAACGTCATCGGCAGGATGGCGCGCTTGTAGGCGTTCGGCTTGACGAACGCCGCCTCGTCGACCAGCGTGATGTGTGGCTGCGTGCCGCGCGCCGCCTCGGTGTTGCCCGACTTGGCCACCACGCGCGAAAAGGTGACCGAGTGGCGGCTGACGCCGCGCGGGTACACGCGCAGCTCGTCGCCGCCGCGCGTGCACATGGACGCGCCGCCCGGCAGCAGCGTGACGAAGAAGTGCACCGCGTTGAGCACCATGCTCGTCTGCTCGTACACCATGGCAAAGATGGCGCAGAGCAGGCGGCGGTCCGCCATCGCGTGCAGCACGGCCGCCAGCATCATGGCGCCGGCCACCGTCTTGCCGTTGCCGCGCGCGGCCTCGAAGCCGCAGAACGGCGTGTTGGCGGCGAACCCGTGCCGCCGGTTGATTGTGTCGCGGTTCCGGTCCCACTCGCGCTCGTAGATCTTTGGCAGCAGCGACGCCAGCAGGTAGCCCTGGAACTCGACCTGCTCGGGTGTCGGCACCATGCCGTCGCGGTGCTTTGAGATCGCGCGGATGTTCTCCTCGATGCGGCGCACGACCAGGTCCCCGTCCAGTTGCGTGCGGAACCGCTTGGTCACCACCATCCTCTCCTCTTCCTCCCCATCGGGTTCGGCGGCGGCGGCGGCCTCCTCTTCGTCTTCGTCCCTGGCCCCGCCGTGTGCCATCGCCGCCACGTCGTTGCGGGCGCGCTTGAGGCGCGCACTGTACGCCGTGTTCATTGCACCGTGAGTGCCCTCCCACCACTACATACGGAAGACGACACGAAATGTGTATTCAGTAACGCCCGCGCTTGTACATCGCCTGTGCGCCAAGGCTGTCCTCCCTCGTGTGGTCCAGGATGCGTCCGTAGCGGTGCAGGGCGCTGGGCTCGAACGCGGGCGCGTCCTCGCCACCGAGTCCCGCGAGCGCGTTCATCTGCGTGGCGATGGCCCCCTCGTGATCCGCCGCGTACTGCTTCTGCAGAGCCCGCAGCTTTTCGTCCACCGCCAGGGTGGCGATCACAAAGCCGGTGGTGAGGTGACTTGGAGGGCGCACGCCCACGGGCACGTCCGCGGCAAACACGATGGTGGAGTCTTCCTTTGCGCCGCGCGGGAGGCGCATTCCCTTGCCGCGGTCGACGTTCGCCTGCGTGGTAAACATGATCTCGGGCAGCTTCTTCAACTGCATCTCCTCCGCGTAGGACTGTAGCTGGCGCAGGAGCGGCATCGAGAGGTACTCGTGCGCCTTCTGCGCAAAGACCGCGGCATTGTTGGCGCCCTGGGGGCCCGGAAACCGCTCCCGCAGCAGCTTTCGTGCATACTCGTCCGCGCCGATGCGGTGCTCGACATCGCGCGGTGGCATGGTCATCTCGCTAATCACGTCAGCCGATGCGACAACGACTGTCTCGGTGTCGTCGCCCCGGTCCGCTGCGACCGGGCCCAGGTCGCCGGGCGCCGAGGACGACTCGCCGCCGATGGGCCGCCGCGTGGGCAGCGCCTGGCGCACGGGCACGTCGGCCGACGCCGAGGTGACGGGGACGGGCTTCGTGGCAGCCTTCGTGGCGGCCTTCACAGCAGCAGCGTCCGTGCGTGCCTCCTCCTCTGCCGCGGGCTGGTCTGGGTCGGTTTCCATCTCGTCAACGTCCTTCTTCTTCAGGTTCTTGCGGCGGCTCGCGGCGCGGTCCTCGGCATCCTTGGTCTCCTGCTCGGCCATCTCGCCCAGTGCACCGAGCGCACCGTCGTCGCCATTGCACGCCATGTCAAACACCATCTTCTCGGCCGGCGTGAACGCCTTGTTCTTGCGGTGCAGCAGGATCTGCTTGCGCGAGGCATTGGCCAGCGCGGCGTAGCGTGCCGCGAGCGGGTTGGCCGCGGGCTTCTCCTCCTTCTGGATGGCTGCCTCCTTCTCGGGCTCGGTGGCCGGGGTGGACTCGGTTGCGTCTGGCTGATCGGACATCGAGCGCTGCGGTACGCGTGCGATCATGCACGACCTGGGAATCCACATACCTCGGGCGCGCGCGTGCTTGGTGGAACGCGGCGTGTCGCTCCCTGTGTCCCGGCGTGAGGTGTTTTGGCGCACTCGGTCCCTGTCCCCGCCGCCTTCTGGCAGGCAGCACGCGGCACGGTCTCGGTTTTCTTCGGGACTGAGGCCGACGGGGCGGGGGGAGCGAGCGGGGCCTGCTGCTGCTTCTGCTGTCGCGACGCGGCCGACGGGACGGGGGTGGTCGGCGTCGCGGCCTTCTGTGCGGGGGCCGGGGCCTCGGCCTTTGTCGCCGTAGTCGGCGCCGCGGCCTGGGGCTGAGTCACGGCCTTCTGTGCGGGGGCAGGGGTCTCGGCCGTCGGCGCCGCGGCCTGGGACGTGGTCTCCTCGCGGGCCGCTGGCGGGGTCGTGGCCTGGGTCTCGGTCTTTGTCGGGGCCGCGGTCTGGGGCACGTGCGCCGCAGGCGGGGCCGTGGCCTGGGTCGGGGGCGCAGCCTCTGCCGCTGGGTCGGGGTCCACCTCCATCGGCTGGCCGCCATCCGGCGGGACGCCGCCGGCGCTTTCGTCGTCCGCGGAGGCGACTGTGCACACCTCGTAGACCACGACGTCGGCGTCGTCGGCAACGTCGCCGGATGCCGTGGTGGCCGTGGTGAGGATCTCGCAGCCCGCGCGCAGCGGGTCGTTGCAGAACGAGATCTCCAGCAGTCCCTTTGCCTTGGACGCCGTCATGGAGACGTACTTGACGCGTCCCGTGCGGATCTCCTCCTCCAGGCCGGCGACGCGCTGCGGCTCGGGGTGGTCGGCGCGCATCTGCACCTCGAGCAGGAAGCGGTCTGTGCCCTCCTCGAGGCGCCCGCCCACCGTCACGCCGACCGGCTCGTCCGGCGCCGGGCCCGCGTTCGTGAGGATGCTGTGTCGGTCGAACGCGGGCCGCCCGGTCACCTGGCCGTTGGACACCCACTCGCGCACGCGCTCAATCGGCGGGTCCAGCGACGGGTCCTTGGACGGCCGCGCCGGGTCGAACGCCACCACGGTGTGGCGCGGCTCGCGGACTGCGATCGGCCAGTGTTGGCGTGCCAGCAGCGGGTGGTCGCTCGGCAGGTTGACACGCCGCGGACCCTTCCTAGTGGATGGTGGATCGCTCATTGGATTCCGGTGCGCGCCCAGCGCCGCTCAACATAGTTCGTTTATGCCAAGATTCGATCGAGCCGGTCTGTGTCGATCGGCTCCGCCGACCTGGCGAAATGCTGAAGCGCGGCCCAGACGTCGTTCGAGGCCGCCGCGCCTCCGGCGACAATCGCGTCCAGGAGGGCGTCCGGCAAGGCCTCCGCGGCGTCGCGTTGCCACTCCTCCTCCGGCACCGAGAGCAGCAGCGGGGGCTCTGTCCCGCCCACGGAGAGGAACGAGTCGCCGCTCGCGGCGTCCGGTGGGACCACGGGGCCGACCATCGCGGCCGTGTACGACGCAAGGTGCTTCTTCAGCCGGGCCGCGTCGTGTCGGTCCTGTTCGGCGCCGCCCTCGGGGTCGCGCGGCCACGGGAGACTCTTCATCTCGTCCGCCCTAAACTTCCTGGCCGTGCCGGCCCTGGGGTCGACGAGCACGGCCTCTTCGTTCTTCTTCGCGGTCCGGTTCCCGATGAAGCGGGGCCTCGGCCGGCCGCCAAAGTTGTGCACGAGCAGGTCGAGCAGTGCGTCGAGGGAGGCGTTCGCAGCTTCGGACAGCGTGGCCTTGGCCCAGTCGACCAGCCTGGCCACGGCACCCTTTGCGCGCGTCTCCAGGCGCGTCCAGTCGATCCGGGCGGCGCCGCTCGCGCGCTCTTCGCGGATCTCGCGCAGGCGCTGGTGCCGCACCCTGGCCAGGACGCCCGCCTGGCGCTGCGCGGTCACGTTCTGCGTGTCCATGTTGTCGGCGGCATACGGGTCCGTGTTGGAGAGCACGCGATAGACCAGCCCGGCGAGCATGTACAGGTCGTGCTCGGGTCGCGCCGTGTCGGGCCGGGGGAACGGCGCGTAGCACTCGGTGCCGGGTACGTCGTCGTGCACGGGCTCACCGATGCGCTTCACGTGCGCCATGTTGGTGAGCACCCAGGCGCCGTCGGCGGCGCAGCACTTGACCGAGTCCGGCGTCACGCACCGGTGCACAAACCCGCGCGCGTGCATGTGGCGCAGTGCCAGCACGACCGGGACGAGTCGTGCGGCAATGCCGACCCGCGTGTGCGAGAGGAGGCACCCGCTTTCGTCCTCGACCTCGGGGTCCCAGCTGTCGTGCGCAAAGGCTTCGCTAAACAGCACGAGCCCCGGCACCGTCTGGGCGTCGTCCTTCCCGCGGGGCAGCCCGGCGTAGGCCCAGGCGCGGAACTGGGCAAACATGCGCGCGCCCGCGGGGGCGTACGACACGTCGCGTCGGCCGTGCGAGAACAGTACCGAGTGGCGCACGGCCTCTGGCGGTGGGTCCAGTCCCAGGACCGCCCTCTGGTTTGCCGCCTCTGCGCTGCCCTTCCACGTGCGGCCGGGGAGGAACACGGCGGAGGCCCACTGGCGCAGCGCGGTGTCGGGGTCCTTTTCCGCGGGCCGCCTGACCAGCAGCACAAACCTGGACTGGCGGTACTCATTGTGCGCCGCCGTGCACTGGGGCAGCGGCAGGTAGAGCTCGGCTAGGTGGAGACGTGCCAGGTGGCCGGCGGCCGGGTCCACGGCGAACGTGGCGGGCTTTGCCCACTTCATGTCCTTTCGGAAGGGCATCTGGTACGTCGCCACGCGCAGCGCCATATTCGGGCCCTGGAGCACCAGGCGGTGGATGTTGAGCTGCCGGGACGCCTGTTCGTGGCGCCGCCGGTGCCCCGTGAAGTAGTGCGCGTCGCGCACGAGCGGCAGGTCCCCGCCCGCGTCCCGCAGCTCGCACAGCGCCGCGCCCAGGACGTGCCGCGGGTCCGCGTCCGGTGGTGCGTGCCATGCGCACTCCTGGGCCACGGCCGCGGCGTCCCAGGACGCGTACCCGTACGCGGCGTCTCCGGCGACCGGCCGGGGGCACAGGCGCACAAAGTCCTCTGGTGTACAGGGCTCCTTCCTGCCCTGGCGGAAGGGCCGGCGCGGACCCAGCTCCTCCGGGATGTAGTAGCAGCGCGTCGAGTGCGGTGCCAGGGCGGCGGTCACCCCTGCGTTGCAAAGCACTATCGCCGCCTTCTTCTTGGCGGCGTGCAGCCTCCTGCGCACCGTCCGGGCCGAAGGGGCGTCCAGTGGACCATGGCGCACGCGCTTCGCTGCCTCGTCGCCTGGAGCACCCTTCTTCTCCTCCTCCCGTCGCTTCGGTTTCGCGCGCCCTTCCGCGCCATGCTTTTTGGACGGCTCGGGTGACTTTCCTCCGCCCCGCTGCCTTTTCGGCGCCGCCGGTAGCACAGGCCCGGCGCGCTTGGGCCCGTCCACGTCCGGCTCTGAGAGATCTATGACTGGGTGGATACGCCCCGAGCCTGGTGGCGGTGGTGCCACGGGGAGGCGGGCCCCAACCGGCTTCGCCGCGGCCGCGGTCCCGGCGTCGCCCGCCGGCACATCATCACGATCCGCACGGCTGGGTGGCTTCCCGCCGTCGGCGCCGCCCCCGACGCCGAGCACCTCGTCGAGGTACGCTTCGAACTCGGCGGGCAACGGGACATCGGCAAGCGGGTCCACGTGTGGCGACGACTGCTCCCGTCAGCGACGGAGCGGAAGCGCTCACCGGTTCCGGGGGCCATAGACCGCCGTCTTGGCCAGCCACCTGGGCTACGGCCGGGTCCACGGGATCTTCGGCGGCGGCGGCGACGGGTTGGGGATCGAAGAGTGGGTCGCCGTCAGCGAGTGGGCCAAATCCTACCGGGAGGGGAAGGCCGGTGATCGGGTCCACCTGCGGTACGGTGTGTGTGTGCGATGAGACGGGCAGGCTCGCAGGTACTTGTGGCCATTCATCATTAAAGCCGTCCCCGTAGTTCCGGTCCCAGTCCTCGTCCATGCACGTCCTGGACCACGGTGTAGGTACGTGAGCACGGACGGGCAGGGCACCGCGACCACATAGTCATGGACCCGGGATGCCCAACGCTGGCGGCCGTGCGGACCGAGGTCACGCGCCGCCACGCCGCAGTGTGTGCCATTCTCGAGCGGCACCGTGCGCCATGGTTTGACTGGATTGTCCGCGACGAGACCGAGTCGGACGGGCTCGACCCGGCGGCGGCGGCACGCGCAGAGGAGGAGGAGGCCGAGTGGGCGGCGCGTGCCCGCATCGCGTCGCTCGAGGATCCCGACAGCGCCGAGATGAAATCGTTGATCCGGGAGCGCGAGGCGCGCGAGGAGGCGCGCCGCCGCGCGGAGGAGGAGCGGCGCGCGCAGCGCGCGTCCATGCCCACCGTGGAGGCGCACGTGCGCCCAGGCCTGCCGCTGCGCGCGGTGACGCGACACGTGCTGGGCCAGTGCGCGATGGCGCTCCACCTGGCCTCGGTGTCGCAGTGCCTGTTTGTAGAGCACCCCGACGCCGACGCCTTCCTGTGCGCACCCGCCCTCGCGGCGGCGCGCGTGTGCGTGCTGCTGGTGACGGGTGGGGGTGCCGACCTCCCTGCGTGGCTGTGCCTCGAGGCCGGCGACCCCGTGCCCTTCCTGTCCGAGACCGGCACGGCGTGGCATATCAGCGCGGCCGGTGGCCGGGCCGATCCAAGCGGCGCGCCACACGCGCCCCTGGCACTGCCGCAGGCGGCGGCTGCGGCCCTGTACACGCGCCGCGCGCACGACGCGCTGGTGCACGGCGCGTGCGTGTTTGTGGACTCGTTCGCGCGCCACCCGGGCGCCGACGAGGACGCGCGCGCGTGGCTGGCCTCGTGGCGCGCCGCGCTCAACCGCCTGCTCGAGGAGCCGCTGCGCGAGTACGCCAGGCAGGCGCGCGCGATCGACGCAGCATGCACGGGCCTGCGCGAGCTGGACGCGTGTCTGGAGCGCAACGCGGGCACCGACGCGGTGTCGTTCGTCGTCTCGCGCCGCCGGTCGCCCTACCTGGCCTCCGAGGGCCGGCAGGGCGACGTGCTGCGCGCCGAGTCCGAGACCCTGTGGCGGCGCGCCTCGACCATAGGCGTCAAGCCCGGCGAGCCGACCCTATTCGGCGCCGGCGTCTCGGAGATCTGCGTGAGCGTGGGCGAGGAGGCGGTCTTTTCGCGCCTCCTGCGCCTCGGCTGGCTCGCGCTGGCCCTCTCCAGCGGCGCGGTCTCGTTCGACCGCCCCGCCGACGCCACCGCGGCCGACGAGGCGCGCGCCATCCGCGTCTACAACGCGTGCACGATCGGATCCACCGGGGCCGGCTAGACGCGGCGACTCCCACGGGACGCGATCGGTGGAAAAGGAGACTTTTTAATACACAAAATCCCCAGCCGTCGTCAGGCGCTGCGCGACCGCTTGGGCAGCGGGGCATCGGCAGGCAACGTCTCGCGTGCATCTATTTGGCCCAGGGCGCGCGCGTGCTCCTGCACTTCGCGCGCGACGCGCAGGATCCGGTCGGCGTGGTCGTGCGCCAGGACGCCGTCGTTGAGCAGGGCCAGCCGCGTGAGGCGCTCAAAGTCGGGCGCGTCGAGTGCATCGACCCCGGCGCGCGCACACATGGCGTCGGACAGTGTCTGGAGTCGCGCGCGAGCCGCCCTGATCAGCTCGTCGCGCTCGGCGGCACCGGTGCCCCCCGTGTCGTGCACTACCAGTCGGCGGCGGCGCGTGTGCCTCTGCGTCGCCGCGCGCACCAACGCACCGGTCCGTGGCACCGCGCACCGCACCGCGACGCCGCGCCCGTCCCCCCGGTCGACCGTGGCCACGAGACGCGCCAGGCGTCCCTCAGTGCACGCGCGCTGCACCTCGGCCACCGTGACCTGCTGCCGCAGCGCGCGTGCCACGCGCCGGTGCACGTCGCCGCGCTCAATGGCCCGTCCCTCCGCCAGCAGTTCGGCCAGGATGCACTCGTGCAGCGGCTCGAGCTCGCCGTCCAGGAAGACGTATGCCACGGCGCGCGCCGCGCGCCGCCACGCCTCCATGGCGACGTCCGCCATCATTCCCCTTCGGCGGCAGCAGCAATGTGCGCGCTCAGGTCGGTGCGGCAGAGCGGGCATGTGGGGTTGTAGCGCAGCGCCTCCTCGAGCGCCGTGCGCGTAAAGAGGTTGCCGCAGCACGGCACCGCCACCGGGTCGACCAGGGCGCACTGTGTGATCGGGCACACGACCTCGCCCGCCGACGCCGGACTCGCGGGCACGTCGTCCGTGCGCGCGGCGGGGCCCGCGAGCGTGTCGCGGATGCGGCGCGGGCCGGCGGCCTCTAGCACGCGGCAGTGGTGGTTGACCAGGTCGACGCACCACGCGTCGGCGACGAGGTAGGGCCGCACCGAGGCGCCCGTGCAGCGCACCACAAAGACCGCCATCTTGCCCGCGAAGCGCTCGACGAGCTGCGCGTAGCGCGGGTCGCGCTTGATCATGGCCAGGCCCATCAGGGCCTGGACGCTCGCGCGGTTGAGTGGCGTGTCGGCGACGTGCGCAAAGGGCGCCGCGAAGCGCGCGTGGCCGGCGCCCTCGAACGCGCTCCGCCGCGCGCCCGCGACACCGTTCTTGATCTCGATCACCACCAGGCGGCCGGTGCGGCGGCAGTACATGAGGGCGTCGACCTTGGTGGCCAGGCACCAGGGCCGCACCAGGGCGGGGACCTCGGCGACGCACTGCTCGGCGGCGGGCACCGGGACCCACTGCCACCTGCGGAAGGCGGCCAGAATGGCGCGCGCGTGGGCGCCATGCTTGCCCCCCAGCTCGGGCGGCCTCTCGGCGGCTGTGCCGGCGGCCCACTTGAGGTGGGCCGACACCTGGTTGGCCACCCGGATGCCCATCCGCATGGCCGGCGTCAGCAGGCGGCCACCGCCTCCCCTGCCACCCTGCCCGGATGACGGCGACTTTCTACCCGCCACGTGTTCCACGATAAAATCGTGCAGCCCCTGGTGGTGTGTCCTCGGCATTTGCGAATACAAGTGGCTGCGCCAGACGTGTCACATACAGGAGCATTTACTTTTGTGGCGACGCGCGCTTCTTTGGCTTGTTGAAGTAAACGACCCGCTCGCCGTCTAGCTTAAAGTCGAGGAGTCCGACCGGATCGGGCAGAAAGGTGACCCTAAGGTTGCTGAACAGCGCCTCCGGGGGCGGGAGCTCGACGACCTGCCCGTACTTCTTGGTGAGGTAGACCGCCAGCAGCCCCTTCGGCCCAAGGTTGATGACGCTGCCGTGTCGCAGAGGCAGGGGCACGTGATCCCAGCAAAACCCCTCCCATGCGTCGCGGACCTCTTGCGGCGTGAGCACGCGCCTTTCCGTGGCTGCCATGGGCTGGGCGGGGTTTGGGGGAATGAACGACCACGTGTACAAACCGGGGGCCACGTGTCCTGCTTCCTCTGGCCCAAGGACGGTGGGTGTCCTCCAAAGACGGTGGGTGTCCACGTGGGCAGACAGGGCCGAGGGCGACCGGTCTGGTCGCCATACCTCCAAAGGCCCACCTGGACATGTCTGAGCGACCAACCGAGTCGGACGACCAGAGCACCCGGACCCCATTCCGCGCCCCGGCCCACGTAACTGTCCACGTGACGGGGGGCCGCATCGCACACGCGGTCTTTCGCATGGAAGAGGAGGAGGAGGACGAGACGGACGAGACAAGCAGCAACGTGTCGCTGGCGGAGGGCGGCACAGGGCCGTGGCTGGGCGAAGACGACGAGGACTCGGACGTGACGAGCACCGCCGGACTGGATGGCGCCGCCGACCAACACGACCCATGGGACCTACTACCACCCGTGTGACCTCTTTTTCCTTTCAGTCAATAACAAATCCCTCGAGTTCTGAAACAACCCTCATTGCGACCTCATGGTCGTCCGGGGCCGGCTGGCCCTCGTCAAGGTCGATGGTCACGTACTCGCAATTGCTCTCGGGCACGGGCTCGGGTGCGCGCTCCGGCACCGCTGCTGCCGCCGCCTGGCGGTCGGGGTCACAGGCCGCCTGGCACTCGCGCACGCGCTCGATCGGGTGGGCGGGGATGTCGTCGAGCGCGGGCAGCGGGTCCACGCCCAGGATTTGCATCACGGATTCGCGCTGGTCGGCGGGGAAGTCGCGGCCCGTCACTGTCGGGTACGGCTGCGCGTCGGGACGCTGCGCGAGCTCTTCAGAGGCCAGCACCAGGCGCTGGTCCAGCATGGCGTTCGCGAGCGTGGCGCGCACGCTGTGCCAGGTCAACAGGATGGCGCGCGCGTCGGCGTCGAGGGCGCGACAGGCCACGTCGGCCGCCCCCTTCCAGCGCGCGGCCTCGGGGTCGAACGGCTGCCCCACGCACAGGGTGGACTCGAGCGCCGACGTGAGCCGCAGCACGGTCGCGTCGCGTGCCGCCTGGAGGGCGGCGCGCCGGCGCAGCGTGACCTGCTGGAGGACGCGGCGCGCCTCGACGGGTGCGTACGTGTCGATGATGCGGCCGTCGCGCAGGCGCGGCACGGGCTCGCGAAAGAGCGTCGCGCGCGTCGTCGCCATCACGAGCACCAGCTGTCGCCGCAGGTCGGCGTCCCGCGCCAGCGCGCCGTCCGCGAGGTCGACGCGCAGCGCGGCGGGGAGGGCAAAGTCGTCGTTGAACAGCGCACGGCGCACGTGGTCCTCCGTCGTCATCGGCGCGCCCTCGTCCAGCTCGCGCGGCGCCTCTCCGTAGACGACCGCGAGCGCGACCTGGAGCACGGTCTGGGTGATAAAGTCGACGACGCGCGCGGCCGGGAGGCCGGCCTCCTCAAACTCGGCGGCGTTCCGGTGAACGGCGGCCGACAGGTTCCAGCCCGACGCGCTGGTGACCTTTTGCGACACGGTGGCCAGGCGCAGGCGGTAGACCAGCCCGCCGTGCGTCTGGTTCCATGCCTGGAAGGCGGCATAGTCGAGCGCGAAGCGGCAGGTGGCGCGCACGACGCGGGCCATGGTGCGCTGCGACGCGCGAAAGTCGCGCACGGCCGCGCGGAGCGTGCCGAGCGCGGCGAGGTAGCGCTGCTGGCCGGCCACCAGCGCCTGGCGGTGCTCGGGACGCGCGGCGCACCACGCGTAGGCCTCGTCGGTGCAGACCGACGTAAACATCTGGACGTGCTCACGCGCCGCCTTGTCAAAGATGTGCGGGTCGAGTGCGATGAGCTGCGGCTCGCGCGCCATCTCGAGGGCCTCGGCGCTCATGTTGCCGACGTCGACCTGCGCCTGCACGTGGCCCTCGTGCATGCAGCGCGGGTTGCAGACCCTGGCCTCGGCCCAGTGGCGCTCGGCCAGGCGCGGGTCGACGGCGCGGCTCGCCTCGAGCCGGTCCAGCTCGGCCTGGAACTTGCGCGTCGCCGACGCCAGGTGGACGCACTCCATAAACATGGGGTTGGCCTCCTCCATGAAGCGCTTGACCGCCTCCTTCTCGCGGTCCGACAGCAGCTGCTTCTGCTCGATGCCGGCGGCGGCGCGGCGGCAGTGCACGATAAAGTGGACGACGGCGGGCTGCGTGGGCTCGCGCCGCCCGGTGCCGCACATGTACTCCATGTACATGTCGACGAACGAGGTGGCGTCTCCGACCTTGACGTTGCGCCGGTGCCAGAGCGAGTGCAGACGCAGCAGCTCGGCCACCACCGCCTCGCGGGCCAGTTCGACGCGGTGGTTGCGCCGCGTAAACGTCGAGCCGTGGATGAGCGCGGCGCGCTCCTCGCGCGACATGGTCTCGCGGCGCAGCGTGCTGGGCGAGTCGGCGGCCGGCTCGAGCGACGCGCGCGCCATCTGCGACACGGTGCCGGGCGGGAAGGCGCGCGCCAGGATGGTGCGCCGGTCGTCCACCATCTCGTCGTACAGGAACTCGCGCAGCACGACCAGGTCGTCGCCGGCCATGCAGTGCAGCGTGGGCAGCGGGCGCTCGGTGCCCGTGGGGTCCTCGAGCGGGCACGGCGGGCCGCGCATGAGGATGAAGATGAGCACCTGGACGTCGGGCAGCGCCAGTGTCCAGTCCTTGGCGTGGCGGCCCGCGTAGAGCGCCACGGCCAGGTGCTTGGCGCGCTCGACGGGGTCGCGGCTCACGCCGGCAAAGTAGGAGCGCAGCGCCACGTAGCGCGTGTGCAGCGGCACGGCGCCAAAGCCGACGCTGGAGAGGTAGCGCTCGGCGGGGTTGTTCTCCGAGTCGTACTCGTAGAGCACCAGGTTGCGCAGGCGCTCGCACACGACGGGCATGCCGGCGTGGTAGGCCTGCGTGGTCCACCGGCCGAGCGTGAGGTCGAACGCCTTGGCGGCCGCCTCCTCGGTGACGTACGTCAGCATGCGCAGCGAGCGCAGCGTGTCGGCGAACGGGCTGAACGCGGCGGTCGGGTCGGGCTCGTAGATGCCGGCGCCGACGTCCATCAGCGCGTCGAGCAGCGTGGTGGCGCCGAGGAACCACTTTTCCAGCTTGAGGCGCGGGCCCGCTTGGACGAAGCGCGTCATCTCGCCGGCGGCGAGCTCGTACACCTTGAGCGCCGCCACGCACGTCACCGGCAGCAGGCCGGTGCGCACGAGCACGTTGGCCAGCGCGAGCAGGTCGTACGCCTGCAGCTGCGAGCGGCGGTCCTCGAGCTTGGCGCTCTTGGTCTCGGCGCGCATACGCGTGTCGACGTGGCCCACCGTCATCTGGGTGGGCACGCCGCGCCCGGTGAACGTGGCCAGCGTGTAGGTGGCGATGCGGCGCGCGACCGGCTCGGGCATTGCCTGGGGCGGCGCATTGGTAAAGTAGACCTTGCAGAACTGCTTGTTGGCGATCGTGGTGACCGAGATGCGCTCGTGCTGGTCGTTGAACGCCATGTGGATGGTGCCGCTGCGCGCCGTGGTGGACGAGCGCGTGTTGGAGAAGTTGTGCGAGCGCGAGATGTAGCCGCCGCTCTTGATAAAATCGTACGTCTCGCGCATGCTGGCGGCGTGCTCCATCGACAGCTCGGACAGGCGCACCTCGTCCATGGTCTCGACGCCGCCCAGGATGTCGTTCTTCGCCGTCTCGGCCATGCTGCTCTTGTGGCCCAGGTCGCGGTAGTGGCGCGTGCTGTGCTGCAGCACCGTGGGCCCGATGAACGTCTTGCCGCACCCGGGCGGGCCGCTGACGACGACCGACACGCGCATGCAGTCGTCGGGCGACCCGCTGGCGATGCAGGCGACGGAGGTGGAGATGGCGAGCGCCACCGGGTACTGGCTCACCATCTGGTCGGCGGCGTGCCAGTGCGACATCAGGAAGGCGTACCAGCGGTCGATCGACGACGTGCTGCCGGGCGAGCCGGGCCAGATCGAGAGCCGGTGCAGCCAGTCCGACATGGGCTTGCCGCTGCTGACGGCGGCGCGCACCGCGGTGAGCACCTCCTCGAGGCCCTCGGGCATCTTGATGGTCACCGTGGCCGCCTCGTCGAGGTGCGCCGCCGTCTCCATGGCCGCGGCCTCCAGGTCGGCGGGGCGCTGCGCCAGCAGCGCGGCCTTGCGCGCAAACGTGGCCCCGGCGCGGTCAATCACCTCCATCAGGCCATAGTCGTCCAGGTAGTCGACGGTGGTGCCGCGCGTGGCCAGCACGTAGCGGTAGAACTCGTCCGAGCCCGCACCGAGGCCCGGGAACTTGGGCTGGCCGACCTGGCGCCACAGCTCCAGGTAGACGTCCGACTCGCGGTCGATCGGCGGCGTCATGTGCGGCATGGCGACGCGCTCCAGCACCATCGGGTGCAGGAACGAGAACTCGAGCCAGTACGAGTCCACGCCGTCGAGCGGCACGCCGACCATGTCGCAGTGGTTGCCCGTCAGGCTGCTCTTGACCCACATCGAGATCGAAAAGACGGCGCGGCGCCGCTCCTCGGGTCCCATCGACGGGTCGGTGGTGCACATGAGCGCGTACTGCTCCACGGCCGTGTTCCAGTCAAAGGCGCGTGCCAACTGGTGCTTCACGATCTGCGCAGTCAGGCTGCCCTGCGCAGGTGCGAGCTGCGGCTGTCGCTGCTCGCGCGCCCCGCCGAGCGGCGTCACGACGCGGCAGATCGTGTCGGCCCAGTCGCGGACCTGGTCGGCGCTGCCGAGGTCGCCTAGCGCGCTGCGCCAGTGGCTCATCTGGGCCGCGTCCAGTGTCACGTGCCCGCCGCCGCTGGGTCCCTGGCGTCCGCGCCGGCCGGGCTGCTGCTGTATCATCAGCTCGTGTTCGAGCTCCTTCGCAAAGGTGAGACCCGACGGCTTCATGACGCGGCGGTGGATCCACTGCTCGGTCGGCAGCGCGTTGCTGTAGAGTGGCTCGCCGTCCTCAGGTGCCGCCGCTGCTGCTGGTGCTGCCGCCGCTGGTGCCACCTTGGCCTCGGGTGCGACTGGGTCGGGCTCGACCGCGGCCTCGTCGTCCACCATGGGGGCGTCCTCCACGGGCGCCCGGACGACGGCTGCGCGAGCGTTCAGAGAGGAGGCGTGCGCTCGCGCGCACACTGCGCACCTTCGGGCCGGGGTCGTCCCGCCGCGACACCGTTGGCCTCGCGCGGGTACGAGGCAAAGAGGTAGGCTAGCGGTCGCCCGGACCCGCGCGGGTGCTCGGGCGTGGGCGAGTCGCGCAGCAGGCAGGCAAAGAGCTCGGCGGCGCCGCGGTACGAGTCCGCCTGCAGGATGGCGAGCGCGGTGCGCGCCGCGCGGCCCTCGACCGTGTTGCGGAAGGACGCGAGGCTGCGGCCCTCGTAGAGGAAGAGCGGCACCAGGAGCATGCGCACGTGCTCGGGCCCCGTGAGGCAGCGGTAGGCGCTGACCTCGGGGTTGCGCAGCTGCTGGTACACCGACTCGAGCGTGCGCCGCGCGAGGCGGTCGGTGTGCTGGAAGACGCGCATGCGCCCGGGCTTCACGTTTTGGTCCTTGGGCTTGCGCGCCAGCACGCGGATCCGCTCGCCCTCCTCGGGCGGGCGGGCGCGCTTGTTGGGCTCGCCCGCCCCCTCGCCGGCGCCGCGCTTGTTCCCGGCCATGACACCCGGGCGCACGAGGGAATGGCACCCCGCCCCCGCGCGTTTACATAACCAGGGTGTGGATACACCTACGGCTCCACGTGGCCCAGACGGACGTGGCCCACTCTGTCATAGACAATGAACGCGCCGGTGTGTTTGCACTGTCGCGGCCCGCTCTTCGACGCGCGCACCGGCACGTGTGGGCACACGGTCTGCGGCGCGTGCCTGGACACGCGTCGCGTGGCCGCGTGTCCCGTGTGCGGCGACCGGGAGGCCAGGTGGGGACCCAACCGCGCGGTGGCCGACCTGGTGGGCCTGGCCGCCGCGAGGGAGGAGCAGGACGCCTACGCGACGAGGACGGCACGCGACGCCGACCGCCTGGAGAACGAGGCGGCCCATGCGTGCCGTCTGGCCGACGCGCGAGGCACGCCCATTTCGGTCGAGGCGGGTGACCTCTTGTGCGACCAGAACCGCAACCTCCTGATCCTCGCGGCCGCCGCGGCCGCTGGGCTGATCAGCAAGGACGACGACTCGTTCAGGGCCGTGCGGGACTATGGTGCGCCACCATGCGCAACCCACTGGTATTCTACGGTCGAGGAGGGGACGACACCGGTCGTGCGCGTCCACGGTCGCCTGCGTGTCGTGTGCACCGCACCGAGGGAGACATGGATACAGCATGGTGCCCTTTATAAGCCGAAAAAGTAAACCGTGCTTCCCGCGCTCAGTGGCTGCCCTGGACAGGGGACCTGCCGCGGCAGGGACCGAGATCATCGACGGCTGTTTTCAGCGAGTCCACGCAGTCTTCCAAAGAGTCGAGTCGCTTCTCCACGGAGTCGAGCCGCTTCTCCACGGAAGCCAGTGCATCTTTCAACCCACTCACTCGACTTGCCACCTGCGCAGGGCTGTGGGCCTGGACGCCCCGTTGTCCACATCCGCGACCTGCTGGCACAGACGCTCTAGCAGGACGGCGACTCGGTCCTTAGCAGGCGCCCACATCCGGCCTCCAGCGACGCGGCACCGGGCATTGCTCACATACAGACGTTTAGTGGTGAAGGTTTGCGCGTCAAAACAGTGCCGGGGGCCGGCGGGGCGCGATAGATGGATTGAACTGGCCAATGCTGGTCACGGCTTGCGTGGCCGCCTCCCGGGCCTGTGCGTGCAGGTACCTTGCGACTGCTTCGCGGGTCTGGTTGACCCCCATGACCGTCTGGTTGCGGTACACGACGAGGCCGACGTGGACGTACATGCACATCCAGGTGGCCAATCCCCAACCGGACTCTCCTGTCCGTTCGGCGTCGTCTCCGAGATCCGTAGTGTATTCGGCGCGACCCTTCCCGTCCTCGTCCGTGTACACCTCTTGGTTCTTGTCCTCTTGATCCACCTTGTACGCCTTTACCTCTGCGGCATACAGGGACTGGTTGCCGTCGGCGTCCGGGGAGACGCCGCTGGCGTCCGGGGAGGCGCCGGTGCGCAGTTTGACAACCCCGCCCGTGTGCAGGACGTCAAGCGGCAGGAGCGCAGAGTCACAGCCACGCTCGCGTGCGGTGTACGGTGACGCGGTCGAGTCGACGGGCACCAGCTGGAAGCGGCACCTGCGGATGTCGGGGATGGCTTCCATCTGGGCATCGCCCTTGAGGCGCTTGCGCTCCACATCGGCAGAGAGGTTTGCGTAGGAGCAGATGGCGTCGCGTGGCCGGGTCTCGGTGCCCGCGTGGAGCCGCTCCCTGTCCACCAGCACGAGGAGGAAGCCGATCGAGTCTCCCGGGGTGGCCGAGTCTGGCCACAGGTCGAGTGCCTCGCGACAGTAGCCGGCGACTGTGACGACGCGCGTGTCTGCCGGCTCGCTGGTGCCGAACGACTCGCCGTTCGGGTGCTGGCGTGTCTGGAGGAAGCCGACAAAGTGGAGCAGGTCGGCGACGGCCTTCATGTCGACTGCGCCAATGCCCGACCCGTCACCACGCGCGAGGACGGAGGGCTGCAGGCGGTAGTCGCGCGCCATACGCGCATTCATGACCGTGAGTGGGCAGGGCGAGGAGAGCTCGTCGAGCATCGCCGGGTCCCAGTTGGGCCCTCCGGCCAGGCCCTTGACGTTCATCGAGAAAAGCGGCTCGCCCTGGATGGCCACGTGGTCAATAACCTTTTCGGTCACGCGCCCCTCCGAGTCGCGCTCGTGGACCGTCCACGTCGAGGGGATCTCGCGGTAGCGGACCGGCTGCGTCATGTTGCCGTACTGGTACTCGCTGCCCTTGCCGTGCCGCTTGGTCGCCGAAGTCATCCCAAAGGCGTCGGAGGGCCGCTTGGACGAGAAGAGGCCGCCGATGTTCCTGCCCACGAGCATGCTGCCGGCGTGCGGGGCGGTGCCCATGCCGGGCACCCGCAGGCGGCTGTCCCAGAGCACGTCCACCGGTCTTCCTGCGGACGCGAATGCCATCGCGAGTGGGTGGGTGTGTGCAACTCGCCCTCGCGCGCGCCCACATAGACTCGCGCGGCGCGCGTATGTGAGCCGTGCGCAAGTCCGGTAGCACGTGCACAGCCATGGACGAAGCCGAGTCCAACGACCCCGTGGCGCTCAGGAAGGCCATCGCCAGGCTCGAGGACCAGCTCGTGCGCCTGCGGGCGGAAGCCAGGGACGCGCTCAAGGCCAAGTTCGAAGCGGAGGAAGACCGCGACCGAGGCACGCAAGACAGAGCGGCCGCGCTCGAGGAGGAGAGGAAGCGGCGTCTGGATGAGAAGAGGAGGCTGGAGGGGGAGATTCGGGCCAGCCGGGCGACGCTCGCCAGTGCGATCGATGCGTGCACGGACCTCGTCACCAACCTCGCCGGCATGCGCGTGCGCCTGGCAGTTCGCATGCCGCGTCAAGACGGGGAGACAGCCGAGGACCTGGTCAGACGTGCGGCCGGAAGGATCCTCGACGAGGGCAAGAGGCTTCTCGATTCTCTCGGCGTGTCCAATGCAGGCGAGCTCATCCAACGGGCACGCGCCTCGGCGCTGGCCGCATACAAGGAGGAGTCGGACGTGTGGTCGCGGCAGTCCGGCGAGATGGCACTGGCGCTCCGGCAGTCACAGCAGGAGGTGGCCGAGATGCGCCGCGAGTTGGTCGACCCTGTCGTGGCACAGGCCAGGGCCACGCACCAGCTCAAGGTCAGCAAGCAGGAGGACGAGAAGCGGTTCCAGCACTACGAGCGCATGCTCGGCGAGCAGGAGGCGCTATTCAGGGAGCAGGTAGAAAAGCTACAGAAGGAGGCCGAATCCCAGTCGAGAGGCGCCGCCGACACGCTCTCCGCGATGCAGACCCAGCTGGCCCATGCGAACGACCTGCTCGAGCAGCAGAGACTGGAGAACGCGCGGCTGCTCGCAGAGCTCAATGCCCGCTCCGCAAGGGCCTCGGACCCCATGGAAGAGGGGGAAGAGGAGCAGGGAACCGCTAGCAGCCTTGCGCGTCAGATCAAGGAGCTCACCCGCGAAGTGGCAGAGAACAGGGGACGTGCCGAGTCCGCCGCGAGCGACCTGAAGGTCGCCACGGAATACCGGGCCCGCCTCGAAAAGTCCTTGGTCGAGCGACAGGGGGAGGCCGACCAGCTGCGGCAGGCCCTGGTGCATGCACAAGCTGTGGTCGGACAGCAAGCGCGCACACAGGAGCAGGTACTGGCCGAGTCGGGCCTGCGAGGAGCCGCGGCGGAACGGGCGATCGCGGAATCGAGAGTGGCCGTCGAGGCGCTCCAAGCGGAACTGCAAAGGTCGTCGGAGGCACGGGGGAAACTCGACGAGGAGCTGGCCAGCACGAGGCGCAGCAGGGACGAGGCGCAGAAGCGGTTGGACGAAGCGCTCTCGAAGCTGCGGATGGGCGAGGAAGAACTCGCACGCGCGCGGAAGCAGTCGGAGGAGCTACGGTCGCAGCTGTCCGCGCAGACCGAGCAATCGAAGGCGATCGCCGCCGAGGCGGGGAGCCGGCTGACCCAGGAGGTGTCCAAGACCGAAAGGGTCCGATCCCAGGCACAGGATCTGTGGAAGGCCCTCGAGGGGTCTAACGCGGCCCTCTCGGAGACCACGCAGAAGCTGGAGGAGCGGGTCTCGGAGGCCACCAGGGCCCGCTCCGAGGCGGAGGAACAGGCCCGCGTGGCACAGGACAGGGCGGTCGTGTTGGGCAGCGAGGTCTCCTCGCTCAGGGATCGAGTGGCTGCCCAGACAAGCGTCATGAAGGAGCTGTCCGAGAGGCTCGGCGGCATGGAGTCCCAGGTGGCACGGGCGCGCGCACTCGAGGCCATGCGCAAGGAACTGGAGGCCAAGTACAGGAGCGCCGCGGAGACCGAGAGGAAGAATACCGAACGGGTCCTGAGCGCCGAGTCCCGTGCGAAGAGCGAGAAGGAGGCGGCGGCGAGCGCCCTGAGAGAGGCTAGCGCCGTCCGAGGCGAGCTGGCGTCTTCGGAGAAACGCCTGGGGAAGACCACGGAGGAGCTGAAGAGGGCAGAATCGGCGCTCGCGGGTGCCACGAAGGAGCGACAGGCCCTTGCAGAAAAGGCGGCCGAACTCGATGCCAGCCTGCGCGAGGCGCTCAAGTCCAAATCGGAGCTCGTTACAAAGAGCAACCGGCTCGAGCGCGAGCTCGGCGAGTCGGAACGAAAGGCTGCCAAGCTGGACTGGTCGGTCGAGGAACTGAAGAAGACAGTCACGCGTCGCCAGGAAAAGATAGACAAGGAACGCAAGGGGTGCGAAGAACTGGAAAGGCAACTAGGCATCACAAGGTCGGAGAAGCTCAGGGCGCAGCGCGAGCTCGAGCGCCTGAAGGGCAAGGTCGACGAGGACGTGTCCTCCGCGACAGCCGATGCGCTCACCAAGAAGGACGCGGCCGAGCGGGCGCTTGCTGCCGCACGGGAAGGCGAGAGGGAGGCGCGCATACAGCTCGGGGTGGCACAGACCGACCTGGAGAATGTACGAGGAGACCTTCTTGCGGCAAGGGAGAAGGAGCAGGCCGCCCTGGCGCTGCTGGAGAGCACGCGGCGCGAGCTGGCCGATGTGCGGCAGAGGGAGCAGTCGCTCTCCGCGCAGCTGGAGGAAGCCCGGAAGGCGCTCGCCGCCGCGGACGAGACACGGAAGACCGCGGTCTCGCTCGTGCAGGCAGAACTCCAGCGTGCACAGGACGGCGAGCGGGCGGCGCGCGAGGAGCTGGGCGTGGCACTGCGCAAGACGGAGGAGGAAAGCAGGGCCGCTCTTGAGAGGGACACGCTCCTTCGGGGGGAACTCGAGCGCAGCGCCGCGTCCGCGTCCGAGCTGCAGCTCGAGCTGCAGAGCGCCACCGCGGCGCGGGAAGAGATGGCACGGCGACTCGGTGCGGTGGAGAGAGACGCAGAGGAGGCGAACAAGGAGCTTGCTGCGGCGTCCGCCAGCGTCAGCGCCCTCACAGAACAGCTCCGTGAGGCCAACTTGAGCCTCGAGGCGTCGCGGGTCGTCGCGCGTCAGCAGGTCCAGGAGGCAGACGGTGCGCGTGCCGAAGTCGCGAGACTGGCCACCGCACTCGAGCGGTCGAAGGAGCGCGGCGCGGCGCTGTCCTCCGAGCTAAAGGTTCTGCGGGGAGGGGTCGTGGACGGCAAACTCGCCCTGGACCAATCGCTCTCGAGGGCGAGCGATGCCGAGGGACTTCTTGCGGAGGCGCGCACGCAGCTCGCACTCGCGCGGACGACAGAGACGGCCACGAAGCAGTGGCTGCAGGAGGCCCGGGCCAAGCTCGAGACCGCCCGCGCAGAGGAACGCAGGACCGCCCTTGCGCTGGAGGCGAAGGAGAGGGACCTCGTGAACCTGCGACTGTCGAGCCAGGCGGCACTCGAGGCCGTGCGCGCGACCGCGACGGCCAGCCACGACCACGCGCTCGCGCTGGTGGAGGGTCGCGTCGCCCTACTGTCCGAGCGACAGAAAGAGCTCCAGGCACAGGCCGCGGAGCGCCAGGCGGCGCTCGAGGCGCGGACCGCAGAGATGAAGGGAGCACTGGAGCGGGCGGAGCGGGCCGAGGGCGCCGTCGCCGACGCCAGGAAGGGACTGGCCGCCCAGCTCGTCGAGTACAAGGCCCAGTGCGAAGCGCGCGTTGCGCAAGCCAAGGACGGCGAGACGCGCGCACTTGCCGCGGCGCGCGACGCGGACGAGCGCGTGGCGCGCATCGAGGCAGAGGTGCGTGCCGTCACCGACCAGAACAGAGCCGCCGTCGCCTACCTCGTGAACCGCGGAGGGGACGGGGACGGCATCCAGGCGATCGGCAGCCTCCTCGCCAGGCGCACCCAGGAGCTCGAGGATGCTGTGCGACAGGCCGAGGCGGAGCGGGCCAAGGCCAGGCAGACCATCGAGCAGACCAACGGGGCGAGATCCGAGGATGCGGAGGCGCGCCGCAAGCTGGAACAGCGGCTGGCCGAGTGCGAGGCGGAGATCGGGCGGCTCCGCGCAAAGGCCGCCGCCGAGACGGACCACGCACAGGCCGCCGCCGACCCGAGCATGGACGCGGAGGAGGCCGACAGCGATGGCAACAGCGGTGGTCCCGAGGACGTCGGCATGGACGCGGCTGATTCGAAGGGTGACGACGGAGACGAGGAAAAGAAGGGACTCGACGCAGACGATGATGTCGCGATGGGCACGGGCGCCGGGGCGCCGTCCCGCGCGTGGATGTCGATGTCTCACCTGGCGTCCGTGCTCCCGACGGTGCCGCCCTACCGGAAGGGGCGCCGTCCTCAGGCGCCTCCCCCTGCGAAGGGCAAGGGCCCGTCCCCTGTGCGCACCGACCTGGACACCTTTCTGCGCAACGTGCGCCTCAAGTGAATACACGCACGCCTGAACACGCACTCGTCCGCTGCGCACGCATGTCTGTCCCGCAGCGCAGGAAGCCACGCCCCGGCCCACTCGACCTGTACGAGGACACGGCGGACGGCGGGAGTGCGCCGCCGACGCCGGCGCACGCCGGGACGCCGCGGTATGGGGCGTCTTCGAACGCGCTGCACGCCAAGGCGCGCGCCGAGGCGTCCAGGCTCCTGGGCGTGCACGTTGACGACGTGGTCCCAGACCCAGACTATGAAGAGACGGGCTCGATGGTCGTCCACCTCTCGGGCCTGCGCAACCCGGCGGACACGGTCGCGATACTGGAGCGCGCGCGCGGCCTGGGCGCCCGCGTCGGCGTCGACACCACTCACGGCGGAAGGACTCTCGCGCTGAGCATCCGACCCCACCTCGTCCGCTGGCGACGTGTGCACGACCTGCTCCTCGTCGGGACGGCGCTGGTCGCGGCCGTCGCCGGGGCGTTCGCCGAACGCTACGTGTTGGCTTAATACACCAAGGATGTGGGCACCGCTGGGTGGGCTGGCGCACACATGGCACTCGAGGTCGCACACTGGGCACCGCACGCGCCGCCGCCAGGGCACGCCGACATGGCGCGCGTGGCGCCCGTGTCGTTCCAGAACACGGCGGCCGGCGTGCTCGCCGTCCTGGCGCAGCACATCCGCGACGTGCGCGAGGACGGCGCGCACCACTCGTCGACCATGCACGCGCGGCTGAGCTTCCGCGTGCCCGGGCGCGTCTGCGAGACCACGCTGGCCGCCGCGGTGCAGGCGGTCGAGGCGCTGCGCAACGAGAGCTACCGCGTCGGCGACGTCGAGTGGAAGTGCGTCGCCGAGGGCGTCAGCGAGGCCTTCCTCTACGTGCACCTCGCGCCGCTCTTCGGCGCCACGCGGAAGCGCGCGCGCGCCGCCGCGCACGACGAGGAGGACGAAGACCCGTTCCTCGACTGCGACGACGAGGACGAGGACGAAGCAGTCGAGGAGGAGACCACACAGCAGGACACCGATACCGAGGGAGCAGTCGCGCACCCCCTGATCGACTGGGCACGGGGTCGGCTGAGTCTCGCCAGGGAGCGCCTCCGGCCGGTGGTGGCGGCCGTGATGCAGTCCGGCTCCGCGCCGCCCCAGGCCGCCGGGAAAGCGCGCAAGACGCGGCGCGCCGCGCGGCGCGAGATCGTGGACCGCATGCACGCGCTAGCGCTGCGCGGCCACGAGGAGCTGCAGGACGCCGCGTCGCGCGTCCCCGCCGACACGCAGAGTGTGGCCAGCCAGTGCAACGTGCCCGTGCGCGCCTACTTTCGGTTCCAGCTGATGATCGAGGCGCTGCACGCCGTGCTGTGGGGCGCGTGCCGCGACGCGCGGCGGCCCATGTGTCGCGCGTGGCCGCGGTGGCAGCTCGACGCCGCGATGCCGGACGCGCCCGACGCGGCCGACTATGACGAGGACAGGCAGTGCCGCTGCCTCGACCTGGTGCCGCCCGCGGAGGGGCTGTGCATGTCGGTGCCGCTGCTGCTGCGCGTCGGCATGTCGCACCTGCGCAACCAGTCCTACGCGCGCCCCTACCGCTTCACGCTCACGTTCGGGCCCACCACCGTCCGCTTTAGCATCACACACACGCGCTGCCCGCTACACCAGGCGCCTACGCGTCCAGAGAGCTGTGCACCTCGCGCACCAGGGTTTGGGGGCGCAGTCGCGTAGCTGCGTCTGGTTTCAAATGAAGGCCGTGTCCGTTCCCGGTGGCGCGCACGCAGTTCGACGCCGGCGCCAGGCAGTGCTCGCTCCAGAGACGGAGGGCGCGGTCAAACTCGGACTGGGCCTCCTTCCAGAGGCGCGAGGCGAGCGGGGTCGGCGGCGCTTTCGCGGCGGCCGCGCGCGCCTCGAGCCACAGCGCGCGCCACGCGCCCAGCGACCCGCCGTGCGCCATGCGCGGGCCAGACGACCCCGCGTCGGCGAAGAAGAAGGCGGCGCCCACGTCGGTCTTTAGGTCACACAGGGGGCACGACAGATAGGCACCGGTGGCGGCCGCAGCAGCGACGTTCGGCCCGGTGGCTGCGGTGGTCCACGGCGCCGCGTCGTCGTCCAGTCCGTGCCGCGACCACGCGAGGCCACAGGAGAGCCACTCCGTGGCCGCCCACATCGACACCACGATCGAGGCGGTGTCGGTGCCTGCCGCAAACCAGTCGACGAAGGGCGGCACGCGGACCGTCTGCGCCGGGCGCGACGTGTCCTCGGCGGCGAGGCGCTCGAGCCACGCGCGCACCAGGTAGGTCGCGCAGAGGAGCGACCAGGCGCGCCACGGCGAGTGTCCGCCTGCGTCGTCCAGCAGGACGGTGGCGAGCTCGGCCGCCGCCAGGGCGCGCGTGGTGCGGAGCCTCAGGCTCGCCGTCGACCACGCGTACGGACCGGTCCACGCCGGGCGCGGGCGCTCGGCGAGCGGCAGCACGCACATGGCGCCGGACGCGGCATCGTACAGCAGGCCCACGGCGCGCATGTAGGCGTACGCCGCGCGCAGGACGGCGGTGCACGCGACGGGCAGCGCGCGCAGCGATGCGTGTGCCGCCGCCACGCTGCGGTAGCGGACAAGTACCGTCTGGTCCTCGACCATGTCTGGCCGTCCGTCCGGCCACTTCGCGTCGGCCTGGCTGTGCAGCGCGCCGTGCAAGGCGGCGCTCGTGGGCGCCGCCAGCACGAGGAAACGTCGCGCCTGCCGCCACGTCGCGTCCTCGGCGTACGGGTCAAAGACGTAGCCGACGGCGGTGGCGCGCGGCGGCACCGGGTCGCCGACCAGTGCCCCGTGGTCGCCGGCCCGCAGGGCGGCGTGCACTGCGTCCTCGAAGAGCGGCACCGAGTCGCACTCGGCCGGCACGATGCCCGCGAGCCCGGCGTCCGTGCTGACCGGGGCGCCGGCGTCCATGAGGGCCACGCCGCGCCGGACGACGTAGCCGTCCGCCAGTTTGGCCATGACACCGGGGTCGGCCAGCAAATCGGGCGGGACGGAGCGGCAGACCGACAGGAGCTGGACCTGGACCGCGTGGAGCGCGACAGGCCTCGCGGTGCCGTGCACGATCTGCTCGGCCTCGCCGCGCGGGAGGCCGCGCGCCACCAGGTCGCGCACGGCCGCCTCGCGCATGGCGTCGCGGTCGACGCCCATCGGCACGTCGTCGCCGTCCATTGTGCCGTCTTTGGTGCGCGCACCGTCAGAGCCCACGTACGCCGCCGCGCGCGTATGCGCATCCACGCACCCGCACCCCGCGCGCCCATCGCACGACCCGGCATACGCCCGGGCCCCGCTGCCATGAGCACCCTCGCTGTCCCCGTCAAGATCGCTTCCAAGCCAAAGCCGGCAACCAATACCCCGGCTCCCGTGCCCGCGCCCACGCCTACGTCCGTCCCGGACGCCAAGGCGAACGACGAGCGCAAGAGCGAGCCCGCGCCGGCTGTCGATGCGCCCGCCAAGAAGAAGCGCAAGCACGCGGCGCCGCTCATGGCCGCCGACGCGTTCGCCGCCATGGATGGCGGGGCGCGCGACCCGCCGCTGGTGCGGGCCGACGGTATCCGCGCGGCCATGGGGCCCGACGAGAAGCGGAAGGTCAAGCGCGACTTCTTGGCGTTCGTGCAGCAGGTGCTGAACGGCACGACGCGCGACCTCCTGAAGGACGCGTCTGCCTACTCGCACCAGCGGCGCATGACCCCGAAGATGCTGTCGGCCTCGATCGCCACCTCGGCGCGGCTGCGCGAGAGCTGGAACGCCGACGACTGCGACCCCGCGGATCCGCTCTCGGCCGCCGCCGCCGCCGGAAAGGCGAACGAGAAGGAGGAGGGGGACGACGAGGTGAAGGAGGAGGACGTGGAGGCGCTCATCGGCGACGACGAGGACGGGGCGGACGAAGGGCCCAGCGCCGGGGCGATCGCAGAGAAGCTGCGCGGCAACGTGTCTGGCCTGCTCAAGCAGATATCCGAGGCGGCGCTGGACATCGGCACGCGCTACACCAAGCTCTACAAGGAACACCTGACATCGCAAAAGATCGCCCGCGACGCCCTCGTGGCGGAGCACAAGGGCGAGCTCGGCTCTGTCGGCAAGCCGCTGTCCAATGACCTCTCCGCCGCCGAGCGCCAGAAGGAGACGCTGCGCCGCGCGCAGGCCGTGGCCAAGCACATGCGCGGCAAGAAGCTGGGCAAGTTCACCTCGAAGCGCGCCGCGACCCTCCTGGGCCTGCGCGTCGACCTCGCCAACGTGGTGATCCTCGTACGTTCGCTCGCCGAGGACGCGTCGCGTGCGTTCTGCGCCGCGGTCGCCGGCGCGCTCGACTCGCTCCTCGGCACCCTCTGCGCCGCGGCCACGCGCTCCTCGATCGTGCGCGTCAAGACGGCCAAGAAGCCCGAGGACGGCGGCCGCAAGGCCAAGCGCCCAAAGGCGGGAGGAGAGGCCAAGCGCCCCGACGGGGACGGCGGGGAGCCGTGTGGCCTGATCTCGTACGAGCACTTTGTGACCGGACTCATCCGGCGGAAGCGCGTGCACCTGGAGAAGGCGCAGACGGTCTACCTCGACGGGCACAGGTGCCGCCGCAAGGTCAAGATCGAGTACGAGGTCACCGACGCCGACCTGCTGCGCCTGGTGGCGCAGTTCATGCCCTTTGAGCGGCACGTGCTCACTGCCATGGCCTCGTGCAAGTCCGTCGCCGACGCGTTCGCCGCCATCGACAGGGCCGCGCTCATCTAGGATTCAGTTTACCAGAATACAGGGACCGTGTCGCCCACGCCTGGCACGTGTACCGCTGCGCACGATGCGGTCGTTGGGGTGAGGCGCAGGTACGGGCAGGTCACCACGCTGCGCGGCAGCGCGGACGACGGGCGCACCAGCCCGCTCGCGAGGTGGACCAGTGTGTAGTTGCCGACGACCGCGCGCTGTGCCGCGATGCCGGCCCTCGCGATCGCCGCCGCGCCCTCGGGGCCGTCGAGCCACGCCGACTCGTGGTGCGGCACGACCAGGACGGCGCTGCGCACCAGCTCCTTGAGCGCCGGGTGCCGCGCGGCGGCGTCGCGGTACTTGCGCGCCAGGTCGTCGTTGGTGAAGATCACGCCCACGGGCAGGTCGCCCTCGGGCGAGTGCGGCTCGCCGACAGAGTGCGCGCCCACGAGCACGTTGGCGACCGGCGCACGCGCCCACACGTCGGCCGTGCAGTGCGTCAGCAGGAACGTGTAGAGCGCCGCCGGAACCTCGGCCGTGACGCCCACCGCGAGTCGCGCGTCGATGCACGCGCGGTGGAACATGCGCACGTGCCGCTCGCGTGGTACCGCGAGCACGCAGATCGCGTCGGACTCGGCCACGTCGCCGTCCGGCGTCAGGTACGACAGGTCCACTGGCGTGCCGCACGCGCACGGGGCCCGGAAGCGCAGCTCGAGCGCGCCCTCCTCGACGAGCGCGGGTGCGTACTTGGTGCCCGCGACGCAGACCGCGTGGTGTATGGATCGCGACCCGCGCGGCACCACCACCTCGAGCACCCGCTCGCCGGACGACGCGGGCTCCGCGAGCGCATCGATCTCCAGGATGTGCAGCGTGCAGGTGGCGCAGCGCGACGCCCAGTTGTACGGCGCCGTGTATGAGTGCGACGGGCCGTCGGGCTGCCTTCGAACGGCACTGGACGAGGCCATACCGCTGCCACCTCCTTCTCGGGATCTACATACCACGCTGATATGTGGGGCAGGCGACGAGACCGCGAGGGTCCATGTGCTTCCCTGCGCACGCCAGGTACCAACCGGTCGACGTTGCCAGCAGCAGCGGCGGCGCCAGCAGCAGCGGCGGCGACAGCGGACGGCGGTGCGGCTGCGTGCGCGACGCGTGCTGCGGCTGCTGCGGCGCCTACATCAAGGAGACGTGCATCAAGCCGCTCGCCTGGCTGACCGTCGCGGTCCTCGTGGTCGGCGCCATCGTGCTCACCCTGCACCTGACCACCGGGCTGATCTGACGGCGTGCGCGTACCGCCGTCGCAGCAGAGGGCCGATTCGCCTGGGCTTGTGCGTACGCGCACGTACCGTTGGGGCGGCGCAGGCGCGCGTCGCGCGACGCCCACATTCGGTCGTACGTCATGTCGAGCGACGGCAACGCCAAGGACAAGCCCGGGTCGGACAAGAAGAAGGGCAAGAAGAAGGGACGCGTCGGCAGCCTGTGGTCCGACTACGTGGCGCACCGTCTGCTGGTGGCCGGGGGCATGCCGCGCATCTCGGAGAAACAGGGCCACGTCCGCGTGGTCAATCGCTACATACATCGCATGGTCGGCACCGTGACTGCGCGTGCGCGCCGCCACGCCGCCGCCGAGAACTGCGGCACCCTTGCGTACATTCACGTGCGCAAGGCGCTCGAGGAGCTGGGGTGTCGCCGCCTGCACCTTTGCATGACGCGACGCGAGTCCGAGATGGTAGAGAAGGCCGCCCAGCGGCGGGCCAAGACCGCGGAGCGCACCGCCGCCAAGAGGGAGGCCGCCGCTGCGCAGGAGAAGCCAGTCGTCGCGGACGCGTAGACATACAGCAGAATAAACCGTCTCCGTACGCGCACCCGCCAGCGCTCTCGTCTCCTGTGTCTGTCCCCTGATCGGGCGCGCACACGCACACGCGCGTTCACACGCTCACACGTACATTCGGTCGCGTTCCCATGCCACGCTCCAAGGTCGTCGAAGGCAGCAAGGTCATTCACCTGGACAAGTCCCAGGTCGTGGAACTGGCAAAGGTGGTTGCCAAGTCTGGGCTCCTTGGGAGTATCCTCAAGGGGTCTGTTGGGATAAAGCAGCCGCGCAAGACCCTCGTGAAGGCAGGCAAGCCCAAGGCCGAGAAGAAGCCCAAGGCGGCCGAGAAGAAGGAGAAGAAGAAGAAGAAGAGCGATAGCGACAGTGACACTGACTCGGAGACCGTTTCGGTCCTCCGCCGAAAGCTCAAGGCCCTTTCCGCCCGGAAGGACGCCCGCTCCAAGAAACCCAGCGAGGACCGCGCCGTCGAGGACTCGGCCGACGCCGAGGGAGAGGCGCCCAAGGTTCAGCGCAGCCGGCCGGGGACCAGGATGCGCCAGCTGCGGCACAAGCTGTTGTCCCGCCTGTCGGATAGCGCCGCTCACGTGCCGCGCATCATCCCGCAGAAGGTGATGCGGCGCCTGATCGAGGCCATGTACCCGTCGATGCTCCTATCCAACGACGCGGTGGCGCTGGTGTGCTCGAACGTGCTGACGCTGATTCCGCGCATCCAACGCGCCGTGGCGCTGACCCGCAAGTGCGCGCCCAACGTCGGCGACGACCCGAAGGCCAAGACGCCGCCTGTCCGTGCCGCCCTCCTCGAGCAGTGCCTCTGGCGCGGCTAGCACGCGTAGTCCTGTCTGAATACACGGCGACTTTACATCATTCGTTTCCACTCGCGTCCGGGCAGACAGGACACGAAGCCGGCGGCGAGCAAGGCGAAGGCGTAGAGGTAGGCCAGGACGACGGGCCCGCGTGCCGCCGTGGGACCGAGGCCCGTGCTTCGGCGGAAGAAGGGGTCGCGCTGGAAGGCCAGCACGGGCGCCGGCTCGGGCACGCACACCGGGTCGCTCAGCACGTCGGGCGTGTGGCCCGGTTCGCACGCGCACGACACGGGCGACGTCGGCTGCCCGGCGCCGCACACGTGCCGCGAGCACACCGGGTAGGTGCCCGCCCCGTTGGCGCGGAACACGCCCACGCACACGCACGTCCCGTTCACCAGCGCGCCCGTGTCGACGCCACACACGCTCGTGCGGCACCGCGTGTCCGTCCACCCGGCCTCGCACACGCACGTGGTGGCGTCGCTCCGCGACCCGTGCGCGCCGCAGTCGGCGAGCTCGCAGTCCGCGCCCGTCCAGCCGCCGTCGCACGTGCACGCCAGCGTCTCGGGGTCGAGCACGCCGTGCGCGCCGCACAGCACCGCCTGCAGCTCGGCGGTGCGCACGGCGCACGTGTCGCCCGTCCACCCGGCGTCGCACGCGCACGACGTGCCGTCCTCGCGGCACGCGCCGTGGTCCGAGCACTGAGCGGCGCCGCACGCGCGCGGCGCCAGGGCGCAGTCGGGCGCCACCCAGCCGCCGGTGCAGTTGCACGGCCCCTCCTCGCCGACGCACAGGCCGCGGCCGGCGCACACGTCCAGCGAGCAGTTTTGGTGCGAGCGCGTGCAGTTCGGCATGAGCATGCTCGGGTCGGCGCAGGTCTCGCACGCGACGCCGCCGTACGGCGCCGTGCAGTTGCACGCGGTGGCGCTGCACTCCTCGGCGCGCCCGTTGCAGCGCCACGCGCAGTCGGCGCACCACGTGCTGGGCTCCGCGGTCACCGAGACCCGGAGCGTGGCCCCGGCGGCGCACTTGACAAAGGCGGGCAGCACGCGCACGGCGCGCGTGGTGGACGGCATGAAGGGCAGCGCCTGCGCGCCCAGCACGGTGCTGTTCAGCGCCGTCTCGGCGCGCACAATGTAGACCGAGCCCACGGGCCCGGTGAGCGTGCCGCGCGTCGCGTATGCGCCGACGCGCAGCCCAAACACGGCCACCGACAGCGACGCCGCGCACTGGAGCACGGGCGAGGTGGCGTTCTGCACCGGCACGTAGCCGTCCGCGCACACGCACACGCGCACCGCCGTGGCGACCGCGGAGGTCGTCGCGGCGACGTCGACGACGCACTCCTGGGCGGCGCCGGCGCAGTCGGCGTCCGAGAGGCAGGCGGACGCGCCGCTGCTCCAGGCGGCGGCGACCGGGGGCGCGACCGGCGACACGTAGAGCTCGTCGGGCACGGCCGACTCGTAGACCAGCTTCCAGGCGGGGGTGTCGACCGTGTCGCCGGTGGCGCCCGGCGCGGTCTCGGTGAGCGCCTCGGCGGGCACGGGCGGCGACACGAGCACCGGCACGCCGGCCACGTCGCCGCCCAGCGTGGCCAGCGCGAGCGCGGCGCCGGCGAGGTCGGCGGACGCGGCGCCCACCACGGGCTGCGTGTAGACGCCGATGGCCACGACCGACGACGCGGCGCGCACCGCGTTGTGCAGCGCCACCAGGTCGCAGCGCGCGCCGCCCACCCCGGCCGCGCACGCGCACGCAAAGGTGGACGGGTCGGCGCACGTGCCGTTCACGCCGCACCACTCGGTGCACGTCATGCAGTGCCGGTCGTGCGTGGGCATGCTGCCGGCGGCGGCGCTGGCGGCGGGCGCGAACGAGTTGACAAAGAAGCGGCGCCCGGCGCCGCAGATCACGAGCACGTCCAGCGGCGAGAGCGGGTACGGCGGCGCGGCCTGGAAGGTGTTGCGCACGAGCGCGTACCCGTCCATCACAAAGTGCGTCTCGTCGACGGGGTCGGACACGAAGGAGCGGCACGCCCACGCGTCGCACGACCACACGGCGGGCCACCGCGGCACGACCTCGTAGCGCGACCCGTCCAGCGCGTCGCCGTACACGATGACGCCGCCGTACGGGGTGGAGACGTTCGGGGCCGACTCGGGCTCGCAGGCGGCCGATACGAGGCTGCGCTGGCGCTGACCCCACGGGCAGCGGCACCGGCTGTGCTCGGGCCCGCGCGCCGAGTGGGCGCACCGGCCCGCGTGCCGCGCCGCGCACACCGCGTCGCTGGTGCACGGCACCGCCGGCGCGTGGTACGCGCCGACGCACACGGCCACGGCTAGTAGCAATGCACAGAGCCGCTCCATGTGGAAGGCAGCAAAGGCAAAGTCGGTGAAGCACACATACAGGCATGTATTCAATCGGCTCTGGTGGCATCTGGTTCCGGTAGTGCCGTCCCTCCCGGACTGGAAGCCCGAACGTCCGCCGGAGACGCGGGTGTGTCCCCTGACGGGCCGATGGGCGCATCCGGTGGGGTGAGGCATGCAGGGATGTCGGCCTCCGTGGGCAGGGGTGCGGCAGGTTTGCTGGCATCCGCACGGAGCGCGTCGTACTCGCGGCGAACGGCGCTTGCGCACTCGATCGCCATGGACACCAGGTTGAGTGGGTGGCGCACTCTGTCCCCGGTCGACTTGTTGAGTGCGTCGAGAACGAGGTGGTGCCTTGCCAGCCGCTTCATGTGCCTGCGTGTCTTCTCCTCGACGACTGTTGTGCGGTAGGGCAGGCTGTTCCACATCATGGTCTCAGACCGTCCCTCGTCGTCTTCGGGCCCGCGCCGCTTCCTGGCCCGCTCGACCACACTCGCCTCCCACATGCCGCACATCCGGTCGTCGACCATCTCGCGGAGAATCAAAACGGAGGTCCCAGCCTCTATGGAGTGCGCCAGCATAGCCGAGGACATTGACATACGTGCCGAGGTACGAACCACGTCGCAGCACCGTCCTACGTGCCACGCGAGGACACACCCGAGGCCCGCAAGCCGCCGGGCACCGGGAAGCGGGAGTCACAGAGGGCCGAGATCTCTGACCGGAGGCGGCATGTGCCGGCGGCCGTCGCGGCGTACGGGCGCCCGTCTCCCGAGTCAGGCGGTGCTCCCGTGAACGCCGTGGAGCACAGCGAGTGCGAAGGGGTAGACCTCAGCGGAGCCATAGAGGCCGCCGGTGCCATTGACCCTGCGCTCGATTGACCACGTGTGGTGTGCATATCTGGAATACATGCGCATTCGAGATGTGCTCGCACACAGACACACTTAGTGCACCGGGTCCTTGGCATGGCCGCCACGCTGCAAGGGTTTCTAGAGTCCGTGGTCGATTGCTTCGTGGCCTTGGAGGCGACGCTGAACGGCAGACCGCGGCTCGTGTGCGTGCGCTGCACCCTGGTGTTCGAAGGCCCGGTGGGGATGGCAAAGCAGCGCCGCATCTGCAACGCGATGGGGCAAGTCTTCATCGTCGGCCTCCGTGAGGAGGGCCCCACGACGCGCATCATCATCGAGGCTTCGCCGGGGGTTATCCGGAGGATCAGGGAGACCCCGATGCACGAACTCGGCCTGGCGTTCGGCGTGCCCGTCGTGTCCATTTCCGATTAAGTGCCCGTGTCGCCGCGCTGTCAGTAGTGAATACACACATCCCCTTTACTCTTTCTCCGGCTCCCCGTCCTTGTCACTCCGACGTTGCGCGATCCACAAATATCGCCACTCAACGGTTTCCCCGGGGTACGGAAACATGGACACGGAGAGAGGCTTTGAAGTGGCCCTTGAGGTTCCCGGAGGAGGTCCACGTGTACACGTTCCACCTGGCCCTCCAAGTCTGCCACACCCACGGACGCGTGTATGTGGGTCGGCATAGCGTCAGAGTGTGAGACCGGACACATGTCGCGCCTCGGCCCCGATCCGCCCCCGGTCAGGCCCAAGGCACCCCGTTCCGGCTTCGGGTCGATGGTCGGCAGGAAACCCACCGAGCCGCGGCCATGTATCGTCGTCAAGGGTCGCGGGGCTGCTCCCGAGCGGAAGCAGGGCGGCGAGGACCCGCTCCTCGAGCGGGCGAGGCTCCTCGACGAGGTCTATCCGGTTCAGGCACTGAAGGCAAACAAGCCGCGCACCGAGATCACCGCCGGCGGCAAGGTGGCGAGGCTCGACCTCATCAACGCGGCATACCCGCCCGTGCGGCAGGGGACGGCACAGGTGGCATTCGGCGTCTACGTGTCGATTGGACCCAATGGCAGACGGGTGCTCGAGCGGCACGTCCCCCCGCTCGGCGAGGTGTCCGAGGCGCTACGCGTGCAGCAGCTCCCTCTGATGCGACGCGTGCTGGCCGAACGGCTCGAGGACTCCAGCCCCGCCGTCGTCGATGCGTACAACCGGATCCGCGACTTTATGGAGCGAAACCACCCACCAGCCGGCAGCCAGGGCAACGTGCGTCGCCTGTTCAAGGAGCCAGCGGGGTACAAACTCGCGCGCGACGCGGCCAAGGGTCTCGCGAGCGAGGCCGACATGCTCCAGGTGTTTGAGATGCTGACCTTCTTCGCCACGTGCTCGGACTGCGGCCACCGCCAGTACTTTGCCAACGACATCTACAACATCGACACGGCATGGGACAGAGTCCACGGGTGGGCAGGGTAGCGACGGTCGCAGAGGGAATAAACTACATCTGATCGCACTATGGCCGCTTGAGCACACGTCGCCCTCTGTGGCCATGTAGGGACCGCTACACGCTCGTACATACATCCATCCCACTGCGCCCATGTCCACCGGCGACGAGGAACAGCCCGACCAGACCATGATTAGCGGCGACCCTGCTTTGGCCACCGACGGCGAGGGGACGCGCCAGGTCGTGCGACGCAAGCCTCCGCGCCGCGTGTATGTCACAGTGCTCGGTCTCGGTCTGATCCTCGCCGTCGCGGGGCCTGTCGTCGGCAGCTGGCAGGTGTTCCTCTGCGGCCTGGGCGTCGTGATCCTGGTGGCGACAGCAAGGATAAGCGATGACGGGGCTGGCCCTATCGCCACTGTCATCGCTGCGGTTATGGTCCTCCTCTTCGCCGGCCTGGTCGTCAGCGGTGCAATGTGGGGCAACCAGACCGACTCGACCGCGGCGCGCGACGAGTTCGTCGCCTGGTGCCCCGTGTCGTGCACACCCGGTGCCGCAGGAAACCAGACCGCCATGCTGTGCCGCTCGGTGCTGGACAAGGGCATGAGCTGCTCCGACCTTGCCACCTTCAACTGCAACGCCTCTCTGGCGGTGTTCATACGGTGCCGCGCGCTTGTCTCGGCCGCGCAGGACGAGGAGAGGCACAGCGATGTGCACGTAGTATTCCTTTTCCTCGGTCACATGATGGCGATCGCCGTCGTACTCCTCGCGCTCGCCCTCTTCCTGTACTCACTGGAGGGAGAGGCGCGCGTGTGGCACTGGCTCGCTGGCCGCCTCCCCTTCACCACGCGCTGCGTCCGCGCCCTCGGAGTCGACGTGTCGCATGTCTAGTCAGTACACGTGGCAAACCTACGTGCATGTGTCCAATGAAGAGGGACCTGTCCCGCACACACACATCCATCGCACATGTACGCGATGAGCCCCGAAGCGTCCTACACATTCCCGCTCGTTGGGACCGTCCTCCAGTCGACCCTCGCTGCCACGGCCACCGTCTGCTTCATTGTAGGCGCAGTGGTGGTCCGGGCCTGTGGGTGCCGGACCAGCCCACCGCCCCCGGCCCCTGGTCTGTGTGGAGGGCTGTCGTGGGCGCTTGAACGTGTAGTCGGCCTGGTCGTGATCTCTCCTACGATCACACTCATCGGGTTCATCTGTGTCTCATCGCTCTCGTGCCTGTTCGTGTGGACCGTGGTCGGCGCCATACAACTGGCCTTGCTGTGGTTCTACTTGTTCGTTTCTGGCGTGTTCTCCGCCGGCCAGATCTGTGGACGGAGGGAGACGCCCATTCCTGCTCCTGTCCCGCTCTCCACGTCCGCCGCACCACGGACTCTGTCCAAGCCCGAGACACCCGTTCCTGCTCCCGCCCTGCTTGCCTCGTCCGCCGCACCGGGGACGCCGCGCGCCCCCTCCGCACTCGAGACACACACGCCCATCACCAGGCGTCGTACCACGCGCTCGCGCAGCGCCAGCTCAAAGTCAGGGGCGAAGTGCGTGCTTTCCAGCGGGACGGGAGACCAGTAAACTCTTTGATCGCCCCAGTCCTACTGCACTTGCCTTCGTTGCGCTTGTACTGCGATTTGCGTGACAAACACGGTTACAGAGGCCGGCGCATGGGATGGCACAGAAAACAGCGAGGTTTATTACAGCCCGATCTTGCACCCATACCCGTCCCTGTTGCGGTGGCACTGCCGCAGGCACGCGGCCCAGGCGGCGACGGCGTGCGCCATGCGCGCGTGCCACGTGGTGCGGCGGCAGACGCCGCAGCGCACGGTGTAGAAGAAGGGCGTCACGAACACGAGCACGGGCAGGCGGCGCACGCCGTGCACGGGCGGGCCAGTGTACTCGGTGCCCGCCGTGGCACGGCAGTAGGGCTGGTGCTCGATCGCCGCGCGCGCCTGGTTGGAGCCAAACATCCACGAGAACGCCGCGCATTGCAGCAGGCAGTACGGCATGCGGTCCTCGGTGGTGCCCGTGTGGCCGCCCGCGGCGAGCGCGCCGTCGACCGCGTGCGCCCACGCCGACAAGACCAGGCAGTCCTCGTACAACCGCTTCTGGTCGTCGGTGGCGGGCTCCATGCGCTCGAGCTCGAGCGCGCGGCGCCGCTCCTCGTGCCGCATCTGCGCCACCAGCTCGATGGGTGCCGCGTGCTGCGACTGCACAATCGTGTCGACCGGCACGGCGCGGATGAGACGCAGCGGGTCGTTGCCGTCGTCGGCGCCGCCGCCGGCGGCGCGCTTCTCGGCCTCCTCGTCGGTGAGCCAGCGGCGGTCGCGCAGGTCGTAGCGCGCGCGGCACCAGTTGTACTGCTGTCGCGTGCGGTCGTCCAGCTCGCTGTTCGCGTCGGCCCACGGCGTGGCCCGCCGCGCACCGTTCCGCATCTGCAGACCGATCGCGTACGGCGGCAGCAGCGCGCCTACAAACAGCGCCAGTGCGCACGAGACCAGCGTGCGGGGCGGGTTGGACATCGTGCGCTCCACCGCCGCGGGCAGCGGTGTGTTGCCGCTGTCCTCCGTGACGGCGGAGGGTGCCTCGCGCACCAGGCGCGTGACACACTCGGCCCACTGCACGAGGCGCACGCCCACCATCAGCGCGCGCGCCAGCGTGGCCGGCGCGACGTCGGCGTCCGGCCGGCAGATGGCGTGCACGTGCATGCACAGGGAGCGGAGGAAGGCGTCGGCCGCGGCGCCGTCCGCCAGCGAGCGCGCAAAGCCGCGGTCGCGCATGGCGCCGCCGGCCTGCTGGATGAACTGGCCCGCGTCCGCGTCGCTGGCGGCTGCCACGTGGGGCGCGTCCGGCGCACTGCGCAGGTGGGCGACGTACGTGTTGGCCAGCGCCTCGAGCTGGAGCTCGACCACGCCCACCGCGTTGCGGCTCGGCGTCTGCACCCAGTCGTGGAAGGACTGCGCGACGTACGCGTGCATGCCCTGCAGGACGGCCACGTCGCGCACGACGGAGCCCTGTGCCTCCAGCACCTCGACGGCCTTGCGCATGCGTGCGGCCGCCGCCTCGGCGTGCGCGCCCTCGTAGACGTACGTGTCGTACAGAAGGCTGGGCCCGTCCTCGAGGTCGTCGTCTTCCTCTTCCTCGCCGTCGCCGTTGGCCTCCGCGTCGTCCTCCATAGCAGGGCGCGTATGTGGCGTGACCGGGCGCACGTGTCCACATCACGGGAATCGCATGCCACAAGGCCGGCAGTGCAGCCGACCGGCCCCGCGGCGCGGTGGCCGCTGCGTGCGCGAGCTCGAGGCCGACATCCGGTGGCACGACCGCTGCGCGCGCGAGCTCGAGGCCGACATTGAGCTGCGCACCGCCATGCTCGACCGCACGCGCGACACGCTCGCCGTCCTGCACACCCTCCTCCGGCAAGCCCTGGACGGCGGCACGGCGGAGGACGACCGACACGCGGCGCAGACAACCGGCAGCGCCCGATAGCGTCAGTAAAACACGTGTGTAGTATGTGCGCCCGGCCGTGCCGTACGGTCCGTCTGCCCGATGATGGGCACGCGTCGCCGGCGCCACCGCCGCCGCCCGTACGCAGACATGGCCGAGGTCCGGGCACGGGACTGCGCCCCGGCCCCGGCAGAACCACGCGCAGACGCGGTCGCCGGGCTGCTCGGAGCGGGCGAGGCTCGACAGGAGGGCGAGCTGGGCCGCTTCCTGCTGCACCCGGTCACGGGCGATGTGCTGTCGCTCGGCAGCCTCACGAGGTCCGCCATGCTCGCGGAGGGGACGCTCCACGCGCGCGAGGTGGGCACGGAGGCGTCGTTGCTGCACCTCCGGCGCGTGGGACGGCGCCGCTGGCGCATGACCTACGCCAACAACGCCACCCTGGAGCTGGACGCCGACCGCGACGCCGGACGCATCTATGTGCTGTACAAGGATCGCCTCGAGACCATCGGAAACAACAGCCTCCGTCTTTACGCACAGCTAAAGTGAATCTCTAACACATGTGCCAGACACCACCGCGTGCGCTACGAGACCACACACCCCTCGTCGCCACGACCCTGTCCACGGAGCGCGCCGACCTGGGCCGCGTTCAGACCGAACGGTGGACGTAGCAGGTCCAGGCACTCGAGTGCCTTCCGAACGTCCTCGTCTGTGGCAAGTCTGGTGGCCGCGGCAATCCAATGGATCTGCGTCTCCGCGAGCCGCACGCCAGCCCTTGCCGCCTCACCCGATACAGCTTGCTCGTTCCGGGCAAGTTGATCGTGAAGCCAGCGATACGGACTGTGGCACTCGGATCTGGCGGCGGAGACCGGGCATTCGTAGACCACGTTTGGCAGTGCCATCCTGTCCGGCGCCACCACGATGAGGGAGCCACACTCGGCGCAGACCTTTGGCGGGTTGGTGACCATTGGAATAACAACGTCCTCCAACGGTGCGCGTATCTTCGAGGGCACGAGCTCGCCGACGGCCGTCATCGTAGGGCTCCCCGGTAACTCGCCAAGAATCACGCGGACGACGTCAGAGTGGGCCAGCTCGCACTCCGCCACGAGGCCTGGCAGCTGTGCACACGTGCGGATGCACTCCATCGAGGCGGCGACGTGCGCGCCGGTCGTCGGGACCCTGAAGATGCAGTGTTCCCTGGACTGCCCAACCCGGCCGCAGCAGACGCACGGGGTGTCGCACCGCAGAGCCAAAGCCAGCCGCGCGTCAGTCGCCGCCAGGAATGCCTCCAGGCCGTTCTCACGGGGGACGGACGGACGCGGGCCATCCTCCTGTGGCAGCCAGGACATTCCCGCCGCTAGAACAGGCGTATCAGACATTACCCAAGGGACGCCATGCCAGGTGGGTAGGTGCGGTGACTCTGTGCGTGACTCCGTGCTTGGTTCAGAGGACACCGACCGGCAGTACATGGTCTGGTGCATGTGACCGTTCTGAGCAGGCTGCAGGGAGTCGACCGCTGGGCCAGGAAGGACGGCGTGGATGCCTGCTGCCGCGGGTTTGTGATTCCGTCCGTCCTGCTGTTCGTGTGGTGGGGCGTCTACCTCGCCGCGAGGTGGAGGGGGTGGGACTACCCGGGCTCGTCGTCGTCGCCGTCGCAATGAGACAGTAAACGCGGCGTCGGGGACGTGTACGCAGCATGTGTATTCCTCTATGCGACGACTCGTCTCCTCTTGTGGACGACAGTGGGCCGATGAACGACCTCTGGGACCGGCGCGCGCACCGGGACGAGGGCGTAGCCCAGACGCGCACAGAGGGGCGCGAGCCACGCCGAGACAAACCACGCCTTGGGCCAGGCGATGCCGCCCGCCACGCTTACGCCCCCCTTGTCGTCCACGCTCCACGCCGGCAGCGCGGACTGGCGCCGCGCGCGGTGGATCCCGTCCATCGCCGCCTCGACCTCCTTGCGGTCCTCGGCGCCCAGTGCGCGCTTGCGGCGCGGGTCTTCGCTCTGGTCGCCGTCGCCGCGCAGACGGACGACGTCCTCCCAGACCTCGGCCTCGACAGTGTGCTCGCCGAGGCGGTAGACGTGCCGCACGTAGGCGAGGACCTGTGCGGTGCTCAGGAGGGCCAGGCGTCTGGCGCCCGCGTAGAGGGACCAGCTCGGGTGGTGGCTCGGGACGTCCGCCCTGCGCACGGTGCGCACGGCGCGCTCGTGCAGGTCCGAGACGCTGCGCGGCGTGGTCCACTGCGTGAGCGCCTGCGCGCTGACGCCCAGCAGGAGGCGCACGCCCTTCACGGGCGTGTAGTGCTCGCCGCTCGCCGCGTCCCGTGCCCACGCGAGCCCCGCAAAGGCCGCACACGCGTCGAACGGCGCCGGCGCCACCTCGCACGCCACCAGGGACGCGTCCGCCATTCTTGTAAACCCACACAAACTTTAGTACCCGAGTGAAAGGAAGAGTAAGCCCAAAACACCGCAGAGTGGAACCGGATGGCCGCGTGGAAGGGTTGGGGTTCAGTCCCGCATGCGGGTGAACCCGGGCAGCGACCTGATCACGTCCAGAACGCGGTCCCGCTTGCCCTTCAGGGGGAGGACGCGGACGGCGGCCTTGATTTCGACCTTCCTCGAGCCGCTGGTGTAGGAGATCTCGAGGGGTTCGCAGCTCACGACCTTCCCCACCAACTCGGTGTGTCCAACCATCAGTGGCAGGCCCGCTGGCAGCGAGTCGCTGCCCACGAACTCGATTGGCGTATCCTCGTATTCGGCCATCTGAGGTCTACTTCCGTACCAGCGCCATTAAGCACGTGGCACGTCCGTGTGCACACAGGGGCTCTGAGCGGTGCAAAGGCACACGCACAGGCGAACCCGCACGCACATTCACGCACTCCACCGATACACGCACACGCACACGCCCAAAGTCCATCCATGGCCGAAGCCCAGTGCGAACGGAAAGACGGGCACGTAAAGAGCGGGCGCTTCCAGCGTGCATGGGAGGAGCACTTGCGGCACCAAGCCGATGCCGCGAAACAGAGAACGAAACTCTTGGAGTCGTACAAGGAGGATGCAGCCACCACTGTCCTCGACAGATTGGAAGAAGAAGTTCGGCGCGGGAATGTGAACGACCGTTGGGAATACAGCGATTTTCAAGTACGCACGAGCCTGGGGCCCACCATCGTCGACAAAGAGTTCGCGGTGAATCGCGTGCTGCCCCTCGTGAAAGAGAAGGAGCCTGATGTAACCATCGAGTGCGACGACACGGGCTTCACCGTGAAAGTGGACATTGCGAAGCTGGATGTTTAGTGATAAATCGTCCGTGCCCGTGTCCACTGTCTTTAGGTCCACCATTTGCGTTTCCGAGCCCGGAGAGGCGCCTCCCGCGTGGGACCCGGCCATCGCGGTCTCTAGGCTAGGAGCTGCTCGCGTCGTCGCAACAGGTAGGGGTACACAAAGCGGAAGGTCTCGAAGGGCTCGCCGCTCACGACCTTCCCCACCAACTCGGTGTGTCCAACCATCAGTGGCAGGCCCGCTGGCAGCGCATCCCAGGCCCGCCGGCCAAGAGTCAGCGTCTGCCCGAAAACGAAAGACGCGCCAGAGCCAAGCTCTCGTAGCGCGTCACTGTCACGAGAAATCATTAATTACCGCGTACACTTGGGTTCTTCATTGAACGCACGGTTTCCACTCGAGGTGGAAGATAGGTCCGCGTACCGTCTGACATTCATCGGTCACATCGTCGGCATCATCCCCGGCCAGATCAATGGCTGCCCTCGTCTCAACGGAGGGTGCCTTCACTCGGATCCGTTGCAGGATCCCATGGACAACGCGGAGAGACACTTCCTTGCCTTACGACTCGTTCCGTGCATATTCCTGCCAGGGAAACTGTATCTTGCGTTTGCCGGTCCTTTCAATCTCACGCTCCAGGTCTGACAGTAGTCTGGTCGCCATGGACTCGATCGTTTTTTCTTCTTCCTCCGCGCGGACTTTTTCCGCCTCGATGAAGCGCCTCTCGGCTTCGGTAAGCATCTGCTCTGCCTCTGTGGGCGGGGAGGCCATGTGCTGGCGCGTTGGAGGTATGAGCACGGATCGTCCGTAGGCATACCAAGCCATGGTTTGCTCAAGCCGTGCATGCCGTGATTCATGCACGGGGACACCCACTGCCTTTTAATAGAGCAGTCTCCTGCACGGGCTCGCGGTCCGTGGTGGACGACGTGTGGCCTCGAGCCACTGGTGTAGGAGATCTCGAGGGGTTCGCAGCTCACGACCTTCCCCACCAACTCGGTGTGTCCAACCACCAGTGGCAGGCCCGCTGGCAGCGAGTCGCTGCACTCGAACTCGATTGGCGTACCCTCGTATTCGGCCATCTGAGATCTACGACCGACCACGGGTACACACACCATGATGTTTGTGTTCACTTTCGTTCTACAATACACCAGTCCGGCACCAGTCCGTTTCCGCCTGCGCGGCGCGTGGCGCGTCGGGGCCGCTCGGCCGAGTCGGTGCTCCAGTGGCGCGGGTGGACGTGTGTAAACACGAGGATGCGCGAACGGTCCCGCAGCGCGTTTGAGGGTCGGAAGTCGCGCGCCGCGCGCATGGCGTGCTCGAGCAGGGTCGCGAACGGCGAGCCGTCGTGGCCTGCATAGTCGGCCACGACGTACAGGTGCTCGGGCTTCTCGACCTCCACACGCGAAGCGTCCTCGGGATGCACGAGCCACCGCGTCACGAGGACGCCGCCCTCGACGTCGTCGGCAATCTCGCCCTGCAGCTCCTCGAGTATGCGCGTGCGTGTGGCCCTGTCGGCGCCGGGCGGCAGCAGCACCACCAGCAGTCGGCTGAGGAGGTTGGAGTGCGACGACATTTTGTGTGGCGTGTGCACACGTGTGTATGTGGCACGCGTGTCCAGTCCGATGCAGGCACCCGTCATGTCGTTCGTGCGCGAACCCGAATCCCCGACGGGGTCTGGCCGGGACGAGCACCGTGGAGGGGGGAGACGGGGCCCCCGTCCGTCCGACCCGGACGAGCCCGAGGAAGGGTGGGACAGAGAGCCGCGCAAGGCGCGGCGAGGCCCACACGGAGAAGAAGACACGTCCTGGCGCCGTCTGGAAGGACCGAGCTCGTTCGCTGGATTGGGACGGACCGCTGGGGTAGCCCTGGGCGACGACGATGACAGGAGGCACAGGCGACCGGCGCCACCGCTTCGGTCGGCGGAGGGCGTGCTGATGCGCACGGTGGATCGGGGCGACGGCGACTATGGCGCGGTTCAGGTCACGGTGCCAGCACTCCTCGTCCCGGGCAAAGTGCGCTCGACCGAGTCAATCGCCGCGGCCTACCACGTCACGGAGCTCAGATGCACCGGTCCTGATGGCAGGCGGACGCTGTACACCCTGTGCTTCCATCGCGACCTCTCGCACTGGATGATCAGAGCCTACCTTCGCCACGTGGCAGCGATGGCCGCAAGACGCGTGCACGAGCACTACATGAACCGCTCCAATGCGATGAGCACCGAGCAGTTCACCGGGTGCTGGTCCAGCGGGTGGCGCACCGGTGTCGGTGACACGTTCCGCCTCTTCCCCGCACACGGTCTGCTCCGCACCGTGAACCGTGTCCTGAGCAACGACAAGCACCCCCTTCAGGTCTACCCAACGTCCGCGCAGCGCTTCTTCATCGTCCCCGACCGCCGCAGGCGAGCCGTGACACAGGAGCTGGGGGACGCCGACGTCGCCTCCCTGATCTCGCGCATGGCGGACGAGATGGAGGACGACGAAGAGCGCAACGCCCTTGTGGCAGAGCGGACGTGGCTCGAGGCGGAGGAGGCACTGGACCGCGGGTCGGGTGGTCCCATGGCCAGACACGAACTGTCTGAGATGCGCATTGCACACGGCGGCCGCGGGCTCCTGTGCATCCAGCGCCCTCAGCAGACCCCTCCCTCCGTACACACACAGAGCCAACGGGCGCCGCGGTACTCCGTCATCAAGGGCGAACGCATCACGACGCGAGTCCTCCGGGCAGACGTGGATCTGAAAGAAACCTCTCCCGAGAGTACCGCAGAGCTCCAGCAGGAGGGCGCGGCTGCTGAGGGACCCGAGGACACGATGCTTGTCACCGTGTCTAGCTGTAACACCAGATGTGCGTTCGGCGCTGCCACGGCAGATCCCGATTCCTCGCACAATGCTTGGGACACGAAGAGAGTTCTGTATTTCCACGAGCACGGCAGACCCATGCTCAGGCTATCGATGCATGCGCACCACCCGGCCCTGGAGCAACTTGGAGACAACGCGCACCTGCTCTTCTAGAAGGAGGAGGAGGAAGAGGAAGAGGAGGAAGGAGAAGAGGACGTCAGCGGCGTGCTCGCAAAGGTGCTTGATTTGAAGTGATCCTACCACTGGGCCAATACATACGCGCGGTCGTCCCACTCCCACGGCTCGATTGCGTGTGCGCGCGCACACGCGTTCCGTTCCTGTGCAAGGGCCACCACGTGGTGTGCCAGTGTGGCCTCCCTGACAGGCACCAGGAGGGCAGGGTGTTTCCCGTGGCGAGGTCGCACCAGGCGCTCGACCACGGCCAGCGCCTCCGCGGGCAGGGCGCACGGCTCGGCCACCGCTGCCACGTGCGCCGGCAGCACGACGATGGGCAGGAAGCGCGGGCGCGGCGTATCCCCCGTCGGCGAGGGAGGCTCGTATGGCGCGCACGCGTCCATGTGCATCACGGTGAAGCGGCGTGTGTTCAGTGCCGCGCGCGCCAGGTCCACGTCGGCGCGTGTCACCTCTTCCGGTCCTCGCCCCAGGTGCGAGCCGCTGACCCAGAGGCGCAGCATGCGCGGGCGGTCCAGCGTGGCCGGGTCGAGGCCGTGCTCCTCGGCCTCGCGCTCCATCTCGCGGAACAGTCGAGGCACGTCCACCGCCATGTCCAAGTGCGACCAACGTGTGGTGCCACACCACACGGTCGCCGTGTGTGTATGCATGGCGCAGCGAGGGCACGAGCGAGGGTGCCCTGTGGACATGTGGCCAGCGCCAGTGAAGCCATGGGTGCGCCGGCGACCGAGTCCCTGGTAGCCCTCTTTCGGACGCGCTCGGGCCCGACACACGACTTCCTGGTGGCACTGGACAAGAGCCTCTACGTCATCGCGCGCTCCCGGGGCGTGCCGGCGCTCGAGGCAGACCTGCCCGTGCAGCTCGAGGACGCGGGTGACCGCCTGGCCGAGCTGGCCCACGCGGCGGGGGACCTGGGTCTGGCCACGGAAATCCGCACGGCACGCACGACGCTGCCGCTCTACGTCAGCGCCTACCCGGCGGTGGACGTTACGGACCCGCCCATGCCCACGTTCGCCACGCGGCGCGTCGTGGTGGCCGCGTACATGGTCTACACAGAGGCGTTGCTCATGCACATCCAGACCCTGTACGCGGGCTGGTGCAATCTCACGCGTCCGCTGGCGCTGCACGACGGGTCGATCGTGGGCACGAACCGCGTGCCGCACGGCACCGAGAGCGCGCTGCGCCGGTGGGTGGGCGAGGCCCGTCGCGTCGCCGCAAAGCTGCGCGGTCTCGACACGGCGCCGCACGCCGCCTCGTTCGACGCGGACGTCCAGTTGCGCCAGACCTTCCTCGGCCTGTCCGCGGCCGTGGGCGGCCTGGCCGAGTCGATGTGCATGGCGTGCGCGTGTCTGCTCGACGCACAGGCGGTGGCTGGCGACCTGCGGGTCGTGGGCACACGCGGCGCCCCGCGGCTCGAGGCCGGCACGCCCGCCGCCCTCGACGCGGTGCTCGCCTGTGCACTCGGTCTGCGCGGCGCCGCGGCGTCCTCGGAGCTCCTGCAATGCGCCTACGTCGGCCTGAGCGCCCGCGTGCTGCGCTGGCGCCTGGACGTGGACGAGATGGCGCGCCTCTACATCGCGCTCTTCTGGGCGCTGGCCTGCGACCACCGGCGGCTCGCGGACGCCGTGCGCGACTGGCAGGCCCGGTCGCCCACCGCGACGGCCGTGTACGCGCGGGCGCTGGACGAGTTGGCGCGTGCGAGCAGCCGGGGCGGCCAGGTGTTGTCCATGTCCATTGACCCCTTCGGGTCCCTGGTGGCGACGGCGGCGTGCGTCGCCCCGCTGCCACCATGCATTAACGACAAGCTGAACCTCTCGCGCCGCTAAGGCTCAAACGACCTGTACTTTTGCTGTCGTTTCCTAAAACACTCGGGGGTACACTCGGCATAGATCGCGCTCCGTTGTGTCTCGAGGGCGGTCGCGGAGCGCCGCAGCTCCTCGGCCGCGCGCTCCCGGGCCGCGCGGCACTGCTCCGACAGGCAGGTCCTCTGGTCTTGCGCGCGGTAGACCATCTCCTGGTACGAGATGACGAGCAGATTGTGCTGTCTGCGCAGCTCCTCGCACTCGGTGGACTTGTCCTGGCAGGCGCGTCTCCAGCGGTCGCGCTCGCGCGTCATGTCCGCCAGAAGTTTCACGAGCTCGCCGGTGGTCACCGCCGGTGCCGGTGCCGGCGGCGGCCGTGGCGGCGCCTCGGCGAGGGCCTCGAGCGCGCCCGACAGGTCGACGCACCCGCTGTCGTCGATGGCGGCCATGGAATGGACCGGGAAGGTCTGTGCCCTGGCGATGTCGCCTGGACACGTGTCCATCCGTCCACGTATCCGCTGTCCAGGCCCCTTCCCGCGCGCGCACGCACATGGCTGAATGCCCAAGACGCAGCGCCAGCGCCAGTGGGAGCGCACACGGGCGCGGCCCCGGTCGCCCCTCAGGAGCGGTCGCACACCCCCGCGTCGCGACCCGCTCGACTGCGCGCTGCGCTGCCGGCGCGCAGGCGCGTCGCGCCCCAACCTGACGCCGCTGATTGTCGCCATCCGCGGGCGGCGCCTTGCCGCGGCCGCCGCGGTCGCCGACGAACCCCGCATGCCGAGCCGCGAGGAGTTCCGCGTGCCGCGCTACGAGAGCGTAAACCCGAACGAGGTGCACGTCGCGGTGCGGCTGTGCGTGGCGCCCGACGAGGTCCTGCCGTGCGGCGGCGCGCACAGCCGGGTCGCGCTGTTCCCGACGACGCGCGAGGGCCTGTTTGTGTACCCGGTGCGCGACCTGCTGCCGTGGCAGGTGCGCGCCCTGGACGTCTTTCACTGCTTCCGTGGGAGGCGCCCGTGCACGTGCGTCGACGACGAGGAGGCGCGCGTTCAGCGCGAGCTGGAGCGCTTCCTCTCTGCCTGTGTGCGCGTGCCGTACGCGGCCGAGGCGGTGCCAAACCGTGTGCTCGAGGTGCACGCGACGCTCGCGGCGCCCATCAGGCTCCGAGTAAAGAGGGCGCCGTGACGCGCATGGTCTGGTGTGTATGTTGGGCCGGGAGGCCCCGTCCCCGGGGCACGCATGTCGGTCGAGCAGGCGGTGGTGCGCACCGATCGCGACCCGGAGGGCGCGCACGCGATGCAGACCGAGGAGGGCTACGGCGACTGGGTCAAGGTGAACGAGACGCAGTTCGAGCTCTTCCGGCGCGTGTGGTCGAGCCTGCCCGGCTGCCAGATGGCGCTGAACGTCAAGGTGAACTCGCTGCTCGGGCGGCGCATCGACGTCAGCGGGCCCGGGTGGATGCCGGAGCAGCTCGAGCGCGCGCGCCTGCGCTACCGCAAGATGGTGGAGGAGTACATGCGCGACACCGCGTGCTATGGCCTCTTTATCTGCACCGTCGACGAGCGCACGCGCCTGCCGCACCGCGTCGACCCGGCCAGCGTGCGCATCTGGACGCGGCGCACCTCGCACGACGTGGGCGAGTACGTCATCATACGGCCCGAGACCGGCCCCGCGTCGCGCCGCGTGCGCATGACGGGCGTGGCCGTGTTTGAGCGCTGCAAGCCGCTGGGGAACGGCTCGCTCGACAGCCCGCTGCGCCCGCTGCTGCCCGAGATTCGCCTGGCGAACGCGGCGCGCGTGTGCTCGCTCATCGCCATGCGCCAGAACGCGTACCCGCTGATGTTCACCACCGTCAAGCAGCCCGACGACCCCGGTAGCCACCTGCAGCGCGCGCAGGACACGGGCGAGTTCCTCGACCACGCGCGCGCCTCCATGACCCAGCACGAGCTGGACGCGCAGCAGAAGGCGCGCGACTACAACGACGCGCTGGAGCGCTCGGTGGCGATGGTGCGGTACGCGCGCCTCTCGGCCGACCCGACCAACCTGGGCATGGGCGCGCTGCTCGACGAGGCGACCGACACGCTCACGTTCGACCTGCTGGGCACCGAGCGCCCCAACCTGTACCCGTTGGCGCTGGGCGCCACGCCGGTGGCTGCTACGACGGCGCAGGAGCCGGCGTCGCTGGTGGTCACCAACGCGCGCATCGACGCGCTGACGTGCCGCATCATGGGCGTGTCGCCGGCCGTGCTGGGCGGCGGCGAGAACAAGCAGTCGGGCGCCGAGGGCTCGGTCACCGGCATGGTCATCGGCTACACCGAGATGGCGGCCGCCGAGCGGCACCAGCTGACGTCGCTGTTTAACATCCTCGCACCCGTCACCGCCGACGGCGTCGACATTGGCGTGCTGTGCAACAACGGCGACGTCCAGGACGGCCCGGCGGACGACAACGACGACAGTCGCACCGTGGACAGCTACGAAGACGCGGCTCTGGGCTGGAACCTGCCCGACTCGCTCCTGAAGCAGTTCGCCGAGATGTCGGGCGAGCGCGACCCGAAGCGACTGTTCCGGCGCGACGGGCGGCGCACGCTGGTGCGGCGCGGTGCCGGCATGGGCATCGACTGGAACCGCCCGCACACCAAGGCGCGGACGTCGGCCTGGGCCGCCTCGGGCGACGTGCGCAGGAAGCGGAAGCGCCCGCCGCGCAAACCCACCGACTCGCAGGACAGCGCGTCCTCGTCGGGCGACGAGTCCACCGGCGACGAGAGCAGCGCCCGGTCATCCGGCCCAACCTCCTCCTCCTCAAGCGACGACAGCGAGTCCGCCTCTGGTGACGACAGCGAGTCCTCGTCTGACGACGAGTCCACCGGCGACGAGAGCAGCGCCCAGTCACGATCGTCCTCCGCGTCGTCGTCGTCGTCCGCCCCTGGCGACGACAATGGGACCGAGGGAAAAAAGAAGAAGACGAAGGAGAAGAAGAGGGCGCGCGGGCCTGCTGAGGAGAAGGAGAAGGGCGAGGGGAAGGACGAGAAGACGGAGAAGCCCGTCCAGAAGAAGAAGAAGGACGAGTCCGACGACGAGGAAGAGGACAGGAAGACGGGAAAGTCTGCCCCGAAGAAGGAGAAGGATGGATCCACAGACGAGGGCAAGGAGACACAGAAACCCGCTCCAAAGAGGAAGAAGAAGAAGACGAAGAGCAGGGCGAAGGGCGAGTCTGCTAACGGGGGAAAGGACAAATCCGCCCAGGATGGGGAGAGGAAGGACGCCCCGCGGAAGCGGAAGGGAAAGGCCGCGTCCGGGGAGGAGAACCCCGACACAGAGTCAAAGGCCCCGTCCAAGGCCAACGACGCCGAGACCAAGAAGGCAGGGAAGAAGAAGAAGCGGGCCCGCACGGCACGGGACGCATCCGCGCCCGCGGCGAAGAAGCGGGCTGGGGCCGACCGGGCAGAAAAGCCACGGGAGGGCGAGGAGGATCTGGAGCAGGAGAGGAAGAGGCTCCAGATACAGCGCGAGGAGCGGGTCAAGGAGACGGTCGCGATGCGGCGCGCCATGATGAAGCTGCAGGCGGAGGAGGACGATGCGCGCGAGAAGAGGACAGAGCGCACGCGCCGGCGCCAGCTTCAGACGGTCTCGGGCCGGCTGCGCGAGCGCGCCCGACAGACGGGCACGACCGTGCGTCTGCCTTCGCATCTGCGCACGCTGGCCCAGGGCGGCAAGCGCGGCCCTCTCGAGACGCGCCTGGGCCCGCAGGTCGAAGTAAACGCCTGCATCGGGTACCTGCAGGCGGGCCTCATCAGCGTCAAGCAGGCGACGGACGTGCTGGTGGACGTGCACGGCTTTGTGGAGGACGAGATGCCCAAAGAGCTGCTCGACCCCATCACACAGCGCCCGCTGGTAGAGAGGGCCGACATGGAGCTCCAGAGCGGGCTGCAGCTGCCCGGCGGTGTGCCCGCATCGGGCGACGACCGCGTGGCGCCGCGTGGCCTGCAGGCCCCTGGGCTGCGCGAAAAGAAGCCCGGTGCCGCCTCGGCGGCACATCGCGGCATTCAGTCAAAATGAACGTCCTCCGTGCTTTAATTGTCCATGGTTTTGTCCCTCTTGTCGTGCTCTGCCGGGCGGTGGAGCGTGGCCTGGATGCGCCTGACCAGGCGCACCTCCTCCTCTGCCTTGATCCATGCGTCCTGCGCCTGTCGGACTTCCTCCACGTACTTGGCTTCAGCAACACGCTCGGACTCGAGTCTGTCCTTCAGGGCGGCGATCTTCTCCGTGAGCAGCTTGGCGTCCTCGTCGCCGACACTGCTCAAGACCTTACGCTTGGTCTCAGCGATTTCGGACTCTGCCCAGCGCACGTTGCTCCCCTTGGCGGCGTGCATACGCTCCAGCCACTCGACACGGTGCTTGTGTGACTCGAACAGCGACATGGACGACGAGTGAATGTGAATCCACAAAGACGACGTGCGGCCCTCCTGTGACGGCCTGGACACGTGGTACGGACACGGTTTCACGAGGACACGTGGTACGAGCACGGCACGGTTCCACGTGGCCGCACACTGAAGGTCCTCGCGCACAGTTCCCCATCGCACGGGAACGCCATGCCCAGCTTCTGCCTGTACTTTCCAGTGGATTGGTGCGTCGCAGCGAGCATCCAACGGCGGACCCGCGATGCACTAAAGGACGGGCCGCGCGTGAGCCTCGCGACCGGCGCACCCCACATCACGCTCTTCTACGGGCCCGAGATTGAGGGCGAGGAGCTCAAGTCCTACTCGCGGGAGGACATCGGCAAGATCTACCCAGGCATCGAGGACCTGCGCGACCTCAAGATGCACTACCGCGGCGTCTCCCACTTCCTGCGCGCCGACGCGGCGCACATCAAGCTCGAGTACGAGTGCTGGGAGGCAGACCTGTTCCGAGACGCGCTGCGCCAACGGTACCCCAAGGTCCTCGATGCGGAACTGAGGGCCCACGAGGCGGACGGGGACAACTCTCGCGGCCCCAAGCCAACGCGGTGGCTCCATCTTACCATTTGCTCCATCCCTGCACCCTACCGACCGGAGGACGTGCTGCGCGTCGAGGACGCGGTCCGGGAGGCGCTCGCTGGGTGGAGCCTAGATCTGGGCACACCCGATAGCCTGACATTCGTGTCGGCCGTCACCGACACCGAGTACGAGGTTTCACTGACGCCCGAGAAAGGTGTGTACCGGAGGGTCTAAGTCCGAAGCGCGGCGCAGCTTGGCGGGACCTGGACCGTGTGGATGTGTGGCAGCCCAGCCCCGTAGTAGGCCACGTGAAAACGCTGATCCGGAGACTGCACGATCGCTTCGCGAACGTGAAGAGAATGAGGATCCACGCCAAGCCGGGCCAGCACGAAGAGGGCCCGTACGCAATGACGTGGGAGTTCCTGGACGACGAGGGCAGAGTGTGCGCGCTCGCGCTGTTCGTGGACAAGTACGGCGCGGTGCGTCCGTACACGCCGGATGGCGTGGCACTGAGTGTGCACGACGATGCACTGTACACGTTCATGTCCCGCTTCCCAAAGATATGCAGCTGAGAGTAAAGGATCGCTCCCATGTGGATGCGTGCGCCAATGGGGACCATGTACGGCCTGCGATGAATGCACAGGCCCGCCGTGTTGCCCATGACCAGGGACCTGGCACGGCCCCGGTGCCACGTTGTATTCGATGAGTGGTATGTACCCAGCCCTGTCGCGTACGCGCGCGCACATGCGGCAGGCATACACAGGCGTGCCCACGACAGCGCGGGGGCGCGACCGGGCCCCGCCGTGCCGCTGGCCAGCGGTGGCCCTGGGACTCGTTCTGGTCGCCGCCGTCGTGCTCGGCGTGCTCGGTGGGGTTGGCGTGCTTACCCCATCCTCCTCCTCCTCTGGCGACACGGGCGCCACACTGAATTCACTGCCCGAGGTGAAGCCGCCCGTGCAGGCCTCCGCGCCGCGTGCCCTCGACGCCAACCGGGCCAAGGCCACCGCGCGCCTCGCGTCGCTCGACGTCGACGAGATCATTGACCGGTTCTTCAACCCGTCCGGGGGGCCCGCAAACCTCTACGACCTGCTGGACGGCGTCGACGGTCGCATCCGCAGCGTGAACCTGCGCTGGGGCCTCTTCGCGGCCTGTGTCAACGCCACGTCGTACACCAACGTGAGCCTCGCCGCGTGGACGGGCGACGTAGTCCTGCGCGCGTCCTGCGCCGAACAGTGGGAGAGCCTGAACAACTTTACGGGCTTCATCCTCTTCTCGCGCACGGCGCTCAACGACACGCACTACGTGTTTGACATTTACGAGCGCGGGCCCGAGACGGCCGTGGCGGCGCGCTCCTCGTACCACGCCGTGCTCGTGAACGAGACCACGCGCGAGATCGCCAACCTGACCGTGGACCGCGTCGAGCTCTGGTACTCGGTCGGCCTCTCGAACCTCAACGGCTCGCACGGCGTGGTGCACCTGCTGGCGCTGCCCACCGAGGGCGTGTTCGAGATGGCGGTGGCTGGCAACGGGCTCGGGTTCTGCGGCGCCCACCTGCGCGCGGAGGGGAGCGTGCTCTTCAGCACCGGCTCGGCCGACATGGGCACCACGTGCAGCGCGACGGACACGCTCTGCAGCTCGGTGAACAGCACCGAGTCCGTCAGCGGCGTGAACTGCTCCGGCGTGGCGTACGCACTCGCGCCGCTCGGACGAGGACCCTACATCGGTCCATCAGGCACCCCTCTCGGTGGCAGCGCCTATGCAAACAACACCATCGTCCTGCGCGCCAACGGCACGGACGACACGCTCTTCGGACCTACCACACTGCCCGAGGGATTGACACCGATCGTCTAGAGGGGAGAAGGACGCTCCGAGTCGGGCTGAGATTGGTTCGAGTGTATTGAACGGGATGGAACAAAGGAATCTCTCATGGCATCCAACTCCGCATCAGCGTGTTCTCGCCTGTGTAGCGAACCACGAATGTCTCTGGTAGAAGGTCGTCGATGTCCTCGTCAGGCCCGCGGTGTATTAGAAAGAGGAAGCGCCTCGATCGGAACCACGTGGCCATGCGTATTATCTTTTCCCTGTCAGCCAGCGTCCCTGGGCCAGGATCCATACCTCCCGGGCGCGAGCCCCATGCTACTGCACGACTTGGACATGTGTGTGCCAGCAGGTCCAGAGGCCATGCGGAGACTGGGCCCAGCGGTGTCTGACGCGCACGGGGGACGCACTCAACCGTCGCGCCGCGACATGAACATCTTTGCTGCGCTGGTCGGTGCCACGGGGGGCAGGGCGTCGCGCAGTCTCGCCGTCCTCGCCATGCTCGCGGCCGCGCCGTTCTACCTCGTCCACGGCGTGCGCGCGGCGTGGCACGCCCGACGCGCCCTGGTGCTCAACCTCGTCGTCCTCGTGGCGCTGGGCATGCTCTGGTTCGGACCGCTCGGCCTGTGGCGCGCTGCCGCACGCACCGCGCGACTCGCCGGACGCATCTACCGCGCCGCCAACGTGCTGCTCGCGGAGGACGACGACTATGACAGCGGCAGAGGATTGTAGTGGATCAGAGACGCATGACAAATACAGCGGTGAAACGGACGCGCAAAACGGCGGCATGCGCCGTCTGGGGCACGTGTGCAAACGCCCGGACGTGCCCGCTGTTCGCGTTGCCGACGGGCGGCGCGCTGATCGACACGAACACGCCGTAGCCCAACTCCCGTGCGCTCGTTGCCATCGCATTCAGCAGCACCTTGTCGCGTCGCCGCCCGTGCACCGCCGCGCTGGTCCGCGTGACGTCCGAGTGCGCCTCGTGCAGAGTGACGGCCAGCACAGCCAGGTCATCGTCCGCCACCAGCGGCGAGCGCGCCAGGACCTCGACCAATCCCTCTTCCTGCAGCGCACGGAGGGCAAGGACGGCTGCCGCGCGACGCTGTCGCTCCTCCTCTGCTGCGACACAGTCGATCGCGCCCGAGAACATGACGGTGTGTGAGCACATACGCGGGTTTATTCAGAGCCGTCCACAAGGGATAGGCACGTGGCCGCAATCGCGTCGGGGTCGGTGTCCGCCCCCAGGTCGGTCCCGTACGCGCCGCGCTGGCCGCAGTCGTAGGCGGTGCGCGCCGTGTCGGGCGACGCAGCCCACGTGGGCACCTGCACGCGCCGCCAGCGCCCGTCGTCGCCGAGTCCGCCCGAGTACACGGCCACGCGCCCAGGCCCCAGCGCGGCGCGCGGGCGCGGGCGGCACCAGTGCGTGTCCAGGTAGGTGATCGACCGGAGCGCCTCGGGCGGGCGCATGTCGATGCAGAGCATGGACTGGTCGGAGAAGACACGGCTGCCGCGCAGGTACGCATGCGACACGTTGGACGCAGGGCCGCACAGCCAGTCGTGCAGGGCCTGCACGTCGGACGCGTTGAAGTGGTCTGGCGAGTGCGTGCCCGCGAGGTGCAGGTAGAGGGACTCCGCGGGGCGGATCCACTGGGACAGCGCGTGGAGGAACCCCGTCGGGCGCTTGCTGTGCACGACGATTCCCAGACGCGCTACGTCGGCCGGGTGCCGCGGGGGGTCGCGTGGCGCCTGTCCGACCTCCACGACGTCCTCGGCCACTACCACTACCAGCAGCGTAGACCCCCGCAGTTGGTCCGCGGAGGCCGCCAAGGCGGCCGCCAGCGGCTGTCCGCTCAGCACGACCGAACGCATTCTCTGGTGCGCTGTATTGCATCCGCAACCCCGCCCGGTTACATACTAGGAGGTAGCGAGTGCGTGCCGTACGCGACAGCCACCTCGGAGAGGGCGCCGCCGCCGTCCTTGTAGTCGCGGAGTCCGACGGTGACGCGGCCGACCGACAGGCCGTTGGCGCACGCCACCAGGTCGTGCAGCTTCGTGCCCTCGGGCGGGTCGGGCCCGACGGCCTTGAAGGTGATGTCGTGCTCCTCGGGCGAGAGCTTCTTCTTCGACACCAGGCCGGGCGCCACCTCGACCAGCACGCGGAAGCGGTCGGCGCGGCGGAGGAGGTTGACGCGGCGCGCCCACTCGCGCGGGGTGATCCACTCGGTCTCGCGCACGGAGGCCATCTGCCCTCGGACTATGGACACGTGTACGCGCGCGTACATGGGTCAACATGCTGCATGGACGAGACAGAGCGCCAATGTCCGGTGGGGAGGCTGCCAATACTAGGGGACTCCTCAAGCGCGCGAGGGAGGAGGGCCTTAAGGCAGTGGAGTACGAGGAGCGGAAGGTGCAGCTCGAAGGGCAAGGGAAGCAACTGAAGGGGGAGGCGGAATTGCGTGTCGCGCGCGCGGCCGGTGGGGTGATCGCTGAAATGATCGTGTACAAGCTGGGGGAGACGCTGTCTCGCGGAAAGGAACCCGAAGTTCCATTCTGGTGCACGGTTCTGTCGGCGCGGGTCTACGATGCCCTACAGGAGCACGTCTCGATCGACTGGGAGTTCATCGAGAAACATGTCGTACCCCTTGTGATTGCCAAGGAACCCGCCGTGTCATTCATCGAGGATCCCCGCGGTGGATTTCGTGTGTTAATCGACCTTGAGAAGCTGTAGGGGCGAAAGCCGTGTATTACAGTTGGACACGGATGATCACACCCGATGCGTGTCTAGCCCTGGACGGCCACGAGGTCGATGTAGGTGCGCATTTCGGCGGGCGACAGGGCCTTGTCGCGCCAGACGGCAAACGTGGCCACGTCGAGGTTGGTGCGCCGCTCGGCCTCCGGGTAGCCGGTGCAGCCGATGCACATGCTGGTCGTCGGCGTGATCATGGGCTCGGTGCGGGGTGCGGCGCCACAGTCGTCGGCTGGGCACACCCGGGGGAAGGTCTGCGTGCCCACCACCAGCGTGTGTCGCAGATGGCCACCGATGGCCGGGTCCAGGTACCAGGCCAGGCACGCATGGGTGAACGGGCCGTCCTCGGTGGTGGTCGGCACCACGTCCCAGCTGTCAAACAGCGTGCCCTGGTCGCTGACCGTGTACATGAACAGGTGGCCGTTACCGAGACCGTTGTACTTGACGGAGCCGCGGCTCGGCGCGTCGTCGTCGACCGGCTCGAGGCGCAGCACGACGCCGCTCGAGTCGTCGGTGCTGGTCTGCCACACGCGGTAGCGCACGCACACGGTGCTGCCGTTCGACGACAGGCCCAGCGCCAGCGGCGCCACGAGACCGGCGCCCGCCGTGGCGCCGATGCGCACGTAACACGGCGTGGGTGCCACGCAGGTCGCCGGCATATACGCGCCGTCTCGCGCCACCAGGCGGTTGCCGTGCCCGCTCTCGTCCGCCAGCGGGTCGCTAGGCGCCGAGAATGACATGTGTGCACACAGGTTTTCGAGACCAGGGATGCTCGCCGAGATGGACGCAAAGTCGGCGCCCGCCCGCGCAGCCACGGCGGCGAGCACAAAGAGGAGGGGAAAGGCACGCATTGAGATGGGGTTTTGGGTGAATGGGACTGTTACCAGCGGTCCACATAAACAAATTCCTTGGCCTGGCGTCCCCGCGCCACTGCCGTGCGCACTTCCGGGTCCCTTGCCTCGTCCTCGTATGCGGCGGCGTCCGCGTCGGCGTCGGGCGCGTCGTCGTCCTTCTCCGGCTCGTCCCGCTCTCCGCAGGCCTCGCGCAGGAACTCCACCGTCCGGGCGATGCGCTGCTGGCGCACCGTGGCGAGCACCGGTCCCAGCGTGGCCACGGCGCGCGTGTGGACCGACATGGCAGCGCGTGCGTCGGCGGGACGTGTGTACATACGGTGGGTTCCGTATGTAGCCTCTGCGTGGCGGCCCTGGTGAGATGGCGAGGCGCACGCAGTATACGGTCTTCCCGCCGCACGCGCACACGAGCTCGCCGTGCGGCTGGCGCGTGGCGCTCTGCACGCTGCGCGGCCAGCAGCTGCTGGAGATCTCGTCCACACCGAGCGACTACGTGCGGAACCTGGCGATGCTGCTGTACGGCTCGCTCGCGCACCCGGTGGGCACCTGGGCAGACGCGCTGGCGCGCGTCGTGCGGCCGGCCGACGCCATGTACCACTGCGAGCTGGCGTTCACGCTGCCGTGCACGTGGACCGGAAAGGGTGGCAGCTGCGCGGCGCCGTTCGGGCACGTCGCGGGCCGCGTGCGCCCCTACCACGTGGTGGTCGTGGACTGCGTCATCCGCGGCGACGGGCTCGCCGGCGTCGGCGCCAAGGAGCTGCCGCGCCAGGCGCACACGCTCGGCTGGATGTACCACCGCATCGACGTGTCGGCCGCCGAGCGGCACCGCGCGCTGCTCTACAGCCTGTCCTTCGTCGGCAGCCGCTACCGCGACTTTGCGCTCGACCTCTCGTACGCGTGGCGCCTCCCCAGCCCGGCGCAGGGCCGCCTGCAGCTGTGGTACGGCTCGCTCATCGGCTCGTTCGGACCGGGCTTCTACACCTACCCGGAGGCGGAGGCGCGCGCACGCCGTCTGCACGAAGAGTGCGACGCGTCGCCGGACGAGGACCCGTTCGCGCGCGAGGCGCGCCTGACCGCGGTGCTGCTGCGCGAGCTGGGCACGCTGATGCCGGCGCTCGCGGCCGGCAGCGTGCGGCGCCACGTGGCCGAGCTGGCGCGGCGCCTCGCGGACCACGAGGCGCGCAGCCGCGCGAGGGGCGACGACGCGCCGTACGCATCGCCCGCCACGCCGGAGATGCAGGACCAGGTGCACACGTTCACCTGCATCGAGCTGTGCATGAACACGCTCATGTTTGCGGGCGTGCTGACACGCACCGGCGGCTGCCCGACCAACCGCACGGTGCCGTCCCTGCACCCATGCCTGCTGGCCGAGGGGCGCATCCGCGGCGGCGCCGACTCGACGCTCCTGTCGTCCGAGCACCTCAAGGGCCAGCACCTGCTCTCGACGGGCTCGCACGTCTATGCACCCTTCCAGGAGGAAGACGACGACGAAGACGTTGCCGCTGCTGCTGCTGGCGCAGGACCTCGCTCCCTGGACCTACAGGTTGTCGCGTAGACATTCCTTTGCCTTTAGTAAACGACATGCTTCAAGACATGGTCGGGCGGCTCGCGTGCCGGTAGGGCCGAGTAGCGGTAGGAGGACGTCTCGGCGACATGGTTGCGCGCCCAGGAGGTGGAGACGACGAGCGCGGTGACGCCCGAGGCCCACAGGTCGACCACCAGCGGGCGCCACGTGGCGGGGTCGTCGAGGCGCTCGGTGTCCACCAGGCCCACGGAGAGAAAGAGCGCCACCCAGAACGACAGGGTCACCGGCCACGCGGCGAACGCGCCCTCCACCACCGGCCTGAGCACCAGCACCTTGCGGTCGCGGTCGACGCCCGCCGCGTCGCGGATCATGTCGAGCAGGCCGCAGGTCGTGCCGTTTTCGTCCCAGCGCCGCGCCAGCCACAGCAGGAGGGCGCGCGCGCCCAGGAAGGCCAGCAGCGAGCCGACCATGTAGCCCACGGCCCAGCCCGCCACGGTGCCGTAGCGGCCGTCGCCCGAGAGGCGCGAGTGGTCGAGCACGCCGACGCTCGTGTACGCGAACGTCAGCGGGACGGTCAGCACCCAGAAGTTCCACGGCGTGGTGGTGGGCGCCTCGATGCCCATCTGAAGCTGCGGCTGCTGCTGCGGCTGGGGCCGCGGGCACGCCACGTAGACGAGCAGTGTGCCGTTGAGCACCAGCGCGGCGGCCACCACGAGGCAGGCCGCGGAGAGCGCGGTCGAGGACGCGGCCGCGTCGGCGTCGGACGCGGCCACGTGGTCGGCCTGCGTGTGCACCACCGCGTAGACCAGCAGCTCGACGTGCATCACAATGCACGCAAACAGCGCGAGCAGGTTGGCCACCCAGCGCAGCAGCCCAACCGGGTAGCCGGCGCGCTTGAGGTCAAGCTGGTACGGGTTGACCAGGCCGCCCGCGAATGCGGCGCCGCTCGACACCGCCGCCACCAACGCAAAGTCTCGGAGGAATCCCATGCGCTTCCAGACACTCTCGAACGGCAACGGCCGCCGCCGCACACGTACATAGCACCGAGGACCACTCCGCCAAGTGCACAACAGGTAGCCTGCTGCACACGCGCCGTCCCTCGTGTTCACCGGGACACAGCCGTCCCGTCACGTACCCACCCAAGAAATGGCACAGCACATGTTTGCGAAGGAGGACGGGGAGAGCACAGAGGAGATGTACACACGCCTCGAGCGGCACCTGCGCAAGTGCCACACGGCGTCGCTGGCGGCGCAGATCACGTTGATGGGCCTCAACTCGGACGGCATACCGTGCGGACCCGCGACCGCGCTCGCCGTCCTGATGACGCCCGACGTCGCCAAGGAGGTCACTCTGTCGGCGCAGTACGACGCCATCATAGCAGGGCTGAAGCGCGATGGGATCGACACGCGGCTCGAGCGCCTGATGGACAAAGAGGGGCACACGATCCGCTACGAACTGAAAATCGTGCTGTAGACCTACACTAAATGACCCTCCTTTACCACTAGATACCAACCCCTCGCCATGGTGCCACCAGGCTCAGCAGAAGGCACGCGACGTCCGCGAGGCCCGCGGCCGATGCCAGGAACGCGGCGCCCAGCAGGATGCCCACCAGATAGTCCACGTCGGCGCGCGCGTCCCACGCCAGCGGCACCCACACGGCGGCGCGGGCCACCACGTGAAGGACGCGCGCCACCCTATCCGCCTTGCTGCTCGATGGCATGGCGTGTGCCTGCACCGCGAGCGCCAGGGTCAGGAAGAGCGCCAGCCACGTGGCGTGGCGGCACGCGGCCAGGTGGGCGGCAACGTGTGCCCCGACGCCGACGGTGGTCGCGACGAGTGGGGCCGACGCCCCGAGGGCCGCGCACAGGGGAGCGAGGAGGGCGGCGACGGCGCCGGCCGCCTGGGGCAGGTAGGCGACGCGGTGGCGGTACGGGCGCCACGGCGCGCCGTCGTTCTCGATGGCCGCGTGCGCGCGCGTGTCACTCAGCGCCACAGTCACCAGGCACGCGGCCAGGACAAAGACCGAGAGCAGGAGCACGAGGAAGGCCCGGGGGCGTCCACGCGTGTCGGCGCGCCGCACGCGTCGCAGCAGGAGGCCAGCCTCCTCGCCCGACGCCATGTCCGAGCCGGCACGCGTGTACACGGGGGCGAGGACCACATGCCCATGGGGTCCGTAGCGAACCGCCGGCGGGCGCAGTGTGTGCCTCCACTGAAAGCGGTGTGCGCGCCTTGCATGCGCGGGAAAAACGGCTGGGTGACTGGGCTCGTTGTGTATTCCGTTCATGCTCTGCGGCGCTTTGCCTTGCTCTTCCTGCCCGCGTAGATGCGCTTGAATACCTCGGCGGCCGCGCGCAGGGTGGGGTTGGCACCCGGGACCAGCAGCGGATCCTTCTCGCACATGGTGAAGGCCGCGAGGGCGTCCTCTGCACTGTCGGCGCGCATCGCGGCCGCGCACACAATTGACAGGAAGCGGCTGTTTTTCCGGTTTGCTGCGCTCCGATGCTCCGACACCCGGAAGTTGGTATAGGACCTTGCGAGTCGTTGCTCCAGTGCGGCGTAGTGGGTTTCTGTGAATGCCCCGTCCCCTCCGCGCTCCTCGATAAACATGATTGCCTCGAAGCACTGTTTGCTGTAGCAGTACCACTCGTCCGGATCGAGGAGTTGACATGCAAACCCTGCGCGGAGCCTCTCCGGCAGCCGGGCGGCCCGGTCCCAGTACTCGACAACCGTTTCCGATGACCTTCCGAAGCAGAGGCGGCTGTGAATGTAGTTGTGGAACTCCCACCAGAGACTGTTGTACAGCCGGGCCGCGTCCAGGCGCGCGTCCCCCCGGACGCCCCCGAAGCGGTCGGCGTACCTCTGGACCTCCTCGTCGGTCAGCATACCGACGAGCCGGTGGACACCGTCGACGACGTCTGGCGGTGGCTTCTTGTCCTTGGTCAGCATCGACCGCGCTTCGATGATCCCTTGCGCCTCCTTCGTGATTCGATCGAGCGTATCGAGCGCGCTCCCCTCCGCCGCGGAACCCATCACGTGCAGGATCTCGATCATCGCCTCGATGCGAGCGCTCCTAGCCATCGGACCACGGGGGTATGACGCCGTACAAGTGCAGGCGTCCACGGGTCCCGTCCCATGGAACGCACACGTGTCCATGGAGATCGACAGCTACGCTGAGCTACTCGGCTACCGCTCGCTCACCTTCGTCGGCCTGTCGCCCGAACTGCGCCACGCTCTTCGCAAGGCCGGGTTTACGACGGACGGTGACGGGCGCACATGTGCGGTCAAGTGGTGACATTCTCGGTTTCATTCTTCTAAACAAAACCATGACCCGCCTCGAGTATGTAGAGGGTGGACGCAGTCTGCCTCCCAGCTGGGCAGCCGCGGCGCGCAATGAGCACGCGGCAGTCCAGCTGGGAGGCATACTGGAAAATGGGAGGTTCGGGGGCCGGCGCCACGTCTGCCGTGACAACGGGCAGCGTGCCCGTCTGCGCCGACCCGTCCGCGATGGTGTCTGCCGGGCAGCCGTCAGCCCCCGCCGTGCCGCCTCAGAGGACCCCGAGCAAGGAGCGAAAGACGAGAAAGAGGAAGCGTGTCGCGGGCCCGGTCCGTCCTACGGGCGCGCATTGGTACACCTACCGCAAGCACGGCGACGCCGAGCCGCGGCGGTACCACGTGACGCACGTGTGGCCGCGCGCGGGGATGCGCGCCAGTCCCGACAATGCCGACGTCGTGTCGCGCTGGGAGGCGGTCGACGACCTCGCGCCCTTCCTTGAGCAGCAGGCGGCTCTTCCTGGCGGCACCTTCCATCCAGACGTAGCGCGCGTCGTCAAGCGGATGCACCTGCCGTTGCCCGGTGAGAACCTGTCGAAGGAGCGCACAGGACGCGTCACGGGCAGCTCTTTGCCGGGCTTCATGGGCGTGAGCGAGTTCGCCAAGAGGGACGCCGCCGAGGCCGGGTACACCAACGCGGTGCGCTACATGGTCGACGTCGAGTCGGGCTGCATCACGCGGCCGAAAAAGACCCACCACATGCAGCGCGGCAACGACGAGGAGCCCGAGATCCTCGACCTCTTTGAGATGGCGACGGGCCTCGAGCTGTACAGGGGGTCGGAGGAGCTCGGGTGGCAGCCGGGGCGCAAGTGCATGGGCTCGCTGCTGCTGAGCGGCACCACATACGCGGCGGCGGCGCCCGACGGGATTTGCGCGCGCGTGCCCGCGTTCGTCGAGTGCAAGTCGCGCGACCGCGCCACCACCGCCGACCTGTACCCGGAGCACTACTTGCAGCTGCAGCTCCAGATGGCGGGCACGTACGACGCTGAAGAGGGACGCGTGCTGGTGCAGCAAGCCTTCTACGTCCAGTACGTCTCGGCGCCGCCGTGCCGCAACACCGCCAGCGGGGCGCGCCTGCACCAGCAGCCCATCCTCTCGATCCGCCTGGTGCGCTTCGACCCGTACCTCTACCACTCCATCATCCGGACCTGCGACGTGATCGGTCCGCTGCTGCGCGACGCGTCGGAAAAGCATGGCGGACGGCCACCCGTCGACCCGCAGCGCGAGCCGTCCCGCCGCGTCCCCGCGTCGCGTCGCTCCGTCGCCCCGGCCAGACTGCCCGCGGCGCGCCGCCCCTTCGCACGCAAGGCGCCCACGGCCAGGCGGGTGCGCCCCATCCGGTGCATTCCCAGCGCGCGCTTCTTTGCGCCGCGCACGGGGCAGTGAACGAATGGGCTGATGCCGTGTGCGCACACGCGTCCCTGACATAAGACGCATGTGTCACATGGCACAAGGTTTCGATAATATTCCGATTTATTTTCTGATTATTGATTGTCTGTGTCTATGGCGGGTGTGTCTGGTGGACCACAGTCCCACCGCCCCGTCCAATGGATTACAATGGACTGGAGGACATTAGCGGACAGACGCGACCCCCCGTCGCGCCGGCCGGTCCGATGCGTGTGGGGGCCGGACCGACGGACTACCTCGTGCGGCCTGTCAGTCGGACGACACTGGACAGCCGGTGGTTCCCGGTTGGGTCGCGCACCCCCTTCTGCACTTATGCGCCGCCAGATGAAGACCTCCGTGCTCGCGATCATGCTGCAGGCGCGCGGCGTGCCGGAGGAGGCGGGCCTGAACGAGGTGCGCGAAGTGTTGGTTGTCGGTGCCACTCTGTGCACAGGAGGTGTTTCGTATGGTCAGCGAGTACGTCGTGGCGGAGGGCGGTCACACGGCGACGGCGGCGCAGTGGGAAGAGTTTATTCGGGTCTTTGGTCCAGTGGACCGATGTGTGGTCCGGGTGGGCACGCCGCTCGCCTTCCCGTGATTGCTGATGCAGTGCTACGTGACGCTCTTTGAGCCGGGCACCCTCTCGGTGTACCCGTGGTACGTCTCCTCCGGCCAGGCCCTCCGTCTCCCGCTCCTGCCAGGCACTGCGCGCGTCCGGCCGTGCAGCGAGGTGAGAGGGCGCGGCACGCTTCCCCGACCGGAGCACAGGGAAAAAACCGCTTTACGGTCGAGCGGGTCGAGGCCGACAAGCCCCGTCTACTGCTGAAGTGTCGGATCTCCTACAGGTGCGGGCGCCCGCGGCCGTGGGCAAGGGGTGTGTGCAGGGACAAGAAGTTCATGATTGATGATAGCGGCGAATACACAAGTCTCCGAGACGCCTTTTTCGCGGTCGCAAAGGCTGCGCGGTGCATCCCGGTGCAGCCGGTTCTCGCTGGCGCACCGGAGACCGAGCCCGGGTCGGTGTCGGAGGGGGCGTGCCGCGGCGAGGGGGAGCCGCCGTCGAGGTAGCCAGGGGTGGCGTGCACATCCATGAGGGTGGCGTGCCTTCCCTCCAGTTAAATACAAGAGCGTGTTATATATTCTAGCCATCAGATAGAGATGGGTTCGGAACAGGTCGCATGTCTGCACCCCGCCTTCCTGCCGTACTGGCCGAGGTGGTCGAACTGTGTACCGGCATAGTTGGCAACGAGCTCAGGAATGCCGAATACGGGCAGGTGGCGCGCGGCCGTCGCGATGACCAGGAGACGACTCCTGGTCTGGCACGCCGCCACCGCTCGATCGAGCCTGTCCGACGGCGGGGTCCGCCTCTCGACACAACAGAATGGCGCGCCGCGTTCGTAGAGATACCACAGGTCCATGGCCAGGTCCTGGTCTGGGGAATGGACCGGCGGGTGGATGAACGAAAACACGAGCGACATCCACACCCTTTGGGAAGGCCCTCCCACGTACCGCACCAGCCTGTCTGTGCTCTCCGCCACGTGGTGGCAGATGAGCAGTCCGAGACTGGCGTAAGACTGGCGGTCCGGTTGCCCGGTGAGAAGGCGCATCGACACCCTCTCGATGACGCTGGCGCACTCCCCCCTTGTACAAAAGGACAGTATCACCTCCCGTATAGCAACGCTGTTACACCATCCACGGCCATAGATGCGGGCGATGCGCGAGGCATGCTCGACATTACCGTGCCACAGCGCGCACACGATCGTCCCCGCACCGGCCGCACCGGCGTCGTAGACATCGTTCTCCACCAGGAGGTCCCGCTCCTCCTCGATGACATAGTCGGGGAAGTCTGTACCATGGCAGGGGTGCGAGAGCAGCGTCCTCCTGCTGTTGGTCGCGTGTTCACACGACGCCGCGGGCTCGAGCGGCAAGCCCAGGCGGTAAAGTGCCGTGTACATGCCGGGTGGGTGGTGGCGCATGAATGCCTCCATGATGGCCTGTGTGTCGGCTCGGCTGTAACTCGTAGGGGCCTGCGCACCGAGCCAGGCAAGGTCCTCGCGCTCCACCGCTGCCACCACGTCGCACACAGACATCGGTAGCTGGACCTTGACCCTCTGCAACCTACGGGACGGGGTTGATGGACACGTGCCACGACTCGTCCACACACGCACGCGCGGAAGGGAACCAGCACGATCCAACCGCGCGTTTACTGTGCTGGGACTGGGGAGACACCAGGGATTCGTGTAGGACCCATACCACGTGCCTTGCGCACGATATCACAGAGCACCTGGTTGGCGCCCTCGACGGAGAGAGGGTCTACGCCGACCTTCAGGAAGGCACGGATGGCAACATCGTAATGCTCCGACTTGACCGCGGCCGTGCCGACCATGTCTTTCATCCGCTTGGACGCGTCGTCCGGGAGGGACACGAGTGACGCGCCCAGGGCGAAGCTGTTCCCATCCGTCATGAATGCCTCCCTGATGACCCCAAACACGTCGTCATCCACGCGCGCATCCTTCTCGGCGTCGCAGAGCGCAGCCATCACTTGCTGGTGGTGGGCGTGCCAGTGGCTCGGACGGGCTGCGTGCCCTAGGAACTCAAACGCGAGGGGCCGCGGCAGGGCGAGTGATTTCCTGAAAATGTCGGCGAAGGTCTCCTTATCTCGCTTAAAGCTGAGGCTGCCACCGGCGTTATAGTCGAACTTCGACTTCAGGAGGTTGAATTGTCTGGCCGCGGCGATGCGGGGATGGAGGTCGACGTCACTGGGTAGCTCCATGCCGTACAGGACTGCGTGCGCGAGGGACGCATCGCTGAACCCGTCGATGTGCAGCAACAGCAGGTCGTAGCCGGCTCGGGTGCCACGCTCATTGACCTCCTTCTCGAAGAGCGCCCGGAGTGCCCATGGGTCGTCACAGACATTGTTCTCCGCCGACATGTGGCAGGGCACGGAAGGGATTTGACGGTCTGTGTTCGGCGAGTGTGTCGCCCCGTGCTCGTACGGGATGCCTACGGGCATGGGCCGTTCGTCCATACACCCGGCCAACTCCCCAGCACAATGCACGACCTCTTCCATGTTGTCTGTCTGTACGGCAACGGCCAGGCCCTGCTGTGCTACTCCATCCTGGACCGGTTTGTAGGTCCCGGGGAGGGTCCCGATGATACAACGTGGACGCGCGACTTTGCCGGCGTGGTGGCATGGCGCCCCTGGGTCCGCGCCATCTACATGGACCAGTGGAACGGCAGCGCCGACTGCGCGGCCCGCATCGACCGCGTCCGGCGCGAGCGCCCCGCGCCAAACGAGCCCTTCCTCGTGCTGATCAACCGCGACGAGGACGAGTCCCTCGACGACCTGCCCCCGGAAGCGCTCGTGATCCGCTACGAAGGGGACGACACGCGACTGCCCGAATGGCTACAGTGACGGGTGCATGTGCCAGCGACCGCCACATTCATGTTAAACTGGGAAGGTCACGGATGTGTGCCACTGCGCCCGTTCGGATTTCGAGGGGCTGGGGAACGCAAAGCTCGCGTATCCGTCCACGAACCTCGTTAGGTAGCAAGGCACGTCGGCTGTGGGTGGTCATGCACGGGCAGGGGCACGGACCCACCGACGTGGACCCCTTTGATTGTGGCGTGGAAGACGGCGGCGAGGAGCACACAACGTGCCCCAGAGTAGTCGCCATCGGCCAGAAAGCCAAAGGGGCGCCACTCCCGCGGCTCGTCCGTTAGTCGATACACGACGCTGCCCGCGTCATCGCCCCGGTACGCAAACGAGCACTCGACAGACGCGTCCGAAATGCGTGGGCCGACCACCGTCGCGCGTCGTATCTCGCCATCGGGACTGATGATACAGAGCTGCGTGCCCCCGCGGATCCCTTCCGACACGCGTACGGCGCCCTCCAGGCGCACCATGTCGTGCACGATGGGATAGCCGTCCACCCCCTTCGGCCCGAGCAGGCGCTGCGTGTACCACTCCATGAATGCGCCGTGTCGATCGGGATGCTCATCAAGCCATCGGGGGACGTCGGGCTCGTCCCCGGGGCCAGGGAACGTTTCGCGGAACGCGGCGAGGAGGGCGTCGTCGCGGACGATGCGGTCGCATGCCCGTGACAGAACGGTGCGCGGGGCGTCCCCGGCGGGATCGAGGGGCACGGCACGGAACACGCCCACCGAGGGCCACCTGCCCAGGTCCATCAGGCCCTCCGGAATCAACTTCATTGGCTCCTGGAGCAGGTCCCAGGCGCGGCCTCCCACGGCCGCGATCTTCCCCGTGAACTCGCGCGGAGCCTCGCGGATGCGGCTCGTCGGACACTCTACGTCTGCATTCAGGGCACCAGCGCAGAGGGGGATGGCGCCCCGATTCGGCGGGCCCCACACCAGCGAGGACACGCACACAAACGTGCCCCCCGCGTCGGTGCGTACGCAGAAGAAAGACCCGCGTGTCCGGAGGGTTGACCTCGGTACGCCTACCACGTCATGTACAGACATCGGTGGCTCGACCTTGACCCTCTGCGATCTGCGGGCCAGGGCTCCTGTCGCGGCCATGTGATCGGCCGTCCGCGTGCGCAGCGCAGAGGAATCGTCCACTTTTACTATCGAGTGGGAGGACGGCCACTAGTCGCGGTCGGGGCGGCGCCTCTTGTGGCTGGATCCGTGCGAGGAGGCGACCTGCCCTGGCCTGGGCTCTCTGGCCTCGGTTGCCGGGGGTGCTGACACACAGGCCTGACGCGCGTACATGTGTGCTCATTAAAGCATATCCACTCGCCCGTTTACTAGGCCACGGGACTGACAGGCTAGGGCGCCGTGGCCGCGAGGTCGATGTAGGCGCGCGTCTCCTCCGGCGAGAGGGCGGTGTCCCACACAGCAAACATGGACACGTCCATGTCCGTCTGGCGGTCGGCACCGGGGTCACCGACGCAGCCGATGCACATCACGGTCTCGGCGCCCACCATGGGGACCGCGGACTCGTCGGCGCACGCGCCCCCGCCCGGGCACAGGAGGGGAAAGGTCGTGTTGTCCACCACCAGCCGGTGCCGCAGGTGGCCGGTGGGGCCGTGCAGAAACCACGACAGGCACACGTGCGTGTGGGGGCTGCTCGAGTTCGCGGCCGGCGCCACGGCCCACGAGTCGAAGAGCTGCGTACTGTCGCTCACGGTCCACGTGTTCAGCACGGAGCCGCTGCCGTAGTACTTGACCGAGCCCTTGCTCGGCGCGTTGTCGTCCATCGGCGACAGCGCGAGGATCGCACCGGTGCCGTCGGCGGGACCCCACACGCGGTAGCGCACGCACACGGTGGTGCCGTTCGCCGACTGGCCCACGCCCACCGGCGCGACGAGCCCCGAGCCAGCGCCCGGCACGAGGCGCACAAAGCACGGCGGATGGCTGCAGTCCGCGCTCACGCTGCGCGCGTCCACCGTGGCCAGGTGGTTGCCGTGCCCGCTGTCGTCGTCGAGCGGCCCGGTGGCGCCGAACGACGCGTGCGCACGCAAATGCGATGCGTGGGGCACACCCGCCAACCAGCCGGTGGGCGCGCTCGACGGGGCGTGGCTCGGCCACCCGGTCGGCGCGGCCGTGGGAAGCCGTGTCGGCAGCGCACTGGGTGCACCCAACGGTGACGCGCTTGGCGCACCTGACGGGACGTGGCTCGGCGACGCACTGGGCACACCCGTCGGCGACGCGCTGGGCGCACTCGTCGGCACCGCGGTCGGGGCGCACGTCACCAGCAACGGGATCGGGATGCACAGCGCGGCGCACGTCCAGCACGTTGCCAGCAGCGAGAGCACAAGCGGGCGCACGTCCATGTCTAGAGGGACTCGCGCCTGGGCCAATTCAACATAGGGCGCGTGTGTCACGGACTGGATCACGTTCATTCGTACGCTCGCCCTCGGCCCACACGGAGGGTCGGTCGGCCCGGTCTACGGGATCACAGGGTCGATCATGCCGGCAAACCCGGCGATGAGCTTGACGAGGTGCGGGTCGTTGAGGTTGCCCCCGTCGGCGCACCGGCCCAGCTCGGTCATGCGCGCGTCGAACCGACCGAGCAGGCGGATGCAGTCCACGGCCTCCACCATCGCCTTCTCGTACGCGTGCATGGAGTCCAGGGGAGAGTCCGTGGCGGGCACGCGCTGTCGCATGGCGAACCTCTGCATCGAGGGACTCAGTCGGTGGAAAATGCGGTCGCCGCGCCGCCTGGCCTCATCCGCAGCCCTCGCCCGCCTCTCGTATGCCTGCTGCCTGGCCTCGCGCTGTAGTTCAGCGCGCCGCTCCTTGATGCGCTGCAGGTGCTCGAGGGGCGTTCTGGGCTTGCGCTTGCCCCAGGTCATGGTTGGGCGATGGGAGTATGAACAGCGATGGGCAGCGCCAGGCACTTTGCCCAGTCTGGCCCAGGGACGGTGGCAGTCCGCCCGTCTGGCCCAGGGACGGTGGGAGTCTGTCCATCTGGCCCAAGGACGGTGGGAGTCTGCCCATCTGGCCCAAGGACGGTGGAAGGTCCTCCCGTGCCCACGTGTACGGTCTGGTCTTCACACGTGGGCCATTCGTTCGGCGCCCACTCGTCCATCCCAAATGGCTTCCAGCCGAGCGACCGAGCTCCGCGACCGTATCCTGGCCAACTTCCCAGCGCTTGTCGCCCAGGGCAAGGAAGGGTTCACCCCGATCCGGGGCGCGATCTTTTCTGGCTTCACCTTTGCGCTGCCCCCTGACCTCAGCGACGTCACCGACGAGGACGCCAAGTCCGTCGTGCCCTCCATCATCGACCACCTGACCAAGAACACCCTCCCGAGCATCGATGGCATCGGGCCCGACCAGGAGCTGACGGTGTATTCGGAGTACATCGGCCGCTCCGCCGCCGGCCTGGAGTACAGCGCCGACTTCCTCCTGTTTGCCGAGCCGCAAGGCAAGCCCAAGAAGCCGCGCATCGTCTCGGTGCTGGAGGAGGCGGAAGCCTGGTACAAGAATGGGGCAGGGCTACCCCTGTGTCCGAGAACCTTCCCGGGCGAAGACGACACCCCATTCGATCCCGACACGCACAGCTTCACGGCCGACCTCCAGGCGGCGACCGAATGCACGAGGACGCTCGAGGCCCTGCTCCCGGCCCGGCTCGGGGATGATAGTGTGCGCCTGCACATGGAGCCAGACAACCTCAGCCTGACGATCACGCTGGCGCGCCACCGCGTGACCAAGCGCAAGATCGGTGACGATGGGTCGGGAAGGTCCGCTAAGGCTGAGTAAAGCACCACAAGTGGTCAAGGTTTATTAGACCTGTGTCGAGTACGCGGCGCGGAGCCAGAGGGCGTTGATGCGTTCGTGGTTCAGGCGCCGGCGCTCCTCCTCGAAGCGCCGCTGGGCATGCCGGCTGCGCAGGTACAGGTCTAGCTCGACGGGGCCCAGGATGGGTTCGTGCTCAAAAGTGTCCGTGGGCACGTAGATCCGCAGGCCCGCGTAGTGGCCAGGGACTGGCGGCGGCGGCGTCCTGTGTGGATGTCGTTGGCACATGGGGCTCTGATACAGTGGGGCAGGCGTCGTGTTGGACACGTGTCCCGTGCTGGCCGCGCGGGCAGGGTCCTGGCTATGTAGTCCATGCATGCATCACGTACACGTGTCGCGGCGGCGGGGTGCGAGGGTGTACACACACTCGACGCACCGATGCTGCCCGTTCTGATTCTGTGCGTGCTCGCCGTGGCCGTGCGCTCGTGCCCATCCACCACCGCGTCGAGCGCTGCGTGGGTGCCGCGGATGGCCTACGCGGCGGAGACCACGCCAACCGCGTCGGTTCCACTGGCCCACTGTTACCTGCCCCCGCGCCTCTACACGGTCAACGGGACGCACATGACGGTGCACGACGTGCCCACCGACCGCGTCCTGTACACGCTGGACGCCACTCCCTCGTACGGGGGTGCCAAGAGCGTGGCGTGCCTCTCCGACTCGGTGCTTCTGTTTGGGTCGGGCGTGGTCGTGCAGCTCGAGCTGCGCGGCGACATACTGGGCCTGTACATCCTGCGATCGACCTACGAGGCACCCCAGGCCTACACGGCCGCCAACGTCACGGACTGGCCCCTGGTAGTGCCCATCCGGGATGCCGATCCCACACAGGGCCTCGTCCCGATTGCCATCGCCATCCTGCCCGGCTACTCCACAGCCGCCTTCATTGTGCCCACCACCAATGCCAGCCTGATCCGGAATGACACCCGCACTGGCACATCGCTGCTCTTCCTCCGCTTTTCCTTCTCCTTCAACATCACCGACAGCATGATCGGTCCGCCCGACCGCCACCAGTTCGTGTGGACGCCGGCCGGGTGTGTGCTGTACAACGGGTACGAGCAGCTCAACACCTACTGCTTCTCCGCCTCCGCGCCCAACAATGTAACCACGTGGACGAACGTGACAGGCTGGGCGGCCGATCCGCTCGTCCCGCCGCTGTGGCACGGCGTCTCGGTCGGCCCGCCACTCCTGGACTACTTTACCAGGATGAACTCGGGCGCGAGGGAGCAGCGCATCGTTACATTCTCCTTCGGGCGCCGCTACCCCTCGCACATCCGCATCCAATCCGTGTTCGTGAGCTACCCAACCATGTGGGTGGAGGACGAAAGCGGCCGGCTTCTGTTCATCGTCCGCATCGGCTATCATGCACTAGACTGGAGGACCCCGGGTGCCAGTGTAGTCGATCTAGTGAACAACACGGTACCCACCATGCTGATGTCAGCAACGTACACCACGGAACACGACTACCCCGTCAACTTTGGCGACGACCGCATCTTTGGCTCACTGCTCGCCACCGACGCGGAGTTCTTCTTGCTCGGCCACACGCCGCAGCCCTCGCCCGACGTCGACGTCGACGCCTCGAACGTGACCGTGGCGTACCTCCTGCCCTCGTACGCGAACAACTCGGCCGTTGCCGACCGGTTCGAGTTCACGTCGTCCTTCACGGCGCTCGCCGGGAATGAGACCACGACCACGTTCACACCAAACATGTTCTGGGGGCTACAGTCGGTACCAGACGTCACCGCCAAGTACACCGGCGTGTACGCCGAACGGCCCGGTGGCGGCGAGCTCTACGTCGGAATGTTTCACGGCAACCGCTCGGGCATCTTCACCCGCCGCTTCGTGCTGCTGCCCTCGGCCCCGCTGGCCGACGTGCGGATCAACGGCGCCTGCGTGGCGCGCACGGACGGCGGACAGGACGACTCGGTGATCGCGTCGCGCTCCAGTCCCATCCTCGTCGCCGTGTCGGGCCTCCCGCAGGGCATCGACGCCGTGCGCGCCCGGCTCGGCGACACGGTGCTCGAGCACCAGGTCGACCCCGCGACTCGCACTGTGTCCTTTGAAATGCCCGTGTCCGACGTCCTGCCTGAGCGGACCCAGATGTCGCTCGACGCGTGCACCGCGGGCGCAGGGTGCCAGCTCAGGTACGCGACCGTCGCCCTCACATTCACCGGTACCGTCGCCTCTGGGCTGCCGCGCGCAAACGCCACCCTTCTGTCTGTCTCGGCGGCGACCGAGGCGGCGCGGGTCATAACCTGTCCGACTCGTGTTGGATCGTTCGCGCTCCTGACGTCGCGCTACGATCGCCTGTACACCGGGTGCGCCAACTCCACCAACTGGACCAACTTCTGGCGCCTGGACGACCCGTGGGACCTGGCGGCCACGTCGCCAGCGTCGCCCCTGGCATTCGCCGCGCGCGGCCCAGCGTCGATGGCCCTGAACCGGCACACCGGGACCACCTGTAGATACCACACCAGGCCCCTCCCGTTTCTCTGCATCAATCCCTACCGCACGCGCACGATGAGCAGTACATTCAACTTTGGGTCCGGTGGCCTGGATGCACAGCAGGTCGCGCTCGTGCTCGTCGAGGGCTTCACCGACTTGTATGACGTCGCCGTGGCGGTGAGCTACAGGCCCTCCACCACCCGCCTGCGCGTGCAGGTCCTGGGAGCCATGCCGCCCCTGCCCTGGACGCGCTCGCTCTACTACCCAGGCATTCTCTGGGTCGAGACCGCGGGACTCGTGGAATGGCTGGTGCCACTGGCCAGTGGGTTTGACCTCGACATCGACGACGCGATACGGGGTGTCTCGGTGCCCGTGCAGGGCGGGCGCGGCCTCGCCGTCTTTGCCATGCGCGGGTCCTTCGCCGTCGTTCGAATCGACGCGCGCACCGGACAGCCCGTCATCGACGGGTACCGCTTAACAGGCGGTTCGGTGTCGGAGCGCCTCCTGTCGATGGACGTGGTCGCCGACCCGGCGGCCGCATTCACGGCCGTGCTCACCGAGACCTACGATACGGTCAACGGCTCGCTCGTCTACAGGATGTCGCGCGTCCTCGACGACATGAGCGTCGCCAGCTTTGCGTCCTTCCGCCTCCCGTACCTGGGCACGTCGCGCGCGGGCGTCTCGGCGCGCGGCGGCCTCATGGTGCTCGCCGGCGGAGCCTACCTGGTGCCCTACGCGCCCGCCACGCTCGTGCCGCGCCCAGACCTCGTGGTCAACCTCTCCGCCGCCGCGCCGCTCTGCACCGCCTTTGCCGGCCTCAACGCGGACGGCTCCAAGTCCATGTGCGTCCTGGCCAACGGGTCGCTGGCCATCCAGTCGTACCTCGCCGCTGATGCGCGCGCGCCCCTCCGGCCCGTCTATCGCGGCCCCGAGCTCGGCGGGTGGTCGGCCGCGCTCTCCGACGAGCACCCGTTCTTCTCGCTCGGGACGGGCACCGAGTGCACCAATTCGAGCGACACGTCGCAGCCGGTGACGTATGTCCTCCCGCTCTTCCCCAGCACGCGGAGCGACACGTCCAACTGCGGCGTGCTCAGGGCGCCGCTCCGCTACGCCGAGTCGCCCCACGAGTGGGAGTGCATCCTCCCGGCGCGCGTCGTCTCCGCGCCGCGCCCCTACCAGTCCATGGTCTGCAGCAACGTGTCGGTGCCCGAGCCGGCCGTGACGATCGACACCTTCCCTGCCGACGGCGTCCAGGACACCTTCTTCCAGTCGTATCGCGTGCCTGCCGTCTACTATGAGCGCTGCGTGGCAGGTGTCGACGCCTCGCTCAATGTGCACTGCGTCGACCAGTTCACCTTTGTGCCCGCCAACCAGTCGTACACGCGGCAGCGCTTCTCGGCGGCGCGCAACACCACGGTCTTCCCCGTCTTTTACCGCTTCCCGTACCTCGACCAGCAGGGCGTCGCCGACTACTCGGCCCGCTACCGGCTCTGCAACCGCGAGCAGCTCGCGTTCGCCTGCCTGCTCGACGAGCGCGCCTGCCTGGCCGTGGACGACAAGGTGGCCGCCGCCAGCTGCGACGCCGCCTTCTGGGCCGCGCACGACCCGGCTACCACGGGCGCCGCCACCGCCGCCTGGTGGGCGGCGCAGACGGCGGCCGGAAACCTCACGTGGCTCAAGCCGCCGCTGGTGCGCGAGTCCGAGACGGCGGTGCACGAGGGCACGTACGACGTGCCCACCGACCGCCTCCCGCGCTGGACGTGGGACCACGCGGACAATTGCACCGCCGAGGAGCGCCTCTGCCCCGGCACCGTCGCGCCCAGCACCAACTGCTCGGTGGCCGCCTCGTACTCGCGCATCGACGGCGCGTCGCTCTTCCGCAAGGTCTCGCGCACCGGCTGCGTCGCCGAGTCCAAGGCCGCCGCCGACCAGTCCCTCGTCGGGGTCATCGCCGCGGGCACGGGCGGCGCGATCAGTGTGGTCGCGGGCGCCGCCGTCTTTGTCGACATGCGCCGCCGCGCGGCCGAGAGGCACCGCGCCGGCCTCGAGTCGATTGCCGTGACACCATCTGAGAATGAAGCCCAGTCTCTGTGCGGGCCGTGCTGGAGTTTGGCCGAGGGCGACACCGTGCCCGCGGTGCTGCGCAACGACTCGGGCGCACTGATCATAGACCCGCTCACGTGCGGGTGCGGCCTGCGGTGCCGCCCGGCGGCCGACGACCTGCGCCCGTGCGCCGTCGCCGCCGACACGCTGTGCTCCGCCGACCCCAACTCGTACTACGCCGCCGTGCGCCTCTGCGGCCCGCTGGCCACGGCGTGCCGCTACACGTGCACGCGCGACTCGACCAGCGGCGTCGTCACGCCCGCGTGCACCGCCGTGCCCGGCACGTGCGTGTGCCCCTACCCGGTCGCCAATGCGTCGCGCTGCCTGCCGGCGCCGCGCGTCTGCACGGTGGCCGAATCGCGCGCCCGCTGCGGCGTCTACGTCCAGGCGTGCGCCGCGCACACGGCCACGCCCGACACGGTCTACAACTGCACGCCGCTGCCCGGCGCCGTCGCCGACCCCGTCAGCGGCCGCTTTGACGTGCCGCCGCGCGCCGCCGTCGTCGCGTCGGTCGGCGCGCCGCGCCTCAACCTCAGCGTGGCGGCCGTGCGCGCCGCGCCCTGGGTCATCGCGGCGCGCGACCCCGTGCTCGCGCTCGTCTCGAACGCCAGCGGCGCCATCGCCCGCTGCCCGCTCGTGCAGCTCGACTGCTCGGTCGCGGCGCCCGGCGTCGCCTCCGACTATGCCTACTTTACCGGCGCAGCGGCTCCGCCGGCCCTGTGCAGCGGCGACCCCGTCTACGGCGGCCCGGGCACCGGCGTCGTGGTGCTCGACACGGCGGCGCGCGTGCCCGTCTTTGCGCCCGTGCTGCCCACGCGCACCACGATCTGGCCCGCCGTCGGCGCCGACGCCTACCCGGCCGCGCTGTCCGCCGCTCTGGCCGCGCTGTACGACCGCTACACCGACCTCGCGTACTACGTCTCGCTGACCAACGCGCCGCCGGGCTCGTCGCGCGTCGCGGCCGCACAGGCCACGGTGTACGCGGCGCCGCTCCACGTGCCCGGCCTGCCGTTGCTCGGCGCGCCCGCCAACGCCACGCTCGCCGCGCTCGTGCCCGACCTCTACTTCCTGCGCGCCCACGCCGCCCTGCTCCCTCAGGCCATGCGGCCCGCCGCCAGCGCCACCACGCCGCCTGCCGGCGCCACGGCGGCCGCGGCCCGCGCACTCCTTGCACAGGCCGCCGCCGCCTTTGCCGCGCGCGAGTCGGTGCTCACGCTCACGATGCACAACCTCGTGCCGGGCGCCACCTACTCGCTCGAGATCGAGTACGCCGTCCTCGCCGTCCCATCCTCGTCCTTTACCAACTATACGGGCGTCGATGTCTCCTTCCGTGTGTGGATTGACGGAGGCGTGCTCGACAACACCACCGAGCTGCGCGCGCCGCACGCCAACCGCACCGGCTGGCGCGTCCTCGCCACGCGGCCCTTCGTGGCGCCCGCGGCCTCGGTCAACGTCAGCGTGGCGCGCGTGCGGCCCACCGAGGACGACGTGCTCGCGTGCGAGCTCGCCGTGCACGCGCGCACCCCCGCCGCCCTGGCGGTCACGCCGCGCGCGCCCGCCTTTGTGTGCCGCGCCGCTGCCGCCGTCGACGGCGCCGCGCTGCGCTGCGTGCGCGACCGCACCGCGGGCACGGCGCCGTTCGCGCCCGACGTCGCCGGCGACCGCAACTTCCAGGGCCTGCGCGACTGCGGACTCGCGTTCGTAAACCCTACCACTGCCAGCGACCCGGTCTCGCCCGTCTACCGCGCCAACGGCACCGACCTCCTGCTGCTGCGCTCGGTCTCCGCCGCCCCCGGCGCGTGGAACTTTAGCGCCGAGCGCGAGCCGCTCGGCACCTGGCTGCTGCCGGGCCTCCTGCTGCGCGCCGACTGGTCCAGCGGCCTCGACCCGCTGCGCCGCGGCGGGCCCGCCGTCGTGCGCACCCTGGCCTCCACCACCGACACGGGCTTCTCCGTTGGCTACGACGAGACGCGCCAGGGCGCCGTGCTGCTCTTCCGGGCGGCGCGCCGCGGCCTCTCGTGGCTCACGCTGCCCGCGCTGGCGCTGCCGCCCTCGTACACGGTGGCGCTCTGGGCGGCGCAGCTCAGCCTCGAGTACGGCGACTATGCCACGCTGCTGGTGGCGCCCGCATCAGACAGCGACTGGACCGCCATCGACCAGGGCCTCTTTGTTTACCGCGGCCGCCTGCACTGCGGCACCACGCGCACCACGCTCGGCGTGTCGTCCAACTTTGCGGCGCTGCGCGGCGCCAGCGTGCCGTTCGGCGAGGCCGACCTCACCGGCTGGCGCCACATCGCGTGCACGTGCGACTCGAGCACGCTCGCCTCGGGCACGCCCGACCTCCTGCGCACCGTCCAGGTGTACACACTCTACCTCGACGGCGTCGCCGTCGCCGCCTCGACGCGCATCCTCACCAGCTACTCGGGCACCGCCGCCGGCGCCGTCCGCGTCGGCGCCTACTCGCCACTCGGTGCCGCCGCGCCCGCCGTCCTGGACGCGCAGGGCACCGTCGGCCGCATCGACAGCCTCACCGTGTACGGGCGCGCGCTGGCCGCCTCCGAGGTCGCGGCGCTCGCGGCGTACGACGTCGGCGACGACGACGGCACCGCGCGGCTCCGCTTCACCGCGCCCAACGTCAGCCTGGTCGAGCCCGCCTGGTCCACCGCCCAGTTCCCGGTGCGCTTTGACTTTCCGCTCGGCGTCGACGACCTCTCGCTCCGCTTCACGCCGCTGCCCGAGCCGTCCAACGCCAGCGGCCCCGCGTTCGCGCTCACCGGCTACACGCGCGGCCTCTGGCCCGGCGACGTCTCGGTGGGCGCCGCGCTGGCCGCCGCCGCGCAGCGCGCCGGCGTCTTTGCGTGCATGGCGGCGCGCATCGCCACCGTGCCGCGGAACACGACGCCCACCGCGTGCACCGTCGACACGTCGGTCGCGCCCTACGTCGGCCGGCTCGCCGGCGCCGTGCTCGCCAACTACACCAACCTCACCGCCGCCGTCGCCGCGTGCCAGGCGGCCCTGCTCGGCTGCACCGGCGTCGTCGCCTGGAACTCCGCCGTCTACTTTACGGTCGCCGACAGCGCCGTGCTCAGCGGCGACCCCGAGTACCGCTCGTACCCACAGCTCTGCGCCTGGGACGCGCTGCACGCTGCGTGCGGCGTGCGCCCCGAGGTCTCGGTGGCGCCCAGCGTCGCCACGCGCCACGCCACGCTCGTCGCGGCCGCCGCCGTGCCCGTCTTTGCGCCGCAGGCGCGCAACCTCACCAACGGGCTCTGCTTCAACGTCTCGGTGCGCGTGCTGGACCCGCACGCCGCCGGCACCGTCAGCGGCTACGCGCGCCTCCTGGTGCAGTGCCAGAGCAGCGCCGCGGGCGCGCGCGCCGTCGTCCATGACGGCTGCTCGACGAACGTCTCGGACACGGCCTTTGCGCACGTTGACACGGCACGCGTCGCCGCCACGCGGCCCGACACGGCCCCCGCGCGCTTCCTCATCCGACACCGTCTCTACCTGGCCTCGACCCACCGGCCGGTGATCGACCTGGGCACGGGCGCGCCGCGCCTCTTTAGCTCGCACTTTGCGCTCGACTGCGACGCCGCCGCCGCGCGCGTCGCCAACCTCACCACGGCCTGCACGCGCGCCGAGGCCGTCGCCGCCTGCGGCGACGCCGCCACGGGCTGCGTCAAGACGTGCGCGCTCGACACCGGCGGACGCGGGTACCGCTGCACGCCGCAGGTGCCGGCCACCTGCACGTGTCCCGGCTACGACGCCGTCTCGGCGGCCGCTGGTCTGCCGCCCTGCACCTACGGCGACCGCGGCTGCGCGGGGGCCGAGCACGCCGCCGCCGGGTGCGACCGCCTGCTCGCGGCGTGCCGCAAGACGTGCACGCTGCAGGGCTGCGAGATCCAGCCGCAGACCTGCTTTGCCGACTACAACGTCAGCACGACGCGTGCGTGCACGCCCGACGAGCGCGCCGCGGTCTGCGGGCCCGACGTGGGCGGCGCGCTCCAGTACCGCACCTTTGCGTGGCTCACGGGCGCCGCGCCGCTGGACGCGGGACCCGTCACCACCTTTGCCTCGCTCGACGCCGCCGTCGACGCCTGCCTCGCGATGCCGCTCGCGCGCTGCGCCGCCGTCGTCGCCGTCGGGGCCGGCACCTACCGGCTGTACGAGCCGCCGGCCGTGGCGGCCGCCGCCGACGGCGGGGTGGCGGTCCTCGCGCGCCGCGGCTGCATGTACCTGCTGCGCGACTCGGTGCCGTTCAACGCCAGCGTCGTCGTGAACGGGACCAACTACACCGACCTCGCGGCGGCCGCGGCCGCGTGCGACGCCGACGCCGAGTGCCTGGGCGTAACCGGCAACGCGTCGCTCGCGCTGGTGCACGCCGGCGCCTCGGCGGCGCCCGCGCCCTTCTACGACCGCACGGCGCTGTGTGCGCGCTGCACGGTGCAGCAGCGCCGCCTGCGCCCCGGCCAGGTGGAGACCGACCTCGCCACGGCCGCGTGCACGTGCCCGCTCGCGGTGCCAGCGGCGCTCAACGCCTCGCTGGCCGCGTTCGCGCCGTGGATGCTCGGCGTGTACGCCGACGTGTCGGCGCCGCGCCTCGCGTGCGCCTGTCCGGTGCTGCCCGACGCGCGCACCGACACGCTCGCTGCGCGCCTGGCGCTCACGGGCCGCTGCACCGGCGCGTGCCGTCCGTGCCTGCCCTCCGAGACGGCGGCGCGCTGCGGCGGCTACCGCGGCCCGCTCACCTCCGACCCCGCCGCCACGGGCCCCGCCCTGGTGCAGAGCGCCGACGTGTGCGCGCTGTGCCCCTTCGCGCCCGCCGCCGCCGTGGCGGGCGCCGACGTGCGCGACTGTCCCGGCACGTACACGCTGCGCTACTGCGCGGCCGCCGAGCGCGCCCTGTACTGCCCGGCGTCGTCGCAGGGCTGCGTGCTGGCGTGCGACGCGCGCGGGCGCAACTGCCACCGCTGGGGCCAGTGCAGCGAGACGCGCGCGTGCACGGCCACCGAGGCCGCGCTGCTCTGCAGCCTGTACGACCGCGACGCGCCCTCGCGCCCGCTGGCGCAGCGCAGCGGCGTCTACCGCGCCTCGACCGGCGACGCGCTGGCGCTGCCCGCGGGCGCCGCCGTGCACGCCTACACGCAGTCCTCCGTGTCGGGCTGCACGGCCGCCGTCGACCAGACCGTGGACGGGCTGCGTGTCACCGCGTCCGAGTGCGCCTACACGTGCGCCAGCCGCAGCCCCGTCACCGGGCTGTGCAGCACGTTTGTCTCGAACAGCAGCAGCGCCGCCGAGTGCGGCCACCCCGACCAGGTGGCGAACTACACCGTCGACGACCTCGGGATCACGGCGTGTGTCTGCCGCGGCGGCTGGGGCCCCTCGGCGCGCGGCGCGTGCCGCGGCGCGCTCGTGTCCACCAATGCCACCACCGAGGCCGCGCGCCAGACGCGCTGGGTCGGCGAGTACGCGCTCTCGTCCGTGCTCTCGTGCGACGGCGGCACGCCGCCCGGCTTCCCCGAGGCCACGCCGCTCGCGCTCTACGACTTTGAGTCGCCGGCGGCGCCGTGGTCCAGCCTGGGCGAGGGCGCCGGCACCGGCACGATGCGGCGACGCTCCGTCTCGGGCAACGCGTCCTACCTGGCGGTCGACGCAGACGTCGCCTCGCTGACCGCGGCCGCGCCGCGGTTTGGCGCCGCCGCCACGCTGGCCGCGAGCGCGACGCACGCGCTGGCGCTCGACTGGGTGGGCCCGCGGCCCGCGCTCACGTTCGCGTTTTGGTGGCGGCCGACCACCAACAACACCAACGCGTCGGCGGCGCTGCTGCGCAGCGCGACGGGCGCGGGCGCCGGCACGCCGCTGCCGCTCGAGCTCACGCACGGCGCCAACGGCACGCGCCTGATGATGGGCGTGCGCTGGGCGGGCAAGACCGCGAACCGCAGCGTCGACACGGGCGCGACGCTCGGCGCGTGGACGCACATTGCGCTGACCGCGCGCCTGGTGGGCGGCGTCATCCTGCCGGCGCGGTTCTTCGACGAGACTGACGAAGCGAGTCCGCTGGACTCGCGCGCCGCCTGCGGTACCATCGCCTTGTTCGAGTTATTTGTCAACGGCGCGCGCGTGGCTGTGCTCGGGCCCGTGCGCCTGGCGGCAGACGGCTGCTCTTCGCACTTTATCGGCGGATTCGTGTACGCCGAGCTGGGATGCCACGTGGCGCCGCATAGCGAGCAGCCCGAGGGCGCGGCGCTGCTGGTGAGCACGGAGCCGCACAGCGTCACGTGGTGCGCCGCGCGCTGTGTCTTCCTGAAGTGGCCGATCGCCGTCGTCTCGGCCACCTACTGCTACTGCCGCACCGCCACCGCGCTGAGCTCGGACGCGACGGCGGCGACGTGCGCGCCCACGCGCGACGCGCAGGGCTTCCTGCGGCCGGCCTCGGACGCGGCGCAGGCGGTCCTGCGCGTCGGCGCGCCGCACGTGCTCTCGGGCCTGTACGAGTTCGGGCCGGCGGCGGCGGGCGCGGCGCTGGACGACGTGCGCGTCTACGGCGTGGCGCTGGCCGAGCCCCAGGTGCGGGCGCTCTACGCCGCCGACCGCTTTGGCTCGCGCGCGCTCGAGCCGTCCGAGGAGACGTGCGCCGTCGTGAGCGCGACGTGCAACGGCGCCAACGGGTTCCCGGGCGCCGACGGCCGCCCGTGCAGCTCCAACACGGCGCGCGTCACCATCGGCGACGCGCTTGCGGGCGCGACGGCGCCCGTGTCGCTGCACAAGGTGCACGTGCACCCGTCGGCCGTGACGCTGATCAACATTTCGGCGGCCACCGCCGAGCAGCGCGCGCTGGTGGAGCGCCTGTGCGGCGAGAACGCCGTGGCCGCCGACGTCGACATCCCCGTGGACTCGAGCGGCGCGCTGCGGCTCGAGTCGGTCACCGGGCGGCGCACCACCTGCTACTGCCGCCGCACGCCGCGCCGCTGGTACACCGAGCTCGAGCGCTTTGGCTACAGCGCCGAGGACGAGCTGGGCACCGGCCGGTGCCTGTTCACGGACCGCACGCGCGCCTGCGACCCGGTGACCGAGTCGCCGCTGCTGCCGTGGGCGCAGCTGAACGCGGACTGCGCGCCGTTCGGCGGCTTCCAGTGCCGCGTGCTGTGCAGCGACGACACCGAGGCCAGCTGCACGCGCTTCATGCCGCAGGCGTGCACCGATCGCTTTATCGTCGGGGCGCGCTGCACGCCGTCGAGCGCCGCCGCGCTGTGCCCGCTGGCGCAGCTGGCCAGCGGGCCGACGCCCGAGTCGTTCACGTGCCGCGCCACCTGCATGTACGACTCGCGCGTCGCGCCGCGCGCCGCCGTGGCCCTGCAAAAGTGCGACAGCACGCAGGGCGCGTACGCGTGCGCGGCCACCTTCCCCACCGGCGCCGTCACGGCGCTGCAGATGGACACCACCGCCGTGTCGACCGGCGCCGGCAGCAGCGTCTTCACCTACTCGGTGCGCGCGTGCGCGGCCGGCGACCCGCTCAAGTTCTGCGGGCCGGGCGCCGTCGGCTGCACCAAGCGCTGCCTCAACGCCGTGACGGGCGACGTGTGCTACGCGATGGAGACGTGCACCTGCGTCGCCAACTGGGCCGCGCTCACGCTCGCGCAGCAGACCAACCTGCTGCTCAACGCGTCGGCCGCCGCGCTCGGCAACGTCACGCCCGTGCTGGTCCAGACCGCAGCCGGCGTGCCGTGCGACGGCGTCGACGCGGCGCGCGGCGAGGCCGTGGCGGCGTGCGGCAACTTTGCGCGCAGCTACTCGCGGCGCGTGTGCTCGGCCGCCGGCGTGTGCGCGCCCGTGTGCGACTGCATGCCCGGCGCCACGCGGGCCGTGCGCCTGCCGAACGAGCTCGAGGAGCCGCTGCCGTGCTCGGCCTACGTGCGTCCGTGCGACGGGCGCGACCACGCCACGCGCCTCTGCCAGGCCGCCGTGCCGCGGGGCAGCGCCAGCGGCAGCGCCTCGTACACCGACTGCAACACCACGTGCCGGCCGTTCGCCACGAACGCGAGCGACTCGATGGCCAACGCCTCGATGCGCGACGTCTTTTGCGCCGTCGACCCTGCCACGTGCGTGCTCGACGCGTCGGCCGCGTCGGCCACGCTGGCCACGGTGGTCGGCGCCGGCGGCGTGCAGTACCAGGTGCCGGCCGAAAACATCTACACCATCCTCGACCGCGACGCGTGCAAGTGCGTCGCGACCGACACGGTCAGCGGCGACACCCGCAAGGTGCCCGAGTGCAGCCTCAAGGCGTCCTCCAAGCCCGGGTGCCCCTACGACCCGCGCACCGACGACCCGCAGATCCGCGCCTCCACGTGGGCGCTGCTGCCGCTGGCGCGCTCTGCGATCCGCGCCGACCCGCAGGTGTGCGCGCAGCTGTGCCCGCAGACCGCCTTTGGCGCGCCGGCGCAGCGGTGCACGGTGGCGGTGCGCTCGCGGGTGCGCAACACGCCGTTCACGGCCGACCTCATCGACCCCGTCTCGGAGCACGTCACCGAGTGCTCGATCGACCCGGCCGACGGCAGCATCAACAACACGTGCCCCGACCCGCGCCACTGGCGCCTCGACAACGACACGGGCCTGACGCGCTGCGTGTGCGCGTCGGGCTGCGCCGGCTGCACGCCCACCATGTCGCCGAACGCGACGTGCCCCGAGGACACGCCGCTGGGCCTGCAGGGCGCGCCGCTCTGCCGCACCGTGTGCCCCGCGGCCACCACCGACTGCATCGTGCGCCTCTCGACGGTGCCCGACCCCGACCTTTACTGCGGCACCGTCACCGGCGCGATCAAGTCCTCCGAGCTGCCCGTCACGGCGACCGACGTGCCGTGCGTGGTGGCGCAGGACGTGGACGGCACGCCGTTCTGCCGCATGTACCCGCTGTGCAGCGACGCGCCCACGTGCACGAACGTGACCTCGCCGGCCAGCAACTTTTCGCGCCTGCTCGAGATCACCCGGCTCGAGGCGCTGTTCACCGTCGACACGTCCAATATGACGGCCTTTCCGCTCGCCGTGGCCAAGGCGGCGTTCGTGGCGCTCCGCGCGCTGTGCAGTGACGCGGCCGTGGCCGGCGCGCGCGCCGCCCTCCAGGCCAAGTACGGCCTGACGGCGTACCCGGTGCCCGCGTCGCGGCGCTACCGCATCGCATGCGGCAACCTGGCCGTGGTGCCCGTGCTGCCCGACCTGCTGACGGGCTCGGTCACGCGCGGCGCCACGACCTACCACCTGCGCGGCCGCTGCTCGCTGGCGCAGGCGCAGCAGGCGTGCGGCCAGCTGGCCACGGGCTGCGAGCAGGTGGCCGGAATCGTCGACCTCGACACGTGCGAGTGCGGCCCCGGCGTGGTGCCGCGCGACCCGGCGCTCTCGCCGCACAACCGCGAGCGCTGCGTCGGCAAGGGCACCAAGCGCGCGTGCACGGCGGCCGAGTCGCTCGCCCACTGCGGCCTGCCCGGGCCCGTGGCCGAGTGCACCATGACGCTCGACTGCGCCAGCGAGGCCACGCGGCCGGCGTCGGTGCCCGCCGACCTGAGCCAGACCTACATGTCCACCGTCAGCGCCGCCAACGTGACGGGCGACGACCCGGGCGCGCGCTACTGCAACCGCTGGCGCTACAGCGCGCGCCGCCTGACGACGCTGCTCGCGGCCGCCAAGCTGGCGCAGCGCATGCTCCCGTCCGACCCGACGCTGGCCGTTCAGCCGACCGACTGCGCGCCGGCGGCGGGCCACCTGTTTGACGACTGGACGCACACGGCCGACTATGCGGGCGCCTCGCCTGCAGACCCGCGCGCGCACATGTTTGCGGCGCTGGTCGGCCACCGCGAGATCAACGAGAACTATGGCCTGTTTGGCGGGCTGAGCCGGATGGTGGACGTCAGCAATGGGAAGGTGATTGGAACGGCCGGACAGGGACGCACCCCGTTCTTCTGCCCGCCCGCTGGAAGTGACGCGGGCTTTGACACGCTTGCCGTGTTCCCGGTCTACTATGGGTACGACGTCGAGGAGCAGATCGACACGCGCGGCATGACGAGGAAGGCGCTCATGGACTGGGCGGCGGCCCGGTGCCAGAGGGATCCGATGTGTGGGCTCGTGGACGCCGGATCCACCGGTGTCGCGAACAACACGGTCCGCGTCGCACGGAGACCATTCGCGGTCGTGCGGGACACGTGCCCCGGCTGCAGCCGCGACACCCCCTGCAGAGCGCGCTCGGCCGGGCCAGCGCCCGGCTTCAACACGGGGGCGAACGTGGTGATGCGTCTCGAGCACGAGATGCGCACCGTCACTGGCGGAGCGTTGGAGGGGCGCGTCGATGCGTCCCCGTGGGGGGGCATCACCCGGTGCGGCGTCGGCGACGAGGTATGCCACGCGGGAGACTGGGTGGTCCTTGAGAGCACTGTGTACTTTGAGAACTTTCCGTCCGGCGGCCACCAGCGTTTCGCCGGGGACCTGTTCTACAGGCTTCGCGACCTCGCCGGTGTCGACCTGATGCCCGGGTCCCGCCGCGCGAGCACCGTGGTCGGGGTACAGCTCGCGGACCTCTACGCATACTGCCTCAAGGAGACCGCCTGCTGTGGCGTGTCCTACATCTCCAAGGACGATTTCTATCCAGTGACCGGGGTCCACGAGAGGGAGGCCTACGCGCCAGCCATCATTGGCTACCCTTGCCGGCAGACGCGCCAGGTCCCGAACCCAATCACCTTCGCCGACGTTTACGTCTACAATGGGTACGGCAGCTGCGGCCTGGGCCCGATCACCCCGGCCTACCAGAACGGGAACGCCTCTGCGGCCGAGATCTTTGGGTTCCGGCGCAAGACGCAGCCCGACGGCACCCTTCTGGACGGATTGCCCCCGGGCATCTTTGGCTTTACGACGCAGTACAGTGACCGGTCGAGGCTGGCCATCACGCCGCGCCGCACGTTCGTCGCCAAGGTGCGCCTCGGGCCCGACGGAAACCCGTGGACGATGGAGACGCTCGACGCCGCGCTCGACCCCTCGCAGAGCGACGCGGCCACCATAGAGATGCCGGCCGTGCCCGTGCCCGTCTCCACCCTGTCCAAGCCCCTGTCGCAGCACTCGCCTCCGGCGCCGGTGTTCCCCCTCAACACGTCGTACGAGCCCACGTCGTTCCGCGTCAGCGGGGCCTGCAACACCACCAACTCGTCCGCGAACTGCAGCGTCGTCTACACGCACACCATCCGCCAGGGCTACGCGGTGCTCGACACGGAGAACAATGCGGGCGGATCATCTGTGCGCGAAGCGCTGCGTGCCTATCTGCGCGGCAACCTCACGGGGCAGGCTGGACAGACGTGGCCCATCGGCACCACGGTGCGGTTCACAGAGGCCCTCACCGGGGACTCGGTGAACGGCGGCGTGCACCAGCTGCTGCTCAACGTCTCGAACGCGGTGCTGGCGCCCGAGCCAGGGGCGCCGACGCCCTTCCACACCTGCGCCGAGCTCAAGCCGCTGCCGTACGCCAGCGTGTCGGAGACGGCGCTGCGCGACAGCCAGCCCAACACCCGGCCGCCGACGTGCACCACCTACCGGTGGATGCCGAGCTGCACGTGCTACGCCACGCACGACCACCGCCGCGGCGCGCCCACGCTGGCGCCGGTGCGGCTCGCCGACTCGGTGGCGGGCTCGGCGTACAATGGCGACGTGCACGCCAAGATGCGCTGCGACGCGCTCCAGCTCCGGGGGCTGGAGCTCACCGGGATGGCGTGTCCCGTGTCGGAGGAGGGCCGCGTCTGCTCGGGCGTGACGCGGTGCGGCTGGGCCAATGCGACGTCCACCGGTATCGCCAACTGCTCGGCGGCCACCGGTCGTGTCCGCCAGAGCGTGGCCGCGTCGCTGGCGCAGCGCGACGCGCGCACCTACACGTCCGACTTTTTCGCGGTGCGCACGCGCAACACCTTTCTGGCGCGCGGCTCGCTCGCGCCCAAGCCCATCTACAGCGTGCTGACCGAGTGGGCCGGCGACGTGGTGGAGGGCGACGACGAGATCGCGTACGAGATCTCGGGCGGCGCGCCGCGCACCGTGGCCTCGTTCGACGCGCCCGCGCCCACCACGCTGCCCTACTGGATCAACGGACACCGCATGACGCGCTTCTCCGAGGGCGGGCGCGGCGCCGACTTTACGGCCGTCTCCAAGACCCTCGTCCGCGACGCGCTGCGTCTGCTCCGCGACACGCCCGTGATCCACAAGCGAACGGAAGACTTCCTGTACTACCACGGCGGGACTTACTGGACGCGCGACACGAGCACGTGCCGTCCGCTGAGTGCCACCGAGCTGCTCGGTGTCACACTCGGTCGGTCCAGTGGCACCCGGCCCTCGGAATCGAACGTCCTCTCCGACCTGATCAACGCGGCTGGCACTGGCCTGAAGCAGGTCCTGCTCAACACCAGTGTGACGCGGTTCACGCCCAGGAACGACACGTTCCGCCTTAGCCCGTACCTGATGGACATCGCTGCCGAGTACTCGGACGCCGCGCGCGCGGGCAGCAAGTGCCCCAACCTGCCGCTGCCGGTGCGCTACTGGTCGGACGCCGGCACCGAGCTGGCGGCGATTGTGGACACGTTCAACCTGCGCTACGCGCGCTACGAGCACGACGCGTTCTCGATGTGCCAGACGTTCGCCTGGAACCACTACTATGGCCTGAACACGCAGTGGGACAACCCAAAGACGCTGCACCGCGCGTCGCTGCCGCTGGACCAGTGGCACCTGTCGCACAAGTACCTGCGCTGCGGCGCCTCGTGGGGCCAGATCTGGCCCTTCCCCTCGCGACAGGACCCGCTGACACCCGACAAGCTCAACTTTAATGCGTGGCGGGCCGACCAGTTCTGCCCGCGCCTGCCGAGCAGCAGCGACTACGACGCCGTCGACCGGAAGACGTGGTACAGCCGCTTCATCGGCGGCCGGTCGCCGTCCGCCACGGGCGACCTGGCGCGGCGCGCGTGCGACGCCGTGCGCTCCCTGTCGGTCACGGCGGGCTCGTTCGCCCAGGGCGGGCTGGCCGACCTCTCGGCCGCATGCCCGTACATGGGGTGCGGCGGCTGCCCCGTGGGCCGCAGCGGGCCGGCGTGTCAGCACTACACGCCCTCGAACGCCGCGAGCTGGAACGCCGACACGGCCGTGCGCGAGGCGACGTACGGGCTGGCGCACTTTGGCACCAAGTGCCAGTCGCGCTACGTCGGCGACAAGGACGTGCCGCTGCTGGCGCCGGGCGAGGACTGCGGCACGATCGACACGAGCGGGCGCGCCGGTTGCGTAAACGGCGTGTACGACTGGCAGGCCGGCGCGTGCACCTGCGACGCCGGCTGGACCTCCATCTACACACTGGTCACGGCCGGCTACGTCACGGGCGCGTCGCGCGCCACCCTGGGCTGGGAGGAGTCGTCGCCGGGGCCCAACTCGATGTCGTACAGCAGCGCGCGGTACTGGCGCGACCAGGTCGCGTGGATGCGCGCGCTCTACGGCGGGCGGCAGGGCGCGCAGGGCGAGGGCGATCCGATCGCGAACGGCTACTACGCGTGCCTGGTGCCGTGGGACCCCGACGCCACCGTGCAGTGCGCGTACGGCGTGAACGGGACGACGCTGCCGCCGCGGCGCGCCGACTGCGAGGCGCGCAGCGGCACGTGCGTGGCGTGCTCGGGGCGCGGCACGTGCATCCAGAACCAGGGCTGTGTGTGCAAGCCGGGCTACTATGGGCTGCACTGCGAGTCGCCGATCAGCGACATTTGCCTGCTCGGCAACGGCACGCGCAACGTGCCGCAGCTGCCGGCCGGCCTGTCGAACGCGACGCTCTACCCGTGCTCGGCGCACGGCACGTGCGTGCTGGACCGCATCGACTGCACCAACGCCAGCTACCCGGGCATCGTGGCCGACAGCGTGTGCACGTCGGTGGGCATGTGCGCGTGCGTGCAGCGGCCCGGCTACGGGTGGGCCGGCGGCGACTGCAGCGTGCCGTACGTGCGCGGCCTCGACGGGCGCAACTACAGCAGCTGCGAGAACGGCGGCACGCTGCGCGCCGACCCGCCGCTGGCCGACCCCACCGGCGGTGGCAACGCCTTCTTTGACCTGGCGGCGATCGAGGTGGCGCACCGCGTGTGGTGCAGCTGCCCGTTCGGCTACGACGGGCCGCGCTGCGAGCTGTCGCTGTGCCCCATCGGGCCCAACGGCCTGCCGTGCAGCGGGCGCGGCCGCTGCGCCTACGACGTGCGCGTCGGCCGGCCGGGCGCCGCCTACTACACGTGCCAGACGCGCTTCAACGCCACGCAGCACAACACGTCGACCGGCTTTAACTTTCTGCAGGGCCAGTACATGTGCGTGCCGCCGGGCGGCTTCAACGACACGGTGCCGCCGGGCCGGTGGGGCGGCGAGGCGTGCGAGGAGGACCGCTTCCTCGACTGCGCCACGTTCGCGGCCGGCCGGTGGCACGTGTGCCGGCCGGTGGGCACAAACGTGCAGGCGCCCTTCCCGCCCACCGACGGCTGCGAGCGCGTCGCGCCCGGCGAGTACCGGTGCTCGTGCACCAACTATGGTCGCACCTACTCGGGCGCCAAGTGCGAGCTCGACGGGTGCGTGCGCCCCGGCACCGTGCAGCAGTGCAGCGGCTACACGTCGCTGTGCGTGAATGGGCGCTGCGACGCCGGCGACCCGTACGCGGCCGGCGGCTCGGAGCAGCCCGGCGCGAACTCGAGCGACCTCAAGCTCTCCAGTCTGCGCATCGTGGCGGGCGCGTACGCCGAGCAGGACTGGACGGCGTGCGCCGTCGGCGTCGACGCCGAGGGCACGTCCTCGTACGTGCGCACCGCCGAGGGCAACTACGTCTCCACCACGGGCAGCGGCGCCAATAACAATGGCGGGCGCGGCCGCTTGTACACGTGCCGCGACCCGACCGACGCGGCGTTCGGCCTCGGCACGAACGGCGCGCGCGGCTACCAGGGCGTGTGCGTGTACAATGCCACGTCGGCCACGGCGCGCTGCTACTGCCAGGACCGGACGACGCCGTGCGACACCACGCGGTGCCGCAGCTGCTGGTCGCAGTCGCCGACGACGTCGAGCACCGCGTCGCCGACGCGCGCGCCCACGTTTGCGTTCGTGGACTCGCCGACGGCGCAGCCGTCCCACCAGCCCACGGCGGCGCCCACGGCGGCGAACGACGGCTCGGGCTGGTCGGTCTCGTACGCGGTCGCGCAGCCGCCGCCGGCCAACGCCAGCCTCGGCGGCTGCCTGTACACCGACGCGCCGTTCGTGCTGTGCGTGGACGCGTCGGCGCGCGCCGGCGTCGCCGTGCGGCCCAACACACAGGACATGCCGGCGGGCGGCCACTTTTCCTACACGATCGCGCCCGACCCGGCGGCGGCGCTGGGCCTGGCGTTCGACCCGCCGTCGGGCCTGCTGAGCGGCACGCCCAACGCCACCGGCACGTTTGTGTTCAACGTCACGGCGCAGCTCAACCCGACCGGCGGCAACTTTACCAGCAACGTGACGCGCCGCTCGGTGCGCCTGACGCTGCGTGCGCTGGCCACGTGCGCCGTGCCGTGCGGGCCGCACGGCGACTGCGTGGTGCCGAACGCGTCGGCGCCGCTCGACGCCGTGTGCGTGTGCCGCGGCACCGTGTGGCGCACCGAGAACGCGTCGCAGCCGTGCGCCGCCACCACGTGCGTGTCGCCGACGCGCCCGCAGTCCGACACGGGCCCGTGCGTGTGCGACGACGCGCGCTTCACGGCCGAGTCGAACTGCACCGCGTCGCGCTGCCCGGCCTCGGACGCCGGCGTCGAGTGCGGCGACACGGTGCTCACGCAGGAGGTGCTGACGTCGCCGCTCGCGGTGCGCAAGTACAAGTACTGCGGGCTGGTCGACCCGGCCAACGCCAGCGGCGCTGTGCAGTGCACGTGCCTGTGGCCGTACGTGCGCAACGCGTCCACGGGGCTGTGCGACGCGCAGTGCGACCTGGAGCAGACGGCGGCGGTCGATGCCTCCGCGTGCATCTGCCGCGCATTCTCCAACCGCGACCGCGCCAGCGGCTGCCGCCTGCCGCACTGCCTGCACGGCGCGCCCATGGTCGGCGGCGTGTGCCAGTGCGCCTACCCGTTCGACTCGTCGCAGGCGTGCGTGGTGAATGGCACGACGATCGCCGCTGGCCGTTGCGGCTGCGCGGCGTGCGGCGCGTTCGGCGACGTGTCGTGCCCCGCCATCGGCGCGTACGACGCGCTGTGCCCGAACGGCACCGCGCCCGCGTGCGCGTGCCGCGGCGTGGCCAGTGGCGCGCGGTGCGCCGGCAGCTACTGCGACGCCACCAAGCGCGCCGTGCTGAGCGCCGACGGCACCACGTGCGAGTGCGGCGCCGGCGACCCGCTGCACGCGTACACGGGCATGTTTTGCAACGTGTCGCGCTGCGGGCCCGGCACGCCGGTGTGCGCGCCCGTCGACGCGAGCGGCGCGGTGCGCTGCCGGTGCGTGTGCCCGGTCGGCTACGCGGCCGGCGATGCCTTCTGCGAGGGCCAGTGCGCGGCCAACATGGTCAAGCAGGCCGACGGCACGTGCGGCTGCGACGGCTGGAACGCGCTGGCGCTCGGCAGCACCGGCACGTGGACGTGCTCGCAGCCCGCGTGCACCAGCGGGCGCGCCGACCTCTTCCCGCCGTACGGCCGCTACGGGTCGCTGCAGAGCTACTCGAACGGCACCAAGTACTGCCGCTGCAGCACGCCGTTCTGGCGCGGCACCTACTGCGAGCGGCACGCGTGCGGCGCGCACGGCCGGCCGGTGCGCCCGGCGGGCGCCACCTCGCAGCTGGCCGGCTACCTGGCGGCCACCACGTGCGCGTGCGACCTGAACACGACGCTGCTCGCCGACTTTTCCGCGCCCACCAAGTGGCTGTGCGTGCCGGTCGACTGCGCCGGCGGCGCCTTCAATGTCACCACGGGCCAGTGCGACTGCCCGGGCAGCCCCGACCCCAGGTCGTGCGCCAGCGGCACGCCGCGCGCCGTCACCACGGTGCCCGTCACCGCGGCGCCCACGCTGGCGCCCACGGCGCAGCCGACGATGCGCCCGACCACCTCCTCGCCGACCTCGCAGAAGGGCGAGGGCCCGTTGACGCCCACGCCGGCGCCCAGCAACGCGCGCTGTGTGGTCGACCCGGTCTCGCTGCAGTGTGTGGCCACCATCGACGGCAACGGCACCGCGGCGGCGGCACCGACTGACGACGGGAGCGGCGCACCCGGCACGCTGACCGTGCCCACGGCGGCACCGGCGCAGGTGCCGACCGCGTTTGTGCAGGCGTCGACGTCGGCACCGACGCTAATGTACGTGCCGACGGCCACGCCCACCGAGGCGCCGTCGGGCGCGCGCGACACGTCGTCCGCGAGCCGCACGGCCGTCGTGCCGGCGGCCGCTCTCTTCCTCGTACTGTACGCAATCGTGGCAGCACTCGCAGACCTTTAGTGAATCGGTAAAGGACGGGTAGCTACCCCTTGGCCGCGTCGCTTCCAAATACCTCCTTGTAGTGTTTTCTCGTGTCTGCGCCGTATGCAGGCAGGTCGTCCTCGAACGAGATCCAGAGACGCGTCGCGGGTTGGCCCCTCGGCCGTGCCTCGAACCGGACATCGAGGCGCTGGTCAGGCGGCGTGTAGGCGACGAATGCACCGACGGGGACCCCGATCCCGCCAAAGAACCGCTCTGCGAACGCGCGGATGGTGGGCATATCGGATAGTGAATCGGTTGGATCGGCGAAGTCAAGCAGATGGCTCCGGTGGTAGTAACTCAGCACTGTGTGCGGGCCAGTCCGCCCGTTGGGAAGGGCAATGTGCAGCTGATTGATGCCGTTGGGATACTCCCTCTGGTCGCCACGGATCTCAGTGGCCTGGTAGGTCGAAAAGTAGACAATGTCGTTGTACTCGACCTCCCTGGGGAAGTCGCTCGGTTGGCCGGGGTGCTGCTGCAGCCAGGTCCCGAGGTCTGCGTGAGTGGTCGGCGCGTGCTTGCTCTGGGAGACGATGCTGAGGGCGCGGGAAAATACGGCTTCGGCGCGTTCGAGACAAGCCGCATCCCCATACTCCGCGATTCGAGCCGGGTCCATCAGCGTCGGATCGACGTGTCTCGTGGTTGATTCGGAAGTGTGGCGCTTGTGCCTCCGCGTAGGCCCTCCTCTGGGGCGAGGGAATCGGAACGTTCCCGGGAAAGTTCGCGGAGGGTGGCCATGTGGCATGCGACTGTTCGCCCGGCGTGGACGGTGGGCGAAGGGGATCCATGTGCGTTTAGTCAGTGGATTCACATTCACACCGACTCGGGGCATGGAAGGGATATGCCCTCCCCCGCGTCCACGTCCTCTTCCAGGTGCGTCACGGTGTCTCCCACAGGCGCTGGAGCGGACGCAGACGCACGCGTCCGGCGTCGGACCGGCTGCACGATGGTGTAGGAAGACGCAGGCGCATCAGACCTTGACGGGTGTCTGGTTGCGCGCGATAATGTCCTCGTCTGTGTATTCGAGCGGCTTGCTGACGAGGAAGGCCAGGCTGCGGTCCAGAGCGTCGGTAATGTCTGAGCACAACCGGTCAGGTTCAGGGCACATCGGTGACCAACCCTGCATGATGACCTTCGTGGCCTGAGCGACCGCGCGATCGCTATACAAGGGAAAGTAACCCCAGTAGATGGCCGATGCGAACTTGCGTTCGATGGCATGCCACACCACCGGGAGTGTGATCCAGCGACCGCCACCTGCCCTGACCTTGACGGAGAACTCCTTGTTGGCCAGACGCGCGAACAGAGCCCTGTTGGACCCGTCCGCCGACGTGGCCCCGTCGACTGAGACGTGCAGCACGTGCGTGATCGAGCCCGGGCTCGCCTCCAGTTTGTCCTTGATCAGCTGAATCATCTCGGTCCTGGCGTCTCGCGCCTTGGTACTGTGCGGGGCGGCAGCCATCGTGGCACCCCCAATTGTGTGCACCGCCCCCTGTACACGTACCACGGGTAAGGTCTTTCTGCGCTGTATTGCCCACAATCAGGGCGACTCGGGACACCACGCGAGGACAAAGGTGCACTTCTCGATCACTCTGTGCGGGTCGCTGCCGTCGGACACCGAAATGACCTCGCCATTCGCGTCCAGCGCACAGGCTTTGACCCTCGGGGCCAGCCGCTTCAGGTGTGCCAGGACGGTGTTCACGTCGACCGGGGTCGGGCCCACGGCCAGGAGACCGCGCGAGGGGCCGGTCTTGTGCCACACGACGAGCACCGTGCCGGACACGACGTTCCGGCAGAGCGCCTCGAGGAGCTTGCTTGCGCACTCTTCGAGCCCCATGGAGGTGGTCACCATCCCGGCGCGGTAGGCGTCCCCGAGCCGAGACTCCCAGTCCGTGGCGGACGACATGTGCCGGCTGTGCGTGTGCGGCCGACCGTATGGGTTCCCGAACGTATGCATCCGCGTGCATCCGACTGGACACGTGGACGTGCGGAAGACGGTCCCGGGCCTCGCCGTGTCCACGTGGATATGTGAATGCGCCTGTCCATTCTCCAACGCCCCTCCCCACCAGATCATGTCGTGGCCCGCTGCAGCGGAGGAGGAGCCGTACGCATTCGACATGGAGGAGGCGATCAACGCGGACTTTCGGATGTGGGAAGAAGACATGGTGAAGTCTGGCCGACCGTCCATGCGCACCGCGGCCGAGGTGGTGGCCGAGGTGGTCCGACTGGGCCGGCGGGCGTGGCGCGGGCAGGAATTCATTGTCGAGAGTGGCGACCGGAAGGTCCTGCTGCTGGTGCAGCGCATGTCGACGGACGAGAGTGTCTGCGAGCACTGCCGGCAGGTGCATCCCTTCCTCATTGTCCAGACGATCGCCTCGCAATCGCGCCGCAAGGGCCACGGCAGTGCGCTCATGCGCGAGCTCGCCGACGCAGTCGACTCGGGCCTCTCGCATGGGGGTGTCCTCCTACAGAGCTGTGTGACGACTGGCTCGGTGCGCATGGCGAAGAAGCTCGGCATGACGCCGTGCACCGGCGACGCGAACTCGTTTGTGTTGTGTAGGCGTCGTGGGAGGGCTGAATGAAGCACGTGTGCCCCTGTAGATGTACCATGTATTAATCCAGAGGGTTCTCGCAGTCCCCGCCGTTCGGGGCGCACAGGGTATGTGGCAGGACAGGGCGTCGGAGTCTCGGTCTACCGAGATGAGCTTCTCGATCGAGGAGCCGCGCGGCGGCGATTGGGGCCGGGGCTACGATGAGCGGCAGCGAGATCGTGTCCGCGCGAAGACGGTGTTTGACGACGTGGTTGCCGAGCTGACACAACAAGCGCGTGATATGGCATCCGCGCCGCAGCACTTCTATGCCGACGTCCTGCGTACCAAGCCGGGGCGGCACAGCGTCCGCACCCTCAAGGACATTCGCGAGGCGGTCCAGGGACGTGTTGGAGACATCCTGGGGGCCATGCACGGCAAGAGGGGGAGTCTCGTCCACGTGAGCGCCGACGCCCGCATGGTGGTCGTGCTCAAGGGCCACCGGATGCAGCTCTGCTTACGCGCCATGGGTGCCGCCCTCCGCAAGATCGTGGAGCTGAACGAGGCGGGGGTTTCGGGGCTCCTGCTGGGGTGGAATACCCTCGTGCTTCTGTCCCGCACCTTCCCGAACGAAGAACTGGACCGGGTCACACTGGCGCTCCTGCGCCCCCGCCTCCCCAGACACATGAGGGCGGGACTGCGTGCGTGCCTTCCATGGGTCACCTGGGACAATCCCCTGCCGTACGACGCAGAGCGCGCGGCCCACATTGACCCGTACGCACGGACGGACGACGGGATCGGCAATTGGTGCCATTACGCGTCCATCGAGTTTCGGCTCAAGGACCTCCGCGCGGTCTCCGCCGGGGAGACGGCCACGGTCGTCTTGTCCTGTACCAGCAGGGAGGAGGCCGAGTGGCTCGCCAATAGGATGCATCCGACGGACTCGGCCGCATTCATCGACCGAAACGGCCGATGGTTCGCGAGGTCCTCGAGCAAGCCGGTGGTGGGCTACCAGTCGCAACCCGGGATCTTTGACGGCGAGATGCTGGACGGCGCCCGGAGTCCGGTGGATTCGTGGTACCCGATTATGGCCACCCACAGCGATCACGCCCTGCTCGTGTCGCACGGGTTTGCACTCGCGGAGAAGGCGAACATGCTGAGCTCCGGATACATGGACGACCCGCAGCACCGCCTCACACTGGATATTAGCTACATGTTCTCGGTCGGTCGGTGGTACGAGTTCATGACGCTCCTCACGGCGCGCGACGACCGGATCCAGGACGTGGCGGACGAAGTCCTCGAGGTGGCGGACCTCTCGGGGATTGTCGTCGAGTACGCCGATGAATTTTCACACATGAAAGGCGAATAATCCCAGCCATAGAGGTGCACTGTCCCGCAGCCGGGCCGGGCCGGCAGGGACACCTGCCGCCGCACGGTATGTTGCACACGCATGCACGCGCACACACTAGTCACTCCCCACGGTCGACGCTTCTTGGATGGACACCGAGTCCGAGGAGGATCGCCGCATGTTTAGCAGGGACCTCGAAGAGGCGATCCGGGAGCTGACGCTGGACGCGAGGTCCATCGCCACCAGTCCGGAGCGGCACTACGCGGACGTCCTCCGTACACAACAGACCAGCATCGACTATGCGACACTGTGCGAAATGCGCGAAAGAGTACGGGAGCGGCTTCCGGGCATTCTGAGCAGCACTAAGATGCCGAGCGGCACGAGCGGGACCGTCCACGTGAGCACGGACCGTCGCATAGTGGTCGTGCTCAAGGACCACACGCGCGGCCTCTGCGAGCGCGCCGCGAAGGCAGCGGCCGAGATGATCGTGAACGTCGACAAAACGGGAGCCTCTGGCTTCGCACTGTGGTGGGGCATGATCGTGCTCCTGGCGCGCGAGGCACCGCTCGAGCGCCTGCGGGAGGCGACACTCGAAATGCTGCGACCACGCCTGCCCCCACACATCGGGGAGACGCTGGACGTGTGCTTGCCCTGGGTGACCTGGACCCACGCCCCGCGCGAAGAGTCACAGCCCAGCCGCTACCTCCATCCCGGCTACACGGAAGCTGACCACAGGCTGATGTCCGACACCCTCCTGGACATACAGAGGTCTTCGGTCGCCTTTTTTCATTCCAGAGTCAGCCGCGCAGTGGCGTGCGTCGTGCGCTGCGCAGATCAAAAAGAGGCGGAGTGGGTGGCCCATGTTTCGGGGGCAGCAGTGACGGCTGTCTTCTCGGACCACAACCACATGTGGTACGCCAGATGCGGGAGCGGCTCAATCATCAGTTGCACATGGGTCCCAGGAGTACTGGACCCATTCCTCAAGTCGTTCCTTCGGGAAGTAGAAGCGGACCGTCTGTTCCACTCGCTGCCGTCGATCCGCCTCCTAATCCCGTTCGCCCCCCACTCATACGAGAGCGCGAAGCAGGTTGGATTGATCGGCCCAGGTGACCTCGGAAGGCCAGACACCGTGATGGCCGAGTCGACCCACCTCCTCTTCGCGGACTCGGCGCACCACTTTATGGCGTTCCCCACCGAGCGCGACGACCAAATTCGCGAGAAGACCGGAAGGGTCCTGGGCCCGGACGTGGCTAGGATTGTTACCGAGTACGGCAACCCCAACGCGTACCGCGAATAAAGCTCTGGCGCTAAACACGTGTGGGTGCTTTATCGGAGGGCAACGCGAAGGAAGGCCAACAGGTAGAGAAGAACAGGCACAAGGATAAGCGCGAGGCCGTACCCAGAGCCCGATGGCCATGGCGGAGGTGCCTCGACCCACAGTACCCCATACCGTTGGATGGGACATCCGACTGGCACTTCTTTGAGGTAGATGGGGGCACCGTGCCCGTCGCGCTGGTCGATGTAGAGGGTCTCCCCAGGGCCACTAAGGTTCCCGTTCCACTCGTCGACGTCGCACGTCTCCGGGAAGGGGCGGCCCCGGACGACGCACACGCGTTGCCTCTGGGGGTTGCACTTGGAGAGGGCGTCGTTGGCCTTTGTAGACGACAGGCCGGGACAGTCCTCGATGTAGTAGTACCGCTTCTTGCCTTCGGGCACCAGGAGCTCAAGGTTGTCGAGGAGCTGCTCCAGCGTCTGTGCCATCGGGTGCGCTGAGCGAATGGGGAACGGGACGCGGCGCGTGCACGGGCCCGCCGTACAGAAGTAACCGGAGCGCGGGCGGGACGATCGGGCGGCCCACGGCCGGCATGCGCCGTGCGTAGGTACCCCAGGCCAGACAGGCACGGCAGGGGCGGGCGACGCACCAGACGTGCGGCGGTCGCTCGACGCGGACACGGCGGACGACTGCCATGGCGCGAACAAGCAGCGCGTCCACGGCGCAGAGGACGTCGGTGCACGTGGCGCACACGGGTCGCGCGACGCGTGTGAACTCGCGGCGCAGCATCAGCGCGCTGTGCCGCAGGATGGACGCGTCGGCCTGCAGCCGCGCCAGGGCGCACGGCGTGGCAGGCGTCCAGACAGGCGGCCCGTCAGGCGCCGCGGCGAGTCGGCCAGCAAGCATCGCGACCCGCTGGTTGAGCGCGCGCCCATAGGCCGGCCACTGCAGTCGCGAGCGCGCTGCCATGCAGCAGTCGAGCAGACGCGGTACGGCCAGAGGCGCGGCGGGGGGTGCAGGGTGGCGTCGGTGTCGTCGGCGGCGCTTGCGGTGCGCGCGCGGCAGCGGCGACGCGGGCGGGGTCTCGAAGCGGAGCGGCGACGTGGAGCGGCGGCCGCGCTCGCGCGGCGGCGAGGGCGTGGGACGGTCGGGGTGGTGGTTTGGGGGACGTTGCCGCTTTCCCGTGACCTCGCCCTCGTGCGACATGGCCCACCTACGTGTTCCGGGGAGTGACACGCGTTGTGCACCGGAGAGCAGAACGTGGGCGTGGCCATCGGCGGGGGGCGTTCCAGACCTCCGCATACGGTTTGTAGGCACGTGCATTCATCCACGGCCGCGTGGCACCGGCGACCACGTGACCGTGCGTTGTCGGATGTATGTTGGTCGCGACAGGGTCCCGCGCACACGCGCGCAAGCGGGATGAACGCCGATCAATGGAAGCTCTATTTTCAAAGGACACGGAACGACGTCGGGCCGTGCGCCTTCTGGCTTTGTGACCGGGCCAAGCGCGGCGAGCGTTCGCTCGGGGAGGCAGACGTGCCGGCACTCGAGAAGATCGTATCGGCTGCGTCAGTGGATCGCGACGAAGTGGCTGCGTGCGTGGCTCTGTGTGCCTGGATCGACGAGAAGCCGGAGCGCACCCGAATACTCGACAGGTGGTACGAGGTTACCAAGCGCCTTCTACTCGTGTACGACCCCGCCATAGAAAACCCCCCCGAGGCCCTGCGCCGCCACATGCGTAGCAGGTGTGCCGCCTTGCCGTGCGCGCGCACCGACGCCCGTCCACAGGGTCAGGGGCGCGGAGTTGCGCACGGGGAAGAAGATCGGGGAGGGCTCGTATGGCGTCGTATGCCACGCGACGTACAGGGGCAGCAAGGTGGTCGTGAAGGTGATGAAGCCTCGGAACACGCTGGCCGAGTTTGCGCACGAGGTCGACATGTCGATGCGGCTCACGCACCCTTGCATCATCGAGACGCTTGGCTGGAGCTGGAACGGACACGAGGCCGCCCTCGTGATGGGTCGCGCCGACGGTAGTGCCCTCTCCTTCCAGAAGGAAGGACGGCTCGACTCACTCGTGGCCAAGCTGCGCCTGCTGCTGCACCTCGCCGCCGGGCTGAACCACATGCACGAGTACCGCCTCGTGCACAGGGACATTGCGATGCGCAACATTCTGGTGCGCGAACATGTCAGCGGCGGCCACTGGTACCAGGGTCTGCTGGCAGACTTTGGCCTGACGCGCGAGCTGCCCGAGGACCTGGAGGGGGTGCCCTCGTCGGAGAGTCCGCCAGGGCCCGTGCACTGGATGGCTCCAGAATCGCTACTCAAGGGCGCCTACAGCCGTGCCTCGGACACGTACATGTTTGCCATGACGGCCGTCGAGCTCTTCACTGGCCGCATCCCGTTCGACGGCATGAAGCGGGAGCAGATGATCCCGTTCGTCCTCGGGGGAGGCCGACCGCCCCGCATGCCAGTGGACGTGTGCCCCGCTGAGCTCTCTGATCTGCTCGCCGCCTGTTGGGACGCCGACCCCAGCAGGCGTCCAAAGATGGACGAGGTCGTGCTGCGCCTGGAGAAAATGGTTGCGGAGAGACGGCCCGACGCCGCCGTCCCGCGCCCAGCGGCCGCCGGGCAACCCTCTGTGCCAGAGCCTACGCGGACCGCGGGGACGGAGCTCAAGGTCGTCGCAGAGGCATGGCAGCGGCCCGCCGCGCCGGGGCAGGTCGTCTCCACTATGCTGCGGGTCGGCGCGCGCCTCACCGTCTACCGTGACCCGGGCACGGGCGAGCTGTGGTGCCCCACGCTGTCGCCCGAGGGCGCGCCGGTGCAGGTGCCAGTCGACATCGTGGACAGGCCCCGTGGCGCGCCGGTCGAGGCGGCCCCGCGCGCCATCGCGCCGCCGCGGGCAGACGGAGACCCGCGCATTCCGCGGGGAGAGCGCTTCTGCTCCACGTGCGGCGACAGACGTATGCGGCTGGAGGATCGCAAATGCACCACCTGCGGCAAGCCGTTCGGCGCCCTCGAGATGCTCTCTGTGTGACGGCGGGAGGTGGGCCAATCACTTTAGTCCGTAAACTTTTCGCGGGTCACGCAGACGGGTCCATGTGTCGCAGAGCACCCATGCTATCTTCGCACGCCTCAGCCACGGGTGTAGTCCGCAAGGATGAGCTCGCGCTGGTCCGCGGGCAGCGGAAGCCTCTCGGGTATCACTGCGAATGCGTACACTGCACCGCCGGCGATCCTGAAGGCGATGGTCTCGATTCCATCGCCAAGCCGGGGATGCATCCACAGGTCCCCGGCTGTGGAGTTGTACTTGTCCGTGCAGGCGCCCTCCATCTCCACCAGTTCCTCGATGTCGTTGGCAGAGAAGGTGTGGCTGGGTTTCCGCCGGTCTATGGGGACGCCATTCGCCGAGAGGCCGAATGCGATTGGTTGAACCATGTAATAGACCCCCTGGACACGTTCCAGGAATGGAAGGGGTTCCCGCAGCACCTCGTTAAAGTACCGCCGCAGATCGACCAAGTGGGAGGCATTCGGCGGCATTCGGCCGCGCGACATGGCATCGCGCAGACTGGGTGGAGCTACCTCCACCTGCGTGACGGCGTGCTCGCCCTCGGTGACCCGCAGGATCTCCTCTTCCCACTTGTCTGCGATGATCGAGTTCCAGTCGTCGGTCGCCGCGTAGTCGGCGACGAGGGACGCGATCCCGCGCTCGCAGAACTGCTCCTCGGGTGGAAATATGCCGTTCGCGACACGCGATGCGACTTGCACGCGGGTACGGGCACCGGCCCGGCGGCGCGTGACGTAGAGGTAGTGTCCGATCACTATGAGGTGGTACCCGAGCGGAGCGAGGTGGGCGTCCGCCAGGTAGATCAGGTCCGCCTTTGGCAGGAACATCGGCCCGTCCAGGGGCTGCAGCACGAACGGGGTGAATCTGGTCGATCCCTGCTGCTCGGTGTACCGCTGGATCGCCCCGTTCGCAATACCCTCGGCCAGGAAGTGCGTCCACTCGCGTATCATGGGCCTACTGATTCGCTTGTGCACGAGGAGCGTGAACGTCTCGCCAAACGTGTTCACCAGCTGGTGCGGGTCGTAATCACCATCGGTGGAGACCCCGGTGTAGCCATGGAGAAATTTGACGGGTGGTACTGGATTGGCCGCGCGCCGGCGCTTGGGCGCTCCGTCGTCGGGGTCGCGGGATGGGAATGACATGTGTGTGCGACGGGACCTGCCAGTGCCCTCTAACATACACATGGTACTGTGTTGTACGAGACGGTCTATTACTCGTGTCGCCAGGCGGTGTCTGTTGCATTGCGGCTCGACAGACGCCTTCTGAGGGTGTCCAAACTCGGCACCTCGTCACTGCCGACGGGGTCTCCACTCGTCGCAGTTTCAGTTCCATGGTCGGTGAGCCGGTACTGCCTCAGCAGCTCCTCCTTCCTTCTGAACAACTCGCTCTCCTTGCGCACGTGCTCCATAAGGAATGACGGCGGTGCACCGAGATGGTCCGTGCGCACCGAGCCGCGCGCGCAGCGTGTACACTACGTGGGACAGAACTGTTGTATTGCCGAGACTAGGAGAGTTCGCGGTGATCACAACGGTACTAAGCGGGCACCGTGCACCGTATGGTACGGTACAGGAGGAACGTCTCCTCGCTGTCGAACCCCTCGTTGCCGAGGTGGACCTCCTGTCTGGGCACGCGTTTCTCGTAGGGGCGCGAGAGGGGGTGACGGATCAGACACACGTCGCCCATACACACGCGCTCCGCAAAGAGCGGATTGGGTTTCCCGGACACATTCGGCTTCCAGTAGAACGATGCGCAGCGCCTTCGTTTGGCCGTCGGCGCTTCCGGCCCTACAGCCACCTGGGGCGCACCCTCCGCCGCATCCTCAGCGAGTGCGCTGGACTTGCTGGCCTCGTCCCCTTCCTCGCCCGTGCCGGCCTCGTCCTTGCCCCCCTTGTCTTTCTTGTTACTGCCTTGCTCCTTGACCCCGTCCTCTTCCTCCTCCTCATCGCCCTCCTCCTCCTCCTCGTCGTTGCTGGACTCCTCCTCCTCCTCGTCGTCGCTGGAGACATCTTTCGTTCCCATGAGGGCTCCGTACGCGTCTGACGACGCCATGTGGGCATAGACTTCGCCATGGACAAAGTCGCCCTGGTCCCCGGATTGGGCTACGTAGCCCGTTTCTGGGTTGGCACCCACGAGAACAAGTGCGTCAAACAGGGCCTTGTCGATGCCGACGAGGGGCCGATCGTTGTCCGTGTACATGAATGAGCAGAGAACGGCAAACTTCTGGACGCCGGCGCTCCGGAGGACTTCGATGCCTTCACGCACGCACTTTGTGATGGGCTCGAGCTTTTCAGGGGACGGGACAACGGTCGTGGTGCCAAACCATGCGCTGGTCGCGCTGCGAATGTCATAGGTCACCACGAGCCGACGGCCCTTCGCGGGCTGCACGCGGTGCGCGACGCCGCGTCCCATGACGCACAGCGACAGCGGGGCCTCGTGGTCAAAGGCTGGCTTCCACGTGAAGAGATCCTCGCTGATCTCGAGGCAGTTGTGGAACGGGACGCCCTCGAGGGCGACCTCCAGGACGGCGGTGGCGATGAGATCCTCCTTCCCGTGGTCCGAGTCGATGTGCTCGGCAAAAAAGTCCCCGTCCTCGTACAGAACGATCTTGTGGGCGAGCAGTCTAAAGACGCACCCAAACCCCATCTTGGACAGGGCGTCGGCGACGAGCGGGGCGACACGGCGTTCTTCCGTCCCAACCCATGGGTGTCCGTCCTGGCCGATGAATGGGATCTCTCGGCTCCGGCGCAGGGCCGGGTCGTAGACGGTCTTGGTGTTCTTGCCCATGGAGGATGGCTTGGACATGGCAAGGAGCTCCTCAAACAAGGCCATCGGCACGGGGGCCGTGATCCGGCTCGAGTCGGGCACGGGTCCCTTCTTTCCAGACGCCTCGCGGCGCACCAACTCGATCCCTGGGTCCTTCTCACTGGAGTAGCAGACACCCCACGTGGAGGGGCAGAGGGGCCACTCGATAGAGTTAAACCCGTCGACGTGGACGGGGCAGCCTGCTTCCAGGCCGGGGTACATGCGCTCCGCGGCCATGAGGGGCGCTCGACTCTGTGGAAGAAGTGGAGCGCGCAACGCCGAGGGCGCAGTGGCGAGCAGTCCACGTGTCCCGGGCCATGTGGACGTGCGTATACGCATCGCGTGGACGCACGCGGCCCGGCCACGCAAACAGCGCTGTTCACTCACCCATGTCGGTCCGCACGAAGAGGCGCGCGTCGCGACGTGCCACGGCCAAGCGGAATGCCCGGTGGGAGGCCGAGATCGTGTCGTGCCTCCCTCCGGGCCTCGAGTGGGACACTCCGTACCGCGAGGCGCTGGAGATCATCCGTCCACTGGTGGAAGGCACATACTTTCGCCCAGTGAAGCGTTGCGTCACCGAGCAGCGCCAATTCGAGGCGCTAGCGGCTCTTGGCTACCGCGTGGTGAAGGTGGAGGACGAGCCATACACCTACAAGATCGACTTTGACGAGCAGCTCCGACTTCTCGCCGACTACATTGTGAAAGAGCGTGCTCCCTTGATCGAGGCACAGGTGCGCGAGATGGGCGAGGCCGTCGACAGGATTGCCCAGCGGAGGCTCACCGAGGGAGGCGCGGCACAGGAGGACACCATCGTGTCGGTGACTGAGGACACTGCGGCGCTGCGCCTCGACGGATGAGTTTATAAAGGAGAGCGGTCGTCATATGTGGGTCACTGAGGGCGCCCCCCGTTCGATGATTTGCGCGGGCCGGGCGGAACTGCGACGGCGATAGTAACCATGGGCGGGCCGGTGGCACTCCTGATGTGCGCATGGCTGGGCTACCATCGCGTGGCCGCGTGGACCGACCCGATCGACCGCGGCGTGGTGCCGTCGATCGACGCGGTGACGCGCGCCTCGGTGGCGCGCCGCACCGTGGACATGACGTGCGAGCCGGCGGACTGGGCGCCCGGCGCCGGCGCGCACACCTTCACCATCACGTCGGCCGACGGCTTTGGGCAGTACTCGGTGAGCGTGCGCTGCCAGAAGCCGGTGTGGTACTACGCGCTCGACGTCAAGTACTACGCGCCGGTCGACGGCAAGATCTACGTGTCCGACATGTGCATCTACCACGACGGCAAGGTGGTCAACCAGACCGTCTCGGAGATCCTCACGCGCGCCGGCCTCCAGTCGGTGGCGCACACGGCCACGGTGCAGGAGCACCACGCGCTCGCGGCGCTGCAGCGCGAGGCCCACCAGCGGCACCGAGCCGCGCTGCTGGCGGACGAGGTCGACGTCACCGAAACCCACACGGGCGCGCCGCGGGTCAAACACATAACGCCGCTGCAGAAGATGCACCGCGCGCTGAGCGCCTACCAGCGCAGCGGGAGGCGCCCGACGCTGCAGAGCATCGGAGACTTCTTCTCTGGCCTGGCCGCCCACGTGGCGTGCTCGGGCGTGGGCGTGGCTGGGTTTGACATACTGCTGTCGGGGGCGGCGTACACGGCCGGCTTTTGTGGCGGCGGGTCGCCGATCGACCCGGCCACCATCCGCGCGCTGCAGCAGGCGCAGGCCGACACGAAGGCGGCGCTGGACGCGCAGCTGGTGGCCACGCGCAACGTGTACAACGCGCTCAACACGTTTGCGTCGCAAGTGCGCGACCTGGCCGAGAACCAGGCGCTGATCAACGCCGGCGTCCAGGACCAGCTGCAGACGGCGAACGAGCGCACCACGGTGGCGTTCGCGCAGGGCGCCGCCGCGCTGCAGGGCGTGGCCACGCTCTCGACCTACGCCGCCAACCGCTTCGCGCAGCTGACGCAGTCCCAGGCGCGCACGCTCGACCTGGTCGCGGCGAACTCGAACCTGATCGCTGACGTCGCGGCGAGCGCGTCGGCCGACATCAAGGCGGCGTTTGCATACACGACCAACATCAGCTACCAGCTCTCGAACCAGACCGAGGCGCTGCGCCAGGACATGGTGGTGGCCATCGGCGAGCTGGTGGCGCGCGACTTTACGCAGCAGGCGCAGATACGCGCGCTGTCGGCCAGCGTGTACCGCCTCGGCGCGCGCTTCCAGGAGCGGCGCGCGCACACCAACGCGATCCTCGGCTTCGTGGCCACGGCGCTGGCGCAGGACACGGTGCCGTGGATGCGCGACACCGGGCTGGCGGCCCCGCTGGCGGCGTCGCTCGACTTTGAGGTGTCGCGCCTGCGCATCCGCTACTTCCGCGCGGGCGCCGACGTCAAGCTGCACGAGGACACGGTGTCGATCCACTGCGCGGCGGGCTTTGCCATCGACGTGCTGGGCACGTCGTCGGCGTCGAGCGACGTGCTCACGGCCGTGGGCCCCGACGGCTGCGAGCCGGGCGCGTCGTGCAACTGCTACTGGGAGTGGTCGCAGCTGCAGGAGTGCGACCCGCGCCCCGAGCTCTACCCGAACGGCGGCGCACTGGGCGCTGCCGACCCGTGGTTCTTCCGCAACCCGACCTCGCCCTTCCGCACCGAGTACGCCATCAACAACACCTGGTGCCTGGGCGTGTCGGCGCCGCTGGCGTACATCACCGGCTCGACGCGCACGCTGACGAACGCGAGCGCGATCGTCGACATGTTCCGCTTCCTGGGCTCGGCGGCCGTCGACCTGGGCGACGACACCTACCACGTGTCGGAGCTGTACACGAGCACGCACGGCTCGGCGGCGTACGACGCGGCGCTGGCCAGCGTCAGCTTCCTCGGGCTCACGCGCTCGACCAACCTGCGCGACCTGGCCATGGTGGTGTCGGCGATCGTGAACAACGGCGTCGACGCCTTCCCGTACCTGCCCGACGCGCTGTCGCGCCTGATCGACGGCGTGCTGCCGACGGACACGCACACCACCGACCAGACGTTCACGCAGGTCAGGGGCTCGATCGCGTCCTGCAGCCAGGCCTCGTTCATGGCCTACAGCCCCGAGTACGTGCCGGTGTACAACATGTACCCGGTGCGCGCCGTGGCCACCGCCACCATCAATCTGACCAACCTGGCCGACAACACGTGGACGCTGGTGCAGCCGCTGAGCGTCGACCTGAGCTCGGCGATGCTGCCGGCCATGCCCGGCCCGACGCTGGTGGTGGGCAACCCGCTCGGCGACTCGCTGCACCGCATCTACAACGTCAACCAGAACAGCATCTGCACGGCGCCGGTCGCCGCCGGCTGCAAGAACATGATTGGCTACCCGAACTGCCTGACGGACAATGCGCTGGGCGAGTGCACGCCGGCCGAGTGGTACAACCGCACGGCGCAGGGCGAGCTGTTCGAGCCGCGCGCCGGCACCAACGTGGCGTCGTTGTACCGGCAGACGATGGTGGCCGACGTCAACGGCATCTACCGGTGCGCGTCGCTCAACCAGGTCGGCGACCCGGCCTCGATGTGCGCGCTGCGCGCCAGGAACGACGTGACCAGCGGCACGCTGGACGGCGTGAGCGGCACGCTCGTCGCCATCAGCCCGCGCGACAGTGGGCGCTTCGTCGTGTCGGCGGAGCTGCCCGTGGGCCCGATCGCCAACGTCATCGTGTCCGACTGCCCGGTGGCCTACGCCACCGATGTCACGGCCAGCGGCATCGTACTAAACCTGCAGAACACGCTGATGACCGACGTCGTCGTCACGCTGTTCTTCCGCAGCGACTGCTGCACGCCGGTGCCCGACCCCATGGTGGGTGTGTCGGTGGCGGCCTCGTCGACGCTGCGCATCCCCGTGCCGCCGTGCATCAGCGCCAGCGGCGAGTGCCGCCAGCTGTACGTCGACGCCTTCCGCGCCACCAGCGGTGACGTGTGCGCCAACATCCAGGCCTTCAACCTGACCACGCCGACGGTGCAGCAGGTGGCGCGCGGCTTTGGCTCGGTGGACCCGTCGTACGTCACGCGCACCGTCGCCACCGCCGTGGACGCCACCGCCCTGGCCAACGCCAACCTCATGCTCACGGTCTTTGAGACGCAGCAGATGATCCTGGCGCGTCAGATCCGCCTCGAGAAGCTGCTCGGCCTGACCACGCAGGATTTCGGGAACGCGCCGACGTACGAGCAGATCATCCAGTCGGCCAACAACACGGCCGGGAATGCGACGAAGGGGGCCGCCGACCTGCGCGGCATCTCGTTCGAGGACTTTACGTCGCTGGCGGCCTACGTCAGCGCGCAGTCCGCCAGCTTTGCCACGCGCTTCGCCGACCTCACGGCGCAGGGCGAGGCGCAGCGCGCCGAGGCGCTGCGCCAGAACAGCATCTTTGACAGCAAGTTGCTGGCGCTGAACGACACCGTGGCGCTGGTCCGGAACGTGACCGACGTGGCGCTCGCGGTGCAGAACGCGACCAACGCGGCCCTGAACGGCCTGCTGGGCGGGCTGGTCGATGCCATCATCACGCTGAACGAGAACCCGCGGGGCAGCGTCAACCTGGGCAGCTTTGCCAGCCTCTTTGACGAGGCCATCGACGGCATCGTCGACACGGCCGAGGACGCCGCCGACCTGGGCAGGAAGGTCCCGGGCCTGGCCAGGGCGATAGCCACGTTTGCGGAGGACCAGATCGAGGAGGCGTTCGGCAAGATCGTCAGCCCGTTCGGCAGCGTCGCACAGACAATAGCCATGGTCATCGTCATCGTGATCTCGACCATCGCCTTCCTCGTCGTCCTCGGCCTGGTGTATGTCTTCCACAAGCAGATCTTCCGCAACTGCTGCAAGGGGAAGGGGAGCCATTCCTACGAGTCTGCGTCCACGACCGAATTGTAAAGAGCCAATCGATTTAGTGTGTTCAGTGGATTCACTGTGGCTTGGCGAGCAGCATCTCGCGCAGCTTTGCGGGCATGTCGGGCTTGCGGACGACCTCGGCGAGCGTGGTAGGGTAGCCCAGCGGGCTGCACGACTTGTCCGGGATGGACCAGGCGTCTTTGATCGACTTGAGCCTGTTTGGATCCTTCGTCTGCTGGGCATTGTTGAAGAAAAGGGCGATCAGCGTGTCGGGTGCCTTGCGATGGAGAACCACCACGCCCCACATGCTGACCATCGCACCATTGTGTGGCACGCGCCAGCCCATGAGCTGGTAAGAGATGTCGGTGCCGTCCGACAGCGCGACCGAGTGGGCGTGCTCGTGGCGGTCCTTGACGCCCTGGCCCTTGTACAGGCCCGTGGCCTGCATGAGGTTCTTCGAGACCTCGCCGACAAGATCGGCAGTCGCGGCCTCTGGCTTGTCCACTCGGAAGGCGACCTTTGCGCCAAACAGGCCGAGCGGGCGCGTCTCGCCGTCCTTGACGGTGGCCGGCCCAAACGTGCCCGTGCCGGGCCCGAGCACGTCCGCCGTGTCCATGTCGGCCTTGAGCTGGGCCAGGACCGAGTCGAGGCCGTCGGCGGCAACGACCTCCGTCTCGGCCGGCGGCTCGGGCACGGCGACAAAGCCCGTGGCGTGGTCGTCCACCATCTGCTCCTCGACCGTCGTCGTGGGCGGGGCTGGCTTGGGTGCGCGCGGCTTGGGAGGGTCAAAGCGCACCGACGGCATCTCGTCGGCGGTCGGCGACGCCAGCGTGTGCTCGAGGTGTTGGTGCAGCTCCTTCAGGTGCGACGTGACGACAAAGCAGAGGCACATGCGCCGCGGCGCGCCGCGAATCCGGACGCGCATGCCGCGCGTGACCTGGACAAAGGCGCGCGCCGGCACCACGCGCACGTCGTACTCGTCCAGCATGTCGGGCGTGGGCACCAGCACCTCGATGCGCGTGTCCTGCGAGGCCGCGTCGTCGCCCGTGTAGAGCAGGCAGCGAATGTTGTAGTTGCGCTTGCCCACCGACAGCTTGGTCCAGCCCGCCCCAAAGTCGACGACGCGGGCGTCCGCGCCCTCCGTCATCTCCATCACCTCGACGCGGAGCGGGGAGAGCAGGGGACCGACGTCCTCGCCCTTGGTGAGGGCGCGCGCCACCTCGGCGGCGGCGGCAGTGATGGTGCCGGGCTCGGGCTTGGGGATGCTCTTGGTCTGGCCCGCGATCAGGCACGCCAGACCGAGGGCCGAGTGGTCGGCCCCCTCCGGCAGCCCCGCGCCCTCGGGCACGACGTACGACACCGACGTGGTGGGCTTGTCGTCAGTGCCGCCGCGCTTCGCGCACAGGTAGTACACGGCCCGGTCCGCGCCGAGCCTGGCGACATCGAGCGGCTGGCTGGCGATCGCCTCGGCGAACGGCACGTTGAGGCGGTACCCGTTGCGCCGCTGCAGGGTGGACTCGTCCGGCAGCTGGACCAGCTTGGACGCCGTGCGGACCTGCTTGCGCCTGTCCGCGGCGGTCGGCTTCTTGCCCGCCCCGTCCTGCTGCTGCTGCTGTTCGGCCTTGGGCTTCGGCTTGGCCTTCTTTGCCGGCGGGGCCTTCTTGGGCTCCTCCTCTTCGGAGGAGGACGATTCCGAGCCGCCCGCCTCGCTTTCCCTCCTCTTCTTCTTCTTCTTCTGCCTGTTGGACTTGCTGTCGCTCGACTTGCGGCTCTTGGTGGGGCGCGAGTCTCGCTTGGGCTTGCTCTTCTTGCTCTTCTTCTTCCCCTCGCCCTCGTCGTCATCCGAGGCGTCCGAGCCGCCGCGGTCCGGGCTCGGAGACCGCTTCCGGCCCCGCTTCGGCTTTTCCTCCTCCTCCGATTCCTCCTCTCCCTCGTCCTCCTCGTTCTTGCGAGAGCGCTTCTCGCTCTTCTTCCCTCCGTCGGCCTGTGGCGCGTCGCCGGTCAGGATGGGCTGAGAGGGTTCAAAACGGACCCGCTTCTTCTTCTTGGTCGACTGCTCGATCTCCACGGGGTTGTCGTCTTCGAGAACAAATTCCACAGACTCGGTCATCTCGGTGCACTGCGCGGTGTGGCGCTTGGGCTTTTGGGGACGGCGTCGGACGCGCACCGGCGTGCAGCAAAGCGTACCGCGTCCACGTGGACACGACACACACCCGGTACGCGGAAGGCCTGGCCACGAGGGGACCCGGACACCGGGTCCGTCCATGTGTCCCGGTCCACGTGGACGGACCATGGGACCGGTCCGTACCCGTGGCAGTGGCAGAGGCCCACGAGGCCCTGAGCCAGCCACGAGGGGTTAGGGGAACGGCGTGGACCGCGGCGCGCCGCACGGCGGGCAGTGTCACCGAGCAAGTGGATGGACGGAGGACGCGACAAGCACTACTAGGGCAGCGGGCGTGGGAGACACAACGAGTCGTTTATTATGCATCTGTTGGGTCCTTCTTGCTCACTCGGATACCAAAGCCGTAGCTGCCAGCGACGACATTTGCAGTGGGCTCTTCTGCCTGCACAAGTGGCAGCACACTTCTTTCTATGAACTCCGCGTCAACGTATTTGTCGTCCGGCCCCTCGCCCGTCGCCCCGCGGATGAGCTCGTACATGGCCGAGTAATGAAGCCAGATGCCGGTGCCCCCGGACCGGACAAACGACTCCAGACGGTGGAGTATAATAGCAGCCGCAATCCTGCGGTTATGCAAGTAGAACCGCTCCCTCTCCGATTTGACCCTCTCCCTTTCAGCCTCCGGTTCCCGTCCCTGTTCCCCTCGCACGTGCTCGAGGAGCCGCATCCCCGAGGGCGCGCCTTTCTGTTCGCACTGGGTGTCGGCCATGAGTGGGCGTTGAGCGTTTGCACGGGCAGGCCCCTGCGCGCAAAGTGTACCGAGACACGTGGGCCTCTGTCCGCATGTCCAGGGCTATGTGGCTCGCGTGGACATGCGGCCGACTGGTCACACGGTCGAGTGCCCATGCAGGCACCAGCTGGCCCCGGGGTACCGATAGGCACGTGCACGCCCAGGCGTCCATGAACCCGTGCGCGCAGGCTCGCGCCGACGACGCGTGCGGGAGGAGGAGGAGAAGAAGGCGCCCGTCGACCTCGTGCCGCTGACCGCGGCGATGCGCAGCCACGTCGCCGTGCTGCGGTCGGCCGGTGCCATCCGGTGTACGCCCGGCGAGTGGCGCGCGCGGCGCGGGAGGGCCGTGGCCGGGATCTCCAAGCCGCCGCCCGACCCGGGCCTGGTCGACCGCGTCGTGGCCGCGTCCGCCATGAAGCTGTCCGACTACCAGGTGCACGGTCTGCGCCGCTTCGACGCGGCGGCGCACGGCCTCGCGGCGTGCTACGCCACCGGGATGGGCAAGACGCTCCTAGCGGCCGCGTGCGCCGCCCGCCTCGCCCACCAGGTCCCCGGCCTCCTGGTGATCTACGTCGCGCCCAAGTCGCTGCAGGGCAACCTCGGCACCGCCCTCGAGCGGTACATCGGCGAGAGCAAGCAGATCCGCGTCAACCGGATGGACGGCAAGGACGCGCGCCCGAGCCTGATCGAGGGCACCATCAACCTCAAGACCTACACCTACGAGGGCTTTCACACCGCCTGGGTGCGCGACATCGGGCTCGCGCACGGCGCCCTCCTCGTGCTCGACGAGGCGCACCACGCGCGCACCGACGTCGGCTCGACGCTGCGCGCAAACCTAAAGGACATCGCGGAAGGCAGGCGCGGGAAGCGCAAAGCGCGACGCATCGACGCACCGGCTGCTGCTGCCGCTGCCGATGAGCACGACCTGGCCCACGTCCCGGACGAGTTGCGCCCGCTGTTCAAGGTGGCGCTGGCCGCCCTCCGGTCGGCGGCTCGGCAGGAGCACCTCGACCCGGTCTCGTACCTCTGGGACTCGTTCGGGATCTATGCGCCGCCGCACGCGCCACGCAGCCTCGCGTGCGTGCACAGCGCCCGCCTCGCGATGGCCACGCTCTGTCTCACGGCCACGCCGTTCTACGACAACCCCGAGGACGGCGCCAACATCGTCGCGATGGTGCGTGGCCTGGAGCCGTTCGGGCGGGGCTACTTTGCGCGCCTCGTCGGCGTGAGCAAGGCCAAGCGGGCGGCGCCGCTCGACGCCGAGTTTGCGCGCGGCATCAGGGGCTGCTTCGTGTTCAAGGACCCCGACCCGGCCAGCGACCCGTCCCTGCCACGCACTCGCCCCCTCGAGGTCCTGGAGGTGCCGATGACGGAGGCCTACCAGGCGCTCTACGAGCAGGTGGAGGCCGAGGCTGAATCGAGTCCATACGAGAAACCCTGGGCCTTCTACGGCGGCGTGCGGCGGGCCGCCAACAACGTCGAGAGCCACCTGGCGTTCGGCGAGGGCGCCCACGTCGAGGCCGGCGTGGGCCTCGACCTCAAGGACGGCGCCGTGGTGAACCCCAAGTGCGCCGTCGTGGTCGACCTCGTGCTGGGCGAGCTCGAACGGCGCGTCTTCGCCGTCGCAGACCGCGACCAAACCGCGCCGTGTGGCAAGGTCATCGTGCACTCGACCTTCATCTCGTGCGGCGTCCGCATCATCCAGGCGCACCTGCGGCGGCTCGGCGTGCCCTACGCGGAGATCACCGGCCAGCACGACCAGCCCGCGCGCGACGCCGCCATACGCGGGTTCAATGCCAGCCACGCACCGGGCGCGGCGGAGCCGCGCACGCGCGTGCTGTTCATCACCGACGCCGGCAGCGAGGGCATCGACCCGCGCGGCCAGACGATGGTGGTCAAGTACGAGCCCGGGTGGAACCCCTCGGCGCGCGCACAGGCCTTCGGGCGCGGCAGCCGCCGCGGCGCCCTCGACCACCTGCGTCCAGAGGACCGCGAGGTGCGTCTGGTCCAGCTCGTGCTGGTCAAGACCGGCAACGGGGGACGCGGCTCGTCCGGCACCCGCTCGGCAGACCACATGCTCTACTACGACTTTACGCTGCGGAAGGAGCGCGAGATCGACGCAGTCATGGCACGTGTTCGCGCGGCGCAGTGAGGATAAAGGGAAGGGGCGCACCGTTGCAGCGTTCCCTATATTCACCAGCCAGGACGCCGCTCACACACGAGTGTCTACACGGAAGGTTTGCTGTGCTAGCCCGGGGCGTTCCCGTCGTTCCCGTCGTCGTGATCGTTGTCGTCGTCGTCGTCTAGGAGACGCACTCGGCGCCCCCTCGGCGCGCGCACGGCACAGCCGTCCTCGTCCGTCGGCGGCTCTTCTTCCTCCTCGGCGTGCGCCGCTGGTCCGAGCATCTCGTCGGTCAGCGCAATGCGGCCGCGCAGATCCGCAACCACGTGGCACGTGCGGGTCCAGCCGTCCTTGGTGTCGACAAACTCGACCACGGTGCGCGGGTCGGTGTAGAGGCCGCACAGGGTGTGGTACCACGGGCTGTCGGCGATGCGCCGCGCGTCGAGCTCGGACTGTGCCACGAAGGCACGGACGTGCTCGGCCACGATTTCGTCCAGGTGGTAGAGCTGGTGGTAGACCAGGGCGCGCTGTGCGCAGCCCCAGCTCAGCCGCACGCGGTCGCTCCACTTGGCCTCGTGGATCTGCACGCCGGCGGGGAGCGAGGCGAACTTCATCCACACCGCCGCCGGGTGCCCGCACGCGGCACAGGCCTGGCCAGGCGGGGCCGTCCCCGACTGGATCACCGCGCACTGGCGCAAGAGTCGGAGGAGGTCGCCGCACTGGCCGAGCTCGAGGTTGCCGGGCTTGAGATCCTCCGCAAGCGCGCGCACGCGGTCGGTCAGCGAGCGGTGGGGACGGGCGTCGCCGTTGCCCGCCGCCAGGTCGCACAGCCACTCGAGCAGGAGCTCCTCGTGGCTCGCGGCGCGCAGCGTGTTGCGGTCGGCGCGCTCCTCCAGGTCCTCGTCGCGCTGCGCAGCCAGGAGGCGCGCGTGCATGGCCACCGGGTCGCGGCGCCCGCGCTTCCGTCGGCGCGCCATCGGGACTCTGGGCATATGTGCAGGGGTCCGTCGCGTCCACGCCGCCGACCGGACACATGTCCACCGTCCACGTGAGCCACGTCCACGCACGCACCCGGCCGGCCATTGGCGACCGTGGCACGCGGGACGCCGCGCTCGCGTGGGTGGAGGCGTACGTGCGGCGCGCCGGTGGCACCGAGTCCGCGACCGTCCTGCCCAAGCCGGCGCGCGCAGGCGCTATACTCGGAGCGCACGCGACGGCGGCCGACCGGCGCGAGCTCGACGCCGTCACGGTGCTCTGGGCCGAGGACAGGGCCCGCGTGTACCACGTGCTCGCGATCGCACACCGCCGCGGCCTGCCCTTCCTCACCGACCTCGTGTGTGCCTTCCTGGCGTCGCAGATCCACGGCGCCCCGTTGGGCGAGGCCCTTGCGCGCATCGACCCGCGACAGTGAACCACAAACATCCAAACACCAGCGATGAGCACGAAGCGGCGATTCGAACAGGCCGGCGGCGTGGACGAGGAACTCAAGGAACGTCTGAGGGACCTCGCCAGAGCGCGGCACAACGGCAACAAAAAGCGTTTCTGGGAGCTCGTTGCGTCCTTCCCGTCAGACGTCCCCAAGTCCAGGCTAGCGGCGGCCGCGTCGAGTGTATACTGGTCCCGGTGTGGCGGACGGACCAGGGAAACGTTCTTCCGCTATCCGGACGAGCACGGCGACTACCTGCACCGTGTCGCATCGTCGGGCAACATCACCGACGGGTGCGGCGAGCCACCCGAGCCCATCCCGGAGGGCGGAATCGATCACGACAAGTGGGGCGTACTGGGGCCACCCGTCATCGTCCGGTACACGCCCGCGCCGGCGGGCGCCGATCCCGCCGAGGACTGCCTGCAATGGTGGGCTCTCGTCCCACGCTCCATGAGCTTCCATGGCGGTCTCTTTCGGCACGAAGACGACGCGCCCATCGTCGCGCTCTTGGCGGTGGCGGTCGCCGTGCGCCCGCTGCACGAATACCCAGCGCCCCCGTCGGACGCCGAGCTCGAGGCACTGGTGCGGTCGGCCTTCCCCCGCGAGCTCGGTGGGTGGACTAGGAACGTCTGGGAAGAAGGTAGCGGTGGAAGGTGCCCAACCTTCGTCGTCCGCTGGAAATTCGAGTGGCGCTACTTCAAGCAGTCCCCCTGCGTGCCGATCGTGTGGCACACACCGTCGGACGACCGGGAAGCGAAGCTCCACGACGCGCCACGGATGGAGTGCAAGAATACCCTCCTGTGGCAGTGGACGGACTGGAATTGGGGAGCCCAGCCCGATCTGGAGTTCGAGGAGGCGAGCCGCGTGGCTCTACTGGTCAACGAGACGAATGCGCTTTCCAACCTGTCGGAACTGGCCAAGTGTATAGGCTTCCTGGCCTCCCGCCTGGAGGCGTACATCGGCATCGGTTATGGGGTTCTTCTCGTCTACCTCCGGCGTCGTATGAAACAGCAACTTCTACTCGAGATGGTCGTTGGCTACTCGAGAATGGGTCGCGTCAGCATGGTGACGCGTTCGCACATGCCCGAAGAGACGGCACGCATCGTGGCCGCGCTGGTAGTCCACCTGCCCGTCGAGGGTGTCCCTGAGACGATTGCAGCATACGCGGACGAGAGCGCCATCTTAATCAACCTAAAATGAATACGTCTGTCCACGCGACCGCCGACCACAGTAAAGCCGCCCCTCATACGTCCGTATACCCGTGCACACGGAAACGATGAAGAGACCACCAGAGGACCCACGGGAATTGTCCTATGTCGTCGAGAGACATCTCAACATGCTCTGTCAGGCAAGGGACACGAATAACCGGTGGCGCTTCTGGGCGACGGTTGCCACCTTTCCACCCGGAGTCCCGGCGCCCATCGTGAGTGACGCCGCGAGGGCAATCCTTCGCGCCCGTCCCGACCGGCGGACGGAACGCGGTGTCCAAGACCTGGAGGTTAGCTGGTCTGATGGATACCTGCTCCGCGTCGCTGCGTCTGGCGACATCACAGACGGGTGCGGCCCGCCTCGCAGACTGGTACCGGAAGGCGGCACTGACCCATACGAGTGGAACGTGTTGGGACCGCCCACCTTCGTTCGGTATCTACCCGCCCCTGCGGGGACCGACCCTATCGAGGACGGCCTGACGTGGTGGATACTCGTTCCAGACTTTTTGGAGTTCTTCCACGCCGGCCGCGCGTACGGGGAGGAAGGGACTGCCTTGTCCGGAATGGAGCTGGCCGTCGCCGTCGCCGTGCGGCCTCTGTTTGCCAGCCCGCGGTCCCTATCGCGTGCCGAGGTCGGGGCGCTGGTGAGATCCGCGTTTCCTCGGGAGCTCGGTCCGTGGACCGAGAACGTCTGGATGGAGAGCGTCCTGGACGGACGAAGCACCATGTTCACCCGCTGGACGTTCGAGTGGCGGGCACTGAAGCACAGTCTGAATGCGCCGATCGAGTGGCACGAGGAGACACTGTCTCATGGCTGGGACGCGAGGTTCCCGGAGACGCCCACACCACGCAGTCAGCAAGCGACGCGTGCCGTGTACCGGTGGGCCTTCCCGGACGGGCTGCCGAGTCGCATGCCTCGCTCTGGGGTAGGGGTGCCGGTGCCAGACCCAGAGTTTGACCAGAGTGGGCGCGTGGTGCTCGTCGTCGGCGGCAAGACGGATGCGCGCCAGTACCTCGCGGAGTGGGGTGCATGCATGCACCACATGGCGTCCCGGATGGATGCGTACGTTGGCTACGGGGCCGGAGCCCTCATCATCCGTCCGCGGCGCGGCGTGACGCGGGACCAGATGCTCATGAGGGCGCGCGCCCTGCTGCCGGTTGAATATGCCAGCCCACTGGCGCGTTCGCACATGCCCGAGGAGACGGGGCGCATAGTGAAGGCCGTTGCGGTCCACCTGCCCGTCGAGGGCGTCCCCGAGACGATCGCCGCCTACGCAGACGAGAGCGCCCTAGTGATCAGCCTATCGTGAATACACCCCCATGAACACACCACGACACTGTTGTGTTTAGAATGTCGCAGTCCAAGTCGGTCGTTGTCGTGTACACGGGCCGGCTCGAGGATGAGAAGGGTGCGGCCGTCGGGGTCAAGGGCGTGGGCAAGGATACGTCCGCCCGCCTGCTGGCCAAGCTGGCGCCGCAGTACGACCACGTCTTCCTCAGCTTTGCCGACGCGCTCAAGGACGCGGTGGCCGAGTACTGGGGCCTCGACCGTGCCCACTACGACACGCCCGAGCACAAGGAGGAGCCCATCGACGCCTACCCGGGCTGGACGTGGCGACGCCTCCTGGAAGTGTTTGGCACCGACGTCGCGCGCAAGCTCCAGGACAGCGTGTGGGTGGAAAAGGTCACGGATCGCATACTCCTGGAGGTCGGCGCGCCCGAGGAGCTCCTGGCCCACCGCGCGTTTGGCCAGACGATGGAAGACGCCGGCATGGAGGAGTCGACCTACGAGTCCGGGATGATCCGCCCCATGGAGATGAGGGGTCTGATGACCCGCCTCATGGAGATGGCGAGTCTTCCCAAGACTCGCAACGTCCGCCGGCCCCGGATGTTCCACGTCACCGACTGTCGCTTCCTCAATGAGTACCGCGCGCTCAACGAGCTGGCGCCGCGTGTCCGCGTCGAGGTGCTCCAGGTCAGGCGGAAGGCCGGAGGACCGGTACAACAAGGCGCAGCCCATGCATCCAATACCTTTGACGAGGCAATGGTGCCACACTACATCGTGTGCAACGACGGCACCCTCGAGGAGCTCGAGGCCTGCCTGGGGCGCTTCCTCGCTACGCTCTCCGAGACGCCCGTCGAAACAGTCGCGTTTGAATAAACCGAGCACGTCGTTTATCTACTCCTTCATGGGCTCTGCGGTGCCCGCGTTGGCGCTCTTCCTGCGTATCTCGGCCAGGTACTCCTTGCGGGTGGAGGGTTCCAGTGCGCGCTCGAGGTCGGCAACCTTGGCCGCTTGGACGGCGGCTCCGATGACGGCGCACGACGCGTTGAACAGCCCCTTCATGTCGAGCGCACTGGTCACCATGTTGATGTCGTAGACGAGTCGGGTGTCGGTGTCGAACAGCTCGGCAAGGCGGCGGACCTCGGCCCTGTCCTGCTCGGTGGCTAGCTCCGCGTTGAGGAACGTCTCTGGCAGGCCAGACTTTGCCAGCGGGCTCTGGTAGGGCCCCGGGAAGGGGTCCTTATACGGCATCCGTTCAATCACCCCCACGATGTACTCAAACGCCTCGCGTCTGAGCGAGAGAACGGCCGCGGGCAGGGGCACCTGCCGCACCCCCTCCACGGCGAGCTCGTCGTGCTTTGACTCGTAGATGAGGAACTTTAGCAGGCTCGAGTGGTTGGCACACGCCAGCCCCGACAGGGTGTACGTCTTGTCGCCAAAGCGGAACTGTGCCTTCACCTCGGTGGGCGCGTCGAGTCCGGTGGTCTCCATGTGCGCTGGATTTATGTGCATGACAAAGGGACCCGCGGCGTGGACACGTGTGCGATTTACTGGTGCAGCTTAGGGCAGCACGGGCGACCCCGGCGCAGCGTGGGCAGGTTCGTCCTCGTCGTTGTCGTCGTCCACCGTGAGGTCGATGGTCACGTGGGCCTTCTTCCGAACGTCGGGAAGCACGGGCAACGACCTGTCCGGACGCGCTCCGACGCGGCGCGGCCGCTTGGCGGGGGAGCTCTCCTCGACCTCGTAGGTGAAGAGCGGCGCCCTTGCGTAGTCGCGGGTAAAGCCGAGCGTGTACTTGCGCGCCAGCTCGCGCCGCTCGTCGTCCGTGGCCACGTGTACATCGAGACCGTAGACGGACACGACGGCGGACGGGTCGCTGATCGGCGCGACACAGTCGGCGTCGCGCAGCACCGCCAGCACGGCGCTGCGCTGGAAGAGCCACATCGTCGAGTCGCTGGTGCGCACGCGCGCGACGCCCCACCCGTAGATCCGGGCCAGCCGCGGCCACGCGTCCGGGCAGTGGTCGGTGCTGTCCGTGGCCCTCGGGTCGATGTCCCGCGGCGGCACGCACTGGGCAGTGCCGTGCGACTCGTGCCACTCGGCATAGGCCGCGTCCACGAACACGGTGGCGTCGGCCGCGGCGAGGGGCCGCGGCGTGTAGCGCAGGCACAGGCACGTGCGCGAGTCGGGCTCGCCGAAGAACACGGTCGCCTCGGTGGGCAGCCAGTGCATGCGGACGGGGACCAGCGGGCAAAAGTCGTCGTCGTCGCCGCAGTCGGCGCGCGCCGGGGCAAGGAAGCGTCCGTCGCGCGTAAAGACGAGCGCGCAGTGCGAGTGGCACTCCCCCTCGGCCACGGGCCCCGGGCGGCTGTCCAGTGTCTTCATCGGTCTGGAGGCGGTCGGGCGGCGGTGCGGTTCCATTGGTCCTGGCCTGGGCTTTGGAGGAATGTGCCCTGTCCGGACGCGTGTCCAGTGCGGACCCAAATGGCCCAGGGACGGTGGGTGACCAGGAGAAGCCCCTCGCCGCCTGGCACAGGGACGGTGGGCGACCGGGAGAAGCCCTTCTCCACCTGGCCCAGGGACGGTGGAGGTCCTCCTGGACTGGACGAAGCCCTTCCCCGCTCGGCCCAAGGACGGTGGAGGTCCAGAGGGGCTCTCCCCAACTGGCCCAGGGACGATGGGAGTCCTCCTGGACTGGAGGAAGCCCTTCTCCGTCTGGCCCAAGGACGGTGGAGGTCCAGAGAGGCTCTCCCCTATCTGGCCCAGGGACGGTGGAGGTCCTCCCGGACGGGGCGAAGCCCTTCTCCATCTGGCCCAAGGACGGTGGATGTCCAGAGGACACGTCGTCCTCACGGAATCATCCCAGGCCTCATACCTCCAAACTCCCCTCGAGCCAAGCCGAGCCAGGCCAAGATGACCAGCCAGAAGAAGCGCGCCGCCGATGGGAACTCCACGTGCCTCGAGCTGCAGAAGTGGACAGGGGACGTCGCCACCATCCTCGTAGGGCTCGCGCGCGATACGGACAAGGGGAAGCCACTCCGCGCGCCCAGGCTCCCCGCCATTCCCAAGGGGGTTAAGACCACGGACGTGGCCGACCTGCTGAGGCGCAGCTTTGTCTTCACCTGTGACCAGGCCGAGGCACTCCGGGGACTTCGCGAGGGCGACCGCCACGGTGCCTTCTTCCTCCGCGACGGTTACACTGCACTCCGGTCCGCCCTTCCCGCAGATGCCCCGGCCGAGGTGTTGGAAGAGTGCCGCGCGTTCGAGCAGTACTTTGGCGACATGGCCCCCAGGATGGCCAATCACCTCTCGCCATCGGGCTGCCTCTGGGACATGCTCATCGACCTCGAGCGCCTCCCCGCCTACGCCGGCGCCGACCGCTTCGTGCCACGCCTCCTGAACATACTCTTCGAGCTCGCCGTCAGGAACTGCCCCGAGGCCGACGTCATGGCCTACCTCATCCTCTGGGAGCGCGTGCTCTTCGGTGCCTGTGATCGCACGAGCGGCTACACGGTCCAGTGCGCGGTCGCCGAGCTGTTTGCGTCCAGGTTCCTCCTGGTGAGATGGGACTCCGAGGTCCACCCGTCGGCCTTCCCCGCCGCATGTGCGCTGTACTGGGGGATGATCATCGCACCCCTCGGTTTCGGCGACCTCGGCGAGCGCAGCCGTCTGAACTGCGTGTTCGACGCAAAGCACTTCTTCGTCGAGGACAGGGACGACGCGGACGTCGTCGTCGCCAACCTGGGCCAGATGTGCTTTGACGGTGCACTCCGCGCCGTATCAGGCGAGTGAGTCCCCTGACCAGAGGGCGAGGCGACCGATCATTCTCCATAAATCTCACACTCCTCGACTGTATTCCCTATCGATTTCCTCGAGCAGGACGGCGTGGAGGGCTTGCGCATGACCAGCGCCCCTGGCCCACTCGACGAGGCTGGTCGACAGGAAGCAGCCGCTCGCATTCCTGTCCGAGTAGCTGGCGACCCCGTTCACGCCCGGGAGGTCGCGGCCCCGGAGACCGTGGCTGCCCTTTCTGCAGAACTGCCCCAGGCGGTCCTTGACGTGCTCCAGGCCGACCTTCATGTAACAGAGCCGATCGACTACCGCGTCGGTCGTCATGTAGCCGCTGGCCTGGTAGGGGGGTGGCTGGGGCTCCGAGTAGGCGGGCGGCGGCAGGGGCTCCATTGGGGACGGCGGCGTCCTGGGCCGGTCGCCGCGCTTCGGCGACACGATGGGCGCGATGTCGGGGCGGAGCGCCTGGAGCGCGCGACACGCCGCCGAGGCGCGCGTCTCGGTCGACATCCACGCCATGAGCGAGTCGGCCCTCCACGCACCGCCGGCGTCACGGTCGAACAGCGACACGACCCGCTCGAGCGCCTCGCGGTCGGAGCGCGTCATCTGGTCGTGCTGTCGGCGCAGGCGCTGGAGCAGGTCGTCGCCCAGTCCATTGGTGTGGAGCGCGACATAGTCGCGCGCCGCGTCCACCGAGACACCGAGGCAGGGCTGGAAGACGCCACGGACCCAGCGCTCGGTGCGGCCATCGGCGTGCGTCACCGCCGGCCCGTCCTCGCGGTGCAGCAGCCCGTCCACCAGGTACACCGTGGCACCCTCGTTCGTGCACAGAACCCCGGTCAGGGGCAGCGGTCGCTTGTCGTTCATGGTGGGCACGTGGAGGAATGACCACACAGACAGAATGTTTACTTTCCGTCCACATGCGACACGCGTGCGCACGTGGGGGCCTCGGCGCTAAGGCCTTCCAACACAAGGCCGCACACCTCCCTCATGGCCCGCACTGCCGCGTTGCGCGCTCGTCTAGTCTGAAGTGTATGGGGGCGCTTCCCGAGGAAGCACTTCCGCAGGCGGTACATGGTCACGGCCTTGGTCTGGAAGAAGAAAACGAATGCCTTGAAGTTCCCGCCCCCCCGCAAGGTTTGCAAGTGTATCGATGTCGACCAGGAGGGCCGCGATCTTCTTGGCCATCTTGCCACCGGTCCCGCTCCAGCGGTCGAGCTCGTTCTTCAGGGCGCGCTGCAGCTCCTCCATCTTTGGTACGATCTTGGCCAGGGAGGACATTGCGGCGCGGTGCTTGAACAAGTGAGGCCCCCCTCCACACGATGGACACGTGTACCCTTTACTGAGACCGCGCGGACCGCCACACCGGGTCGCGGTGGGTGCACATACACATGTAGATCTCATCCTCGTCCACGCCGTCTGCACGCAGCGCCGCCTTGAAAGCCCGGTGCCCGGCGTCGTCGTTGGTGTGGCGCCCGGTCACTGGCGCGTGGGGGGCGGACCCACAATGCAAGGAGGCCCTTCCACCTCAGGTGGATGCCACCATTTGGTTCGTCATACTCGGCCTCGCAGGGCACATCCTTCTCCCTCTGGACCGCGGCGGCGATTGCGGTGGCCCGCCCCGCGAGTCTCCGGAACCTTCTGTCTGCCATCCGATCGGCCGGCGTCGCGGCGAGCAGCGCTTCCATGGGCAATGAACGAGTGGGGCCTATGTTCCGGGGCACGGACACGTGTCCACCTAATCACGGATGAAGGCCCGCCCACGAGTCCTCCTCCTGCCCCTGGCGTGCCTGCTCGCGGTCGCCGGGTCCGCGTGTGTGGCCACCCTGCGCCGCGACGCCACAGCGGCGCACTTGCGCCGCATCTGCGAGGCGTGCGCGTGCGCGCGCTGCGACCACACCTGCGTGGCCGTGCACGCGTGGTGCCGCATCGAGCTCGCGCCGCACTGCGTCCTGTCCGATGCGACGCGGCGCGCGCTCGGCATCGCCGCCGTCGACTGCCGGGCCGACGTGCCGCACACCAAGCGCGTCACCGCCCCCGTCACCGTCCCGACCCTCGTCACGCGCCGCCTCAGTCCGTCGGTGGCGGCGCGCGCGTCGGTCGAGGGGTGCACCGCCGTGCGCCGCGAGGCCGACCTCGAGCTGTGGCGGTGCGCGCCCGGCGCGCAGGTCGACGACGCCGTCGCCGTCAGCCACCTGCCGCGCACGCACAACGCGTGGTCGGCGGCCGCGCAGCACGCCGCGCCAGGCCTCGCGACGCCCGCCGCGCTGGACGGCGCCGGCCAGGTCATCGGCACGATCGACACGGGCGTGGCGCTGGGCGCGTGCTACTTCCGCGACGTGCTCACCTCGGCGCCCTACTATGACTGCGCCAGCGCCGCCACGTGCGCCCCGCCGCCGAGCCCGGCCGCTGTGTCGCAGCCCGCGCGGCGCAAGGTGGTGCAGTACGTGCGCGCCGCGGCCGAGGGCGCGGACGGCGACAGGCACGGCTCGCACACGGCGGGCACGGC
>JACCDG010686583.1_pt1 | contig 128027 bp, 181 predicted proteins | sample 7442471 | NCBI WGS metagenome assembly JACCDG01 (sample SAMN15323444, study PRJNA562643) | freshwater metagenome | isolation source: river surface water | place: USA:Blue River Watershed | collected 2017-08-17
GTACCTGGAAGAGCTGCTAATTGGTTTTTTAGCATAGGTCTAGTTATCCAGATCTTATTAAACATTTTCTTTCTAAAAGCTGTTAATGCAATATGAACAGCTGTAGCAGTTTTACCTGTACCAAAGTCTCCATTAATGAATATCACATCAAAATCGTGGAATAATTTAACCACTTCTTTTTGTTCATCACTTAATTCAATCTTAAGTTTTGGCTCTGTTTTTAAAATCCTTTTTTCTTTATTAGGCTTTGCTGACATTTTTAGTACTTGTTTTTAATAGATTATACACTTGTCTAGGAGTTTCTGCTACATTGTATTGTATATCTAATCCATCTGAAATAACTGTTGCACCTAATAAATCAGAAGTAATCACTTTAATTAAACTTTTATCTATAAATAAAGGAACTGGTGTTGATATATAATCTTCCGGTTTAGGTTTTAAAGTTGGTGGATGTGGTATAATACCATTAGACAACTCAGCTTGTTTAACCTCCTCTTGATATATTTCTGATACATCTTTAATTTTTTGCTCGTAAGCTTTTGAATACTGAAAAAGTATTTGTGTTAATTTAATCATTTTTTTGAATTTAAAATTTCTTCTCTTATTCTTTCTGCAAAATAGATAATCTTGTTTATCTCTCTTAATTCATCTGTTCCACCATGTCTTCCTACATTAAAGGTAAAAGCAGATTTTAGTACATTGCCTTGAGCATATGTCATTTTTCTTTCTTCAATAACATCTTGTAAATCTTTCCAATTAGGGTTGATTTTATAGTAGCTAGTAGATCCCCCATTATTTTCACTACTTCCAAAATCCACAATTCTGCTATCAACACTTACATATTTTTTATGTGGAACTACATTGTCACAAGACTTCCAAGAAAATAAATTAGAGTCAAGTATAATCTCTTGTCCATGATCATTTAATATTTTAAACGAACTAAATGTATTGATACCTGTTATATCTGCTGATATAACTCTATACCACTTGTTTAATGTAACAGAGCTTGTTAAAATTTTCTTAATTAATTTTACTTCCATATTTTTATATTTTTTGTAAATATAAATAAAGTTATTTATTTAGCCAAGGACTTTTTAGTTTTTTCTTTTTGTTCTTTCATATATGCCTGAGTCTTAGCAGTATGACAGCTCTCTTTACCATCTTTTCTTTTATTACAAAGCACTTGAAATCCTTCAACCTCGCAAAAAAGCCTCTTAACAAACCCTGGTAAATCTTCATAATCTTTTAAACTTCCTGCTTCTATAATATGGTCTACAGCTATTTCCTTCTCGGAAAAATAAGATTTACAAATGTTACATTGGTATTCATATTTCTGTAATTTATTTGGGCCTTTGTAAGGGCGTTTAGCTTTTGCTTTACATGCAGCAATAGGTTTCCACCATCTGCTATGATTTCTAAGTGCTGCTCTTATTGCTCCAAAAAATGCAGCCTTACTTTGAGTCCCATGATTAAATGGTTTCTCAACTCTTGATTTTTTTACTACTTTACTTTGTCTCTTTGCCATAATTAAAATAAAAAAGCCCTCCAAGTTAATGGAGGACTTAAATTTAATCTCTCTGTTCTTCTACATTAATATCTTCATCATTGAATTGAGAGATTACATGATTAACTATAATTTCATATAAATGATTTCTGAACTCAATATTCTGATTTAAAAACTCTTTTGCTAATGCTTTAGAAGATCCAACTTTTACGTGAGTATCTTTTTTATCAGGATTATTTTCAAATGTCTCATCATGATAGAATGTATTTCCCACTTTATATAAAGCTCCGGTTGGTATACCATAATCTATCACTTCCTGAGATATTGATATTCCTGTACCATGCTCCATATCGTACTCTCCTTTTTTATACGGAGGTGCAGTTTTATTTTTAGTAACATAGATTGAACCTCTATTTGTTGTCGATCCATCAGGATTTTCTATTTTAGATCCTCTATTCACTTGAACCATTAATGAAGCATAGAATTTTGGAGCGTGTCCTCCAGGCATACTAATACCTCCTCCATAGCCACCAATCTTATCTCTAATTTGGTTAATAAAAATAGAACACACTTTATTTTTACTTACAAGACCATTACAAGTCTTAAAGATATTTCCAATAGCAAGAGCATGTTTACCCATATTAGATGCATCAGAATCGTTCTCTAACACTGATGTTGGTTGTACAGCAGCAATACTATCGAACACTTGTATTCCAATTAAATCTTTTTTCAATAAATCTAATAATACATCTTGTGCTTGATTTGTATGATCTGGTTGTACAACTAAAAGTTTTGATAAATCTACTCCAAGAGCTTTTGCATATTTTTTGTCAAAGGCAAATTCTCCATCAATAAATAAAGCTAATCTCTCATCATCAGATTTTTGAAAATTAGCAATTGCCATTAATGCAGATGTAGTCTTACCTGAAGACTCCGGTCCGTATAAAACTGTATGTCTACCCTTTGGAAAACCACCGCCTGTTGCAGAGTCAAATGTAATACTTCCAGTTCTGACTCTTTCAATATCTAACCCTTTACCTGAATTAGCAAACTGAACATTTGTCTTTAAAACTTTGTTTAATTCATCAAGTATTGTACTGATGCTTGGTGCTTTTTCTTCTTTCTTTGCCATATAACTTGTATTAATAATCTTCTTTACTTTCATCTATCATAGATCCATCAGGATATACTACCATTCCTTCAAACATATAAATGCCCCCATCATCCCTAACACATGAGATAGAATGATAAAATGCATCAAAAACATCATTAATAGTTTCCTCTGTGTAATTAATACCCATGTATAAAATTGGATATAATTTTCTGTTTTGCATATCATTTAATTTTATGTAAATATAATAAATTTATACTTAATAAACAAGCTTTCCTTTAAAATTATTGCTATCAAAAATGAAATTAATTGTATCTAACACAGCAGAGAAATCTTGACTTTTGCATATAATTGAATCATGTTTTGAGAGACAAGAAATTTTTAAACTTGATAATCTTTTTAAGATGCCATCAATGAATATTCTAGACTCCTCCTTTTGTAGAGAAATTGAAAAATTCTTATGTCCATTTTGTATTTTGTAATTATCAATATACCCCATTAATTCAGGATAATACTCACGCATCTTGTCTAAGTTTTTTGACTTATTTTTATGAGAAGAGAAAAGTAATTCGAAAGTTAATTGCTTTGCTTCATCACGATTACTAATAGATAATTTACTTTGTACAGCTTCATAGAACTTACCATTTGAAGCACACTCTTTAAATTCAGAGGTACTTGGATGTACCAGGTCTTCCGGAAGTATACTAGCTAATATAGCGAATTGAGAATTACTAAGATCAACTTGAACTAAATCGTTATCTTCCATAATAACCTTTACTAAACCACTCGGTAAGTTTGTTAGATTAGTATCCAATCTATTGTTTGTACTATTTCTAGAAACTGTCCAATATTTTTTAACTAGACGATCAATTGACTCCTCATGATAAACTCTAACCATATCCTTTTTTCTTAGGATAAAGTCTTCTATCTTCATGATATAAAAACATTTTCTATCTTGTATCAAGTCTTTGTTATTAAGTTTTGCAAGATCTAATGCATCACTTAAATTCATCCATCTTCTTTTAAATTCAAAGTTAACCATCATCTTAACTTCAAACTGTGATTCTGTAATATCTGAGTTAATTTTAAAGTTACTTTCTGAGATGTTTTCAATCAATTTTTCAGACTCAATTCTAAGCTTTTTTTCGTCAATTTTTAGAAGATTTAATTGCTTTTTTGAGGCCTCTATAACTTTCTCATTTTCAACACTATCCTTCTCAAATAAGCATTTAAATGATAAACTCACTGTTTTTATACCTTCTACATTCTCTATATTATTTATATCATTATTATTAATAATATTATTATAATCTCTTTGGAAATATTTTGGGGAAATATTGTATTTTTTGCAGATTGATTTACTTTGATTCCAATAGTCATCTCTTTGTATGATACCTTTATCAACTAAAAGATTTGTTAATTTATAGTAACCAGTGGACATAAATGTAGTTAAGTAGTCTCTAGGAAGAGATACCGGAAGACAATAATCTTTACTATGTTGATAAGATTTTCTTTTCAATATACCAATGAATCTAACAACACTCTCATACTGAGTGCTGCATAAATCTAATTCTAAAATGTCTTTGTGCAACATTTCTGGAATTGTATAAAGTTTATGTACATGTTTTCTTGGAACTCTTTTTTTCATATTTTGTGATTTAAATTATATGCATACGCATACATTTCGTAAAATTACAAATAAAATATATGTTATTGCATACATTTATGTGAAAAAATACAAAAAAATATTTTAAGAAATAAAAAAGATTATCTAATTCCTAAAACCAATGAGTTATTTACAATCTGTTGAATAACAAATCTAGCTACATGAGAAGGTAAATTATTTGTTTGTTCATTATAATAGAAAAAATCATAAGTGATTGCTTCAAATAATGCTTCATTCTTATTGTAGTATTCCTCTGTTATAATAGAGTCTGGCATTTCATTCCAAACCTCATAAAAGTAATCTTCAAATATCATAATGCAAATATACATTTTGAATGTTAAAAAAACAATAATAATATGTTAAAATATGTTAAATATACTATTAGATGTTTGTTTTTTAACAAAAAAGTATTATATTCGCCCTGTAATTATAAATTATTATTTATGAATGTTTATCAATTAAACATTAAATCGAAAAATGAGTTTGAAGTTTTAAAGAACTTAATAACAGTGTATTCTTGTTATAAGACTATCACAGGTGAGAAGACTAAAATGTTAAGAGCAAAGTTAGTCACTTTACTTAGTATATACATTAAGCATGGGTACAGTAAAGAGACAAAAAACTATGCTTGTAAGTTATTAGGTTTAGAGAAAGAAAACTTGAATTGTTTAAACTCTGAATTAAGAGAGGGAGGGTTTTTAATTAAATCAGATATGAATACAAGAGTATCTTTTTTAAACCCTGAATTACAGAGTTTATCAGATTATTACCAATCTAATAATGGTGATTTCACTAGAGTAATGTTTTCGTTAGTAGCAGGGTAAATGAGTAATGATAATGAGATATCTACAAATAAAGACATAGTTAGAAAAGTTGCGGAGGCTACTGGGGCTACAGAAAAGCAAGTTGAGTATATCCTAAAGTTCATAACAAAATATATTCACTCGCTTATGAAGAATCCAAAAGTACTTTCTATAAAACTTCCTTATATAGGGTATATGTATCTAAAAAGAGGGTTCTTAGATTTTTTCAGATATAGAGAAGTTTTCTATAAACAAAATAGTCCACAATTTAGAAAAGCTCAATTGTTTTCTATCAAGAGAAGAAACTATTTAACTAAATTAATGGTGACTAAATGTGAAAGAAGGCATGCAAAAAGATCAATAATAACAGATAAAAGATATATAGGAATTAGATCACACGAAGACATTGAAAACTATCAAAATACAAAATGGAAATGAAAAATATAATTAAAAAAGGAACAGTGATTGCGAAGGCATTCTTAAATGATCTTCCTGTTGAAGAGGAGTGGTATCAAAACAGAATAAGTATTTGTACACCTTGTGAATACAATACAGATAATATTTCAAAAGAAAATTTAACATTCACAGATAAGTTAAAGATAAGTTCTGGTTTATGTGGTGATGGTCCACATTGTACAGCTTGTGGTTGTTGTATTAGACAAAAAAGTTCAGCTAAAACTGAGACATGTGGTAGAGTTGAATTAGGATTGACACCTTTATGGAGTGCATTAGAGGTTGAAGATGTTTCAGGAGATTTTTCAGTAGTGTTAACAAATACAACAGATACTATTAAGAACACAAAAACTGAATTCTTATATGACTTTGGTGTAAAAAATGATAATGTAGTTAAAGCAGAATTTTTTATAAAAAGTAAAAAAGGATTAAAGTTTAGTAAGACTAGTGTTGCTTGTGGTTGTACACACGTAGAATCTGTAGAAGAGATTGATAATAAAACAATAAAGTTAAATGTTACTATTTCTACTTTAGGTTTTAGACAAGGATTAAATGAGAAAACAATGAGTGTTGAATATAAAGTTTCTGATCGTAATTTTAAAACTGTTACAATTAGATTTAGATTAATTAAATTATAAAAGATGAATTACAGAGTTTTAGTAGATGGAAAAATGGAAGAGTTTAGAACGTTAATACCGGACTACACATTTTCACAAACAGTATTAGCAGTTTTAAAAAATATGGAAGGATTTGAAAATTTTAGCAAATCAGATCTTTTATCTATAACAGATGAAGATTTTTATTCCGCTGCAGAAAGAGCTTTAAAAAAGGAATCACAAAAATTAAATAAATATAATTAATATGGAAAATTTAAAAGAAGTTGTTAAGCATCAAATCAATGAGTATTTGGAAATTTCTAAAATGCTTGATAAAGAGTTATCTAATAGTTTTAAAAAACAACAAGATGTAATACAATATAAGAAATCAAATCCTTCAGTATCATTTGAAGAAATGAGAGCAATGTTATTAGATATTGCACAAGGACAACAGTTTACAACTTTAGCTGTTAAAGACTTGGAGGGATTAATGAATAGAATTTCTGTTTTAGTTAATCTTGCTGCAATTATGGAGATTGATATGTCTTATTTGAATGAAGAAGATTCTAACATATTAGAAAATATTTCTCAAGTGTCTAGATTATTCTATTCAGTAAAAAATGGAGAGTTAATTGAATTACAACCTGAAATAATTGAAAAATTTAAAACTACTACTTCTGAAAAACATTTAACAGAAGATAATCTTAAATTAATGTTTAATAACATTTAACATGTCTCAATTCTTAACATCAAATGAGCTTTTTGTAAATATTAAGAATCCACCAAAATGGAATCCAAGAAAAAACTTTTTTGATCAATCAATTGATGTAATTGATTTTTATTTAGAAGAAAGGAAAAAAATCACAGAAGGTGTAACCATAGGTGGATATTTTATTCACCCTTGGTTATATTGGCATATTAATTTCTTCAAAACTCCTATCCCACAAAAAGATGGAAAGGAGCTTATTATAAATCCACCACTAGACGATAATTTTTTATACCTAATTGAAAACTATCAGGAAGCAGATAGAAGAGATCTGGGGCTTGTATTATTCGGTTGTCGAGGATTTAGTAAGAGTACTAACATGACATCGTTAATCACCTGGTTAAATTCTAGTAAGTCAAATGGTACTACATCTGTTATTGGAGGTAGTGATTTAGATTTAAGTGCTATATCAAAACTTTTAAAGACAGGTTTTAATAATGTTCATCCATCTATGTTCCTTCCACAATTAATTCAAGATTGGGATAGTGCAGTGGAGTTAGGTATAAAAGAGAAAGATGGTTTTAGACTACCATATTCTCATATATCTATAACTAATGCTGACAAAGGTACAGCAAAGTCTTCTGAGAAAGGTGCAGGTTTATCTCCTATTGGATTTATTATGGATGAGATAGGTAAGTTTAATTGTAAAAAGATTTTACAGTCTGCAATACCTTCATTTAAGACTCAATATGGTATGAAGCTAGTTCCAATATTATCCGGTACATCTGGTAATCAGGAATTAAGTAAGGATGCAAAAGATATATTGTCTAATCCTGAAGCATATGATATGCTACCAATGAATTGGGATACTTTGGATAATAATTTAGATCCGGATTATATTACATGGAATAGAAGTAAAAAAGATAGTTTTGGTACTTTTGTACCAGGTCAAATGTCATATCGTCTTCCTGTAGAGAAAGTAGATACGGATTTATCAATTTACTTGGGTAAGGATGATGAGAATTTAAAGAAAATAAAAGTTAAACAAACAAATTGGAAAGAGGCTTCTAAGTACATACAAGAGAAAAACAACTCATTTAAAAAGGAAGAAGATAGAGAAAAACATAGAATGTATTTCCCACTTGAAGTAGCTGATGTATTCATAACAGAATCTTCTAATCCATTTCCTACAGCTATTATTGATAAGCATATTAGGCACCTGGAAGATATAGGACAAACAGGAAAAAGTGTAAACATATATAAACATAATGGAGAATATAAGCAAGAATTTTCAAGTAAGAAACTTTCTGAGGTATCTCATGGAGGAGGTGAATCCGATGCTCCAATACAGTTATTTGGGGAGCTTCCTACAACAAGTCCTATTAAATATACTTTTGTTTCAGGACTGGATGATTATAAACTTGATCAATCAGATACAGATTCATTAGGTGCATTTTATGTAATTAGAAGAAGGAATTTAGAATTGAATTCACCTTGTGAAACTATAGCAGCATCTTATGTAGCAAGACCATTTAGACATTCCGATTTCCACAAAACAGGTGAGACATTGATAGAAGCCTTTAATGCTATATGTATGATGGAGGCAGTCGATGTCAGTTTTAAACAATATCTAGATACAAAATATAAATCAGAGCAATTATTAGCTCCAAGTATTTCGTTTTCAAATTCTTCACAAGCAGGTACAACAAAATTAAACTCAAAGTTTGGTATATATCCTACAGCCGGTAATAAGTCTTATATGTTTAATATGTTGATTGACTATTGTAAGGAAGAACATGTTGTTGGAATTGACGAAGATGGGAATGAAATCATAAAGTATGGAGTTGAATATATAGAGGATATCTTTCTTTTAAAAGAGATGCTATCTTATAAAAAAGGAGGAAACTTCGATAGGATTACATCATTTATGCATTCATTAGCATATGCAAGAGAGTTGGATAAGCATAATGTTAGACCTACAGAAAAGAAGAAAGTTACAGAATATAGTAATATGTCAGGGCCTAAAAAAGTAGGATTATCTGTTTTTGGAGCAAGAAGACCAAGTGCCTTTTAGTAGTGAAAAATCTTATGTTTTTTAATATGAAATCTACAATTTGTAAGTTTGTAAAATGATGAATACGTCTTTTTTAGATTCACTTAGTAGAACAGATGTTCTTCCTCCAATGACTTTACCAAAAAAGGTAAAGGATACGGATAAATGGAAGAAGGCTGTAATGGATTCCTTTGAGCATATTGGTATAAAGCAAATCCATGAGAACTTAAGTTTTTTTGATAATTACAGAATGGTTGAAGGTAAGATGTCTTACCAAGAATTATCTGAAGTTGTTCCTCATTTAAAAGGTCTAGAGAATTTATTAGATGGTGTAGGTATACCAACATTTTTAAAACATTATGATATCACTAGTATTGTAGTGAATACAATTGTTGATAAGTATGTTGACTTACAAGATAAATTTCATGTACAAGATACAGGAGAAGTTGCTAAGAATGATTTCTTAAGACATAAAGATGATCAGATCAAAAAACTTCTTAAAGAAGTAGTTGACAATTATGTAGAAACACACTTAGCAGAAAACGGATTAAATGCTGATGGTAAGCAGTTTTCTTCTCAAGAAGAGCAACAACAGTATTTACAACAATTAGAAAGTGCTAGAAATGAATTTACAGCTAAAGCAACTGAAGATTCAAAAAATAGAGGATTTAAAACAAACGGTGTTGTATGGGGTGAAGCTACTTTAGAACAAGATGAAGAAAGATTCAACCTATTAAAATTAAATAAACAATCTCTAAAAGATTATCTTACTTCAGGTAGATGCTTTAGAGAATATAAAATATATCACGATAAGTATCAACCAAATAACTGGAGTCCTAAAGTTACATTTTTCTCAAAAGAACTTGAACTAGAAGACATACAGAAAGGTGAATATGTAGGAAGGGTTGTTCCAAAAACTCCAAGTGAATGTGTTACAGAATATGGCCATAAAATTTCTGCTGAAAAACAGAAAGAACTTTTAGGGGGTAATACAACATGGGATAATTTTGTGGCATCTGGAGTAGCATCTGGTACAGTCGAACAAGCAATTAACTCTAACTTTCTTCAATTAGAAACAGTTCCTTTTAAAGGATATCATGATTATAATTTCATGTTAAACTTACAGGATGAGTTAGATACACCTATGGGTATTGAAACTGTCTTTAATAAAGATGGATCTTCTTCTGTAAGAGAAAGATATTTACCTAGAATGGCAGATGGAAATGTAGGTATACATAATTCATTAGCTAGATTATTAAGGGATGATTTTATTCATAGGAGAGATTTATGTCAAGTTACAGAAGTATACTTTAAAGCATATGACTTATGGGGATATCTTACATATGAAAATGAGTATGGAAGAATTGTAACGGAAGAAGTTACCGAAGATATCCTAAAAGATTTCTTAAAAGAGAATAATATTAAACAGACTTTTAAACAAAGTATTCACGATATTATAACAAGTTTTGAGCCAGGTACATTGAAATGGCAATATAAACCGGTTACATACTACGGAGTAAAAATACAAAGTGGTAATTTAACTGAGCCAATATATATTGATGTAACTCCAATGGAGCATCAAATTAAAGGAGATTCGGAATATGATGTGTTATTACCTGTTGCAGGTAAAGTTGGTGCATCTACTGTTGGTAAGTTTTTACCATTCCAAGCAAAGTATAATCTTTGTATGAATCAGATTGGTGCATTAATTGAAAAGGAGTTGGGTATGGTACTATTAATGAGTACTGATTTAATTCCTTCTGAGTATGAAGGGTGGGGTGATGCAGAGAGTGCACTAATGGCTATGAGAAATACAGCAAAATCTGTAGGGCTTATGCCTGTTAATTTCTCTTTGGATTCTCAAAAAACAATGAATAATGCTAATCCTATACAAGCTATAAATATTTCACATGCTCAGGAAATAGCAAGTAGAGTTCAGTTGGCAGACTTCTTTCAAAAGAAAGCTTATGAACTTATTGGAATAAATCCAATATTAAATCAGCCAACAAAGTATGAAACTGCTGAAGGGGTTAGATTAAGTAATGAATCAAATGTTGCACAAATATCCGGAGTACACGAAGAGTTTTCAAATTTCCATAAAGGTGCTTTAGAATTACATTTGTCTGTAGCCCAATATTGTCAATCTAATAAAAAAGATTTATCTATATATTATACAAAATCTGATGGATCTATTCAATTCTTAAAGATGACCGATCCGGAATTTCCTTTGAGAAGATTGGGAATGATAGTTACAGCAGATAGCAAGAAAAGAAAAGATCTAGAAACATTTAAGAATTTAATCATCTCTAATAATACATTAGGAACAGATACTTTAGAATTAGCTAGATTGATAGGATCTGATTCTTGGTCAGAAGTTGTAGAGATTGCTAATTTAGAAAGAAAAGCAAGACAACAAGAACAACAGCAACAACAAGATTCTCAGTCTCAACAAATGCAACAACAGCAACAACTTATTGATCAAAATAATCAAAGAGAGTGGGAAAGACAAGAAATGTCTAAACAAAAAGATAGAGAGGCTAGATTAGAAGCAGAAAAAATACAAGCAATGGGTAGAGCTGCTGATATGAAGACAGATCCAAATAGTATGGAATATATCAGTGAACAGGCAAATCAATCAATGAAAAATTTAGAGTTGAATCATAAAATGGAAAATGATGCAAACAATTTTAAATTGAGAGAGAAGCAAGTAAATGATGCTAGAGAGTTGAAACTTAAAGAATTAGAACTAAGAGCTAGGACTCTAGAGGAGAAGTCAAAATCTCGTCAAAGTAGTGAGTACGTAGCTGCAATTAATAAAAATTAGAATATTGTATATTTTCTTATAATTATAAAAATAGTTGTAAGAATTGAATATCAATTTGTTAAAATAAAAACCAAAAAATAAATTTGTATGCAAAATGAAGGAAGTGCAGGTGTAGTATCTCTACAAGATTTACTTGAGAACAATGCACCAATTACAAAAACAGAGTCTGCTGAAGAAGTAACAAAGGTTATTTCAGACAGTTTAAAAAATGAAGAGCCATTATTACCAGGTTTTGATTTTGGAGATGTTGACAAATCAGAGAACGTTAGTTCTACAACTGAAGAGAAACCAACTTTAAATGAAGAGAAACCTGAAAGTGATCCAATTTTAGACTTTGAAACAAAAGTTGAAAATACAGAAATTGAACCTGAAAGCTCTAAAATCTACCGTAACACTTTAAAGAGTTTATGGGGTGATGAGATCGGATCAATCATACAAGAGATTGATGGAGTAGAGCAAGAGGTTTCAATTGATGATATTGAATTTGACGAAGAAACTTTTAAATCAATATTTGAAACTAAGATTGAGGAGATTCAAGAAGCAGCTAATAGAAATAAGATTTCTTTAGACAATGTTTCAGAGTTTACAAAAAACTTAATTGAGGTTGAAAATAATGGTGGATCTTTGAAAGACTTACTTGACATCAAACAAAAATTTTCAGATCCTTTAGAAGGATTAGACTTAGAAGATGTTGAAGATCAAAAGACAGTTATCTTTTTAAGAAATCAAGCAGCAGGTCAATCTGAAGCTGATATTAAAAGGTTAATAAAATCTTATGAGTCTGAAGGTATTTTATCAGAGATGGCTGAAGAAGCTAACACATCATTAAGAACAGCAATTGATGCAAAAGTTAAGGCTGAAGTTCTAAAGTCAGAACAGGACAAAAAAGAAAGAGAAGAGTTGTTTAAAAAGTATAAAACAGACATTAAAACTACTCTTGGAAATACTTTTGAGTTAAATGAAAAAGTTAAATCTAAATTAGTAGATTTTGCAACTAAGCCTAATAAAGAGGGTAAATACGAAATGGATATTGTCTACAATGATATGAGACTTAATCCGGAAAGAGCTGCTGAATTAATGTTATTTATGACTGATAGAGATGAATTTATCAAACAAGTAACTAAGAAGGCAGTAGTTGAAAAGCAATTAGAGAGTGCTAGAAAACTAAAGATTATTAGAAGAACAGATTCTGCTTCTAGTCTTTCTGCACCAGTTAATACAAATAAAGCTGTAAGGCTTGAAGATTTAAAATAGTAACTAATAAATTAATATAAATAAACATGTCTCAAAACAGATTCGATTTACATGAGTCTATCAACGGTGATTACGTTGTTGGATTTACAAACGTGAAAGAATTAAAGACTTTAGGTTGGATGGACTCTGCAAAGGTTTCTACATACTTAATGGACGATAAAGATTCTCACAAAAAACATTTAGGTTTGATTAACTTATTTGCAACATCTCACAAAAAATCTATGCCATTCTTGAAAGATTTATTCTCTCAAGCAGCAGTTTTAGAGGTAGCAGAAGGTCAATCAATTACTTATGATTTACCTGTTGACCGTTCAGAAGTTAAATGCTACACTGCAGAAGATACTTCAGCTGAGTACGATTTCCCAGGTATTGATAACGGAATTTTCGTATTAGTATTGAATCAAGAGTTCACAAAAGGTGATATCTTAACTTACGATCCTGTATATGGAGAACAAGTTATGGTTTCTGCTGAACATGATGTAGAGCAAGTTGGAGAAAACTTCAAACATTATGTAACAATGCAAACTAATGATAAATCTAAATATTTCCCTAAAGAATATTTAAGAGCTGGTAGAGAGTGGATCAAATTGACTAACAAAATTGCTGAATTTGACACTGCGTTCTCAACTTTATCATTAATCAAAGATGCTGCAGGAACAATCACTAATGAGTTCTTATTATCAGATCCAAGAGGAATTGAGACTTTCGTTACAGGAAAAGCTTCAAGAATGAAGTCTCCAGGTCTTACAGGATTTGCTAATGGTGTATCTGACAAAATCAATGCTCAATTAGAAGCAATGGGTGGTAAAAACGGTATGTTCGTAGCTAAGAAAAATGCTAACGGTACTTTAAACCCAATGATGATTGGTTCTACATTAGAATACTTAGCATTAATGGAATTGTCTCAAATGGAAGCAAACGAGCTTTTATTCGCTAAAGCTGCAACAGTTAATACTGCTAATGGAGTTAAGCGTGTAAACGAAGGTGTTTGGCATCAAATCCGTAGAGGTAAATTGATTAAATATGCAAGACAAGGTGGTATCACTTTAGATCATATTTATGAAGCAGTTTCTTACATCTACCAAAACTCTGATATTCCAGTAGGACAACGTTCAGTTAAATTTAAAGCAGGTTGGTTAGCTTACCAAAACATGTTACAATTATTTCGTGAGCATGCAATCAGTCAATTAAACGGATTGCCAGCAGGAATGTTAGGACAAGATGGACAATTGCCATCAAAAGTATTTTCAGGATCATTAAATAACTTATCTTTAGCTGCAGTAGCAATTACAGAAGTACAATTCCCAGGAGTTGGAAAAGTTACAGTTGAGCATGATGATTCTTTAGATTATATGCCAAGTACAGATAGATTCTCTTCAGGATTCTATTCAGAAGGTTTTGCACATACTTCTAACTCATTAGTTATTTGGGATGTTACTAGTCCAGAATATTCTAATGTAACTAGCAAAGTAAAAAATGCTAAGTTAGTAGAAGGTGGTTCTCAACAATCTAATATCTACTATGTTAAACCTGAAGGTCAACCTCACGTAACATACGGATACGAACAAGGACGTACTGCTAATAAAGATCAATTTGAAAATGTTGCATCTTCTATCAAACAAATGGGTAGAACATTCTGGGCAACTTCTCAATCTTCTGCATTAGTATTAGATACTACAAGATACGTAACAATTGAGTTACAAGAAAAAGGAAGAGGTTAATATATCAAACCTAACCATTAAACTAAAAGGGGAGTGAAATACCTCCCCAAATAGTTTTAAGAAATCTTATATTTTTGTAAAGGATACTTCTTGTAAGTAAATTTGAACAAAAATAAACCAAGAATGTCAACAAGAAAAACATTATTTGTCATTGATGGATTTGAAGTTAAAGAAAACTCCACTTACGTTATCAAAGACAAAGTAGATATGGATGCACCAACAGGGTACATCAAAGCAGGTGTAACTAAATTACCATCTAGAGGAGTGTCTGAAACTTTTCAAGTAAACTTTATAAGTAGAGATGGTGGAAGAACTGGAACTTGGGATACAGGTTTTTATGAATACTCTCCATGTTATCGAGATGTAGATTCTTCAGAAATTAAAACTTTAGTGACCGGCTTAAAGAAAAATCTTTTATTACCATACAGACATGCGATAGGAGATGATTCAGCTTTTGAATTAAGCAACAATGCTTTCTTTGATAAGACTAACTTTAAAGTGTACTCTAAAAAAACTTATAATACACTTGATCCTATTGATAGAATGGAATTGTATTTTGGATTATTAACAAAACAAATTACTCCAAAAGGTCAAGAAGGAAATACAAGATACAACGATTCATCTTATGTAGTTGTAGATGTCAGTAAAGATATCAAAATTAAAGATGAAAGAGCATTGTCTAAGTTTAGTGCTATTGGAGCTTTCACTGCAATGTTGAAAACAGATAAGCCAAGACTTGTATCGATCTTACACTATACAGGGATGAATTTCTCAGCTTCTATTGAAGATTCAGTTTTAATAGGTATGTTTAATGACTATTTATCTGGAGAAAATGATGATAAGACAAAAGCTTTCAACAGATTAGTAGAGGAAACAGAAACTAAGGAAGGTTTAGAGAAAATCACAATTTATAAAGCTATTAGAGAAGCTTATAAAAAAGGAGGAAAAGTAACAAAAATAAGTGGTCTTTACTTTTATGAAGATAAAGAAATAGGGCCAGATCTAAAAAATTCAGCAGAGAATATTGCTAGGAATAGTTCATTAGCATCTGTAAAAAGAGATATATTATTAGCAGACGATGAAGATTAAAGAAGTATACGTATCATTTTTAGATACAGTCAATAGAAATATGACTAACAATAATTTAAATGTTGACTTACCTAGATTTATTACGCTTCTTAATACTACACTTCAGAGATATGTATCTTGGATATTAGAGAAAAGGAATGAAGATGTAATTCGTTACATCTCTCCTCTTCTTATCTTAGAAAAGAGTTTAGAAAAGTCTGAACAAAAACAAAACTTCACTACATTTCATTTACCTAAAGATTATTTTGATTTTGCAAATCTTCATGTGTATGCATCCAAAGGTAACTGCAAAATGCAAAAATTAAAAAAACCTTTCGAAGTAAAGAGTGAAGATATAGAAGAATTAATAGGAGATTCAAGTAATGAACCATCTTTCGAATACAGAGAGACTTTTTATTTGACAACAGAGAAAAAAGTAGCGGTTTATAAAAAAGATTTTGAAATAGACAAAGTTGATCTTACCTATTATAGATACCCTAAGAAATTAGACATTGAAGGGTATATAAAAATAGACAATACATCATCAGTAGATATAGATCCTGAGTTAGATGATAAAGTCATGAATAAAGTCATTGTAGCAATGGCAAAACAATTTTCAGCAACAAATGGAGATACAGCAGGTTATCAAATACAAAATGATATACTTTTCTCCGAAATATAATCAATAAACAAATAAATTTTTAACAATGGGATTAAACAAACCGTTTAACAGAGACTTCTTCTTAATCAATGGAGCAGTTAAGACAACTGGTGGATCTTTGCACCTTGCAAAAGGACAATTAGCAGCAGTTGATCAAACTAAAGCAACAGCTGATGGGTTGAAAGTTATTTCATCTTTCGCAGGAAAAGCAAAAGATAAAAAAGATTTTACAATTAGATTAGGTATCGATGGAAAAACTCCAGGACGTTCTTACTCTGATAAAGACAAATCTACAGTTCCTTTTTCTTTAGATTCAATTCGTGGATTAGCAGTATCTGCTCCAAAATTAACTGAGCACATCGTTGACGAAGTTGTTATTGGATATGATGGTACTCCAGGATCTGAGTTCAAATGGAAAACAGGTGATTCTTACTTCAGATTAGCATTAAAACTTTCAGGTGGTGCAATTGAGTACAGAGGTGGTAAAAACGCTGAAGAGTTTGTAGGTATTAACATTGAAATCCCTTCATGTGATCCTTTCGAAGATTGCGTTGATTGTGATGGATGTGCTGCAGTTGACTGTAAAGCAGTTGTATTAGAAGCAGTAGAAAGATTACGTAGAAAACAATTAACAGGTGGAAAAACTGTTGCTGATTTCATCGATGTAACTCCTGTATTCGAATGTACAAACGCTATTGCTGCTAACTTGATTCCTTACAACTTCTATTCATTAGAATTATGTGATACAGGTGATGATGTTGCTAAAGCTTTAGTTGCTGCACAATACGATGTTCCTGTAAAAAGAATTTTACGTAAAGGAGCTATCTCTACTTACCAATTATTAGCTGCAAGTGCACCTGCTGATTTCAGTTCAACAGTAGCATCTTTCATTAAAGGGTGTGATACTTGTCCTTCTGGATATTCTGCAGTTACAGGTGGTTATGTTTACGCATTCACTATTGAAGATGATGGTGTAGACAAATCAGCTTTAATCACAGCAATGACAAACTATGCTGCAGGTACAGTTCTTAAATCTGGAAATGATGCAGGTGTAGGATTCTATACAGCAGTATTTACAGCTAAAATCACTGATGCTCAAATTGCAACTTTATTAGGTGGTGCAGTTCCAAGTAATACATTTACAGTTGACTTAGTAGGTAAAACTGCTGATTTATGTGAATCTACTGCTTCTGCTACAACTACAGCTTGGACTTTAGGAGACACTGTTAATGCAGTATCTGAAGCTTATGACTTATGGTTGGCTGATAATGAGTGTGGAAACAACAGATTAGAAGAGTTACAAGGTGCTTACACTAACTTGACTGTTGCTTTAGCTCAATACAGAAAATTAACTTTAACAGGTACTTCTGGAACAGCTAACATTGCTGTTGGTGGTACTAATTACTTAGCTACTTTCGCTACAGATTTAGCAACAACTGCAACTAACTTTGTTACTGCACATGGAGCAACTATCTTAGCTGCTAAAGGTGTTAAAGTTACTGCTGCTGCAGGTGTATTAACTTTTGAAAATATCGGAGTTGCTTTACCAACTATTACAATTACAAATGCTACAACTAACTTGGCAGGTACTTTAGCTGCTGCAGTTACTTACACAGCAGGTTGTCAAACAAAATATACTACTTCAGTTATTTCTAATTTAGTAGGTGATGAGTGTGATGCTATCTACAAAGATGCTTACATTACTTCAGCTCCTGAATCTTATGAGAATATTGACTGGACAGTATCTGCAAGTGAAGCTTCTGTTTCTCCAAGTGGAAACTGTAAATGTGGTATTAGATTTAAATCAAGAGTTTTTGTTTTAGATGCTGAAGAGGCATTATACGAAGAAGTAGGTTTCTTAGAGACTTCTACAAAAATTCAAGTTGCTGCAGGATTCCCTGAAGAGATTCGTGAAGGTATTGGTCGTCTTCCTGAAGGAGGTTTCCAAGGTAAATACTTGTCTCGTCAACAACACAGAACGCATTTAGCAGGTAACTTACGTAAGAAAGAGCAAGAAGCTAACGCTTACTTCAGAGGAGAGTCTCCGAGATCTTACTTAGGTAAATTGTTAAGAGGTGAGACTACAAACTTACCAGATAGCACTGCTCAATACATTCAATATACATTGAAAGTTAGTAACTTTAATCATGCACAAGGATTCGCAGGAAGAATTAATGATGATATCGATTACAACTTCTTTGTTGAGGTAGGTAGACACAATGCAATAGAAGACTTATTAAATAACTTGGCAGCTAATGCAGGAGTTTCTCCAGTACAAGCTTTCCCTATCTAATAGGTAATCTTACACATAAAATTAAAGAGAGGTAACCGCCTCTCTTTTTTTGTTTTAAGAAAGTCTATCATTTTGTGCTATACTTAATTTTAAATTAAATTTGTAATTCGGAAAACCTCAAAATACAAAAGATTATTTTATGAAATATACAAAATTGGATCCTAATGCATTGCATACAATGCAATCATTAAATAAGCAAATCTGCTTAGTAAAAGAATTACTTTTGGAGGAATCTTCAAAAATGGCAAGAATTCAAGCTTCTTCAGATTATAATAGAGCTTTAACATATGATCCAGTAGGAACAGATAATGTTATTAGCATATTACATTCAGGTACAACTCCAAACGGAACTGAAACTATAACAGAGGTATTTACATATATAAACTCTGCAATAAATGGTTCAAATGTAACTAATATAGCTTATTCTTAATAGATTATGCCTTATAAAATTAATCCTATAACAGGAAAGCATGATTATTACCAATCAGGAAGTTCTGGTAGTAGTGTATACAGTAAAAATGTAGCATATGTAGATCCAGGATTAGGTTCTGATTCAACAGGTCAAGTAAATAATAGAGACCTTCCATATGCTACAGTTAATGCTGCATCTAGTGCAGTTAGTAGTGTTTCAGTATCACATATGGGATCTACTGATTTAGTAATACTTTTACAAGGAGATTACACAGAATTAGTATATCTAACAAATGGTATAGATATTCATTGTGAAGCTGGTGTGGTATTCTCTGAAGGAGGTTTTACAGACTTAGTATCTACTGCTAAAAATGTAAGAATAACTGGGATGGCAAAATTTGTTGGCGAATATTGTTCCATATTATTTATTAACTCTGATGCTAAAGTGTATATGGAGTTTGATAGTGCTGAAGGGGCAGGTTCTTTATGTCAGGCAAGAGGTGCTGCAAATGTTTCTATGAAATTTAGAAATGCTAAAGTGAATGCTTATTTTAACAATGGAGCAGGTACATGTATGACTTTCAGAGATACAGCAGTCGGTTTTATAGAAGCTACTGAATATATACAATCACAACATTATGTTGCTTTTTTTAAGGCAGGAAATACTTCTTATTTTAGTGGATCAGTAACAATTAAGGCTCCTAAATTAGAGATTATTAATGACTATACAGCAAGTTATGGATCAGCTCAAAGAGCTGTAATTGCAATAGATAGAACCTATAACGCTAAGATTAATATCATAGGAGATATAGTATATAGTAATACTACTTATGCTGATAATGCAGTGATTATAACTAACCAAGTATATGCTTCTAATTCTGTATTTAATTTTTACGGAAATATCTATGGAAATATTAGTAAAGGAATATACTCAGGTTATCAGGCAGCTAACTGTACTATGAATATATATGGCAACGTTTATTCTACATCAACAGCACCTTTACAATGTGATTCTGCTGCAGGAATAATGAATATTCATTTCCATAATAGTATTATATCTGGACCATATGTAAGCACTTTAGCTCAAGGTAAGCATATAAAATTAAGAGACTGTCAAGTATATAATTCAGCAGGAGCAAATGCTTTTTGGGTAAATGGTGGAGGTACAGCATCTTCTTTATATGCTTATAATACACAATCACAAATAGCTAGTGGATTATTTATAGGAAATGGAAATACAACAGGTTTTACTGTAGGATGCATTAATACACAATGTAATTATCCTTTTGGACCAGGTACAGATACTTGGGGTGGATTTACACAAGTTGCTACCATGAAAGTAATACAGACAACATAATAGATTATGGTAAATATATCAACAATACAAGCAGGAGCTAATATTGAACAAATGTATGTATCTGGATTAATATCTTCTGATAATACAAAAAGTTTTGAAGTCTTAGTAATATATAGTACATTAACAGCTGAACAAAAAATAGTGTACAATAACTTTAAAGAGTTGTTGACTAATGATGCTTATGTATCTTTAACTAATATAGATGAGAGTGTTAGTATTGAAAGAATCACAAGTGAAGAAGTTATATTAAATAGTATTATAATAGATTTTAATACAATACTTCCTATAGATAAATCTTCTGTTTCAGATTTTAAAAAATTAGTAGAATTTTTAGCCACAAATAAATAATAAGTTTGTATACTTATTAACAATATCTTATTATGCCATACAAGATTAATCCTATAACAGGGAGACATGATTTTTATCAAGCACCTACAACTACTCCGGATGAAGTAGTTACTTTTGATAAATTAACTCCAACAACTGTTGGAGTAGTTTTCACTCCTGACACACAGGCAGCTGCAAATACATTATATGTATCTTCTGTAGATGCTAGTACATGGATATATGAAGGTGGTGCATATGTAACAAAAACGTTTACAAGTACTCCATCAACTCCATTCTACATTCAAGATACAACAATCGATGCAGGTGGAAACAAGACAGCTCCTATACAGCATAATGGATACATTAAGGCTTATGGTTTTTATGGTAGTGGTGCAGGAATCAATTTCTTAAACGCTAACTATTTAGCAGCAGGTACAGTTCCAACAGCTAGATTGGGTACAGGAACAGCTAATTCCTCTTCTTACTTACGAGGTGATGGTACTTGGGCAGTAATAGCTAATGGAGGTAAAGTTGGTATACCTAATCAAACAACAGGTATATTTACTTATTATTCTACTTTAGAAGATGCTAGAGATACTGCTGTATCAGGAGACACTATTGTTGTATTTCCAGGAACATATACAGTTACTACAACTGCTACAAATGGTTTAGCAAAAGATGGCGTTAATTACTATTTCCATGCAGGAACTATTATAAATAAGGCAACATCAGGTGATATATTTAATGAGACAGGATTCACTAATCCTTGTAACATTTATGGATTTGGTACTTTTAATAAAACTACTACTACAGGTAGAATTTTATATAATACTACTTTAAATGCAGTTTTTGAAGCTATTAGATGTACATCGTCTACCGACACAATCTTTACAACTACAAAAGCAAAAATAAAGTTTACTGTAGATTATGCTACATCATCTGGAGGATATGTACTACGTATGGATAATTCAAACAGTAATTCTGATAGTTATGTAGATATAAATATGATTGAGTGGAAGTCAACTTCTACAAGTGTGATAGGTTCACCTAGTTGGTGGTATTACACAACACTTAGAATTACAGGTTCAGTTTTATGGTCTACTGTTGCTACAACTATAAAACAATATAATACAGCAGTTAAATTGCACTTGAACGTAGGCCAGATATTAGGATTAACTTATGGTCTAGAATCAGGAGATGGTTATGGAGGAAATCCACATATTATAAACTGTAATTATTGCTCAGGTATTGCTGATGTTGGTAAACCATATATTTTAAGCGGAGAGTTTAACACATTGGTTTATACAGGAACTTGGACATATAGTAGCTACGTACAAGGAGGTAGATTTAATACTATTACATTAAATGGTTCAGGACATATAAAAGGAACATTAGCTGGGATAGGTTCAAGTTCTGTGGCAACAATAACTCAATCAGGTGGTGTAATAGACGTAGATGTAGATTCGGCACATTATGGTATAGGATTTAATATTACTGGCGGTGTATGTAATATACTATCTTATAGAACACAAGCTCAATTATCTTCAAACACAGACAGAATTGTAAACGGAGGTACATTAAATTTATATGCTGCTCTTACTCATGGTGGAGGTACTGATAGTGGTAGATGGTACGCTGTTAAACTACAATCAGGTACATTAAGGTTATTCTCAAATATTTATAATAATTTTAATCAAGACGGAAGTGCTTATAATGGATTCGAAGGGTCACATGGAATTGTTTGGGTAGGAGGAGATTTAATTATCGAAAACGCAACAATAGTAACAACAAGCACAAAGTCATACCCTATAAAGTCAAATACAGCAGGTTTACAACTACGTGTTAATGGAAGATTATCTCACAATAGAATAGAAGAAGGTTCTGTTTTAGCAGGTAAAAAACATAAATATAAATATATTGTAAACTCTGTTGCTACAACAGCTATTCCTTGCAATGATGGGACAGGTGGAGATGAAACATTCACTGTATCTGATACTGTTACTTATAATACAACTGCCGCAATAGCTGCTAGAATGGTGACTTTAATAAATGCTTCTGCCACATTAGATATAACAGCTAGCCAAGATACTCCTGGAACAGATGCCTATTTCTATTTAGAGCATGATACTATTGGTTATAATTTTTCAGTTTATGGTAATAATAATGCTGGAACTAATTTAACTGCTAGTTTAATGCGTATAGGATCTTACCCTATGACAGAAATAGTGGGAGGAACAATAATCGGTGATGCTGATGTTAAATAATATATAAATTATGAATTTACAAAATATAATTATAAACTTTACAGATTCTACTGTAAGCACAATGTTTGAGGATAAACATCATTCTATAGATGCTATAGGAAGTATTTTACCTATTAAGAAAACATTTTCTACTGCATATAATTTAGACTTTGATTTTGTAGTTGTCCAATTATCTGAAGACCAACATTTATCTGAGCCTAGAATATTACTTAGTAAAAATGATGAAATTTCTTTTGTTACTATAGTAGATGTGGCTACAAATCATGCTGATTTATACCTTGAATTAAAGAATATAAGAGCTATAATTGAGACAGAATTATCAACAATTTTAAACGCACAAAATGGCAATTAGACAAAGTAGTATAAAAGGGGGAAATGGCTTCCCTGTTACTTACGAAATAGATTCAGCTTCTGATATATCTAGTTTATCTAATAGTACATTTTTTAGACAAGCGGACCTAGATTATCTAGTAAGATATAAAGATTCATCAGGTAATACTGTAGATGCTTTTTCATCTAGTAGTATTCCACAAGCAAATAAAATATATGTTGATTCAATAAATGGAGTTGATTCAACAGGTAGAGGTAGAGTTGATAATCCTTATTTAACTATAGGCTATGCATTAACTCAAATATCAAATACTGGAACCTTTACTGGCAACACTACAAATACAGGTCAAGATATAACATCAGTAACAGGAGTATCAAATGTACAAATAGGACAATATGTAATTGGAACTAATATTCCTTTACATACAAGGGTTGTTGCTATTTCAGGAACAACGGTAACTTTATCAAAACCTGCAACAGGAACTGCAACAGGAACGACTTTTACTTATTATACTCCTTATACAATTATAACATCTGGTGATTTTAGTATTTTAAGTGGAAACTTATTAAAATACGGTGTTAACTATGAATTCGGAGATTCAACAATAGCTTTTTCAGGTACATTGTTAGATACATATTATCCCGGACTTCAAATTCCATTCTATTTAAATGGTGGCCATTTTTCAGGAAGAGTTTCTACTGCAAGATTGATAAATAATTCCTATGGAAATACAAGTGATATTTATATAACACCAAAATCATATTTTTCAAATGGAACAGGTAGTGCAATATCTGATAATAGTACAATGGGAAGAAATTTTGTATTAAAATGTACTGATTTTGTTTCTAACTTAGGGTATATAGGTACTATACAAGTCACAGGAAAGGCATTTATAGAAGGTAATTATTATGGCTTATTAGGGGGTTTAACTTTAGGCACTTCAAACTTAGCAGGTAAATACTATGTGTATGGTGTTGTAGAAACTCCAGCAAGTGTAAATGCTATTAATCATGGTTATTATGGGTCTACAATTTTATTTTTTAACGGACAAATCATAGGTCAATTATCTTCTATTGGTTCAACTAATTTTTCTGGAAGTGCAACTGGTACTTCTCATACAATAGGAGCAAGTAGCGGTATTACTAGTAGAACAATTATAAATGGAGATTTAAACGGAAGTGTAACTCTATCAGGAGATTCAACTAGACCTGTAGAATTTAATGGTGCTACTGCAAATGGTGGTTCTTTTACTAATACTGCAAGTTTTGCCATTATAAAAGCACTGTATGGAAATTACACTGGCACAGGTGCATCAGTAGGTATTATAGAAACAGGTTCACAAAATGGGTGGAGTTCATTCTTTAAAGATATTACTTTATCTGGTACTTCTCAGTTAACATTAGGTAAAAATTTAAAATTAACAGGCTTTATTACATATGGACAAGTCCCATCTATTAACATTGGCAGTGGATGTAAATTAATTATAAGCGAATATGCTTACGGAATGTTATATAATAGTGGTGAAGTAGTAATTAATGGGACATTTGATTATGAAACAAATCAATATGCTGGAGCAACTCCTCAAAATACAGGTACATTAATAATAAATGGTACTTTAAATTTAAATAGGAATGGTGGAGAAGCATCATCAAATACACCTACTTATGCTGTTTCATCAGGTACAATTATAGTAAATGGTGGTAAAGTATATTGTGGAAAAGCAGATTCAAAATCTGGTTTATTTAGAAAAACTGCTACAGGTGGAAAAATAATTTTAAGAGGTCATCCTCAATTAATAGTATCAAATGGTTTAGCACCTTTGCAGATATTATCTAATACTGGTACTGCTCAAGATGTTCATAATTTTGGAGTTATTACAAATGGTGCAGTAGGTTTTAGAATTGCAGATACTTTTTCAGATACAACTTATGGAACTGCATATGCTCCAAATTTAATTGGAACAGCAACAAATAATGAAGATACAACTTACACGTTTTAACAATGAAGGATTTTAAACAAATAGTATATAGAAATGCAGATGAGGCATTAGTGATAGTTCCTTTGCTTGAAGATTCAGAAACAAAAGTTTTCTTTTTAAATCAATTAGAAATCACTAAACAGAATAAATTGATAGCATTAAAAGAGTTATGTGAATCAAAAATAGAAGAATCCTTAAAATATGTTGTTGCTGAAAAAGGAACAAACATTATAAATATTGAATATGAAAATGGAGTATTACAGTTAAATATTTTAGATATATTAGATGCTGAAAAATTAATTGTACAAAATGCTATAACAGTTTGTGTTGAATTATTAAATAGTTAGTAATGTTTGATTTCTTAACCCATATAAATTTGCCCCCTTATTTACTTTTTACAGTAATAATTTTCGGAATTTTAATATATTACTTCCATAAAGATATATCTAAACTATTTTGGAAAAAGGAAGTAAAAGAAGATATAAAAGATTTAAAATGTCATAATATCTTCTCAACTTTGGAAAGAGTAAAAAAAGAAGTATTTTTCATGAAATTTTACACACATGGAGAGTATGATGCTGTAAAAACAAAAATGTGTATCGACTTCACTAATTTTAAATGTGATATATGCACTATATATTTTACAAGATTTTTGGATAATAACTTTGAAAAGATTAGTTTTGATGAATTAAAGTTATTAGTGTTAAAAGAGATGAATGCTATGCATAATGATTATATTAACGCAACTAAAAATCATTGGTTGAACAAAAATGTAAATCCGGAAGATGCAACGTACATTATAGAACTATTTGAAAAATTTAGATATGATGTAGTAGTTTCTTTTCAGCATAGAATAGATAGTATTTTTGCTTGTACTCATCATCGATCAAACTTTGAAAAGATTTTAGCATGTTACGAAATGTTTGCTATGGGAATTGATTTGTTACCGAAAGATATGCAGACAACATTTGAAGCATTAAATGGAAAATTTAAAAAATTAAATTACAACTGAATTAAATAGATAATTATGGCTTGGAAGTTAAACCCTTTTACAGGTAATCTTGATTACTATGAAGTTTCTACAGGAGGAGGTGGAGTACCTAGTAATCAATTAATAAAATATACTGTAAATACTTACAGCGACCTAGCTGCATTATCTGCTACTATTGGAGAATTTGCTTATGTTAAAAATTCACAAGGAACTGCTTGGCTACCTGGAACTTGGGGAGGAACTTACTACCCTAGAGGCTACTATTTCTTTAATGGTACTACATGGGATAATGACCTTACTGATATAGCAAAAGAACTTAACGATTTAAACACTACTAAACTAGACATACCTACAGGAACTATTACTGATTATCTAGATGGAACAGGGGCAGTGCAACCTTTCCCTGCAGTAGGTACTGGAGATATGACTAAAGCAGTATATGATCCTGATAACGATGGTATTGTACTATCTGCACAAAAAGAAATGGTATCAGTGATTAATAAAACTGGTGCTACTATAGGCAAAGGTTCAATAGTTTATTTAAACAGTACAAGTTCTAGTGGCACACATCCTGAAATACTTTTAGCCGATGCTGATACAGAAGCTACAAGTTCTAAAACATTAGGAGCAGTATTCGAAGATATTGCTGACAGTGCAACTGGTTATGTTGTTACTAGTGGAGAAGTTGCTAATTTAGATACTAGTAGTTATGCAATAGGGACTAAATTATGGTTATCTCAAACAGCAGGTCAAGTAACTAGTACTCCTCCTGTTCAACCTGCTCATACTGTATTTATAGGAACAGTAACAAGAAGTCAAACAGTTAATGGTCGCATTTTATATGCAATACAAAATGGTTATGAATTAAATGAATTGCATGATGTTTCATTACCATCATATACTGATAAAGGTGTTTTATATAGAGATGTAGCAACAAATCTTTGGAAACACGATAAGATTTCAGCACTTTTAACATTAACTACAACTGGTTCAAGTGGAGCAGCTACCTTATCTGGAGATACATTAAATATACCTCAATATTCAGGCGGTTTAGTATATTTTACAGAAGCACAAAATACTTCAGCACCAAATGCAACTGTTTATGTAGATTCGTTCACGTCTGTATCATCTACAACAGATGCAGATGTTGCAATCGTACCAAAAGGTGGCGGAGCATTCTTATTAGATATACCTAATGGCTCAGTTTCTGGAGGTAATAAAAGAGGTTTAAACGCTATTGATTTACAAAGCAGTAGAAGTGGTAGTACACAAGTCGCAAGTGGAAATTATGCTATCACAGGTGGATATGGAAATACAGCATCTGGTACTGCAGCTACTGCCTTTGGTAGTGAAAATGTAGCAAGTGGATTAGGGGCTAGTGCTTTAGGAGGATTTACAAACAATTCAAATGGTTCTTATTCTTCAGTTGGAGGTGGTCTGAGCAATATAGCAAATAATAATTATGCAACTGTAACAGGAGGTAGATCAAATACTGCCGGAGGAGCATATAGTACAGCTGGAGGTTATTTAAATAATATAACGGGTGTTTATGCTGTAGGCTTAGGATATAACAATACTGTGTCTACTGAAGGAGCTGTTGCTTTTGGATTTTCAAACTCATCTACAGGAATATGTGCAGTATCGTTAGGACAAGGTAATACAGCCTCTGGTACAGACAGTGCTAGTTTAGGAAGAGCCAATGCATCAAGTGGAACAAGTTCTATAGCTATTGGATATGCAACTACTGCATCTGGAGACTACTCAATAGGTATGGGTTTATATGCAAATACATTTTCCCAAATTGGTAGATTTGCTTTTTCTTCTGGTAGAATTTCTACTGGTGGTGATATACAAAAATCATTTTATATATTAAAAGGAAGATCGTCTAGTGCTACTCCTAAAACATTAACATCTGATAATGCTACAATTTCAGCAGCAACAATAGTATCATTACAAAACAATAACGTTTTTAGATTTAAAGGTTCTATTGTTGGCAAACAAAATGGAAGTACAAATGTAGCAGTATGGGATATCGATGGAGTTATTGTAAGAGGTGTAGGTGTTGCTACAACTACTTTACCTATTGCTAATGTAAATGTAGTTACAAACGCAAGTGGATGGGGAACACCAACATTAACTGCTGATACTACAAATGGTGGTTTAACAGTAAATACTATTGGTGCAGCAGCAACTAACATACAATGGATAGCAAATATCGAAACAACAGAAGTTATCTACTAATAAATAAATAAATATGAAAATTAAAACGTTAATACCAGTAACATATAACTCTGGAATAGCAAGTCAAGAAACAGGAATAGTAAAAGGGCAAATTAATATAATTAATCAAGATTACTATCGAAATATATATAACTTTGCAGTTAGTTATACTAATGAAGCAGGGGATAATATTAATGTAGCTATACCCCCATTTAGTTTAAATAAAGACGAGATTAATGCGTTTTACGAATTAATTAAACAAGATATACCTGCTGATATGGCATATTTCGAAACTACAGAATATATTTACTATCTTGGCTTTAAAATAGAAATGGCAAAAACATTTGGTATTACTCCTAATGATATAGAGATTATATTAGAAACAGGTGACACTTTAATTGGTTAATTATGGCAGTATCAGATTACAGTGGGTTAACAATTACCAATCCACAAGTTGGTGTACAAATTACTAAAGTAACAGATTCCAGTGCAGACTGGCCTAGTGTTGCTAACTCTACTTATTTCTATGATAAGGCAGATAAGTTAGTACATTATAAAAATTCTTCTGGAGTTGTCTTAGAATTGTTTTCAGCTCCAGGAATAGGAGATGCTTTAACAACAAATCCATTATCTCAATTTGCTTCAACAACTTCATTACAGTTAGCAGGAGTAATATCTGATGAAACAGGTAGCGGTTCTTTAGTATTCGCTAATTCTCCTACTTTAGTAAATCCTGTAGTAGGAACACAAACTGCAAATGATAACTCTACAAAAGCAGCAAGTACTGCATACGTAGACTCTGCTATAGCAACTGTAACTGCTGGAGCAACTAATTATGGTATAGTACACGCTATAGCATCAGGAAATTATTTAACATAAATAAAATAAATACATAAAACATGGCAGCAAATACAGCACCTATTTATACAAAAGAAGGCGATATTCAATGGATTGGTGGTATCACAACAGCTAATACCACAACAGATTTAACAACTGGAACATCTTATTTAGCTTTTACAGCTGACTCTACTAATGGCGGATATGTACAAAAAATAAGATTTAGATCAGCAGGTACTAACGTAGCTACTGTAGCAAGAGTATGGATTAATAATGGTTCTACTACTGGTACTGCTACTAATAATACTTTATTTGATGAGATTTCACTAGCAGCATCTACAGTTTCTCAGACTTCAGCTTTAGCTGTTTATGAATTACCTCTTAACTTTGCCTTACCTCTAGGATATAAAATTTATATTACTTTAGGTACTACAGTAGCAGCAGGATACCATGCTACAGTAATTGGTGGTAAATATTAGAAATTATGTTTACGTATATTCTATGTGATTTTGAATATGGCTATGAAGGCTTTTTCTATCAAAAAGTAAATGAACTAGGATTAGTTGTAGAGATGCTTGATGTAGATGGAAATGCAATTAATCCAAACGGATCTTACGGTGCATTTGTAGTTGATGTAAATCCTCCAATACCTAGTTGGGCATAAAATATGTATAATGATTGATGTATTTAATATTAATAATAACTCTGCAGTAACTCAGATATTCTACACTAAAACTACTAGTGATTATCAAGTATGGAATAAACCTGCAAATGCAAAATTTGTAAGTATATTCTGTCTTGGCTCAGGCGGAGGAGGAGGTAATGGGATGCAGGGAACTGCTACTACTGCTCGTAGAGGAGGGGGCGGAGGAGGTTCAGGTGCATTTACACTAGGAGCATTTTCTGCTATGCAATTACCTGATACATTATATCTATCTGTTGGACAAGGCGGTGCAGGAGGTCTAGGCGGTGGAGGTAATAATAATGGTGGGGCAGGTGCTCTATCATACGTCTCAATACAGCCTAATAATACTACAATTAATTTACTACTTGTATCAGGTGCAGCCGCAGCTACAGGAGGAACTTCTGGAGGTGGAGGGGGTAATGCTGGTACTGGAAGTACAGCTTGGGCTGGTTCAGTATTAAATGACTTAGGTCTTGTAACTGTACAGGCAGGTACTAATGGTGGTGCTGGGGCAATCTCTTCAGCAGCAACAAATATTACACCTACAAAAATAGTATGTGGTGGACCATCAGGAGGAAATACATCTACAGCTGCTGCTTTTGCAGGAGGTGATGTAGTTGGAGGAGGATTCTTTAACACAATATCTGGAGGAACAGCAGGTTCTGGTGCTACTGCAGGAGGACAAGGTTCAGGAGGAATTGCTACTAATTTAAACTATTCATCTACAAATGAACCACTATTCTTTACAGCAGGTTCTGGAGGTGGAGCATCTGTCTCAGGACAAGGAGGAGATGGAGGAGCAGGTTCTTACGGATGTGGCGGAGCTGGCGGTGGAGCTGGTTTTACTTCTTTAGGTGGAGCCGGAGGACGTGGCGGTGATGGGTTAATAATTATAACTTGCTTCTAATGATTGATACATTTAACATACCAAATTTAGAATTATATAATCAAGTATTCTATACAAAAGGGACACTTGATTGGCAAATATGGACGAAACCTCATAATGCAAGATACGTTAGTATTATTTGTATTGGAAGTGGAGGAGGTGGCGGTGCAGGACAAAACGGAGCAGGCTCTACTACTAGACGTGGTGGAGGAGGCGGAGGTTCAGCAGGTTACTCTGTAGGTATGTTTAATGCATCAACACTACCAGATACTTTATACTTATTAGTTGCTCCAGGAGGAACTGGAGGTTTAGGAGGTACATCACCTACGTCAGGTTCAGCAGGAGCATTATCATATGTATCATGCCAATCAGATACTACTGCTAATAATATACTACTCCAGTCAGGGGCGGCTGCTGCAGGAGGAGGTAACTCAGGAGCACTAAGTGGAACAGCCGGTATAGCAGGTACAGCATGGACAGGAAGTATGTTAGTAGGTATGGGATTTGCAACTGCAGTAGCAGGACAGGCAGGAACTACTGGTAACACAGCAGGTACGCCTACAGCAGTTACTATTACTAGTATAATATCAGGTGGTGCAGGTGGTGCAGGATATTCTTCAGGGGTAAATACTGGAGGTTCTATAACAGGTTCTGAGTTTGTTCCTACAATATCAGGAGGAGGAGGAAATATTAATGCTAATGGTATTGATGGTTCTGGTGGATTTATGTCTATTAATCCTGCTACTATAGGTTCAAATAGACAAGCTTTATTTTTCACAGGTGGTGCTGGTGGAGGTTGTTCAAATAACTATACCGGAGGTGCTGGCGGAAATGCATCATTTGGCTCCGGAGGTGGAGGAGGTGGTGTAGGTTCTACTACAGGAGGTGCTGGTGCTAATGGAGCAGGTGCAGGTGGAAAAGGAGGAGATGGTTTAATTATAATAACTTGTTACTAATGATAGACGTATTCAATATACCGAATATAGGCTCAAGTAGTAAAGCATTCTTACCGAACGGTAATGTATGGCAAACTTGGCAAAAACCTAACAATGCTAGATTTATATACTTTTATGTCATTGGAGCTGGAGGTTCAGGTGGTGGCGGAAGAACAGGAGGTGTCAATACAGGTGGCGGTGGTGGAGGAGGAGGTTCCTCTTCTATTAGTGTTGGATTGTATCCTGCACATTTGTTGCCTGATATTTTATATATACAAGTAGGATTAGGTTCAGCTGGTGCACCTGCAAATACAGGAGGCTCATCAGGTGCTTTAAGTTATGTATCAGTACAGCCAAATACAACTGCTATTAATATTGTTATGCAATCTGGAGCAGCAGCTGCAGGTGGTGGAGGTGGTGGAACTACATCATTAGGAGGTTCTGCTGGAGTAGCAGGTACAGTATGGGCATATACGAATAATCCTATAGCAAAATTAGGTATGGTTAGTTCAACTGCTGGTCAAGCAGGAGCTGCAGGTGGAGGTACATCAGCAGTTGGTTTATCTATAACTCCTACTTTAACTGTAACCGGTGGAGCAGGGGGAGGAGGTGAATCAAGTTCAGCATCATCATATGCAGGAGGTAATATTACTGGTTCAGGATTTTTACCTACTATATCAGGAGGTACAAATAATAGTACAACTTTATCTGCAGGTTATCCAGGATTTATGCCTATGACATTAACTTCAGAATTTTTATCTGGACAAATACTATTCTTTAGTGGAGGTTCAGGAGGAGGAGCTGCACACTCAGCATCGATTAATGGTGGAAATGGTGGAAACGCTGCTTACGGTTCAGGAGGTGGAGGCGGAGGAGCATCTTACCAAGCTACCGGAGGATCAGGAGGTAGAGGAGGTGATGGATTTATTCTGATAACATGTTTTTGATTTAATAAAAACTATCAATTTTAATAGTTACAATAAATAATTTAATTTTACACATTATGTTAAGAACAGGAGATATACTAAATTGCCAAGGGCATAGATGGTTAAGTAAATTAATAGGAAAATTTACACATTCAAAATTTACACACACTGCAATAGTGGTAATTATTGAAGATCAGACTTATATTGTTGAAATGCAAAAAAATGGGTGTGAAACAAAGACTTATGAAAATTGGGTAATTGATTATGGATATGATTATGTTGTGACAAGGTCAGACAATCCACCATCAAGAATAAAGATATTATCTAAGTCAGGTACAACTAATTATGACTTTGCATTATTAGCATTGAGATTCCCTTTTAGATTATTGCAATCTGCTATTACTGGTAAAAGGTTTAAAGTGGAAAGAGAGAAAAAAGAAGATAATAGAATGACTTGTTCTGAATTTGTAGCTTGGTGTTATGGTTGGGATGATCCTCAAAACTACTCTCCTAAAGATGTATACGAAAAAAGTAAAAAAGAAGGTTTTAAGGAGCTATGAAAAAGTTAATAGTTAGTATTATAAATGATACTTTAAAAAAACAAGATGGGGATAGACTTAGATGGAGTAGGACTTCTTTAACTATGTTTACTTCTTATCTATTTGCAACTGTTTCAGCTACTGTTTACTTTATTATGAAGGGTTTTAATTTTGACGTATTCTTAGTATTTATGGGAACAGCGGTTAGTACTAAAATTTCAGATGCAATTGGGAACAGAATAACAATGAAATAATTTTATAAAATATGAAATATTTATTAATATCAATATATTTAATTCTACTATCAACAATATCTTGTTCTACATCTGAGAGAGCAAATAGACATCTTAAAAAAGCTATAAAATTAGATCCTTCAATAGTTTATACACATCACGATACAATTATTAAAACCATTGCTGATACAGGAAATGTATATTTCTATGGAGACACAATGGTAGAAAATAATTTTGTTTTCATAAGTGTTAAACATGAGGGGCCAAAGACAAATTTATATTGGTATTTAAAGGCTGTTAAAATAGAACTTCCTATAGATAACACATTTGTAACACCTCCGTTAACAAGACAAGAGATTAGGCTTAAATATAAAACTATTACAAAGATAATAAAAGAAGATTCTAAAGTAAAAGTTGCAGAGATAAAACAAAAAAATAAAACAAAAAGATTAGAATTAAGGTCTAATACAAAAACTTCAAATAAAATAAAAAGAACAGCAAATTATTTTTTACTAGGACTTATAATTGGATTTCTATTAAGTCATATAGGAAAAATAATTATATTAATTAAAAAACTATTATGAGTAATGTAAGAAGTTATACAGATAAGGAGCTTTTAGAAAGAGCGAAGTCTGTGTTAGGATTTAAAGAGTTTCCAAAGGAATACTTTATTATAGGAGTAAGAAGTAAGGAAGATGAAGAAAATGTCTATGATGATAAATTTTATTTATTTGACAAGGATCAAAAATTCCTAGAAGTTACAACTGGAACAACGAATCCTGGAACACCTGGATTAAAGGGTGGATTTTTAAAGTATAATAAGCAAGGTTCTGCTGTAGTGAAGGCAGATAAATGGTATTATAAAGTTTGGAAATATGGGTTACATAATGGAAAAATGCCATCGTTAGTTCAAGTGGGGCCTATTTCTGTTTATAGAGATGGAAACAAGAATGGGAAATCTGAGGAGATTGGAAATCCTACAGATGGACTTTATGGTATAAATTTCCATTCTAATAGTTACGATCCTAAAACTACATCTAAAAAAACATTTATTGGAGAGTGGAGTATGGGATGTCAAGTGGTTAATGATAAACAAGTACATTTGAAATGGATCTCTTTACTTAAGGGACAATCTTCTGTAAGTTATTGTTTATTAAATGAATTCTAACTATATATCAAAATTTTCAATACTTTTGTTTTACCAAAACTTAACAACTAAATTTGCATAATGAGTCAAACCGTAAATATAGATTTTGATATAAAGAGTGATTTATACTATTTAAAAGTATTTGACTTTTCTTTTTGGGGCTTAATTGAAAATAAGCCTTCAATTATTGAAATAACTCTTCCAGGATATTCTGATCCATTCACAAAGTATTACGATAAGAATAGGTTAAATATTTTTAATTCTAATTCTTTTAATCTTGGGTGTGTAGATTGCAGCTCTTCAGAATTGTTGACATTGCCGGATGGAATATATATTATTAAAGTTGTAGGTTCTCCTGATACTTTTAATAAAGAAATTAGATTTTTAAAAACTGATCAAGTTCAATCTGAATTAGATAAGATATATATTGATAGTTTTTCAAATCCTAGTAGAAAGTTAATTTTAGATAAATTAACAGAGATTGAATATTTATTAAGAGGGGCAGAAGCTCATGTAAGAGAGAATCTAGAAGGTGAAGCATCTATGATTTTTCAACAAGTATTGAAAAAAGTAGATAAGTTAAAGACTTGCAAAACGTGTCACTAAGATGTGTTCTTGTAATAATACCGGAGGTCTTTGTGGAGGAAACTCTAATACACTAAGATTACTAAGAAATAGAACAGTTACTTTATACAATACGGTAAAGATACCTGAAAAGAAAATAGAGTATAAAGAATTAATAGATCAGTTGGATTCTTTGATAGGAAATATAAAAGATAGATGTCCAACTCAAGAGGAAATAGCATTAATAACAAACTACCTGAATAGTGAGCAGTCAAACCGTAACCAATTCAAATAATAGGCCGACTAATGAGGTACTTTCAAAGTATTTCAAAACTACATCTATGGAGCAAATGATGAAAATCAAATTTGATTATGGTTGTGGAGTTAGTTTAGATAAGATGAGGGAAATGTTAAGATTGGAAAGATTTGTTTGCAATAACATTTGCTACTTAGATCAAGAGGATATTAAGCTTATAAGAGAACAAGTTATTAAAAACGCAATATTAAAACTAGATGAGTTGTAGAGATAAAATATCAAATAGATGTGGTAAGAGATCATCTTCTGTTTGTGTAGACTATGAAGGTACTTTAAGAGAAGGTACAGGTTTAGATCCTTTAGATTGTTTATCAGTACAAGATGTTATTGAAGATATCAATGATGGGATTGATGAGTTAAAAGCTAATACAGATTTATCAACTTTGACAAGTCAATGTATTGATTTTAATAATGGATCAAATCCACTTACAGTTAGTGCTGCTATCATTGGATTAGAGCAAAAGTTGGAAGAGGTTATGGCATTTGTTGGAATGAAATGTGATAACTGTATTGATTCACCTGATTGCGTAGATTGTCCAAAAATATACTCTGATAGCATTGCTTGTTTGAATCTGGACTATGGTGTATTAGTAGATGCTTGCGGAGCACAACCTACTAACTTAAAAGAATTGCTACAAATAATATTAGATAATCTTCAACCTTAATACTATGGCTAATACAACTTCAACAAACTGTAGAGAAATAACAAAACCTGCAGTAGATAATTCATCAATTGAATGTTCTTCATTGATGAGTTCTGATTGTGTTGTTACTAAAAATGCTTATACTTTTTTTGGTATTTCTATAGGTGAAACAATTACATCAGCTATTAGTAAAATAATGTTAAAATTACAAGTTATTAATCAGCAGTTTACAAAGACTATTGATATAACTTCACTTCCTGTTTATGCAGATGATGCAGCAGCAGCTACTGCAGGATTACTTTCAGGAAAACCTTATTTAGATACTAATGGATTTTTAAGAATAAAATTGTAATGAAAAACGATTTGGATACAATTTTTGTTATAGTGGGTATGATTGGAGCGTGGATAAGAGGAGTAGCAGATAATTTAACTAAAAAAGAAACTGTAGTAAATATTATATTCTCAGCTTTCTTTTGTTTTGGGGCATTAGGTTTATTAAGCTTTTTACCTACATATGTTAAAAATTTTCATGTACTTACTTTAATAGTGTTCTGTCTAGGGTTTATAACAAAAGATTTTACAATAAAAATGAGATATATTGTATTTGATATATATGATATTTTTATTGATTGGTTAAAACGAATATTTAAAAAAAATTAATATGTGTAATTGCTCAGATACTACAAATTGCTTAGAACAAAATTGTGGGTGTGCATTTGAAGTAGATGCAGGATGTGTTAGATATACTGGAGATGATTTGTCATGTTTAGATATTTCTAAAGGATCTTTATTATCAGATGCACTAAAAAATATAAATTCAAAATACTGTGACTTAAGTTCAGGTAACTATTTCTCATTAAGTAATGAAGTAGCAGGGCCTAATTGTGCAGATGGTGGTGTAAGAATTGATTTAGTTGATGGACTTACAAATACAATCATCACAACTGAATATTTATGTAATGGTGCTGTTGGACCTACAGGACCTACAGGATTAGATGGAGCAGATGGACTAAATGGTGTAGATGGTGTAGACGGTATAAATGGTGTAGATGGAAATCCTGGGGGATTCTCTTCTTTGTGGAAATATTCAAATGTAACAACTACAACAGAGCCTCCTATATACTATTTAAAGTTTGATAGTACTACACCTGCTTCAATAACTACTATGAGAATATCTAAGACGAATTCTTTGAATGTAGATATGACAAACTTCTTAGAGACTTTTAAAAACACATATGGAACTGTAAATCAATATGGACTTATAAAAATCTATAAGAAAAGTGATTCAAGTGTTTTTTGGATAGGAGAAATAACAAGTGTAGCAACACTAGGTTCAGGATCTTATATCTTATCACTATCTTATATTCAATCTAATGGTTCATTTACTTTACTTGATGATATAGTAGTTGACTACACACCATTTGGAAAAGGGGTTATTTATAAAACAAAAGTTATTGACTTTGTTTGGAATATGAATGCTTCTACATCAATAAATATAAATCATGGATTAAATCCTCGTCAAATAGTTTCTGTTACAGGAGTTGTTAAAAATGATTTAGTATTCCCAATACCTACTGCTGAAATATATCCTATACCTTATATAAATAATACAGGAGTTACTCAACTTTGGATTGATGTTGTTTCAGATACTTATTTAACATTATCTACTAAAACAAGTGGGTATTTCCAAAGTTCTTTACTATTTAGTGATACAGCAGAGCCAAGAGGTTCTATAACAATTTTATACATTTAATATGTGTTGCAATAATCAAACTCCATGCACTTCTTGTGCAACTTTAACAGCACCTTGTCTATATAATGGACCGGATTTAACATTATTAGGTTCTAAAACAGGTGATACAGTTGAATCTGTTTTCCAAGATATTGAAGATTATCTAGAAGCACAAGTAGCTTCTACTATATCAACAGGGGTAGTTTACTATTCTGAAAAGGCTTTAGGAACAGGTTCAGTTGGGACAACTCCAACATTTTCAGCTATTACAGGAACAAGTTATACAGTTCCATTAGGAGGAGATGGAGAATACGAAATTGAATATGTAGGTGAAGCTTTTAGCACAGGAACAGGTAAATTAAACCTATCTTTAAAAGTTAATAATTCTGTATATAATACAATGGTAGACAGAGAAATAGCTACAAATGGAATGACAAATTCCTCTATACCTTTTAAATTATTTGCCTCAAGAATTAGCTTATCTGCAGGATCTACAATTAGAATTGATGGATCAGCTACAGCAAATAACACAGTGATCTATCCAAGAAATACCGTATGTAAGATAACTAAAATATCTTAGTCTGTAAGTTTTAGTGGTTTTTCTTACATTCTATCCCCCTCCTAAGTGAGGGGTTTTTTATTGTCAAAAAACTTATAAATTTGACCTACTAAAAAAGATTAAGTAATTTTGGTAAAAACTGAAATGATTAACATAAGCAGATCCTGTGAACTTGAAGATGAAAAATTTAAAGTCCATTTGTATACATTGGACGATCAAGACATTGAGTATTACTTACAACTTAGCAAAAGATATAATTATCTAAAGGAGTACCCAAATATGTTGATTATGAAAGTGCACTCAAAAAATGTCGAGAATGAGATAATGTTTGAGCCAACAGAATTAGTTGACACTATTGATAGAGTTATAAAAGATTTAGTTGAGCTTCAAATGTTTGAACAGTGTGCAGTATTAAAAAATGTAAGAGATACATATATAAGATTTTATTCAAATGATAACTAATAACGAATTTGTTTCTAGAGTTGTAAATAACCTAAAGGCAACAACAAAAGATGGTCACATTAGTGATAGATTTATCTTAAATATAGGTAAGACTAAAGCTAAGTACTATATGAGTCAAAAACTAGATGAATTAACTTTGTTTAGAGAAGATGGAATAATTACTACTATACCATGTTTTGAATTAGAATCTGTAGACTATAGAGATTTAGGAATATTTGAGTTTAAGGTTTGTAGAAATATAATGAAATCCATAAACAAACTTCCTGAAGGGATATTTGGAAAAAATGGATCTGGAATTATTTCTGTTATGAATATTGAAGGGGAAGAGGATTATGATTACATTTCTGTTCAAAGATTTGCGGATTTAAAGAAAAGAAAATACACTAGAGACACAACTAGATACTATACAATCCTTGACGATCATTTAATCCTTTTAGACTCTACTAATCAACTTTTAGATTTAAGAATGTTTGTAATTGACAAAAAGGCTGCATTGGAAACATCTAGTTGTCAAACTACTTCTTGTAAATCAGTTTGGGAATATGAGTTTGTTTGTCCGGATAGATTTCTTGATAGAGTTGTAGGAGATACTTTAACTGAGATAGGGACTTTATATAGAACTTCTGTAGAAGATACTAATCCTAACTTAGACTCTAATCAAAAATCTAAGACAGTTCAATAATGGCTTGGGGTAGTGCTAACATACAATATTTAAAAATGAGTAACGTATCTGCTATTGGTATGTGGCCTCACTATAATAAATTCAAGCAAAAGATACCAAAAATACATAGAGTAACAAATAGAAATTTGTACATTAAAATAGTGATTAGCATCTTTAAAACAATTGCATTTGATATTATAAATAATAAAGGTGGAGTGGCTATAAAGAACCTTGGATATTTCTTCGTATTTAGATCTCCAAAAAAGAGAATTGCTAGTTATGTATATCCAGATGGTACTTCTGAATTATACTACAACCAAAAGAAAGATGCACGATATATTGAACCAATGTTTTTTCCTGTTAGGAAAACTAATTTACATACATATTGTTGGAGTATGGATAATAGTTATGTAGACTCAATAGTTAAAAGCGTAAGAAAAAATATTTATGCAGGTAAAAAATATAAAAATTACGTATATACAGTACAAAAATTAAAATTAATATAGATGTTTAGTAACGTAGAAGCTTTAATTGCTCAAATAAAAAGTGACCTCAGTAAGTATGCAGATGCAGGACTTATTGATGATACATCTTTATATAGAGATATAACATTAGGACTAAAAAGATTTGGAAATGATATAACTTATAGACAGGAAACAATTGTAACTGTGGAGAATGGTTTTGCTAAACTTCCTGATTCTTTTTTCAGTTTATATGCAGCATATTTATGTGAACCTGGTGAAATGATTAACCATAATAATGTGGAACAAGATTCACTTATTAATTCAGTTATATATAGAGAAAGGACTATAAAAAACAAAGAGTGGTCAGAATGTAATGCAGGTTGTGAGACTGTTTCAGAAAACGTTATAAAAGAGAATCTATATTACAATGGAAATTCTATAACATTTACTTATCAAAAACCTAGACTACTTTCTTTAGGCAGATCGTTTGAAAAAAGCAATTGTCACGCATCGTGTAGAAATAGAATAGTAAAAGATAATCCGGATGAGATTGTTATAAATAATTTTAGACTACAAGCTAATTTTAATAGTGGATATATTTATATGATTTACTATGGATTGCCTTCAGATGAAAATGGTAATATAGAAATACCTGAAACTCCTAATGGACATTTAGAAACATATTTAGAGTACTTTTTAAAAAGAAGATTGGCAGAAAGGTTGATGGGTAATAATGATGCACTAGGACTTCAAAGTTTGTACCAAGTATATAAACAAGAAGAGACAATTGCACTTAAAAATGCATCTACAGAATTGAAAATGACAAGACTAAGACCTTCTGTTTTTCAAGACATAAAAAGATTAAATCAATTAGAATCTAGACAATACGAAACAAATTTCTAATGGCAGTAAAAGATAAAAAACTATCGTCTCCCAAAGAAGGGATGAACAGAGATGCTCATGAAGCAGAATTGAAGGAAACAGAGTACTCATTTGCACTGAATGTAAACTTCCAAGATGAGTATGGTAATGGTCCAATTGTTCTACAGAATGAATCTTCTAATATTAAATGTTCTGGATTCAAGGCAGGTTATAAAGTTATTGGACATAAGTATGATATAAATGGAGATAGGACTTATTTCTTTTTAACAAATCCTACAACAGGAGATTCTGAGATTGGATATATAAATAGTTTCTATACTTACACAGATTTACAGCAAGTAGAAAACTCTTGTAATTGTAATATTTCCGTTATTTTAGAGAATCCTTTAGAGACTCAAGTACAAACAGCTATTTGTACATATACAACAATAATATCAGACTTCTGTACATTAACAGGACAATCAACAGGAAGTTTAAATTTTAGTATAGACTATCCAATATTTGAAAATAATATACATATAAAGGATGAAAAATCTGGAAAGGTGATATACTTTACAGACAATTTAAATCCTCCAAGATATTTACAATTAGACAACATTTCTTATTATACAACAGATGTTGATGAATGTAATAATACAACTACAGAGACTTGTCTTAATGTAGATAAGATGAGAATCTTTAAATTATTCGAAAAGCCTTGTTTAAAAGTAGAATCTATTAAGTCAGGAGGAAAGCTTAGAGCAGGTATGATCGAAGTGCTTATGGCTTATTGTGATAAGTTAGGAAACAATATTTCTAACTATTATTCCATGACTAATCCTATTGCAATTTTCGATAAGAATAATAATATACTAGATCAAACTAATTTAGATTATTTTACTGATAAAGCAATTAGCCTATCAGTAACTAACTTAGACACTGCATATGATTATTATAAGATAGCAGTTATAAGCAGATCAGGATTAGATGCTTCAGTATCATATTATGAATACAATGTTTATCCAATAGATAATTTAAAGGTTACAATTTCTTCATTAAATGGAAAAAAGCAAGTATCTTTAGATGATTTAATATCTCAAAAACCTTTTTACATTACATCTAAAGGTATGTCAGATAGCAATGGTACATTATTTCAATATGGACTAAAAGAGCACAGAGAAGTAAATCTTCAGCCTGTAGTAAACTTGATGGGAGCCTTTGCTAAATGGGGAACTTTTCAGGCAAAAGAAGACTTGTATATGGAAGGAGAAAATGTTTCTAAGTATAAGTCTGCTATGAGAGATGAAGTATATCCTTACTCTATTAGATTCTTTTTCAATGGTGGATACACTACAGCAAACTTTCCTTTAATAGCAAGACCTCCAAAACAATTTGAGGTAGAGTTAATGGATTCAGATAAAAACTATCAATCCATTAATGAATTTACTACACATTGTGATGGTACAGTGAGGGACAAGTTTTGGCAATATAATAATACAGCAACTGTAGACGATGATTTGTGTACAGTACCTGCAGGAACAGGAGAAACTGTTACCATAGTAAGAACAAACGAATCAACATGTGTTGTTTCAGAAGCAGGTACACCAACTATAGTTACAACACTTCCTTATGGAGAAATAGCTGTTGAAACATCTTTAAGTCTTGTTGACTATATTAATGCTAATGCTGAAGATATAAAGGTATCTACTGATCCACAATTTGATTCTATAAAAGGGATACTTAATACTCCAGCAGACTATCCGGATTCATGTACTCCTGAGTTCGGTTCTAATTGTGATGAAGTAATCACTTTAGTAGAGGAAGAAATGTTCGCACTTAGTGTTGGAGAACAGACTACTGAATATATACAGTGGGAGAATGAAATGTATCCTGAAATCCAAGCACCTAAAACTTGGAATTATTGGAAACCTGACTCTAGTGGTAACTCTCAAAGAAACACTTCTTTTGAAACAGATTATATGTCTGCTTTAGATGTAGTTTATATAAAAGCTGATCCATTGTCTAATACATCTTGTGCAACAGCTACTACAATTACAGCTCTACAAGATCCACAGATAGATTTACCTTTTTATTTCCAAGACTTTGGTTCAGAATTTAGTGCATCATTAGTTACTTCTATAGGAGCAACATATTACACAGCTGAATTTTCAGGATATTTAAATAAGAGTGCACTATGGTTTAAAGCTGAATTTAATGGAAAGGATAAGATACTAGTTGATTTGTCAAGAGTTACATGCGGTAATTCTGATTCAAATACAGGAACAGTTATCAGAATAAGTGTTTATGATAATTGTAGTTCTACTACAGATATTACATCTTATTCTAAAATGGTTACAGATTTTGATACAAATGTAACTAGACTTGAGCTGAATAAAGCAGATTTCACAACAGATTTTGCTTATATAGCTATAGATACAGCATTAAAAACTAGAGGTACAGGTAAATATACACTTGCACCACCATGTGGTACTTTTAATATCTATCAAAGAGATGTAGAATATACTCAAGTAAATTATTTTATTAATCTTACATTTGGTAAAAGACAAACATATAGTACTCAATGTTCATATGTTATTCCAAAATTAGGAGATTGTGATCCTATACCTTATCAAAAAGGAGAATTTTCTTATTGGGAATCTACAGAGAAGTATCCTTGTAATCCAGAACTATTTGATTCTTCTACATTAAGTATAAAAACAACAGACTTAAGTTCTTTACCTGCAGCATATAAGACAAAATTTGAGGATTACTTTGTTTCAACAATAACAGGGATAGATTATACTTTATCTACTGAGGCTAACTTTATGGATAAGCCTATAAGACACTTTAAATATCCTGATAATAAAATAGCTCCTTTTATGTCTACAGAGCAACAAGCTCCTTCAGACTTCGGAGATAGTGTTATTTATCCTATAGGGTTTAATCTTACAGCAGATGTTATTAGAACATTCCTAGATATAGCAGTGAACAATAATCTATTAACACTAAAAGAAAGACTTGCTATTACAGGGTATGAAATTTTCATTGGGGATAGAAGAGTTGAGAAATCTGTTATAGCAAAGGGTGTAGCTTTTGATATGTATATTTCTGATTTTCAAAATGAGATGTACAGTAATTATCCTTTGAATACATTAGGTTTAGATCCATTTAATGGTACAATTCAAACACATCCTTATGGAAGTACAAGTAATAATATCTTTACTTTTCATTCTCCAAATATACATTTTAATAAGCCAACTTTAACTAGAGAGATAGCTATTGATGGGTATTTAATGGGTAAAGGTAAGATGTATTTTGATGAAGTTTTAGATCATCCTACTTATATATTATTAGGCAGTAAAGCTAGATCATTAGCGACTACTTTAGCAATATTAGAATCTTCTTTAGAAATTGCTATTCAATCTTCAGAGTGGACTATAAATGCTGCTGCTGGAGGTATTTCTGCACCTGCTGCTGCTATAGTTGCCGGTGTGTCAATTTTGGCATATGTAGTTATGGCAGTCAAAAAGACAGGGCAGTATAGATTGCAATGGTTACAGACATTTACTAATATGGGTAAACCTAATAACTTTGCATATTACCAAGCAGTTATAGGACACTATAGTACATTTTTACCTAATACACAAAGTGATTCATTACTAAGATCAGCTGAAGTTGTACAATATTTAAAAGATGGTTATTGGAACGTTACCAATGAATACAATGGTAATGTATACAAGGTTAATAACCTAGGGAGAGAAGATTCTGTGTTAATATCTTTTGGAAATAATTATAAAATTAATTACCCTTCAAAAATTACTAATTATGATAATGCCTCTTTAAATCTAGGCACTTCAAGCAGAAGACAAACAAATTCTATAGGAAAAAGTGAGCAATATAAAACTAATGCTTCTTCTCCATATATAACTATGAAACAATATAATCCATCGCAATATGGAAGTATAAATTCTATTAGTTGGCTTAGTACAGGTTTTTGTGGTGACATTAATGATAATTCTGATTGTAACACTGTTTTAGGAGGTGATATTTTTATTAGTAGATTTGCTGTAAAGAGAAAGTTTCCATTTTTTAAGACAGATGCTTTTGGTTTAGCTCCTTTAACTCCTTTTGAATATTCAAGTAATTTTAATATTAATCCACATTTAAAAGAAGGATCAGATGGTAGATATTTCCTTGACTATATGATCAATGATACTGATAACTATACATCTTCATTTATATGGCCTTCAAATGGAAGTAAGCATAGTCTTTATGGATTAACAGGAGCTGGTGATTTTTATATTAAACCACCTTCAAAGTTTTTCTTGTACTCATATGGTATTCCTTATTTCTTAGTTGAATCTGAGTATAATATGAATTATAGATATGCTAAGAGAGAAAAGCATGAAAACTTCTACCCTAATATTAACGATGTAATAGATTGGACACAAGAAAAAAATGTTAGTTTAAAAGAACCTAATACATACTTCTATAACACAGTTTATTCTTCTACAGTAAGTAGAGTGGCTCATAGAGTATTACCAACTACATACACTAAGTTACAATATGATGCTTTAAGTATTCAACCAAATAGTGTTATTTATTCAGAACAAGATTCTTCAGACAATGATTTGATTGATCCTTGGTTAATATACAAACCTTTAAATACTTACCAATTTCCAAAAAGTTTTGGTAAGCTTATTGAAATGGATGGTATAGAGTCAGAGCAAATATTAGCACGTTTTACAAATGGAGTTAGTATATTTGGAGCAATTGATCAAATACGTGATAGACTTACACCGGAGACTAAAAACTTAGGGCAAGGCGGTATCTTTGCAGGAAGATCTATTGATTTTAATAAAACAGACTTAGGTTATGCAGGAACACAACACAATGCAAAAATAAGTTGTGATTTTGGACATTTTTGGGTAGATGCTAAAAGAGGTAAAGTATTCAATCTAGCACCAGGTGGACAATCTTTAAATGAGATTACATCAGGATTAGAGAAATGGTTTAAAGAAAATTTACCTTTTAAAATATTAAATAAGTTTCCAAATATTGATATTGATAATAACTTTAAAGGGTTAGGCATCGCAATGGGTTGGGACGAAAGACAAAAAAGATTATTTTTAACTAAAAAAGATTATACAGTTACAAATGAATCTTTAAATTATGACGAAGACTTAGGATTCTATACAGTTACACCTTGTCCTGAAGGATATACTTTAGTTGATAATGTTTGTGTAAAGGTATCTACATCTCCTAAACAAGCAAATGGAGTTCCTGTAGATGTAGTTAGTGCTACTAGTACAGCTTATGGTTGGAGAAATGGAGTGTTATATTCTGCATACACATCTAATGGAGCAGGTCAAGTAGACGGAGGATCTCCAACTGGATATACTTTCTCTTACCTTACTGAACCTTTTTGGAGAGGTAATGGAGTAGTTTTAGATTCATTTGTTAATAAGTTAGGTAAATGGATGACTACATCATCAATTAATAATTGGTATGGAGCATCTAGTATTGTCAGTGTACCAACAACAAAAACATATTATATAGCTCTTACAGCAGATAATAAGTTTAGGTTCTCTGTTGGAAACACTGTTGTACTAACATCTGATCACCAAGTTATGTCTCCACAACATGGTTTTAGTTACACTGATGATACTATTGCTTTTAATAGAATACATATTTATCCAGTAGAACTTCAAGCAGGTTGTAGAATAGTTAAAATAGAAGGACTTAATACAGGAAGTTTAGGTATGTTTGGTGCAGCTATTTTAGATAACACTGCATCAGAGATACAAAATGCAACATCATTGGCAGATTTGAATTTCATCTATTCTACTGAAACAGAGACTAAATTTTATTTAGGAAGTACTACTGCAAGTTGTCCATCAGGTTATATAGATTTAGATCCGGAAAGTTTATGTGGAACTTGTCAAAAAACTGAGACACAACCATATATCAATTCTATAGAACTTGGTGATCCAAATTCTTTTAAAGAATGTTCTTGGACAGTAGCTTACTCTCCTTTATTAAAAACTTGGATATCTTATTATTCATTTAAGCCTAATTATTATATAGCATACAATAATTATTTCCAAACAGGAGTAAACTATTCCTCTAATACTTCAGAGATTGGACTTTGGTCTCATCTTCCTTTTATATCTAGTTACCAAGTATTCTATGGAACACTTTACCCTTTCACTGTAGAGTTTCCAATGACTACTAGATATACAAACTCTGTATTAACAGATGTTGAATATTGGTTAGATGTTAGAAAGTACTACAACAAGTGGGATTTTACTGATGTCTATGGATCAGGTTTCAATAAAGCTATAGTATATAATAGTTTCCAAAATTCAGGACAGCTTAAATTAAAAACTCAAACTAATAACAATTTGAGTCAACAAATAGCATATCCAAAATATAATGCAAATTCTATAGATATTTTACAATCAGAAATTGCAGGTAAATATTCTTTTAACTATCTTTACAATCTAATAAGAAACGAAAAAAGTGGTTTGCCTATTTGGGTTAATGACTGTGCTCAAATTGATAAGGTTTTAGATCCAAGATTGTTAGATTATAGAAATAACTATAAGGATAGACTTAGGGGAGACCATTTTTTAATTAGGTTAACTAATGATGTTGAAAGTAGATTTAAAATGTTATTTAGATTTATGATTGATACAAGAGATTATTATGAACAATAAATATTTAAAAGATGTCAGCAGAAAGAGCAAAAGATGTAGCAAATAGAACAATAGATCCAAATGAAATTCTAAGATACCTCCAATCAAAGGGGGTATCTCAGAATCATGCATTAGGTATGCTTGCGAATATAAAATACGAAAGCGGATTTAATCCACAAATTACAGAAGGTGGAAAAGGTGGAGGTGGGGGTATTGGTTTATTTCAACACACTGGACCAAGAAGAACAGCTTTAGTAAACTATTTGAACGGAGATATGACTAATTGGAAAGGTCAGATAGATTTTGCTCTTAGTGAGGGATCTTCAAGGAAATATCTTTCTGAAAATTTTGATACTCCGGAACAAGCTTCTCATTATTTTACTACTAAGTGGGAAGTACCTGCTAATAAAGAAACTAGAGCAGTGGAAAGACAGGGTTTTTTTAGTAACTTTGAGGGGGGTAAGTATGCAACAGGAATATATAACCCTTCAAATTTAGATGTAAAAGCTGATAATAGTTCTGTTTATACTTCTGATAGGACAGGTGGTAATCCACAAACTGCATCTACTTTTGATGTTGCAAATGTCTCTGATAATGGTACTCCATTAACAGCAGAAGAGTTTAGAAGACAACTTGAAATAGAGACAGCTAAAATTGAAAAAGAAAAGAATTCTCAAGCAAGGCAAGAGTTAGCTAAAGAAGAGAGTAAGAATGGATTTGTTGATGCATTGAGTAAAGTTACATATGGCACTGATGATTCAGGGGATAGTGCTACTAAATCAACTGGGCCTGATTTAACATTGTACCAACAAGATTTACCATTTGAAGCACAACAGGCTGAGAATCTTTTTTCTATAAACCCTGCTCAATAAAGTTTCAATAATTTCTATAATTTTTCAAAGTAAAATAAAAATACATAATTTTATCATTATGAATAATTTATCAAATTGGTTTAAGGACTATCAAAGTAATAGAGAAGATGCTAGATACAAAAGGGTTATGAATAATCCTAATAAATATGGCATAGAGCTTGGTTCAACAGGATCTAATCAAAATAACTTAGGTATTGGAGTTGATCCAGGTTCCTTGAATCAATCATTAACTTCAACAACTGCTACAGAAGAGGATAAGATGAAAGCTTTAGATAAAGCTTTAGCATCAGGGAAAATAACTGCAGAGCAGTATAAAACTATGATGGATGACGTATCTAATGGAAGAGCTGTAACAGGCTTAGAAACATTAGATAATAAGTCAAACACTGGGTTTGATATAAATAATATGCCATATTTAAATCCTACAGGAAGTGATTTAAATTCAAGAGTGTATAATTTAGGCAGAGCTTTAGGAGCACCGCAAGGGGCAAAAGGTAAAAAGTTTGATATTTTAGGTAATGCATTGTCTTTAGGTGTAGGTTTAGCAAGAGAAGGTATGTCTGGATATGCTAATCAGAAGATGGACAATTATACACAAGATTGGTACAATAAACAAAAACAACAAAGATTATACACTGATATTTCACAGACAGAAAATGCTAACATGACTGGAAGTGAATTAGGTAATTTAAAATATGGTGGACTTTTTAAGTTTGAAGATGGTGGAGGAATGTTTCAACAAGAAATGATGGCTGAAGACCAAGGACAAATGAGTGGAGAGGATCAGCAAGAATCACAATCACAACAAGAGCAAGAATCACAACAAAGTGAAAGTCCACGTATAGAACAAATTGCACAACAACTTGTTGATAAGTTAGGAAGTATTGATGCTATTGCTCAATATTTAAAACAACAAGGTGTTGACGAACAAACTTACCAAGAAGTTATGCAGATTGCACAACAACTACTTGAGGATTCTCAAGAAGGAGAAGATGATGAAGAGGAAGAAGATTTACCTAAGATGAAAGGTGGAGGTTCTTTTAAACATCAAGTTGGTGACTTTATAGATTTTAAATACGGTGGGAAATCTTATAAAGGTAAAATATCAAAGATTGAAAACGGACAAATATTTTTATAATGGCAAAGGGATTTGATATAGGTAAGATTGAAGTTAAAGATTCTAATAAAAATATTGAGAAACTTTTAACAGGTGATGTAGAAGCAGGGTTACAAAAAGGTGATCCAAGAAAACCTAATGCTGAAATTGAAGGAGATGAGTTTGTAAAATATCCTAATGGAAATGTTAAAAGAGCAGAAGGCCCTAAACATGAAAGTGGAGGTATTAAAGTTAATCTACCTGAAAATACAGAAGTAGTTTCAGATTCTATACATTTAACTAAGTCTGAAGTAAAGAAATTAAGTGAAGAGTTTGAAGTAACTCTATCAACAAAAGATACATATGCATCTGCATTAGATAAGTATTCAAAAAAGATTGGGCTGACTAAGTTAAATGATGAACAAGAAGAAATATTCTCCGTTTTAAAGAAAGAGATTGAAAAGAAAGCTATCGATAAAGGGACTAGTCAAATTAATAATGAATACTTATCTAAAAAGATTTACGATATTGAATCTAAAAAGAAACCATTAGAAGATAAAAGAAAAGATTTTTTTGATACAGTGTTTAAGATTCAAGAGTCTAAGAAAAAAGAGAATAAAGAAGGTGAGTTTAAATATGGAGGTGTTCAAGAAGAAGCATTCCAAAACTTACTTAAAAAATATAATCTTTCTGAAGAAGAGGGTAGAAGAGCAATGAATAATTTGCCAATCTTTGATAAAGGAGGAGATATTACAAAACAAATTGAAGAGGGAAATAATCCACAAGAAATTTATAAGAATTTAAGAAATTCAGCTGTAAATGGAGATATTTCTGATGAAGAATATAGAAATTTATTAACAAAATATTATTCTAAGTTCCCTCAAGAAAATAAAAGTGGTAAAGTAAAATTGAGAGGTACATATGTTAATAATGAGTTTAAGGATGAGGAAAGGATTTACCAAAGATCAAACAAAACTAATTATGGAACAGAAAAAGATCCTCTAACAATTATTAAAAACTTATATGAAAACTTTCCAGATATTATTTCTGATGAATCTGTTTTTGGTAAATATATAGATAAAGAAGCTATAAAAAATGGAGAGTTTAAATTTAAAGAAGGACTACCTCTTAACAAAGAGCAAGAAGCTGTTTTAGAATTCCAAAGAAGAGCAGATAAAAGAATGAGAGCATCTGCAAATGATATTATAAATAATCCTGAAGATTTTAACGAAGAGACAGTTAAAAAGGCACAGGAGTATTTAAAAACTGAAACATTTGTTGAAGATGGAAGTAAAGCAAAAACTCCGGAAGAAAGGATAAGACTTTATGACAAGAAGATGGGTAACTTTACTTCAGGTAGATATAGTTTAAAATTAGACTTAGTTACACCTGAAGAAAAAGATTTACTTAAGTCTAAAGGAATATACACAGCTAATCAAATTACTCCTGAAATATTATCTCAGCTATCTCCATCTTCTCAGAATAGAGTTAAGAGATTACAAGAAATAAAAGGTAAAGATTCAGATTATAATATTAATGTATATACACCTGAAGAAGAGGTAGTTGATCCACAAGGTCAACCGGAAGGTCCTATTACACCAAAGATTGATTTAAGTACTAGACAAAAAAGAGCAAGAGCTTTCTATACACCAGATCAAAGTGTATTGCCTCCTGGAGGACAACAGCCTGAGATGTTAGTTACAAATAGGTTTCAAAGAATTGATCCTATAAAGATTGGAATTGATAGACAACTACAGTCAGGTGCTGAAAATAGAAATTTCTTAGCTAGTCAAATTGATTTCTTACCTCCTGCACAAAGAGCAGCAGCTATGGCATCTCTATTGTCAACAACACAAACTGGAGAGAATGAAGCTATATTTGGAGCAAATGTTACAAATGCTCAAAACCAATCAGCAGCAGAACAATTTAATATTGGACAATCTGATAGAGAAAATATAGCACAAGGATCGAACCTTTTGAATTTTGAAGGAAGAAGTTTATCAGCTAAAGCAGCTACTGAGGCAGATTTAAGAGAGTATTTAAGATACAATCATAATGTAGCTATGAATAATTTCTCTAATGCTCAACAGTTAAATCTAATATCTAATTTAACTCCTGATTATTCTTTAGATTATTATGGAATGGGTGTTAACTATGATCCATATTATGATTTCCAAATAAAGAATAATGATAATTTAAATAGAATTGGACTTGGTCCAACAACTACGACAGAACAATCAGTTGATGCTGAAGTGTAAAATCAATAGATAACAATTATAATAAAATGGCAAGTAAAATTAGTTTAAAAAATGGAAAGAAATTAGGAGTTTCAAAAATGACTTCTAGTAAAAAGAGTGTTAAACCTGTTTCAAGAAACTCTAAGGTAAAGCCTCTAAAGAAGTTTGATGAAGGAGGTAAACAAGTTGATATAAAAACTAGCAATTCATTTGAAACTGTTAATAGTGGTTCTAATAAACCTACTGCACCAAAATCAGAGCCGATAGAAATGAAGCTTAAGACTGAGCTAGTTCCTGCAAATAAGATTTTAAAAGAGATTAAAATGCCTGCAGCTAAAGCAAAATTATTGCCAGGAGGATTTACAAGTATTGAGCAAAAAAGAGCATACATAAAAAATGTAAAAAATAAAATATCAAAAGGGGCAACTATAGAACAACTTGTTAAAGATAAAGTTGGTACAAAAGCAGGTCTTGAATCTTTAGGGTTAGGTAAATACGCTAGAGGAGAGAAGATGAAAAAAGAAGGCCAAGCTTTAAAAATAAAAGGTGATAGATTAAAAGAGCTTGCTAAGAATACAGACTACAAAAAGTTGTGGAATGATAAATTAATGGACAAGGCTGCTAAAGGAGGGAATCTTACTAAAAATGAAAGAGGTATTCTTACAAAAAAATTATCAAAACAGACTTGGATTGGTGGAGGTCTTTCTCCAAAAAAAGGACTTTCTCAGAAAGAAACTAAAGCATATAAAAATGCTGTAGGACAAATGTTTGAAAAAGATGCAAAGCCTCAGATAAAATCTGATTTAGAGAATCTTTCTTATATTACACCTGCAGGAGCTGCTAGAAAAGGTGCTCAATTTCTTTTAACAGAAGGAGCTAAAAGATTGCTTAAAGATGGATCAAAAGCTTTGGTTAAAAGTGGATCAAAAGCTTTGGCTAAAGAAGGTTCTAAATCCTTGGTTAAAAGTGGTTCACAGAAATTATTAAACTCAGGATCTCAAAAATTATTAAATTCAGGATCTAAAAAGTTATTGAATAGTGGATCTCAAAAATTATTAAATTCAGGGACTAAAAAGTTATTGAACAGTGGATCTCAAAAATTGTTAAATCAAGGAATTAAAAAAGGAAAAGAAGTTGCTAAAAAAGTTGTAAGTCAAGGGGTTAAAAAAGGAAAAGAAGTTGCAAAAAAGACAACTAAAAAAATTTCAGGTACAAAATCTAGCACAAAAAAATAATAAATAATAAATAATAAATATAAAAAATGGCAGCAAAAACTAATTTAAAGGGTGTAAAATTAAATAAAGATTTAAGAGAGTCTAGGCCTCAAAATGCAGTTGAAAATAAACTTTTATCAGATGCTAAAAGTGGAAAGTCTAATATTAATCCTTCTAAACTAAAAGGTAACTCTACAGTAAAACCAAAGCCGAATAAAAATTCAAGTGCTAAAGGTAAGACTCAAATGAATCCTGCTAAATTTAAAACTAATCAAAAAAAACCTAGTTCATCTGATAATCAGGATTGGTTAAATAGTATTAGAAGTTGGGTTAATGATAAGGTTAATACTATAAACAAATCTCTTCCTAATGCTGATGGAAGCTCAAAGAATAAAAAGAAAGTGGCTGAAAAACCAAAATCAACACTTGATAAATCTAAAAAGAAAGCTACTGAAAAGCCTACTACAACTTTAGACAAAACTAAACAAACTGGAAGTGCTACTGGAAAAGTACCTGGTACAACATCTATGAAAGATATTAGAGGTAAGTATGGTAATAAAGTTCCTATGGATTATTCAGGAAATCCTGCAAGAAAGCTTCCAGGTACTACATCGATGGATGATATCAGAAAAATGTATGGGAATAAAAGTCAGGCAACTAAGAAAGAAGGTAAAATGACTAAAACAATAAAACCTACTGCTACAACCCCTGTAGAAAAAGAGTCATTAACAGAATTAAAATTACCTGCTAAAACTTCATCAGAGGTTGCATCTAAATATCTTCCAAAAACTGTCGCTAGCCCAATGTTAGTTACAAAAGAAGAGTCAAGTGCTATTAAAGCAGTTTTAGCTAAAATGGCTCCAAATGTTACAGCTGAACAGAAAAAAGGATTGCTTGGAAAACTAAAAGATAGACTATCTAAAAATAAAAATAAGAATGAGGAAGTTCCTACAATGAGAAAAGGTGGTGTTATTACTAAATCTAAGCCATTATTGTCAAAGCCTGTAGCTGCTGCTAAAAGAGTTCCTAAGCCATTAGCTAAGCCTGTAGCTGCTGCTAAAAGAGTTCCTAAGCCATTAGCTAAGCCTGTAGCTGCTGCTAAAAGAGTTCCTATGCTTGCTTCTAAGCCATTAGCTAAGCCTGTAGCTGCTGCTAAAAGAGTTCCTAAGCCTCTATTGCCGAAGCCTGCAGCTGCTGTTAACAGTTTACAAAAAAATACTACTAAGGAAGTTTATATGGGTAAAAAAGGACAGATGAAGACTATCATGAAAAAAGGTGGTATAGTTAAGTCCTCAGTTAATAAAAGTAAAGCAAAACCAAGCGTTTCAAAAATGAAAATGGGAGGTAAAACTAGAAAAAAATGTTAAGCAAAACAGCTATACAAAGTAAATTAAGAAAATTTGGATTAAAGGGAGTCAATAAGCCAAAAAAGACTCCCACACATCCAAAGAAGTCTCATATTGTACTTGCTAAAGAAGGGAGTTCTTTAAAGTTGATTAGGTTTGGACAACAAGGTGTATCAGGATCTCCTAAGAAAAAAGGAGAATCTAAGTCATACAAAGATAGAAGAGAATCTTTTAAGGCAAGACATGCAAAGAATATTGCAAAAGGAAAAATGAGTGCAGCTTTTTGGGCTAATAAAGTTAAATGGTAAATGATTAATAAATCATAAAAAGCTGAACTATGGCTATTAAAATAATAAAAACATTATCTCCAACAGATCCATCAAAAAAAGTAATAAGTGTTGACTTTAAGTTAGATGATAATGGAGATGGGATTACTAGAATACAAGATACGTTTACATTTGCAGTATCAAAAGACTCAACAGGAGTTTTTAAAGTAGGTAAAGATATTGAAAAATTCTCTGGAATAAAAGAATCAGATGTTATAAAACAAGTTAAAGAAGGTAAAGATAGACCTGAAGATGCTATTATATATGGACTTACAAACATGATGAATGGAGGTAAAGATGTATATATGTGGATAAATGCTACAAGGTATACAGGTATGACTAAGAAGTACGGATCTATCTCTGCAATGATTGAAGTGTTGTCGCATGAATCTACACATTTAGCTAGAATACTTTTTGTAAGAGCAATTGCTAAAAAGAAAAATCTTAATCTTACAAATGAAGATTGGATTAAATATAACTATGGTGCAGGAGCATACAATTGGCCATCATTTGGTGAAATAAACGATAAAAATAAGTTGATACAGATTTCAGAAGAAACATTTGCAAATGTTGTTGGATTAATAGCTCAAGAAATATCTAAACCATTTATAGATATGATGAAGAAGTATTTACCAAAGGAAGAGTTAATAAATAATAAATAAAAATAAATACAATGGCAATAGCAAAGAAAAAAGCAGCTACAAAAAAGAAAGCTGTAACAGAGAAAAAAACAGGTGAGAAATATGCTTCTAAAGCAATGATGGCGAAACATGAAAAAGGTGAATCGAAGAAAATGCGAATGATGGAAGGTGAGATACCTATGATGAAAAAGGGTGCTAAAATGACTAAGATGAAATGTGGAGGTAAAATGCATAAAATGAAAAAAGGTGGCAAAAAGTGCTAAACATCCAGGTTTCAAGGCTGTACAAAAATCCATAGCAAAGAAACAAGGTTTGAGTTTGAAGGCAGCAGGTGCTATATTAGCATCTTCTGCTAGAAAAGCTAGTCCAAAGGCTAAAGCTGTCAATCCAAGACTTAAACGTGTAAAATAATTACTATGCCAAAAGATGCATGTTATAATAAAGTGAAGTCAAAGTATGCCATATTCCCTTCAGCAAGAGCATCTCAAGCCATTGCTAAGTGCAGAAAAGGTTCTGGAAATATTAAAAAAACAAAAGCAGGGAAGTCTTTGAAAAGATGGCAAGCTGAGAAATGGCAAGATACTAAAACAGGAAAGCCTTGTGGGGCTGGTGGTAAAAATGAATACTGCCGGCCAACCAAGAAAGTATCTAAGGATACACCTAAAACTAAGTATGAACTTACACCATCTAAACTAGCTGCTAAGAAAGCTGAGAAGTCTAGAGTAGGTATGGGAAAAAGAGTTAAAAAAGCATAATATGAAAAAGCTAATTCAAAAAGCTCAATTTGGAAAAATAATCAAAAGAGAAAAAGAAGTTGAAAAAACTCCTGAAGGTAAGGATGTATATAAAAGTACTTATAATAGGCTGACTGGTAGAACCAAAGTAGTAGAAAAAAATATTGAGTATAAAAATAAAAACAATTCAACACCAAGGACAGTTTATAAAAATACAATTATTGTTAAAAGAGATAATGACAAGAATTGGAAATCAGAAAAAGATACAAAGATTTTAAAGAAAGATGGTAAACTTGTTAAAAAGAATGTTGAATATACAACTTATAAAAAAGGCGGTAGTGTTCCTACTTGGTCACGCAAGGAAGGTAAAAACCATAGTGGAGGTTTAAATGCTAAAGGGGCAGCATCTTACAGAAGAGAAAGTCTAGGTTCTAAATTAAAGATGGCTGTTACCACTAAATCTTCTAAACTAAAGACAGGTAGTAAAAATCCAAAAAGTAAAATGAGGTTAGCGAGAAAGAAGTGAAGCTGTTAGTTATACACTTTTATAAATAACTAAACCCCAAGCGAGGTAATTCTTGTTTTGGGGTTTTTACTTTTTTAATATATCATTAAATCTAATATTTTTTGATAATTTTTTATAATTAGGTAATTTTATACCTATTAAAAATAAATATATAAATGGCAAGTTCATATAGTCCTCAAATATCTTACGAAGGTTTTGAAAAATATACACCTAATTTCCAATTAATTGCTACAGCTTTACAGTATAAGCAGGGAAAATTAGATGCTAATAGACAAAAGTTACAGGCTGTAAGGGATCAGTTTGGAATGTTGGATGTGGCAAAAGATGCTGATGAAAAATATTTAGATGAAAGATTGCAAAAGGTAACAGATATTACAAATCAATATGCAAGTGGTGATCTATCTTCTGATGCTTTAACTAACTCTTTAATTTCAAATGTAGGTCAAGTGTTAGACAAGAATGTTAAGAATGCTGTACTATCAACAAGAATACTAAGAAGTGAGCAAGCTGAATGGGCTAAACATAGAGAAAAGGCTGATGGTAAATATAATGATAATAACTATGCATATGCAATGAGAAGAGCTAATGCATGGATGAATGATAATACTGTCGGTACTTCTTATAATGGTGGTGGAGGATTCATCGAATATGTAGATGTACAAGATAAGATTTTAAAAGCTTTACCGGAGATTCAAAAACAAGCTACTTTTGAAACACCTAGAAGAGTAGATGATGGTACTATCTTTGGATCTATTGTTACAGAAAAATCTATAGATAGAGGTAAAATGGACAGTGCTTTGTCTATGATATTAGATGATAAAGCTAGACAACAATTGCAAATTAATGCATGGGCTCAATATGACAATCTTCCTGATGATGTTATTAGACAACAATATGAAGAGTTTACACAAGCAGAACTTGATAAAACAGATTATAGTTTAAAGCAATATAAGGACAGATTGGCATTAGCTACTGATCCTGAAGAAATCTCTCAATTAAAATATGCAATTGATTCACATAAGGCAAGAAGAGAGAGTATCGAATCAGTGGATTTTGATTCTGTAGGTAAGCAAAATGCATATACAACAATGTATATGGATAAGTTTAAGAATGACTATCTAGATGCTTTTTCATATGCTCCTATTGTAACAGATATAAAAGTTGATGAATCAAGAAAAGCAAGTTTGGAGTTTGAAGAAAAAGTCAGACATAATTTAAAAGAGGAGGAGACAGCATTGCTGAAGCTTTCTGCTAAAGGTACTAAGGCTGCTAAAGGTTCTACAGGTGTAGGGGGAACAGAAGGTGGAGTAACTGATATGGTATTAGTAGATCAAGGAGAAAAGAACGGAGGTAATGAATACTCCGAAACTGATATATCAGGATTATCTTCAGCTCAAATAAGTGAGAGACAAGCTATAAATGGATTAAATGGAATTCTGAAATCAGACATTAATCCGGATGACTACGTAGAAGTAGCAAAAAATATGAAAGACTTAGCAGGTAAAGCTGCTAGAGGAGAGAGCATCACTATAAAAGGACAAACATTATCTGTAAAAGATAATCTAAAAACATTATTAAAATTCCAAAATCAGGTATTAGATATTAATCCTGAACGTAAAGCTATAAGAAAAGATTTAAGAAATTCTGTTGATCAAATTATATTTCAGTTGTCTAAATCTGCTTCAAGTAGTAGTGCTGATTTTAATGTACAAGAGCTTCCTAGTTACCAATGGAAAATTGTAAAAGGTGCAGATGGTAGGTTAGTTAAGGCTCCATTGAAAAATCCTGACAAAAATTATTATGCAACATTACTTTATAAGAAAGGTAATGGTAAAGTAGCTTTGACAGATGAGGAGGAAGCTACTCTAAAGGCATATACTTCTATGCATCTAATTGCTGATCCGGATATTAAAGGTCTAGGTAGAGCTGAAAAAACTGAGTTATTTAAAACTTTGAGAGACGATGTGTTAAAGGATATGAGTTTCAAGGAGTTCAATAAGATTGCAGCTAATGTAGATGAAGTGATGAGTTTTTCTGAAAAAGCTTTAGGGAATTTCGAAGGTGCAATTCCTAAAGAACAACTTCGTGAATTTGACAGAAATCCTTGGTTCAAGAAGAAAATAGATAATCTTTTAGAGGGAGCTACTTCTATCACACATTCTACAATTACAGATATAAAAGGTTTAAGTGATTTATATAAGCAAGTTTCTTACGCAAGTCCTGATAAAAAGGAAGTCTTGAAGAATAAGATTAGAAATTTAGAATCAAAAATACAACGTACAGCAACATTCATGAAACCTGAATATGCTATTTCAGAGGATAAGTACCTATCAGAAATAGAAGATACTGATTTAGATTATTATTCTAAAAAATTAGGAAGAGAAGTTAATATTTCAACACCAGGTGGAGCAGGTATTTCCGGATTGATTAGTACAAATTTACAACAAATAAAAGCTAGATCAGAGAAAATAAGAGGATCATACAACTTAGCAAGTGTTAAGGATATGGTTATTAGCAAAGACTCTAATGTTTATGGTGGATTATCATCTATAGCTTTTCAAAAAGGTATTATTGCAGGTGAATACACAGGACCAATTATTTTAAAACCTTCTTTAGAAAAAGGACAGAAGTTGTCAGATGAAGTTGAGTTGGTTGTTAATCAAAAAGTGGAAGGAGTAGTTACACCTAAGACAACAAAAGTTTCAAGAAAAGATTTAGCTGCATTAGGTATTCAGTTTGAAGATATGGAAAGAACTGAATATAGTAGTAACTTTGGAAAAGATGCTGCAAAAATAGACTTAGGCAATACAAGTGGAAAAGGTGCATCTTTTTGGAATAACACTGAATCTACTTTAAATCAAGCTAGAGCATTGAATGTAGAGCCGGAGATTAAAAATATAATGAATAATTTTAGAAACAATAAGTATAATTTTAAGGTAGAGGTTTTAGAAAATGGTGTTTACAACAATTGTGTTTACTTAGGAGGGCAGTTGGTATATAGTGAACCGACTAGTGTAAGCGAATTCAATTATGATGATGTTGAGCAAGTTTATAAAAATTCTAATGAGTTTGCAGGTATTATTATGAATAATTACTTGTCAGATGAAATAAATCAATTATCTTTGTCAAATAAATTATCTCAATAGTATGGCATATAATAATATAAACGATGTTGTAAATGACATCAAAAACAAGCAAGGAACAGCAAGTGCGTTAAAACCTATAGACACAAGTTCTTTTTTAAAAGCCGCTACAAATAAGATTAAGGTACATGAGTTTGATGTTCCTAAAGCTGCATTGTATGATAGATTAAGTGATGGTAGTTATATTGCTAAGTATGAAAACTACGTTGGGGCAAAAGGAAATGAAAACAGACTAGCACAAAAGCAATCAGCAACAGAGCAAGTCTTCAATGGTTTAACAAAGAATCTTGTAAAGACGTTTAACTATGCAGCTGATTCAATAGTTGGTACAGCCTATGGTATTGCTTCAGGTATATCAAAGGGATCATTAAGTGCTGTATATGATAATGACTTTTCTAATTGGATGGATGATACCAATAAGAAATTAGATAATAAACTTGCAAACTATTACACAGATGAAGAGAAATCACAAAATTGGTTAAAGAGTTTAGGTACTGTAAATTTTTGGGCAAATGATGTAGCCGGAGGTTTAGCCTTTGTAGGAGGAGCATTACTTCCAGATGTCGCATTAGCTGCAGTAACAGGAGGTGCTACTCTATCAACATCTGCTGCTAAATTCGGTGCAAAAATAGGAATAAAAGCTTTAGCAAAAGAAGGAGGAGAATCTTTAATTAAAGCAGGTATTAGAAAAGGTGCTGAAAAGTTATCTGAGAAAATGGGAGCAAATGCTCTAAAAACATATACATATGCAAGATTAGGAAGTAAGGTTGGATCTGTTGCAGACAATGCTTTATTCTTAGCAAGAACCTCTAACTTTGAAGCAGGTATGGAAGCTAGACAGAACTTTAAAGATTCTGTTGATACTTTTTATAATACGTTTGAAGAGAAGAATGGAAGACAGCCAACATACGATGAAGCGAAGGAATTCATGAATAATGCTAGGTCTGCTGCTAATGGAGTGTATGGAGCAAATATGGCTATCCTATCTGTATCAAATGCTGTAATGTTTGGTAAAAAAATATTACCAAGTGGGCTATCTACTAAGATGTCTAATATAGGTAATAGATTAGTAGGATTAGGAACTAAGGTAGAAACAGTTGCTGCAAAAGAAGGAGTTGGATCAGTTATTCAAACTTCTATGAGAGGAGCAAGTAGAACTCAAAAAATTGTAGGTAGGTCTTATAACTTATTAAGAAAACCTCTTACAGAAGGTTTATATGAAGAAGGTTTCCAAGGTGTTGCAGGTAAGACAATGCAAAACTATTTGGAGGCTAAATATGATCCACAACACACTGATACATATTCTGCTTGGTCTGCTATGCATGATGCTTTCAATGAGCAATACACTAGCAACGAAGGTTGGAAGGAAATGGGTATTGGTATGATCATTGGTTTTGCCGGTGGAGCTATTCAACCTGGAGCTAAGTTTAAAGATAGATTTCCAGGATTTGGAGCTCAAAGTTGGGGTGCTGCATATAAAGCAAAAGAGTCAAGTATTGAAAGGTCTAATAAAGGTATCGAATTATTAGCATCTATGAATAGAACTGCTGCAGTTAAGGCTATGAGTGATGCTAGACAAAGTGGTAAAACAGATGAATTTTCAGAGAACTTTGAGAATAAAATAAATCATTACAATTTTATTAAGAGTCAAGAATTTACTTCTGACATGGCTCAAATAAGAGACACACATGATAAGATAATTGATAATCTTAAGATTGATGAAGATACTTTAGTACAACTTAAGGATGCAGGTATTTCAGAGGATTCTTATAGACAATCATTAAAAGACGAGTTTGTCCAAAATCAAAAAGATTATAAAATGGCTAAGAGTACTGTTGAGGCTCTTGGACTAGATAAAAAAATAAAAAATACACCAGGAAATCTAGCAGAAATTGGAGATGCTTTGACATTGAATATTATGTTAGGTAAAGGTGCTTTACATTCTGCAAAAGTTGTTGCAGATGAGATTGATTCTGCTATTGGAACTAGTGGAATATATAGTCATTTATTACACTATGCTAACTTAGAAAATAAGGATCAAGATCTTTTTGATCAACTTGTTTCTACAAAATCTGAATTAGATACATTAAAAGCAAATGCTGCAGAACAAGCACAAGAGTTAAATAGATTAAACTCAGAGAGACTTCCTGGAGCAAAAGATGTAGATTCAAAATATAAAGCAACTTCTCAATTAGCAGTATTAACACAACAAAAAATTGCTAAGTTAGAAAAAGAGCAAGAGAAAATTAAAAAATCTTTACAAGATAAATTTGATGCAAGTAGCTATAATTTAAAAGATGTTTTAGGTGACTCAACAACTACAACAGTTGAAGATGTTATGAACAATCTTGATAAATTAGATAACTTAGTTTCTTCTTTTAGAAAGTCAGGTAAAACTAAAGAAGCTGCAGGTGTTGAATATTTGATGAATAAATTTAAGGGCTTTACAGATTCACATAGAGAAATGGTGAATATGCAAAGAAATATGGCTGATACTAATTTCTTTTCTTCTAAACAAGGCAAAGGATTAATATCAAATATATTAGGTTTAAATTATCAAATGTCTGAAGAGCTTAAAAAAGATATTGAAGACAATAATAAATTCTTAGATGAATCACTATCTCTATATGGAAGAAGGGATTATGATACAGTACAAGAGAAATTAAAGTCTGTTATTGAAGAGAATGAGCATTTATCAGATAGAGAGAAATTTAGATTAGAATCTTTAATTAGATTACAACTTTCTACAGGTGCAATGGAATGGCATAAAGGTATTCTAGAGAATGCTTATGAAGACATTACAGCTGATACTGAAGAAGCTGTCAATCCTATGGAAGGAGATACAGTAGCGTTAAAATCAAAACTAGATTTACAAGAAAGAGATTTAAATAATTTAGATATATTGAATGAGGCAATAGACGATATTACTTCTCAATTAGATAATATTTTAAATGCTGCTGAAGATAATTCAGAAGAAATAAATAAGTTAAACGAAGAGTTAAATAAATTAAAAGCAGAAAGAGATGCCATTAAAGAAAAGCAACAGCAAGAGCAAAAAAGCAATGAACAAGGTAGTTCAAGCGAATATCAAGGAGCTGATACTAGACAACAAGAGACCAGGGAAACAGAAGGGGGCGAACGGGAAACCACGCAGCAAGGCACAAATAATAGCAATAGCAATCAGTCAAGCCAAGTACAAAAAGAAGAAATAGAAAATAGAAGGAAAGAATCTTTAGATGATATTACTGAAGATGAAGATGGGCAATTTACAACACCTGTTGTAGGTAAGGATGGCAGTTTTACAATAGCAACAGATGTAAGTAGAGAGGAACACATTCAGGCAATAAACGACTTTTATGATAGAGAGATAGCTGCTTTAGGTATTACAGATGCTACAGAAATAGAAAATAGAAGACAAGAAGACTTACAAAATGGTGAGTTATTTTTAATGAATGATGGTACTTATGGAGGTAGTAGAAATGTCTCATTAAACTTTTATTCTGATGTACAAATAAAGGAAGGAAATCCTGAAGGAGATGTTAGAACATGGGATTATAAAAACTATGGTGGCACAGGTATTTTTGTTAATAAAAAATTAGGTATTGCATATATAGTACCTAATAATACTTTTTCTAAAACACCACAAGTATTTAAGGTGTTTATGGATAGAAATACATTTAGATTTGACTTAAATAATCCAAGGTTAATTAATAGGCCAAATATTGACATGTTTGCAAAAGCATACAATGTAAGTGCAGATGATTATTATAATGAAGTTTTAAATGCTGTAACTAAATATGATGCAGAGATAGCTGCTCCTATAGATACTACAGAAATAGAAAAAAGAAGACAAGAAGCAGAAGTAGTCATGTCTTCTGCTATACCATACAATGATAAAATTAATAAACTAGTTGAATTAGGATTACTTACCACTGTAACTTTAAACGGTAATAAAACAAATACAGCTATTTATAATGGAAGATTAATCCATTTCATGAACCTAAATGGAACTGTACTTCCTATTTATAGAAGTTCAAATGGAACATCAGGGAAGGCACAAGGAGGTTGGTATCCATTCTTTGGTTTTGGTAATTTGTATGAAGAAGAAGCATTTAATGACGTAAATAATACATCTGCAGGAACAAGTAAAACAGGTAAAGTTGCAGGTTATGGGGATCAAGGGTGGTTAATAAAAGGTACAGGATCTGGAGAAGTTACTTATAACTATGAGCAAGGGCATGGTATTGAAGGAATACAGTATATGCAAGGCTTATTTAATAGAAATGCTATTTTTAGTGTAAGTGCTTTTGCGGATAAATCAGAATTTAAAAGTAAGGGATTTATTACAGATAGTACAGAACAGATAGATACATCTGATAGATCTGTCCTTGACTTTAACAAATCAATCTTTGGCCAAGAAAATTTAGGTGTATACAACGGAGATAGTCTTACAAGAAATCAAAACTCAAAGTTTCCTTTAGAAACTGTTGGTAATATAAATAATCCAATCACACCAAAGGAGTGGATTAAAAGTGTAGTAGATAAAATAAATGAAACTACTGCAGATAAGTCTGTTCAACCAAATGAAACGTTCAGTGACACTGAACAACAAGATAATTTGAACAGATTAAAAGATATAGAGGATAGAATTAAAGAGATTGAAGACAGGATTTCTAGTCTAGGTGAGAGATTTAGATTACTTGAGACAGAGGATTTCAAAAGATACGATGAGCTTTTACGTAAAAAAGAAGATGGAATAATTACTCCTGAAGAAGTTTTAGAATTAGATAAGCTTAAGAATAATATTGATCAATGGACAATGCTTACAGGTGTTGTTGTAGAAGGTTTTAGATTGAGTGATTTGATACAACAAAAAATTGTATTAGAAAAAACAGCTATAGCTAGTGTTGAGAGTGTTGCAGTACCTACAACAGAGGATACAATTGATGCAGTAGATTTTGCAGATAGGTTAAATAATGCTAACTATAGATATGGTTTAACATATCAAAATGCTTTTATTTCTTATCAAGGAAGTTCTGAAGATGAAGATTCTACAATAACTATACATTATCTAACAGAAGAAGCCTTCAATGGATATGTAAAAGGAAAAGTAGATGTTCCAATAGAAAGAGATTCCAAAAATAATATTGTAATTCCTGCTAAGTTCATTAAAGAAATAAATGAAAAAACTGATTTAAGAATTGTTCCAACTAATCAAAAGATGAGTACTTATTACAGTGTTCTATTAGAGGTTGGAACTGATGTTGCAGGTAATCAAATATTAAAACCTATTGAAAGTACTTTTAGAAGAGAGTTTAATAATAAACAAGGACACAATATCAAAGCAGCATTTGATTCTAATATTGGAGATGTTGTAACAATGTCAATTGATCCAAATGATGATTACAATAAAGCTTTGATTTCTGAATACAGAAAGGCTGTAAAATTTGGAAAGAATGTAGATGAAGCAAAAACAAAACTTAAAAAGGAATTATTAATTCTAGCCAAAGTTGGAGGTAAAGTAGTTGCTACATTTAAAAAGAGATCAGAAGGAAATAAAACTCAAAAAGATTTAATCTTTGAGGATGTTAGAAATGCAATTGTAGACAATGATGCTAATATTGAAGCTTTATTAAAATCAAAAGGTCCTATTGAACCAAAGGTTATAAATAAGGATGGAAAAGCTTCCACTGCTTTAATAACAGTTAGTCAAGTTAAGTTTGGTCATCCAAATTACAACTACATTCTAAACACTGATGGTACAATAATTGTTCAAAGCAGAACTCTTGCAGAAGGGCAAATAAAAGCTATTAAAGATATAGGATATATACAAGGTGCTAAGACTTACACAAGAGATAGAAAAGCTGTAGACACTACATATTTAACAAAACTTACAAATAAAAAATCAACTGATAAGATACCTTTTATAGTTTTAGAAGTGGGTGGTAAAAGAGTAGCTTATCCGGTTACTGTTGGGTTTAATAAAATTGGTAACATTGATACTTTTGAATCTATCTATAATAATGAAAACATTACAGCTACTGAAAAGATTAATAAGTTGAATAAATTCATGGCTGAAAATGGAATAGATATTAAGAAAAGTGGAGAAGCCTTTATATCATTTGGTACTAATAATTTAAATGATGAGTTTTTCAACAAGAAACTTGCAGAATTAAAAGCTATTAATTATTTTTACAATGTAGAAGATTGGGTAAATAATTCAAATCCTATGGAAGAAATAGTTAAGAATCAAATATCAGTTGATATAGATGTATTAAATCCATTCCATTCTCCAAAATTAGGATTTGACTATTCAAAAGTTGATTTACAGGTGGTATCTCCAACATCTTCTACAACTACTTCAAGTAAGAAGAGTAAAAGTAAAAAGAAAACAGCTAAGAAAGTTGATCCAGATGGAAAGACTTCTGTATTATACGGATGTAAAAGTTAGAAAATGAGTTTAAGTTGTAGAGTAAAAACAAAAATTGATGGAAGTATCTCAGTAGAAAATGCTGATGGTACTCCATCTCAATTATATAATGAAGCTTTAGCCTTTACAGAGGGCAATCATTCTGAAGCATTTAATTTATGGAAGACAGCTTATGACACTGATTTCATGAATGAGTATTCAAGAAATGATAATGATACAGCTACATTAAATGATGTATTAAAGTATCTAGATTCACATGCATCTTTAGGTAAGAGATTAACTAAGTCAGATAAAAAACATTTGACAGATTTAATGGAATCTCATTCAATAAGTTCATTATCTAAACTATATACAAAACTTGCTAGAATATTTAAGTCTGATGGCATATTAGGTATAAATGAGAAAGAGGCAATAAAATCAGGTTTATATACTAGCGAAGATTTAGAGGCATTAGATATAGAATCTATCCGAGATATTTTAGAGAGGATTGAAGGAGAACTTTCCAAGGGTGATATTGTAATTGAGCCTACAGAAAATAAAACTGCTACACATATCAATTCCAATTTTAAAACTGTTTTAGGTAGTAGTGAAAGAGTTTCTGAATCTGATATAATAGAAGAATTGATAGAAAATATAGAGAATTTTTCAGATGATAGGTCTATAGAAACTGCAGTAAATTCTTTACCATACGAAGATTTTGTTGAGAAATATAACTCCAATAAAACTTTCAAGAATAAATTGAACTCTCAGCTAAATGAATTTAAAAGAGTTCCAATATTCACTATTGATGGAGATACAATCTCTGATAAAAATCTTTCTACATATACCACTGTTAAAAACACAGTTTTAGATGGAGTAGATACAGTATCCATAAAAGCAGATATAGACTTTATTCAAGGTATTTCTGAAGAAGTATGGAAAAGAAATCCAAAAGTGGTTACTAAAGTTTTATTAGAAATTGAGAATGAGTTAGCAGATATAAATATAGATGTGATAGGTCTAGCAAGTCAACCTGGACGAAGAGCTGACATTTTAGATTTATTAGATGCAACTGAAAAAATGCTATCTAATATTAATAGACAAACTATTGAAGAATTCTCAAAACAAAAAGATATATTGATTCCTACTGAAAAACAGGGTAAAGTTTTAAGAGTTGGATCTAATTATAAAAATTTAAGTATTGTAAGAGTTGAAGCTCCTTTAGATGCAGCAAAAATGTATGATAAGTACTCTTTGCTAAAAGTAGGAGATAACTTATACCATAAAGTTAAACCAGGTGAAAAGAGTAATCTTACTGAATATATTTATCAGAAAGTTTACGATGGAGAGATGGTTATACCAACATCATTAGATGTAAAGAATCCTGTAAATAAGATTGAAGTATTAAAGGAGATTTCTAGATATGCAATGTCAAGAGATACAGGTATATACTCAGATTTAAACTATGAGGAAATATCTCTTAATCAACTTGTTTTCGGACACAAACCTTTAGCTAAAAATAAGGTTAAAAATTTAGATAGAATTAAGACATCTTTTGAATATTTGAAAACTAAATTCATTAGTGATTTTTATAATTATACTTTAAAAGAAAAGGCAAAGAACTCTGCTGTATATAGAAAAGTATTGTCAAAATTCAATATATCTGATACAGATATAAATTTAATAGGAAGAGTAGATTCTATTGAAGGAATTAAAATGGAGGACCAATTAAAAGATTATATTTCTTTAAGAAGAGATAATGAAATGGATCATCTATTAGAAGACAGATTAGAAATGACTCCGGAAGATCAAGTAGTTGTTAATAATCCAAAGAGTTTACAACCTTTTGTTTCTAGGTATGTATTAGATAATAACATTGTAGTTACAAAAAGAACTTTTGAAAACTATATAAGGATAGGAGAAAATCTTTATAGAAGAGTTATGGATAGATCTGATGCTTCAGCTTTTGTTGCTGTAGAGGTTAATAATGAAATGTATAATGTTTTGCCATCTACTCCAATTTTCAACTCTTCTGAAGTTGAGGATGCTATTGATAAATCTGGAATGGCTACTAAAGATCCTATTAAAGAAACACCTAACTTATCTGTAGAGAGTACTCCGGATAATCTAAATAATTTAAGACTAAATATTGAGGCGAATGCTTATTCAAATTTAGACATTATGCAAAACTATTCAGCAAAGGATAATATAGAGGATAAAATAAATTCTTGTAAATAGTATTGAAAATCTTTTTTATTTTTTGGTATTAACTTTTTTATTATTATTTTTGCAACTATGTCAGAAGGAAATAAAATAGTGTTTAAGGCCAGTAGACGAGGAGGGGTAGATAAGTCATTTAATAACTTAGAGGCCCTTTCTTCAGTTAAAATGGTTATTAATAAGATAACCCTTCCTATATTCAAAAAAAGAACTAAGTCCTTTATAGGATTGAAGGAGAGAATGGATGATGGGGATATCATTGAAGCAGGTTTGTACAAGGTATTGTATAGAATATTGCATCATGAAAAAGTGTCAAGTGATGGAAACATCTACTTAATAGAAAGAGTAGACTGCACAAATATCACAAGTTTTGATATTGATCAAACAAAGAAAAACCAAAAAGTATTAGTAAAAAACCGAAAATCCTTTGAACAAATATTTAAGGATTTTGAAATATATAATGATAAAGATGAGTAATTGTTTAGTAACATACAATGATAAAGGGAATGTAGTTTCAGTTTCAACTCCTTCTGGAGAGAAGTCAGAACTATTTGATGCGATACATAGTAATATCTTTTTAGGAAGTACAAATGATTCCTACAAGATATTTAAAAATGCATATTCTGATAATGCAGAAGAGTTATTTAAAGATGCTACTAAAAATGTATATGGTACAAAAGAACCTAAGATATTCTATAAGTCTTCAAAAGGAGTTGAATATGATGATTTAGAGAGTCTTATTCTAGCAGATGAGTTAGGTTATACATCTATAGGGTTTAAAAATCCTACTACAGATGAATTTATGCCTATTACTACATTTGATACAGATAGATCCATAAAGACAAAATTTCTTACCTCTCAAGTTCAAACAGGATCGTTATCAACAAAAAGAGTTTTATCTCCAACAGGTGAAACTTTTTATCAAGGAAAAGGTCGATACGAAGAATCAAGAAAAGCTTTAGCAAGAGGTGTAGCATTTGATGCAAGGGTAGAATTGGCAAAAGGTAATATTCCAGTTGATTACAATGGACTATTTAATTTAAAGTTTGATGATGATTATCTTTCAACACTTACTAAAACTGGAGAAGGTCTATTACATTTTTCTGAAGTCTTAAAGAAAGGAAGTCAATTTGAAAATAAAATAGAATTAATTTCAGCAGCAACTATTATAGACAGAGTTAACAAGGAATTAAATCCGGAAAAGAATACAATATCTGAAAATGAAAAAGAGGCATTAAAAGATTCTCTATACAATTTTTTAGGATCAATGGGATTCTCTTTATCTACACTAGGAGAGTATAGAAGTAGATTTAACACTGTATATGGAAAAGATCCGGATATTTCTGCTATTGCTGACATGGCAAATAAAGTAGTTGCAATATCTAAACTAAGTAAGGAGGACCTTGAAAAACTATCCCCTAAACAAAGGGAAATAGAAGAGAGAAAATGGATTAATTCATTAACAGAAGAAATCTCTCATATTGCAATAGAAGCATATTCAGAACAAAATTCTATTGAATCAGCTCTAGCATTAGTACATTTAACACCTGAATATTCACAATTCTCTGAATTATACAGAGAGAAATACTCTAAATTTTCTGAAGGATTAGAATTAGAAGAGAAAGTAAGAAAAGAAGTATTAGGTAAAATATTATCAAAGACTATCTCTGAAAGATTTAACAAAGAAGGAAAAACTGAAGAGCATAAAACTATCATTGATAAGTTAAAATCCATATGGGATAATTTTGTTAACTTTTTAAAAGGTAACTATGGAGCATATGAGAAACAAACTATAGAAAGTTTAAATGAAACTTTAGCAGATGCAGTCTTAAATGGAAAAGACGTATTTAATAAAGATTTTAAAAGTGAAGATTTCTTTTATGATTTAACAGATTCAGAATCAAGAAAATTAATTTCAGAATTAAAGAAAGCTAGAACAGCTATTAATGCATTATATGGAACTGTATTAAAACAAGCTTCTCCTGATTCAGCTGCATTGGAAAAGATTGTAGATGATATGAAAGAGAATGATGTATTGACATCAATTAGTGCTATTAAGGGTATTACATCAACTTTATTAAATAAGGTATCTAATGGCATTAAAACAGCTAATAAGAACGGAACAACAATATCACAACAAGATAGCAATATCTTTAACTCTATTACTGAAAATTCTATTCCCTCTCTAGAGAATCTTAGAACTATGCTTGAGGCATTGCCTATGGAATCAGAAACTTCTCAAAACATAAAAGAACAAATTTTAAGAAGTATTGATGATACAATTTTGCAACATTCAAAATTACGTCCTCTAGTTGATCAGGATTACTCTAAGAAAGTAAATGAATTAGTTGAAGAGGCATTAAACAATTCAGCTTTAACAGAGGAAGATAGAGATGCATTAAGAGCTAGAATGGATTCTGATTTGGCAGACATTGGAATGTTAGCTAAGTGGTTTGGATTAGCTTCTCAAAATAAAAACTTATTTATACAGCTTATGCACCAAAAGGCAGTACAAATGGGTATCAACACTACAATCAATTTAAAACAAACTGGTGATAAACTTTTAAAAGAAATCTCTGATAAAGGTTTAGAGAAATACCAAAAAACTATTATAAAAAAATACAATAATAAAAGTTCTTATTATTATCTATCTCCAATTAATCAATCATTATACGATGAAGATTATTTGAACACTCAAGTAGAGTTGATCAAAAAGCATTCCGGAAGAGAGGAAGAAGCTATTAGAAGAGCTTTAAAGAATGGGGTAAAACCTGCACAGCTTATTAAAACAGAGAAAGGTCAAAAAGATTATCTAAATGATTTAAAGAAAGCTAGAGAATCTATGACTGAACAAGTACGAACTAAAGAGTACTATGAAGAAAGAGATAGAAAATATAAAGAGGCAAATGTATCAGAGTATACCCAAGAGGTAATGGCTATTATTTCTAGAGATAGAAGTAAGGTTGTTGCAAATGCTAGAAGAAAAGATGGGTTTATTGACAGAACAAAAATGTCTGATTCAGATAAGTTTGAAGAGAATGCGATAAACTTGCGATATAAATTACATAGAAGTCCTTTTGATCAAAATGGATCTGTTAGACAAGGTTTAAAATTAGTGAAGAGGTCTGAAATGACTAAAGCACAATTAGATGCATTGCCATTTAAAGATTCAATCCCTGCTGATGATAATTCTACATTCGTTGTACTAGAAGATGGTATGACAGTAGACATGCTTCCTGATGAATCAAGGGTAGCATATGATATGAATAATCTATCTATGACTTATAAGTTTGATTTAAAAAGCAAAAGCAGAAGCACTGAGGCAGTTGATTCATTCTTAAAGGAATTATCTGATATTGAAAGTTCAGGGGAAAATTCTTTTGAATGGTTGAAGTCAAATTCTTCTATAAGTTTAAATGAAGATTTCTATAACCAAGGAGCAGATGGAAAAACTTACGAACAAACTGCACAAGAGTTTATTGATGAAATTGAAGATGATATATTAAGACAACAAAATCAAAATGTACTTGATAGAATTAAAGAATTACAAGCTTCAAAATCAGGTATATTAAAACAACATAGAAATAATAAAAATTCTCTAGAGATAAATGCTCAAAATATTGAACCTTTAACAAAAGCTAGATTATTGGAAATTGAGAATGAAATAGACCTGAATAAGTCTTATTTAGAAATTCCTTTTGAAGCTTCAGAAGAAGAGAGAACATCTCTTAAGACAACTAATGAAGCATATGAAAATGACTTAATTGAATTTGGTACAAATAGAAGATTACAATTTGCTTTACAACATGTACCTAATTCAAGACAAGGTAAGATAACTACTTTCTCTAGAGCTATTAATAACTTATTAAATGGTGGATCAAGATATACAACAGACTACTATGAATCTAGAATTCAAAAAGCAGTTGATGAAGGAAAGATTTCTGATAAGATGTTAGAGGATTTTAGAAATGGTGATTTAAAAGTTAGAGAGGAAATTAAAGAAATTTTGGTATATGAATATGCTAAAGAAAATGTGGCTTCATATTACCAAAGATTTGAGCCAATAGGGTATTCTGAGTTTATTAATGCATTGGAAGATGGTACAATACCTGCTTCTCAATTATTAACAGATAAAGCCTCAGTAGAGGCAATGTACCCAGCAGCTAAATTTGTTGAAGTTAATCCTGATTACACATGGTTAAAAGATGTTGGAAAGGATGATTTTAAGAATGAAAGATATATCACTGATGGACAATTTATTCAGCCTAATATAAGTAAATATGCTGATAAGGAATTCTTTGATAAATATGGCATTGACATGAAGAAGTGGATGAATAATCCAACTATGAATCTTGAAGAGTTAGAGGCTACTAAAAATAAAGAAGAGTTTGAATTCTTAAGAATGATGGTTGGTGTTAATAAATCTGTAGCAGAAATGTATGGAGAAGAGAGAACATCTAATCCGTTTCAAAGACCTCAAATGTCAAAAACTGTATTAGAAGATTTACAAAGATTAGATGTAAAAGATTTCTTTAGAGAGATTGTTAAAAATAGAGTTGATGATAAAGATTATGGTGAGCAAATTGAAGGCCAGAATCTAACTGATTTAGGTGTTAAAGTTTTACCTAAATATTTTCAGACAAAACTAGAAGAACCGAATTCTGCAACAGAGCATACTATTCATGCTGCAATGTTAAATCTTAAACAAGGCCTTTTGTATAAAGAAAGACAAAAAGCAGAAAGTGATTTTAAAGCATTAGAGTTTGCAATCTCTAATCAAACATTCCAAGCAAAAGGAGGAGTTTTAGCAAAAAGAAGAATTCAGGTTAAAGGACAGACTTCTGAGTATTTGAAGTATGCAAAAGAATACATTGGACACCATTTATATGGAGTTAGACAAACAAGAAGTATGCACGTAACTGTTGGAGGTAGAGAGTTCGATATGACAAGAGCTGTTAATAAGATACAGACTTTTGTAAGATTTTCAAACTTAGCCTTTAATCCATTTGTTGATGCTGTATCTGCAACCACTGGTGTACTAAACAATTTATCTGATAGAGTTTCAGGTGATTATTATCACAAGAGTTCAGCTAATAAAGCTCTTTCTCAAATGTTATCTTTGATGCCGGAATATATAACAGAATCAGGTAAGATGAATAAAACTTCTGTGTTAAATCACTTGGTAGAATTTTACGGATTACAAGATTTTGATTCTAAAATAAAAGACTCTTCTTATGCAAGAGCAATAAGAATGGGTACAAATTCACAATACAAACTTTCTAAGTTAGCGAATATGCCTGTTGGTCCAAGATCACTTTTAGCTGTATTAAATGATTATAGATATATTGATGGAAGATTTGTTAATTGGGATCAATTTCTTAATTTAAGAAGAAACAGTGATAAAGCAATTGCAAGAACAGTGGTTGAAGCTGAATGGGCAAAATATGCTAACGATAGTTTATACGAAAATATAAAAGTAGATAAGACAGGTATTAGTTATAATGATAAGTTCAAATCTAAATTCGAAAATCCTGAAAAAGAATTTGAAAATTTAAATCTTATTGTATCTCAGAGAGCTATTTCTTTGGCTCAAATGGCAGATGGTGTAATTAATGAATATGATCAAGTTGCTGCACAACGAGATGTATTGACAAATACATTAATGATGCACAGAGGTTGGCTTCCAATTTTACTTACAAGAAGGTTTAAAACTAAGAGATATAATGTTTCTATGGGAAGAATGGAAGAAGGTCACTTCAATACCTTATTTAGATTTATGGGAGATGCTATAAAATCTTTAAAAGGTGGGAAACCTGTCAAAGAAGTGTTAGCAGATATGGAGCAATTTGAAAGAAATAATATCAAACGATCAGTATTTGAATCTACTCTATGGATTGGATTACTTTTATTAGGAGAGGCTATATTAGGAGCTGATGATGACGATGACAGCTACTTTGAAGATTTAATGCAATATGTTTATGTTAGAACTGTTTCTGAATATAGTTCTCAACAAGTATTTGGTATTTCAGGTACATTAGTTGATGTTGTTAAAAATCCTGTAGTTCCTATTAGAACTTTAGAAGCAATGGAGCCTGTACAAATTTTAGGAAATGTGGTGACAGGAGACTTTGCCGAGATTGGTAAGAAATTACAAAAGAATACCATACTTAAAAGAGGTACTCAATTAACAGATATACAGAAACAATTAGATTCTTATAGATTCTTTAATAAATCTACGCTATACAATTTAGCACCAGATAGTAAAGGAGATAAATAAAAAAAGGGGAGCTAATAACTCCCCTTCTTCTTTTACTTCAATGTAGACATCTTTGTGCTTTCTAGATACCTTTCAACCACTGTCTTGAATTCTTTCATCTTAGGCACTTTAAAATCAAATTTAGAGCCATATATCATAAACTCTAGATAACTTCTATCAACCTCTGTAAGCTTCTTTCCTGAATGCTTTCCAATAGACAATGTATAATTAGTTAAATCTGTTGGAATATCGACCTCTTTTGATAGCAAATCTTTTATGTAAATTGGTGCTCCACCAAGAGGGCAATTTGTTAAAAGTCTATCCTTTGAGAACATTCCCCAACCATAATTATCTAAGTTCTCAAATCTTATATTTTCAACAGGACCAAATCTTTCTACGTTTCCACCATAGTCTGCAAATAAAAAATTATTTTTTCCAGGATATATTCTAACACCTCTTCCAATTATTTGGTAGTATTGACTAAAACTCAAAGTGGATCTTCCCATAATAATAGCTTCTAATTTAGGATTATCATATCCAACTGCCAAGACTTGATAGTTGTAAACAACATCTATATCTCCATTAGAAAAATCTTCAAGTATTTTTGATCGAACTTTTGGTTCTAGGTCTCCATATATCGCAGCAGACCTTTCCGTAAACTCTGCTAATCTTTTTGCTGTTAAGACAGAATCACAAAACACTAATATATTTTTTGTACCTTCCTTTAGTAAAGTTTTGACTTGTAGATAAATCTTATTATTAATACCTTTTACTTTATTGTAATTTATAATAGATTCTTCTGTAAACTCTGAACCCATTTTATTTATTACTAAAAGATTCTCATCAAATTCAAAAGGCATATATTTAATAGGTGTCCAATATCCTCTTGACATCATATCTTGTATTTGCATAATATGAATAAATGTCTTGAAAAAATTTGGTCTCATTCTTGTTAAAAGATTTAACCTACTTCCTTCTGAATTATTTTTTAATCTCAAAGGTGTTGCAGTGAATCCTATTACAGCTCTAGGTGATAAGTCCTTTATAAATTTAGTGAACATTGAATTTGGATCCGGAGAATAGGAATTGTCACATTCATCAACTAATACAATTGAGACTCCCATTTCCTTAAACTCCTTTCCTAAACTTTTCACTGAACCAAGAGTAGCATATGTAATATTACCAATTCCTTTTTTCTTAAGGGTACTAGAATATATTTCAGCTTCACCACCTAGTAGAACTAATTTATTAAAATTTTGTTTTAGTAGTTCTACTGATGGCTGTAACACTAAAACCTTTTCTCCGATTTCATGTGCAATAGAGCTTATCAACAGACTTTTCCCATATGATGTTGGAGCACAAACTATTCCTGGCTTAGGCTTATTTTGTTTTAAGTATTCTAAGCAATCATCTAATGCCTCTTTTTGGTAATCTCTCAATTTCATATGTTTCCATTCTGATATAATGTGAATCTTGTAATACCATCTTCTATTTCATTAAACCATTCACTTAGTGGTCTATTGTAAACTTGACCTGTCTTTAGGCATTTATATATAACCATTGTACCACCGGTAGTGGTATCAATAGAAAACATAAGCATCTCATAAAGATTACCTTTGAAATGCTTATAGATTAATCCAACTTGTGGTAATATTTCTTCTTCCATATTTATTGGTGTATTGATGATTGTTTTTCTTTAGAACTAACTGATACAGATTGAATAATAGAGTTTAAAACTCCTTCATAAAAGTCTCTTAAATTCTCCACCTTGATACAGAATTTTTTTATAGCTTCTAAAACAGATAGTCTATTTGTGTAATATGGATGTGCATAAACTATTGTCTCAGCATACGTAATCTTCTTACCTTCAGCTAACAATAGATTAATTGTCTCAGCTTTAATTCTTTTTCTTGCAGCAGTCCCATATGTATGAGATTCATCTTTCTGAGATTTAGTTATGTTATACATACTATTTAAATATAGTAACTCAGATATAAATCTTCTTTTCAATCTCTCTAGATAATCTACATCATAAATATCTTGCTGAGTAGTGTACTCTGCTGTAAGATTTGATAATCTTTGTAATGCTTTAGATATGTCCTGAACTTGCTCCTCTGACAAGTTTTCTACAATATCCGATACTTTAATTGTTTCGTTTTTCATAATTTTGATTTTTTACAAATATAAAACAAAAAACCCAACATTTTATAGTTGGGCTTTAATTTTTTTATTTTTTCTTTTTTGTTGCTGTCTTCTTTGGAACAGCTTCGTAGAACTTTCTTCGCTTTTCTTCAAGCATATCTTTTACTTCCGGATACCTCTCCTGAATCTGATCTATCATAAGTAAAGGTATTGGTATATTAGAGAATATAGGAATATCAATTGTTTGACCTTCTTCATTGATATTTATTTTTCTTGATTTACTTCTAAAGTCAACACTGTTTTTTTGAATAGCTGATTGAAACTCAATCTCCCTCTTCTTATCTAGTTTTTTACCATCCACACCCTCAATTACAGATGTCCAGTCTTGAGTCTTAAGGTAGTTGTTACTTCTCTTATCGTGTATCTTAAAAAGAGATAGCAATTCTTCAAGCATAGACTTAACTTTTACATTTCTTATATCAGCTTTTGCTAACTTAAATAATGTATCTGCATTAGACAATGCTCTGTGAACAAGAAGATTTTGTAATCCATACTCTTCTTCTCTTTCTGACAAAGTATCTAGGATAGACCAATCGATAGAATTTAAGTATGACTTCTCCTTTCTTGTAGTAATCTTTATTTCTTCAATGAAGTCTAATATATCTTCACTTAGTTCTTCTGCCATCTTTTAAACTTTTACTAATTATTCTAAATAATTTACTATTAAATTTTATTGGTTTATGTATTTGTCTTTTTGAAGACTCATAATTTCCCTCTAAAACTTTTTTAAACTTTAATACCCCACCCATTTGATAACAAATAATTAAAAACCTCTTGGTAATTTTCTTCATAGTCCAATACACCTAATACTCCCACATGATTATAAGATCGTTGCGTATCAAAAACAGTGGATGTACTAAAGCAAGAAAATACCCTTGTAGTTTTGTCATAAATAGCAGACTTAATAGTAGGAGTACTACCAGGTCTTCTTAGATCAACCACTTGCTCTGTTTCTCTCACAGCTTCCCAACCATGACTTTCTAATAGAGATACTATATCACCTTCCTGATTATAATGATCCATAGGAGAGATTTTCCATTCATCATTTGAAAACCCCTTAGAAGAATTGTCTGCTTTTTTCACCTCATTAAAAAATGATAATGATTCAAATAACATATCATATTCTTCTTCAGTAATCTCATTAAATTTACCAGATACACGAGTGTACCCTTCAGATGGTGCTGTTAAATAATATCCTCCAAATCCTCTTGTTTCAATTAATACAAAGGAAGTGTTTTCAGCAACTTTCAAAGCTTTATGCCTAGTGTCAGGATTATTGTAAGCATCCATATAAGCAATATGCTTTTCCTCCGGAGTAGCTCTTCTACTTGCTATTTTTTGATTTCCTTTTATTCTAGTCTCAGGACATTTAAATACCATATGATATCCTCCATTCTTAGTTGATTGAATGTAAGCTTTTTCAAGAATATGTTCAGGAATTGATTTCTTTATCTCTTCCCATAGATAAGGGTTTAAACTATATTTCAAATCAAAATCAAAACAAATAAGTCTACCAGTTCCACCACAAAGAACTGCAATATTATCAACATCTTTAAAAAGAGTTTGACATTCCTCAATAGTAGGAGGCTCAATTTGGTATTTACCCCAAAATCTAATAGTGGGCATTTTCCTATTGTTAACAGGAATAACAGATATACCTTTTGATACATACTGTTTAGCTAATTCTACAATTTTATTGCTCATCTTCTTCTTGAATAATTATGTTATTTTCTTTTCTATATTCGATTTCTTTCAAGTAATATTCTTTATATTTATTTTCAGGCTGATTCTCTTCAATCCAAAGAATTAATGCCTCTAACCAAGCATTACTCATATCCATTAATCTAACCCATTTGAATGGCTGATCAAAGCTTTTTCCTGATGAACCTCTAACAAGGCAAGTTCTTATATGACTAAAATCATCGTTAGAAAATACAGATAAGTCTATGTAAGGACCTTCACAAGATATTCTTCTGTACTCAAGACCACCATCCACTGAATAGTACTTATCTGCTACAGTATCTTTATATGATTTATAATCATGTACTCTTGTTGAAACTAGTATAGTTCCATCCGGAGTTTGAATTGCATTTTGTAATAACATAATTTCTAATTTTTATACAAATTTACTATATTTTTTTCTTTTCTTCAACTTATAGTGCCTATTTTTATCAGATTTATTTCTGATTCTATTCATCTTTCTTCTCATTTTCAAGTCTTGCTTGAGAACAATACTAGCTCTTTTTTCTAAAGATGAATTGTGGTCTCTTCCCTGATTATAATTTGGACCACTTGATCCACAAGAAGTTAGAACGATTAACAAAATAAAAAAGTGTCTCATAACGTATTTAATTTTCTACAAATATAAGTAAAAATATTAATTATGAAAGTTATTAACACTTTTTATTTTGTTATTAACAATTAATGCACATCTCCATATGAGGTTGCAAATTCTGGACCTGACTCAAATTTTATAGGTTGTTTAAAGACTTCATTTACTTTTTGTATACTTTCCTCTATCATTTCAGTTGCCCAATCTTCTTTACCTTCATCTATATAGAAGCTTAACTCATCATGTATACTCATAATAGGATTAATACCTCTTTGTATCAAAAAGTATAGTAGAGTATCAAAAACCTTAGCCCCAAAGTTTTGATTAACAGCAGAGAATTTGATATGGTCTGAAGTTAATAATAACCAGATCTTTGAGAAAGGGCTGTATATCCAATTTCTGCCATCAACAGTTTTCACTTCTAAAGATTCAGCAAAATGTTTTACAGACCAATTCTGATCCCAATAAGCTTTATGTAAAGTCTCTGCCTCCTTCATAGATATGTCTGCTGTCTCAGATATTTTCTTTGGAGAAGCTCCATATGTGGCTGCGTAGTTAACTGTTTTTGAGGCACTTCTGATTTTAGACACTTTAATAAACTCAGCAGACAACTCTTCTTTAGACATACCAATATATTTACCTTGTAAGTCTTTTTCATCTTTATCTTTTGATTTATACCACTTGAAAAAATGTACATCATCTTCAGACAGGAATCCTGCTTTTTGTCCAATAGTTAAATGGGCATCATATCCAGGTTTATTTAATGTAGAAACATATTCAGGATCGAATGGGTATATACAACACTGCTTAGTTTTATCTTCTAGAGAACTTAAATCTGCGTTAACAAACACTTTTCCAGGAGGACATATTAAAACTTTTCTGATAAGTTCTCCATACTGAGAATTATTTGCAGGAAGATTACAGATAGGCTTTGTATGCTTAACTCGGAAAGTTTTAGCCATTCCAGAATAACCTGCAATAATATAACCATTTTCATCAGCACAGCTTAAGAACGCTTTTAAGTACCCAGCTCTATGTTGAGCAACAGATAAACCTTCTAAAGCTTTTAGTTCAGGGATTTTCTCTGCTAGTTTAATAATACTTGGACAAAGTTCTTTATCATCATTTCTTAGTTGAGGAACTTTACCATTAGCACCATCCTTAAAGATTTTTGGTTTCCACCCTTTAGACAGTAAGAAATCCTTAACTTGACTAGTAGATTGTGGATTAGGTTCTTCATAACCTTTTATAACTTCTATAGGTCCTTCGTAATCTAAAGGCATTCCACAACCTTTTACATACGTTAGATATTTCTCTCCGGCTACAGACAAACTTCCATCAGCCTTATATAGACCTTTTTTAGGGAAGTTTATAATAGATTTTTTTGGAATTTGAGGTAATATCTTTTTTAATTCCTCTGTTTTTTCTTGTATAATTCCTTCTAAGAAATCCAGATTTTTATTACATTGTTGGATGTCAACAAGAATCTTATTTTCTTCTTGTATTCTTAATGTCTGTGCTTTGAAATTACAAAGTTTAATTAGAGGAATTATCTCAGAATCTTCTCCATACAATTCTCTAAGTAGATTTAACATCTTAACCCAAAGATTAGTGTTTATCCTAATGTCTCCTTCACATCTTTCAACATATTGCTCGTAAGAAAGATTATTCCAATCATCTATTGCTACTTTCTTTGTCTCTTCTGTTGCAAAAGTGTCTCCCCAAGATTCTAAAGAATGTTTTAGCCTATCATTATATAAATACCAAGATAGTGGAAGAGTATCAATAAAGTTAGCTTTTATATCTATATCAGGATATATAATCTTTAATGCAGGTAAATCATAACAAATAATATTATGCCCAACAACTGTGTTATTAGGATTAGAAAATATCTTAAATATATCTTCTTTTTTATTAGTGGATTTAATATTCCAATTACCTTTATTGTCTTTATATCCAACAGATAACACATGTAATCTGTCAACTACGTCTAATAATCCGTTTGTTTCGATATCAAAGATATATATTTTTTCTAAATTCATCTCTTTCTTTTAAAACCTCCCCTAACAATTTCTTGCAAGGGGAGATATACATACATATATACTTACTCTCTTTCTGAAAATGCTGATAGTAATAACTCCTCAATAGTAGTATCTTCATCACAAAGACCTTCTAAAAGAATCGTACCTTCTTCTTCATCATATGTTAAATCTGCATAAGGCCATATTTCTTCATTCTCTACATCAACTACTTTATATAGAGTATTATTATAAAAGAAATAACCTGTTGTATCCGGAACTATATAATCAAATATAGTTACACCATCTTCAAGACTTATTTCATCATAAAACTTTTTAGCAATAGATGTACAAGTGCTTTCTAACTCCTCCTCAGATAACCCCTTGATTTCTATCAGCTTTGCTGTTATATTATATAAACTCATTATTTAATATTTTTTTAAAGAACTCAACTTCTTCCTTTTTCTTTGAAATCCTATTTGCCCAAAAAACTAAGTCATCTATTTCAACAGATTCAAGAAACTTTGACTCTGAGTATGTCAACTCCTCTTCAACTCTTCTTAGAGTTAAAAGAGCATCTTCCTTAGTATAGCACATCTTTATTTTAAAAGCTTTGCAAACAACTTCTCATACTTCTCAGAATTCTCTAAAAGAGCAGCTTTCAGTAATTCAATAGAAATAGCCTTCTCCTCTTTTGATAAAGTTTTAGCTTTAGCAACTAACTCTTTCTCTTGATCTTTTGTAATCTCTTTTGTGTTAGCTATTACATTTAATAAAGGCATTTTCTCCTGCTTTGTCCCTGTCTTATCAACAAAGTTTTTAATGAAACCTTTTCTTCCTGTGATATTGCAGAATAGTTCAGCTAATGCTCTAACATCTTCATTACAATATTTTGCAATCCTTTCTAATCCTTTATCTCCTTCTTTCCAGTATACATTAGAAACATCAGCACCTGAGATATCTCCTTTAGAAGAAGCTACACCAAACATAAAGCAACACTCAGCAAAACTTAAAGGATTGTAATAAGAACCTTTGATTAGGTCCATAATATCTAAGTTGTTAGCTTCAAGATCCCATGGCTTAACTCCTGCATCAGAGATTTCATCTTTAGCAATAACTTCTACACCTGATTCAAAAGCTTTCATTCTAACCATAGGTGTATCAAATCTTAACCCATTATAAGTAGTTGATACTAGATTATTTGAATTGTATAATGTATAAAACTCTGTGATGATATCTTTTTGATCACCAGTGATTGCTTTGTAATATAATGTATCACCTTTAATAAACCCCACTGATATACATACAATTTTATTATATGCCGGATATAATGCAGCATTCTTTTCATAATGCTTTACAACTTCGTCATCAGGCATTAACTCACCTGTTTCTCTATTCCTAAATTTGTATTGATATAATGAGAATTCCTCTGAATTTACATCTAAAACATCTTGTTTTCTTGTGGTCTCAATATCCCAAAATAAGAGATTTTCAGGATTAGTACTTCTTGCTTTCTTGTTCATAATTTCTGATTTTTAAATTTATTTTCTACAAATATAAAACAAAAAAGTCTAACTTTCGCTAGACCTTTAAAAATTTTTTTATTTTTTCTAAAATGGGGAATCCTCAAAACCTAATCCTGCAGAGTTACTTATTGCTGCAGTATTGAATGTAGGCATTGATGATGTTGCATCAAATACTGGTGGCTTCATAATATTTGGAACAGCAGATTCCTTTGATTTTTCATCGTACATCTTATCAACTGTTTTCTCGTAGTCTGCATTTAAGATATTACAATACAGTCTTGGATCCTCAAAATCATCTACTAAACGTATCTTAATGTAATTGTAATAGATTCTATTTCTACCCTTCAATAAAGTAGTAGAAGTATCTTTAGACGAACTACTAATAAAATGCTCTTCAAGATGCATATTCCTATCCTTATAAACTGAAACGAACTCGTCCAGGTCCACTACTTGAGGTATAACCATACCCATTACAAGATCAGCAAACTGCATTAAACTATCTGTATTATAGATATGTCCTGAATGTGGGAGAAAGTTTTTAGGGTTAGCTTTAGTATCTTTAGAACCTCTCCACATATCTTCTATAGACCTATTGAACTGAAAGTATATAATGAAAGATAGATTTGGATCAGACATCTTTAATTCATTACAAATAGATAATATCGTATCTATTTCTTTTTTTGTTTGATAGATGTGTATGTGATCAATCAATACAATCTTTTGTGTATTAGGATTGTCAACAGAAACCTTTTTGCAATATTCTTTTATCAAATATTCAAATTCAACCGGACCAAGTAGTTTACTAAAATTAGTAACTCTTGGATCTTTGTGTTTATTAATAACACTCTCTACAATTTTCATTTCCTCCTCTGTGTAAGGATTTGAAATTATATCTCTCATCTTTTTACCTAAAGACTTTTTTAGATCCCTAAGCAATAAAGATTTTGTTTGCATCTCTAGGTTTAATCTAAGTAACGAAATATTCTGATTCTTATTTACTTTCTCATCTAATAAATTATTAATCATAGTCTCGCAATGAAATGTTTTTCCCATAGATGGCCTTGAACCAATAAAAACCATTTTATTATTGATTCCTCCAATAAGAAAATAATCAAGATGATCTTGTCCGGTGATGATTACATTATCATCCCCACTTTGGAGTTTTAATATTTCTTCATGGGCTGTAGTAACCTCGTTACTTTCTCCATTCAATAATGCTTGTACTTCGTAAATTGATGTCATACCAGTTTTTATTTATTTTCTAATTCTTCAAATTTTCTTTTAAAACCCTCTTCATTTTTAAGGTAGTATTGATAAAGTCTAGATCCCTCAAGTTGAAATTTTACAGAGAATAAACTATCACCTTTATAGAATAGATATTGCAAACGTTTTGACCATTCAAATTGCTCTTCATCAGAAATAAAAACTTGACATAAATAAGCAAGGTTATTTCTACAAATACCACTTTGAGTTCTAAATGCTGCAATAAATTGTTTAGTCTTATTTCTATTGCCAACCTCTTTTCCGGTTTTCTTATAGATATCTTCTAACCAATTATACATTTTCAAATCTTCTTCTTCTATCTCAGGAGTTTCCAAGTCTTCTAACCAATTATTCCCTTTACTTGATAATCTTATTGTGTGTGCCCAAGTTTGAGTTTTATTCTTTGGCTTAACGTATTCTATTAAACCTAGATCAGCATACCTTTGCAACGAAACAATAGGAATATTTTGAGTGATGATAATAGAATTATCCTCAAACTTATTTTGTTTTATTATTTGTAGAACTGCTACATCTAATAATGTCAAATCTCTTGACACAAGTAACTTAGTATTAATATACATCCCTTTTCCACAATTTAATATATTTACGTTCCTTTTTCCTTCCGGTATACCAAAGTAGTACCCAACCATCCCTAGTGGTATCAAAATTAAGCCTAAGTCTATCTAAGGTTAATCCTACAATAAGAAATATTATTCCAACAATCATAAACTTTTTTTTTGTAAAATTAATAATAAAAACTCTTTTTAAAAAATATTTTCCCCTCTTTTTTGTAAAAATTAATTCACACGCTTTAAGAATTCTTCAAACCTATATTTAAGTTTTCCATCTTCTTGTATTTTTGGTAGAAGTTTTTTCATTCTTTCTACCACCTTATCCCAACATTTAAACTCCTGGGCTAGAGTGTCAAAATCATAAATATCTAATAGATAATCAAATCTTGTATGTTCTTCCCAAGTAAGATATATACAATTGTCTATATCAGCCTGAATAGATTTATAAATTCGCTTTGGCCATAAGTGACAAATATTAACTCTAGAAGGATGGTTAATTGGTTTACCACTTTCTTCAGAAGCCTTGCATCTAGATATATGCCATTCAAAATATTCATCCCTTATAGAAGATTGTATTTTTTTCTTTTCAATAGTTTTTAATGTAGATTGTTTTATAGATGTCCTATGATTTCTATTATAACAATTTTTACACATCTTCTTTGCGAAGAGTAATGTCTCCTGATTGCAAACACAACAAATCTTTTTCTTTTGTTTTATCATAAAGTTTACCATTAATTGAAAGTATTCTTCCAGGTGCTCCGGAAAGATGTAAACGTCTTTTGAATGAATCTAGTTGATCACAAACATGGTTTATATTTTTCCACCCTATAAAAAGATATTGATCAGATAACATGATTTCGTGTGTTGGCTCTTTACAGAATGGACACTTTGGCTGTTCTTGGTACATCATCTCACTTAATTTTATGAAGATAATTCTCAACTAAATGCTTTCTATAATCTGTAGATAAATTAAAATTATTTGCAAAGTTTTCTACATGAAGTTTAGCAAACTCAACCATTGCCCTTTCTATGTCACCTACGTTTACCCAAGTACCCTTAGAGTCTAAAACTATATGATAATACTCTTTATTCAAAAGCTCATCTGATGTTGGTATTTTTTCCATACTATTTCTTTTTTAATTCTCTTAAAATGCTATTTAAGGTAATAGCTATGCTCCATAAAGGGCTTATAATTAATATAACGTGAGCTAAGTTCATACTACTTCTTTTTAAATTGTTCAAATAAAAGTAAGCATTCAGCGGTTAATCCTGTTTCTCTACTTTTTTCAATTATTGCAATTACTTCTTGTTCATTATACATCCTCTCAGCCTGCCATTTAACACCTGCTATGAAAGATTTCACATCATCATTTTCACCCCAACCTTCTGCATACTTTTCAGCAGCTTCTTCTAATGTTTCTTCTTTAGATTCATCTACCAATGGAACTTGTTTATAATACTTAACAAACTCTTCAACTAACTTGGGAAATGGTAATTTTTCTAAATTTGTCTTAGGTTCTTCTTGTGGTAATATTATTTTATAATCCCTCCACCATCCTTCTACATCAACATAATCAACATTACCATTATTAGAACAAAACCACTCTAAGAACTCATCATCAATGGATTGAATACCGTCTACAATTAGAGTTGAGTCTGTTGTTAAGATGATTTTTTTACAATTATCATAATCTGACAACCCTCTTAAATTCCCATTTTTTAATAACTCTGATGTAAATTCTTCACCATATTTTGATTTACACTTAAAAAGTGAATTATCATCTAAATCTATACCATAATCACCTTCTTTAATCTCTTCATCAGATGTGATGTAGATATGGTGAGCTGTTCTCCAATTTAATGGTTCCTTTGAAAGAGTATATATTTTATTTAGTTCAAAATAGCAATGCAATCTACTTTTTTGATCTGTTGGGAGTATGTGTATGTTTTTCATAATTTCTTTTTAGTAAGTATTAAACAACCATCTTCATCAAGTTTTGGCTCAGGCACAGCATATACTTTATCACCACATATGTCCATCTCAATCTCAACCTCTATTTCTGTTGGTTGTCTCAATTTATTCAATACATTTTGAAAACTATAAGCTTTGTTTTTTGAATCTTGATAAAGTTTACCACAAGTAAATATTTTATCAACATCTTCCATAGTAAACAACTTATCTTTAGTCAACTCCATTGCTTTGTTGAAGCCATCTTTAAAAGGTGTAGAATTATTATCTCCAAACACTTTTACGCCATATTTTGCACTTATATCATTTGCTTCTTTAGCATATTCACTTGCCAACTTCTCAACATCAACAACTGAACTTGAAAAAATTTCATTACAATTTTTGATAGATAGTTTTTTACCAGATACACCCCAAGATGATGCAATAGTTTCACCAAATTCATTATGAAGCCAATAATCATTATCTCTTTTATTCAGTTTTCCTTTCATATAATATTTTTTTTTAAAATTAGACATCCAGATACATCCTTTTCTTCAGGATTAAAGGTTACTTCAATTTCTAAGCTATGATGTTTACTCTCAATTTTTGATAAAGCAAACTGATATGCTTTGTAGGCATCCTCTTCACTTAAAAAATAACCAAGATGCGCCAATTTACCTTCATTTCTTATATATGCTTTCCATTTTTGTTCAGCCTTATTAAAGGAAACTCCTTGATAAATGCTTGACTTATTAAATTTTCTGTTTTCAATATTAACTCTTTGACTAACTACTCTTAAATTAGATACGTAGTTATTTTTAGGATTCCCGTCTATGTGGTCAATAACATATTTATACTTACAATTTAACTCATGATTTAGAAATACATTTGCCACAAGTTTATGTACAGGAATTTGTTTACTTGAACCATTAACAGAAAGGTTTACAAAGAAATAACCTTTAGTATCTTCTCCAAATTTTAGCACTTTTCCTTTCTGTGTATAAGGATGCTTACCATTTTTTAATATAACTCTATCAATACTTCTAACAAATCCATGATTAGATACTTGATAATATCCTACAAAGTTTGGTATGTCGTGCCATACTTCTTGCTCACATAAACCAAATATCTCATCACAGTTTTCTTTTGATAGTTTACTATTACAACCATCTATTGTAGCGGCAATTTTATGACCATCTTCATTGTATAAACCATAATGATCATCTCTTTTTACTAATTCCATCTGACTCTGATTTAAATGTTAATTACTTTAATCGTTTTCTAATAATAAATGATGCTATACCAATTATTAAAAAAGGCAATGCTATATCCCAATTCTCTGGGTGAAATCCTATTTCCATCTTACTCTGATTTAAAGGTTTCATTGTAATATTGTTCTGCTGTCATCATTGAAATATGACTTGTTTCATAAGCATCTATAATCTGTTGCTTTTCTATTTCTTTGGCTTTCTTAATGATCTCTTGTCTTAGTTTATGAAATTCATTTTTCTCAAGTCCCATTTCGTATGCTATATCCAAGTTCATAAGTTCATACGCTAAAAAATATATTGCTGTATGTGCCATATCACTTCTTTTTAGTTGGTATTAAACATAAGACATTATCTGTATCTCGTTTAATTTCCCAATTATAATTTGAATTTAACCAGAAAGATTTATCACCATATTCACATTTTGTTCTCAATGCAATAAGTGAAACATTGTCAGTTAAACCTATAAACCCACCCTGAACATTTTTTAAATCAAGCGTACCATCATCTTGTTTAAGATACTTAGATACAATTGGTAATTGATCTGCAGTACAAGCTTTAAAGATGTGATCAACTTCCTCTCGTGTAAACTCAATATAATCTTCTAATGGGTTTCTTCTACCATATATTTCTAAATGATTTTTCCATGTTGGACAAGCTACTGAATGTATTTCTTTAAGTCCTTGTCTAGATAATCTTTGTGTTTCCATTTTTTCTTCTTTAATAATTTCAGCCCATTTATTAAGCTTGTGTACATAAATAAAACCATTCCCAGCATCTAAATCATTGTGATAATCAGCATATGGAGAAATAGTTACCTGAGGTGTAAATCTAGATTCACACGATTGTGGATATGTATCTCCTGTTTTATAATCTAATGGTATGTACCTAGTACCAACAGGATAATGTTTTTTAGCGTAAGCTAACCTACCTTCATTAGTAGTCATATCAAAATCATCTTCAGGTAATTCAATGATTTTAGCATTATCATACTTTACAGTGTCTATAAAATAATTTGAAAATTTACCATTTATAACACCAAAATAGATGCATTTAAATCCTTCTTCCTCAGAAGTACTACCCTTGTAATCACCAGTATCAACACCTTGTGATTTCCACCATTCAATAACTTTTTTACCATGTTCTTTTGTAAGAACTTTAATTACTCTATTTTCCATATTCTCCTCTTTTAAAGACTACAAAGCAGTCTGATTTTCTATTATCTCTTGTGCTAACTGTTATACCATCTGACCAATTAGTAATCCAACAGTAACTTTTACCATTATTTGATATCCTACCCTCTTCAATTACTTGTTGCACTCTAGAAAGTGCAAGGGCTATATCAATATCATTACGGATGTCTATGTGTATTTTCAATCTAAAAATCTTTTTAGTTTATTACTGTATCCAGGAATATCATAGTTTTGATCTAAGTAGGCAAAATACTCTTCTCTAGTATCTATTTTTCTCAATCGATCAGCAACTAAGAATGCATAATCAATAACAGATTCTTTCCAGGTATTATATTTTGCTAATAATCCAGATCCTTTCTTAGCTAATGTAGGACGTTGCCTTGCCACATGCATACCAAATATATTATTCTGCTGAATAAATGCACGAGATTTAAAATTTCCACTCTCTAACTTTGCCTGAGCCAACACTATCTCCGGAAACTTTAGATTCAACTCTAATATAAACTCCTTCAACTTAGCTTCAGAGAATTTCTCCTTCTTTACTACGTACTTTGTTTTATATTCTGTAACAGTTGTTTCTTTGTAAACAGTTTTAAAACTTCTTGTTGAGTATACATATGTCTGTACAACTATTAAAGCAATTATTGCAATACCTATTTTTTCTATTCTATTCATAATCCTGAAATTTATAATCTAAATATGTTACTTTTAAACCTCTTTTATCAAAGGTATCTATCCAATTATCAAGATGCCTAACATTATTTAAAGGTTTGTTATTATGGTTGGTATATTTTTTCCTTGGGAAGTAGGAAAGAAATGAGACATTAGCTAACAAAGGTAAATGATCATATCTGACAATTCTTATATTAGCTGAATTTTTTCTAGCCTCTTTTATTTGAGCATCACCTAGAGACTCTTTGCCATCCCAAAAAAAGATTATATTTCCAGTCATAGACAATGCCTCTACACTTCTTTCAATATTAAAATCAGGAAGCTTTATATTATATGCAGCCAACAATTTAACATTCTCTTTATCCCTTATTAATTGCTTTATCTTGTAGTTTACAAAATCCATATCACCTAGATATTTATCTAAAACAATTTTTAAAACAAACTCTTCTGAAGATTCCATAACAAATAATTTTTACAAATATAAACAAAAAAAGGAGACCATTTCTGATCTCCTCTAAAAAAAGTTTAAATTTTTAATTATCCTGCACAAGTATCACACTCCATAATAGACTTACGAGTGAAGATTTGAGCAGCATTTTGATTTAATTGGTAGTATAATGTTTTAACTCCTAATTCATGTGCTTTTAAGTAGTAATCACTCACTTCTTTTGCAGGAGTACCAAATGGTATCATAGTATTAAAGGATATTCCTTGATCAATAAACTTTGTACGAACAGAATTTTGAATCAATAATTCCATAGGACTAATTTCAGGAAATGTTTTAAATACACTTCTTTCTAAATCAGAAAGAAAATCTAAATGTTGAACAGATCCATTGTTGTTTTTGATACTTTCCCAAACATCTTCTGTATTTTTACCTTTTTCCTCTAAAAGTTTTTCTAAGAAGAAATTCTTTTGAGCATGTTTAGATTTAGCCAATGCTTTAATAAAGTAGTTACTATAAACAGGTTCAATACTTTGAGACCATTGACCTACAATTTCAGCACTAGATGTATTTGGTGCAATGGCATTAGTAGTAACATGTCTACGTTTATATTTTTCATCCTTTAACATTGGAGCTTTTCCATATTCAATTGCCATTTTTTCAGATGCTGCAATGCTTAATCTTTTTAATGTACTGAATATAGTTGAGTTTGTCAACTTTGCCTCCATTGACTCAATAGGAATCATATTCATTTGTAAATATGAATGATATCCACTAGCACCAATTCCTACAGCCATTTGTTCTTTAGCAAAGTTTACAGCTCTAGCCATTAAAGGATTTGATTCGTTTTTAGAAATAAAATCTAATAAGAATACATCTAAAAGGTTAAGTAATATTTCCACTGCATCTGTATCTTTCCACTCATCGAAGTGTACTAAATTCATTGCACCAATACAGCAAACAAATGTACTTAATTCATCATTACTTAATAGTATTTCAGAACATAAGTTACTATTGTTGACAGTTTTACCTAATTCTTTGTATACTTCAGGACGATTATTATTTACATTATCCTTGAACATAATATAAGGGAATCCAGTTTCAAATTTCTTTTTGATAATCTTTGCCCAGATTTCTCTCTTATCCTTATCTCCTTCTTTCAAAGACTTAATCCATTCATCACCAATCTTAACTGCAAATGGAACTTCGTGGATTTTAGATGTACGATCTTTTATTGTCAAGAATTTATGTATGTCTTGATGTTCAACATCCATATAAACAGCAACCTTACCTCTTCTACTTCTCTGACTTATCCAAGATGTTGTATCTTGTAATCTTTCAACTAATCTCATTGGACCATCTGCAAACCCACCACCTGTTATAGGTGATCCTTCCGGACGAATAGCTGAGACATCCATTGATGTACCTCCTCCAATTTTGGAAAGCATTCCAACTTCTGCATCAGAGAATAATAATCCTAATACAGAATCATCACAATAACTCCCAAAACAAGATATTGCACTTTCCTTTTCATCTAAGAAGTTAGTTATTCCTGGAGTAGGTAATAAATACCAACCTCTAGATAGATAGTCTAGAAACTTTTCTGCATATCCAGGTTTATTTAGAAGTTTTTCTGCCTTCTCTCCAATCTTTCTAAAATGAGAAATTTCATCCCCATTAATATAACCGTTTTGTAAAAACGCTTTACTTTGTTCATTAAGCCAATACCACTTTTCAAATTTCATATTAATTATATTTTTAAAACAATGAATCTGCTGATATATCTTGTTGACCTATAGTGTAATTAGGAGATTGAATATCGAAGAAGTCTACACGTACATCTAAAACACGTTCTTCTTCAAACCAACCACCTGACTCACCAAGTCTTTTTACATCAACATCAAACATATTAGACAATCCAATTTCATTTAATGCTTTGTTAAATCTATCTTGAATAAAAATAACAACATCTTCCTTTTTTAAGAAGTCAAGATCTTCTCCACCTAATATCCAATCAATGATATTTAACTCTGCTTGATAAGCTTTAGCACATGCTCTTCTAATCTTTGCATAGAATTCCTCATTGAACCATTCCGGATATTCACTCTTAATAATATTGATCAATTTAGAACCGAATTGGAAGTGGATGTCCTCTTCTTTTGCAGTTGCCATGATAATATTATCTATTGTTTTTAGTTTCTGTTTATGTTGGCAGAAAGATTTAACAATATAAAACTGACTAAATAAAGAGCAAGACTCAATAAATGCAGAAAATAATAATAAATTCAATGCATAATTTTCTCTTGCATTCTCAGAAGCACCCTTTAAATACTTTGTTAAATAATCTACTCTCCCCTCAATAACAGGTTCCTTTAATGCCAAAGCAAACTCATCCTCTAAGTTTAACAATGTTAATATTTCAGAATAAGCTTCCTGATGAATCACTTCATTATTAGCAAATGTGTAACCAACCATATAAATCTCCGGCTTAGGAAGATTATCCCCTACTTTACCCCAAAAAGTTTTAACAGCAACTTCAATTTGAGAAATAGCAAGTATAGCTCTTTTTATTACACCTCTTTCTTGTTCTGAAAGTACGTTATGGTATTCATTCACATCTCTTCCAAGTCTTTCTTGAAACTCATCAACAAACCACATTGTACCTCTAATAGCCTTCATGAAATCTAGTAATTCAGGATACTCATAAGGCTTAACAGCAGTTCTTTTATCAAATATACTCATAATAAATTATTTTAGAAAAAAATCCCCCAACAAGAAAAGAATCTTGTCAGGGGTAAAAATCAGAATAACAAAAGTAGTTATAATCTTTTAATATTCCAAATTAGTTAGACACTTTCCCTATCAATTTTAAGGTAGTTCATCTACTGCCTCTTCGTTAGTAATATAGTCTTCAGGAGTTTGAGCAACTCTAGAAATTTCTACATCTAAATCTTCTTTGTAAGGGAAGATATCCACCAATGGAGAAACATTAACTCCAGTGATATCAAAATCAACTAACATACCTGCTAAAGACTCTTTTAAACGCTCTGTTGCATTTTTTACAGAGAATGCAGATACTAAAATTGTCTGAGTAACTTTTTTAGATTTCTCATCCTCCATTGCAGATTCAAATTTAATCTTACAAGTGTACCAAACATCTGAGTCATCATATCTAAAGATATCGTGAATCTCTGTTCTTGAGATTGCTGTCACTTGAAACTCTCCTCTAATCAAAGATCCAATCTCTTCGTATATTCTTGTTTCAGCTTCTGAAAATGATATAGCCGATAATAAATATGGTTCCGTAACTCTTTTGAAACTTCCATTATCCTCTTGACGAGTGTACTTTACTTTAACTGTAAACCAATTGTTCATAATTTTTATTTTTTAATTGTAAACTGTAATTATTTTTTGTTGAGGTGTAACCTCGTATGGAGCATTATTAAACTCTACACCATTATTATAAGAAAAGAAACCATCAATTTTAATATACTTATCATGATCAACAAAATGATATACAACATAATAAATATCTCCTTGACCTTCTCCACCATAAGATGCTACAACATTTACTTTTCCGAAATCTGACTCATTCCAATCAACTTCTTGATATCCAATCTCAGCCCAAGATATATTCTTATCGTGTAATCTTTTTATTATGTCCTCTGCTGTCATAGTTTTTAAAATTAAAGGAGTATTATCTATTATCGTTGTCTTTCTTTTTATTATATTTTTCAAGCCTATCATTTATATCCTTATTGATTTGGACTTGTTTATCTATTTTCTTATTTTCAACTTTTTTAGCCATTTTAAATAGTTTACATGTTCAACACCTGGAGTAAGTAATCTATAAGTTATTTCAAAAAATATACTAAATAAGAAGAATATGTATATACTTAACATTAACATTGATACAATAGTTAACTCCATTGAACAACATAAGAGCAAACTACCTATAATACTAAACTTATTCCTAACAAAATCAAAAACATGCCACCCTTCTGTAAATGATACGAAAAGGGTTGAGGAAAATAGAAACTTTTCACCTTGTGATCTATCACCATTTCTCCACTTATTATTTCCACTCTTTACCGGATTCCAAAAGTTTTCGTCCATATCCTTAAAGATACTCTCATAGAAATGATGTGAAATTGAATCACAAACAGCTTTACCAATAGCTGATAGGGCTATAGATATAACTCCAATAATTACAAATATATCACTCATCATCTTTACTCAATTTAAAAATTAAAAGAGTAAATGCATGTGACGATATAAAAGTGCCTAATAGAGCATATATATCTAAAGAAATATCTCCGGTAGAGAAAGAATTAGTGAAAAATAATAAGTACCAAAAACCGATACAAGATAGTATTCCAGCAATCTTTAAGATGTTGTAAATTAATTTTGAATTTTTCATAATTTTAAGTAAAATCATCCCCTATATTTCAAGGGGATTTTTGATTTAGTTTTCCTTAATCTCTTGGATTTTTTCTATAGCATCTTGCTTATCCAATGTTTCTTTATCTACAGTGTTACCTGCTTCAATATTAGAAACATGTGCCTCCATAAATCTCAATACAAACTTAGATACTTCATCTTGCATAAACTCTGTAACCTTTGTCATAGACAATGCAGTTTTCTCAATACCTTCTGCTAAGTTTTTCACTGTACCTAAGAAATCATTAATCTCTGCGAATAACTCTCCAGGAATTTCTACTTTAGATCCTTTCTCATACCCTCTGTTAATGTACTCCGGTTGAGATAACTTCTCTGCTAATTTATCAAACTGCTCATTAAACATTTTGATTGACTCTTCATTTGCCATACTATATGTGATTTTTATTTGTTACTAAATAATTTAAAAGAACTGAGTTAAATTTGGCTTAAAGTAGTTCTTAGACTTTAAGATTTTACCTAGAGGCTGCTCATCGTTTTGAATGTTGATACCGTTAATCAATGGCTTACTATCATCATCTAATTTTGACATGTTTGACCTATGTATTTCTTCAAAAACTTCTATAATCTTATGTTGTAAACCATGCTTTAAAATAGTCCCACACAAAATATACAATTGATCACCAAGTGCATCTGCAACTTCTATCAAGTCTCCATTCTTAGCGGCTTCTAAGTATTCGTCATTCTCTTCTTGCATTAACTTATATCTCAAAAGAAAATCTTTTTCATCCACAAGACCTGGAGATTTTTTAAATTCAATTTGAAAAGAAGTGTTAAATTCTTCTAAGAGTTTTAATTGTTTGTTCATACTTACTCTGATTTTAAAATTAGTGATCCTAGTGGGAATCGAACCCACCTTGTTACTTACATGTTCAATGTCTTGCTATATTTTATCTAGAATTTTAGCTCCATACATTAACCTTCAGTAACCCACTCAATTATAAGGCAATTACTCTTACAACTTATAGGACCGTAATGCCTGTCTGTTCCAGGCTGTCAATTTCCCCCACACCATTCCCCTATGATATTTACTTGTTTAGGGTTTATCTACTTCATCTATCTCAAAAAAACTCACTAACAGGTAGATAGATGAATAAGATGGATAGGACCTATCCATGAAATTTGGAATTTTCGTTAAACAAAACCTGTTAGCTTTGTGGTTTGTAGGGGAGTCTCGCTCTCCCATATAGGTTACACCAATGTCTTTCTATTAAACGACTACAAACAGTGTGTGTTTTTGTATTAACCCTAGAACACACAAACTATGCCGACACACGATTCGGAGGGAGAGTGAGCATTGACTAAAGAATACCAAGATATTCTAACTAATGTTCAAGAGGCTTTCCCCATCTTCGATCCATACCCAGGCCTAGGCAGAGGGCTTTCGTAGTCAGGACAGGATTCGAACCTGTATATTAGAGCGACCTGTTAAGGTAACTTGTATTCCATTCTACCACCTGACTATAAAACAGGAAGCACCTGTTCAGATTGTGTAACATACAAATGGTTACAATTTTTTCTACCCCATGCCTTTGAGTCAATCTGTTTCATAGTTTTCTGTTTACACATCTGCATGACTTTAACTACAAAAGTACACTGCGTAATTTAATTCCCACAGCGGAATAACACAATAATAAATCCCTGTACTCTCAGTAAGTATACTTAACTAGTTTATTATATTTACACCAGTGCAATACTGGGCTTATTTCTATACGTAAGTACTAACTCCTAAACAACTACACTCTGAATGTGTATACTGATGACTGGCTTGCTCGTCCTACCAGCTATAAAGCACTAAATCTAATGGACATTCATCAGCTGTAATTTATTAGCAGAGAATATTTATATATTAAAATGTCAAAGAACGCTTCCTTAATTGTTTGACAAATATATATAGATTTTTTTAATTGACAATCTTTTTTTACTTTTATTTCTTAAAATATTTTACAATGGCCAGAAATACATTAGCCGGTAGCACCAATGGAACTAGTGTTAGTGCTCGCTTTTTTCAAAAGAACCCTGCATCTAGAGCAAAGAAAAATGCTTATAATAAGAAATATCATGCTACACCTGAACGAAAGAAATATAGAGCTCAACTAGTTAAAAAAAGAAGAGACTTAAAGATCTATGGTAAAGGTGGTAAAGATGTAGGGCATGTTTCTAAAACTAAAACTGCCCTACAATCAGCATCATCTAACCGAGGTAATAAGAAAAAATTCTTATTTGGAAAGAAGTCAAAGGGTTAATTTTCGTACATGCTTGAACCAATATAAGCAACTACACAAATAACCCACCAAATTACAACCAATACTAACATAACTTTATATATTTTTTAACTTTTTTCAACACTTCTTTATTATATTGACTCATATCAATATCACCTGACTTCAGTATTTTATTTAACTCTCTTGAACTTTCGTAGTATCTACCTAATATGCAAGGTAGTAATAATTGATCAAGTCCCTTTTTAAAAGATTTTATATTATCTTCAGCCACTATATCTGATTTATTACCTTCTGTCATGTAATCAAAGTACAATGTAATTTTATTATCAAAGATATAAAATTCTAAGAATATAGGAGTGTCTTCTCCATAGGCATCAATAAAACTTTTATAATAAGATCCTTCTGAACCATTGTTTAAAAATCCTCTGACCTTTAGGAACTTATCAATCTGTTCTTTTAGTTTATTCATTTTGCATAAATTTTATTGCATTAGAGCTTCCTGACATATTGAATTCAAATGTTTCAGAAGAGCAGCTAATGTCATTTATTCTTATTTTTAATTTTTTTGCTCTCTTAAAGTCTTCAAGAAAGTATTCTGATGCTATATCAGGAGATATAAAAACTACTTCTTTATCTGTAGATGTTATACAGTCTAAAACATAATTTCTTTTTGTCCCATCTGGATATATAAATACAAGATCGACCACCGGAGTTTCCATACATGTATATACATTTTGAATATAGAAAAGTAAATTTCCATCAAAGTCTTCTAATTTCAAAAAAGAATTGTCTCTTTCAGATAGGTTATAAGAGATTCTATATTCAGGATCAAAATCATTATTAACTGTTTTATTTATCCACTGTCCAAAACTAAAAGTTGGAAGAAATGTTAATGCTATTATTATTTTTTTCATGTTATTCGTTTATTATTCTATTTTGGTATGTTAGGCGAAGTAGTGTCGCCTATATGCTAGTTAGTGGCAAGGTTAAGAACACTTTTCACACAAATGAACATCGCCTCTTATTTTCCAATCGTATTCTTTTGCAACCTCTTTTATGTCTTCGGGGGTGCTTTCTTTTATGCTGTGTCCGATGTGAGATGTCAACGGATGACCTTCTTTATATTCCAAAGGTTCACTGCATTTATCGCATCTAATTATATATTCTACCATTCTCTGTATCATATCATTTGGTTTTGTGAAAAGTCCAGCCACTAACATAGTTTATAAAAAATGGCGGGTTTCTCGGTTAATTTAAAGTTTTGTAATTCTAATTAAGCTCTGCGTTTGCTGAAAGTTTTGGAGTTCTAATCCGCCACTTCTTATACACTCGAACCGTTAGTGGCAAATGCTACCTTACTGCTTCGATTTGACATTCTGCTTCTTTACAGCGTTATTCAAAGCGTTTTCCATCCATAAGGTAAGATTACCACCTGTTGTTAAATTGGCTTGCTCTTGCCACTTCTTTATATCTTCTGAATTAAACCGTTTCGGAAGGCTTACATCTCGTTTTTTCTTTTCCATTAATCTACTTTTTGAAGTTCCTTTACATCAATGTTTGAAAATTTTTTACCAATTCTTCTTGTAGTTGTAAACTGTTTAATTTTACACTTACCACCTAAATCAACAGAAATAATGTTGAATAATTTACCATTCCATCTAACAAGTTCGTTAGGTTGCGGAATCCAATTTGTTGTTGTTGTCATATCTTTATATTTATATAATTATTGTAATGCAAATGTATATACAAAAACAATACAAAACAAATTTATTTTCATTTATTTTAAAAATATTTTCTAACTAATTGAAAATGAATGCTAAAAATCCGCATCAGCCACTAACAAAGTATTGGCAAAAAAGCGGTTTTTGTGCTTCGTATGAACATTTATAGTAGGTTGAGCATTGATGCTTCGTATCAGTTTTAGTGGTAAAAGTCCGCTTCTTCGCCAATACTCGACCGTTGGGCGCAATTGGACGACCATACTCGAAACTATATTAATCTTTCCAATGTTCAATAATATCAATAACAGAAGTTGTCATAAGTGCTACTAATATCATAACTTGTAAATATCCAACATCTACTCTAAAACAATATTCTGCAATCATTCCAATCATTGCACCTCTAAGATAAATTGTAATTCTACTCATACTTACTAAATTTAAAAATTAAAAAAAACTGCGCCCAACAGCAATCAGCTAATAAGGGCGAATGAGTATTTTTTGTTAGCCCTCATAGGCTAGTTGCAAAAAGTTAGTATCAATCCTTACTTTCAATCTTTTCGTGGCAACTACTACAATAATACTTAGTAACATCTTTATATTGCTCTGAATAATATTTCGTAGAACCGCAAGAACAAATACTAACATCGGTTACTCGCAATTTTTTTAACTCAGATTCAAGTTTCTTTATAGTTTTTCTATACTCATCAAGAGTTTCAATTTGAGTTTGAATAACTTTATTCTTATTTTTAATTTGTTGTTCTAATTCTAATTTACTTTTTCCCATTTATCTATATTTAGTTGTTAAAAGACCTAACGAGTATACGTATCCATTATGTGCAATTGGACAGCCATATACGAACTAACTATTAAATATTGTACTTATTAAATAAATTTTCTAACACTTCTTCATCTTCTTTTGTGAATCTGAAATAGTGATTTTTAAGATTTTCAAACTTATCTTCAACGTCTTCATTTTCATCTGTTATAAAATTCTCTTCTTTTAACCATTCTAACAATTGCTCTTTATCAGAATCATGTAATTCATCATAGAAATCTTCTAAATCTATATCATGATAAAATGTAATTGACCTACTCATAATTTTATATTTTATTAATTAAAAAACTGTTTAGTTTAATTTATTTTTGATAGTAAGAAAAGATATGAGCAATCACATCAACTGTCCATGAGTTGCCTAATGCCTTATACCTCTGTGTGTTACTAACTCCTGAAGTATAGTTATCAGGGAATGTTTGAAGTCTCTCACATTCTACAGGTGTAAGTTTTCTACATATATATCCATCATACCAACAGTAGTCAAAACTATTTACTGTTAAACAATTAGATTTCTCTTTCATATGTCTTCCTCTTCTAGTTTCCGAATTAAAATATGTAAGATCAATTCCTTCATTTTCGTTTAATTCTACATAACCTTTCTTAGTTGCCTCCGGAATTCTTAACACACCATAAGGGACACCTTTGTACATATTAGCTGTAAGACAAGCAGCCTTCCCATCAATTGGATTTTTATGATATTCCCATCTAGGTTTTCCATTTCTAAGTCTGCTCATATAATCTACAGCTTCAGCAGTAAGATAATATTTTTCATCAATCTCATCCTGATCTAAGATAACATCCCTTAATAAGATGTCTTTATCTTCCGGCTGTTGTATGTTTGGAATATTAGTCCAATAGAATCTCTGTCTATTTTGTGCAGACATAAGAGAAGAATTGAATAGATGTTTATATACTACACCTAAAGATTGCTCTGTATGAAAAGTTATATAATCTTCAAACTCTTTCTTCATCTTAACATTCTCCATTAAAAACTTAGCATTGGGATTGTGATCAATCACTGTCTTAATAATATCAAGCATTACCCAAAATAGTTGACCTCTAGCATCTTTATCACCTAATTGCTTACCGGCCAAAGACCATGACTGGCAAGGGAATCCTCCAGTAATAAGATCAATACTACTCCAATCAATATCCCATTCTTTCCATTTAGTAACATCCCCCATCTGTCTTATATCAGGATAGTTTTTATTAGACACTTGGATAGCCCACTTATCTACTTCACTTGCGTAGTAGTTGTCAACTTTAATCCCTGCTCTATCTAAAGCAACTCTTCCAGCACTAATGCCATCGAATAAACTTAATACATTAATTCCCATTTTCAATGTTTTTATAATTTCTGATAAATATATGGAACTTATTCCAATTTTCTTGTACTATTGTTGAATTTTTATTGAATGCATCATACATTCCTTTGTACCTTTTATTAGGCTTCTCATACTTAAGCCCTTCATTTTTAAGGAACTCAATTAAGATTTTATTTTGTTTAAATCTTCCACCAGTGATACCTTTTTCTTGTAAAAAATTCAAGACTCCCCATTCATGAGAGAGTCTTGATTTAGCACTATAGTTATAGCTCATTTAATTATTTTATTAGTTTTACATCTCTTCCTTCAATAGGTCCTTCATAAGGTTCATATAAATGATCCGGATAATATTCAGTGTTTAAGAATATCTCTTCTAAGGTTATAGAGAATTCATGATTTCTTATAAGAGAATCATAAACACTACATCCCATATTATATTTATCTATCTCATCTGATAGATACCATCTAAGAAATTTATCTTTCTTAATATACAGAGGTGTCATAATTTTAATGTGTTAAAATGAATATATCTTTCTTACTTTTTGTACCTAATACTCCGGAACAAAGATTGCACTTATTGCAAGAACTTTTATATCCTGATTCTTTAGAGGCAGGGCAATTAACAGCATCTTGCTTATCATCACTTACAATAAATGACCTATAGCCTAAAACTGCTGCAGTTAATGCCTCAGCTTTAGTATGTGTTGATGCCATGAAGTAATTACCTAAATCTTCTTTTTTCCATTGATGTGTATATCCTGTATATGATTTAGATACATTTACTGCCTCTTTAATAATATCTTGTGGATGTAAACTTGGTTCTCCATATGTACCAAATCTGACATATCTATCAGTTGACATTTTGATAATAGTATCAAGATTATAATCTGTAGGAATACTTTCCCATGTTGGATATTTTCTAGCTATACTTTTTAGCATACTAATAAATCCTATATACTGATTGAACTTATGCGTGTAGCAGCTACCGAATTTATTAAAAGGGCAATCCAAACAGTTTGTATCAGCATTGCTGAAGAATGTTTTCATACCATCATTTAATCCTCTAGAAACTAATTCATATTGCTTCTTACTAAATGTGTAAGTCTGCAAAAGTTTCTCACTCCTACTGTCCATTATTTTCTCGTTTGTAGTTGTCCCTAACTTAAAGACTTGGAGTGTATCGTTCATTCTAAAAACTTCTCTCATAAAATTAAAAAATTATTATTGTTATTACTTATATTATTCTAAAGAATATTTATTCAAACTCAATTGCAACTTCTGTCACATAAATATCTGCCCCATCAAAACCTGGTCTTCTCATTTTTAGGAAATAAATATCAAAGTAACCATACAAATCTTTTTCTGGCTCATCAAAACTCCCCATAAAGTTGAAATCTCCCAACTCATCTTCATCGTGTGAAATATCTTCCAGGACAATTATTTGTCCGAAAATTTCTGTCAATTCTTTTTCTAATGTTTCTTTGGTAAAACGACTATGAACCAAATTCTCCAATTGTGTTCTAATATCCACTTCCACTTTTGGGTAAAAAGAATTACCAATCTTAACGTGAGTTATCTCTCCATTATCATTACGTTTCACTGTTTGTGCCATGTCTTTTTATTTTATATTATTATATAAACTTATGTATATACTTATCACAATACAACTCAATTGCATTGTTTATTATTTCATTTAGTGGTGGTTGAATTGCTTGGTTGTCCATCATTACCAAAAGCTTGTGGTAGTTGTTTATAGTATTAAATATTTTTAATAGCTTTTTATTAGTCCTCTTCATCTTTACCAAATCATTGAATGAATCATCATAACATCCCTGAAAAAAGTCGATATTAACCACTTCTCCATTTAATACTGAATACTTAATGTATCTATCGTAGTCTTCATTTGCTTCAATTGTAACTACTAGTTTTTTATTTTCCATAATTAATTGTATTTAAATATCATCTTCATAATCCCACTCTCCAAGATTATAAGCCTCTTGAATTAAAAATTCATCTGATAGATCTTCATCAGGATCAACATCTCTATTCTGTCTAAGATCTATTACCATTTCCTCAAAGGTACACTTTTTACCAAAGTAAATAATCATAACTCTATATTTAAGATTTTCATTTGCTACTTTAAAAACTATTTCTTTTTATATTGTAGTTTTAGTATATCAAATTCGTTAGGAGAAATACAAAGTCTTTCTCTATTAGTCAGTTTATTATAATCCCAACCAATCTCATCGAAACTGTAATGAAATAATCTTGAAACAATTTCGTCTAACTTATTTCTTTCTTCGCTTTTATTAAGATTTTCCATGATTTCTATTTATTAATTATTATTTATTTATGTGTATGATATTATTCTAAACAAGTACCTTGAAGGTCAATCCAATCTACTTCTGGATATTGTTTGTCTAAATAATTATTTAATCTATCTATGTTCCTAAATCTTTTAATTATTTCCCTATCTGACCACTCAGATTGATATACATATTCTTTTATTACAGCTATGTACCCACCTTTAAAAATCAAATCTTTGTTAGGTACAATTAAAATGTTATTACTTAATACGTTTTCTCTTAATATAAATTCACTAGTCATGATTTCTATTTATTAATATAAACTTAATCTCTATAAGAATGGTCGGACCATTCATCTAACAATGTGTCTGGACTTTGCCAATCAACTGACTCAAATAAATCTAGAGCTATATCGTATGGCGTTACATTATTATTATCGCACCATTCTTTTACACCTTCTTGTGTTCTATAGAATCCTTCAGCTAATTCTATAAAATCTTTATATGTATATGTATAAGAATTTTCAATTGTTTTTATTTCTTCATCGCTACATAATTCTGGCACATAACATATTTCATCTGTCTTATTTAAGAATGCATCGAAGTTTTTATATATATACCCTTGTCTATAATATTCAAGGTTTATAATTCCTTCATTACTAATGTTTCCAATTGTTTCCATGATTCTTATTTTTATATTGTTATTTTATAAATGTTTTTGTGTAATGTAATTATGTAATAGATTTTCCACAATCAAATCCCACGTTGCTGTTGGATCCTGCTCTATTTCATAATCATAGTATTTTAATACTTGATTAATCTCTGCAAGACTTGGATTCATATCTAAACGCATAGCAACTTCAATAACGTCCTCTACATCAATTTCTTTTGTTATTTCTTGTGTTGGTTCGTCTTCATCAAATTCACTATTCTCAATAATGCCATCATACCAATAGTCTGGACAATCCGACAAAGCCATTGTCCGTTTACATTCAAAACATACTAATGTATTGTCATCGTTAAACATAGGTTTCATCTCGTGTAGCAATATTGTTCCACAATGTCCACACGTAACCATATTGATTTTTGATTTAGCTCTAATAACATTCATCAAATTCAATTGCTCCTGTGCTAATTCTCTCCTTGTCATATTCATAGTTTGTGTTTTAAAATCTTATTTTCTTCTTCTTCTTGGAAAAAACCCTTGGTCAGGATCACCTAGACTACAAGTCTTTAAATCCTCATACGTACCTTTGAATGATGCTGAAACCAATTTCAAAGGATATTTAAGTTTTAGTATGTCTTTATCATAACAACCAATATTAATTCCTTTGCCTCTGTTGTAATCAGTGTGCTCATCAATTTCTTTCATCAATGGATATTCACCATCAAATTTCAATTCATCTGCTTTGTTCCAAAATGCTAACAATTCATACATATCGTATTTAGGTTCACCATCATCTTTTGTTCCTAAATAACCATAATCTTGATAGTGTTCTTTTATAAACCCACCACCAAATTCTTTTGGTATTAAGAACTTGAAAGGTTTGTCATACGCAACATTTTCTGTGTTCGTTAACTTGTCTGCTTTATTCCAACTAAAACTTCCCATAATATATATTTTTTTAATGTTTATTTTTAATTTACCAATTCAACAAGTCTTTGTTGTGTAGGTTTATGGCTTTGTATCAATTCATCCAATGTCATAAACATTTTACAACTTTCTCTATCTCTATGTAACCATTCGTTTGTGTTATATTCCAAACCAATGATTTTAAATGCTCTAACTTCTTTACCACTTTCAAGTATTACTTTCACTAATTCACGTTTAAAATCAACATAGATTTTGTGGTATTGTTTGTTGTTAAAATAATCAAAGCGACTATCACCACCACTATATTTTTTTGTTTTGCTGACAAAAAATAATTGGGTTTCATAACTATAATTGTTCTCCAATGGTTGTGATTTTGTTCGTTCAACCATACTTTCCAATGTATTGTGGTCTTGCTTACTATTAGGGTATCTATAACCCAACTCAATGTTTACCACTTTACCAAATTCTTTTTCAAATGCTTTGATGTCACTCTTTAATTGCGTAACAAAGACTTTCATCATTGTCATATTGTGTTTAGCAATCGTTTCTTTAAACCTTTCTTCCTCTTTCAAACACTCGTTAATAGTATCAAAACCAAAACGTGTTGCACCATTGCTAGGTTTAGGGTTTATCTTTGTAAACTCTTTAATTAAACCATTAACTAAACCTTGTTGTAAACTTGTTAAATTTTCCATAATCTTTTTTTTAATGTTCTCTACAAATACAATAAATAATATTTAATCTACAACTCCACCACCATAATATAAATCAAATGATCTTGCTTTACTAAGGTTTTTATTCCACTCTTGATATCTTTCTTGGTTTGCATTATCAACAAACTTATAGTAAGAACCATTACAATATTTTAATCGGTTGTTCTTTTTGTAGAATAACTCAAATAAACTATCTTCTGTTTCTGCTGACAAGTCTTCTATCCTTTTGATTTCAGAATCACAACTTGTGTAGGATATCCTATCCCAATAAGCAATTTTTAAAGTAATCATAGTCTTTTTAATTAGTTATATTTTTAACACCTAATAACTTCAATTTATCCATTATTTGATTATTTTTTTGTTCTGCTTGTTTCATTTGTGAATAATTGTCTATGTAATGATAGTAAACATCATATCCTTTTGACAAAGTTATTATCTCTTCAGTTATTTCGAAGCCTTCATTCATTATTATTTTCATAATTTCTAATTATTAATTTCAATTACATATACATCATCATACGTTCCATCATCTTCATATTCTTCCTTAATGTTAACGTATATAAAATCCCATCCATCTTCTAAGGTTTCAAAAGTTTCATTTGGAAACATTCTATTCCCTGCCCAGTCTTGTATTATAAATCTTTTCATATTAGTTGGTTTTTAATTATTTAACCAATTCAATTGCATTACTAATTATTTTCTGTAATGATATTGGTAATGCATATACAGCTATAAATTCTTCATCTTTATGTACTTGAAACCCATCATTAAGCAACTCCACTACAGTGGTAAAATGATACACCGTATCAACGTCTTCTATTAGTTTCTTTGTTTTATAATTCCAAAGTACGTAATCTTCTTTGCTGATATTTTTCATAACTTTATTTTTAAATTTATTTAAATAATCCCCACTCCTCTTCTGGTAGGTATTGTACTAAATTCTCCTTTGGTATAAAGGATAACAACTCTTCTAGTGCTGTTAAGTCACCCATAGCAAAGTCTTTACTAATCTCTTCTATTACTCTGTCAATTAGATTTTCCATATCTTTAATTTTTAAATTTATAAGTGAGTTACATGTCCACATTCAAGACACTCGATATAAGGTTTGCCACCTTGTGCTACTATTACACATTCTTTTGGATATAACATCCATTCTCCTTGTCCACATTCAGGACATAGACCTTCATCAGAACCTAACCTTTCTTTCATTGTTAGTTGTCCTGGACCCTTTAGGTAAGGGTATGTGTGATCAAGTACATTACCTTTTACTTCCTTGAGTACTGCTTGATAAAACTTTGCCATAACTTTATTTTTAAATTCTAGTAAATTCAAAACCCTACCAAATTAATGATAGGGTTATTTTCATTTAACATTCAGCTTCAAAACTGCAATACCCAATTTCTTTGATACAATCACGTATTTGTTTACCTAAACCTAAATCTGCATACTCACTCAATTCTCCGATTGTAATTCCAGCTTCTTCCAACATTTTGTCATTGTAACCATTTCGTTCCTCAAAGAACTTATCAATTAGTTGCAACTTGTCTCCCAAACTTTCCTCAATGTTTTTGATTTCTTCTTCTACTGATTCTAAATCAGTTTCATCAAAGTAATAAGTTAATATGTTTGGTTGAGTTCCAACAACCCCAAATCTATCAGCACAATCACTTGATTGCAAAGCAAACCAAAACTTGCCCTCAATGTCTCCACTATAATAACGTCCCATACTTATATTCTTTTTTTTTTAATTAGATATAAAAAGATAAGGATAGCATTTCAATTATCCAAATCTTTTTTAAATTATTCACCATAATATTTTTGTACACAATCTATACATAGGTCTTCACCATTATCATCAAATACCATTTCTTCACTATTAAAAGCTTCAGTAAATCCATCTGATATATAACCAGAGGAATATTCTACAATCCAAATTGTTTCCATAACTTTAATTTTAAATTTCGATATAATCAACCCCTTGTTCGATAAGTCCATCAATGATTTTTAAATCATCTTCTAGCTCATGATACTCTAACTTTCCTTTGACCATACTAATATCATACTGACCACTAGTTTCATCGTTAGATATCATACTTGGTGTTATCTCATTCTTGATTAAGTATTGAGTTTTAACCGATATTGGTGGGTTATACTCTACAATTATCCTTATCATAACTTTAATTTTAAAATTTATTTAAATAATTCTACTAACTTTTTTACCCCATACTACAGAATGTAATATGGGATAATTTTTAATTATTTATTTTGTTTAAAAACTCACCGATAATGTTGAGTTTAATTCTCATTTTGATTGCTTCTTCTTCTTCTCCATTGTTTTCCAAATTATCTGCAATATCATAAAGTGATATTAAATCTTGAAATACTTTTTCTGCTTCTTCTTTCATAACTTATCAAATAAATCTAAAATATAATAACCTAAATTACGTTCGTCATCTGTTAGCTCTTCATTGTATTGACATAAATACTCATCCAAACTCATTAACTTTCTATTGAATTGATACATAAATAATCTAGCCAATTCATGTAAATCTTCTTGTTCCATGTTTTCTAGTTTTTAAATTTTAATTTTTAAACGTGTTCCCAACCCTCAAGTTCATTTAACTCTGTTCCTACAGATCTTAATCCATATGGTTCTGCATCTAGATAATAGTCGAATGTGTAGCCTAAAGGCTCTATTTCACTCAATATCCTATCCAATTCATGATAGGTATTAGCAGAATCCTCATCAAATGTTTCCAATATTACTTGTACTTCATGAGGAATAAGCTCAGGTGTTTCAAATAGACATTTCATATATTTTATCAATTACTTTTTGTCCAACATATGTTGAACATTTATATTTATTTTTTATTGATGATAGTAATTCTTTTGCACTAATATTCTCATAATTAACGATTCCTTTGTTATTAAGAATATCATCAACTATTATTCTTATTTTCATGGTTAAATGTATTTATAAATATTCTTTTCAATATCTTCTATAACATCATCCTCTGTGTAGAAAGAATAAGTTTCTTCAACGATTACATCAAATGTATCGTTTTTAAATGTATCATCTCTGTGCGTATACTCTATATACCCACTTCCTAAGTCTGTTTCAAAATCTATTCTTGTCATGTTGTTTTATAATCATTTATAAACTCTATCTCATCTGCAGGAATATAATCACCTTTAAATTCCTCAGCTACATTACTACAAATCCAACCAGGAATATCATCCTGCTCATTAAATAAATACTCTACGTCTATGTAAGCTGAACCATTTGTCTTTAAAAGAAATGTCATTCTTTCTCCAATATGTTTTATATCCTCTGCATCACTAAAGTACCAATCAAGGAAATCTGTAGCTTTAACTGTTATTTGTTTCATAATTAAATGTTTTAAATGTTTATTGTAATAAATTTATAATTTCTTTTTTTCTAGTCCTAAATCAATTGCTTCCTCTCTAATTCCGAACCACATCTGTTCCATTGTCCACTCGTTACTAAGTGCCCTGTCTAAAACTAATAATGCCTCTTCTTCACTACATTTGTAACTATCCATTACATCATCTATATGCCATAGATTGTGTGTGTAATACCCTTTCTCTTCCAAGAATATCTTTGCTTCTTCTATTGTCATATCACTATAATTTCATGTAAATAAACTTGTGCTTCACTCCCAAAATCATTGTATTGAATTAGAATAGGATAATCAATCATATCATCGTCTTCAATCTCTTCATCAATGTCTTCAATGAAATTGATAGTGTAGTCATTCCCTTGGATTGAGTCAGGATCATTCCAATATAATGTCTTACCTTTGGCAATTGCATCTTTTAAGTCTTGTATTGTATTCATTCCTTTTCATTAAAATATTTTATTAACTCTACACATGCTACATATGTCTCATCTATATCTACATTTAACAATGCACAAGATAAGTCTCCAATAAGATTTGAATCTTCATCCACTTCAATGTTAAAACATTTCTTTACAAGAGGCATCAACCAATCCCATGAAGTCTTATAGTGTAATTGGACTAAGTTCCCAAATCCAATTCCTTCTTCTGTTACTCTCGTCCAGAACCTATCCTCTATTGAAGAAGGTGTAAGCCCCATAAACTCTGCTACTAATTGTTCGTCTTTCATGATAATCTTTTGTTTTCGTTAATAGTGTTTTCTATATACGTTAAGTCTTCTTCTGTCAGTCTTGAAATGAAATCTTCATCATCTGCAAAGTCACTCCAAAAATCTTCCATAGACTCGTACTCTCTAAAAGCAATATCCTCTAGAATATAGTCTAACCCTCTTCCATACTCTAATTGATAACCAAAGTAACTCATCTCGTGATCAGATTCAATAGCACCATTTTTTATTATACATTGACCACCGAAGTTCATTCCAGGTTCTTCATATTCAATTGTTATTGATAAGTTAAATATTTCAGATAACTTCTCAAAGAATCCTAAAGGTGGAGCCCAAGCACTAATTCCATCTATAATAAAAAAATTATTATCTTCTGTCTCAGAAGAGTATCCTATTTCAAACCACTTCGTTCCAAAATCAACCTTAGTGCTTTCATCTAGTTTTAATACATCTAAAAAATCACTATAAAATAGTGTACTCCCTTCCGGAAACAGCTCTCTCACAATAGCAAGATTTTCTCCTGTTATTTGTACATAATTTGAACAATAATTTGCCATAATACTTTTTTTGATAGTAAATTTAAATTAACATCCCCCACCAAGACTTTAGCAGGGGATGTAAAATGTTTTTTATAAATTAGACTCGAACTCTTTTATTTGTTCTAATGTCATAACTTCATCATCTATTATCCAATCAAAAGATTTAGCTATGTATTTAGATATTGTATCCCCATTCTCTAATTTGTGTATGAAAAAATTCTTTTTCCACTCTTGAGACATTGCATCCCAAATGATTATATTCTTACCATATAGTTTCTTAATAGTAGTATTAGTTTTTAATGATTCTACTAGAGCCTCTCTTTCAGATATTTTAAGTGAATCAGCTACAGAAGATAACCCATTATTTTTTAAACCTTGTGTAAAGTCTTGATAATTATCTATTTTAAGACCTGCAATCTCATACCTTGCAGAGGTCACCTCCCAATCATCAAGACAAATTGCATTATTGGTGTACCCACTAGTGTATACTCTACACCAATAATCTAGTTCAACCACTAAATCTCCTTTTTCTACCTTGATAGTTCCATTAACCTCTAAGTTAAATCTCTCATCAACTTGTGATACAACTTGTTGTGCATCTTTTAATGCTGCTAAACTTTTAAACATTTCCATAACGATTCTTTTTTATTATTATTATTATTATTTAATTAACACTTTTCAAAAATTATTTCTTTTGTTTTATTGTCCCACTGCATAGTGTACAACTCTTCCCACTCCTCAGTATCATTTAAGACAACCAAATCATCTTCTGTATAATGATACAGACAATATTTGTCATTCAGTGGCTGTTCTTCTCCGTATGTTAAACCATTTAACATTTCAATGGTTACCATATCCATTGCTTTCTTTAAATCTTTATTCATAATAAACCCAATTTTCAAGATTATCTAATGCTTCTTGTATTATTTCTTTTGGTGCATCAGCATACTCAGTGATGCCATTGTCAATACCATATCCAAAGAAACCTCCACAAGAATCTTCTTGATTCCATTCAATTTCATCATCTACATTTTCAAATTTTCCGGCATTAAAGTCTTCTCTTGTCAACTTCACCATTTCAGAGGCTACTTCTATTTCGTAGTCAAATACATCTCCAGTTAAGTATTGATCATAAGTTTCCACTTCTCCAATAAGACATTTAGTAACCTTATCCTTAAGTCCTTTATTGATTCTTTTACCACCATACTCACTCAAGATTTTATCTCTAGTAATATAGATGAAACCTACTTGACCACTATCCCATGGACAATTAAAAGGACCTGTCGACATAGTTATCCCACTATGGTCATACAAGTACAAAGGTAGGATGATGTAAGCACCTCTATATTTAATAAGATGGTCTGATAACTCCTTCCAACTCTCAAACTGTTCTGTTTTCAAATCAGTCTCATCACCTAAATTGTATCTTCTATGGAAACAAATCATAGTTCCTAAATTATCCATCTCTTTACGAGGATTAAAAGGATGCGATGATTGATATATTTTAATTCTCTTTTTCATGACAAATTTATTTAATATTTATTATTTTGATAGTAATAATTCTTCCCCTACTTTGGTCACTGATTTAAGGTTTATTCTATGGCATCCTATCATTAAATGCGTATTCAGAGTGTTAACTCTGTAGTTTCCAATACGTTGCCCTTCGATATTTACACCTGCTTTTATCATCTTATAAAGTGCAATTGCATCCTCTATTCCAATAGATACACTTTGTGTAGTTTCTACACAAGTTCTGTCTTTTGAAACTCGAAGAAAATCTTCTTCTATCTTACTGTTGTAAATCCTATCAATCTCAAAGTTGTAAAACTTTTTCAATTGCTCTTGATGTTTCTTCTTAGCTTGCTCTCTTTCTTTAATACCTCTAGCTCTTGCTTGCTCAAGATATTTACCTTGATCCTTTTTAAGAGCTGTATATATCTTTTTTATCTCTTTGTACTCCTCAGATTTCAATACATTTACTTTCTTAAACTCTTTGTTTAGAGCTGTAAACTTCTCGAAGTCTTCTATTATTTCCATAATATAAATTCCTGGCTTTCTTGCTCTTCCGAGCTTTGTATTGTTAGCCAAGATTCTATTTCTCACGAGTGACAAATCAAAATCTTGTGCAAAGATTTGCCTATATTGACGAGTAGCACTTATCAACATACTGATATGCTTACCGGTAGACGAACTATATCCTGTGTTATTAATGTATATTGTATTATCATTAATAAACTCGCCTAAAAGATAATGATACCCATAGGAATAGATTCTATCTTCTCTAAAGAACATACCTCCATTAGGTGTTCTTCCCTCACTTTGTGTTCTTTGTGCAAACGTATGCACTAAATCGCTATTGCTAAATACTGTTTTCATCACTAATTGTTTTTAAATTCGTTATATCCCACTTCAAAAGCTATTGGATCAAATCTTCTTAAAGCTGTCCCATACTTGTTTTGCCACATAAAGGACATTCTTATTACACCTCCAATAATCCATTCTTCTGAACCTTGGCTAGGAGAGTTATCATTTAGATATTCTTCGTATTCTTTTTTAGTCTTCATATTTTTATAATAATTTAAAATCAAAATTCATCTTAAAATCCTCATACACAACGTCATTGTCAACGTCATTCTGAACCCCAGACTTGCAGGTTAAGTAGATATAATTTTTATCGTGAGAAACATAATCAAGTTTTACAAAACCACCTGACATATTTTTCAATCCCCAATCACGTTTTAACTCCCATTCTAGGTTTTGCAATTCAATTGCTAACCTTTCTAAATCTAATTCCATAATTTATTTTTTTATTTTACTTCTTCTATCACTACATCATCGTAGCCATCTTCTATATACTCATATGCTAAGTTCTCAGCATCTTTTAACTTAAGTTGAAAGTCATTTACTTCTTGACCTCCTACCCAAACTACATATAATTCTTCTTCCATAATTTATTTTTTATTTTAATGACTCTAAGTAGTCATCGTAAATTTCTTTTAATTCCTCGTCAGTAAATTCTAACAAGTCTTTTTTATCTTTCTCGTTATGCGTGTGTTCTATTGCCACTTGGATAATGGCAATCATTTCTTCTCTCGTTTTCATAACTTAAATAGTTGTAGTGTATAACTTTCTGTCGATGCATACCAACCTTTCTTGTTGCACCACTTTTCAAATTTCTTATATACATCTATTTCATAGTGTTTACTTTCATAAATGCAATTATCCAGTGCACTCAAAGGATTAGTATCCTTGTCAGTGTATTGAACACTTGATGCATTTTTTAACCATAAAGATGTATTTGGTTCGTATTCCTCGCTAAACTTTGAAGAGCATTTCACCTCTAATTGAGGGAATCTTTTTCTCACTGCAAAGAACATTTGTGTATAATTTAAATTTGCCATGTTGATAGTATTTTTTATTCAACAATTGTTACCCTCAATAGAGTGGAACTCTCAAAGGTTTTTTTATCTATAATACCCACTGCACAAGTGGTTATCTTTCTATTGTAATACGAAGCTAAACCTGTCATTTGATTTGGCTTTTTATCTGTGTAGAAGGTTTCCCCTACCTTTGAGTTTTCTAAGAAGACTCCTTCTATTTTTTTATTTCTCATTTGCAATTATTTGGTCTTTAATTATCTTTATTGAATGTATTAAGTCTTCAGCATCAGCCTCACTTCCTACATTATCCAATAGCATTTGATGTGTTATCAACAACTCATCTAAATACTTTAAATGTTCTCTTTCCATTTTAATACGTTTTAAGAGGTTATTTTTATATAATGTATACAAACCCCTAACAAAGCATAGAAACTCTGTTAGAAGTCTTTATTTACTGCTTTTTTCCAGTATTTGTAAGCCTCTTTTGTGTCAGGCAAATCAAAATCTTGTTTGATACTATACATTTCCATAATAGAAAGACACGTTGCCCACCTTGCCCTTGCTGTAGTGGTATGCAAGTGATCTGCTCCATTGTAGAATGTGTTCTTCTTCACCTCTAGCAAAAGACTTGATTCAAGCTCTTGTATTCTCTTTATTTCTTTTTTTGTCATTTCAATTTCTTTTTTGCAGGTATTGTACCTGCGATTAAACATATTAAAAAGTTTATTGAGGCAATAAGCCCCAATAAAACTATTCTGTGCAATATAATTGCAAAACCTAATACTATTGCCGACACTGCAAACCATACAGCATAATACCTCGGCTTAAAAAAAGATTTTCCCATTATTTCAAATCTTTCAACTTTCTAAACCTAAGTCTAGATTTATAAGCTCTATAATTACTTCTTACCTCATACACAACATATGCAAGAATTAACACAAATACAAACATAGCTAATAGCTCTAACAAGAACCCTAAAGCTAATATAAAACAATTAAATATGAACATATCTCTTTCATTTATATTTTATAAAATTTTTCTTATTACCCTTTTTTATTGTAGGGGACTTGGGGTGGGGAGCTTTACCTCCCTCATTATCAGTCTTTTATCCGACAACAAACGTTTAATTTAACAAAATTTTAACAGAAAGTCTATTTCTGTAATCTCTTGACCCTAAGGCTTTTACCTTTTTAGGCAAATATTTATTCAAGTCACGAATAATGTATTCGCCACTATGAATTTTCGCCATAGTAACGCTGTTAAGTTCGCCTAACAACTTTGCCATACTGCTCATTGTCAAGCTATTACCTCCTTCATGAAGATATAACTTCCCTCTCTTCCCAATCATAAGAATTGGGGTCCCAAATAGGTCAAGATATATCAATTGACCTCTAGTTTCTACAATTTTCATCATAATTTTTGTGTGTTTTGCCTTGTCAAAAGTTACATTTTGGCGTTCTTTTACCTCCTCTAGAGCTTTTTATAGCTACTTTGTAGGGTATGAACACCTCAAATTCACCCCAAGACCAGTTTTTAAATCTGTTTTTGTTCGTTATTGTACCCACTGAGCACTCGATGTACTCACTTAGAGCCTTTTTTTCCTTAAAAATAGCACTTACTTTAGTGCTTTGATTGATTACTATGTACATATTTTGTGTGTTTTGCTTTGTCAAAAGTTACAAATGTACTAAATTCCTACCAAACTACCAAGCATAATTTGTCCTCGTTACTATCCTCAAGCTTTACAAATAGCTCGAGTGAAGGAGAGCGTAAAAGCTCCCATAGCTATCATACCCCATCCGGTGGTATGACCTACCACAAGGCATAGGACACCTAGTAGTAGGAATGATAATGTTGTTATTCCCTTTTTCATACTGATATGATTTTACATTTTCTTACTTTGACACTCTCCTCGAACCCATAGATAGTTATGGAGTTTTCTTTCCATACTTTTCTAGGACTCTTCTCCAGATCTTCTCTCTCTAGTCTAGATAATCTTTTTTTATATGCCGAAGACTTTGAGAAATAGTCTATTCGATCGGTCACACGTTCTCCCCCATAAGGATGACGTTTGCCTTTTTTACTGGAAAGTTGCCATTCCTCCCCACAATAAATTTCTTTTCTAGCCATTGTCCATAGCTTTAAATAGTTTCTCTATGAATGTTTTTTCTTCCATAAGAAATTTGAAGGTAGATTCATATTCCCCATGGAATTCACTTTGCCATATATCCATAGCAATCTTCATTCTTTTTACCTCAAAGGCTTCCTCAAATGTTTCATAAGACACCCCATTAAAGATGTACCTTTCTTCTTTTTTAATTTCCATATTCTTATAAATTTGCTAATGCGTACAATACGCAAAATATTATTATCACTTTTAAATATAGCACCCCTACAGATGCTCCTCTTTTATTTCCCATAACACAATTAGATTATAAATCCTGGCACACTCACTATGTGCCCTTGACTATTTCTTACGCAGTCTTTGTGTCCTGTAGCAGGTGCCACTACATCCTTTCTATCTGTCGCACTTTTGACCATAGCCGACACGATATAATACACCCCCTCAATAGGTGCATTTAGATCAATAACCTCTCCCATAACTTGAGAGAAGAATCCATCTCCGACCTCTACGATCGAGGAAGATACACGAGCCACCACTCCTGATGGTTCAAAAATCTCCCCACTATTTAACACAATAGCGTGAGGAGTCAAATTAACAAATTTCTTTTTCATAACATGATTATTTTATTTGCCCAACATTAGGCATAGCTCCCCCTGACGAAATCAATCTTTTATAAGGCTAAACCTATCAAGGGGAAAATATTTTTTAATTGCCTCGCAGACGTATCATTCTCGTATAGATTCCTTGCCCATACTACTTTAATACACCTCAGACAAAGTGTTAATACCCACTTAGACACCTTTCGCCTATAGTGGTAGGACACAACTATAAACACGAAAGTTTATTGTACCCTTTTGTCCATACGTATACGTTGTGACCTACCTGCCCCATAAAGATTATCCTTTATAGAATAGGCATAACTACGTACACCCCTTAGTGTATGCACTTTTATTTAATAGAGAATCGGACACAATACGCCCCTAAAAAGATTATATTAAATAGGATTATCATTAACTAAATGAATACTATCTTATCATTAAACGTACTTTATTAATAATTCAACCCTATAAACTGAATAGGATAAAATCTATTTTAAGCGAGTAAAATAATTGCATAGATTATCACTTCACAAAGCTTTCACTTTGTGTTGAAATGACTTTTTAGATTCATTTCAAAATTAAATATTTCAAGGAACGAAAGGGCGTATAAAAATAACTATTAATAAGCTATATATTTTTTTTCGTTACAAAGGGAAAAAACTAAAATAGTTTAATATTGGATAACGTTCCTAACAAGTAAGGAAAATATAAACTTTAAACGTAATTGTTAGAATTACGAATTTATTTAATATACGTTTGATTACTACCTTTATCAAAAAATTGCACGTTTGCAAAAAATGTAATCATTTCAAAAATTGAGGCTATAAAAATACATTCAAACTTTTATAGCCTAAAAACTAAATTCTATTTTTTAGGAAAACAAAATTTTTGTAAACCTTGTAAAGTATAGAATTGATTAAATTTCCCTTTACTAGATACACGAACTAATTTTGATAAAGCTTCGTAGCTTTCTTTATTGTTATTCACACGAATATCAATAACAACTTGTTGAAATTCTATAGGCAATAAATGCTTAAATTTTAAAAGTACATCTAGATACGCACCTAAACTATTTTTTTCGACGTTTAAAGCTTTATTAGTTTCAATAACATTCACTTTGTAATTAGATACTACCTTAACAACTTGTTTTTTTTCAACTTCATTGCTTACAATTTTTGTTGCTAAAATTTCATTTTTCGAAACTTTGTTCTCTGAGTTTTTTACATTAGTTTTCATAACTACTTTTTTTAAAAAATTAAACATATTTATACAATTAAGGCAAAATTGCCTTTTATCCTATGCAATCCGTTGATTGCTTATGTTGACAAAGATAGGCAATGTTTTTTAATTTGCAAGTACTTTACCAATAAAAAACAAAAATAATTTTAAAATAATTTATAAAATATTGATTATCAATTAATTAAAAAATTGAAAAAAATAGCAAAAAAGTAAATAAATACTAAAAATAAGCTATATAATAAGCTATATAATAGAATCAATATATAACTATATAGAATCATTTAGAACGTAATTAAGTAACTATATATATATAACTATATAGAACATATTAAAACTATATATATAGAATCAATTAACTGAAAAAGGAGAACAATATATGGCTGTTAAAAAATTAACAGAAAAAGATCTTTTTGTTAAAAATTTAACACGATATATATTTGTTAAAAAATTAACGTATTAATATAAATTTGTATTTGGAAATATCAATTTTTCATTTAATTGCATAACTTAGTTAGCTTAATGTATTTGTACATTAATACCTAAAAAAGTCGCTTAGAATTGAAATTTGACAAAGTCAATATATAATTAAAAAAGTTATTAACAATTTTAAAAAATTAACGTATTGATACAAATTTGTTGTCTGTTAAAAATTACACAAAAACTGGATAAGTTGTTAAAAAAATAACAGCGTTAAAAAATTAACATATTACATACATATATGTTAATAATATAACCTGTTAAGAAATTCACAAAAAGACTTACTAATGTTAATAATATAACATAGAATGTTGGTGTTAAATAATTAACAAACAGCCAGTAAATTGTTAAAAAAATAACACAGAATTTAGATGTTAAAAATTTAACAAGATCTGGCAAAGGTGTTAAAAATCTAACAAGGGGGGTGTCCCCAAAGAAAAAATTTTTTCGGTGGGGCTGGATCCGGTAGGTAGTTATGCATACTTGGTCGATCTATGATTTTTGAAATCCCCCCCAAAAAAATAGATTATCTTTTTTAGGCTGTGCATAAGAGCTGATTATTCCTCTCAGCAGGGTGTGTATAGGCTTTATATTAAAGGGAATTCCCATCATTAAATATGATAGGAGGGCTTTAGGCAGGGAATTCCCCTCATTAAATATGAGAGGAAATTTTTGGGCTTGGACCTAGTGCAAATTCTACTTCGAATTGTCTTTTTAGGTATCCTTTTATTTTGTATTTTTTGAGAAGGGTTTCTATTATTTCTTTGTATTTATTTTCTTCTATTGTATAGGATAGGAAGTAGTCATCTTTTCTATGCATTAATTCTTCTGAGAAGTTTGCTTTAGGTGTTGTATGTTGATACATTTCGTTTAGTCCTTCTATTAGGATGTTGAATAATTTTTCTTGTTTCATTGGTCTAGATTTTTTAGTCTTGTTAAAGTGTCTTGTGCTGTGTGTCCATCGTATGGATATTTTGCTTTGTCTGTTGCTGAAATTTTGAACAGGTCCCAATCTTCTATTGGATAGTGGTTTGTTATTTGTCCACTTGGGAGCATTGCTACAACGATGAAATAATTTCCTCCGAAGCAAGGTTCTCCATCGAAGTGTTTTTTTGATTTGTGTACATCCCATCTAGCTGATTTGAATGCCATGTTGAATAGTGTAGCGTTATAGATTTTCCTAAATTCGTATAGTTCTTTGAATGTATGGTATCCATCTGATATGTTTTCTACTTCTAGGGTTTCTTGATTATCTTTTATTAGGGAATTTATATTCTCTGCGTTGACGGAGTTATAGATTTTTGATCCGGACAGGAATGTTGTTTCTATTTCTCTGTTAGATTCTCTTGAAAGGGAGAAGAATGTTCCTGAGATGGATTGTTTTGGTTTTTTAAATATGTTTAGTAATTTCATAAGTAGAATTTTCTGTAATTAATTTATAAGAGTTTTCTGATGTGTGTACTATTTCTTTTATTATTGATGTCATCCATAGATAACCTACGCATAGGGGTCCTAATAGTAGGGCTGTATTTATGCAGGGGGCATATTCTGAGTGAGCATATCTTCCATGGGAGTCGAAATGTATGTAGTGTATTTCTTCCACTTCCCAGGTCTTATTGTCTTGGAGTCTAGTTATTTTGTACATGTGTAAGTTTTTCTAAAAAGGTTTCTAAGAAAAATGGTATTGTATTTATGTGTACAGAGTCTGTGTTTTTTATTTTTGTGTATATTGATTGATCCTCAAGAGAGGATGTTACATATACAGTTCCATAGCCATCTAGATCATCTTCTTCGATGGCTACAATTGTTAATGTTTCTCCATGTTCGTCTTTGAACATTTGTCCTATTTTAAAAGAATGGTTTTCCATATTAAGAGTTTAGTTTTAAGAATACTTTGTACATGTCTGAAATTTCTTTTGCGGTTTTTCTCACTTTGTCAAAATATTTCTCAGCACGTTTTTTTGTGTATGGTGTTGGTATATATTTAGTTTTATTTTCAAGTCTTACAGGGTGTTTTGGGAAGCCATTTCCTTTACGAGATAGTAGAAGAACACAAGAGTCTACAACTTTATATCCTTCTGTTTCCATATGGTATGAGTATAGTGTAGTTTGTTGATAATCTTCGCTTGCATATTGTTCCACTTTCTTTTCTATGTTTCCGGTTTTGAAATCACGTACAATCACTTCTGTGTCAGAAACGTATTCTAATTCATCTATGTATCCTTCGATAACTAAGTCTCCTTCAGGTGTATCTACAACAACAGCAATTGGATATTCGTATGCAGCTTTTGCTGGACGAGGGATGGCTTTTAATGCTTCAATAGATTCTTCGTTTAATAGTGGACTACAAACTTCTCCGTTTGTTTCTATGTATTCACCAACAGCTGATCCAAAATCTGTCCATATTGTACCCTCAGAAGGAATTCCAAACATATATTGACGAATGTAGTCATTTCTGTATAATGGATCGGTGAAGGATCCTATTTGAGAATAGGAAAGTTTTTCCATTCCATTGTATTTCTCAAACCTTTTTTCTCTTGCTGTGTACTTCTTTGGTAATACTAATTTGTTTTCCATTGTTTCTATTTTTTACAAATATACATAATATAAATAAAAAATCCCCTATGAAGGGGAATATTTTTTAATAATTGTAAGAATAATTTTTATTCTGTGGATTTCGTATGGTGTGATATTCCCTGTGATCGTCTATAGAATAATATTTCCCTTTTGATAGATATGCTTCTTCTATAAATATCCATTCATCAGTTTTATATTTATTTGCTTCCAGGGAGTATCTATTTTCAGGTGTCCAAAAGTCTGCTAGTTTTAGCCAAGCTTCTTCATCGAAGCTATCTCCAAGATCACCTTTCTCTTCTCTAATCTCTCTAGCAACACGTTCTTTGAAGTTATTCCCTAATAAGTTAGATAGTCTATGACATTCTTCAATAGCTGATCCTACTACATAGGTACGTCTTCCCATTGCATATCGTAATGCACAAGCAAACATTATCTCTTGGTTAAGTGATAATTTTTGTTCTACCTCCTCGTACCTACCATTAGATTTTTTTCTATATAATTTTTCCATATATTAGTTTATTGAATATTCATCACCTACTCTTGACCATTCTCTAGCATCCTTTCTGCTATTTAGTTCCATTATGTTTGTGATTCTAATCATCTCTTCATTAGAGATGTCTTGGATTTTCCTAATTGTCTCTGCTCTGTTAATAAAAGTTCCTTTTGTAGTTATTCCTATTTCTCCAAACAGTCCGGATCCATTTGTATACATCACTATAAAATATCTCTCCATTTTTAAATAGTTTCAATTACCTTTTCAAACTGTGTTATATTCTTACCTAATTTATTTGTTATAAATTGATATGCATCAGATTTATGTTTAAACAACTTTCTGTCTGAGCTATTCTCTCTGTAATAGCTAGTATATTCAAAAAATAAAAGGAATTTTCTAAGTGTCCTAACGTAATACCCAACTGTGTATCCATTTAAATCTGTCACTTCAATTATTTCGTATGATTTTTTTGCCATAATTAAGATAGTATACTTTCTTCAATTGTTAAATACTTATAAAATGTAGAGAAGCAATTTAAGGCTTCAACTACAGCTTCTTTTTTTGTGTTGCCAATTATTGATAAGATTTCATTTGGACCAAATGATGTTTCTAAAAATATGAAACAACAATTTCTATCTATACTTACAGAGAATCTTTTTTTATCTGCAAATTCTGAAAGCCTGTCTTCAAATTCATTAGGATCTATTTCTTCAATCCATTCGATGTGTTTATGTAGCACATCCCAACTCTCTGTTGTTTTTACTTCTTCGTTTATCATTTTTGTATTAATTTTAGTTCTTCAAAAGTTCTAGGTGTATAGTTTAATATTGCAGCATCTGTGTGCAAGTATTTACCATCTTCATTTCCTGGAACAGAGTCATAGTGAATATGTGCATGTATATTTGCCTTAAACCTTCCTAATTCCATTGGATGTATAGGACAATGTGTAAGAATAATACCTTTGTGTTTGTACATACCTGCAACAGAGTTTACATATTTTAATAATTCTGTAACATGTGTAGGCATATCGTGATTACCCAATATCACTTTCTTAATTCCTAATAGCTTATCAAGAATAGGATAGGGGGATACCTTTTCCATAGTGATGTCTCCTAGTATATAAGTGATGTCTCTTTTAGTAACTACACTATTCCAACAAGATACTAGATTATCATCATGTTCCTTAGCTGAAGAGAAACCTCTTCTAATAGCCATACTTTCATGACCTAAATGTAGACAACCAATAAATCTAATCACTGCACTCATATTATATTTTTTTTGTAAAAGTAATAATAATATTTAATAATCAAAACATTTTTAAATAAAAAATCCCTCTAATTGAGGGACTATTTTGATAAAGTTGGTTCACTGTCTTCTACACGTTCCTTGCCTTCCAGGGTAAAGCTTCGCATCACCTCTTCGAATTCTACAATTAATGGGTATGGATGTGGACAATCTCTTTTATATGTTATTAAACCTTGTCCATATATTGGATGAAATACTTTATCACCTTTTTGAAAAACATATGCATCACTATGGGCTAACATTTCTACTTTAATAGGACTATAACTTTCGTATCCAATCACTTTAAACATATCATCAGATAGATTACTTAAAATACTATCTAGGTAGATGATGAAATTTTTATATGATAGATTTTTAATTATAGAGTTTGAATCTTCTAACATAGATTGTAGCTCATCACTTATTTCTAATGAAGGATCATTGTGGAAAAATGGATTTCTAGATGCCACTTCAACAGCTGCAGAATATTGGTTATCGTATAGATGTACATTTTTTAAATCTCCAACTACATTTTTTGCTTTATATCCTGTAAAAAGTTCCAATAATCTACACAATAAACTATAGAAAATTACATTTGTAGGTAGACCAAGGAATACATCTGTAGACCTTTGTGACCAATGTAATTCAAATTCATAAGTATCATCTACAGGGTAGCAAATAACTTGAAAAGAATAGTGACAAGGAGGAAGACACATATTTTTCAATTGTTTAGAATCCCAAGAATTAACAATTAAACTTGTCGACATAGGATTGTGAACCATTGAATAAATTAGCTGTGCAATTTGATCATTCTCCGGATTCCTCCATTGAAACGGATAGATTGCACCCATGTCTGTTAACTTATCATCTGTTGTATTTCTTAACTCTTCTACAGATATATTATTAAATCTAGCAACATCTTTATCCCAAAAGTTAACTCCTCTTTTCCAATACTCTCTTACATCAGTGAACCCATTTAAGAAACATATTAATTCGTTAATAGCACCTTTATAATAGATTTTCCTAAGAGAAATAACTGGGATTTTATTGTCTTCTAAACAATATCTTACATTATAGCTTGGTATCTCATATCTATATACACCTTTCCTACTAGGATCTAGGTATTTATAACCTTTAAAAAAGATTTCTGATAAAATTTTTTCGTATTCTCTATCTATTCTTGACATATTAATTCAATATTAAACTTTCTTCTTTTACTTCTACCTTTGACTCTTCTAATATATTCATAGAGTCATCAACCTCTACAAAACGCTTACGTGCAAAGGATGGCTCTACCCTACCTCCTAACTCGTGTATAAACACCGGTGGATTTTTTATCTCCTTTAATAAGACTCCTTGCTCATTAACTAATGATCCTGTAGTTGATCTTAACGTATAAACCTCACCTTCAACTATCCAATTCTTAAAGTTTGATGTACCTCTACCATGAGATGCATCAACACATAATAATTTTTTTGCCATTTAATTTATTTTTGAAAGTAACCATTGATATCTGATCCGGATATCATTAGATAATCTTCTCCTTCATTGTGGAATTCTTTTGCTGCCATTTTATTAAAATGAATTCTATCTCCTACCTTCAAGAAATCATATTCTAATTTTGTTCCAACTAAAACGATAACTCCTGTTTCAGGTCTTGGCTTTTCTGTTGGATTTGGCATTGATAATAGAATACCTGATTCTGTGATTGTTGGATCATCTCCTTTTACCAACACTTTATTTCCTAATAATGTTTCCATATTTTTATTTTTTACAAAGATATATATTTTTATTAAATATAAATTAAAAATTGTGAATTATTTTTGTTGTACCATTTGAATATACAAGTATAAGTGTTCCTTTTTCGTGTATTGTAACTTCCTTTCCTTCCATATTTAGTACCTTTACCAGGTGTTCAGACATTTTAGTATTGTCTATAGATTCTATATCAGATATTTTATGATCACCATTATAGTCAACCATTTTTAATCTATAATAATTTACACAGCCTTCTCTATAAGTATCATCAATGTAGATGTAATGTAATGTAGATTGAGAGAAACCTGCAGCAGCTATATTAGCAATACCTCCCCAAAAGTTATCAAGTCTTTCAATAGAGAAGTAATCAGATCTATTTTCAGAATATGTTGACCATCTAATTACATTATTACCATTCTCATCTTCAACAGTGAATGAAGACAGCTCTATAGGTAAACTAACACAATCTGTTCTGTACTTTATTGATGTATTTTGATTCAATATTTTACATGTACCATTATTGTACCTGGTTAATAGGATGATGTATATACCATCTTTTGTACATTTCCAATTAATATAAGATTGTAATAGGCAATAGTCATCATTAAATACTATTGGGCTAGTTCCAATAAGTTCTAGCTCTGTATCTATAGAAGATATTCCACATGTTTGAAACGTATAAGAGCAACCTGAAGAAGCGTTAAACTTCCAATAAACTCTTTGATTCTGTCCTATTGGAGGTGTTATTTGATCTACACTACTAGGGAATAATAGTCCAACAAAAGTGGATGGCCCACAGAACTGAGCCAACCCACTTGTTATTGAAAAAATAAATATTAAAAATAGATATTTCATAATTTAAAAAATATGTGTAAGTCTAGCAATTTGGCCAAACTCTGGATGATGAATAAAACCTTCTACAGCTTTAGGCACTCCACAATAACCATTTCTACTGTGCCAACCATCTGTTCCTGAAGGACTTCTTAACGCTTCTACGGTCACTCCAATATAATCTTTTGAAACCTTATGGTGCACATGATGTGTGTATACATATCTATGTTTTGAATCACTCCACATTTTAGGTTCTTCTGTAGCCATTAATATTGGAAGAATATCATTCTTAGCCCCATCTCCATGTGTAGTTCCAATCAAATTTTTACCATATTGGAAATACTTTCTATGACGTAAGTCACAATCAAAAGTAATATTAGGACAATCTTTATAATATGTCTGGATAACATCTGCTAAAAGTGTTCCAATCATCCAATCGTGATTTGAAGGATTGTGTACGAAATGAACATCTGCAACCTCTAATAATCTATCAATAACCTCAATATAAAGACTCTTTGCTACAGCAAATGCTGTGTACCAATTTGAATCTACATCTTGGAATGTTCCGGAAGTTGTAGTTTTTTTAGAGTTGTCTGTATGAAGAATATCATTACCTCCTACAAAAAGTATTTTATCAATATTAAATCCTTTTGATTTAAGTAATAAACCTTCTACACCATCTCTTACACGTTGACAAGCAATTTGAGAATTGTATTCATCACCTGTTTCAAAAACTGTTGCAAGCTTTTGTATGTGTACATCTGCTGGATCTACAACAAGTAAGTGCCCGTCTGCGTTTATTTCCTTTGATCTAACAATAGATTTAGGTCTAGTTGAGATTGTCTCAATTGATGATAACAAACTAATTTTAAAATCTTCCAATCCATCCTTAACTCTTACATCAGAAGAAGCAATATTATAATAAGCTCCTTTACCTGTATGTGTTACAAGCTTGTAAGTTTTAACTTGATCAAAAGGGATTTTATAAAAATTACAATACTCTTCAATATCCATTAATTTACCATCTTCTTTTAAAGCAGATAGGATTGACAATGGTTTTGAATCATCACTAGTGTATTGGTTTGTTTCAGTTTCAGAAGTGTTTCTAAAAGACTTTTCTCCATTGATTATCTTTGATGCACATGCCCTAAAAGATTCTGTGTAATCAATTCCATAAGTTTCACAAAGCTTTCTTGCTGACTTTGCTATGTTTGACATTTCATCATAGATATCAAAAAGTTCTTCTTTTCTTGTATCTAAAAATTCTTTTATATTAAAACTCTTCATCTCCAAAATATATATTAAAATCTGTACCGAAAGAATTATTCACTTGATTATATAATTCTTTAAAATCTTTTTTGTCCTCTTTCCAATTCCCAACTAATGTAGGATATAATTCTTTTAAGTCACCTGAAGAAAGTAAATCTTCATATATGGCTTTCATCTCCTTAGCTCCCATATTCAACACATTTATTAGTGATTAATTCTTGAATTCTAGAAAGATCAGAATCTGTTAAAGAAAAGTCTTGAGGTATTGTGTATAAAAATGAATCTTTCTCATTTGAATTTTTTCTTTTTATAGAGGCTTTTATCATTATCTCTCCATCAGGCTTTTTAATTAATGATAAGAATGTGCAGTTGCTAGGAACTTGGCTTTTAATAAACTTAATTGCATAATTAAACAATGTAACATTTTGCTTAAATGTATAAGATGCACCTGGTTTTCTATTTGACATAATTTTTTAGTTTAAAATATTTTCACAAATGTAATAATAATTTGACAATAAACAAAAAATCCCCCAAAAAAATGGAGGATTATTTCGTAGTTTATTTGTAGTTTTAGATAACTTACTGATAACTAGAATGGTAATTCATCATCTTCAATAGTTACAGATTCAATTTTTTGAATCTCTGGTAAAGCTACTTGCTCTGTTTTAAGAGGTGCTTTATCATTTGATCCATAAGAAGCAGAATCTGTTGAAGAGTTGTTAGCAAATCTAGTTTTAATCTCTTCTAATTTTGTATAGAAGAATTCTGTTTGAGCTGTCCAATCCCAAGTTTTATCTCCTGCAACTATTTTCTCAGTTGGTCCAGGTATCTCTGTATAAGGAATAAAACCTGTACTTTTACCTTTACCTTCATCATTAAAGATGTTTGTATAGTTGATATATACATTTAAATTCTTATACTCCTTACCATTCTTACCGATAGTTGTTGAAGTCTTTACAGAAAGATTAACTTCCTGACCTAGCTCTAAGTTATTTAAAGCAGAGATGATTGCTCTTGATTCATCTGTATAGTTACCTTTTGTATTTTTTAAAGGTACAGACACTTTGTTTGAATCTTGACCATCGATCAAGGTTAATTCTAAGAAACGTAATGTCTTACCATCAAATTTCACTTCTTTAGTGTCAAAGTACTTTGGTGTACCTTTAACACTTGTGAAATACTTGTGGTAAGTTTTTTTGTTATCTACACCATAAGTAATTTCTTCATACCCTTCTGTTGGAGTTTTTTCTTTTAAGAAAAGTTTTCCTTTGCTTGCACTAATGCTAAAATTGTTGTAGTTCATGCTTTTTGTTTTTTGTGTGTGTGTTACTACTATTAATAATTATTCTGAATACAAATATACATAAAAAAATTTAATCTGCAAACTTTTTATCTAAATAGTTAATTATTTTATTTACTCCTTGATTAGGATCTATCCCATTTACAATAAATAACCAAGTTCCAAAAAATTGATCAAAACTATTAGCAGGTAATGATATCCCACTTTCCTCCATAAAATATATATGGAGGAAGTTAGGAAGAACCCTTATTTCTTTATATTTTTCTTTAGTCATTTTTCTCAAGATAATTTATAATCTTCATTAAAATCTCGTTTCTGTGGTTTGATTTTAAATTTGCCCATCCAACTATTCCACTTGATTCTAATCTTGATACACGATGGTAACAAGTTTTATCAAGCATAGTTCTATCAATTTGCTCCTTAGATCCACAGAAAATCATCTTGCTATCTTTACCTAGCCTTGTTAATATTGTCCTGAAATCTTGATAATCTATATCCTGCCATTCATCTACAATAACCACTGATTCTGAAAACGTTAATCCTTTGGCAACATCAAAAGGGATAATTTCAACACTCCCATCTTTTTTCATTTTCTCAGTAGATTCTTTGCCTTGACACATTTCCATATTCTGA